>Ga0129312_1000010_pt1 | contig 209499 bp, 191 predicted proteins | sample O827metagenome_FD_94434 | JGI IMG/M metagenome (GOLD analysis project Ga0129312, IMG submission 94434) | Orangutan group fecal microbial communities from Wisconsin, USA - O827 metagenome | ecosystem: Host-associated > Mammals > Digestive system > Large intestine > Fecal | place: USA: Wisconsin... | reverse complement strand
CCTTCCCTTCCCCTTTTCAGGCATTTTTTCACGGCATCATACCGCCTGATTCTCTGTATCTGCTTGCCAGGCGGTGCATTTTCAGTCTTTCAGGACATTTTATCTCCAAATGTACCGCCTGGGCTTTCATTCTTTCTCTTCCGGCGGTACTTATCCGATATTCAATCTATTTTGTTTCAGGAATTTCAATCACCGCTATATCGCATGCCATCCGTCCCTCCACAATATGATAGGTGACATCTGTGTAACCCATTTTCTGAAAGAACTGGCGGTAGGTGTTTTCGTCAAACTGCTGCTTGAAATTGGCGCCCAGTTTTTCCAGAAAACGGACGGCTGCTTTGTTGGTGCTCTTGGTAGCGTTAATATAGGTGGGAATAATCAGCCTGCCTCCCGGCTTGCAGACACGGGTAAGCTCCTGCAATGCGGCTTCCGGGTCCGGCAAAAGATGGATAACATTTCCCGCCACCACCTTATCAAAAGAATTGTCCGCATATTTAAGCTTCGTAATATCCGCCTTTACCAGCCGTACATTCGGAAAGAAGGAAAGCTTCTTCTTTGCCTGCCTAAGCATGCCCACCGAATAATCCGTGGCAACCAGTCTTTTTGCTTTCTTTGCAATGTATATACTGATAGCGCCGGTTCCGCAGGCACATTCCAGAACCTTATCGTTTATATTTATCAGCTTTGCCACCTGAATGCCCGTCTCCCGGTATACCTTTTTGTTATATAGGTTTTCAAATAAATCATACACGCCTGCAACTTTGTCCCAAAACATAGTTCTTCCCCTTTCTTCCTGCTTAAAAAGTCAGCCGCATCTGGTTCCAGACCACATTTCCATGTATGGAGTAGTCCGAAACGCCCTCATTTACAAATCCGAATTTTGCATAATACGGAAGCAAAGCATCCTTGCAGGTAAGCACCAGTCCTTTTCTTCCCTGTTTCTTTGCATCGGAAATTGCCTGCTCTAAAAGCTGTCCGGCAAGCCCCCGACGCCGGTATTCCGGTAACGTATTTACACCGAATATCATCTGCCAGGCACCGTTTTCATTATGAAGCCCTGCATCCTCGTACATTTCATCCCGTAAATCCTTTTCATCCGTGACAAAGCCGTCCACAAATGCGATTAGCTTTTCGCCTTCAAACATCAGCCAGAAATGATTTCCGTAAGAAGCAACTCTTTCTGCAAACTGCTCTTTGGTCGCTGCTTCCGCTTTGGGAAAGCATGCCGCTTCCACAGTTGCAATTTTCTCTACATCCTCTATACTTGCTGTCCTGATAACCATTTTTACCTCCTATCAGAAAAGCTTTTCATCCGTTACGCAACAACGTTTTCCTGCCGTACGAAAAGTGGGCATAAATTTCTTTCCTGTCATACGAAAAGGTTTTCATCCCTTTCTTTCCTGTTATACAAAAAGGCGCAAACTAATGTCTTCATCAATTTGCGTCCTCTCTTCCTATAATTCGATGACCGGTGACAGGGCATCCCTGGCTGCCACATAAATGGGGAAATCGTCCGCCTTGTACCGGCTCTCTCCCATGGTGATTTCCATACGCACTGCCTCATGCGCCAGCTCCGGCATATTGTTTTCCTTGCTCAGATGTCCCAGCATAATGGCCTGTATTTTGTCATTCAGCACCCTGTCCAAAAGCCTGCCGGCATTTTCGTTGGAAAGGTGTCCCCTGTTTCCTAAAATTCTCTGCTTCAGATAATAGGGATACGGTCCCACCTGCAGCATGTTCACGTCATGGTTTGCCTCCAAAAGAAGAGCATCCAGACCGGTAAGACATGCCACCGTATAATCGTCAAACGTTCCAAGGTCCGTACACACGGCTACCTTTTTATCTCCGTAACCCACACGATACCCCACCGGTTCCGCCGCATCGTGGGAAATTCTCATGGGCCATACCTTCAGATCCTTAATAATCATCTGGCTGTCCGCTTCTATTTCCTGAAAAAGGGACGGGTCGGGAATGTTTTTCTGCCTGCCGTTTACAATGGCTTTAATGGTTCCTCTTGTAGCAAAAAGGGGAATGCTGTATTTTTTGCACAGCACCGCCAATCCCGCTATATGGTCGGAATGTTCATGAGTAATCAGGATGCCGTCTATATCCCTTCCCGTCAGTTCCAGTTCCGCCAGTCCCGTTTCGATTTTCCGGGCGCTGATGCCTGCGTCAATTAAAAGGTGCGTGGTATCGGAGCCAACGTAAATACAGTTTCCGCTGCTTCCGCTGGCTATACTGCAAAATCTCATTTCTTTAGTCCTTCCATCGGATGTCAATCACATCGCCGTCAAATATTTCTTTCAGATACTCTGCAGACTTTCCGTTCAGCAGAGTTTCAATGCCGGAACCCTTGGGATGCTTCAAATCAAAATCTATGTAGTCGAACACATCCACGTAGACATAACTTGCCTTGCCGCGCAGGGTAATGGGGCTGCCGTTTACCACTACATGTACATCATGGATAACCGGCTTGGGAACAGGTTCTTCCTCCGGCTGCTCCGCAGCTTCATCCGCAACGCCATCAGCAGGAGTTTTCTCTGTCAGGTCCGCAACGCCATCAGCAGGAGTTTTCTCTGACAGGTCCGCTGCGCCGTCAGTAGGAGCTTTCTCTGTCAGGTCTGCTGTACCGTCGGCTTTGGATTGCTCCACTGTATCTGCCTGTGCCGCTGCCGGTGCGGTGTTTCCGCCGCCCGCCTGCGTTCCGGCAGACTGTTCGCTCTGTTCTGTCACATTTTTTTCGGATATTGCGTCCTCCCCTGTTTCGGACTCGCCTGTTGACTCTGCAGTTTCATCCGGCAGTGTCTCCCAGCTTTCTGGCATATCGCCCGCATCCGCTATCTGTAGGGAGAAGTTCTCATATACCTTGTCTGAAAGGGAAGCCGGTGCGTTGTTTAGGAGAACCCGCTTGCCGTCCAGCGACAGATCCAGCAGTTCCTTCACCTGTTCCACGGTGTAATAAGCCTGCATTTCAATCTTATCGCCGTTCTTTATGTCATAAAATTCGGACTGCATTTCACCGTTTACTATGGCAAACTTCGGAAGCGTCACTTCCTTGTCGTTTACCTTGATAGTAAGGGACTGGCGGTACTCCGGAAGCGCGCCGATTTTCAGCTTTGCCGCTTCCCCCGCCGTGGAAGGCATAATGACAATCACATCGTTTGCCTTGATGGGCGTGTGAATATCCGCCGGCATGCCGTTTACCATGATAATGGCAGACTCTCCCGGCTGTCCTCTCCTGATGCGTTTTTTCCCGTCCACCGTAAAATCCAGTTCATCGCCCCGTCTGGGGAACAGACCCTCATTGGGGAAATCCGCCTGCATGGCGGCATCCACAACCGAAAGCTTTCCATTGTCGTAAATCTTGATGTTTTCCTCATTAAAGGTCACATAAATGATATTATTATGCTGCTCGTAGTAGCTTAAGCAGATACCCACCGGTGTTACCAGTAAGGAGTCCTTCTGCACATAATCCGGGAAATCCACAAAGCCCATGACATCGCCGCCGCGGACAGCCACTCTTTCCTTTACAATGCCCAGTTCTTCCGAAAGCTTCTTCGTATAACCGGGAATTTTGCCGCCTCCGCCTACCACAAACACAGCACTGACCGGCTTATCACCGTTCAGTTCCATAATGCATTCCGCAACCGGCTTTGTCATAGCCTCAATCTGCGGCTCCATCACCTCTAACAACTCTTTGGAGGAAATGGTCTGGGGGAGTCCCATGATATCCGTAAAGCTGATTTCTTCTTTCTCCTCAATCTGGCGCTTGATTTCCTCTGCCGCATTGAAATCCACCAGACAATGCCTGGCAACTGTTTCCGTCAGGCTGTCACCTGCAATGGGTATCATTCCGTATGCTGCAATGGCTCCGTCTTTTGTAATAGAAATATCGGAGGTACCGGCACCCACATCCACCAGTGCAATGTTAAGCATACGGAATTTTTCGGGAATAGCCACCTGAATGGCGGCAATAGGCTCCAGTGTCAGATTAACTGCCGTCAAGCCTGCCAGCTCTACTGCCTTATACAGGCCGTCCACAACGTCCTCGGGCAGGAAAGTCACAATCATATCCGCGCCGATGTTTCCGGCTTTGTGCTCTTCCGGATTTAAAATCTGGTAGCCGTTCATGTAGTAACGGATAACGGAATATCCTACGCAGAAAAATTTCAGTCCCGTATGATTGTCCTTGGAAAATTCCTCGTACGCCTGCTCCACGCCCTTGGCGGAAAGCACATACATGTCATCGCGTTCCACCGTCCTGTCCTCTTCAAATACCGTTTCCACATGAATGGTCACGGTACGGAGCACACGACCTGCAGCTGCAATGCAGACATCCTTTAACGGAAATCCCAGTTCCTTCTCCAGCGTTTCCTTTACTTCTTTAATGGTACTGCCGACCTTACGGATATCATGGATTTGTCCGTCCAGCATGGCACGGGTTTCATGTTCCTTTGCGCATTCCGCCTTTACGATAAACCTCTCACCGTCCCGGTATCCCACGGTCCCCACAATGCTTCTGGTGCCAATGTCCAGACCAAACACCATCTGTGCTTTTTCCTTTTGCGTCATCGTCGTTTTTTTCCTGCTTACTCCTGCCACGTATATGCCTCCAGTCTGTTCTTTATCTGGTCACAGGCTGCGCTTAGACTGTCACTGTTATCAATCACAAAATCACTGTTCTTACGGTACTGCTCCTCTGTAAGCTGGTTGCCCATAATTCCCGTGATTTTTTCATCACTGTAACCTCTGTTTGCCTTCAGTCTCCGCCTTCTTACCTCCGGGGATGCATAAACATACCACATCTCATCCACAAAATCCTTATAACCGTTCTCAATCAGAAGCGCCGCCTCGATAAAGAAAAGCTCTGTTTTTCCCTCTTCGTCCGCCTTCTTTACTTCCTGCTCCAGATACGTTCTCACTGCCGGGTGCACAATATCGTTCACCTTTTTAAGCAGGGATTTGTCCAGGAAAATCTGTGCCGCCATACGGTTTTTGTTAATCCTGCCGTCAGCATCCAGCACACCTTTTCCAAGCAGCGCCACCATTTTTACATAACAATCCTGACCCGGCGACTGGATAATGTGTGCCACCTCGTCAGCCAGACAGATTTTGCAAAGATAATGCTGTCTGATAAAAGATAGCACTTCCGTTTTCCCCGCACCGATACCGCCGGTAATACCAATCAGACGCATAAATCTACCCCCTTGTATCTTTATTTCACTTCGTACCAGTTTTCACCGGTATCCTTTATTTTGCTTCGTACCAGTTTTCACCGGTATGCATATCTATGGCAAGCTCCACGGCAAGGTCTGCCGCCCCTTTCATGCCTTTTTCCAGAATACGCTTTACCTTCTCTTCTTCGTCTTTTGCCGTTTCAATCAAAAGTTCATCATGTACCTGCAGCAAAAGCCGGGAGGAAAGTCCCTCTTCCCTAAGGCTTTTCCACACGTTAATCATGGCAATTTTAATAATATCCGCCGCCGTTCCCTGAATGGGGGAATTCATAGCAATTCGCTCTCCGAAGCTTCTCTGCATAAAATTGTTGGAAGAAAGCTCTGGTATGGGTCTGCGCCTTCCGAACAGAGTTACGGCATAGCCGGTTTTCCTGGCCTCCTCCACCAGTCCGTCGATAAAGTCCTTAATCTTCGGATAGGTTTCAAAATACTGCTCCATGTAGGCAGCCGCCTCTTTTTTGCTGATGCTTAAGTCCTGGCTTAAGCCAAAAGAGCTGATGCCGTAAATAATACCGAAGTTAACCGCCTTGGCGTTTCTTCTCTGCAAATCCGTTACTTCCTCAAACGGCACATGGAAGACCTGGGATGCCGTAATCCGGTGGATGTCCTCTTCCTTCCGGTAGGCGTCAATCAGCTTCTCGTCCCGGGACATATGCGCCAGCACACGGAGTTCAATTTGGGAATAGTCCGCATCCGTAAACTCATAGCCTTCCTTCGGCACAAATACTTTTCGTATCTGTCTGCCCAGTTCCATTCGCATGGGAATGTTCTGTAAATTGGGCTCCGTGGAGCTGATGCGTCCGGTAGCCGTAATGGTCTGGTTAAAACTCGTGTGAATTCTGCCGTCCTCTTTGATGCAGGAGGCCAGTCCGTCCGCATAGGTGGATTTTAATTTGGCAAGTCCTCTGTACTCTAAAATGTCCGCCACAATCGGATAATCCGGCGCCATTTTTTCCAGTACATCCGCCGCTGTGGAATAACCGGTTTTCGTCTTCTTTCCGCCGGGCAGATGCATTTCCTCAAATAAAATCTCCCCTAACTGCTTGGGAGAATTTAAGTTAAATTCTTTTCCAGCTTCTTCGTAAATTTTCGTTTCCAGCTCGGCAATTCTGCCGGACAGTCTCTCGCCGTATGCCTTTAATTCCTCCGGCTTTACTAAGATGCCCTCTTTTTCCATATCGTAAAGAACCAGGGAAAGGGGCATTTCTATTTCCCGGAACAAAGAAAGCATGCCGGTTTCGGAAAGCTTCTGTGTAAGCACTTCTTTTGCCGCAAATGCCACATAGGCACCATAGCAGGCATACTCCGTCACCTTCGCCGGATTTTCCGCATAAACGGCTTCCTCCGTTTTTTTGCCGAACACTTCCGTCCTTCCGGGTATCATAAGTCCCAGATGTTCTCCGGCAATGCTCTCCGTATCGTAATCGTTTTTCAGCGGATTTAAAAGGTATGCCGCAATCAGGATGTCAAAATAACGCTCCGTACCGTCCTTCGCCAGAATATCATACTGTTTCTTGATATCGCACACGGAAATCTCTGCCTTTTCCGACAAAGTAAGCATATGCTCCGCTGTTTCTTCCTCCGGCATACAGTCCGTATCGATAAAATAAACGTTTTCTGCGTTGTAACACAGGGCAATGCCTGTGCTTAAGCGGAAAAATCCGGCTTTTCCGGCAGTGATTGCCTCAGCAAATACCTTTTCCGCCTCCGCTTTTTCCGTTGCTTTCTTAAATTTTTCCGTAAAACTGCTTTCCCCCTGGGAATCCTCTTCGTTGAAGCGTCCGAGGAAATTCTTAAAGCCCAGCCTTTTCATAAGAGCATACGCTTCTTTGGTAAAATAACCCTCTGCCTTTGCTTTCTCATAGGAAAAATCAAGGTCGCAGTCCGTCTTGATGGTGGCAAGCTCCTTGCTTAAATCCGCCAGATCTTTATTTGCCTGCAATGACTCCCTTATGGATTTCTTGCTGACCTCTTCCACATGTTCATAGATGCCGTCCAGAGAACCGAACTGTTTCATCAGCTCCTGTGCGGTTTTCTCGCCTACCTTGGGCACACCGGGAATGTTGTCCGCCGTATCGCCCATCAGGGCTTTCAGATCTATGAACCGGGTGGGTGTCACACCGTAAGCCGCTTCCACATCCTTTGCATAATAATCCTCGATCTCGGTTTTGCCGCCCTTGGTCTTGGGAATGCGGATTTTTACTTTGTCCGTGGCAATCTGTAAAAGGTCCCTGTCTCCGGAAATCAAGGACACCTGCATGCCCTGCTTTTCCGACATTCTGGCAAGGCTTCCCAAAATATCATCCGCTTCCCAGCCGGCATGCTCCAATATGCAGATGCCCATGGCTGTCAGCATTTCCTTCATAAGGGGAACCTGCTCCCTTAACTCCGTGGGCATGGGCTTTCTGGTGCCCTTGTATGCCGCATATCTTTCATGACGGAAGGTGGGCTCACTTCTGTCAAACGCCACCGCCAGATACTCCGGCTTTTCTTCCTCCAGTATCTTAAACATAATATTTAAAAATCCGTATACCGCATTGGTATGGAGACCTTCCGCATTTGTCAGATCCGGCAATCCGTAAAACGCCCTGTTCAAGATACTGTGTCCGTCTATCAAAACTATTTTTTCACTCACAATAATACCCATGCCTTTCTAATCTGCGGACCTCCTTCTTCCGAAACCGCAGATTTTTGCCCGTCACAAGACAAAAAATACAAGCAGTGTCCCCACGGCTATGGCCGCAAGAATTTCAAAGGTAATACGCATGTAGCGGAATACCTTATGCATTCGTAATTTATGCTCTGCTCCTTCCATCCGGCGGTTGATTTCCTCTTTCAGGTCAAATGCCCTGCCGTCCTCCAGACGGGACATACCTTCGGCAATCAGTATCTGAATGGTGAGCTCTTCTTCACAATCCGGGCAGCTTTCCACATGTGCAAGAAAGCTCTCCAAATCCTTATCGCTCAATTCCCCCGCAATAAATGCCGGAATGAGCTTTTCACATTCTTTGCAATTCATACCCTGTCAGTCTTTCCTTCTTTCCGCAAACAGAAAAGTAAGTCTTTTTTGAACCTTTCGCTGCTTGCGCTGATAACCCCTATACATTTTACCATACTCTAAAAAAAGATGCATCAGAAACTTTCCTTTCCTGCTTCTTTATGCTATATTTGCCTTATGAAAAAACGAAATTTATTTTTTACTTTTCTTAAAATAGGTACTTTCACTTTTGGCGGCGGCTATGCCATGGCCGCTCTTTTGGAACATGAATTTGTAGAAAAAAAGAAGTGGATCAGCAAAGAAGAATTTATGGACATGGTTGCCATTGCCGAATCGACTCCCGGACCGGTTGCCATCAACAGCGCTACCTTTATCGGCTATAAGACGGAGGGTGTCCTTGGTGCACTGCTTGCGACAGTTGCCGTAAGCATTCCCTCTTTTGTTATTATTTATCTGATATCGCTGGTATTTGACCGATTCCTAAGCCTAAGCTATGTTGCCTATGCCTTCAAAGGCATCCAGGTGGGCGTGGTGTATCTGATTTTTTCCGCCGGAATAAAAATGGCAAGGGGACTGAAAAAAGACATTTTCTCCCGCCTGATTTTAGCTGCGGTCTTTCTTCTTATGACCTTTTTTACCCTGACTTCCGTTTCGTTTTCGTCCGTATTTTATATTCTGATTTGCGGATTTCTTGCCGTTCTGCTGTATCTTATACGCACAGCTTGTGGTGTTTCGCGAACACTTAAGAAAAATAAAGAAGGGAAAGGGGGAAATGACTTATGATTTACCTGCAGTTGTTTTTCTCTTTTCTGATGATTGGCACGGTTTCTTTTGGCGGAGGCTACGGTATGATTTCCTTAATCCGGGAAACTGTACTTTCTTACGGCTGGCTTTCCGAAGAAGAATTCTTAAATTTCATTGCCGTTTCGGAGTCCACTCCCGGCCCTCTTGCCGTCAATATGGCGACCTTTATCGGTTCCTCCCAGGGCGGCATTTTAGGCAGCTTCTTTGCTACCCTTGGCGTGGTGATGCCTTCTTTTTTCATTATCCTCTTGATTGCGGCGCTCCTCAAAAACTTCATGAAATACGCCGGCGTACAGGCATTTCTTTCCGGCATACGCCCCTGTGTGGTGGCTATGATACTCTCCACCGCCGTTACCATGGGGCTCGGAACCCTGTTTTCCGTCCGTTCCGTCGATGACATCGGCAGCCTCCTTAATCTTGGGCTTTCTTCCGAGGCGGCAGCTTCCTACTCTTCTGCCACAGGTTCCCTGTCTTCCGGCGCCGTAGTTCCGGATTATAAGGGGATTTTCATCTTTGTGTTTCTGATTGTTCTGCATGTTTTATGGAAGCACTTCCGAAAGAAAACCATTTCTCCCATCCTGATGCTCTTACTGTCAGCGGGGCTGGGTGTGGTGGTTTATGGGGTGCTGTAGAATGAACTCATAATATGACTAAAAAAAGCAACAAAAAAGTCCAGTAAATACTGGACTTTTTATGCCGGTGGCGGGACTTGAACCCGCACTGTGTTGCCACAAACAGATTTTGAGTCTGCCGCGTCTGCCATTCCGCCACACCGGCTCACTGCTTTCACAGCCGAATTTTATATTACCATATTCTTTCGTCATTGACAAGAAGTTTTTTGGTGGGAAAGAAGCTTTCTTTCATATGCTATGTTCATTTTCTGCTCTCTACATCTCCACAAGTATACTTATCGTTTAGTGCCTGCCTCTTTTTCGCTTGTAGGCACTTTGGTATAGAATTATACACCGAGTGCCTAATTCTTATTTTCCGATAGGCACTTTTACCTGTTTTCTTCTTTTCCGTTCCTATTTTTCAAACTCCCGCCGTTCCAAACGACTATCTTGCCAAATATCTACTGTTTCAATCAGCTATCTTGCCAAATATCTACTGTTCCAAGCAGCTATCTCGCCAAATACCTGCTGTTCCAATCAGCTATCTTCCCAAATACCTGCTGTTTCAAACGTCTCTCTCCAAATGCCTGCCATTCCAAGCAACTATCTCTTCGATTACCTGCCTCTCCAAAAAAGAAGCGGCGCAAATTATCATCTCCAATAACTTGCGCCTTGCGTTTTGTAAAATTCCATTCTCTCCCTACAACGCCTGAAAAACAGCATACACAACCGGTCCCAGCAAGGCAGGCAGCAGGTTGCCGACCTTTATTTTCTTGCCGAAGGTCAGATTGATGCCTACACAGAAAATCAGGCAGGAACCCACATAACTCAAATCGGAAATCAGGCTGTCGGGAACAAAATTGCCAATCAGATGCGCCGCCAGGGTGATGAGCCCCTGATAGACAAAAATAGCAATGGCGGAACATGCGGTGCCGATGCCGTAGGTGGCTGCAAATACCACTACAATCACAAAGTCCAGCACAGCTTTGACCGCCAGCATGGAATAATCCCCGGTGAGTCCATCTTCAATGGAACCCACGATTGCCATGGCTCCCACACAGATAACCAGGGAAGTGTTGACAAATCCTTCCACGAAATGATTGTCTTTTTCCGCATGGAAAAGCTTCTTTAACTTTTCTCCCAGAGCATCCATCCGCTTTTCAATATCAATCCATTCACCCAAAAGTCCGCCGAGCACCAGGGAGCCGATGAGCAGCATACTGCCCTTTGTGGAAAGAATGCTCTCTACGGAAAGCATTCCTCCCTGGGCAATGGATGTGCTGTTTTCAATTTTTAACATTCCCGTAAGCGTACCTGCTGCGCCGATAAAAATTATGGCAACTCCGCAGGCGCTCATGAGAATATCCTGAAAACGCTGCTTAAAGCCCTTTCTTGCCACAATTCCTACCACACTGCCGGCAACCACCGCCAGCGTATTTAAAATCGTACCTAAGCCGAACATTTCTTTATCCTGTAAGTTCTTAAACTTCCGTTTCCATCCGTGACTTTTTCTTATTCAAAAATCTTCTTATAAATCGGGAAGCAGTCAAAGGTTGCAAAATAGTCCTTCGGAGTTTCCGCCCTGCGGATAAGCTGCACACTGCCGTCTTCTTTTAAGAGAAGCTCTGCGGATTTCAGCTTGCCGTTGTAGTTGTAACCCATGGCAAAACCGTGTGCGCCGGTATCGTGAATGGCAAGGTAATCTCCTATCTCGATTTCGGGAAGCATTCTGTCGATGGCAAATTTATCGTTGTTTTCGCAAAGAGAACCTACCACATCGTATTTGTGGTCGCAGGGTGCATTTTCTTTTCCCAAAACCGTGATGTGATGATAAGCGCCGTACATGGCGGGACGCATCAGGTTTACGGCACAGGCGTCCACACCGATGTATTCCTTGTGGGTGTGTTTCTCATGAATAGCCTTGGTAACAAGGTGTCCGTAAGGCGCCATCATGAAACGTCCGAGTTCGGTGTAAATGGCAACGTCTCCCATACCTGCGGGAACCAGCACTTCTTCGTAAACCTTTCTGACACCTTCTCCGATTACACGGATGTCATTGGGGGCATCTTCAGGCTTGTAAGGGATGCCGATACCGCCGGAAAGGTTGATGAAGGTGATGTGCGCACCGGTTTCCTCCTTTAACCTCACCGCCAGTTCAAACAGCTCTCTGGCAAGTGTCGGATAGTAATCGTTGGTTACGGTGTTGCTGGCAAGAAATGCATGAATACCGAAGTTCTCCACGCCTTTTGCCTTCAAGATTTTATAGCCTTCAAACATCTGCTCCGTAGTAAAGCCGTATTTGGCATCGCCGGGGTTGTCCATAATACTGTTGGCAATGGAGAAATATCCGCCGGGATTATAACGGCAGCTTAAGGTCTTGGGCAGATAGCCGATGGTTTTTTCCAGGAAATCAATGTGGGTAATGTCATCCAGGTTGATGGTGGCGCCGATTTTTGCCGCATACGCAAATTCTTCCGCCGGAGTGTCGTTGGAGGAAAACATAATGTCCTCTCCCGGAACGTCCATGGCATGGGAAAGCATCAGCTCTGTCATAGAAGAACAGTCGCAACCGCAGCCGTATTCTCTTAAGATGTCAATTAAGAACGGGTTAGGTGTTGCCTTTACCGCAAAAAATTCTTTGTAGCCCTTATTCCAGGAAAAGGCTTCCTTTAAGGCTTTGGCATTTTCCCGGATACCCTTTTCATCATAAATATGGAAGGGGGTGGGATATTCCTTTACGACTTCTTCAATCAGTTCCTTTGTTACAAATGGTTTTTTCATAATGTATTGCTCCTCCGTATAAAACTTTATTTATGAATATTTTCAATCTGCCAGTCAATTGGGGTAAGACCGTTCCGCATTAAAAATTCATTGGTCTTACTGAAAGGCCGGCTTCCGAAAAATCCTCTGTAGGCGGAAAGCGGACTCGGATGAGGCGCCTCTAAAATCAGATGTTTCGGGTTGTTCAGCATGGTCTTTTTCATCTGTGCCGGTTTTCCCCACAAAATAAACACAATAGGTCTGTCCTCTTCGTTTAACACTCTTATGGCGGCATCCGTAAACTCTTCCCAGCCCATGTTCCGATGGGAAAAAGCGGAATGTGCCCGGACAGTCAGCACCGTATTTAAGAGAAGCACGCCCTGCTCCGCCCACTTGGTAAGGCAGCCGTTATCCGGTATATAACAGCCAAGGTCATCGTGCAGCTCCTGATAAATATTGACCAGGGAAGGGGGGATATCCACATCCGGCTTTACGGAAAAACATAAGCCGTGCGCCTGTCCGTCATTATGATACGGGTCCTGTCCCAGTATCACCACCTTGACTTTCTTGAGCGGTGTCAAATGAAACGCATTGAAAATATCGTCCGCAGGCGGAAACACCTGTGTGGTTTCGTATTCTTTTTTCACAAACTGAAATAATTTGGCATAATAAGGTTTCTTAAATTCCGGCCCCAATGCCGTGAGCCAGTCACCCGTAATCATTCCCATAACTTTTGTGCTCCTGTAATCTGACCGTTGCTTTTTTGTTCCGATAATCTGTCCGTTACTTTTCTGCTCCGGTAATCCGGTCGTTGTTTCTCTGCTCCGGTAATCCGGTCACTACTTCTCTGCTCTTATAATCTGACCGGTACGCCTCTGCTTCGTAAATATTCCTTTACTTCCCGGATTTCCAGTTCCTTAAAATGGAACAGGGAAGCCGCAAGCGCCGCTTCCGCACCGCCCGCTGTCAGCGCCTCGTAAAAATCTTCCATTTTACCGGCTCCGCCCGATGCGATAACCGGAATTTTTACTTCCTTTGCAATGGCGGAAGTAAGGGCAATATCATACCCCGCCTTTGTGCCGTCTGCGTCCATGCTGGTAAGCAGAATTTCGCCCGCACCCAGTTTTTCCGCCTGCATCGCCCATTCCACTGCGTCGATGCCGCAGTCCACTCTGCCGCCGTTTTTATAAACAGAAAAATGACCGTCCGGCTGCCTTTTGGCATCAATGGCTACTACCACGCACTGGCTGCCGAATTTATCTGCCGCATCCGCAATCAGACGCGGATTCATAACCGCTGCGGAATTTACAGAAATCTTGTCCGCGCCTTCCCTGAGTAACAGCTTAAAATCATCCACGGTACGGATACCGCCGCCGACCGTAAACGGAATGAACACTTTTTCCGCCACTCTGCGCACCATATCGGCAACCGTAGCGCGGTTGTCGCTGGAAGCGGTAATATCAAGGAAAACCACCTCGTCCGCTCCGGCTTTATCATATGCCGCCGCAATTTCCACCGGGTCTCCGGCATCCGTTAAATTTACAAAATTAACGCCCTTTACCACGCGTCCGTCTTTCACATCCAGACAGGGAATAATTCTTTTGGTATGCATCAGTCTTCCCTCCCTTTTAATTCTACAAAATTCTTCAGAATGGTAAGTCCCGTATGGGAGCTTTTTTCCGGATGGAACTGGCAGGCGAACACATTTCCTTTTTCCACGGATGCGTGGATGGTCACGCCGTACTCGGCGGTAGCCGTTACAATATCCTCTTCTGCCTGCAGGTAATAGGAATGCACAAAGTACACATAGGAATTTTCCGGTATACCGGCAAACAGCCTGCCTTCCTTGGGAAAGCTTAATGAATTCCAGCCCATGTGCGGCACCTTCAGACCGTCCCCTTCGGGAATACGCACGATTTTTCCTTTCAATAGTCCCAGGCCTTCCACACCGGGCGCTTCCTCGCTGCTTTCAAACATAAGCTGCAATCCCAGGCAGATGCCCAGAAAAGGAATTCCTTTTTCCACCACTTCGTGAATAACCGGCACCAGCCCGTAGCGGTTCAGCTTTTCCATGGCGTCGCCGAAGGCTCCCACGCCCGGCAGGATAACCTTGTCCGCCATAAGGATTTCTCCGGCATCCCGCGTTATCACGGCTTCCTCTCCCAGATATTGAAGTGCTTTTTCCACACTCTTGATATTGCCTGCATCATAGTCAATAATTGCAATCACTGAAGTTTCCTCCTAAAGTGTATTACCTGTATCCTCCGGCAGGAATTCCGTATCATCAGTTTCTTCCTCTTCCGGCAGGAATTCCGTATCATCGGTTTCTTCCTCTTCCGGCAGGAATTCCGTATCATCGGTTTCTTCCTCTTCCGGCAGTAAATCCGGCAAATCTTCCGTATCCGTTGCCGGTTCTTCCTTGATATCCACGGTTCCGCCGTTAATCAGCGTGTCAAGCATTCTGGTGTATTCCACCTTGTTGTCACAGAACGCAATACCTCTTACGCCCTCTTCGTCCAGTCCGTAATTTTCCTGCAGAATGGTAAGTACTTCCCGGTAGAGCTTTAACATTTCCCCGTCTGCACCGCAGGCAAGCGCTTCTCCCTGGGTTTCCTCGTACTCCTCCACTGCCTGCATAAGGCTGTCCAGAGCATACAGATTTTCTCCGTCTTCCACATATTTGTCATAGTCGTTTATCTTTTTCTGCATACGCAGCACCATATTGGAAAAGGTAAACAACTGCTGTTCTCTTTCCGTGAGCTTCTGTCCGTACAGAATTTCATAACAGGTCAGATAGTCCTGATTTTCAAACGCCGTCACGGCATTTTTCTTGGCATAACCGGGCGCCACATAGGAAATGCTCAAATACAGCACGGCAAAAACTGCCGCTGAGAAAAGACATACCAGAATGATGTTTTTCTTTGTATAGCCTTTGGAGGCTTTCTCTTCCTGCTCGGGTACTTCCGGCTTTTCCTTCTTCTTTTTGAAAGCTTTTTTCGCCTTGCCCTTGCCTTTTCCTTTTTCCTGCTTTCCGTCTTCCTCTTCGTCGCCGTCTTCTGCGTTTCCGGCTTTGGCGTTCTTTTTCGCTCCCTTGCCCTTGGCAGGCTTGTCCTTTTTCTTCTTTTCTTTCTTCTTTTTCTTGTCCTGCTCCGCCGTCTTGTCTTCTTTATCCAGTTCCGCTAAGACTTCTTCGTTTTCGTCCTTCTGCGGCTCCTCTTCGGGAGTGGCTTCCTCTGTAAAAAATGCCAGCAGACGTTTGAAGAATCCCGGCTTTTTCTCTTTCTTATCCGATTTGTCCTGCAGCAGTTCATCAATATCCGCAGGGTCCATTTCCATAACGCCCCCGCCCGTGGGTGTTCCCGTTTCCTGTCCGTCTGTCGGCTTCTCTTCGTAGGAAGTCTCTGTGGGAATTTCATTTTCCTCGGTCAGCCTCTGCAGCTCCTGCAATTCTTTTTCCATATCTTCCGGCAGAGTGAGCATTTCCGGTGCGGACTCCGGCTGCTTTTCCGGAACCTCACCCGTCAGATTACCTGCGTTGTCGGATGTTCCGGTTCCTGCTTTGAACCCATCGCCGCCATCCGGTCCTGTTGCTTCCGGCATGAAAACCGGGCTATCTTCCGGTGTCATCTCTTCCGGCATGAAAACCGGACTGTCCTCCGGTGTCGTCTCCTCCGGTGCGGACTCCGGGCTGTCCTCCGGTGTCGTCTCCTCCGGTACGGAAACCGGGCTGTCCTCCGGTGTCATCTCCTCCGGTGCGGACTCCGGACTGTTCTCCGGTGTCGTCTCCTCCGGCGTGGAAACCGGGCTGTCCTCCGGTGTCGTCTCCTCCGGCGTGGAAACCGGGCTGTCCTCCGATTCATCGGAAAGGGACTCCGACTCTTCTCCGTTGGCAATTTTTTCGGCAGCATCAAAAAGCGCCGCAATTTCTTCCGGGGTAAGCGAGCCGCCCGCCTTGTCCTCTTTAGCTGGTCTTAAATCGGCTTCCGGTGCGCGGAAAGAACCCTCCTCTTCCCGGGGCTGTTCCGGTGCTGCGGACGCATTATTCATGTTTTTTAATAAATTATCCAGATATTCTTCATTCATATTCATGAGAATTTCTCCCTTAAGACTTGCCACCTGTTAAAAAAACAAGGTAAGTGTATCACATTTTTTTCAACTCTTCCATAGCATAAACCGCATTTTTTTGAATTCCTGTGCCTCTTTCGGCAAGTCCTGCGGGAATTTGGTATAAATATTCATGAATTCGTATAAAATCCGATTTCAGATTTAACTCGGCTATCTTTTCGTAGCGGATGCGGATAGTGTTTAAGTTGCGCATACCGGCACCCAGTTCCAGAATACAGAGTTTTTTATTTAAGGTTCCCTGCAGCCATTTTAAGTAGCGGTCCCAGTTTTCTTTATAATTCGGTTCTTCAAAATGCTCTGCATAAAGAGTATTAAATTCACATGGCTGACAGGTTTTTAAGCTGACAGGTGCTTTCAAATCCCGAAAACTCTTCTCTCCCCTGACGCAGGCTTCAATTTCGCGGTACAGCGCAATTTTTTCGTTTTCCTCCGGCTCCCCTGTAAAATGCCGCCAGTTGCCGCAGAACTCTGCCATGCGGTCCGGCTTTAATACCTGTTCGGAAAGAAGACCGTCCATGCAGTAGGACAAAATAAAATAATTTTTTCCCTGAAGCAGACTGGTCAGCCCCTCATAAGCCTTTTTAAGTCGGGCATCTTCTTTTAAGAATAAGTAATTCACATAGGGAACCACCCACTGGGCTCCCGCCTCGGCTATTTTTCCGCAGATTTCCGCGTAATTTTCCTTTTCCTGCAAAAACGCCTCATCCTCAAATTCTTCTCCGATGCCCACCAGAACCATGTCGGCTGCCTGTATTTTTTCCTTTATTTCCCTTAAACTGTTTGCTTCCGCGCTCATACTATCTGTTTCCTTCCGTACTCTGTAAATTTTTCACTCCGCTGCAGTGCGCTCCTGCCCGGAGGGTTCTCTTACTGTATAGGAAAATTCAACGGAATTTCCTATACAGTAAGAGAGCCGGGATAACTCCCGGCCCTGTTGCCATTTTTATTTCTTTAATAAGAGGCCATCCAGCACTTCTACCAGTTTCACGATTTCCGGTTTGGAAAGCTGGGCATCCACGCCGAGCTGCTCACCCTTGGCACGCATTTCCTCATTTACAAGGGAGGAGAAAATAACAACCGGGATATCCTTTGTCGCGTCATTTTCCTTAATCAGCTTCGTCAGATGATAGCCGTCCATCTGCGGCATTTCAATATCGGTAATCAGGCACTGTACTTCTTCTTTCAGTTTACCCTTCTGAAGCGCATCGGTAATGACATCATATGCCTCCTGTCCGTTTGCCGTATGAATAAGATGTACATAACCGGCTTTATGTAAGGCATCCACAATCAGCTTGTTTAACAACTGGGAGTCCTCTGCAATCAGAATGGGCACATCACAGCGCTCTCTGTGTCCCAGTTCCGCAAGCTGCTCGGAACGAAGTCCGGTTTCCGGGTTAATATCTGCAATAATCTTTTCAAAATCCAGAATAATAATCAGCTTGTCTTTAATTTTTACAACACCGAGTGCGGAACTGTCCGATGCAATGGTGGCATCCGGCTTGATGATTTCCGTCCAGGACAGGCGGTGAATACCCACAACGTTGTCCACATGGAACGCAATGTCCAGCTTGTTGAAGTTGGTGATGATGAACAGTCCTCCCGCTTCGGAAACACCCATCTGCAGGCAGTTCTTCAAATCAATCGCCGTAATCATCTTGTCTCGCGGCATGAAAATGCCTTCTATGCTGGGATGTGCATTGGGAATGGGCGTCACCGGCTGGTAATTGATAATCTCCGTTACTTTTGCCACGTTGATGCCGTAGGAATTGCCCGCTACGGTAAATTCCAGGATTTCCAATTCATTTGTCCCGTTTTCCAATAAGATTTTTGTATCCATCCTTCTACCTCACATAATCTTCTGTTTTATACCCGTTCAAAAAACTATAGGTAAAGTATATCATAAAAAGTACGCTTTGAACACACTAATTTTTCTGCTTTTCGTTATATATTTTTTGACTTTTATGCCCGATAAATTTATAATACAGATATGAAAAAAATTATCTTTTTTGACATTGACGGAACACTCACAAAAGAAACCGACGGCACCATTCCGGAAAGCTGCATTTCTGCCATTCGCAAAGCCAGAATGCGCGGACATCTGATGTATATCAATACCGGACGCTGCTTTCAGAATGTGGAGCCCCGTTTTCAGGAAATCGGATTTGACGGCATCGTCTGCGGATGTGGGACAAACCTGTACAGCGGAGGAAAGGAGCTGCTTTACGTCTCCCAGACACATACTCTCACCATGGAAATTCTGCGCGCGGCCAGGCAGGCGGATGTAGACATTGCTTTTGAATCCAAATACGAGGTATGTTTCGATACTTCCCGGCCCATCCGGCACCCTGAGGCGGCGGAGCTTTTCCGATCCTTCCGGGACGTGCACCACTATCCCATGCGGACGGACCTTACCGAAGAGGATTTTTTCTGCGACAAATTTGTAGTCTGGTATCAGGATGAGTCCCAGCTTGCCGCTTTCCGCGCCGTTTCGGATGCGTACTTTGACTGTATCGACAGGGGCGGCACCTTCCGGGAATTTGTTCCAAAGGGCTACTCCAAAGCTACCGGTATTGCCCGCATCATCGCCCACCACGGCATTTCCATGGAAAATACCTTTGCCATCGGCGACAGCAACAACGACCTTCCCATGCTGACGGCGGTTCACACAGCCATAGCCATGGGCAACGCCTCTCCCGCTTCTTTGTTTGACAAAGTTTCCTATGTTACAGCCAAAGCCAGCGAGGACGGCATTCTGCACGCACTCTCTCATTTCGGATTTTTAGACTAAAATTATGGAGGAATGTTTATGAACGGAATTAACGGAAACATCTGGCACAACATCAACGTAAAAAGAGTAACACCCACGGATTTTATCTGCGTCATTGAAATTCCGAAAGGAAGCAAAACAAAATACGAGCTGGACAAGGAAACCGGTTACATTATTTTGGACCGTATTCTTTATACCTCCACCCACTATCCTGCCAATTACGGCTTTATTCCCCGTACCTACGGCGATGACGGTGACCCCTTGGACGTACTGCTGCTCTGCTCGGAGCCGGTGGTCCCCCTTACCCTGGTCCGCGCGTATCCCATCGGCGTCATCTCCATGTTGGACGGCGGCAAAAAGGATGAAAAGATTATTGCCGTTCCTTTCAATGACCCCAATTACAACTGCTACCACGACATCTCCGAGCTGCCCTCCCATGTGATTGAAGAAATGGAGCATTTCTTCACCGTTTATAAGGCATTGGAAAATAAAACCACCGATGTAAACGAGAAGGGCAACCGCGAAGAAGCCATCCGAGTCATTGAAGAATGTCTGGACAATTACATCAACAAGTTTGTACGGAGCTGGTAAACAAGAAGGCGTGTGGAAATCCACACGCCCTTTTCCTTTCTACAATTCAAATTACTTTCTTGCATCCGGCAGCCGCAGCCTGAACAGTCTTCTGGCAAGCAGCTTAAACCGGAACGGTAAAAACGGATACAGATAACTCTGCCCGGATACTGTTTTGTTTAAGGCTACTGCCAGACAGGTTATCGTAATACCTGCCGCATATCCCCACGCATCCAGCCATGCAGTTAAAATCAGTGTCAGTATTCTCATAAATTTCAGTGCATATCCCAATTCGTAATTGGCCTGCGTATAGTTGGCAATGGCAACAAATGCCATATACAGCATCACCTCGGAATTGAACCAGCCGCTGTTGACGGAAAATTCCCCCAGCACCAGCGCCGCCATAACGGAAAGCGGAGTGCTTAGCATGCTGGGCGTATTGACTGCCGCAAGCCTTAAGCCGTCAATGGCAAGCTCTAAAATAAGGAACTGCCAGATCAGCGGAATGTTCTCCGTGTCCTTCAGCGTGATGAACGCAAATTTTTCCGGTATCCATTCCGTGTGGTTCATGAGAAGCAGAAATGTCGGTGTCATGATATACGTCAGAATAAAAATAAGAAATCTCGTCAGCCGCAGGTACGTGCCCGTAATGGGCGGAAAATAATAATCGTCTGCTTCCTCCACCACATCAAAAATGGAGGTGGGCAGAATCATTGCCGAAGGGGAATTGTCCACAAGGATAATGATGTTTCCTTCGAGCACCTGCGCCGCTGCCGTATCGGGGCGTTCCGTATATTTGAATTTCGGGAACGGATTGTACCACTTCTTTTCATACAGGCACTCTGCCAGGCTCTCCTGGTTCATGGTCAGGGCATCCACCCTGATGTTCTGTATTCTCGTCACAATTTTGTTTAGCAGCTTTTTATCCACCCGGCTTTCCATATAGCAGACCGCAATGTCCGTATGGGAGCTCTTTCCCGCAGCATACATTTCCACGCGCAGATCCGTGCTGCGGATTCTTCTTCTTAAAAGCGCCGTATTGAACACAATGGTTTCTACAAATCCATCCTTGGAGCCGCGAAGCACCTTGTCCTTATCCGGCTCCGCCACATTCCGGGAGGGATATTCCCTGCTGTCTATGAGGATTGCCTTATCATAGCCGTCAATCAGCAGCACAAACACGCCGGACAACAGATTATTTAAGATATTGTCCCACTTTCCGCTTAAGTCCACCTCCACATAGGGCATGCAGAGCTTACACATTTTATGGGCATCCTCCGGCATATCTTCCGCCTTGATGCTGAGGAAATACTGCAGGATTTTTTCCATCAGCTCATCCTTGCAAAATCCATCTATAAAATACATGCAGGCTTCCCTGCCGCCAATCTCAATGGTGCGGTAAATCAAGTCAAAGCTTTTGTCCACCTTGAGCCGGTCGTTCAGATAATTCATATCCTGCCGTAAGGCACCCGTCATTTCTTCGTCTTTTTTTTCCATAAAAAATCTCCTTCCCGAATCACTATCAGTGTTCCGAAAAGGAGAAAATTTATACTTTTGATTTTATTTTGTGGTGCTGCCGAAGCCGCCGTTGCGGATGCCGTCCGCTTCATCGTCCTCCGTAATGCCGAAGGGTAAGAAAATCCCCTGTAAGAAACCGGTTCCGGCTTCCACCTGAAGGGTCTTTCCTTCGTTGGAGTCATTGGTAATCTTGGCAAATATGTGACCTTCGTTGTCGGAGTCAAAATAATCGCTGTCGATGATGCCTACGGTATTGTTAAGCTGCAGACGGAATTTAAATCCCAGTCCGCTTCTGGGGAAAAGCTGAAGTACCCAGCCCTCTTCCATTTTTGCACGGATGCCGGTCGGAATTTTAATGGTTTCCCCCGGTGCCAGTGTGAAGGAAAACGGTGCATAGAAATCATAGCCAGCACTTCCTTTGGTTGCACGCATGGGAAGCTTTAACTCCTCATATACTTTTTCCGCTGCCGCTTCGTCGTATGCAGGAAAGTCTCCCCTAAGCGCCTGTATATAATTTTCTTTGGAAACCTTAAAAAACTGTGCAATTTTCTGCATTCTGTTATCCATGCCTTTCAGTGTCCTGCAGTCTTTCCGGTATTTTGCCGCCCTGTGCAGTCACAATTTAATTGTCGTCTATTCGTAATCTCCGCAGTGCAGGACCGGAAGCAAGGGGTCCGGCTGTTGCAGGGTTTTCTGGACATCTATGACTCTCTGGTTCTTACTGCCCTTCCAGAGAAGCTTGGTATCCAGCTCTCCGATATGAAATTCGCCGTCCACTACTACGTCCACATACTGCATCATGGGATAATAAAGAATATTTTCCCAGGAGTCGCCCGTATACAGCCAGATTGTCTTGTCAGGGTATTTCTCCTTGATTTCCGCCATGAAATTTCTCACATCCAGACGGTTTGCCGGATGTAAGGGGTCCCCTCCGGAAAAGGTGATGCCGGAAATATAGGGCTTGTCCAGCTGGTCAAAAATTTCCTTTTTGGCTTCCTCATCAAACAAAAGTCCCCCGTTCGGGTCCCAGGTAATGGGATTCTGACACTGTTCGCAGCAATGACTGCAGCCTGCCACCCACAGGACGACGCGCAGACCGTCTCCATTTAACATATCGTCCTTGGTAATATTATGATATCTCATAAGACCGTCACATGCTCTTCCTTTCTGCGATTTCTGCCATTTTTGCCTCGTTTAAGCGGGTGTCCCCGTGTACTCTGGAATAAGACAGGTAACCATTCATTCTGTCAATCTTGGTTAAGTTTCTGCTTCCGCACTTGGGGCATACATCCATTTCGAGTTCCTGATGACCGCAGTCATCGCAGTAAGCAAGGGAAAGATTAACACCTTCATAGAAGCCCATGTCCATGGCTCTTCTGATTAAGGTCTTCACTGCCTCAATATTGTAATCAATGGGGTATTTCACGTACTGGATTTTGCCGCCGTTGCTTAAGTTCCAGAACCTTTCCTCAATATCCTGCTTCTGAATGGGAGTAATGTCCTCCGTTACATGGCAGTGGAAAGAGTTGCTGACATATTCCCTGTCGGAAACGCCCTCGATAATACCGTATTTATTGCGGAACTGCTTAATCTGCAGACCGCAGAGGTTTTCTGCGGGTGTGCCGTAAATGGCATACAGATTGCCGTCCTCTTCCTTGAATTCATTGACCTTGGCATTGATATGCTCCATAACCTCCAGGGCAAACTGTCCGTCTTCCACTAAAGACTTACCGTTGTAAAGCTCCTGCAGCTCGTTTAAGGCGGTGATGCCGAAACTTGCGGTTGCGGCCTTTAACAGCGGTTTAATCTTGTCGGAAAGCTTTAAGTGTCCGCCCAGGAAACCGCCCTCGCAGTAAGCAAGCGGGTTGGTGGAAGCTCTCATTTCGCCAAGATATGCATAGGTTCTTATATGGAGCTGACGGATTAACTGTAAATAATAATCCAGCACTTCATAGAAGTCCCTGCTCTCCTGTCTGGACTTTGCCAGAATCATGGGAAGGTGCAGGGAAACCGCACCGATGTTGAAACGGCCCACAAATACAGGCACATCTTTATCGTCCGCCGGATGCATGCCTCCTCTTTCATACCAGGGTGAAAGGAACGCACGGCAGCCCATGGGAGAAATGATTTTTCCGTACTGCTTGTAAATGCTTGCCACATAGCCCTTGCCGGTAAGAGACAGCCAGTCGGGATACATGGTCTTTGCGGAGCATGCCACACCGGCTTCAAACACATCCTCAAGCGGCTTGCCGGGGCCATGCAGGTTTTCATCGTATAAAAAGACAATCTTAGGGAACAGAACCGGCTTCTTACATTCCTTTTTGCCCTGTCCTCTTCTTCTGACATTCAGCATGGAAATGGTAGCCAGCTTGGCAAATCTGCCGGTGCCGGTACCTGCCGTAACGGTGATGAACGGATAGTCGCCGCGGCTGCTGGCAACAGTATTGAACTTGTACTCCCAGCCCTGGAAGCCCTGTTCAAATTCTCTTACCACGTCCGCATAGGCTTCTGCCTCCGCCGTATCGTCGTCAACTCCCAGTCTCTTGTATTTCTCAATATATTTTTTGTAGGATTTTTCTGCGTAAGGCTCTAAGATATTGTCCACGCTGGGTACGGTAAATCCGCCGTACTGCTGGCTTGCCGCACTGAGCACAATGTCACCGATAACATCAAACGCCACGTCCAGAGTCTTCGGCTCGTTGTACCAGATATTACCCATTTCAAAACCGCCGGACAACACATTTTCCACGTCAAACAGACAGCAGTTCATGGTATCTCTTCTGGCGGACATATCATGCACATAAATATAACCGTCGCGGCATGCCTGGATTTCCTCCGTGGTCATAAAGAACTTCTGGTAAAGCTCTTTGTTTAACTGGTTGAAAATCAGGGAACGTTTGGTGGAAACCAGTGCGGAGTCCGTGTTGGCGTTTTCCTTGTCCCCGATATACATGATGGACTGGCTCTTTTTGTAAACATCATCCAGCATGCGCACAAAGTCCTGCTTGTAGTTGCGATAATCCCGGTAGCTCTTTGCTACAATGGGCTTTACCTGTTCCAGAGCGCTTTCCACGATGTTGTGCATAATGGGGATGGGAATTTCATCCTGCTCAAGTTCGTCCACCTTTTCTACCACATACTGGCAGATATGACGTTTTTCTTCTTCTGTAAATTTGGTCAGTGCACGGTAAGCGCTCTTGCCAACGGCATTCACTACCTTCTGCACGTTAAATGTCTCTTTGCTGCCGTCCTTTTTAACGACCTTCACATCTCTTTTTGTCTTAAACTGGGCACCGTAATCGGTTGTGTCTTCGCCCATCTGCTCCACTTCAATACTCATGGCGCCATTCCCCCGCTTTCCTGTATTTCACAATATATGGTGTGTTTTTTGATTGCCCGTCACCATATTTAGTGTCGTATTCTTAGTATAAGAAAGCCCCGGCAAAAAGTCAATCGGAAATCCTCAAATCCCTGTGCGAATAATTCTAAAACACGGGTACGGAATTTTATTTTAAGATACCGCTCTTGTCAATGGCTTCCACGGCTTCGTTTATGGTTTCCACCGGTAATGTGAGGGCAAACCTTACGTGACCGGCTCCCAGTTTGCCGAAACTGCTGCCCGGGGTGCAGAGCACGCCTGTTTTTTCCAGAAGCTCCATCACAAAGGCAAAGTCATCCGTATACGCATCGGGAATTTTTGCCCATGCAAACATGGTGCCTTCGCTTCTTTCCACTTTCCAGCCGATGGAAGTAAGACCGTCGCAGAGGGCGTTTCTTCTTTCTTCGTATTTCGCCCGCTGTTCCTTCACGCAGTCATCCGGACCGGTCAGGGCTGCTACGGCGCCGTACTGTATCGGCAGGAAAATACCGTAGTCAATCTGGGAACGGAGCTTCTTAAAGGTTGCTACCACTTCCTTATTGCCTACTAAAAAGCTCATTCTGGCTCCGGTGTAGTTGAAGGATTTGGACAGGGAATAAAATTCCACGGCACAGTCCTTTGCTCCGGGGATGGACAGAATGGAAATACCCTTTCTGCCATCGTAAATAATATCGGAATAGGCATTGTCGTGAATGATTAAGATATCATTCTTCTTTGCCCACGCAATCAGCTTTTCGTAAAACTCATGGGGCGCACACTTGCATATGGGATTTAAGGGATAGGAAACAATCATGCACTTAATTCTGTTTCCGTATTTTTCGCTCAGAGCATCCAGATCCGGCAGATAGTTGTTTTCCGGCAGTAACTCATAGCATTCCACATCCGCACCGGCTAAGAAAGGTCCGATGGAAAATACGGGATATCCGGGGTCGGGAACCAGTACCAGGTCGCCTTCGTTAAATAAGGACAGACCGATGTGGCTGATACCCTCCTGGGAGCCATAAACGCTCATGATTTCATCCGCTTCCAAAGTAACATCGTATCTTTTTGCAAATCTTTCCTGCACAGCCTTAATAAGCTCCGGTATATCCGCCAGGGCATATTTATAATTTTCCGGCTTCTTTGCGGCTTCCGCCACTGCCTCTACAATATGGGGCGCCGGCTTAAAATCGGGGGTTCCCACGGACAGGTTGTAAACCTTTTTCCCTGCCTTTTCCACTTCGTTTTTCTTGTCGTTCAAAAGCTGGAAAATACCACTTTCAAACTGCTTCATTCTGTCTGCTGCAAGCATGTTTTTGTCCTTCTTTCTCTTTCGCTCTTTCTCTATTCTTCCGCGCCATCCTGCGCGGCAAGCATATCCTTCAGCCACTGTTTGTAGCGTTCCCTCACCTCTGTGGGGGATGCTATCTGCACGCCCTCTCCCAAACCGGTCAGCCAGCCGAAAAACTGTCCGCTGACGGCGGCTCTGATGTGCACACGGATTTTCTCGTTTTCCACTACCCGCACATCCGTTTCCCTGCCGAACCGGTCCATAATGACGCCAATCAGTTTTTTCGGCAAAAGCAGGGTAATCTGTTCTTCATCGCCGCCGAACATTCCGAACGTGCTTTTGGAATACTCCGCCGGATCCATGTTAAAGAAATCCTGTCCCTCGCGTTTTTTCTCTTCCACCTTCGTGTTCTTCATTTTGTCCACGCGGTAGTGCTTTATGCAGTCCGCTTCCGCATCATATGCCGCCAGGTAATAATTTTCATCATCCCAGATAAGCGCCAGCGGGCTCACCATGTAGGTCTTGCCGTTCCGGCGGGGCTTCAGGGTCTTTGTTGTCGTCCATTCCAGATAGGAAAAGGAAATCTGTCTGTCCGCGTCGATTGCCGTATAAATGGTGTCCACGCTGTAATAAATCTTTTCATTCTCCGTTTTGACACGTCCCAGTACCTTCACCTGTCTGTGAAGCTGGCGTGCCTGGTAGGTGCTTGCCTGTTTCTCCAATTTATGTATCAGCTCTCTTGACTTTTTTTCCGTCACAAAGCGTGAAGACTGCACAGCATCCACCAAAAGCTTTAACTCCGCCAGTTCAAACTCCCGGCTGGCAAGGTAATAGCCGCTCTCCGTCTTCCCTTTTTTCTGCATGATGTCAAAGCCGAAATCCTGCAGACACTGAATGTCCGCATAAATGCTTTTTCTTTCGGCGCTTATGTCGTTTGCCCGAAGCTTTTCAATCAGATCCTTCGTACTGATTACATGGTCTTCGTCCGTATACTCCTGTAAAATTTTTATAATATACAGAAGTTTCTGTTTCTGGTTTTCGCTCTTTGGCATATTTTTATCCCCCGGCAAGACAAAAAAGAACCCAGTTTTACCGGATTCTTATCAGTCCTTTTTCAGAGCCTGCTGCCATGTGTCCATGGTTATTGTACGGCTTCTGCCTCTTTACTTTGATTTTCTTCCTTGGTGTTTTTCCGTTTCCGTAAGGTAATGCCCATGAAAATGCCAAATCCGCCAACAATGCAGAATACAAAGAAAACAAGAAGATAACTTAAAAATGAATTGATAAATGCCATAATTCTCATCCCTTCCACTTTTTCATGTAAATTATATTATAGCAACGAACCCCCGTCATCGTCAAGGAGTATCTCCCCATCCGCTGCCGTGGTGGCAAGCCTGTCGCATCTTTCGTTTTCCGGGTGTCCGTTATGCCCTTTCACCCATTCAAAGGTCACCGAATGGGGCCCAATAGCCTTTAACAGCCGTTCCCAGAGTTCTTTGTTTTTAACCGGCTGCCTGGTGCTTGTCCGCCAGTTGTTTTTCTTCCAGTTGTCCACCCAGTGCGCATTGAACGCATCCGTCACATACTTGGAGTCGGAAATCACGGTTACCTCACAGGGCTTTGTCAGCGCCTCCAGACCGGTAATCACGCCCATCAGCTCCATGCGGTTGTTGGTGGTCTTTTTGTAACCGGCACTGTATTCTCTCTCATGCAGGGTGTTTTTGGCGTCCACAAACTGCAACACCGTGCCGTAGCCTCCCGGTCCTTCCGGGTTGCCCCTCGCCGAACCGTCCGAATATAACGTAACTTTCATATGCTTCTTTCTATCCTTTCATTTCCGTCTTTCTTTTCCCTTTATCCGCGCCTGTTTGGCTTTCTATGCCACTATCTCTTTACTTCCACTGTCCCGTCTGCAGGAATTCATCCGCTCTCCTGCCGGCTCCCTTTATGATGTCCTCGTCATAGCCGAAGGCGGAAAGCAGCTTAATGGCATTACGGGTGGTTGCCCTGCCGTTCATCAGACGGTAGTTAAAATGCACATCCCCGTCTTTTACTTCTTCTTCAAAATGATAATTGTCGTAACTGTCTTTTAAAAGCTCCGTCAGCTCCAGATCGTGGGTGGCTGCAAAGCACAGGGTATGGTTCGTCAGAAGCTTCCGTAAAATTTCCGTGCCTGCCGCGATACGTTCCACGGTATTGGTACCGCGCAGCACTTCATCCACAAAGCAGAGCACATGCCCTTTTTCCCGGATGGTATCCATTATTCTCTTTATCGCCCGGATTTCCACAATATAATAGCTCTCGCCAGATAAAATATCATCACTTAAGGACATGGCGGACATAATGCGGAAATACCCTGCCCGGTACTGCCTTGCCGGTACCGTGTGAATGGTCTGGGCAAGGATGGCGGAAATTGCCACCGTCCGTAAGAAGGTGGATTTACCGGACGCATTGGAGCCGGTCAGCAGAATGCCGTTCTTCGCTTCTATGGAATTTTTCACCGGATTGTCAAGAAGCGGGTGATAGCCCTCTTCCATGCCAAGAAACGGTTCCTTTTCCTCCTGCAGCACCGGAATACAGTATCCGTTCTGTAAGGATGCCCGGTATTCCCCGATGGCAACCATGGCGTCTAAGTAGCCTATGGTATAAAACAGCCCGTCCACATTTTCCGTATGCTTTCTTACCTGCTCTAACATGGTATTGAATTTTATCAGGTCAAAATGCAGGCTCATGCGCAGATAGTCCAGTATCATATCCAGAGGATTTCCTGAGCCGGACATTCTGCCGTTGGACATCAGCCAGAAGGAGCCCCTCCTAAACTGTCCCAGTGCTTTTCTGTTTTCCCGCAGTCTGTCCTGTTCCTCTTTGATACCCTCTGCCGCAAGCTGCTCTATTTTTTCCGAGGTTTCCATGAGCCTTAAAATAAATGCAAAGCTGCTTAAATACACATCCACATCGCCTTTTTCCCTGAAATAACTTATCATGCCGTACATCATCAGACCGAGGATGAGCAGAATACCCAGGGACGGGCTGAAAAAGCAGAATGCAATGGCGGGAATGTAACTGATAAGCAGGGTGTAATGATGCAGGTTGGAGCGTTTTCCCAGAATATCCAGGTTGTCCAGATAATCATAGAGGGAAAACTTGCCGGTATAGCCTGTCTCATTAAGACGGTATTGCAACTGTACCCGTTCCTCTTTGTGTTCTTCAAAATATTGGATAACCGCTTCCTTGTGGGCAAGGGGCTCCTCTGTAAAATCGGGCGTCCGAAGTAAATGATACAGCACCTCTTCCCCTGCCTGGCAGTTGGTAAAATTCATCTGCATGAAAATATCATCCATGGATAAATCCTGAAAGGTGATTTCATCTATCTGTTCTTCGTTTCCGTGATGCTTGAAATACCCCGCTATCGCCTTATAGCGGTCAAGTCCGTATTCTTTTTTGCGGAGTTCCCCGTACTTGTGCCGAAACCTGTACAGTATCCGCGCCTTTTCCGATTTGCTATCGTAAATTCCTTTGGCAGCTAACAGTGCAACAAGGCCTGCTGCCACAAAGGCAAAAACTACATATTCCATGCGTGTGTTCGGTTCCTTTTCGTTTTCTTACCGCATACTGACGTCACTATGCGGCTTTGTTCATTATAACAGTGTAGGGAATGAAAAACAAGGCTTCAAATGGCAAGCAGGCTGGTTCCTTCCTACGCAGACACGCTTGCGCTTAAAAGTCACCGTAGCGGCACATAAGGTGTCAAAGAACGACACCTAAATGCCGACGGCGACTAAAAGTCTGCTTTAGGAAGGAAGCCAGCCTGCCTATTCATTCTTTTTCAGCTAAGAAATGCTACCGGAGGGCTTTCCCGATGCGCAAGCGCGTCTGCGTAGGAAAAATCCCGCCATCTATTAATGCCTTATATAATAATGCACACCATGCCGCCGTTCATGTCGTTGACGATCTTCTGCATGGTGTCCTGCAGCTTCACCTGGCTTTCTTCGCCTATCATGGAGATTTTGCCGGTGATGCCGTCATCCACAAGCTGCTCCACGGTTTTGCCGAAGATGTTGGTTTCCCAGATGCCTTCCTCCCGGCTGTCCGCTTCGTTGATATAGCGTATCAGATCCTGTGCCTGCTCCTCCGTTCCCACAATGGGCGCAATTTCCGTTTCGATATTGGCGCGTATCATGTGAATGGACGGACTTTCCGCCTTGATTTTGACGCCAAACTTGTTGCCGTGACGGATTAACTCCGGCTTTGCCAGACTGATTTCCTCCCTTTCCGGTGTTACCACACCATACCCCTTCTGCCGTACGGACTGTACCGCCTGCAGCACCTTGGCATATTCTTTTTTCATGGCGGAGAGCTCTTTTAATTTGGTAATAAGCTGGTATTCGCCGCTGATTTCGTCCCCTACCAAATCGCTCAGCATTTCATAATAAAAGCTGTTGTCCACATCCATCTGCAGCTTCACACTTCCGTCCGCAAGATTGATGTTTTCTGTTTTCAGCCGTTTTATGTACCGGCTTTCCACCGGCACCCTGCCGTCCACCTGCATGCTGCGGATATCCCGGACGGAGTTGACCGCCTTCATGATATTTTTTACCGCTCCCACCATTTCCTTCTTCATGGGATTGTCGAGGCTTAACATCTCCACCCACTTCGGCATAAAAAACTCCATGCGGGAAACCGGGAATTCATAAAGTATCTGTTCCATGATGCTATGTATGTCATCCATTTTTAACTGGGCACAGTTGACCGGACGGACCGCCACCTTATATTTCTCTCCGATTTCTTCCGCCATCGCCTTTGTTTCGTCTGCATAGGGCTTCTCAGAATTAAGCAGCACCAGAAACGGCTTACGCAGCTTCTTTAATGCCAGAATGGTCTTTTCTTCCGCATCCAGATACGCCGCTCTCGGGAGTTCCCCGAAACTGCCGTCCGTGGTAACCACAAGTCCTATGGTGGAATGGTCGTGAATGACCTTATCCGTGCCGATGCCTGCTGCCTGCGTAAACGGAATTTCCGTATCCGACCAGGGCGTTTTTACCATACGCTCCGTATTTTCTTCCATGTGGCCGGTGGCGCCCTCCACCATGTAGCCCACACAGTCAATGAGCCTTACCTTTGCCTCCACGTCCCCGCCAAGATGCACGGCGGCAGCTTCCTTCGGAATGAATTTCGGCTCCGTGGTCGTAATGGTCTTTCCTCCCGCACTCTGCGGCAGTTCGTCCTTTGCCCTTTCCTTTTCATGCTCATCTTCCATAAAGGGAAGCACACAGACATCCATGAAGCGTTTAATAAACGTGGATTTGCCGGTACGCACCGGTCCTACCACCCCTATGTAGATTTCCCCACGGCATCTTTCCTGTATGTCCTTGTACAAGTCATATTCTTTATTTACCATCAAGTCCATAAAAAAATCCCCTTCCATACTTAATAAATTGTATGAAAGGGGAGCTTTCATTATGCTTACATCTTCACACGTTTGAAGTTTTTCTTGCCTCGTTTTACCACAAGTCCGTCACCGTCAAACTGCTCCGGTGCATATGTGGTTTTGATGTCTGTTACCTTTTCGTCCGCTACGGTAACACCACCCTGTTCTACGGCACGTCTTGCTTCGGAACGGGATGCACATAAGCCTGCCTTTACCAGCACGCCCATGATATCAATGGAGCCGCCCTGGAAATCTGCCTCGGTAAGCTTTGCTTCGGGCATTTCCCCCGCAATGCTTCCGGAGAACAGTGCTTTTGCGCTTTCCTGTGCTTTCTTAGCTTCTTCTTCGCCGTGAACCAGGTTCGTCAGCTCGTATGCCAGGATTTCCTTTGCCTGATTTAACTGGCTGCCTTCCCATTTGTCCATTTCGTCAATCTGCTCTAAAGGAAGGAAGGTCAGCATCCGTAAGCATTTCAGGACATCGGCATCGCCCACGTTTCTCCAGTACTGGTAGAACTCGAAGGGAGAGGTCTTGTTGGGGTCTAACCATACGGCATTTCCTGCGGTTTTTCCCATCTTCTTTCCCTGGGAGTCGGTTAACAGTGTAATGGTCATGGCATGTGCATCTTTGCCCAGTTTCTTTCGAATCAGTTCGGTACCGCCTAACATATTGCTCCACTGGTCGTCTCCACCGAATTCCATATTACAATTGTATTTCTGGAACATGTAGTAGAAGTCATAACTCTGCATAATCATGTAGTTAAATTCAAGGAAGCTTAAGCCTTTCTCCATACGCTGCTTATAGCATTCGGCACGTAGCATATTGTTTACGGAAAAGCAGGGACCTACCTCGCGGAGCAGGTCAACATAGTTTAAATTAAGCAGCCAGTCGGCATTGTTTACCATAAGCGCCTTACCTTCGGAGAAATCAATAAATCTCTCCATCTGACGCTTAAAACATGCCGCATTGTGTTCAATGTCCTCTCTGGTAAGCATTTTTCTCATATCAGTCCGACCGGAGGGGTCACCGATCATGGTAGTACCGCCGCCGATTAAGGCTATGGGCTTGTTTCCTGCCATCTGCAGTCTTTTCATAAGAGTAAGTGCCATAAAATGTCCGGCTGTCAGACTGTCTGCCGTACAGTCAAAACCAATGTAAAAGGTGGCCTTGCCGTTGTTGATCATTTCACGGATTTCTTCTTCGTTCGTTACCTGTGCCAGCAGGCCTCTTGCCTGTAATTCTTCATAGATTTTCATTTTTGCTCTCCTTTTTCTATTGTGCAGGCAGTACCTGCCCGCCTTGTTACCATAACAAAAAAACCTGTCCTCTCTGTAAAGAAAGGACAGGTATAAGCCCGTGGTACCACCTTCGTTCCCGTAAACCTCACGATTTACGGCTTTCTTGGTATGCGTAAGATTATCATCTTATTACAACCATGGCTGCTATCGGTGCCGGCCGGCAGAGTCTACTTTGCAGGGCATTTCGGTCTGCTGCTCCGAGATGTACTTCCCATTCATCTCTCCTGCGCCTCTCAGCCTCCGGCAACTCTCTGTAGGTCTTAATGATGGTACTCTTCTCTTCATCGCATTTACTGTTTTTGTTAGGAATTAGTCACATTATAGCCACAAGATTTCCGTTTGTCAACACACCGTGTGATAAAAATTTCACCTTATACAAAATCGAACAGGCTTATCTGGTTGGACTCCGGCAGCCTGCCGAGCAGATGCAGGCTGTCCATCAGTTCGATGATTGTGCCGCTCACCTTGGTTCTCTGCTTGAAATCATCCTTACTTAAGAACGGGCCGTCCTTGGCCGCTTCCACAATGGCATCCGCCGCTTTTTCCCCCATACCGTCGATGCTGTTTAAGGAAGGCATCAGCTTGCCGTCCACTATCTGGAACAGTCTTGACTGGGCGCTGAAAATATCAATGGGCGTAAATTCAAAACCTCTGGCATACATTTCCTGTACGATTTTCATATCGCCATAGGCATCCTTTTCCTTATTGGAAAGGCTGTCCATACGGGATTTGTAATCCTTCATAATCGCCTCTAAGTGCTGCTGCCCCTGGCACATCAGCTCATAGGAAAACGCCTTGGCGCGGATACTGAAATAGGCCGCATAATACGCCAGCGGATAGTTGATTTTACAGTAGGCAATTCGCCATGCCATCATAACGTACGCCGCCGCGTGTGCCTTCGGGAACATGTATTTAATCTTTTTGCAGGACCAGATGTACCAGTCGGGAACATTCTTCTCCTTCATGGCAGCTTCCCACTCCGGCTTTAGACCTTTTCCCTTACGCACGCTCTCCATGATGGTAAAGGAAAGGGAGCTTTCCACGCCCTGGTTAATCAGGTAAATCATAATATCGTCTCGACAGCAGATAGCCGTGGAAATGGTGGCTTTTCCCTCTAAAATAAGGGTCTGCGCATTGCCCAGCCATACGTCCGTTCCGTGACCCAGACCGGAAATACGGATTAAGTCGGAAAACTGTTTGGGCTTTGTGTCAAGAAGCATCTGGATAACGAAATCCGTACCGAATTCCGGGATACCTAAGGAGCCCACCGGCGTACCGCTTATCTGGGACGGTGTGATGCCAAGCGCTTCCGTATTCTGGAACAGGGACATAACCGCCTTGTCGTCCAGAGGGATTTTCGTGGGGTCGATGCCCGTTAAATCCTGCAGCATACGAATCATGGTAGGATCATCGTGTCCGAGTATGTCAAGCTTTAACAGGTTGTGGTCAATGGAATGGTAATCGAAATGGGTCGTTACCGTATCCGTTGTCATATCGTTTGCCGGATGCTGCACCGGGGTAAAGGAGTTGATGTCCTGTCCCATGGGAAGCACAATGATACCGCCTGGATGCTGTCCGGTACTTCTCCGGACGCCGGTACACCCCTGGGTAATCCGGTTGATTTCACAGGTTCTCTTGTGGATGCCTCTCTCCTCATAGTAATTCTTTACATATCCGAATGCGGTTTTATCCGCAAGGGTCGCAATGGTACCGGCGCGGAAGGTCTGTCCGGCGCCGAAAATAACTTCTGTATATTTGTGCGCCTTGCTCTGGTATTCACCGGAGAAGTTTAGGTCGATATCCGGCTCCTTATCACCCTTAAATCCCAGGAAGGTTTCAAACGGAATGTCAAAGCCGTCCTTGATTAACGGCTCTCCGCAGACCGGGCACACCTTATCCGGCATGTCGCATCCGGCATTGCCGGCAAACGCCTTTACCTCAGGGGAATCGAAATCGTAATAGCGGCACTTGGAGCAGCGGTAATGGGCGCTCAGGGAGTTAACCTCCGTAATACCTGCCATAAACGCCACCAGGGAGGAACCTACGGAACCACGGGAGCCTACTAAGTAGCCGTCCTCCACGGACTTCCACACTAACTTCTGGGCAATGATATACATAACCGCAAATCCGTTCGTAATAATGGAATGCAGTTCCTTTTCCAGACGGTCTTCTACGATTTTGGGCAGAGTATCCCCGTAAATTTCGTGAGCCCTGTTGTAGCAGATGGCGGTCAGCGTCTTGTCGGAATCGGGAATGACGGGAGGACATTTATCCGGGCGCACCGGCGCAATAGTCTCTATCATATCCGCAATCATATTGGTGTTGGTAATGACAATCTCCTCCGCCTTTTCGCTGCCGAGATACTGGAACTCCTCTAACATTTCCTCTGTGGTGCGCAGGTACAGCGGCGCCTGGTTGTCCGCATCGTCAAAGCCCTTGCCCGCCATAATAATACGGCGGTACACTTCGTCCTCCGGGTCTAAGAAATGCACATCGCAGGTTGCCACGACCGGCTTATTGAACTGCTCACCCAGTCTTACAATCCTTCGGTTGACGTCCTGAATATCCTCAACGGAATTGATATCCGGATGCTTTGGAGAGTCAATCATAAACGCATTGTTGCCGCAGGGCTGGATTTCCAGATAGTCGTAAAAATCCACAATGCCGGCTATTTCTTCTTCGCCCCTGTCCTCCAAAAGCGCCCGGTACAGTTCTCCCGCTTCGCAGGCGCTGCCGATGATAAGACCGTCCCTGTACTTGTTAATGGCACTCTTCGGTATCTTGGGCTGGCGGCTGAAGTATTTTAAGTGGGACATGGATATCAGCCGGTACATGTTGATACGTCCCAAATCGTTTTTCGCTAAAATAATGCAGTGGTAGGAATGCAGTCTGGCAATGTTTTCATCGGACGGCCTGGCAAAGGTATTCATTTCCGCCAGCGTCTTTAAGCCCTGCTCTTCCATCATCTTCATAAAATGCAGGAAAATATGCGCCGTTGCTTCCGCATCGTCCACCGCCCTGTGGTGGTTTTCCAAGGAAACATTGAACACCTTGCACAAAGCATCCAGGGTATGTTTGTTCTGCTCCGGCAGAAGAACTCTGGACATAATCATGGTATCCAGATAGGTAAAATCCGCCGGCAGGGAAAGTCTTTTGGCATTTTCCCGGATAAATCCCGTATCGAAGGAAGCGTTGTGCGCTACCAGCACGGCATCCTCACAGAAGCTTAAAAACTGCGGCAGCACCGTTTCGATTTCCGGTGCATCCGCCACCATGCTGTCATTTATGCTGGTCAGCTTTTCAATGGCGAAGGGAATGGGCACCTTCGGGTTAATGAATGTGGAAAAACGGTCTGTAATCCTGCCGTCCTTTACTTTTACGGCGCCGATTTCAATGATTTTATTATGTACGGGAGAAAAGCCCGTGGTTTCGATATCAAATACCACAAAGGTAGTGCCGGCAATCTCCTGTCCCTTGTCGTTGTTGGTAATTTCCTTTAAGTCGTCCACGATGTAGGCTTCCACACCGTAAATTACCTTGAAGAAATCCTGCTTGTCCGGCGCCGGTTCTCCCTTTTCCTTTCGTGCGTTTTTCTCTGCCTTATACAAATCGTCCCACACATGGTTGGCATCCGTGAAGCCCTGCACCACGCCGTGGTCGGTAATGGCAATGGCGGGATGTCCCCATTTGTAAGCACGTTTTACAATATCCTTGGCTTCGGAAACACCATCCATGTCGCTCATCTTGGTATGGCAGTGCAGCTCCACTCTCTTTTTCACACTGTGATCGGAACGTGTCGTGGTAAAATCAGGAATCTTTTTAATCCCCGTAATGGAGCCGATGGATAATTCATGGTCAAACTTGTCCAGCATGGCAATGCCGTCCACCTTGATAAATTTACCCACCGCAAGTTCACCCGCCAGTTCTTTTGCAAACTCATTGGGACAGAACACCTTGGCGGAAATGGTATCCGTAAAGTCTGTCACCGCAAAAATCAGAATGGATTTTTCGTTGTTCTTAAGCTCCCGGACTTCCAGTGACGTCACTCTTCCGCGGATGGTTACTTCTCCGATTTCTCCGATAATATCCACTATTTTCGTAACTTCTTTGTCAAAGTCCCTGCCGTACACCACATCCGGATTGTCGGAGCGCCTGATTCCTTTTTTGCCATCGCCGCCGTAAAAGCGGTCGCCCTTGCCTTTGAAGCCGCCCTTCTGGGGAAAGCCTTTTCCGCCGGCATTCCGGTTTCCGGCTCCCGCCGAAACGCTTCCTCTGCCGTCGCCTGCTTGGGGAGCAGTGCTTCCTGTTTTTCCGGCTGCCTGACCTGTCTGCGTACCTCCTGATTTTGCGTCATTTTGACCGTTTGAGTCATTTGCATTTTTTCCGTTCGCTGTGGCAGTCTGTACGGCACTCTGCTGACCGCTTCCGTCATCGTCCCTGCCGTTTAAGGCACGCAGTCTCGCCGCAATTTCCGCTACTTCCATGGAAAGCTTCTTTTCCTCTTCTTCGGCGAACCTGCTTTCCACCGGCTCTCTATAGTCAAATTTAATCACCACATCCACGCCGCAGCGCTCCTGGAACACCTTGTTCAGGATGCGGAGCATTTCCTCTTCCTTGCTTTTGGTGAGCACGCTTTCCTCTACGGTAAGCAAAATCTTCGCACTGTCCGGATAAGTAATCTCCGCTCCCCGCAGCGCAATATACATAATATGGTCGTACTGCCGGAATTCCAAAAGAATGCTCTCCCAGTACGCATCCATCAGATTTTGCGGCGTATACTGGCTGGAAAGCTGAAATCTTTCGTATATCTTTACCGTCAGGTCGTTGTTCTTAAACAGCTGGTTCTTTATTTCATTTTCTGCTTTATATACAATTTCCTTGGAAATCAGATGTTCACTGGAAATATAAATCCGTAAAAAATCCTTTTTGGAGGTGCTGGTGATTTTCAGCACTTCCACATCCTCAAACTGTCTGCCTACCTGCGTGGGCAGTTTCAGTCCCGCAAAAACTTCCAAAAACGCTTTACTCATTCTTATCGTCCCTGTTCCTTGTGCATGCGGCATCCCGCATTTTTATTCAAATTATTCGTTCCAGTGGTCAAGCTCCTGTTTCAGTGTGGAAATAAACTCTGCCTCGGGGATTTTCTTCACCACTTCGCCTTTTTTTATAAGAAGACCTTCTCCGATTCCGCCTGCAATTCCCAAATCCGCCTCTTTTGCTTCCCCGGGACCGTTTACCACACAGCCCATAACCGCCACCTTGATATCCAGCGGATAATCGGCTACCATTTCTTCCACCTTGTTTGCCAGACCGATTAAGTCAATCTTGGTTCTGCCGCAGGTCGGACAGGAAACCACTTCAATGCCGCCTTTACGCAGTCCCAGGGTTCTGAGCAGCAGTTTTGCGGTTTTCACTTCTTCCACCGGGTCACCGCTTAAGGATACACGGATGGTGTCACCAATTCCTTCATATAAAATAATGCCAAGCCCGATACCGGACTTGATATTGCCGGACCATACCGTACCGGACTCCGTAATGCCCACATGCAGGGGATAGTTTGTTTTTTTTGCCAGAATTTCATGTGCCTTGATGCACATCATTACATCCGAAGATTTAATGCTGACCACCAGATTGTCATATCCCATGTCCTCAATGAGCTGCACTTTGGAAAGGGCGCTTTCCACAATTCCTTCTGCCGTCACACCGTGGTATTTCTCCACTAATTCTTTTTCCAGAGAGCCGCTGTTTACCCCGATACGGATGGGAATATTTCTGTCCTTTGCCTCTTTTACCACACTGAGTACCTTTTCCCTGCTACCGATATTTCCCGGGTTGATACGGATTTTATCCGCTCCGTTTTCCATGGCGGCGATTGCCATCCTGTAATCAAAATGAATATCCGCCACCAGTGGAATGGTTATCTGCTTTTTAATTTCCGCTACTGCTTTCGCTGCTTCCATGGTCGGTACCGTACAGCGTATAATCTCACAGCCTGCTTTTTCCAGCCGTTTGATCTGTGCAACTGTCTTTTCCACATCCTCGGTGGGAGTGTTCGTCATGGACTGTATCAAAACAAGATTGCCCCCTCCGATAACCCTGTCGCCTATTTTTATAACTTTGGTATGCTCTCTGTACATACGCCGCCCCTTTCTTTGCTGCTTCCGAATAGGCAGCTATACATCTATCTTATCATATTGCTCTGACAGAACATGTCTTCTTAATTTTCTTCGCCCTTTAAGGTTACCACCGTCATGTCATGATGCATGGCATTCAGTACCGGTCCGAAAACATCCTTTGTTTTAAGCCGCAGGCTGGAAGTGTTGATGCAGGGATGACAGCCTAAATACTCTCCTTTTAACACATCTTCATCCACCAGCAGTCTGACTCTGTTTTCCTTGTCATTCATAAGTCCCATAATACTCACGGAACCGGGCGTAATGTCTAAAAATTCTTCCATAAACGCTTCATCCGCAAAGGATAACCGTGCGCTTCCGATCTGCGCTGACAGCTCCTTTGTCTTGAAAGGCTTATCTCCCGGCATCATCAACAGGTAAAACATGGTTTTCTGCCGGTTGCAAAGGAATAAATTTTTGCAGATAACCGCCTCCAGCGCCTTATCTATTTCCTCACAGACTTCCATGGTAAATGCTGCTTCATGGTCGATTCTTTCATACTCCACGCCTAAACTGTCCAGTAAATCATACACTCGGATTTCTTTCTCCAGTCTGCCGGTCACATCCGCCGGTCTGCCCTTCTGTCTTGTATACATCATATCTGCCTTTCTGTTCTTATGTAACTTCAATCTGTCTTTCATTATACCGAAGCGCCGATTAACATTCAAGGAAAAAACCACCCGTTTTATGGTTTTAAAACGGATGGTTTCTGATATATTTGCTGTGTCAGATTTTCTGTTTTCTATCAGCTCAGCTTTCCAGTCCTTATCAGCCAAACAGGGAGAACGAAAGCACCACAATTCCCAGAATGACAAGAATAATACCGGTAGCACGGTTCAGTGTCTTAGGCGTTGCCTTATTGGCAAACAATGCGGCTATTCTTGCCCAAAGCAGGGTAAATACCACGCAAAGCCCGAATATCAGCCAGTCCGGCTGTCCGCCGATGGCAAAATGGGAAACTGCACCGGTAAGCGCTGTAAATGTCATGATAAACACGCTGGTTCCTACCGCCGTTTTCAGTTCATAACCTAAAACGCTGGTCAGGATAAGCAGCATCATCATGCCGCCGCCTGCACCGACAAAACCGCAGATAAGTCCAATCATAATACCGCAGATCAGGGACTGGATGGCTCTCTTTTTTGCCGATACTCCCTGCATGCTTTCCTTGGTTGTCATAACCGGCTTCACAATAAATTTAACTCCCAGTAAGAAGGTCATGAACACGGAAAAATTGCCCATGGTTGTCGAAGGTACAAGGCTTGCCAGGTAGCTTCCCACAACGGTAAATGTCAGAACGCTTCCCATCATGATAAGTCCGTTTTTAATATCCAGATTCTTGTTTTTTCCGTAAGTATACGCCGAAACGGCGCTTGCCAGTACATCCGATGACAGGGCAATTCCCACTGCCATATACGGGTCCACATGCAAAAAAGTGATAAGCATGGGACTGATGACGGCTGCTGCGCTCATACCCGCAAAGCCTGTTCCCAGGCCTGCTCCCATACCCGCAAAAAATGTTACCAAAATGGTTATCAGTAATTTCATACTCTATCCGTCCTTTCCTCTTTTATAACCAGGTCCATGTTATGACTGATGATATTAAGAGTTTTTATGAAGTTTTCTTTTCCCTCTTCATCGGTATTTTCAAACAAAGTCCCCATAAATTTTTCCTGTACTTTTTTCCCTTTTTCCACGACCGGTCCCGCTTTTCCCGTACACATAAGCAATGTTTTCCGCCTGTCGTCCTTTGCCTCTTCTCTCACAAGAAAGCCGTCTTTTACCAGCCTGTCCACATGCATGGACACCAGATTTGCCTTGATATTTCTGATTTCCACAATGTCAGATGCCGTCTTGTATTCGGGGTTGTTTCCCAAAAACATCAGAATGTCAAATGCCGTCTGCGGAAGCCCAAACTCCTTGCAGACCGGCTTGCAGGCTATCCTGTATGCCTGCCCGAACTTGCGTATAAGTTCCAATCCTATGTTCATTCCTGCACCTCTTTTATTTGCTTCATATGTGAATATTTCATTTTTGAACTATTTATTATGATAGGACGCCAAGGGTGAAATGTCAATAAAAAATATGGCAACAATTACTAAAAAAACTATAATCTCTTACAGTAGCATTTCTTCTATTATTTTATCCGTACTTATCGTATTCAGCGGACACTCTGCCGCCTCAAACGTATATATTATATTTTTCCCGGCATAATATCCATTTCTCCCATATAGTTCTATTTTCTTCATGGCATTCTTCGCATATGCGCTGTCCGTCATCATCCCAAAATGTTCCCAGATAATTTCTTTTCTGTCCCATTTTCTGAGACAGGTAAAGTCCGAATACACCATTCCCATTCCTGCCAGTCTATATGGAAATTCATAACGGTAAGGAACACCTTTCTTATACAGCTTGTCCGCTATTATCTTTTCTGACTTTGACCTCACCCTCTCTCCCTTCTCCGTATAAATTTCCACCTGTCCGTCCGGAAAAGCTTTGCCCTCATAGGTAACAGCCTCCCATTGTTTCACATATTCCTCTATTGGCAGAACCAATGGGTGCAGTAGTTTTTGCCTTGCCTCGCTCTCTTTCCTGTAAATCTCTTCCAATTTATTGTTCTGTAGTTGTAAAATAGCCTTTTCGACAATTTTTAACTGCTTTTCTATCTCTTTAAGCATCTTTTGATTGTAATCCCTTTGCGCAATTTTTCTTGCTATGTCCATATCATTTTTATGTAAGTATTGTCCTCTCGGATACCTGCTTTCATTTTCTTCTGTTCGCAAATAATATTGACAACTACCACAGCTATAGCTGGTTCTCAAAATTCCCTTCTGTTCAACGGACCTGTCAGATGCAATAAATTGCTTTATCTGTAATAACTGTTCTCTCTTTTCTAATAGTACTTTCGTTAAATGCTCCATATTTTCTCTCTCCTTGATTTTATCTTATTTTTGTCCATTAAAATATCATTTTATTTCCGCTTACGTGCCTATTTCACTTTTCTTCTCCACGGCACGTAGACTTTTCTCTCTCCTTACGTGCCTATTTCACTTTTCTCTCTACGGCACGTAAACTTTTCCCTCTCCTTACGTGCCTATCTCATTTTTTCTCTCTATAGCACGTAAACTTTTCTCTCTCCTTACGTGCCTATCTCACTTTTTCTCTCTACGGCACGTAAGCACTCTCTTTTCCTTACGTGCCTATTTCACTATTCTTCTCTATGGCACGTAATCTTTTCTCTCTCCTTACGTGCCTATCTCACTTTTTCTCTCTACGGCACGTAATCACTCTCTTTTCCTTACGTGCCAAACTTACATTTTTCTCTACGGCACGTAAGCTCTCTTCTTTCCTTACGTGCTGAACATCTTTTTCCCTTGATGGCACGTAAATTAGATAAATGACGCTTACTTTTTGTCTCCAATACCACTCATCATTTTTGCATAATAACCTCCTTCCGCCCGCAGTTGTCCCATAATCACAAATTTCATCAGCATTTCCATGGTCTGCGGAAGGGTAATGTTTTTTAGAAATGAATTTGCAACCATTTTTCTCCTGATTTGCTCTATGGAGAGTAGTTCCAAATCAAATAACTGTAAAAAAGCCTGTTCCTCAAGAGTAAACTGAGAAAATGTCTCTCTGTTATCAGATTGAACTTTTCCGCTTTCCTTTCCCTGCTCACAAGGATCCTCCTCTTCCTCATAACCCGTCACAGGCACTTTCCCATACCCTATATGCAGTTCTTCCAAGAGCTGCTCCGGTGACTGGATAAGAGAAGCTCCCTGGCGGATTAGACTGTTGCAGCCGTCACTCAGCCTGTCCGTCACACGTCCCGGTATTACAAACACATCCTTCCCCTGCTCCAGTGCCAGATCTGCTGTAATAATGGTACCGCTTTTCTCTCTTGCCTCAATGATTAAGATACCGTCCGACAGTCCGCTTATAATACGGTTTCTCGGCGGGAATAAGTTCGGTGTGGGCGGTGTTCCCGGTAAATAGGTAGACAGAATACCGCCACGTTCCATACACATGCGATACAATTTTTCATTGGATTTCGGATAACAGATATCCGCTCCGCTGCCCAGCACTCCAAAGCTTTCGCCTCCCGCTTCCATTGCCGCCCTCTGCGCTATACCGTCTATTCCCCTTGCCAGCCCACTGATTACTGCCACTCCATTCTGTGCCATTTTTTCCGCAAAATGCCGCGCCACATACTGTCCGTATTCCGAGCAGTCCCTTGCTCCCACAATGGCAAGACTTCGCTGCCGTATATCGGGCAGCTTTCCTTTTACAAAGATACCAAACGGTCGCGCCGGAATGGACAGCAGCTTCACCGGGTAATGCGGATGATATTCCGGGTAAAATAAAATGCCCTTTGTCTGCAATTCCTCATACTCTCTCTTGGCATTTTTCTCTTTTCTTTCCTTTATATAAGCAATCCATCTTTCCTTTTTACCAATAGATAAAGTGCTATCCAGCAATGCCTTTTCCGAAGCTTCAAAAACACCGCTTGGACGCCCAAACCGCAAAAGCAGTCTGCTCTTTGCCGAGTCTCCAATCGGTGCACACATAAGCCAGTAGGCATATGACTGCTCCCTTTCTATTTCCCAATCTGCTATATGTATCCTGTTCCTGTTTGTCATTTGTTTCTCCTTCCGTCTACATTTATCTTCCTATTCCTTTGTCATTTGCTTTTCTTTCTATCCTCCCCGCCCGTATTATTCGTTCCGTCTTTCAAATAACCTTTTACCGCTGTGATAACAGATTGCCTCCGCCAGATGGGCAACACTGATTTCGTCTGCATGCTCTAAATCCGCAATCGTTCTGGCCAGTTTAATGATTTTATGATACGAACGTACACTCATCTGTCCCGCCTCGTAAGCCTGTTCCAAAAAACGTTGTTCTTTCTCTCCCAGTCTGCAGAATTTTTTTACATCGTTGCCGGATACTTCTCCGTTAAAATCATAGGCAGTCTCCCTATATCGTTTCTTTTGCATTTCTCTTGCCTCTTCTACCATTACACGCAAGGTCTTCGTGTCGTATCCGGAAGCCGGGGCATCCAAATCCTTAATGGTAACCGGCGCTGCCTCCACGCAGATATCTATCCTGTCTAAGATAGGTCCTGAAATTTTTCCAAGATAATGCCGGATCTCCGGCTCCGTACACCGGCAGCGATTACGATCGGGAAAATATCCGCAGGGACAGGGATTAAGGGCACAGACAAGCATAAACTCCGCCGGGTACCGGTAAACGCCCTGAGTTCTTGCAATCTGCACTTTTTTCTCCTCCAAAGGCTGCCGCAATACCTCCAGCACGTTTGCGGAAAACTCGGGCATTTCATCCAGGAACAAAATTCCGCGATGAGCCAGTGACAAAACGCCGGGCTTGGGAATTCTGCCGCCTCCCGCCAGAGCCTGCGGGGATATCGTATGATGTGGTGCCTGAAAAGGTCGCATTTTTGTCAGAGGTTTTCCGGCAATACTGTAAATGCTCATAACCTCCAGCTGCTCCTCCCTCGTAAGCGGCGGCAATATTCCCGGAATCCTCTGGGCAATCATGGTTTTTCCGGCTCCCGGCGGTCCCGAAAAAAGGAGATGGTGAAAACCGGCTGCTGCTACACAAGCCGCCCGTTTCATGCTTTCCTGTCCACTTACCTGCGAAAAGTCCAGCATGTTCTGTTCCGAATTTGCCTGCATGAAGTCCGTCCTGTCCTGCCCGGCATTTACTCCGGCTCCCCTTACCTCCCACTCTTTTCTTTTCTCTTCCGTTGTCCGTAAGAATGCTGATAAATCCTGCATATCCCGCATAGGTACCACCGTAAGCCCGGGTACCATCCGGCATTCCTCCACATTTGCGCAGGGAACCACCAGCCGTTGTATCCCGTCTTTTTGCAGCTGCAGGGCAATGGGCAGCGCTCCGTCCGTTTTATGTACTTCGCCGCTCAGAGCCAGTTCTCCCAAAAAAGCAGTGCTTTCCAGACCTTCTTTTTTCACCATTCCCATACATGCCAGTATGGCTGTTGCAATCGCCAGATCATATCCGGTGCCTTCTTTTTTAATCTGTGCCGGTGACAGGTTGACTGTAATGCGTGCCACCGGCAGCGGAAATCCGGCATTTTTCATGGCAACCCGCACCCTTTCTTTTGCTTCTCTGACCTCGCATGCCAGACTGCCTACCATTTCAAATCCCGGCAGACCATTGGAAACATCCGCTTCCACACGCACTTTGTAGGCATTCATCCCCTGAATGCCGCCTGCATAAAATACCTGAAACATAAAAACCTCCTTTAAATTTGAATATGTGGAAATAACCTAATAAATATTGGAAAAATGCAAATTTAAGAATTGAAAACATGAGAACACAGAGACTTTTCCCCGGCAGCCGCAGAACCGGCTGCCTTGCATAGAATTAAGAGCATGAACAGAGTTAAGAGCATGCGTAGATTTAGGTGCATGCGTAGATTCAAGTGCATGCGCTGATTTAAGAGCATGCGCAGAGTTAGGTGCATGCGTAGAGTTAAGTGCATGCGTAGAGTTAAGTGCATGTGCAGATTTAGGTGCATGCGCAGAGTTAAGAACTTGAATAGAATTAAGAATATGCGTGAATTTTGACAAATTCATTTTTCAGTTTGAGAAGCGCTTTTTTTTCGATACGGGAAACATAGCTTCGGGAAATCCCCATTTTGCGTCCTATCTCATTCTGGGTCATTTCCCTGCCTGACAGGATTCCGTAGCGGAGTACCAGAATTTCTTTTTCCCGTTTTGTCAGAATTTTATCCATAAAAAAATACATCTGCCGGATGTTGTCAAGAAGTGTCATCTGTTCCACCACATCCGTCTGCTGCCCTTCCATGACATCTAAAAGATTGATTTCATTCCCCTCTTTGTCCATTCCGATGGACTCAAACAAAGAAACCTCCCGGGATGTTTTTTTCCGGCTCCGAAACATCATCAGAAGTTCATTTTCTATACAACGGCAGGCATAAGTAGCCAGTCTGCCCTTGCCGGCATCAAATGTATCCACTGCTTTAATCAGCCCGATGGTTCCGATGGAAATCAAATCCTCCATATCCTCTTCGGCATTCTGATATTTTTTTGCAATATGAGCAACCAGCCGCATGTTCCGGATAACCAGAATATCCTTTGCTTCCTTAGCTTCCTGCGGACTGCCATCTTTCAGAACATGGATGTAAGCAGCTTCCTCCTCTGCGGATAAAGGTTTTTGAAAAGTCTTCAAGAGAACCTCCAAAAGCAGATTTATAATATTCTATGAAACTTCTGCCTCTGAAGTGCCTTTCCACTTTCCGGAAACTAAAATCTCCGGAGGCGCCGCCTGCACTGCCGTCCCTACTGCACTGCCGTTTTGCCCGTCAGACCTCATCCAGTAAAAACTGCGCCATAACATAGTTGGATAAATCCATACCCTCCCGGGTAAGGCAGACATACCCGGCTTCGTCGATGAGAAGACCCTTGGCTGTATTTTTCCGTATGACTTCCCCGTAAATCTGCTCCATGGAGACGCCGAACTGCCGATGAAACTCTGCCTTGGATACACCCTCTGTTAGCCGTAGTCCCAAGAACATGGTTTCCTCCATCTGTTCTTGGGGCGAAAGCGGATGAACATTCTCTCTTATCGAAAGCACCTGCGCGTTTTCAGAGTGAGTATCCTCACGCAAGGAAAACTCCTGCTCGTTCGAAAGAGCCTGCGCATCCCCCTGTGTCACCTCCGCAGACACCGGCTCTGCACCCGGCACACCCGCATATTCTGTCAGATATTCCTGCATTTTTCGGGTGTTTTCAAAGCGTACGTTTTCCACCATGGAGGCGGCGCCCAGTCCGAAACCCACGTAGTTGCCCCGCTTCCAGTACACCCGATTGTGACGGCACTCCATGCCGGGAAGCGCATAATTGGAAATTTCATAGCGGTGGTATCCGGCAGCGGCAAGTAACTTTTCCGTCAGGGCATACATTTCCCTCTCCTCTTCTTCTGACGGAAGGTCGGGCTGTTTTTCCCCGGTTGCCTGCAGTTTTTCACTCTCCTGCCCGTATTTTTCATAAAAGGGAGTCCCCTCCTCCACAATCAGGCTGTACGCGGAAATATGCTGTGGCCTTAAAGAAAGAACCGTTTCCAGTGTCTTTTTGTAATTTTCCACACTCTGTCCGGGAAGAGCCGACATAATATCCAGATTGATGTTGGTAAAGCCGGCTTCCTGCGCCCACCGGTAGGTCTGCAGGAAATCCCTGTAGGTGTGAATCCTGCCAAGCAGCTTCAGTTCCCCGTCATCGGCGGACTGCAGGCCGATACTGAGCCTGTTTATACCGGCTTTCCGATACGACAAAAGGGCTTCCTTCGTAACGGTACCCGGGTTGGCTTCCATACTGATTTCCGTCTGCGGGTTTACCCGGTAACAGGTAAATACCGTTTTCAAAACTTCACAGAGCTTTTCGCACGGCACGGCGGTCGGCGTACCTCCGCCGATGAAAACTGTCTGCACTTCATACTCCCGGTAACGGGCAGCCTGTTCTCTAATCTCCTGTTTCAGGGCGCGCAAATACACTTCCTGCGCCCGGCTGTCCGCCGGTGCAGAAAGGAAATCACAATATTGACATTTTTTAACACAAAATGGGATATGGATATAGATACTGATAGATTTCATGATTTGCTCAATTTCTGTCAGTGAATTTTCGATACAAACTCCCGACATGTTTATTTAAATGTTACTTAATTTCTGTCGTCCAATTTCAGGACACTCATAAATGCCTTCTGGGGCACTTCCACATTACCAATCTGGCGCATACGCTTCTTGCCTTCTTTTTGCTTCTCTAAGAGCTTTTTCTTACGGGTGATGTCACCGCCGTAGCACTTGGCAAGCACATCCTTACGCATGGCCTTGATAGTTTCCCTGGCAATGATTTTGCCGCCGACCGCTGCCTGTATGGGAATTTCAAACAGGTGTCTGGGAATTTCGTCCTTTAACTTTTCGCACATTTTTCTGCCGCGTTCATAGGCGCTGTCCGCATGCACGATAAAGGAAAGCGCATCCACTTCTTCTCTGTTTACCAGAATATCCAGCTTTACCAGACGGCTTTGTTCGTAGCCCTTTAAGTCATAATCGAAGGAAGCATAGCCTCTGGAACGGGATTTCAAGGCATCAAAGAAATCGTAAATGATTTCATTCAGCGGAAGCTCGTACTTTAAGAGTGCACGGGTTTCTTCTATATATTCCATGCCGAGATATCTGCCGCGTCTTTCCTGGCAAAGCTCCATAATGGAACCGATAAATTCGGTGGTAACCATGATTTCGGCACTGACAATAGGCTCCTCCATGTACTCAATTTCAGAAGGATCCGGCAGGTTGGACGGGTTTGTCAGCTCAATCACTTCCCCGTTTGTCTTGTGCACCTTGTAAATAACACCGGGCGCCGTGGTAACCAGATCCAGATTATACTCGCGCTCCAGTCTTTCCTGAATGATTTCCAGATGCAGAAGTCCTAAGAAACCACAGCGGAAACCAAAGCCCAGAGCCACCGATGTCTCCGGCTCGTAATTTAAGGAAGCATCGTTTAACTGCAGTTTTTCCAGAGCATCCCTAAGATCGGGGTACTTGGCCCCGTCCGCCGGATACATGCCGCAGTAAACCATGGAGTTTACTTTTTTGTAACCCGGCAAAGGCTCTTTGCAGGGATTGTTGTTGTCGGTAACCGTATCACCGACCGCCGTGTCCCTGACGTTTTTGATAGAGGCGGTAATATAACCAACCATGCCTGCCGTCAGCTCCTCGCAGGGAATAAACTGTCCGGCGCCAAAATAGCCGACCTCCACCACTTCTTCCACCGCACCGGTTGCCATCATGCGGATGACGGTACCCTTCTTTACCCGGCCTTCTTTAATTCGTACAAATACAATAACACCCTTGTAAGAGTCATATAAGGAGTCGAAAATAAGCGCCTGCAGCGGAGCATCCGGGTCACCAACCGGCGCCGGAATTTTTTTTACAATGGCTTCCAGCACTTCATCAATGCCGATGCCGTTTTTTGCGGAAATCAGAGGAGCGTCCTGCGCCTCAATACCGATAACGTCTTCAATTTCTTCAATAACCTTTTCCGGCTGTGCACTCGGCAGGTCGATTTTGTTGATGACAGGAAATACATCCAGATTGTGGTCCAGCGCCAGATATACATTGGCAAGTGTCTGCGCTTCTATGCCCTGTGCGGCATCCACCACCAGAATGGCGCCATCACATGCAGCCAGAGAACGGCTGACTTCGTAATTAAAGTCCACATGTCCCGGGGTATCAATCAGGTTAAAAATGTATTCCTCACCGTCCTGCGCTTTGTAAACCGTACGAACGGTCTGGGCTTTGATGGTAATACCTCTTTCCCTTTCCAGATCCATGTTGTCCAGAACCTGCGCCTGCATTTCCCTGCTGGTCAGAAGTCCTGTTTTTTCAATAATTCTATCCGCTAAGGTTGATTTACCATGGTCAATATGGGCAACGATACAAAAGTTGCGGATTTTGCTCTGGTCAATAACTGACATTTCTATTCCTCCGGTTTTTCCTCTGCAGTCTGTCTGTCAGTATCTGCAAAAATTGTATCCCTGTACCAACGGAGTGCATTCAGATAAGCATCGTAAACCGGCTGCATCTCAATATTATGCACAATCATCAGTCTGGAAACCTCCTGCCAGTTTGCATTTTCATACTGCAGGATAAATTCAAGCGGGAATGCAAAGATACCCTTGTGGTAAACAAGCGCATCGCTGATATTCCTTGAAACCTTTATCGTTTCCAGGGCGTCCTTCATGGGCATATCCAGAATAACATCCAATACGGAAAACAGTCCCATCAGGAAAAGCTCCGATGACTGGATTGCCATGGAAAATACGGGGGCTAAATTTTCCGCAAACTTCGCCCTGAGCAAGGACATTCTGGTCAGTTCGTTGGGTTTATCCGTATAAAGCTGTCCCGCCACTGCCGTAATCAGCCACTTGCGGAGTTCTTTTTCACCAAGCATGGCTGCCGCGTGCCGGATGGACGTAATGGTGGAGTTTCGCGTCATACGGTTTACCATCTTTAATAAGGAAATAACCAGCGCGGTATCCCTTCCGATAATGTCCGCCGCTTCCGTCAGTTCAAATTCCGGGCTGTTTACCATGTTCAATAATTGAATATAGTTGACCTTAAGCGGAGAAACCTCGTGTTCGCTCCGGTTGCCCGGAATACGGAAAAATTCGCCTTCGTACAGGGAATAGCCGCCGGCTGCTTTCAGTTTATCAAAGGTTTCCATACTGTCCACGCCAACCGCACACAGCTTAATATTGGGGAACAGGCTCTGGAAATATATTTTTGCCTTACTGATATCTATTTTTCTCTGATTTAACAATATGTAATCCATGAGCTGCAGAACTTCCCTGTAATCTTCAAACTGGGAAACCTCCAGCTTACGGATGGCAAGCTTATAACCGGATTTCCGGAGGGCTTTCAGCCTGTCCAGATACATATCGTTCGGTAAAACCGTATTGTCTAAAAGGAGCACCACTCTTTCGTGAGGGGCATCACACTGGTTTTCAATATCGGAAAATACGGAAATATTGCTCACCTGCACAAAAACCTCCGCATCATTGGAAAGCGTTTCCATGCCCATATTGTCAATTACTTCCAATCCGTCCACATGTCCGGCGCCGTCAAACTGCGCGCCTCCCAAAAGATTGGGATTTAAAAAATAATTCTTTTTCTGAACAAAAAGAGAGTAGGCTCTTACTGCTATATCTTCATCAAACAAAGGAATAATCGATACCAGCATACTGTTCCTCCTTCATAGATATACTCAAATTATATCCGTAAAAACGGGATTATCTGTCTTGAAATATTATAACATACTTCTTAAATCTTGCCTATCTGATTTTTTATCAGAAAAATTATTTAAAAAGATTAAATTTTGTGCGAAGACAAGCATTTTTTGTACAATGGCATGTTGACATTTTCAACAATGCAAAGTATACTAAATGGTGATATTATTTAGTGTAGATACATAAAAAATTTATAATCAAAAGGAGAATGTTACTATGTTAAATACACGTGAACTGGATATCTTAAATATTTTATGGAACAGCGGTGTACCTATGACTTCTTCTGATATTGTAAATGCCGGCAGAGGTTTAAGCCAGAGTACCGTTCAGGCTGTACTTCGTAAGCTTTTGAATGCAAACCTTGTAAAAGTAAGCGGCATTACTCACAGCGGTAATGTTTTAAGTCGTCAGTATGAGCCGGAAGCTTCTTCCAAGAACATTATCTTACATCAGTTCTTAGAAGACTACCGTAACTTCAGCAATATCATTTCCAAAGAAGAACTGTTGACTTCTATCGTAAAATTGAGTGAAGACAGTGAAAAGCGTAAGAATGAGATTAAAGAGTTAAAGAAGGTTCTTGCAAATCTTGAAAAAGGTGAATAAGACGGATGTGCTTTCAAAGCTCATCTCCTTACATTAAAAAGCCGGTGCTATAGCATTGGCTTTTTAATTTGCTCAAAAATCTGTTCTCTGCTCCTCACCAAAAAAGGGCACTCCGCCTAAGCGGAATGCCCTGCTTTTGTTTCTTTGTAAAATTACGGATTACATACCGGCCTGAGCTGCAACTTCTGCTGCGAAGTCTTCGTTCTTCTTCTCAAGACCTTCACCAACTTCAAAACGAACCATCTCGGTGATTACGATATCCTTGGATACGGACTCAAGATACTTAGCTACGGACTGCTTACCGTCTTCAGCCTTAACATAGGTCTGGTCAAGAAGGCAGATTTCCTTTAACTGCTTGGATACACGGCCGTCTACAACGCCTGCAAACATCTTCTCTGCAACGATGGACTCCTTGTCTGCCATAGCCAGCTCACCAAGCTTAGCCTTTGCAGCATCGGAAAGGAAGTTCCATACATAATTCATGTTGTTCTTATGCTCTTCAAACTGCTGGATGTCATCCTCGCTCCATAACTTCTCGTTAATTGCCTTGTCTAATAACTTGTTTAAGATAGGCTTGGGAAGAGTTGTTGCATCATTTAATGCGCTGTCGGTTGTGATATCTTTAATCTTAGCAAGTTCTTCTTCAGAAATATCATTTCTGCTGATGTACTGAGGATTCATTGCTGCAACCTGCATAGCGATGTTGGTCAGTGCTTCTTTTGCTGCATCGTTGTTGGTACCCTTTGCTGCAATGATAACGCCGATTCTTCCGCCACCGTGGATATAGGAAGTAACGATATCGCCGGTAACCTTTGCAAATCTACGGATGGATAACTTCTCTCCGATTGTTGCGGTCTTTTCAACGAGTAATTCATTCAGTCCGTTGATGTTAAGAAGTGCATCGATATCTTCGCCGTTTGCTCCGCCGTTTAAGTCGGATGCAAGTGCGGTATCTGCTACGGTCTGAACAAATTCCTGGAAGGTTTCGTTCTTGGCAACGAAGTCAGTTTCGGAGTTAACTTCCGCTACAACTGCTACATTGTCCTTTACAGCAACGCGGGCAATACCTTCTGCTGCGATTCTGCTCTGCTTCTTTTCCATCTTAGCAGCACCGCTTTTTCTTAATACTTCAACAGCGGCATCCATATTTCCGTCTGTTTCTGTTAAAGCCTTTTTACAATCCATCATACCTGCGCCGGTCATTTCACGCAGTTCTTTTACCATAGCTGCGGTAATATTTGCCATAATAAGTTTACCCTGTCCTTTCGTTATTCTTATTCTTCGTTAGCTGCGATTTCTTCTACATCTGCATTTTCGGAAGCAGCTTCTACGTCAGCGTCTGTATAAACAGCTTCGCCCTGCTTTGCTTCGATAACTGCATCTGCCATCTTGGAAACGATAAGCTTTACGGCTCTGATAGCGTCATCATTACCGGGAATGATGTAATCCAATTCTTCGGGATCGCAGTTGGTATCGCCGATACCTAACAGAGTAATTCCTAAGGAATGAGCTTCCTGTACGCAAATTCTTTCCTTCTTGGGATCTACTACGAAAATAGCATCAGGAATTCTGGTCATATTCTTGATACCGCCTAAGTTCTTCTCTAACTTTTCCCATTCCTTCTTCAGTGCAATAACTTCCTTCTTGGGAAGAACATCGAAAGTACCGTCTACGGACATGGTTTCGATTGCATGAAGTCTTGCAATACGGGACTGGATGGTCTTGAAGTTGGTAAGCATACCGCCAAGCCATCTTTCGTTTACATAGTACATACCGCATCTCTCAGCTTCTGTCTTAACAGCATCCTGAGCCTGCTTCTTGGTACCTACGAAAAGAATGGTGCCGCCCTGTGCAGCGATTTCGGAAATGGCTTTGTAAGCTTCATCCACCTTGCCTACAGACTTCTGTAAGTCGATAATGTGGATACCATTTCTCTCGGTGAAGATGTAAGGAGCCATCTTAGGGTTCCATCTTCTGGTCTGATGTCCGAAATGAACACCTGCTTCAAGTAACTGTTTCATAGAAATAACGCTCATGTTTTTACCTCCATTTGGTTAATAGTCTTCCGTAAATTTTTTCTCCGCATCTGCGTTAAAATACGGACACCTCCACAGCTAATCTGTTCCTTTTTGAAGAAAACGGACACCGGCTGCGAATAAATTTACGTGTTTTTTGTCACAACATTCGAATTATAACATAAGAAAACCCCTATTGCAAGGGGTTTCTACTTTCTTGTAATGATTTTTGCGATTTCCTCTTCGGATGCGTCGTACGGGATTTCATAGGTGCCCGTTATGATTTTTTTATCATAGCCGTTATTGCATAAAAATCTGTCAAAGGCGGCGGCATCCTCCACGATTCCCGCCTTCTTTAAGTTTTTGCTCACGGTGGTGGAGCTCTCTCCTCTTCCGATTACCAGGGTAACTGTTTCCCCAGCAGGAGTATCCGTATTTCCGTCCTCCGGGCTGACCGGTGTTTCGTCCGGAGCCACAGGTGTTTCTTCCGGAGCTGCCGGTGTTTCCGGTGTGGAAGCCGACTCTTCCGGCTCCGGGCTGACCTCCGGCTCTGATGTTTCCGGCTCCGGACCGGCCTCCGGTTCCGCGCTGTTCTCCTGCTCCGATGTTTCCGGCTGCAGGCTGGTTTCAGGCTCCGATGTTTCCGGCTCCGTGGGTCTGACCTCTTCCGCTTTTGTCTGGTCCGGCAGGTCGGAAAGCAGGGTGCTTTCCACCATTCCCAGTTCCTTTGCCCTCTTCACGACCTCTTCATCCGTCATGTTTTTCCTGCCGATGCCGGCTAAGCTTAAAATCACGGTGGTTATTAGAATGCCGATACCCAGTCCCCGTAAATAGTACTTCAATTTCATGCTTCTGTTCCTTCTGTCCTTATTTCATGCCTTCAAACAGGTCAATGACCAGCTTGACTTCGCCCACGCCGAGCCCCAGTTCCTTAGCTATGGAAACATTGGATTTTCCCTGCTTGTGCAGCTCCAGTATCCGTTCGTTATTGTTGCCGCCGTCCTGCATAAAGCTGATATCCGTCTGATTCATCTGCAAGGTTCCGTACTTCGTTTCTTTAACAGGATTCAAATCTGCAGTCTGTGTCTCAGCAGACGTTGCCTCATAAGCAGGCTCCTCAGCTACCGGAGTATTCGTTTCAAAGGTCTCTTCCGCAATATCGTCCAATCCCTTGAAATCCGTTGCAAGGTCAATGGTTCTGCCGATGTCCTTATGCTTGTCATTGAGCATGTCATATAGAAACATGGCTTCTTTGTGGTTTTTATCGATTTCCGCAAGCACTGTGTCGGAATATTCGCTGACCGCCATAATCTTTTCGTTGGACACTTTGGACAGTTCCCGTTCCGTATTGTTCACGGCATCCTCCGCTTTTTCACGCAGGGTGTCTTCCCACCGTCTGCCTGCCTCCGCCATCTGCACGTTTACCGCCTGCCTGACCTCTTCCTTCACTTCTTCCCTGATTTCCGTCAGATCCTGTCTGCTGTTTCCACCAAACACAAAAAAACTGAGTACAAAAATGGCAATTCCCAAAATCAGCAAAACAATTTCCAATGTTGTCATATGCTCTCCACCTTACGCTTTCAAATCTTGATATCAAAGCCGGAGCTGTGATACAAAGCATTTTTCGCTTTTTCCTCTTCCTGTTTCTTCTTTCTTTGTCCGGAATTGCCGGCATAGTGACCGTTACCCTTTTCCCTGGCATCGAATTTTTTTTGCTGCCAGTCCGCATCCTCTCCCTGGTTGACCTGTTTTGCCCTCTGCTCCTCCTGCTGATGCATGCTGGTTATCAGGTTGCTCTGCTGCATGACACCTTTGCTGTCTTCGTTAAATTTAATGGCCGTATAATCCTGCGACCTGACTATGGATGTCATTTCAATTCCACCGATTGCCATACAACTACCTCCCTTTAAATTCCTACCATTTTCACATCTCCGCGCAGCCTGATAAAGCGGCAGTACTGCATATTGCCGGGTACCGACATAGAAACATCTCCGATTACAATACGGACACCGGGATATACCTCTCCGTGGACAATAACCTGGGCATCTGCCTGTCTGGATATCATGCTTTCGATTTCTTCCGCTTCAGCGGTAAATTCCTTCAGCTCCTTTGCGCACTGTTCCCTTGCCTGAATTAAGTTCTTCAGATACTTCATCTGATCCATGCTGATGGAAACACCCTGCTTATATTTCTGCGAATACGTTACAATTACCGGGTCTATGTCATGAATTTTCTTTGTCAGCTCGCCGATGCTTTTCCTGACCTTGTTCAGTCTGTCCTTTCTGTCGGGAATTACCCCTACTTCAATGACGGTGTTCGTTCCCAGATGGGAGCCTAAGGTCTTTGCCTCCACCAGATTTGTGGCTGCGATTTTACCGCCGGAAATAAAGCCTTTCCTTCCGTCTACGGTAATTTCTTCTTTTGCCGTTACGGTACTGTGCAGAATGGACTCCGAGCGCACATAACCGCCGGCCGAAGCCGTGGTGTTTTCCAGAAACTTGGCAACAATATTGCCGCCCGCCGTCAGGCTGCCCTTTCCGGCTCCCGCCATGCCGCGGATAAGAATGATATCCCCACCGGATTTTAAGGTGGCCCCTTCCACCAGCCCGCGTACGAGAATGTTTCCTCCCGCATTCACGGAAAAGTTGGACTGCACATTGCCTTCAATCGTAACACTGCCTTCAAAATCTATATTGCCTGTGGAAGTATCCACATTCTTTAATTCCAATACATCGGATACAAAAACCCGGCCGTCCAGGAACGAAACGTGACCGTCCACTTCGGAAATGAGCTCCGTACCGTCTTCGGAAACCGTCAGGTTTTTTCCGCTTCGGAGAGAGGCTCTCCTGACGGGCTTCGGCTTTACACTGGCTCCGTAAACGGTCATGCCTACCTCGCCCGGGTCCTCTTTCGTAAGCCTTGCCAGAACGTCTCCTTTTTTACAGGGATTTAAGGTATTCAGATGGAAGAAATCCACACTGCCGTCTTCATTTAACGTAGGACGTACCTTGGGGTCCGTATTGAACAGATAGGTAATATATGCATCCTTTCCTTCCCTTATGGGGCTGCCCTGCGCTGCCAGAATATCGGTACAGTACATTTCTTTTTCTATGGCTTCTTTTATGGCTTCCTCCAGGATGCCCACCTTTATCTGTTTCTGCGCCAGTCCGCGGATAATTTCACCGGCAGTCAAAGCCGCACCGGTGTCGGACGGACTGAAAAGCCTTACATATGCCTGCATGGCGTCTTCGGTAACCCTGACCTCATATTCCATGTTGATGCGGGGACAGTTACCGGTTCCAAGGGGTAAAATCTTACGCTCGCCGGACTCTATGGCATCACTTATCATTTCAAAAGAAAATACCATTCCCTGTTCCTTTAAGTAATCCATGACCTCAGCTACGTTTAAGGGTTCTCCGCCGTTTTTTGGCGGTTCCAGTAATAATCCGAATTTGCTGCCGTCAGATGTAATTTTAAAATACGCATTCTGCATAAGCCATATCCTCCATCATCCTGCAAAAATTCCCATGTAATCTCCCATTTTCGTTTTCATCTTCTGTAACGCTCTGGTATGAAGCTGGGAAATACGGGATTCGGAAACCTCCAGTACGTTGCTGATTTCTTTCAGTGTCAGGTCTTCATAATAATAAAGAAGAATGACCTTTTTTTCTTTTTCGGTAAGCTGCTCCAGGGACTCTTCCAACACCTTTTTCAGCTCTTCCTTTTCAATGTTTTCCTCCGGGCTGTCAAACCGTGAGGTGGTAAACTGATTGCCCTCCGCCGGTACCTCCGCGCCCTGTTCCATATATTCGTTCAGGGAAACCACGTTGGTTATTTTCATCTGGCTCTGCCATTCCAGATATTCATCATCCGAAATACCCAGTTCCGATGCAATTTCTTCATCCGTGGCGCTCCTGCCCAGTCTTGTTTCAATGTCCTTGCAGACCGCATCGATGCGTTTCTGTTTCTGCCTTATAGTTCGGGGAATCCAGTCCATTTTTCTTATCTGGTCCAGAATAGCACCCCTGATACGCAGACTGGCATAAGTTTCAAATTTGACTTCCTTTGCGTAGTCGTACTTGTCAATGGCATCAATCAGACCGAAAATCCCATAGCTGACCAGATCGTCGTACTCTACATTATACCCCAGATACATGCTGAGTCTGCCCGCCACCAGTTTAACAAGCGGTGCATATTCCAATATGATTTTTTCTCTTAACTCCGGGGTTCTGCTTTTATCATACTCTGTCCAAAGCTTTTTTCTGCCTGCTTCATCCATGGTCTGAACCCTGCCTTTCCCTTCTTACTTTTGACGGTCAGCCTTGTGCCGGCTGCTTACTGTCTTCCTTCCTGCATGCCGCCTGTGCCGGCTTCCTTACTTTCCTTCCGTCTTACCGGCTGCCTGTTCTTTTTCCTTCTGCGCCTGCTCCTGTTCCGCTTCTTCCTCCGCTTGCTGCCTTTCGGCATTCTGTCTGTCAAAAACATCCAGAAGGGTTTTGAAGCACACTCCTATCAGATAAAACACAACTAATGAAATCAATAATGCTGTCAGCTTTTCCACAATGGAATAACCCTTCACACAAGTAATAATGCCGGTAACAGCACCCGCCACCAGCATTAAAATCAGCGGTATATTTCTTCTTTTCATAAACTACCATGCCTTTCCGAAAGCCAGACCTTAAATAGTTTTTTCCGGCTTTCCCACCGCTCTGATCACGTAGTCGCCCGTTTCCGGGTAAAAAATAACGGTTCGTCCGTAAGTTTCGCCGGTATCCTCCGCGATGACCGGTATCTGCATACTCTGCAGAATCTGTTTGGATGCTTCTACATTTCGCTCTCCTACGCGGACCAGATCCGACTTATTCTGAAATGCGAACATCATAGCGCCTCCGGCAAGCTTGGCAGTCATCCTGCTTCTTCTTGCTCCCATTTCTTCCATCTGGCGCACCATTTCCCTGATTGCGGTATCCGCAAACTTCGGAATATTGTCGCTGCCTCCGCGGATAGCGGTGCTGTCCGGCAGCATGACATGCGCCAGTCCCCCTATATGTGTCAGGGTATCCCGGATGGCAATACCAACGCAGGACCCCAGCCCCAGGGTGGTCAGACCGTCCGTGCCGGAACATATCTTAAAATCGGCCATACCCACTTTTATCAATTCACCCATGTCTACTCCCATCTACATCATTCCAAGTGAACGCAGTATCTTAGCATAGGATTCCAAATCCGGAATCAGAATAAAATAGCCATCAATCATTGTGTCGTCGTAAAACTGTGACTGAATCAAAAGGATTTTGTCCCCTATGGCTCCGAATTCAATAGCCGGCACGCTTAAAATAGCTCCTGCCATGTCCACCGCAAGCTCCGGCGGTGAAGGATAAATTTTCAAATTGGTAAGTGCGGACAAAGAGTTTAAGTACGCTCCCGTAATAATGTTGCTTACCTCTTTCATAGCGGAAAGCTCCATTTCATTCAAGCCGGGCCCCTCGCTGCCCCCCATGCCCATCATAATCTTGTTTACCAGATGCTTGGCGCTGTCCTGTTTGACAAGGAACATAATGCTGCCGGTAATATCTCCCTCTACGGCAAGATAAATGCCCACCATAATCTGTTCCTCGCCGCCCATAAGAGCGCCAACATCCTTAAATTCCAGCAGTTTGACCTGCGGAACCTTCATATCTACTTTACACTGCAGCATCTGGGAAAGTGCGGTCATGGCATTACCTGCCCCGATATTGCCAATTTCTCTCAATACATCAAAATAGTTTTCCGTCACTTTTTCCAGGCTCATGTCCTGATCTGCCATGCACTGTTCTCCTTTATCATTTGCTTCCTACTTTTCTGCGGTTACCGCATTTAAGTCAAGCAGGGAAATAAGACCGCCGGCATACTTTCCGACGCCCTGTACAAAATTGCTCTTGTCTTCTTTTTTGAATGCTAACTTCTCCACCTGCTCCGTCATATCGAGTGTAACCACTTCCTTTACCTCATCCACGATCAGGCCGAGGGTACCGCACTGCTCCATCTTGATGATAATGATACGGCTTGCCTTGGTTTCCTCTTCCACGGGCAGTCCCATTTTCATGGAAAGGCACATAATGGGAATGACCTCGCCGCGCAGGTTGATGACCCCTTTCAGATAGGGCGCCAGCTTGGGCACTCTGGTGATGTGCTGCATTCTCACAATATTTTCTATGTAACTGATGTCAATACCATACTGTTCCTGTCCAAGACGTATCACGATAAACTGGGCGGTTTCGCCTGCTACTTTAATCTCTTCCATTTTACTCTCCTCCTGCTTATAACAATACGTTTGTATCTAAAATCAGGGCTACTTCGCCATCGCCCAGGATGGTAGCGCCGCTGATAAGCCTGCACTTGTTGTCAATGTACTTGCCCATGGACTTGATAACGATTTCCTGCTGACCAAGCAGTTCATCCACCACAAGACCTGCCAGCTTATCGCCCTTCTTCACAATCAGGATGGTCATGTTTTCATCCGGTCCCTTGGTGCTTACGGTATCCAACTCCTTGTCCATACGGATGAGAGGAATGACATTGCCGCGCAGATGAATGACCTCCTTGTTCTGGATTAAGCGGATTTCATCTGTGGGAATATCCTCGATGGTCTGAATGGAGCCTAAGGAAATCGCATACTTTTCGCCGCCGATTACCACCATCAGCGCCTGGATAATAGCCAGTGTCAGAGGCAGACGGATAATCCAGGTACTGCCGACTCCGAGCACACTCTTTACTTCCACTTCGCCGCTTAAGGCTTCAATTTTACTCTTTACAACGTCCAGACCTACGCCTCGTCCCGATACATCCGTAACCTTTTCGGAGGTGGAGAAGCTGGGTAAGAACAGTAAATCAATAATTTCCTTTTCAGACATGCCTGCTGCCTGCTCCGGTGTGATGGTGCCGCGGCTGATAGCCTTATTCTTAACGGCTTCCGTATCGATACCGTTACCGTCGTCCCTTACTTCGATGACAACGTTGTTGCCGTCCTGGTAAGCATCCAGCCAGATGGAACCGACTTCGGGCTTGCCTCTTTCCGCACGGACTTCGGCGCTTTCAATGCCGTGGTCAGCGGAGTTACGCAGAAGATGCATCAGCGGGTCGCCGATTTCATCCACTACGGTACGGTCCAGTTCGGTTTCTTCACCGGACATATAAAGCTCCATCTTTTTGTCCAGCTTCTTTGTCAGGTCACGGATCATTCTCGGGAACTTGCTGACAACGCTTTCAATGGGAACCATTCGTACCTTCATAACGGACTCGTGAAGGCTGGTGGTCACGCTCTCCAGATATTCAATCTGCTCGTTTACATTGTTCTGAGCCTTGTCACTGGCGCTCTTTTGGGCATTGGATGCCGCTACCAGAGAGTTCTTGGCGATAATAAGCTCGCTGACAAGGTTCATTAATACGTCTAACTTTTCAATATCCACACGGACGGTACGGTTTACAATAGGTTTGCCGCCTGCCTGCTTTGCCACGCCGGTCTTTTTGTCCGCTGCCGGAGCTGCGGCTGCCGTGGCTGCCTTTGCCGGTACTGCCTTCTGCTCTTCTTTTTTCTGCTCGGGTGCGGCGCTCTTTCCTTCTTCACTGCCCGGCATCTTCGCTAAATCAATGGGCTCTGCAAAAACCTCTGCGATTTCGGAAACATTGCTGATGGCTGCAATCAGCTTATCCACCGGCTTGTCCGAAATCACAATCAGGGAGAAATCCAGTTCAAATCTTTCGTCCTCGATATCCTGTGCGGAAGGGCTGGAAACAATGATTTCGCCCACTTCTTCCACAGCCTTGAATACTAAGAACGCTCTTGCAGCTTTAAGTAAACAGCTCTCCTGCACATAAACGGTTGCGCCATATACAAAATTCCCCTGCTTCCGGGCTTCCGTAATGACCATGACATCCGTGCTGTCCAGCTTGATATTCAGCCACTTTCTCTTATCCCCGCCTTCGGGCGCTTTTTCTTCTTTTTTCGGCTCCCCGGCAGGCTTTTCATCCTTCTTGCCGAGCTCCTCGTTCAAAAGCTTGATTAAAGGCTCGTTTTCGTTCGTACCCTCGTCCCCGGTCTCCCGGATATTGTTGGTGTACTCCTCCAGTGCATCCAGGCACTGGAACAGAAGGTCGATCATGTTTGCCTTTACTTTGATATTGCCGTTTCTTACTTCGGAGAACACGTTTTCCATATCATGGGTCAGCGTCTGCATGCGCTTATAGCCCATGGTGCCCGCCATTCCTTTTAAGGAATGCGCCGCACGGAAAATTTCATTGATGGTATCCATGTTTTCCGGTTCCTGCTCCAAGGTTAAAATCTGGGTATTCAGATTTTGCAAATGCTCCGTGGTTTCATCAAGAAAGATTTCAAGATACTGGCTTACATCCATTTTACATTACCCCCATACTGATCATAATTTCCCCTGCGATTTCTTCGAGAGGAATGGTTTTATCTGCAAGATTTGCTTCCACAACGCTTCTTGGCATGCCGTAAACCGCACAGGTACTCTTTTCCTGTGCAATCACCGTGACTTTCTTCTTTTGTTTAAGGTGCCGGATACCGTCCCTGCCGTCGGCGCCCATGCCTGTCATGACAACGCAGACGATAGTTTCAAAACCGGTCTCCGCCAGGGACTCATACAGATAATTGGCACAGGGCTTCACGCCTTCCCTTGCCGGTTCATCCGTATAATGAATCACATACTGGGCTCCGGGTTTCTTTTTCACCTGCATGTGCATACCGGTTTTTGCAAGGTACACATACCCTTTTTTCAGTGCTTCTCCCTCTTCCGCCTCTTTCACGGTAAGAGCGCTTAATGTATTGAGCCTCTCCGCAAGAGACTTCGTAAAGCCTGCCTGCATATGCTGGACAATCAGCACCGGAACCGGAAAATCTGCCGGCAGCCTTGGGATTACCGATTGCAAAGCCTTGGGACCGCCTGTCGAGCTTGCGATTGCTACTACTCCGTTCATAGGTATCTTTTCCGTATCGTTCACCTCACTTACGTTTATTATACCATACTCATACCTTCTCATGAGTGCAAAGTAATCATTTCAGAGTCTTTTGTCACGTAAATTCAGTGGCCTTCGGATTCTTTTTTCCGGTTTTTCCGCTCTTCCTCAAAAATATACCGGATAATTTCTTCTCTTTCCCCCTCACCCATGTCTACATATCGTACTCTGTGTTCAAAAGTCCCCTTTTTATGCTCCAGCTCCCTGGCGCTCAGAATTTCTCCAACCGTTTCACACTGCTTGGTTCTGCCGCCCACAATCAGATAATAGCTGCAGTATATCAGACTGCCCGTTTCGTATCTGTGATCGCTCATAAAACGGAGTCCGCCGCCGCTGATATCCACAATCAGACTTCTCTTCAGGGGAAGTCCCGGCGTCAGATAATAATTCCGGTGCTCCTCCACTGCCTTTATCTCTTCCTCCACCAAAAGCCGGGAGCACATCTCCAGCGCGCAACTGAAGCGGTAATATTCCCGTCTCTGCACCTTGCGCAGGTTGCTGGTTGCCTCCATGAGGAGAATATACATATTGTCCCTTTTATAACGGTCCACCACTCTGGTAAAACACTGATACAGATACTCACCCGCATAGAAGGTGATGTCGATTTCCCCGTCCACGGGAAGCAGAATCAGCCTGGTTTTTTCCATGGGCATCAGGATTTCCATTCTGTCTTCGGACAGCACGTCAAAAACCTTGCTTATGTATACTTTCTTTTCTTCCGCCGCCGTCAGTTTCCTGCTTATGAGCTGCATTTCCACCTTGCAGCCCGGTTCAATCAGTTTTGTCAACATATCCGTTTACCCCATCCTCATACTATTTATAATGTGTGAAAAGAAATCCACCATTCCCCTTTGTTTTACTGCCGCTTCCGGTACGTTCATCAGCTTGCCGGCGATTGCCTCATACTGTCTGCTGCTCCGCGCCTCCGGATTTTGTAAGGAAACCGGTACCTGCTGCATAACCGCTTTCTCTAAGTTTTTGTCCTTTTCCACCGCCCCAAGGTAAGAAAAAGGAAGTTTTAAGTACTTTTCCACAACTGCATGCAGCTTGTCATACAGAAGCTGCCCCTCTCTCTCGTTTGCCACTTTGTTCGACACCATTTTTATCCTGGTATTTTCCGTGGAAAAACGGGGATGGGAGCACAATGCCTTCAGCAGGGAATAGGAGTCCGTGATGGAGGTAGGCTCCGGTGTGGTCACAAGCAGCACTTCGCCGCATGCCACTAAAAATTCCAGCACCGAGTCGGAAATACCGGCTCCGGTATCAATAATGATGATATCCGTAAGGGTATCCAGCTCCGCTAAATTACGGATAATGTAGGTAAGCGACTCCCTGCTTAAATTGGACATGCCGGTAATACCCGAACCACCGGAGATAAATCCGATTTCCATGGGTCCCCAGGTAATTATGTCCTTTATGTTCTTTCCCTGATAAACCAAATCAAACAGATTCCACTTGGGCACCGCACCAAACATAATTTCAATATTGGCCAATCCGAAGTCTGCATCCAGAATGATAACCCGCTTTCCCATTTTCCGGAACTGGATGGCGAGATTGATGGCGGTATTGGATTTGCCCACACCGCCCTTTCCGCTGGTAACGGTCAAAACTCTGGCTGTCGGTCTCGGTTTGTTTTCGGCTTTTATGATATTCCTTAACTGTTCCGCCTGATCCATAATGGTTACGTTCCCTTTCTATTTGCCTCCCAACAGTTGCTTCACCATTTTCTGCGGATTGAATTTCTCGATATCGTCCGGTACATTCTGTCCACAGGTCACGTACGATAAATCCGCACCCGTATAAAGCTTCAGGTTCAGGAGATTACCGATAGCCGTGGTTTCATCTAATTTGGTGAAAATAAGCTTGTAGTCCGCCATATCCTTATAACTGTCCGCAATGCTCTCCAAATCCCTCTTTTTGGTGGTTGCCGACAGTACTAAGTACACATCTTTTTCGCAGAGATTGTCTGCAGAATGAACGAGACGCTTCATGGCGTCCTTCTGTTCCTCATTCTGGTGGGAATGTCCCGCCGTATCCACAAAGACATAATCAAAGTCGGAAAATTCCCTGATGGCTCCCTGCATATCCTCTTCCGTATAAATAATCCGGAACGGCACCTCTAAAATATTGGCATAGGTACGGAGCTGCTCCGCCGCTGCAATACGATAGGTATCCGCCGTAAGCAGCGCCACCTTCTTTTTGTCCTCCACACTGAACCGGGATGCTATCTTGGCAATGGTCGTCGTCTTGCCAACACCGGTCGGTCCGATAAAGAAAACTGCCTTGCAGCCGGATTTTGCCGACTCTATTTCAGAAGGCTTGCCGAATTTTAATATCAGCTTCTGGTAAGCATTGGAAAGGGCATAGTCAAACGGCATTCCCGGCTTATGTACCTTTTCAATCTCATCCATGATCTGGCTGATGTATTTTTCATCCACCTCGTTATCCGTCATGACCTTGTAAAGAAGCTTCATGAAACGTACCATTTCCGCATCCTTTTCCGTTTCCGGCTCTGCAGCGGGTTTTTCTTTTCCGTTTTCCTCACCGTCCGCTTCTTTTTCCGGCTCCGGATTTTTAAGCTGCTTTTCCAGAAGGGACTGCAGGCTGTCTAACTTTTCCTCTATATTGCCGATGCCTGCGGCACTTTTCCGGTAAATGCCCGCTGCCTGACCACCGTCTGAAGCTGCGGCAGGCTGTGCCGGTGTAAAGACAGGTGTCTGCGGTCTTCCCACCGTCTGGGAATACCGGTCCTTTTCTTCAATGGCTACCGTAACTTCCACAAGCTGCGGTTTAAAGAAGGCAAAAAGACCTTTCCTTTTCACATTCTTTACATTCATGACCACGACACCGTCGCCCAGTTCCTTTTTGGCTACCGCCAGCGCCTCTTCTTCTGTTTTTCCCTGATACTTCTTAATAATCATTATGCTGTCACCATCCCAACGGACTGCAGTTCCACATTGGATTCAATTTCATTGTAGGAAACCACAATCAAGTCTTTGTAATAGTCCTCCGTCAGTCTCTTAAAGTACATTCTGACGATGGGTGAAGTAATAATAATAGGGTTTTTGCCCAGATTTTCCAGCTTCTGCACTTCCTTACCCAAAGAGTCCATAATCTTTCTTGTTCTCTCTGGGTCTAAATTGAGATAAGCCCCCTGCTCCGTCTGTTTGACGCTTCCCATGATTTCCTGTTCAATCTTGGGGTCCAGCGTAATAACCTGCGTAGTTTCGTGAGCCGGGAAATATTTCACGGAAATGGCCCTCTTTAAGCTCTGTCTGACGTATTCCGTCAGAATATCCGTATCCCTCGTGGTGGGAGCATAGTCCGCCAGCGTTTCAAAAATGGTAAGCAGGTCGCGGATGGAAATACCTTCCTGTAAAAGGTTCTGTAATACCTTCTGTACTTCGCCGAGCCCAAGCAGCTTGGGAACCAGTTCTTCCACAAGCGCCGGGTTGTTTTCCTTTAAGTTGTTGATAAGACCCTGCACATCCTGTCTGGTAAGCAGCTCTGCGATATGCTGCCTGATGACCTCCGTCAGATGGGTCGCAATAATGGAAGGCGGGTCTACAACCGTATATCCCAGGCTTTCCGCTCTCTCCCTCTGTCCTTCCGTAATCCAGATAGCCGGCAGATGGAAGGAAGGCTCGAAGGTGGGAATACCGGTAATCTCCTCTTCCACATAGCCGGGGTTCATCGCCATATAGTGGTCAAACAGGATTTCGCCCTCGCTGACCTGGATACCCTTAATTTTAATAATGTACTGGTTGGGATTTAACTGGATGTTGTCACGCAGACGGATAATGGGTACCACGGTACCAAGCTCCAGTGCAATCTGTCTTCTTACCATAACCACACGGTCCAGCAGATCGCCGCCCTGCGCCGCATCCGCCAGGGGGATAATGCCATAACCGAATTCCAGCTCAATAGGATCCACCTGCAGGAGACTGTTGACGTTTTCAGGCTGTCTTATTTCCTCCGCTGCCGTTTCCTCCGCATCCACCATATTTTCAATGCCTGCGGTTTCTATATTGCCTGCCACCATTCTGCCCGCAACAATGAACAAAAGTCCCAGTCCCAAAAACAAAATGGTATTAAGACCCGTGGTAAGACCTAAGAACATCAGGGTCGCGCCAACCATATACATGGCTTTGGGAATACCGAAGAGCTGCTTTACAATGGTGGTGCCGAATTCCGCTTCCTTACCGCCCTTGGTAACTAAAATACCGGTGGAAAGAGATATCAGAAGGGAGGGAATCTGGCTTACCAGACCGTCACCGATGGTAAGCACACCATAGGTGCTCAGCGCCGAATTGATGTCCATGCCGCTTCTCGTCATACCCATGATAATACCGCCCACCAGGTTGATGACGGTGAGGATAAGACCCGCTACGGCATCTCCTTTTACATACTTCACAGCACCGTCCATGGAGCCGAAGAAGCTGGACTCCTGCTGGATTTTATCACGTCTGATTTTGGCTTCCTTGTCATCAATGGCGCCGGTATTTAAGTCCGCGTCAATCGCCATCTGTTTACCGGGCATGGCGTCCAGGGTAAATCTTGCCGTTACCTCTGCCACACGTTCGGTACCTTTGTTGATAACTAAGAACTGCACCAGAATAAGGATAATGAAAATAACCGCACCGACAATCAGATCACCGCCGCCTACAAACTGGCCGAAGGTCATAACCACGTTGCCGGCCGTACCGGTGGTTAAGATAAGCCTGGTGGACGATACATTCATGGCGATACGGAAAATGGTCGTGAACAGCAGGATGGACGGGAAATAGGACATATCCAGTACTTCCTTGGTGAACATGGCGGCAAACAGAATTGTAAATGCCACTGCCATGTTGAATGCCATAAATACGTCCAGAATCCATGCCGGCAAAGGAACAATGAGCATAATAAACGCCGTCAGGATATAGATTGCCACAACCGCATCCCATTTTTGTAACTTAACGTTCATCTGCTCACCTCTTTTCTCTTATCTATACTGTCATTCCGGACTATTCTGTCCGTTTTATGCCCTGCCCTTTAAGTGGTACACGTAGGCAAGGACATCCGCCACTGCCTGATAAAGCTCCGGCGGAATCATGTCTCCCACTTCCACGTTTGCATAAAGCATACGGGCAAGGGGCTTGTTTTCTACTATTTCAATCTCGTTTTCCCTGGCAACTTCTTTTATTCTTTTTGCCATGTAATCGGCACCCTTTGCCAGGACAATGGGCGCATCCGCAATCTCCAGGTCATACTGGATAGCCACTGCATAATGGGTCGGGTTCGTGATGACCACGTCCGCTTTGGGCAGGTTCTGCATCATACGCCTGCGGGATACCTCCTGCATTTTCTGCCGGATCTTTCCCTTAATCTGCGGATCACCTTCCTGCTCCTTGTACTCGTCCTTGACTTCCTGCTTCGTCATCCGCATATCCATGGTGAACTTCACCTTCTGGTATGCAAAATCCGCCGCCGCAATGACGCAGTACACAGCCGAAATCCGGATACCCATTTCCGTAATGAGATTACTGATTACGGAAAGTGCCTGGGTAAAGGACATATCGTAAAGAAGATAAATCTGGTTAACTTTATTTTTCAGGTACTGATACGCCACATAGCTGATCAGTCCGATCTTTAAGATGGCCTTTATAAGCTCCACAAGGGAGTTGACGGAAAAAATCCGCTTAAAGCCACTGACCGGGCTCATCCGGTTAAACTTCGGCTTCAAAGGCTTGCCGGAAACCTTCCATTTGACCTGCACCAGGTCTGCGATAAATGCTATCAGGAAAAATATTACAAATATGGGGCCTGTCACATAAATGGTCTTTATAAAAATCTGAAAAAAAGCATCCCTCATGCCTTTTTCCGGCAGATAACCATTCCAGCTTTTGACCGTCTCCGGCATATTTCCGTAAACGGACGAAAAAAGCTCCATGAGCTGTTTGCCAATCGTGCCGATAAAAACCTTCAGGACCACAAACATGGCAAGAATACCCAGGGCATTGCCCACTTCCCGGCTCTTGGCAACCTGTCCTTCTTTTCTGGCATCCGACAGCTTTTTCTCGGTAGCCGGTTCTGTTTTCTCACCGCCGGGGCCTTCTGCCGCAAAGAACTGCAGATTATACTTCAGTATCACATCATACCCCCTACAAATGAAACGGTGATTTTTTTCACTTCGTTGAAAATGAAGCCTGCCGCATCCGACATCATATAGGATGACAGAAACAGAACTGCCAGCCCTACCATTATCTTAAGCTGGATTCCCACGGCAAACATATTCATCTGTGGGGAAACCTTGGAAAGTACACCCAAAATCACATTTAACAGCAATGCCGCACAGAAAATCGGCAGGCAGATGCGAAAGCCAATCACGATATAATCCGTCAGAAACCGGATCAACGTGTTAAGCAGGTTCTCACTCCGGATAACGGCGCCGTTTACGGGAATGAGTAAAAATGAGTCTGCCAGGGCACCTAAAAGATACCGGTACATACCGCTGGCAATCAGCATCATCATAATGACGTACTGGTACAGAGCGCCGGAGATGGTGGTCTGCTCCCTTGTCGCCGGGTCTAACAGGGTAACCATGGAAAGTCCCGTTTCCATATCCGCAACGGAACCGGCAAAATTGACAATTGCCGTACAGATATTGGCGGCAAAGCCGATAAGCAGGCCCGTCAGCGCTTCTTTCGCCACGATTACCGCATAGGAAACCGCGGAATCGTATACCACACCGGCACTCGGTGTCAGCACCGTATACAGAAGCATGGCCGTGAAAAAAGAAATGGCTATGCGCACCGTCCGGGGTGTGTTCTGCATGCTGAAAAAGGGAGCAATGAACACAAAGCAGGAAACCCTGACAAAAATCAGCAGAAAATATTCCAGATCCATAAGGGAAAAAGACAAATCAACCATTTTTCACACTTTCCTATCCACTTACATAGTTGGAAAAATTCAGCCACAGATCCGTTGTATATTCAATAATCAGATTGAGCATCCAGTGCCCCATAATCATGATTGTCAGAAAGACTCCGATAATCTTGGGAATAAAAGTCAGCGTCTGTTCCTGAATGGAAGTTACTGTCTGGAAGATGCTCACCACAAGACCGATGATCAGGGAAACTAAAAGTATCGGCATGGATACTTTTATGATCAGATATAAAGCTTTGTTGGTAATTTCAGTTACCGCTTCTACACTCATATGCTGCCTTCCTTTCCTGTCAGATGTGGAATGTCCTTACCAGACTTCCGATAATCAGGCTCCAGCCGTCCGCCATGACAAACAGCAATATCTTGAACGGCATGGAAATGGTGGTGGGCGGCAGCATCATCATACCCATGCTCATCAGGGCGGAGGCTACCACCATGTCAATAATAATAAACGGAATATATATCACAAATCCCATGAAGAACGCAGTACGAAGCTCGCTTACCATGAAGCTGGGGATGAGTACCGTCAGCGGAATGTCATCCAGTTCCCCGTCCCAGTCCAGTCTCGCAATTCCCATAAAAAGCTCTACGTCCTTCGTCTGGGTTTCGCCGTACATAAACTGCCTGATGGGACCGATGGCTGCCGTTAAGGCTTCCTCTTCCTTGATTTCTCCCGCCTCATAGGGCACATACGCATCCTGATATATCTGGGTAATGGTCGGTGTCATAATAAAGAACGTGAGAAACAGCGCCAACCCGATAAGAACCTGGTTGGGCGGTGCCGTCTGCGTATTCAGTGCCGACCTGGTAAAATGCAGTACAATAATAATCCGGGTAAACGAAGTCAGGCAGATAAGTAGTGTCGGAGCAATGGCAATAAGCGTCAGTATCAGTAAGATACGAAGCGCTCCGTTAATGGAGCCGTTGCCATTGTTGTACTCAATCTTTACCGTATTGGCAATATTCAGTTGATTCAGATCTTCGGAGGTCTGTGCGCTGCCCGGTTCGTTTATGACGGTGGAGTTGCCGCTTTGCGGGTCCGTTACGGAGTTGCCCGTAGCATGTGCTTCGCCTGCCGGTATAATACACAATATGCCTACCGTTACCAGCAGGCATATTATTTTCCTTATTATATTACCTGATAAAATACCTTTACGTGTTTTCACTCTTAAGCCTACTCTTCTTTCGATGAAATTTCCTCCTTGGGGAGTTCATCCTTTGCCTTTTGGAACAAGTCCTTAAAGCGCAGCGTCATACCGCCGGCATCCTCCGGAAAACGGATATCCTCCTTCGGAATTTCCGCCAGCATGGTTACCGTATCCTTGCATACGGCAATCGCCGCGTAAGTCCCTGCCAGTCTTACAAGCTGTATGTATTTTCCGTTTCCGATAGGGTACGTTTCCACAACTTCGATATTTTTACCCTTGTTCTGTCCCTTCTGGTAGCCGGCAATCCACCTTGTGGTAAAAAGGGTTGCCGCCAAAACCAGAATAAAAATAATCAGAACTGTGATAAGCTGCGCAAAACTATCCGCCCTGTCTATCGCCGTTATCGCAATATGCATTAACCCACAACCTTCTTTACGGCTTCCAGTACACGGTCTGCCTGGAACGGTTTTACAATAAAGTCCTTGGCTCCTGCCTGGATGGACTCTATAACCATTGCCTGCTGGCCCATTGCGGAACACATGATAACATGTGCGTTGGGGTCAATCTGCTTGATGCCCTTAAGCGCCGCAATACCATCCATCTCCGGCATGGTAATATCCATCAGAACAAGATCGGGATGCAGTTCGTTGTATTTTTCAATACCCTTTGCTCCGTTTTCTGCCTCGCCAACAACATTGTATCCGTTCTTGGTTAAAATGTCCTTAATCATCATGCGCATGAATGCCGCATCATCACAGATTAAAATATTCTTTGCCATAGTTTCTGCCACTCCTTATATACTATTTTATAATCTCCGTTACACGAACGCCGAAGCTCTCTTCGATAACTACTACTTCACCTTTTGCCACATACTTGCCGTTTACCAGAACGTCAATAGGCTCGCCTGCAATACGGTCAAGTTCAATAATGGTACCCGGAGCAAAATCCAGAATTTCGGAAATGGATTTCTTTGTTCTGCCAAGCTCTACGGTTACTTCCAGAGGCACATCCATAATCAGTCCGATGTTCTGGTTGCCCGCCACTCCCGCATAATCGTTGGAAAGTGTCTGGAACTGTGCCGGCTGGATGTTTACATTCTGCTGGGGCGCTGCCTGCTGCGGCATGCTCATCTGCGGCGGAACATAGGCCTGTGCTGTCTGCTGCATCATAGGCTGTGGTGCTGCCTGCTGGTACATGGGCTGGGGCGCTGCCTGCTGGTACATGGGCTGCTCTGCCGCCTGCTGATATGTGGGCTGCGATGCCGCCTGTGGAGCTGGTGCCGGTGCCGGCGCCGCTGCGGGTTCCTCCACATTCTGATGTAAGAAGTTCTTTACGATATTTTTCGCAAATTCAATGGGGTACAGCTGCATAATGGTACTGTCTACCAAATCCCCGATCTGCATACGGAATGCAATTTTTACAAATGTGCCGCCGAGGAACGGGGCAATATCTGAGCCGCTGTGGTATTCCGTCAAATCAATGAGACTGGATTCCGGCGGGCTGATGTCAATGGTCTCATCCAGCATGGTGGAAAGAGATGTGGACGCGGAACCCATCATCTGGTTCATGGCCTCGGAAATTGCACTTAAGTGCAGCTCTCCCAGCTCCCCGTCCGTATTGGTGCCGTCGCCGCCCATCATAAGATCGGTGATGATTTTTACATCATGGTCCCTCAGTACTAAAATGTTGGTGCCGTCCAGTCCTCTGGTATATTTAATCTGAATAAATACACAGGGCTTCTCATACTCATCCAGCACATTTTTCCAGTGTGCCAGTGTAACAACCGGTGTGGTGATATTTACTTTTCTGTTAACTAAGGAATACAATGTCGTAGCGGAAGAACCCATGCTGATATTGGCAATTTCGCCAATGGCATCTCTCTCCATACTGGAAAGCAGGCTTTCGTCAACAGGCTCCTCTTCCGGTGTTTCCGCCGGTTTGTTGTCGGATAGATCCATACCGCTTAACAGTGCATTTATTTCATCCTGGGACAACATGTTGTCCATGTTCTATTCCCCCTCTCGGATTACCGAAGTCACTTTAACCGCATAGTTCTCTTTGCTGACTCCCGGTAACGCAGTAAATTTTCTAATATTGCCCACATATACGGACAACTCGTCCTCTACATGGGTATCCAGCCGGATAACATCTCCGACCTGCAGGTTGGCAAAATCGTTGACCGTAATGATACTCTTTCCCAGTATGGCTTTCATGGGGACATCCACCCTCCGTATAAGGGTTTCCACCTGTTCCTCATAATCCTCGTCACGCCGTTCCTGCATATTGGCATACCAGTATCTGGTATTCAGTTTATCCATAATGTCTTCCAGTGTAAAATAGGGAAGACACATGTTCATAAATCCCTGCACATCCCCGATTTTTACGTTTAAGGTTACAATGGCAACCATGTCGTTGGGAGATATGATTTGTGCAAACTGCGGATTGGTTTCGAGCCTGTCCAGTACCGGGTCAATTTCCAGCACGTTTTTCCATGGCTCCCGCATAAGCTGCACACAGACAATGATAATCTTTTCAATAATGGTAAGCTCTATCTCTGAGAACTCCCGGCTCTTTTCAAGCGGTCTTCCGGCCCCGCCGAGCATCCTGTCTATAATGGTATAGCCGAGGTTTGTCGACATATCAATGATGATATTGCCGGACAACGGATGGAAATTCACAATTCCTAAAATAACCGGGTTGGAAAGGGAGTTGGTAAACTCCGAAAAAGTAACCGTTTCAGAGCTTGCCACGCTTACCTGTACATTTTTTCTAAGGTAAACCGGCAGGTTTGTGGAAATCAGTCTGCCATAATGTTCAAATATAATTTCCAGGGTACGCAGATGCTCCTTGGAGAACTTCGCCGGGCGACGGAAATCATAGTTTTTCACCGGTTTGTCGCTGCCGTCGTTGATATCGCTGACATCTAATTCACCGGTCGAGAGTGCCGCCAGCAGATTGTCTATTTCGTTTTGGGAAAGCACGTCTCCCATGAAAGTCACCTCCTTACAGTCATTTTCTTTTCGAGGGACTTAATATACCTGAAAATCACTGATTACAATGTTGTAAATCACATCGGAATTGTCAAATCTTTCCTGAATTCTGGAAAGGATTTCCTTACAGATATCATCCTTGGTTGCCATGAATTCTTCTTTGGTATAATTCATAACCACATCGATGATGATGGATTTGATTTCCGGTACATAGGCGGACAAATCGGAATATTTCTTAAAATCCTTACTGTTCTTGTCCATCAGAATGGAAACGGAAATCTTGGCATAATGCTGTTCCTCATCATTTTCGCTGTTCTTTAACGGAATGGTCATGGCTTCCGAAATATCATAGGAAACGCTGTCCGCGATGGAAACCTGCTGTTCTTCCTTTTCCTCCGTTGTGAGCTCTAAATTCAGCACAGCGGCAATTTTGCCCACAAGCGCGGATGTACTCTTTACGGAGCTCATCATGCCGAACATCATAATGGATGTCAGGGCAATGTTGATAATAAGAAGTGTCAGTATCAATATGGAAAGTAAATTCTTTTTCAAAACAATATCCTTGCCTTTCTTGTCGGGCTGCCGGCAGCTATTTATTCATATGTGCTCAAATCGTGATAAATACGGATTTCCACACGTCTGTTTTTCGCTCTTCCCTCTTCCGTGGAATTGTCGGCAACAGGAACATATTCGCCCCTGCCCGCATACTTGATTTTGGAAGGGTCAAGATTGGTGGTGCTTATCAGATAATCGTAGACCGCCAGCGCTCTGCCGCAGCTTAGCTCACTGTTGTTGGCATATTTGGCGCTGTGCATGGGCACGTTGTCCGTATGGCCTTCAATCTCAATCACGTTGCCGGCATAGCTTTCCAGTATCCTGCCCACCTTGTCCACAACCGGTACGGCTTCCGCCCGGATTTCCGTCTTGCCGGAATCAAACAGGAGTGCCCCTTTTAAGGTAAGCTGCACATACTGGGATGTAAAGGTGATATCTATTTTATCCGCCATATTGCTTTCCGCCACAGACTCGTCTATTTTTTCCGCAAGCTGCTCGGACTCGTTTAACTGGGCTTCCTCCAGTTTGTCTTTCATCTCTGTGTAGTTGTCAATCTTTTCGGGGTCATCCTTCCCCTCTTCCGTTTTGCCGGTATTGTTTACATACTGGTCCAGATCGTTTAACTGGCTGACACCGTTGCTGATAAGCAGACCGTCACCTATGGATGTGGCGCCTCCTTCAAAAATAGAAAAAGTCTTGGAAAAGGACTCAGCAATCGCCTTAAACTTCTCCGAGTCAACCGTTGACATGGCAAAAAGCATGACAAAAAAGCAAAGAAGCAGGTTCATCAGGTCACCGAATGTGGCTGTCCACGCCGGAGCTCCGGGAGCTGGCAGTTCTTCCTTCCTCTTAGCCATTTTCTTCACCTCCGTCATCACCGCCGGCTGCATTTCTGTCACCGGGTGCCATGAAGGATTTCAGTTTTTCTTCGATAACGCGGGGGTTCTCGCCGGCCTGAATGGATAACAGACCTTCAATCATAATCTCCCGCTGCATAATTTCGCTTTCGTTGTAGCCCTTTAACTTGCTGGTGATAGGTGCACAGATCCAGTTTGCAAGTAAGGAGCCGTAAAGAGTGGTAATCAGCGCTGTTGCCATGTTGGGACCGATGGCGGACGCATCATCCATGTTGTTCAAAAGGTTTACCAGACCTACCAGGGTACCGATCATACCCCAGGCAGGACCCATGCCGGCAATGCTTTCCCAGAAGCCGATGGTTGCCTTGTGACGGGAGTCCATGCTGACAAGCTCGGTCTCCATAATGGCACGCACCAGTTCGGGGTCGGTACCGTCTACTATAAGAAGAATTCCCTTTTTCAAAAACTCGTCATCCAGATCGCCTGCCGCTTCTTCCAGGGAAAGAAGACCCTCTTTTCTGGCTACATTGGATAAGTTGATAATATTCTGTATCATTTCAGTGGTATTGTCCTTGGGGACACGTAAAATCATACCAAAACTTTTTAAGCCGTTTATAAAGCTCTTAAAAGACATACCCGCCAGAACGGATGCAAACGAACCGCCGATGGTAATTGCCATGGAAGGTAAATCCCAGTAGCTCGGTAACGATGCGATACCGCCGGAAGTTACAACGCCCAGCAAAAACATGGCCAAACAGAAAAGTAATCCCACTAATGAAGCTATGTCCACTTTATTTCACCTGCCAATTTTTGCCCTTTTACTGCAAAAAAATATCCTTTCTATATGATTTTACTAAATTTTTTATATCTTGTCTACTTTCTTTTACAATTATTTTTCTCCCCGTAGTCAGGCTGATGACCGTATCCGGAGTTTCCTCCACCATTTCAATCAGGCTGGGATTGATCAGTACTTTTTGCCCATTTAATTTTGTAATCTCTATCATGTTTTTTCCCATTATAAACACTAAGGAATGCAGGAAGCCGTCCGTGTACTTCCTGCATTCCCGCCATTATGTATCTGTTTTTTTATCCTGTGTCTGTTATATAACTGCCTCTTTGCCGTTATCTCTTCAGGTTGGTAAGCTCTTCCAGAAGAGTATCGGAAACGGTAATGATACGGCTGTTTGCCTGGAAACCTCTCTGTGTGGTAATCATTTCCGTAAATTCCTGGGAAAGATCTACATTACTCATTTCGAGCTGTCCGGTCGACATGGAGTCGCCGTTTGAGGTAATATCCACACCGACACCGTCGAATTCGCCGGAGTTTAAGGTTGCGGAGTACAGGTTGTCGCCCGCTTTTTCCAGACCGGAAACATTTGCAAACTGTGCTACGGCAATCTGTCCTAAAAGCTTGGTCATACCGTTGTCATAGGTTGCGTAAATCATACCGTTTGTCTGGATGGAAACGCCTGTCATTTCACCGATTTTACGTCCTGCACCCAGACCGCCCGCATCACCGGAGGTTGCTTCCAGGGTACTGGTGCCCTTCTTGTCATACATGGTGGTCTTGGAAAAATCAATGGAAATATCTTCAAAGTTGCCGCTGGCATCCTTCAGCGCCAGGGTGATGCTGGTCTGGTTCGGCAGACCGTTTACACCGGAGAAGGTACCGTTGTCGGGGTCGTATACGATGGTTGCACCTTCAAATACACGTCCGGTGGTATCAAAGGAGGTAAGGTCAAAGTTTTCGATATCCTCCGTATAAGCGCTGTCCGGGGTGGAGAAGCTGGGCTGCAGACCCTTCAACTGGTTGTAGAACAACTGCTGTACGCTGTAGGTACCGCTTTCAAAATTGGTGCCGCTGGCGGCATCGTTTGTAAGCGTTACGGTCAGGTTCATGAATTCTTCTTCTGAGCCTTCGTAGCCGTATGCCTTTGCCAGTGCTGCGAGAGCTGCCTTTCCTTCGTCGGTATCCGCTAATTTCGGATCATCCACGGTTGCCGTAGCGTCGAATAAATCCGCAAGATCAAATATCTTGCTGCCGCCTACGGCATTCTGCAGTTCGGTGCCGTTCCACTTATAAGCGGTGGTGTCGAGTTTCACGGTATTATTTACCTTCTGGGAAGAGGTGGAACCGAATTTCACGCCGCTGATATCAATGTCCTTGCCGTAAGCATCGGTAATCTTTGCCAGTTCCACACTGTATTCGTTTTCATTGGCGGACTGCTTGATGGCAAGCTTTGCGGTATAGCTGTATCCCAGGGAATCATAGAAGCTTAAGGATACATACTTGCCGGTGCTGCTTGTCAGGGAAGTATCGTTTTTATCGATGACACCGGTTACCTGCGCCTTTGTGGTAGCTTCGGGCGGGTACGTCAGGTTTGCCGCATCCATAATACGGAGTGCGGATACGGTGTCGGGTTTAATCTTCATGGTATCCGGGTCTACCTGCCAGCCCATGACATTGTAGCCGTTGCTGGTCATGGCAAGGTTGCCGGCTGCATCCACATAGAAAGAACCGTCTCTGGTAAAGAAGTTCTCGCTGCCGTTGCTTACGACAAAGAAAGAGCTGCCGTTAATCATAATATCAAACGGGTTGTTGGTGCTCTGGGAAGCACCCTGTCCGCTGATGTTGGTGTTGATGGCGCCTGTCTTTACACCCAGACCGATCTGTCTGGCGTTGATACCGCCGGTACCGGTTGCCGCGTTGGGGCCGGATGCCTTCTGTGTGGTCTGGCTGATCATGTCGCTGAATACCATGCTGCTGGATTTGTATGCCGTTGTGTTTACGTTTGCTATGTTGTTACCGATTACGTCCATTCTGGTCTGATGGGTCTTTAAACCCGATACGCCAGAAAAAAGTGATCTCATCATAATGAATGACCTCCTTCATGTTTACGAAGCTTTTTCCTTCTGTCAGTCAGGAAAACTGTGCCCCCTTAAAAGGTCCGGCTACATAAATACTGCTCCGTCTATGTTTGTAAATACATTATCTGCGGTGTCCGACCTGTCCATTGCCGTAATCACCGTTTTGTTGGGAATATTGACGATAAATGCCAGTTCATCCACAACTACCAAAGATTCCTGAATGCCTTTCTCTCCCGCTTTGACAGCTCCGCTTTCCAGACGCTCCCGCTGGCTGTTTGTCAGGGTAATGTTCCGGTCCGTCAGCCGGTTCGATGCATGCTTGGAAAATTTAAGTTCTCCGCGCGCCTCTGCCGTCTCCTGCTTTGCTTTCAGAATATCCTGAAAGGATACTGCCGTACTCTCTTTCTTTTCGACTTTTTTTGCCGGTGTCAGGTATCTGTCCTGCAACTGTTCAATGGAGGAAAAGCTGCCTTTCTGAATATTCATTCTTATTCCTCCGTCTTGTCTGCGGGTGCCTCCGTTTTCTCTTCGGTCTTGTCTTCCGTCGTGTTGTTCTTTTCTTCCGCTGCTTTCTTAAGCTCTGCAATCTTGTCCACATATTTCTGCAGCAGGTCTACTTTTTCGGAAGCAATAAAGGTCTTCTGGTAAGAAGTCATCTTGTTGTAAACCTCGGAGAGAGCCGTAACGGTTTCTTCGCCGGAAAGGTCTAAATCCTCTAAGCTCGGAAGCTTGTTTAATGCAGCAATGAAATTGTAAGCCAGGGAACATGCTTCTGTGTAATCGGAGTCAAGAACTGTCTTCACATCGTCCAGTGAATATTCTTTTTCATTGACATACACATAAGCCTTGCCGCTCTTGTAGGTTACATAGTCCACTCTGCCCTGTACAACCTGTGTTTCGCCGTCCGTGCCGGTGGTTTCTATGTAAACTTCCTTGCCTACCAGATTGCTTGCTCTCTGCAAATCCATATTGCTGCTCATGCTCTGCAGGGATTCTACCTGGGAGAACTGCGCATACTGGGAAATGTACTCGGTGTTGGAGGTCGGTTCCAGAGGATCCTGGTATTTCATCTGCGCTACTAAAAGCTGCAGGAATGACTCCTTGTCCATACCGTTTGACTTGGTCGTTTTCTGGGTGGTGTTTGTCTGATTGACGATTTTACCGTCTTTTACTTCTGCTACCGGTGATGCCATTTGTTTCACATCCTTTCTGTTTCAAACTGTCTGTAATGCTTATGCCGTAAATTCCACGGTGCTGCCCTGTCCTTTTAAAACTTCCTTTGCCAGAATTTCTTCATCGGACAATTCCTCGTCCTCCATGGAAACATGTAAGCTTACTCTTCTGGTGCGCTGTCTGCCGGAACGGCTGCCCGTATCGTTTGCATGGCTTTCTGCCTCTTCATAGCTCTGGTCGAACTTCTGGCTGGAAACCATGACTTCAATGGACTCTACGGTAAGTCCCTGCTCCTTAAAGCTGTCCTGGAGCTGAATCATCTGGCTTTCCAGAGCTGCTTTTACCGACTCATTCTGTGCGGTAAACTGTGCGGTCAGAACACCTTCCTTTGCCTCTAAGTGAATATGTACACTGCCGAGGTTGGCGGGATGAAGCTGCATATCCATTTCAGATACACCGTCCGTCACATTGCCTCTCATGTAGTCCGTAATCTGCCGGATGATATTTTCCGTTTCCACATCAAAATGCGGTGTGATTTCGGCTGCCGCCTGTGCGTTTTCCGTCTGTCCGGTCTTAAGGCTCTGGGTAAAATTGTCAAACGCCCTGTCTCCGGTAAAGCTCTTTTCTTCTCCGGATGTTTCTTTTTCCGTCTGTTTTCCGGTTTCCTTACCCGGAACGTTCACCTCGGAAGCTGTCTTGTCACCGGTAATGCTTTCGGTGTCTGAACCTTTTTCCACATCCGTTACGGCATCCTCCGTTTTCTCTGTGGAAAGCTCCTCTGCGGAAAGCGCCTCCGCCTGTAATGCGGATGCATCACCTGCTTTATCTGCCAATGCCGTCAGGAAATCCTGTACCTCATCCTTGCTGATGCCAAGCTCGTCTGCCAGATCGGAAAGTGTCGTCTGCAGTTCTCCGCTTAAATTCTGCAATGTGGTAAACATCGTTTCGTCCGTCAGGAAATTTGCAAAGTCCGTTTCCCCCGATACGGCAAGCACTACCTGCTGTAAGCCTTCTTTCGTCAGTAAATCGACAGGTGTCAGGGATAAACTCTGCAGCACGGAAAGCAGTTCTTCTTCCGTTACGGAAAGCTCATCTGCGGTATCGGAAAGCATTTTGTCCGCTGCCTCGTCCACCTTTTTGCCCATGTCCTTTCCTGTCACATCCTTTGTTTCCTTTGCGGCATCCTGTACCTTCTGCTGTCTTGCGGAAATTTCTGTGTTCCGGTTTTCCGTCCGGTTCTGCGCTGTGGAAACAGTCTTTGCAGAAGCAGTGCCGTTATCGTTCTTCTGATTTTTGAAAATATCGGAAAAACTGCCTGCGGCATCCTGCGCGTTCGACTTTTTCTGGGTCTGCGCTCCCGGGACGATACCCTTCACACTGTTGTTTACGGGAATACTTGTCACGTTTTCTCCTCCTTTCTTAAATTTTCAAAGTACATAATATATATCGGTCAAAAGCACTCTGTGCTTAAGACTCCGGGTCCATGATTTTGGTGAGCTTTGCGGCAATCGTGGGGTCCATTTCCGCTAAAATATTGCCTCTGTTCTCCGCACTCATGGTCTTAAGGATGCGGGCAGCCAGATTTAAGTTGTCCGTCATCTGTTCAAAAATAGCTGCCGCCTTTTTCGGCTTCATGGAAGAATATGCCGCCGCATAATCCTGTACGGATTTATCCTCCTGCAACTGTGCAATTACCTGTTTATACAAATATTCTGCCGTGGTCGGGTCCATGGACTCGTAATATTTCTGGTAAGCTTCCGCTCCCGGTCCGTTTTCCGCATAAACCACTTCTTCGTAAAATTCGTTTTTAATCCGCTGGAACTCCACCTGCTTGTCCTCAAATTCCTGCAGGCGGGCATTTTCCGCTTTTAAGTTCGCCACATCCTCCTGCAGCTTTAAGTTATCCGTCTGTGCCTGCTGAAGCTGCAGCTCCAAATTTTTAATCTGTTCCGTTGCATCGTTTAAGTTGGTATAGCCGCCGTTATCCGTGGAAATGTTTCCGTTATTTCCGGAACTGTTCGGTAAAATCAGGTTCACCACCGGCACATCCTTCAAAAGCGGGGTCAGTACCTTGGAGCCGAAGCCGCCCACGTCCAGCTTAATAACTACGCAGAGGATAGCCACCCATACTAAAATAATGCCGATGGTTGCTACCACCGTAAAGAAACCGCCGCTTTCGTCATCCGCCGAAAGCTCTGCCTCCTGGGCTTCGATTTCCTTTGCCCGTTTTTTAGCTTCCTTCTTCTGCTTTTTCTGTTCTTCCTTCAGTTTTTTCTTTTCATCCGCAAGCCGTTTCTTTTCCGCTGCGGAAGCATCCGGTGTCTTAGCCATTCTATTCACCCTTCTTGCGATTGGTTCTTACGGTTGGCATTCTGTATCCGCTGGCCATAGGTATAACTGGTCAGTTCGTCCACTTCCTTGCCTTCCTGTTTCTTCTCTTCCATCAGGAACTCTTCAAAAGCATGTTCCTTCAGCTTTTCATGCATTTTTCTTTCCTGCATGACTACCGTCAGCTTTTCCCTTGCCGCCTCCACCGCTTTCTCCGCTTTTTTTACCTGTACCTTCTGGGTTTCCATGTAGTCCTCCATGGTATGTATGGCGGTACGGTTGTCCGCGATGTCCTGAAAATTAAGCTTTCCCTTTAAAAGTTCTTCCGCTTCCTCTTCATAGGCTTTCTTCCGGGCTGCCAGCCGGTTTAATTTTTCTTCTTCTCGGTTGAGTGCTGCCTGTGCCGAGGCAAATTCCTGTTTTGCCTGCACTTCCAGCTTCATTTTGACATTGAGAATGCTCTGCATTCTGTATTTGAACTTCGCCATCAGCTATCCTCAAACAATTTTCTTAAAAGAGACAGCGTTTCTTCGTAATCGAATTTTTCTTCCGTATCCTGGCAGAGAAAGGCATTGACCGCATCGATTTTGGAGATGGCGTAGTCAATGGAGGGATTGGTACCGGCTTTGTATGCGCCGATATTGATTAAATCCTCTGCCTCCGCATAGGTAGCCAGAACCGTTTTCAGCCGGCTTGCCAGCTTTTTATGCTCCTTGCTCACAATCTGGCTCATGCATCGGGAAATGCTCTGCAGTACATCAATGGCAGGATAATGGTTTTTGTGTCCCAGTTTTCTGTCCAGTACAATATGTCCGTCCAGAATACTTCTTGCCGTATCGGTAATGGGTTCGTTAAAATCGTCACCATCCACCAGTACCGTGTAAAGTCCGGTGATGGAGCCCACCCGTGCCCTGCCGGCACGCTCCAAAAGCTTCGGCATCTCCGAATACACGCTGGGGGGATAGCCCCTCGATACCGGCGGTTCGCCGCTGGCAAGACCGATTTCTCTCTGTGCCATGGAGAAACGGGTCAGGGAGTCCATCATGAGAAGGACGTCCTTACCCTGGTCGCGGAAATATTCGGCAATGGCGGTAGCCGTCTTGGCTGCCTTGTTTCGTTCCAGCGCCGGTTTATCCGAAGTAGCCACTACCACTACGGAACGTTTCATGCCTTCCTCGCCCAGGTCTCTTTCTATAAATTCGCGCACCTCTCTGCCACGCTCTCCTATCAGGGCAATGACATTGATGTCCGCTTTGGTGTTTCTTGCAAACATACCCATCAGGGTGGATTTTCCCACACCGGAACCGGCAAAAATACCGATACGCTGTCCTTTCCCCACCGTCAGCAGCCCGTCCACGGCTTTTACGCCAAGGGAAAGCACTTCGCTGATAATTTCCCTGCTCATGGGGTCGGGAGGCGCCGCATCCACAGGATAGCTGACCGCTCCGGCGGTTTTCTCCCTGTCGTCGTCCGCATCCGCACCTGCCGGTCTGCCGAGACCGTCCAGCGTCTTTCCCAAAAGGTCATCGCTTACCTTTACGGTAAAGGGTACACCCACATTTTTTACAATACTGCCAAGACCGATGCCTTCCACCACTTCATAGGGCATCAGAATGGTTTTCTTGTCATGAAATCCCACCACTTCGGAAAGGACGGCTTTTCCTTCCCGGTTTTCCGGGTAGATTTCACACAAATCACCCAGTCTGGCATCCGGTCCCGCCGACTCTACGGTAAGACCTACGGCATTGACAACCTTGCCAAGCTTCTGGCAGAAATCCTCTTCTTTCAGTTTTTCGTATTTGGAAATATCCGTCATACGCCTCTATCCTTCGGTTTTCTCATAAGCTAACAGCCTGATTTTCCGTCCTAATTCCGTAAGCTGTGTCCCCAGACCGCAGTCAATGATGCCGCCGTCCGTTTCAATCAGCGCTTCATTCTTGCCAAGGGTAATATCCTCGATAATATCCACCTTAAGTCCGGAAGGAAGTCCCTTTGTCATTTCCTCTTTCCTGCTGCTTACATGGGGATAATCTTCTTTGGAAACATGTACAATACAGCTTTTGCTCTCCCCCGATTTTTTCAGGGCAGATGTCACCAGATAGGTCACGATGTCCTGATAGGGAGAAAGGTCCACCTGAAAAATATACTCATAAATGCCGGCAAGGGTATCCGCGAGCTGCGGCTCCAGTGCCGAAACCTTTTCCTCAAATTCCTGTTCCATGCGGCTCTGCCTGTAGGAAAGTGCTTTTTCTTTTTCCCGAAGCTCTCTTTCCGCCTTTTCACTGCCTTCCCGGTAGCCCTGCTGTCTGGCAGCCTCTTTTATCTGCTCCGCTTCCTGTCTGGCAGCTTCTTTTGCTTCCGCCTTCATCTGTGCAATCTGCGCATTGGCTTCTTCTATCAGTTCTTCCGGGGATGGTCCTCCGTAAGCTTCCTCTTCGGGCGTTACCTCCATGGCTTTCAGACCGGCCTCTTCGATTTCTTCGGACGGATCCACATTGACCACATCCGTGGCAATTCCTCTGGCAAAGCCATCCGCATCCGGTTCTGCGGTAAGCATCATGCCCTTCTGCTTTTTCTCCGGCTCCGCTTTAATTTTGGAAAGTAAAAGGCTGTTTGAGTCAATCACCCTGACATTGTCCGTATTCAGGCGGGTAAAACTTCCTTTTAACAAATTATTAGACAATGATCTCGTCGCCTCCGCCTCTGGAAATTACAATTTCTCCTGCGTCTTCCAGTTTTCTGATAATATTTACAATCTTCTGCTGTGCTTCTTCCACATCCTTCATACGGACAGGGCCCATGAATTCCATGTCTTCCTTTATCATAACGGCAAGACGCTTGGACATATTGTTGAATATAGCGGACTGTACCTGCTCATTGGCGCTCTTAAGGGCAATGGCAAGGTCGTTGTTGTCCACATCACGCAGCACACGCTGGATGGCACGGTCGTCCAAAAGTAAAATATCCTCGAATACAAACATCTTCTTGCGGATTTCGTCTGCCAGTTCCGGCTCTTCGATTTCGAGAGATTCCATAATGTGTTTCTCGGTACCTCTGTCCACGGTATTTAAGATATCTACTACCGCATCCACACCACCGATAATGGTGTAATCCTGTGTTACCAAAGAAGCCAGCTTGGTTTCCAGTACTTTTTCCACTTCCTTGATGACATCCGGGCTCGTCCTGTCCATAACGGCAATACGCTTGGTAACATCCGCCTGTCTGTCGGGAGGCAGGGCGGAAATAATGGACGCCGCCTGGGTGGCCGGCAGGTAGGACAAAATAAGGGCAATCGTCTGGGGATGCTCGTCCTGGATAAAGTTAAGTAACTGGGCTGCATCGGTTTTCCGGATAAACTCAAAGGGCTTAACCTGTAAGGAGGATGTCAGCTTGCCGATAATCTCCACTGCCTTTTCGTTTCCGAGTGCATGCTCCAGAAGCTCCTTGGCATAGGAAATACCGCCTTCGGCAATATACTGCTGTGCCAGACAGAGCTCGTAAAATTCATTGATTACATCTTCCTTTGCCTGGGGCGTTACGCTTCTGGTGTTGGCAATCTCCAGGGTCAGGTCCTCAATTTCTTCTTCTTTCAGATGCTTAAAAATGCCGGCGGAACGCTCCGGTCCCAAAGTAATCAGGAGTACGGCAGCCTTCTGAAGCCCGCTCATTTTATCATCGCCGTTCTTTGGCATAATTTACCCCCAATCTTCGTTCAGCCAGTTACGCAGTAAGTTTGCGGCGGCTTCCGGATTTTCATCCACGAATTTTTCTATCATCTTTCTGGTCTCCGACTTGGATTCCAGTTCAATATCTTCTACGGTTTCATCCGGTGTGGACTGCAGCAGGGACTCTACGGAAAGCTCTTCTTCCTTCTGTACTTCCTTGCCAGCCATCATGCTGCGGATGATAACAAATGCTAAAATTGCCAGAATAAGCAATACCAGAATAACGGAAACCGCAATGCTTATCTGCTCTTCGGACGCTCCCTCTTTGTCAATAAACTGGGGAACTTCGTAAGCCATAATGGTAATGGCTTCCGCCGGAATGCCGGTAGCCGTGGAAACCAGGCTGTAAAAATCCTGGTCAACATCCATTTTTGTATACGCGTCATTGGCTGCCTTGTACTGGTCCCAGGTGATGCCGTCCAGAAGCCCCTGGCTCTTGGCATCCTCTTCCTTGATGACACGATAGGAAATCGCCGTCAGGGAAAGGCTGGAATTGCCGTAATTGATAACGCCTGCCGGAAGGTTCTGCACACTCAGGCTTTCGTTCGGCAGAAAATCCTCCAATTTGGATGTAGAGGAGCTTTCCGTATCCGTACCGGTCTGGTACTGGTATGTAGTCTCATTGTTGGAGTCGGTGCCGGGAATGCCGCCGCTGCCGGAGGTATTGGTATCTTCCGTGGTTTCCCTGTGGGAAAGCATACCCTCGTCTCTGCCGCTGTTGGCATAATATTCATGCACCGTTTTCTCGTATTCCGAAAAATCAATGTCCAGTCTACAGGCAACTTCCACCATATCAAACTGCCGGGAGCCTACCATAACCTTCTTTACTTCGGAACCCACAAGGCTTTCTGCCTGGGAACGGAGCTCCAGCATATTGCTCGCCACTCCCGCGGTGGAGTAATCCTCTTCACCGGAGAACAAAAGGTTGGCATTGGTATCCGTGATGGTAATGTTTGCCGTGGACGTATTGCCCAGCGCCGTAGCAACTGCCTTGGCAACCGTAAGCGCCTGATCCTGTGTGAATTTGTCCTTTAAGGAAAGCTGTATCCATGCGGAGGACTCCTGGTCGGTCGCAATCAGGGTGCCGGTATTGTCCGGTATATTCAGTTTTACCGTGGCGCTGTTTACGGACTCTATGTTGCAGATATCCTTTACGAGCTGCTTCTCCAGATAGTTGGCATACCGCTTCTGGGTATCGGACTGTGTGGAAGAAAAGCCGCCGGAAAGCGCCTCATCCAGCGTATAGTCATCCGGAATATAGCCTGCTGCACCAAGTGCTAAGTTGGCTGCGGACAGCTGGCTGTTCTTTACCTGTATCCGGAGACCGTCCGTAGATGTCTTGTATTCAATGCTGTTGCTGTCAAGTATTTCTATGACCTTGGAAGCTTCCGCGGTCGAGCTACACTGCTGGAACTGGGTATACTGCGGTCTTGTAAACGCCCAGATTAAAATGGCAAACGTAAAAATCACGGCGGCGGAAGCGCCCACGATAATGGTCTTCTGCTTAGTCGTGAATTTGTTCCACCAGGCCAGTACTTTATCTAATATCTTTTTAATCCTGTCAGGCATGATTGTTTCTCCTTAGCCGAAATTTACATCTGGATGTTCATAATTTCCTTGTAAGCCTCCAAAAGCTTGTCTCTCACCGCCACCGTATACTGTCTTGCCGTAGATGCTTTATACATGGAAATCATCAGGTCATGTGTATTTTCCGTCTCACCCAGAGCGAATTTGATTTTTTCGTTCTCGGCATCGGAAAGATAACCATTTGTTGTTTTCAGATTGTCAATCGCGGAATTAAGGAGCGTATCAAACATGGTACCCTCCGCAGACAGGCTTTCCCCTGCCCGTACTTTTCCAATCATTCCGTTTGAAGAATTTAAGCCAATGGCCGCGGCGTTCTGTGCAATATTTGTGGAACGCACGCCCGCCAGAGTAGTTGAAATATCCATTTCCTTTTAAACCTTTCCCACTGTTTATTTGCCCATGTTAAGCGCCTGCTGTGCAATTGACTTGCTGGCGTTAAAGGCGGTGGAGTTTGCTTCATAAGCACGGCTCGCGTCGATTAAGTTGGTCATTTCCGTAATGATGTTCACATTCGGGTATGTAACGTAGCCGTTTTCATCCGCATCGGGATGGGACGGATCGTATACCTTGTTCATCTCCGTCCAGGTGTCCTCCGTCACAGCGTCCACCTTTACGCCATTGCCGCAGTAATTGTTTTTCGCTTTATTGAATACGGCGCCGAACTTTTCCACACCGCCTGTTTTTTCCTCAAAGGTCACTACCTTTCTGCGGTAGGGTGTGCCGTCCGCCGTTCTTGTCGTATTGGCATTTGCCACGTTCTCGGAAATAATGTCCATACGGTATCTCTGTGCCGTAAGTCCGGAAGCATTGATGTTAAATGCTGTAAACATGCTCATATAAGTATCCGTTCCTTTCTCTCCCCTGTAAACTCTGCAGTCCTTACGGTATCACTATTTCATAACGCCCTGCAGATTCTGGAATTCCTGATTGATGGTTTCCATCAGGTACATATATTTTATCTGGTTTTCCGCCAGCGCCACGTTTTCCGTTTCAATATCCACGTTGTTGCCGTCCAGTCTGTAGGAATAGCCCGTCAGGTCCGTGTAAGCCTTGGGTGTAATTCCTTTTTTACCGGCTGCCGCCACTCTCTGGTCCAGGTTGGCGGTACTGCTGCTTCTGCCTATCGCTTTTGCCAGCTCCGACTCAAATGCCACATCCTGTCTTTTATATCCCGGCGTGGTAGCGTTGGAAATATTGTTGCTGATGGCATTGTTTCTCATCCATGCCGCATCCGCCGCTTTATCCAGTACATTGACATAATCAAAGACATTGGTATTAATCATATGGTAACCCCTTTCCGGTTTCAGGTAAATTTTCACACATACTGATACTCTTACAATTATATATATTTCATCAAAAAATACAAGGTTTTTTCCTGTTAAGGAATAAAAAAACGGACTATATGTATAGAAACACAAGTCCGTTTGCCGTCCGTGCAAAATCCTTTTTGCCGGAATTTTTATGGTTTTCTTTACTGCTTCTGGTTCATTTTCTTTAACTCTGCAATCTCGTCAAACACCACATCGTTCAGTACTTTGATATAAGTACCCTTCATACCGGAGGAACGTGATTCGATAACGCCTGCACTTTCAAACTTCCGCAGAGCATTTACGATAACAGAACGGGTGATTCCCACTCTGTCCGCAATCTTGCTTGCAACCAGGATGCCTTCCATGCCGTCCAGTTCGTCAAAAATATGGATGATGGCTTCCATCTCCGAAAACGACAGTGTGGAAATGGCGGATTTCACAACCGCCTGCTTTCTGCTCTCCTCGGCGCTCTCTTCGTTGACCGCCCTCAGCATTTCCAGCCCCACCACCGTGGTGCCGTATTCGCAGAGAATAATATCGTCTATTTCATACTGTTCGTTGCATTTATAGAAAAATAAAGTACCCAGTCTTTCACCGGCAATCTCGATAGGAGTCACCATGGCCTGGTATTTTTTAGAGTCCGTCTTTTCAAAGCCGAGTGTCTCCAGATTGACATTCTCCTTGGTGGAAAGAACCCCCAGCAGTCTTTCGTTTAACATGGGGTCAATAAACCCTCCCACATGCTCATCAATCAGCTCTGCAATGGGCTCGATATTGTCAAGCTTGCCGACACCGAGCACCTTACCCTTTTTACTGATGACAAGGCAGTTGGATTTTAAAATTTCCCGCATGACTCTGCAAATATCATTAAATACCACTTTACTGGAATTGTTGTTGTGTAACAATTTTCCGATTTTTCTGGTTTTGTCCAATAACTGTACGCTGCTCATATGCTACCCTCCAGATTGTCAGGAGAAAATTTCTCCTATTAGCCAAAAACCGATTACTGTTACATTTTAACATACATCAATTTATTTTTCAATGTAATATCTGTTTATTTTTTTAATTTTCTGTCTATTTAATAAATCCGCACTCTTCATTCATACAAACTAATTTATTTCCCTTTTGCAGCATCATGGAGCCGCACTTTGGGCACTTTTCTGCGGAAGGCTTCTGCCATACCATGAAATCGCAATCCGGATTGCCGATACAGCCATAGTATTTTCTGCCTTTTTTCGTCTTTTTAATGACAATATCCTTGCCGCACTTCGGACAGGCAACACCGATTTTTTCAAAATACGGCTTGGTGTTGCGGCACTCGGGGAATCCGGGGCAGGCTAAGAACTTGCCGTGAGGGCCGTATTTAATCACCATTTTTCTCCCGCAATGCTCACAGACTTCATCGGACTCTTCGTCTGCAATCTGCACCTTTGCCAGGTCCTGCTCCGCTTTCTTTACCGCTTCATCCAGATCGGGATAGAAATTGGAAACTACGGTTTTCCAGTTGACCTTTCCTTCTCCCACGCCGTCTAAAAGGGTTTCCAGATTGGCTGTGAAATTCACATCCACGATTGCCGGAAAAGCTTCCTGCATCATATTGTTGACTACTTCGCCCAGCTCCGTCACAAAGAGGTTCTTGTTTTCCTTTACCACATAATGTCTTGCCATAATGGTGGTAATGGTCGGCGCATAGGTACTGGGACGTCCGATGCCGAGCTCCTCTAACTCCCTTACCAAGGACGCCTCGGTATAATGGGCCGGGGGCTGTGTAAAGTGCTGCTTTTCTTCAAATTCTTCAAAGGTTAATTTTGTATCTTTGCTCAGGGAACCGGCTAACAGGTTGTTTTCTTCCTTCTCCTCATCCTCCTGGGTATATACGCTCATAAAGCCGTCAAACAGAAGCTTGGAGGATGCTACTGTGAAAATCTGCTCTCCCGCTCCTATTTTTACGGAAACAGTTTCGTATTTTGCCGCCTGCATCCGGCTTGCGGTAAAGCGTTTCCAGATGAGCTGGTACAGACGGAATAAATCTCTCGGAAGCTGGTCCTTTATGTCTAAGGGAATACGGCTGACAGCTGTCGGGCGGATGGCCTCGTGGGCATCCTGGATTTTCTGTCCCGGCTTTCTTTCCGTACCCTCGCCTGCATATTCCGCACCGTATCGGTCTTCAATGTATTCCTTCGCCATCTTCTCCGCTTCTTCGGATACACGGGTGGAGTCGGTACGCAGATAAGTAATAAGACCGATGGTGCCCTCACCCTTTACTTCCACACCTTCATAAAGCTGCTGTGCCAGGCGCATAGTTTTCTGGGGTGAAAAATTCAGCACCTTGCTGGCTTCCTGCTGCAGAGTAGATGTAGTAAACGGCAGGGGAGCCTTTTTCGTTCTTTCCCCTTTCTTTACCTCGGTAATCCGATAGTCCGCCCCTTTCAGGGATTCCTTGATTTTATCCAATTCTTCCTTATTAGAAATCGTCGTCTTTCCGTTCCCGGTACCGTAATATTTTGCCACAAGGGGCTTCTTTTCTCCCTGTACGGCAAAGGAAGCATTGAGTGTCCAGTACTCCTCCGGAATAAAAGCGTCAATTTCCTTTTCCCTGTCACAGATAATACGAAGAGCAACCGACTGCACACGTCCGGCTGAAAGCCCCCTTTTAATCTTTGCCCAGAGAAGGGGCGATATCCGGTAACCAATCATACGGTCTAAGCATCTTCTTGCCTGCTGGGCATCTACCAGGTCCATATCAATCTCTCTGGCATGCTGCAGGGACTCCTTTACCGCCGTCTTGGTGATTTCGTTAAAGGTAATACGGTATGTCTTTTTGTTCTCCAATTTCAAAGCATAATACAAATGCCAGGAAATCGCCTCCCCCTCGCGGTCAGGGTCGGTTGCGAGATATACTTTATCTGCTTTTTTTACAAGCTTACGCAAATTGGCAAGCACTTCCCCCTTGCCTCTGATGGTAATATACTTAGGTTCATAATCATGTTCCACATCGATTCCCAGAGAGCTCTTCGGGAAATCCCGTACATGTCCATTGCTGGCAGCCACTTCATAATTGGAGCCAAGGAATTTTTTTATCGTCTTCACTTTTGCTGGTGATTCTACAATAACCAGATATTTCGCCATTTCCATTCCCCCGATTGTCCATTTTAATAATCGCGTTTCACTATACACCAAAAGCCCCGCCCATGCAAGTTTTTTTTGAAACTTCATAAAAATAAGCCAAAAGTGACTTTTAAACAAAAAAATTTCTCCTAAAAGTCATCCTTTTAGGAGAAATCGCTTATTTTTTATAAATCGCTCATCAGCTTTGTCTTGTAAGAAACAAATTCCTCTTCGGTCAACATGCCGGCTTTATGCAAGGTAAGCAGATTGTTAACACGCTTCTTGAATTCATCCATACCGGAGTACGGTGAGAAGATTTCAGCAATGCATCTCTGCTTCTGCTCTTCATACTCATCTTTGGTAATAAAGCCCATGGCAGGCAATGCCACGTAAATCTTGATGCGGGTCTCATAGTCGGGGATGGCATCAATCTTTTTGGAAAGCTCACGTTTCTTAGCCTCGAAATCAGTCTCAGATAACCAGTTGCCGTCTTTTAAGGTAACCAGTCTTTCGATTACTGCCTTGATATCTTCCGGACTGTTCATCGGCATCTTCATGCAGCTTTCCAGAATAGGCATCTGCTTTTCCTGTAAATCCGTCTCGGTAATGTATCTTGCCTGTACCAGAATCGGCCACTTGTTCATCTTGTTGACCATAACTTCATTGGAATCCGCAGAATCAATCTCAATCAGCTTGTAAAGAGCTTCTACCTTTGCATGATACTCCTTGTCGGTAATCATCTGACAGTCTCTCAGTACCGGCAGTCTCTTTAATTTACGCATAAACAGTTCCGGATCATCCGTAAGCTTGAAGTTTACATCGTCCACCATAATCTGTTTATTCTTTTCATATTCTTCTTCCGTAATCACGCCGCCGAACTGCAAATAAACCAGCTTCTGGATGTTTTTACGATAGGTCTTGGTGTCATTGGCATCCGTATCGCAGCACTCTTTAATAATATCGGTACGGTTGGCTTCAAATTCTTTTTCGGAAAGAAGTCCGCAGTCTTTTAATACTACAAGCTTCTGGATCTTTTCATTGAAATCCGTCAGATCGCAGAACTGGCTGACAAGTTCAAACTTCTTGGCATTGTATTCCTTCTCGCCGAGAATACCGCAGTCCTTTAATACCTGCAGTTTTTCCATACGCTCATTAAACTCGTCCTCACTACGTCTGCTTTCTTCATCCTCAGACTCCTCCTGGGGTGCGGGCTGTACCGGCTTCGGGGTGGGTGCTACGGGTGCGGCTGCAGGTGCCGGTGCGGCTGCCGCAATCGTAGATGCGCCCATGGTGGCTGCCCCGATTACAGAAGCGCCTGCTGTTGCAGATGCTCCGGGTGCTGCTCCCACTTTGGGCATAAGTGCAGAACCGGATGCAACCTGCTGCTGGAATGCATTGGGTGCCTGCTGTCCGGGTGTGTAGCTGGAAGTCGGCGTATATCCCTGTCCAGCGCCTCCCATCAGGGCTGAACCGGGTGTCGGAGCTGCGGGCGCCGGTGCGGTCTTTGATGCTTCATCCGTAACACCGTTTTCCTCGCGCAGCTTTCTAAGCAACTTCAGTGCCAAATCAATATTTTTCATCTGGGGAAATACCAACTGTACTTTTTTGGAACCATACAGATTATCCAGTCTTGTATTTATAGCCAGTGCAGGCTCCCCCAAATAAGTAGTCTCTCCTACGCCGCTGATTTTTTCAATAGCGACTTCAAATTCATCTATGTAACCGTTTTTCCCCTCCGTATTACATACATATCCCTTACCGGAAATCCTGTTGTTTTCCACCTTAAGGAACATGGCATCGTTGTTTTTCACAAATAAATTTTTCATGTTGTTGCCAGATTTGCATGAAAAAATTTGCGTCCCTTCCATTGAAAGTGACCTCCTTTCATTCATTCATCTGCCGCCAAGAGAAGCTCTATCTATTCCCAGTGACAAAAATATCCGTAATCCATTGGCGTGGAAAACGGCTATCTGAACCCTTTCTTAGTCGTACTCTTATAATATAATAGCAAGAAGCATGGGAGATTTCAAGGTTTTTTTTTTCAATTTTCCATACATTTCTTATTATTTGCAATATGATAGGATTTTCCGTGAATTTTCGGAATTTTTACATACTTTTTTATAGTTTCGTGATATGAAATTTTGTATATATATATTAAAAATTTCATATCACGCAAATACCGGTTCTCCGCCTGCCAGGATGGCTTCCACCTCTTCGACGTCTTTGTCTGTGGCTGCCGCTATCTGCTCTGCCGTAAAGCCGTTTTTGTGCATTCTCTTTACGATTACCGCAATTCCTCTGGCTTCGCCGACCGTAATTCCCCTTCCACCGACCGGTGCCAACCAGATCTTCCCCGGCAAACCGAAACCGGGTTATGCTGTTTTCTTTCTTATTCATACATATCCAGATGGAATACACACTTTTGATTGCATCATAGTCGGAACCGGTAAAATCCCGTTCCTTTTCGGATGAAAGCAGTCTCCCTACATAGAAAACTGCCCGGTTCAGGATTTTGTATTCGGATGGATCCTTTTTCTGAGCCTCCACATCGACAATAACCGTCGTCTGTTTATCCTCCGGCACTGTGTCTTCCGGCGGCAGGCACGCATATGTCACAACATCAAACTTTGCCACGCCCTCATGGATTTCCCGGTTTTCCGTATTAAGCCCGGTAACCCTCTGCCCGTTTTGCTCCCTGGCAATATTGGTCAGCCCCGGCTCTACCGGCACCTCACCTATGTAAGGCGCTCCTTCGATATAAGGAATGATTTCTTTCGGCTTCATTCCCCGAAAAGCCTCTATGGTATGGGCAAAAATATATGACAGAATGCTCTTTTGCCCCAGCAGCCGCTTGGCGCATTCATCGTATTGTGCTTTTGCATCCGCCGCTCCTACTGTATTTTTCAGTTCATTGTTCAAATAGTTCCTCCTTTTGCACAGGATAACAATAAATACAGTTATCCGCAAAAGGCATCCAACCATATTCATTATAACTTATCTGTTTTTCTTATACAACTGTTTTTTATTTCGTTAATCTTTTCTGTTGGTAAATCATTTCGATTGATGACTTTGAGAATAATAGAAAAAGCAGGAATTTCTGACTTGTGGGATAAGAAAAAAATAAATCCCACCGGTAGATTTGAAAATAGAATATAAAATTATAAAGATAATAGAAAATCTGCTCTATGGGTACTATAACACGGGATTGATTGAAAAGGCAAAGATTTCTTGCTTTAGAACCACAAAAAGACCGGAACAGATTTCTCCGTCCCGGTCTCTCTTCGCTTTCGGCAAGCTCTAAGCAACTTTAATTCAGCAAATCCTTAAGAGCTTAGATTATTTGCTTCTAATACCACTACCTGATCCAGTCAAATAAGGAAAAGGTCTTTTCCGCAATTTTGAACTTCACAGTCTTGGTTCCTCCATAGTTGCCGATACCACGAATGGTAACTTCTGCATTGCCCTTCTTGATATTGTTCTTGTAGCTTACGATTTCATAATCGCCGACATTCAGTTCTTCCTTGCCAATCATGACCGTCATCTGATCAATGCCGGGTTGAACTTCTCTGCCGGTATAAGCCTGCGGTTTAACCGTAATTTTAGCAGTGGAAATATTATTCTTAAATACGCGGATGGTTGTTTCCAGAGTTCCCCTGTAGTTGCCGTTTCCGGTAATTTTTACAGTAATGAGGCTTTCTACCGGAATAATGTCACCCTTTACATTTACAGTTGATCCTGCTCGTTTCATGGTACCATTATTCACCATTCTGGTATTATTGGTATAAACATAAGTTACCTTATAGTCCGTACCCTCTGCCAGCTTTTTGCCGTTTACATCCATTACAACAGGCTTTGCACCGGAAACCGCTCCTGCAGCATTCTTAAACATAACATCCTGTGCTGTCAGTCTCAGTTCACTCACATCCTGCTGCGCAATGGTAAATGTACCGTTCAGCGTTCCCTTGAAGTTTTTCTTGCCTCTGACAACAATTTCCGCTCTACCAAGTACCGTGTTCTTTTTATAAGAAACCGTATAATCTTTTCCTGCCGTCAGTGTCATACCGTTGTAAGTAAGCAGTACATTGGGCTTTACGCCGCCCTTTTCATAAGCATAAACCGCATCTTTCTTAACATTGCCTTCTGCATCCAAGAACTGCATCTGCATACCGGTCATTTCCGCCGTAACAATCTTAAAAGACTTTCTGACAGTTCCGGTATAGCCTCCCTTTCCGGTGAAGACAATCGTAGCGGTGCCAGCATCCGTATTTTTCAGATAGCTGCAGGTATAATCCTTTCCTTCCACAAGAGTTGTGCCGTTCAAAGTAACTGCAGCATGAATACCTTTGCCGATTTCGTATGCATTTCCCGTGTAGGTTACACTTGTTTTGTCAAACGCAAACTGTGCCTTATTCAGCGTGGCAATCGGTAAAATCTTGAATGTAACCTTTTTGGCTCCATAGTAATTACCCTTTCCGGTAATGATTGCCGTAGCCGTTCCTGCATCTCTGTTGTTGCTATATGTAACCTCATAGTCAACGCCTTTTATAAGTGCCTCTTTGCCCATCTTTACATCAATATCCGGCGTAAGGAGCTCTCCTGTAAAACTGCATTTCTTGGGAGCCGTGATTTTCGCCTTGGTAATGGAAGTGCCTTCTACCAGGGTATAGGTTACTATTCTCTCACCGGTAAAGTTTTTGCAACCGGTAATTTTAATCTGATATTCTCCCTTAGACTGATAGCCGCCTAACGTTGTTCCCAGATATTCATAAGTAAAATCCGTCTTATTGCGAAGCTTTGTCTTTCCATATGTAACAACCGGAACCGGCTTCTGCAGTTTACCCGTTACATTGGTGATAATATCTTCAGCCGTAATGTCTCCGGATGCAATATTCTTAGGACTGATGGTAAACTTAATAACTACCTTTCCTTTATAATTGCCCTTTGCATTTATGGTTACGGTAGGCGCTTTCTTTTCAGCATTCTTGTCTGCCGCATCCTTATTGTTTGCATAAGCTACCGTATAGTCTGTCTTTTCTTTCAGAAGTGTTTTTCCGTCATATACACGAAGAGCAAAAGTAATCTTCTTTCCGGTATATTCGCTGTCTTCCACACCGGCAACCCAGATGCCCTTCGGTACCTCGTCACCGTTTTCAAACTGCTGCCTGTCTTCGACAAGGATGTCTCCCCAGTCTTCTGCTTCGTTCACCAGTTCATAAGTAAAGGTAACCACTTCGCTGGCATCACAGCCCTTTTTAACGGCAAACGCCTTAATAGTCACAGCCTTGTCAATCGCAATACCTTCCACATACTGTTTGGAAGTTACTGTAGGCTCTGAACCGTCCATCGTATAGTAGATGCTTGCTCCGGGTGTCGGAGAAGTCAGGAACACTTTCGTGCCTGTCTTCACGGAAGAACCGCTTTCCACACTTGCTGTCGGCGCCAGTGTCACACCGCCGCTCCACTTGGCGTAAACGGTTTTATTTCCATAACTCTTAACCGGAATATTATTAAATGTTTTCTTAAATTCAGGATCTGAATACCAACCTTCAAAGGTATATCCTTCTTTTTCCGGATTCTTAAATGTTACCTTGTCCAAGAACGTATAGGTTGCCGGATTATCCTTGTGGTTGGTTCCGCCATTCAGTTCGTAGTTAATGGTGTAAATTTCAATTTCCCACTTGGCATAAACCGTCAGGTCTTCACTGTATCCCTCTACACCCGTAATTGGTATATTGAATTCTTCATCTAAAAACCAGCCTTTGAAAATATAGCCATTTCTGGTAGCCGGGGCAAAGGTGAAGGTATCTCCGGCTTCATAACCTGCCGGATTGGAAGCATTATTGGTGCCTCCATTCAGTTCATACGTGATTGCCAGCAGATTTCTTGTAATAATACCTTTATCCCGCAGCCATTTTTCAGCATAAGATCCGGGTACTACAAAATAAAGAGCATTGTCACAGCCGTCAAAAGCACTGGATGCTATATTGGTAACTGATGCCGGAATTACAATCTTGGTGAGTCCGGTACAGTTCTTGAATGCTGCCGCTCCAATCTTGGTGGTGCCGCTGGGAATATTCATTTCTGTCAGACCGCTACAGCCTTCAAAAGCAGAAGCACCGATTTCGGTGAGCAGGCTTACATCCCATGTGACCGAAGTTAATCCGGTATCATTCTGGAAGGTTTTATCCAGAATTTTGCTTACCCCTGCCGGAATCGTAATGCTTGTAAGTCCCGGGCAGTTGCTGAATGCTCCGCTTCCCAGTGTTACAACGGACGTCGGAATATCAAAGCCAGCTTCCTCTTTCGTACCTAACTTTGTACAACCGGAAAAAGCATAGTTTTCAATGGTAATAACCGTATCCGGCAGATTGATATCCGTCAGATTGATACACTGATAAAATGCATACTGCTCTATTGTCTGTAAATTAGAACCTTCTTCAAATTTAATTCCCTGTAAGTTTGCAATATTCGGAAGGGCGTATTGTCCGATTTTTTCCACAGATGCCGGAACAATCAGGGTAATCATTTCAATTTCACCGGTTTCCGTATTGGTGGAGAACTGTGCTCCCTTAAAAAGATAAGCAGGGAAAGAGCTTACTTTATTACCTATCAGAATTCTCTTGATGTTACATTTTGCAAAAATATTCTGATTGGAAGTCGTTACATTGATAGCATTGTATGTGATGTCGGTTAAAACAGAACAGCCGGAAAAAGCGCTGGCTCCGATTTTAGTTACACTTTCGGGAATGACAATAGAAGTAATCTTGTTGCATCCCTCAAATGCATTTGCTCCGATTTCAACCACCGTGTCGGGAATGGTAAACTGTGTCATTGCTGTACAATACTTAAATGCAGAATTTCCGATTCTTGTTAATTTTGTACCTTCCTCAAAAACAACACTGGTAATGTTGTCTTCTGCGGAATTAGTTCCGCCGAAAGCATTATTTCCGATTTCTGTAACCGTATTGGGAATGGTAATGACGCAGTCCGTTGTAAAGCCCGCCTGACTGAACAGGTTGGCAGGAATGACCTCTATTCCCTCAGGAAATACTACTTCACGAATTAAACACTCGTCAAAAATTGCCGTTCCACAGTTTGTAAGCTGCAGGGAATCGATAGTCAGAGTTTCAATACCATAGCACTGGAAAAATGCCTTGTTTCCAATACTTGTCACATTAAACGGAATTATCGTACTTCTGAAGGACTGACACTGTTCAAATGCACTGGCGCCAATCTTTTCCAGTGTAAGAGGAAATACATTGGACTGGAAAACAGTGCACCCCTTAAATGCCGTATCCCTGATTTCCAACAGATTAGCCGAATACTCAACCGTCCGCAGTGCCACACAGCCTTCAAAAGCGCCTTTACCGATAATCGTAACGCTGTCAGGCAGTTTTATCGTTTGGATTGCCACGCAACCTTTGAATGTTTCATCACCGATGGTTTCAATGGTATCCGCAATCGTCACATCCGTCAGTTTACTACATCCGAAGAATTCACCCTTACCGGTAAATGTAGTGCCCTGGGGAATTACCACTTTTTCCAGACTGGTACATTCCCTGAATGCATAATCTCCGATAACGGTAGTCGCATTGGGAAGCTGTAAGTTCGTGACACTCTTACATCCCATAAAGGAATTTTTACCCAGGTCATTCACAGAGTTGGGAATAATAATTTCCGTAAAAGCCGTACATTTTGTAAACGCACCTTCCCCAATTGTCTGCAGGGTTCCGGGGAATGTAACATTTTCTAAGGATGCACAACCGTTAAAAGCATTTTTTCCAATGGTAGACAACGCACTGGGCGTCTGCACTCCGTTTTCAAAGGTAACCTGCATTAAGTTGGAACCCTGAAAGGCACCCTCTCCGATTTCCTGAATTTTATAAGGAATTACAAAATTCACATTTTCGGCAAAAGTCGCTTTATTAAACAGATTTGCCGGAATAATCACATTTTTCTTTTCACCTTCTACGGTTTCATCCTTGTAGGCAAAATCAACCGACTCCAGATTACAATTTGTAAAAATACCTGTTGCGGCACCACCGGTTGCGGTCTTACATACCACATTCATGGTCTCCAGACGTACATGTGACAAGCCCTTGCAGCCGTTAAACGCATTTTCGCGAATACTGATAAGCCCCTTTACCAGGGTAATATCCTGTAATGCCGTACATTTTTCAAATGCATTCTTGTTTATGTACTGGAGATTGTCGTTAAAGGTCACCTTTTCCAAACCGGTACAGCCTGAAAAAGCATAGTCTCCAATCTGGGTCAGGGACGTACAGTTTGACAAATCCACCGTCCTTAGATTTACGCAGTTCTGGAAACCATTGCTGCCAATGCTCTTTATATAGGCGCCTTCTTCAAACCGGATGCCTGTTACCGCATCCCAGCCCTTAAAACAATAGGATGTAACCACACCCATATCAGAAGAAACAGTAAACATACCATTTTCATCTATTGTACCCCAAAATTCGCCATTTACCGTTACATTTCCTTCCGCATCCACCTGAGGTGTTCCGTCATCAGCTGTAACCGGTATCACTTCTTCAACCGGTAAGATTTCCCCGGTATCACCTCCCGATACCGTTTCCTCTTCATTGCCGTCTGATACGGTTGTTTCTTCGTTGCCTCCCGATACTGCTGTCTCCGGATTTCCACCAGAAACCGTATTTTCCGTTTCCGTGGATTCCTCTGTGGCAGTATAGGCGATATCCTCTGCAGCCAAAGCCGTCAGAGTGGTCTCACCGATGCTCTGCGTCAACATAAATGCCACACACAATCCGGCAAGAAATCTCTTTGCTTTCCGTTTCACAATCTTTCCCTCCCTAATCAAAATAATAGTTTGATTTAAGAAAATATTATTTAGTTACACTGTTTTATTTTACAACACGCACAGGGTAATGTCAACGAAAGCAATACCCTCATTTTTCTTGCTAAATTTCCAATATTATTTTTGACATTTCCCCATTAAAAGCATATAATTTAGTTTAAGTACAAAAATAAATTGGGAGGAGTTAACCGTGAAAGAACTAATGATTATGTATCACCCTGTCAAGAAGGAAATCCGCTTTCTTGCCAAGGTAAAGGGAGAATTTTTAGACATTCCTTACAAGATGTGTCCCAACCTGATCAAGTACTCTCCGGAGCAGGGCGAATTCTTACTGCAGAATCAGGGCAACCAGTTTTTTGATGACATCTGGGAACAATTCCTGTGTGATAAAATCAGTCTCGTTTTCAAGGGCACGCAGATTGACTATGAAGACTTTGAGAAGAAGGTAGATGAATACAACAAGACTTGTGGGGAAGATCGTTTCCGTATCAGCAACTTCATAGAGACTGCTTCTGTTTCCAGGATTTTTACCAATGTCAGTGATTTCTGTGATGAAACCATTGCTCTCTTCGACGAAGAGCTGAAAAATTCCGACATTCAGAAGTCCTTCTTAATCAGAAAGCATGAATTTGAAGCTAAAAGAGAAAAATTAAGCCAGAACGATATCAATATCTGTCTGGTAGGTACATACAGCTCCGGTAAATCCACTTTCATCAATGCCATGATCGGCAAAAGAATCTTACCGGAAAGTATTAACTCCGAGACCGCAAAGATGTTCCGTATCCAGGACAGCCAGAAGCCTGCCGTTGCCTTCAACTTAAAGACTTCCGAAGCAGACTCCACCGTTCGTGTCATAATTAACTGGAGTGCCGAAAAGGGAAAATTCATTTTTTCCGCTAACGGCGACTGCCCTCTTACAGAGAAAAAAATTGACGGAGAAATCAACAGCGCCCTGGTCTTCCACTTACAGCAGCATGAACAGCTGTCCAATATCTTAAAATGCTTAAACGATATTCCCAATGCTTTTACCGAGGAATATCCGGAATACATCGATGGCATCATTGAAGTAAGCTTCCCGATTCCCATTGACAAGAATATCAGCTTCACTTTCTATGATACTCCTGGTACGGACAGCAACTCCAACGAGCATCTGTTAGTCCTTCAGAAAGCCCTGCAGCAGCAGACCAACTCCATCTTAATCATTCTTTATGAGCCCACCAAGATGGAAGGTACCGGCAACTCTGTTTTATACAAGCTGATCAACTCTTCCAGAGAAAGTGCTGATACAAAGGACAAGGTACATATTGACCTGACCCGTTCCTTACATATCATCAACCAGGCGGACACCAGAAGCCTCGCAGACTTAAACAACTTAAAGAATAAAAAAGTAAAAGTCTCCTTAAAGGAAACCGACAAAATTTACAATGAAGAAGCCGAGGAAATCGACCTTTCCAAAGAAAGACTCTTTTTCGTTTCCTCCAAGGCCGCTTATATTGCCAAGGCAATCTCCAACAACGTGGATACCGAGGATGAAAGACTCTGGCTTGCAAACCACAGAAATGAAATCAACAACACACCGGTGACGGATCCTTTCTTAATGAAAGCCAACAACAACGAAATCGAAACCGGTATGTACTTCAAGTTGGATAAGCTTTCCCAGGCTGACAACGAAACCAAGCAGCTTATCTCCGAGTGTATGGAGGAATTAAAGAAATGCGATGAGGATACCGACAACAGCCTCTACCCTATTCTGCACCGGATTTATGTCAACTCTGGTATGTATGCGGTTGAGAAGGAAATTGTAAAATATGCGCAGAAATATGCTCTCGCAGTTAAGGCTAAGGGTCTTTACGACGGTATCTGCAGTGTTGTAAACTTCATCCGTGACGACTATGAAGTAATCGAAAAGCAGGCACGCCTGTCCAAGGAAGAAATTTCCAAAAATATCGAAACCATGAAGACCACAATGGTGGATGACATTGATTCTTCCTATGAGAAATACCTGCAGGAGCTTACTCCGGAAAGACTGGTTACCGCCTTCCCCGAAATTAAGGTGCTGAAAGCCATCGTGGAAACGAGACGTATCCAGGCGGAAAAAATCGCCGACAAAATGAAATGGATTGCTCTCCGTCCGGAAGTCTTTGAAGAAAAGAACAATATCATCCGTAATGAGCTGAACCGCTACTTACTGGAAATCGACGAATACTACAAAGAAAACCGTGAAAGCATCCTGAAGCACCAGATAGAAGAATTAAAAGGCATCATTGTAAACCGTATTACCGGTTACAAGGGCATTGATGAAGAATTGGTAAGACGTATCGCCAACGTATCCGATACACTGGTTCCTCCTTCTACCTTAAAGGCTCTGAAGATGGATGAATACATCAATAAACAGAAAGCCATCTTCATCTTCTCCACCAACGACAAGAAGTCTTATAAAAATGACGTAGAAAGCATGTTCACTTCTACTACCCAGATGCAGTATGATTCCTATATTGCTGAAATCATGGATGTAGCAAGAGCAAAAACAGCAGAACTCATTCAGGAATTCAAATCCAACATTGATATGATTTCCAGCAACCTGGAATTCCTCATCAACGACGAAAAGAAAGCGATTTCCATGCAGTCCAAGGCAAAAGCCGTTCTGGAATTAGTCACTGAAAAGGATGCGGAACTTAACAAGCGCATCTGGGGTGAAGAAGAAGTAAAAGAAGCTGCTGAAGAAGCACTTGCTGAATAATCTTTTCTCTCTTTCCGCCATTATCTTACATAGAAAAAACCGTAAGCCCTAAAGCTTACGGTTTTTATTTTTTTCATAATTCACTTATCAATCAGTAGCTGTAAAGTAGAAGTAACCTTCTCCTCCACCATTCTTCCAGATTTCGTACTTATAGCTTTCATTGTTCGAAATCTCTGTCATGGAGCCATCATCGTTATACTTCACATGTCTTTCATACATCCAAATCTTAATTCTGTATTCGCCTGCTCCAGTACCATAATTAGCAAGTTCCAACCTGCAATCTCCACCACTCTGCAGGTTTCTGACAAATTTCCAATCAGAGCCTTCTTTCTTTTCCAGAATATACTGAATGTCATTTTTAAAGTTACCCTTATTGGTAGTACCACCCAGCGAATAAATATCTTTTACGGAAAAGAGTGTGCCATTATAATATTTGGAAATCTTAGCATTCTTATCTGCAGGAAGTCCAAGTTCCTCCGCAAAACCCAAATCCGTACTGGTAAATGAAATACATACCCTATCCATAGTACCTTGAATCAAATATTGATCTTCCGGTGTATCAACAAACGGCCATACAACTACTCCGGTATCCACATTTACCATACACATCTTTACTTGCATATCATAAACAATACCATACCGCATCATATATCCAAACTTGGGACGCATATTAACCGAAGTACCGGCATCAAATCCAAAACCTAAATCCTGGTCTGTGAACCATCTGCACCAGCCTGTATCACCTGATCCGGTTTCACGATATCTGTAGCTTCTGACTAACTGGTAGTTTCCATTTCCAAATTTACTTATCAGCAAACTCTTTAAATCATCAATTGCAAAGGAACCAATGGGATCATCGGAACCTCTTGCCAGACCGTGCTCAGGGGTAAAATACCTACTGTTATCTATCTTGTACTCTCCAAACACATTGCCATAGGAAATCCCTGTTTTATTGCTATTGGAACCTGCAAAAGTCCCCATCGGATGCGTTGCAACAGCCTTAATGGTAATAAAAGAATTTCTCGGCATATCCTCATTTAACTTAACCTTAATGAATGCCTTTGCCGGATTTAACGGATCCCATGCCACTGCTGTCATACCCGGTATAGCCGTACCATTGGCTTCCACAGTCCAAGTAATACCGTAAGGATTTACATAATCATCATCCCATTCTCTTGGTTCCTTATCGAGATAAGAGCCGCTCAAATCAGCCTGCAGCAGATATTCCGCATCTTTCTTATATTCTGTACCTGTTACGGAAAGCTTCTTGACAGTTACGGTATTGACCCTACGAATTCTGACGCGTACCGCACGCATCGCCATTGCATTGCCCTCTGCATCCTTGGTCGCTGTTTTTACCAACAGATGCACAATACTTCCTTCTTCCGCACTGCCTATATAAATTGTGTTGCCAAGCATATGTGTGGTAGAATCTGTGTTGCCACCGACAATGTCCCATTCTACTGCCTTATTAGAAATTCCTACCACATCGGGATTAAACGTGTAACTCTGGTTTGGCTCCAATACCACATCATCAATTACATCAATGGATGCTGAAGGTGTTGTATCCACTACACCGTTTCTTGCAGTAATCTGGAATGTTGCATTAAAAGTCTTTAAGCCACCTGCAGACTCTCTCTCTAATCCAATATCCAAATACAGATTCCCCGAATCCTTAAAAGAAGCCGTATCTGCCGAAAAGGCTGTAATACCGTTAGCCATCAGTTCTTCTCCGGATAATGACCCACCTTCACATGAATAAAGCAACTGCTTAGTAGCGGCATCGTATTTAACCTTATGAGTCTTTGTCCCCTCCGGAATCACAAGGGTGTTGTCTGCAAAAGAAACCGATTCCGTAGCAGTGGTATCAATAATCAAATCGTTAATCTGATTCACCACCATCTGTGCTTCCTGTTGCAGTTCCACCTCGTTCATTCCGTTGTCATAGCTTTGCGCACTGACAATCAGAATACCACCAACCGTGGTACCGACCAGACTTAAGATGGCAATCGCACAAATAAGCTCAACCAATGTAAGTCCCCTGTTGCCCAGTTTTTTCCATCCTTTCATTAACCGTTTCATAATCTCCTCCTATTATAAATTGAAGTGTCTTATGTAAATGCATGCTGTCAAATTACTTTCTATCATTATATCGTAGATTACAAAGAAAATCCACCATATATTTTCTGCATTTTTATTACTGAATTTCTATTTTGCCGGTTAACGGATACAGTATCATTTCTGCTGTCCTGCTGTTTTTAACCGCCTTTATCCTTGTACAGTAATAGCCTGTCGCTGCATTGGAAAATGCACCGCTGCTTCTGTCGTAGTAAATAACAAGCGGTGTTCCACCGTCTACCAGTTCTGTATAAGATCCGGAATTGTTGATTTCATAAAAAACCTGTACTCCCTTAAAACCTACAATGTTTTCTTTTGTTGTTTCCCTTCCTGAACTGTCTTCCGTATAATATTCCTTTGCATAAATCTGGTCGCCCTTTTTATATATTTCTATATGAGCGTCAAATTTCCCCATGGAAGTCACTCTTATGGATTGAAGAGATGCCTTTAACTTATCAATACACTCATCCGCCGGTTTGCTGACCGCCATGCCGATTCCTGCGGAAATGAGTCCCGTCAGAATAGTCATTATGGCGATTACCACAATCAGTTCTACCAAGGAGAACCCTTTATTTTCCTGTTTCATATGCCCTCCTTACTGCTTCTGCCAATTATAGTACTTCACATAATCCGTCATTTTTACATCCTTTACCGTAACATCATCATATCCGGCAGGTGTTGCTGCTTTTTCCGAATATTCCGCTGCCCAGTTCTGTTCCGGCAGATTAATCAAAAAATCCGTGGTTATTTTTGTTGTATAACCGTTTTCTGTATACCAGATCTGTACCCCCTTAAAGAGTACATATCCCTCTCCCACTTTAGATATATCGTAAGCTCCCGTTCCCTCCGTGGAAAATGATATAGCTCCACTATATTTGGGATCCACCTTGGAATTTAAAAATTCTGTCATATCCGCACATCCTGAAGCAGTAAATTCAGCTGCTAAATTCAACTGCAGAGTATTGAAAAACAAATCCTTATAATGGCTTTCCCGACCGGTACCGCTTCCCCATGTACCATAATTCATCATAGTATCCGTAAATGCCGTTTCAAAGGCCTTGGATGTCTCTCCCACAAAATATGCTTTTAACTGCTCCATGGCTGTCTCTGCATCATAAAAACTCACCTTGGTTTTTATGTCCGTTGTTTTCATGGCAAAATTCATGCCGGAGCTATACAGAATGACTGTTGCCAGAATACTGATAAAGGTAATCACCACAATAACGGTAACCAGGGCTGCGCCATCATTATTCAGTTTCCCATAGGATTTTTTTTCTTCCATCCTTTACACGCCTCTCTTTTCCTTTATCTGTCATTTGCAGATCCGTTCAAAACAATTTCGACCGCACCCTTCTTTTTATTGGTAACGGTTATCTCAATGTCATATACCAGCACCTTCGTTTCCTTATCATACCATTCATCATGGAAGGTGCAACTTTCTGCACTTGAATTTGCATCTGACATATTATACAGTGCCACACCGTCTCCGCTCAGCTTCTTTCCGATATTATGGTAAACCTCGCTGCAATGACTCCCGCCTATTACCACCGTAGGTCTGTAAGTGGATTCACTGTTCATAATATTAGCGGAGCTAAAACCGGGTGTAACCATTTTCACCAAAAAGACCTTATGGGAGCTTCCGGTATTATTGTACACATAAATTTCATCGCTGTCACAGGCAACACCTGCAAAATCCGTCTTATATGCCGGATAAAAATAAACATATAAATTCTCCAGATGTGCACCGGAAGGTCTTGTCACAGAATTGTTATAGACATCATATACGGTGGAGTCCTTTGTTCCGTCCACCGTAACGGTATAACTGCCATCCAGTGTATCTGTCAGATCTTCCGTTGTTATAAATTCATAATCCGCTATCGTATACTGGTAAGTCACCTTAGCCGATACTATTTCCGCACCGCCATACTCATACATGGAAATTTCCACTTTTCGTTTATCAATCGTAATTTTAGATTTATCCAGAGTAGTAACGGTAGGAAGCAGTTCATCCTTCATACCCGCATCTTTTAACTGATCAATAGCATCCTCGTACACATACTTGTATTCATCGGACGGTTGATAAAAAATAGCATCATTGTATGCGTTGAACTGCGGTGTTTCAGCAATTTCCGCAGAAGAAATAGCATCCGGATTTGCTTTCATGGCAACCTCTACATCATAGAGGTTATTGTCATACTGCACATCATTCATAACAAACGAATACTCGTTAGTAGGGGACGGTGTAAAGTTTCCGTATACATCCACACTGCCACCCGTTTCGGCATAGCTGCCTATAACGCCTTTATAAAAAATAAAGGGGTCAACATTATTGAACTGACGGCAAACGTCCTCCAGTTTATAGGCTTTATAGCTTTCCATGATGGTCTGTGCCAGATTGATGCCTCTCTGTTTTTCCTTGGCATCCTTATTATAATTCACGGAAGAAACAAAAGCCTGTAAAAGAGCTAATGAAACTACCGTAAGAATTGCCATAGCAACCAATACTTCTACTAAGGTCATACCCTTATTATTTACTTTTTCTCTTTTCCACTTTTTCATTTCTTCCATCAATTTCTTTCCTTATTCGTTTACTGTTTCCACTGTGTCCTCTGTGGGTGCAACTGCTCCTGTGCCATCGGTCACATTTGTCACCTGTCCGTTATTAATAAAAGGTGAATTACTATTTTCAACCTGATCCGGTGCGATAGAGAAAATATTGGTCAAACCGGTCGGAAAATCTGTGAAGTCCGGTTTTGTATAAGGAGCATTAATGCCGGTTACATAATAAAAAGAAGCTTCAATATTACCGGATAATAAACCTGTTGTTTCATCTCGCACATAGGAAATAGTACTGATTGTCAGACGCTCACCCTTGTCATTGAAAATTTTCACAATATCCTTTAAATCATTATACGTAGTATTGTTTGTATATGTTGTTACTCTTTTATTAAATGCAATAGTATTTTCGTAACCCTCAATAGCCGCTGCCTTTACCACATCCTCCGGAATAGAACTTACCTCTGTTGCTTCTCCGATGGCAATCTGCTGATAATCAACCAAAACACCGTTTTTCCAAGGTGTAATGGCTAAATCCAAAGCATCTTCCTCTCGTGAATTTCCGGGAAATACACTGAGTTTATTCTTAATATCTGTTGTAAACTCCTTGATTCCCTGTTCGTAAGTTTCCTTATCATCGTAGTATACTTTCAGTTCATTTACTCTTTCCTGTAAAGTAGAGTTGGATGCCTGCAAATCCTTGGTCTTATCCGCATAGGACTTGTATACAAACATGTAAACTACAATAATCAGTAACACACTCAGCAGAAGGACTGCTGTCATTGTTGATTTTTCTTTATTTTTCATCCCTGTATCCTCCTACTTTTCCTGTTCTACGGCAGCATCCAGATAATAGCAAACAACATCAAATTCTACATAGTAATCTTCTTCCGCATCTTCTGTCGCCTCTGTATAAACTTCCGTCAATGCTGTTGTTGCCACATCCCTCACAGAATCAAAGCTACGGAAAGTTTCAATGATTTTTGCAGCCTCTTCATAGCTGGATGCTCTTACCTTAAGTGCAGCTGATTCTCCGTTGGATACCAGTTCCTGCAGATAGGAATCGGAAGGAAGCTTTGTTTCCATTTCGCTTAAGAAAGCTATCAGATTATTGTTCGGATGCTCTGTAATGCGGTACTGCATTGCCACTTCCTCATCCAGACTCTTTAAGCCGTTATAAGAGTTATACAGTTTTTCTGCCTGCTCATACAATGTAATCTTTTCTTTTAAATCTTTCTCATTCTGCTGTTCTTCTAAATATGGAGGAATAGCCAGTGCACACATGCCGCCAATCACCGCTACCGCAAGTACACCAATCAAAACAGAAAGCTTTCCATAGTCTACTGTAGTTTTTACTTTTGCCTTAGAACCGTCCCCTAAAAGATTAACCGGTTCTAAGGTGGCTCCGATACTTGCCACATACTTGGCAATACTTTCCTGATCTACGGAATGGAAGTAGGAAACACCACCCAAGTTCTTAATCACCTGAGTCTGTATGCCAAGTTCATTGGTAAACAGTTTATTCAGCCCAATGACATCCGCCCCAAGACCCACTAAAATGATACTGGTAATGGGATTGTTTCTGTTCTTGGTATTGTGTAACTCAATTACACGCGCCACATTGCTGATGAGCTGGGCAAAGGTATCCGTGATACGTTTTCTGGCCTCCGTCACCGCTTCGCTTTCCCCGGCATTACTTTCCGGCTCAATCATACGGGTACGTTCATTTAAAACCACCTTCACGCAGGCTCTCCGGCACATGGTCTGGAATGCTGCTTCATAGGTGTTTTCCGGATATTCCGGTGCCTGTACCATCATGTTAACCGCTCTGTCAATGCCGCTTGCCAAGTTACGCTGTAACATCAGTTCTCCGTTACAGATAACAGAAGCAATGGTGGAATCCTCTTCTACTTTTACTACCAATGCCGTTTCCGAACCACATTCCTCTTTCATAAGCTGGAATACACTGTTGCCGGCATAATCCACATGCTGAATACGTAAGCCGCAGGAAGCTGCCAGCGCTGTATATCCCGCAATCAGCTCCTTGCTGGCTGCAATAACCATTACACGAAGCTTATCCGCTTCGCCTTCCGTCTTTACGGTACCGAGTACTACATGTGCCAATTCATATAATGCCAAATCAATAGGGAAATAATCTGTTGCATTTGCACGGATATATGTGCCTACCTGATTTGTCTTAACAGCAGGAATCATAACCTCTCTTGTAACAATCTTGTTAGAAGAAACGGTAAAAATTGCCTGCTTGGTTGTTATCTTATTATCACTGAGAGCCTTCTTGATTGCCAGGGAGAACTCTACATTTTCCTGTAAAAATCCATCGTTGATTACTCCATTGGGAGTAGGAATTGTAATATACTTATAAAGTTTCGGGTTTTTGGTCTTATAATCCAGTTCACAGATTCGTGTGAAGGAATTGCCAACTTCAATACCAAGTATTTTAGCCATAAAATATCCTTTCTGTCGCTCTCCCAATGACCCCTCACCGGACAAGCACTTTCTTTATTCTTATAATGTTATGCCTAATATTCCCAAATACCATGTCAAAATCTGATTCCCCCATAGCGCCGCTACAAAGACACCGATTGACAGGTACGGTCCCATGGCAAGAACATGGCTTTCTCCGGAAAGCTTCATGCGTATGATGTGGACTACAGAGCCCACGATACACCCCAATAAAAAAGCAAAAATAATTAATTTCCAGCCGACAAACAGTCCGCAGACTGCCATCAGCTTTACATCACCGCCACCAATGGCGGCTCCTTTACTGATTACATACATCAGATACAGTACCACACTGACCGCAAAAAAACCGATTACATGCTCTGACCAGTTGGCTCTGTCAAGTATCGTCCGGCATACTGCCAAGACAAAAATTACATACTGAAATCCCACCGGAATTTCATAAGTTTTAAAATCAATCAAGCTCAATGCCAGTAACGCACTGAAAAGCAGGCAAAGCAAAACTGTCTTTAAGGAAAAGCCTGCTATAAAAAAGGTGAATACATAAAGGATACCGTTCAGCACCTCCAAAATGAGGTGCTGAGCGGATATCTTTGTCTTACACTTCCGGCACTTGCCTCCTAATACCAGATAACTGAAAATAGGGATTAGGTCAAACCATTTCAGTTGATATCCACAATTCTCACAGTGGGAACGTACCTTCACGATACTCTCCTTCCTGGGAACCCTTACGATAACCACATTTAAGAAGCTACCGATCACAATTCCATACAAGAATATAAGAATATACATACTTATCTGTAACATTGTAGGGATGTCATTCATAGGATTGTGCCTTTCTGATTAGTAAGATTTATTTGTGGTTTACTTCGTAATAGCCGCCTGTCTGCTTGGGATCCGGCCATACTTCCATACCATTTAAGGTAACTGATTCTACACCATTGTCGCCAAGTGTTACTACCCAAGCAGCAGTACCGGGGGTTAACTTAGAATCAGGGAAAGTTGTCATGCTCAGTCCCCAAGAAGAATCAATTGCTGAAATCGGTGAATCAGCGGTTGTAACAACACTGTCTGCAAATGCTACGTTAAATACAGTAGCTACTTCCTGACCGTTGCTGACATCGGTAGATACCTTAGAGTTGTTAACGTACTTTAAATACTGGGGAGCTAACAGACCAACTAATACAGCCATGATAGCAATAACGATAATTAATTCAACGAGTGAAAAACCTTTATTGTCCTTTTTCATATTTGTTCTCCTTCTTTCTTATAAGAAATTTTTTTATCTTAAAAATGGTCCCTACTCCATTTTTAATTCTGATTTTGTAAAAAACTTACATGTGAAAACTTACATTGCATTCAATGTCTCATACATGGTCATCATAGGCATCAGACAGGCGCCGACCAGTACCAGTACGATAGCAGCCAGTACAATGATGATCACCGGCTCCATAGCCGCCATAAAGGATGCTACTGCCGCTTCTACTTCTTCTTCATAGTAGTCTGCCTGCTTGGCAAGCATTTCCTCCGTAGCACCGGTTTCTTCACCGATACGGGTCATGTGGTATACCATGGGTGGGAACAATCCACACTGTTCCAAAGGTCTTGACAATGGCTGACCAATGATGATTTCATTTTTACAGTCCTGCAATGCTTCCTTAAAATACACATTCGGCATAACATTGCTGACAATTTCCACCGCATCTACGAGTGGCACACCGGCTGCCATCAGAGTACTCAGGGTACGCGCCATCTGTGCAGATGCCGTTTTTACTTCCAGATTTTTATAAGCCGGAATAGAAAGCTTCAGTTTATCAAAGAAATGAATACCGGTATCCGTCTCGGCAAACATCTTTACCAATACTACAATAGCTATGATGGCCGGAACCAAAATAAACCATTTCGTAATAATAAAGTTGCTGGCTGCCTGTACGGCTTTCGTCAATGCCGGTAAGTCCGTCCCCAAACTTTCAAACATGGTCGCATAGTTGGGAATAACTACTACCAACATAACCACAACCACTGCCAAGGCTACGATACATACCGCTACAGGATAAATCATGGCTTTTTTTACCATAGCCGATGTCTTGGCTGATTTTTCGAACTGGGTAGCCATACGTTCCAGTGCCACATCCAAACTACCGGAAGCTTCACCGGCTTCTACCATATGTACCATCAGAGACGGGAAAATCTTGGGGTACATAGCAAGTGAGCTTGCCAATGTTTCGCCCTTTTCCACGCTGACCCTGACGCCCTCTGCAGCTTCACGCAACCGGTCATTTTCCGTCTGTTCTGTCAGCATCTTTAAGGCCTCTGAGATGGTAACACCTGCCTTTGTCATGCTGACAAACTGTCTGCAGAAAACGCTCATATCTCGGGGCTTGGGATAGCCGCCCACTTTAATATTAATGTCCTTTGTCAGGGCTGACTGGGGCTTGATGCTGATTACCTGTATGCCCTGTTTTTTCAGGACCTGTCTTGCAGCTTCAATATTGTCTGCTTCCACACTGCCCTTAATTTCTTTTCCTGCGCTGTTCAGCGCTTCATAACCATAAGCTGCCATGTATCCTCCTTGTACGCCCCTCTATATTAGGAATCGAATGAAACCTTCATCATCTCATTGACGGAGGTAATGCCGTCAAGTACCAACTGGGTAGCGCTCATACGTAAGGTATTCATACCTTCCTTAATTGCAATGTCCTTGATTTCCTCCGCATCACCGTTTTTACTGATGACATGCCGGAGAGCCGGGGACATTTCCATGATTTCATATACACCGATACGACCTTTATATCCCATGTTGTCACACTGGAAACAGCCGCAGGGTTCATAGATTTCATAGTCCTGGTCTTCTTTCAGACCCATGATTTCTTTTTCTTCTTCATTGGCAAGTCTTGCTTTCTTGCATGCCGGACACAGACGACGTACCAGACGCTGTGCAATAACACCAACCGTGGAGTCTGCAATCAGATACGGCTCAATACCCATATCCGCCAGACGGGTGATGGTACTTGCTGATGAGTTGGTATGCAGAGTACTTACAACCAAGTGACCGGTGATAGATGCCTGTACGGCAATGGAAGCGGTCTCCTGGTCACGGATTTCACCGATCATGATGATATCCGGGTCCTGACGTAAGATAGAACGCAAGGCGCTTGCAAAAGTAAGATCTGCTTTCGGGTTGACATGTACCTGGTTGATACCGTCGATATTGGCTTCGACAGGGTCTTCAACGGTGATAATGTTTACATATTCTGTATTTAATTCGCTTAATGCGGTATACAGTGTCGTTGATTTACCACTACCGGTAGGACCGGTAACAAGAATAATGCCGTGCGGGTTCTTCAAAATGTGGTCGAAACGTTTCATTTCCTCCGGCCGGAAGCCCAGCTTACTCTTTTCTCTGTTGAGCGCCGTCTTGGAAGCAAGACGCATAACGATTTTTTCGCCGTATACGGTAGGAAGTACGGATACACGGATATCGTACTCCAGTCGGTCAACCATCTGGGTAATACGGCCGTCCTGCGGTTTTCTCTTTTCGGAGATATCCATACCGCCGATAATCTTGATACGTGCGGACAGTGCCGGCATAATCTTGATATCGTATTTGCCCTTTTCATACAGGGCACCGTCGATACGGTAGCGGACACGAACCGACTTTTCCATCGGTTCGATATGTATATCGGAAGCTCTCTGACGGGCTGCCTTTTCAATCATTTCCTTAACCAGGACTACGATAGGGGAATTGTTGATGTCTTCATTAATTTCTTCATTAATGGCGTCATCACCGAATTTTTCCTTCGCATACTCCTCCAGTGCGGATGCCACTTCATCGGAACCGTAAAATTTATCGATTGCCACCATTACGCTTCGTGGAGTTGCAATCAAAGGCTCTATCTGGCAGCCGGTGATAATGGAGATGTCGTCCATCGCATTGACATCCAGCGGATCTGCCATGGCTACACGTAGGATATTGATATTGTCCTCTGCAAATTCTATCGGCAGAACCTGTGATTTTTTTAATACCGATGACGGAACTAAATTCTGTACATCCGGTGAAATTGTAATATTGGAAAGATCGATAATGGGATAGCCTAACTGTGCACCTAAAATCTGTGCAATGAGGTCTTCCGTAATAAGTCCCTTATCAATCAGGAGTTCTCCTAACTTCTTGCCGGAAGTTTTCTGCTCTTCCAGCGCCTGCTGTAACTGTTCTTCCGTAATGGCGTTGCTCAGTACCAGAGCTTCACCTAAACGGATTTTTTTGCCTGTATATCTCGCCATTTTATATACCGTCCCCAAGTAATGTATTATCACTTACATTGTATCTTTTTACGTACATTTTTGCAACTCTTTTTATGCATTTTATACGAAAAATTTTGTTTTTAGAACAGCTTTTCATACATGTTTTCGGGGGCCTGTGCATATTGGATTGCCATATCCCTGGTAATAACGCCGTCAAAGTAAAGCTGTACGATTGCATCGTCCATGGTTATCATACCCATTTTACGGTTGGTCTGCATAATATTGGGCAGCTGATAGGTCTTGCTTTCACGGATCAGGTTGCGCGCAGCATGGATGGCATGCAGTACTTCAAACGCCGCTACTCGTCCATGTCCGTCCGATGTCGGAATCAGCTGCTGGGAAATGATTGCCTCCAATACGCTGGCAAGCTGGATACGGATCTGCTGCTGCTCATGAGGCGGGAATACGTCAATAATACGGTCTACGGTACTTGCCGCACCGATGGTATGTAAGGTGGATAAAACCAGGTGACCGGTTTCTGCCGCGGTGATGGCGATACTGATGGTCTCCAGGTCACGCATTTCTCCTACAAGAATAACATCCGGGTCTTCACGAAGAGCGGCACGGAGGGCATTTGCATAGTTGCCGGTATCACTGCCCACTTCTCTCTGGTTTACCATGGACATCTTGTGATGGTGCATGTACTCGATAGGGTCTTCCAGTGTGATGATATGTGCATCACGGTTGGTATTGATCTTATCAATAAGGGCTGCCAGTGTGGTGGACTTACCGCTACCGGTAGGCCCCGTTACCAGAATCAGACCTCTTTTTCTTGTATATAAATCTACAACCGACTCAGGAATACCCAACTGCTCCGGTGTGGGAATATCGGTACCTACCAGACGGAGAGCCAGTGCGGCAGAACCTCTCTGCTTGAATACGTTGACACGGAATCTGGCATAGTTCGGCATGGAATAGGATAAGTCGTTTTCACCCTTCTCATCAAATACCGCTTTCTGGTGGGGTGTCATAACGGATGTGGCTATTGCCATCGTTTCCTCCGGTGTGAGTACCGGATAATTGGTAGTCATCAGTCTACCGTTTACACGTAAGATAGGCGGCACGCCTACTGTAAAATGAACGTCACTGGCGCCAAGCTCTATCGCTAACTGCAATACTTCATCAATTGATACCATGTCTGTCTCTCTCCTGTGTCTTTTATTTTGCGATAAATTCACGTTAAATACATTTATACCCTGTATTTTTCATGTGATCCATCGTTTTCTTTCATTTTAAATGCTTTTTTCAGACATTACCCTTAGTATAATTTCCGGGGAGATGCCTGTCAACTGCATTTCATCGACAATCCTGAAATTGTATCTATAATTATACAATAACCCTCTGTCATTTACAAGAAAAAGGTTAAGAAAGTATTAAAAATGTATAAAATTGTATGAAAATCAGTTTGTGTTTTTGGTACTTTTTTTCATATTAAAAAGACCCTCCCTATATGGGAGAGCCTTTTTTTGCAATCTGTCATTTTCGTATGACTAATTTTACTTATAGTTTACAATCTTTCCGAAATCTTCCTTTAAGGAAGCGCCGCCTACAAGACCGCCATCGATGTCTGCCTGTGCAAACAGTTCGGGAGCGCTTGCTGCAGATACGGAGCCGCCGTACTGGATACGGATAGCTGCTGCGGTCTGCTCATCGTAGATTTCGCCGATGCATGCACGGATAGCTGCACAAACTTCCTGTGCCTGCTCTGTGGTTGCAACCTTACCGGTTCCGATTGCCCAGATGGGTTCGTAAGCGATAACTGCGGTCTTTGCCTGGTCTGCGGTTACGTTTAAGAACGCAATCTTAATCTGCTGGCGAATCCAGTCAATGGTGATGCCCTGCTCTCTCTGAGTCAGAGATTCACCACAGCAGATGATGGGGGTAAGGCCATGTTCAAATGCTTTCAGAACCTTCTTATTTACGGTTTCATCGGTTTCTGCGAAGTATTCTCTTCTTTCGGAATGTCCGATGATAACGTATTTTACGCCTGCATCTGTCAGCATGTTGGGAGAAATTTCACCGGTGAATGCACCTTTTTCTTCAAAGTACATATTCTCGGCACCGATTTCAATGTTGGTTCCCTTTGCTGCTTCGACAGCGGGAATGATATCGATAGCGGGTACGCAGAATACTACATCTGCATCCTCTGTTACTACCAGGGGTTTTAATTTTTCAATTAATGCTACGGCTTCACTGGGAGTCATGTTCATTTTCCAGTTGCCGGCAATGATTTTCTTTCTTGCCATATCAGTTGTCCTCTCTTATTTGTCGTCTGCTGCTGCTACGCCGGGAAGTACCTTGCCTTCCAGGAACTCTAAGGAAGCGCCACCGCCGGTAGAAATGTGAGACATCTTGTCTGCAAATCCGAGCTGGTTAACGGCTGCTGCAGAGTCACCGCCGCCGATAATGGTGGTTGCGTCGGTATCAGCCAATGCCTTTGCTACTGCAATGGTACCTGCTGCAAGAGTAGGATTTTCAAATACGCCCATAGGTCCGTTCCATACAACGGTCTTTGCATTCTTAACAGCATCTGCGAAAAGCTTCTGGGTCTTGGGACCGATATCGCAGCCTTCTCTGTCTGCAGGCATATTGGTTACATCGTAGGTTTCTACTTCTACGGGAGCATCGATCGGGTTGGGGAAGTCAACGATGGTTACGGCATCTACGGGAAGAAGCAGGTTCTTGCCAAGCTTCTTAGCCTTTTCCATCATTTCCTTGCAATAATCAAGCTTGGTATCATCCACTAAGGACTTACCGATTTCATAACCCTGTGCCTTTAAGAAGGTGTAAGCCATACCGCCGCCGATAATCAGGGTATCGCACTTCTCAAGCAGGTTGGAGATTACGTTTAACTTGTCTGCTACCTTTGCACCGCCGAGGATTGCTACGAAAGGTCTTACGGGATTTTCTACTGCATTGCCAAGGAAGTTGATTTCCTTCTGCATTAAGTAGCCGACTACGTTTTCGCCGCCCTTTGCCTTGATGAATTTGGTAACGCCTTCTACGGAAGCATGTGCTCTGTGGGAAGAACCGAATGCATCACACACATACAGATCTGCGAGGTCTGCCAGTTCTTTGCTGAATTCTTCGCCGTTCTTGGTTTCTTCTGCACCGCGGAAACGGGTATTCTGAAGAAGAATAACATCTCCTTCTTTCATTTCTGCTACTGCTTCGGTTGCTGCTGCACCGGTTACATTGTAATCGGAAATAAATTTAACGGGCTTGCCAAGCTTTTCGGAAAGTCTCTCTGCAACAGGTGCAAGGGATTCGCCTTCGTTGGGGCCGTTCTTTACTTTTCCTAAGTGGGAGCAAAGGATAACCTTGCCGCCGTCATTGATTAACTTCTGAATGGTGGGAAGTGCTGCTACAATACGGGTTTCGTCTGTAATCTTGCCTTCCTTTAAGGGTACGTTGAAGTCACATCTTACAAGTACTCTCTTTCCTTTTGCGTTGATATCATCAACGGATTTCTTATTAAGTCCCATAATGTTACCTCCATTTTTTATTTCCACTTTTATCCGTGGACATGGACTTACCCATAAAAAAGAGGTCCGGTCCTAAAAGACCGGACCTCTGATAGGTCTTTATTTCGGGCTGACGCCCTGTCGAACTCTGTGCAATCAGGCTGTCTGATTATGCAAGTTCGCTGAAGTACTTAATAGTACGAACCATCTGGCTGGTGTAGCTGTTTTCGTTGTCATACCAAGAAACAACCTGTACTAAGGAGTTGCCGTCTTCCATGTTGGAAACCATGGTCTGGGTTGCATCGAAGATAGAACCATAGGTGCTTCCTACGATATCGGAAGATACGATTTCGTCTTCATTGTAATCGAAGGATTCGGTCTTAGCTGCCTTCATAGCTGCGTTGATTTCTTCCTTTGTTACTTTGCCCTTAACAACTGCTACTAAGATGGTGGTAGATCCGGTAGGGGTCGGTACACGCTGTGCAGAACCGATCAGCTTGCCGTTCAGTTCGGGAATTACAAGGCCGATTGCCTTTGCAGCACCGGTAGAGTTGGGAACGATGTTGCAAGCGCCTGCACGGCTTCTTCTTAAATCGCCCTTTCTCTGAGGTCCGTCAAGGATCATCTGGTCACCGGTATAAGCATGTACGGTGGTCATGATACCGCTCTGGATAGGAGCGAAATCGTTCAGAGCCTTAGCCATGGGTGCTAAGCAGTTTGTTGTACAGGAAGCTGCGGAGATAACGGTATCTTCGGGCTTCAGTGTGTTGTGGTTTACATTGTATACGATGGTAGGAAGATCATTTCCTGCAGGAGCAGAGATAACAACCTTACGAGCGCCTGCTGCGATATGAGCACTTGCTTTTTCTTTGGAGGTGTAGAAACCGGTACATTCCAGAACTACGTCTACCTTTAATTCTCCCCAAGGAAGTTTGGAAGCGTCTGCTTCTTTGTAAATGGTAATGGTCTTGCCGTTTACAGTGATGTTGTCTTCACCGGCTACAACAGAATCAGCATATTTGTACTTACCCTGTGAAGAGTCATACTTCAACAGATGTGCAAGCATCTTAGGGCTTGTTAAATCGTTGATTGCTACTACTTCGTAACCTTCTGCATCAAACATCTGTCTGAATGCAAGACGACCAATACGGCCGAAACCATTAATTGCTACTCTTACTGACATTTTAGTTTCCTCCTGAATATCTTTCTTTATTGCAATCAGTTTATGATTGTCAAAACTTTATCAACAAGGCTATTTTACCTAATTCCTTTCCATAATTCAAGATAAAAATGGAATTTTTTTATTTTTTCTGATACAATACCTGTAAAAGTACAGGAAGGAATGAAATTTATGTCAATTTTAGCTGATCAGCATCTGCACTCTTCCTTTTCCGGAGACAGTACGGAGCCCATGGAAAACATTGCGGAAGCCGCTCTGAAGAGAGGACTTGCCCACATCACTTTTACGGAGCATATGGATATGGGGTATCCTGTCACGGAGGACACTCCCGAGGGATGCTTTCTTCTGAATGCAGATTCTTATATTTACGATTTTCTCAGAACACGTTTTAAATACGACGGCAGGCTTAGTGTCCGGCTCGGCGTGGAAATCGGGCTGGACCCCCGTTTCATCAAGGAGCTGAATACCTTTGCCGGCACGCATGAATACGATTTTATTATCGGTTCCACCCACCTGGCAAACGGTCGTGACCCCTACTATCCCGATTTTTTTGAAGGCCGCAGCGAGGAAGAAGCCTTCCGGGAATATTTCCTGGCGGAGCTTGAGAATTTAAGGACGTTCGATTTTTATGACGTGGCCGGGCACTTAGACTACTGCGTCCGCTACGGCAAGGAAAAGGACCGGAATTATTCCTATGATAAATACAAGGATATTCTGGACGAAATATTCTCCGTTCTTTTAAAAAAGGAAAAGGGGCTGGAGCTTAACACCGGAAGTCTGAGGAACGGTACTAAGGACGTAAGTCCCTGCCGGGAGCTGCTTGCACGTTACCGCGAACTGGGCGGCAGTCTGATTACCGTCGGCTCCGATGCCCACAAGGCTTCTGATGTGGCATCCGATTTTTCCCTTGCCTCGGAAATTTTAACGGACTGCGGTTTCAAATACTACTGCATCTACGAAAAGCATCAGCCGGTTTACATGAAATTATAACTGTCATTTTCTTTGTGCGTCCGGAATATAATATGGAAAAAAGTAAGGGGTTCCCATGCTTTTTTGCAGAAACCGGACTTTTATCAAAGGCACTCTCATTCTCACGTTGACAGGACTTTTAAGCCGTGTCATCGGCTTCTTTTACCGTATTTATCTTTCTCGTCTGTTTGGCGAGGAGGGCATGGGCATTTACCAGCTTTTAAGCCCGGTACTTGCCCTTTCTTTTTCTCTGTGCGCCGCGGGCATCCAGACCGCCATTTCCAAATATGTGGCGGCAAGTGTGGCAAAGGGAAACCGTAAGGACAGCTACCGCTATCTTTTTACCGGTTTGTTTCTGTCCCTGCTTCTCTCCGTTCCCTGTATGCTTCTTCTGCTGATGTTTTCGGATTTTGTCGCTATACATTTTCTTTTAGAGGCAAGGACGGCTTCCATGCTGCGTATCATCGCCCTGTCCATTCCTGCCGGTGCCGTACATTCCTGTATTAACGGTTATTATTACGGTATCAAGAAAACCATGCTTCCTTCCTCCACACAGTTAATTGAACAGTTCATGCGCTTTTTTTGTGTTCTGGCAGCGGATTTTCTTGCCCGCCGGTCTCATACGGTTCCTCATATCAACGCTGCTGTTGCGGGTCTTGTGGTGGGCGAATGCGCCGCCATGTTAATTTCCCTGCTCGCCATCTATTTCCGGTTTTACCGGGAGGAAGCCGGTGGCAAGCCTCTGCCGTGTCCAAACGCAGGTGACGGGAAGTCCTCTCTGCCGTGTCCAAACGCCGGTGCCCTGAGGCACACTATGCCAATGTCAAACGCAGGTGGCTTTGGCATCTCCCGTTTTCATGCGATCAGGGACCTGCTGGTACTGGCGTTTCCGCTTACCGTCAGCCGCATTGTGGTAAACCTTTTGCAGAGTGTGGAGGCAGTTGCCATTCCTTCCCGTCTCTGCCGGTACGGCTATGACTCCGTGACGGCATTAAGTGTCTACGGAGTGCTTACCGGTATGGCGCTTCCGCTTTTGTTTTTCCCGAATGCGCTGACCGGCTCCATGTCCCTTCTGCTTCTTCCCATGGTTTCGGAGGCCGACGCCAGGGGCAATACGGATGCAGTTAAAAATACTACCTTAAAAACCATTTACTCCTGCCTTCTATTAGGCGCTGCCTGTACTTTGTTTTTCTTTTTGTCCGGGCCGTTTTTAGGTCGTTTTCTTTTCCACAGTGAGCTTGCCGGCCGCTACATACGTTCCTTGAGTCTGCTCTGTCCTTTTTTATACCTGTGCACCACTTTATCCGGCATCCTTCACGGACTGGGAAAAGCCGTCAGTGTCTTTTTTGTCAATGTATTTTCCCTTTCCCTGCGGCTTTTGTTCGTATTCTTCCTGATACCCGCATTCGGTATTGACTGCTATATTTTATCCATGGTTTTAAGCCAGCTTCTCAGCGCTTTTTTCTATCTCTTCCTGTTGTATCGGAAGTGGAACTGACCAAAAGTTTGATTTTTCTTATGCTTCTCCGGCGTTTTTCTTGCATGATAACGGCATTTAGTATATAATGCAGTCGAAAAAAACACAAAGGAAGAGGTATTCGACATGTATGAATTTATCCGTAAGTTACCAACCCCTGAGGAAATTAAAGAACAGTTTCCGGTATCTCCCGAGCTCATTGCCTTAAAGAAACAGCGCGATGCGGAAATCCGCGACGTCTTTACCGGAAAAAGCAATAAATTTCTCCTGATCATCGGTCCCTGCTCCGCAGACAACGAAATTGCAGTCTGTGACTATGTGACGAGGCTGGCAAAGGTAAACGAAAAAGTAAAAGACAAACTGATTCTTATTCCCAGAATCTACACCAATAAACCCCGGACCACCGGTGAAGGCTACAAGGGCATCGTTTCCCAGCCCGACCCCGAAAAGAAGCCTGACTTCTTAGCCGGTCTGATTGCCATGAGAAAAATGCAGATTCATGCCATGGAAGAAAGCGGTCTGACCGCAGCGGATGAAATGCTTTATCCGGAAAACTGGCCTTATGTTTCCGACCTGCTCTCCTATGTGGCTATCGGTGCGCGTTCCGTAGAGGACCAGCAGCACAGACTTGCCTGCAGCGGCTTTGATGTTCCTGCCGGTATGAAGAACCCGACCAGCGGCGACCTTTCTGTTATGTTAAACTCCGTATACGCCGCACAGCATGCGCATTCTTTCATCTTCCGCGGCTACGAAGTTAAGACTTCCGGCAATGACCTGACTCATACCGTTCTGCGCGGTGCCACCAACAAGCACGGCCAGAATCTTCCCAACTACCACTATGAAGACTTAAATACTCTTCTTAGCCTGTATGGGGAAAGGGATTTGAAAAATCCTGCCTGCGTCATTGATACGAACCACTCCAACTCCAACAAGAAATTCGAGCAGCAGATCCGTATTGCCAAAGAGGTTATGCACTCCCGCAAGTTAAGCGCAGATATTCACAGCCTGGTTAAGGGTCTGATGATTGAAAGCTATATAGAGGACGGCTGCCAGAAGGTTGGCGAAGGCATTTACGGTAAATCCATTACCGATCCCTGCCTCGGCTGGGCTTCCACCGAAAAGCTCATTTATGAAATTGCTGATTATGAATAAGCGTTTGCACGAATAGGCAATGGAGTTTTCCACTATAAGCAATCTTTTATAAATACGCATAATAAAAACTCTTCCATTTTTCAGCAGATGGAGGAGTTTTTTATTGCTTATACCCAATTCATTCCTTAAAAATGCCCTGTGAAGGTTTTCCACAGGGCATTGAAACATTTTTTATTATTTTCTTACCGGAATTTTTTTTCTGATATCCGCCAGTCTGTTTAGGGCTTCATTCAATGTTTCGTCTTTCTTGGCGAAATGCAGACGAATTAAATTGTTGACAGGTTCCTTAAAGAAGCTGGAACCGGGCACCGCGCCCACTCCCACATCTCTTGCCAGGACTTCGCAGAATTCCAGATCCGACGCAAAACCGAATTCTCCGATATCGAGGAGAATATAATATGCACCCTCCGGTACCGTATGGGCAATGCCGATGTCATCCAGTCCCTTTAAGAATAAATTACGCTTACTCGTGTATTTCTCCTGTAAATCCTTGTAATACTGCTCGCCGAACTTAAGTCCCGTAACCGCCGCTTCCTGCAAGGGCGCCGCTGCTCCCACGGTCAGAAAATCGTGAACCTTCTTTGCCACCTCAATAATTTCGGGCGGAGCAATGATATAACCCAGACGCCAGCCGGTGATGGAGTAGGTCTTGGACAGGGAACTGCAGGAAATGGTTCTTTCCCACATACCGGGCAGGGATGCAAAATAAATATGCTTGTTGGGCTCGTAAACAATGTGTTCGTAAACCTCATCCGTAATGACATAAGTATCGTATTTTTTTGCCAGCTCTGCTATGAAGGTCAGCTCCTCGAGAGTAAATACCTTGCCGCAGGGATTGGACGGATTGCAGAGAATAAGCGCCTTGGGATGCTGCTTAAAAGCGGCTTCCAGTTCATCCGGATTAAAGTGGAAGGCAGGCGGATACAGGGGCACATAAATAGGCTGTGCGCCGGAGAGAATGGTATCCGCTCCATAATTTTCATAAAAAGGAGAAAAAATAACTACCTTGTCGCCGGGATCTGTGACGGTCATCATGGCTGCCATCATGGCTTCGGTGCTGCCGCAGGTCACCACAATTTCTCCGTTGGGGTCAATGGTTCTGTCCATGAGACGGGACTGTTTTGCTGCCAGCGCTTCCCGGAAATTCTGGGCGCCCCAGGTAATGGAATACTGGTGGTAGTTTTCATGGGACACCTCCGCCAGCCTGTCGAGAATTTCCTTCGGCGGGTCAAAATCGGGAAAGCCCTGTGATAAATTGACGGCTCCGTATTGCAGGGATACTCTCGTCATCCGCCGGATAACAGAGTCCGTAAAATCCTTGGTACGTTCTGATAATTTCTGCATGGTAAACACTCCTATTTCTTTTCCAGTATGTAAGACTTTTTATCGTTCAAAATATGCTTCGGGTCGAGGGCATCCTTAATCCGGTTCATAACCTCCAGATTTTCTCCGGGCGTTTCCCGTAAAAAATACCGGCGTTTGCTGATGCCGATGCCATGTTCCCCGGAAGTAATGCCGCCTAATTCATATGCCTTATGGTATGCCTTGTCCATATTTGCTTTCAGCTCTTTGTGCCAGGTTTTCAAATCCCTGTCGCCGCGGACCACACACAGATGCACGTTACCGTCTCCCGCATGTCCGAAGCTCACCATCTGCATGCCGCTCTCTTCATCCAGCTTGTTGATAAAGGAAATAAATTCCGCTGTTTTGTCTATGGGCACCACGATGTCCACCGGCTCCTGTTCAGAAAAAGCCTCCACAGCCTTCACCAACGCGCCTCTGACTTTCCAAACATCTGCTGCAGATGGAATGTCATTTGACGGATTATTCTGTGCGGTATCCGTCAGCGGCAGGTATGCCAGTGCACCGCCGTCCAAGGCGAGTTTTCGGATGCGTTCCGCATTCTCCCGTACCTCGGAGGCATGTCCGTCAAAGGTAAGTAAAATATAGGATCCGGCTTCCGGATAAGGATATTTCACACCTAAGAAATCCTCTCCCAATTTTACCACTTTCCGCTCCATAAATTCAACCGCCGTGGGGTTGGCATTGGCTCTCAATATCGAAAGTACGCTCTGGATACCGGTTTTCAAATCCGGGTAAGGCACAAGCACGCTCAAAGAAGTCTCCGGTTTGGGGATTAGCTTCAGAATGCATTTGGTAATCACTGCCAGTGTACCTTCGGAACCGATGTAGAGATTTTTTAAGGAAAGTCCGCTGGCATCCTTCACGTTTTTGCCTCCCGCAATAAGAACACTGCCGTCCGCCGTTACCACTTCCAGACCTCTCACATAATCCCTGGTAACACCGTATTTTACGGCGCGCATACCGCCTGCGTTGGTACTGATGTTGCCGCCGATGGAAGACGCCTTTTCGCCCGGGTCAGGAGGATAAAACAGTCCCCTTTCTTCCACATATTTCTGCAGATCCTGTAAGAGAAGTCCCGGCTGCACGGTAATGGTCATGGTATTTTCGTCCAGCTCCAGTACCTTGTCCATATGGGAAAGATCCAAGATAATGCCGCCGTCCACCGGTACCGTGGAGCCAACCAGATTGGTGCCCGCTCCTCTCGGTGTCACCGGGATGTCATGCTTATACGCATATTTTAGGATTTTGCTGACTTCTTCCGTACTCTGCGGAAAAACAAGCGCTGCCGCTTCTCCCTTCAGCCTTCCCAACGTATCGCTCAAATACTTCTCCGGGATGTCATGCGCTACAATGCGCTTTTTATCCGGAATAATCTCTTTTAATTTTTTCAGAAGCTTTTCCTTATCCATTCTTACACCTTCTTATCTCACGCAAGCTGCGCCTTTACAGGATGTTTCTGCCACCTATGCTCTCACCGGCTGCGCTTTTACAGTGTCAGCGCCAGGCGGTAATTTTCATCCATGGTTCTGCAGGATGCGGCAAACTGTTCCTGTTCTTTTTCGTTTAAGTCAAGCTCTATGATTTCCGCCACACCGTCTTTGTTTAAGCGGGTGGGAACGCTGGCATACACACCTTTTTGTCCGTATTCTCCGTTTAAAAGCACGGATACGGGAAGAATGCGGTTTTCGTCACCGAAAATAGCTCTTACGACTTCCGCGATGGAAGCGCCGATGCCAAACTCCGTGGAGCCTTTTCCACCTAAAATAATCCAGCCGCCTGCTTTACCGGCTGCGGCGAGTTCCTCTAAATTAAGCTTTCCGTAGGTATCCGGGTGTTCTTCCATCAGCTTAAATAACGGCTTTCCGGCAATGGTTACGGTGGACCAGGGAACCATCTGGCTTTCGCCGTGTTCGCCAAGTGCATAACCGTATACGGATTTCTGGTCGATGCCGGTTGCCTGCGCCACTGCCCTGCGCAGTCTGGCAGAGTCCAGTGTGGTGCTGGTGGATAAAATTCTTTCCGGCGCCCAGTCAAGCACATGCTGCAGATAATGGGTTACCACATCCGCCGGATTGGAAATATTTAAGATAATGCCGGAGAAACCGGAATTCCGGATGTTCTCGGCTACGTCCTTGATAATGGCAATGGTCTGGCGCAGGGTGTCCATACGGGTCTGTCCCTTGCTCATGTCGGGAAGCGGTCCTGCCGCTACAATCATCAAATCCGCATCCTTTGCATCGCTGTAATCTCCCGCTCTCACAATGGCTCTTTTCTGCAGATATACGGTGGAGTCGAAAATGTCCAGCGCCTGTGCTTCCGCCTTCTTTACATCTACATCAATATATACGATTTCTTCCGCAAGTCCCTGGGAAACCAGTGCGTAGCCTGCGTGGGAGCCCACATGTCCCGCTCCTATGATAATGATTTTTCTGTTCTGTAATGCCATTTTTATCCCTTCCTCTCTTTAATGACGGTTCTTCTTTACCACAATGTTGCCGATAACCTGGATGATGCTGACTAAAATAAATACCACGATAACAGTTACCCAGGTAACGTCCGTCATGTTTCTGTCATGACCGTAACGGATAGCGAAATCACCTAAACCGCCGGAGCCGACCGCACCTGCCATGGCGGTAAGACCTACCAGGCTGATAGCGGTAATGGTGGTGCCTCTGGCAATGGCTGCCACACTTTCCCTTAAGTACACACGGAAAATGATTTCCAGAGGACCGGAGCCCATGGACAGGGCTGCTTCAATGAGTCCCGGGTCCGTTTCCGCCAGTGCGCTTTCCACCTGTCTGGAGAAGAAAGGCACCGTACCCATAATCAGGGGAACAATGGCGCCGGGCACGTTAATGGCGGTACCCATGATGGCTCTTGACAGAGGAATGACCCATGTCAGTAAAATAATGAACGGAATGGAACGGAAAAAGTTAATCAGCTTGTCCAGAATCTGGTAAAGCACCTTGTTCTCAAGGATGCCGCCCGGCTTTGTCACTACGATGATAATTCCTAATATGAGCCCCAGTACAAAGGCAATGCTGCCTGACCAGACCACCATTACAAGGGTATCCTTGATTGCTGCCAGGAAATCCGGAAGCTTGTTCATAACATTGGGAATGATTTTATTCAGCAGCTCTGCCATCTTTGATTACCTCCACTCCTACATTTTTCTCCTTCAGGTAGGCGAGTGCCTGCTCCACCTTGTCCTTGTCGCCGCTGACTATGGCAACCGTACCGCCAATCGGCGCATTCTGCACGATTTCCACATCTGCGAATATAATATTTAAGATAATTCCGAACTTTTCCGTTACCGCAGAGATCAGTGGCTCGGAAGCATTCTTTTCTATGTAAGAAAGTCTCACGATGAGTTCGCCGGGTTTCAGTGCCACAACGGGTGACCCCGCCTCCACCAGCTCCTCAATCTTCTGCAGATTGGAAGTGGTCTTGATGAAATCTCTGGTAACCTTGTTCTGAGGAGTAGCGAAAATAGAAAATACCTCGCCCTCCTCCACAACATTGCCGTGGTCCATAACCGCAACCCGGTTGCAGATTTCTTTTACCACGTCCATCTCATGGGTAATCACCACAATGGTGATGCCGAGGGTTTCATTGACCTTCTGCAACAGCTTCAGGATGGACTTTGTAGTCTGGGGGTCCAGCGCGGAAGTTGCTTCGTCGCAAAGTAAAATCTTCGGGTCGTTTGCCAGTGCTCTTGCAATTGCCACTCTCTGCTTCTGTCCGCCGGACAACTGGCTGGGATACGCATTTTCCTTTTCCGAAATGCCCACCAGATCCAGCAGATTGTGGACCTTGTCGGCTATCTCCTGCTTGGAAAGCCCGCTTCCCTTTAAGGGATATGCCACATTGCCGAATATTGTCCGGGACGGCATCAGATTGAAATGCTGGAAAATCATGCCGATTTTCTTTCTTGCCTTTCGTAATTCCTTTGCAGACAAAGCAGTTATTTCTTTATCATCCACGGTAACCGTTCCCGAGGTAGGTCTTTCCAGCAGATTGATGCATCTTACCAGAGTCGATTTACCGGCGCCGGAAAATCCGATAATTCCGAAAATGTCGCCGTCATGGATGGTAAGGTTTACATCCTTTACTGCCTGAACTTCCTTTCCTCCGTCTATAAAAGTTTTGCTGATATTCTGTAATGTAATCACCTGCGTTCTCTCCTTTCGATGCCTTATCCTATCACACCCTTTTTCTTTGCGCTAATATCCTCTAAATATGGCGTGTAATAGTTTGAACCTATAGCTTCCTTGTCAAAAACACTATAACCGATTGTTGCAAATTGCCTTGACGGCGGAATTTTGGTTCTTTATAATACACTTAATCTATTAACTTTGTAGGAAAATCAAGGTTTTTTAACCTCATGCCAATATAAAAGGAGATTTTTTATGATTCAGGAAAAGCGGGTATGGGAACTTTTTTCACAACTGGTTTCCATTGACAATCCTTCTCTCAGAGAAGAAAAAATGTGTGAAAGAATAAAAAATTTTTTAGAAAATTTACAAATTCCTTATGAAGAAGACGATACCGGAAGCAAAATCGGCGGCACCACCGGCAATCTTTATGCGTATGTGGAAGGCGACAATTCCCTTCCTCCCCTTCTTTTTTCCGCCCATATGGACTCCGTCAGCCCCGCCGTGGGTAAAAAAGCCGTTTTGCACGAAGACGGCACCATTACCTCCGACGGCAGCACTGTGCTCGGCGCTGATGACCTTTCCGGCGTCTGCGCCATTCTCGAAGCACTGACTTCCTTAAAAGAAGACGGCACACCACACCGCCCGCTGGAGCTGTTGTTTGACGTGGCGGAAGAAACCTACTGCGCCGGTATCCGGCAGTTTGATTTTTCCCGCCTGAAATCCAAAGAAGCCTATGTTTTTGATTTGACCGGCGATATCGGCGGGGCTGCCTATCAGGCGCCTGCCATTATTTCCTTTACGGCCGGTTTTACCGGTAAAGCCACCCATGCCGCTTTTTCCCCGGAAGAAGGCATTCATGCCATCAAGGCCGCCGCTCTTGCGGTAACCGCCATCCCCTGCGGACATGTGGGTGAAACCACCGTCAATATCGGTACCATAAAGGGCGGTGAAGCCGATAATGTTGTGCCCGCCTTCTGTGAACTCACCGGAGAGGTCCGCGGCTTTGACAACGATGTGGTATTTGCACAGCTTGACGCTATTCGCGGCATTGTGGATAAAATTGCTTCTGACACCGGCACTGCCGTAAACTTTTCCACCAATCCGCTCTGTCTTGCCTACCGTGTGGACCCGGAAAGTCCGGTAGCCAACCGTTTTAAGAAGGCTTGTACTTCTGTGGAGCTTAAAGACGAGCTGTACATTACCTACGGCGGCAGCGACAACAACCACTTCTATCCCCACGGGCTGAACGGTCTGGTGGTTGCCTCCGGTATGAACAACTGCCACGGCTGTGGGGAATACAGCAGTCTTTCCGACCTGACCGCCGCTGCGAAGCTGGCGCAGGCGCTGATGCAAAGCCGGGAGTAAAGCCTCCTGACGCTTCCAAGCCAAGCATAAAATTGCCGGGCACATTCAGGCCGGGAGTAAGCTGTGCCGGATTTTAAAATACCTTCAGCAGACTCCCTACAATACCGGGGCTTATGTAGCCTTCCAGCAGGCACCCTGCCGTAAGAACGGCAAGCCCTGCCAGGTACTGCACCGCTTTTTTCCGGATTTCCCGGTTTCTGTCTCCGGGGTATTCCTCCGTATAATATAACGTCCGGCACAGTTCCCTGCTCCATTCCAGAAACAGGATGGACACCGGCAGATAGATAAGTCCCTGTGGAAATGTGCCTGCCATAATCAGGAAAATTCCTTTGAGACCGTACTGCAGAACGGAGGCGGCACACAGCATGCCGAAGGAAATGCCCATCCAGACGCAGCAGGTGTAGGTCGCCACCATGCCGAGCCAGGTGGTGGACAGCACAATCAGTATCAGGAAAATAAGCAGCCGCTCCCGCAGGACATAAAAAAAGAATGCCTTTTTGTCAATGGCAGCATATTTCAGTTCATATAACAGATCCGGATTCAGTATTCCGCCTGATTTCACCAGTGTATCTTTCAGGGCGTTGCCTATCAGAATGCCGGCAACAAAGCTTGTCACAAGCAGGCACAGAATAAGTCGCAGCCTGTATTTTTCCAATAAAAAAGGCTTTTTCATAAACAATAGAATCTCGTTTTCTACTATTCTATGAAAAAGCCGTCCGGCTCATGCCGGTTTTATTTTGTTCCGTTATCTGTCCTTGTAAACCGGTACGGCATTTCTGCCCAGCCGGAATGTTATTTCCGCAGATATTTGTGTGCGTAGGTCATAATGGCGCAGATGGTCTTGGAGTCCTGAATGGTGGTATCGTAAATCATATCCATCAGTTCGTCCACCGTGTACGCCTCCACATTAATAAATTCATCCTCATCCAGGTGCTGGTGGGTCTTTATCAGGTTGTGTGCCACATAAATATCTATTTTTTCATTACAGAAAGCAACTGTGGTGCGGATGGAAATCAGGAAATCCACATCTTCGCTGCGATAACCGGTTTCCTCTTCCAGCTCCCTTGCCGCCGCCGTTTTCGTCGGTTCGTCCGCTCCGTTTAAGCCGCCTGCCGGAATTTCCAGCGTGTAACGGTCAAGTGCGTTGCGGTACTGGCGCACCATTAAAATTTTACCGTCCTCTCTCACGGGAACGATTGCCGCCGCTCCCTTATGTCCGATAAAATCCCATTTTACCACATTGCCGTTGGGAACCTGTACAGTATCCTTATAATAATCGATGATGCTGCCCTTATATACTAAGTCCCTGCTTAATCTTTTAAATTCCTCTGCCATAACCTTGTCCCTTAATCCATCTGCTTTTCATGGTGCCTTCCGCTGTCTGCTGTTCACTCATTATGCTTCCAGACGTCCGTTTTCACACATTATGCTTCCAGCAGCTTGTTTACGCTGACTAATTTCACGCAAAGCACGAAAAGTTCGGTTGCCTGCTGCATTTCTTCGGGGGTGGGGAAGGAAGGGGCAATACGGATATTGCTGTCCTTGGGGTCCTTTCCGTACGGGTAGGTTACACCGGCGCCGGTCAGTACCACGCCTGCCTCTTTGCATTTTGCAACAACTGCCTTGGCACAGCCTTCCATGGTGTTGAAGGAAATGAAGTAACCACCCTTCGGCTTAATCCATTCGCCGATGCCGAGACCGCTTAATTCCGCTTCCAGAGTAGAAATAACGGCTTCAAACTTAGGACGGAGAATGTCGGCTTCCTTCTTCATCTGGGCACGCAGGCCGTTGATGTCCTTAAAGTATCTGACATGTCTTAACTGGTTAATCTTGTCGTAACCGATGGTCTGGATGGTCATGGTCTTTCTGATATCTGCCAGGTTCTTTTCGGAAGCTGCGATAGCTGCGATACCGGAACCGGAAAAGCTTACCTTGGAGGTGGAAGCAAATATATATACCATGTCCGGATTGCCTGCTTTTTCACATTCTGCCATGATGTCCAGCAGTTCGTCCTTGTCATCCTCATACAAATCATGGATACCGTAAGCATTGTCCCAGAAAATACGGAAATCTTCCGCTGCGGGCTTTAAGGCTGCAAAACGCTTTACGGTTTCATCGGAATAAGTAATGCCTTGCGGGTTGGAATACTTCGGTACACACCAGATACCCTTTACGGCAGGATCTTCGTTTACATATTTTTCTACTAAGTCCATATCCGGACCTGTCGATGTCATGGGAATGTTAATCATTTCAATGCCGAAATGCTCGGTAACGGCAAAATGTCTGTCGTAGCCGGGTACCGGACATAAGAATTTTACTTTATCAAGCTTGCACCAAGGAGTACTTCCGCATACGCCGTGAGTTACGGAACGGGAAACGGTGTTATACATAATGGTAAGACTTGCATTACCGCATACGATTACTTTTTCGGGAGCCACACCCATCATGGCGCCCATGAGAGCCTTGGCTTCGGGAATACCATCCATTACACCGTAGTTTCTGCAATCTACGCCTGCTTCGGTCTTTAAATCGCTTTCTGCGTTCAATACATCCATAATCGGCATTGTCATATCAAGCTGTGCTGCGGAGGGTTTTCCTCTGGACATATCCAGCTTCAGGCCCTTGCCCTTTGCATCCTCATATGCCTTTTCCAGTTCTGTTTTTAATGCCGCCAGTTCTTCCTTACTCATTTCCTTATAGGATTTCATGTTTCTCATTCCTCCTGTCAAAATTTCCCGTTTGTGCGAAATATGTCTGGATAATTGTATACAATACAATACGCTTTGTCTATTTTACAATACTCCACCCGTGTTGACAAGAATAAATTGCATTTCTCCATAAAAATCTGCGTAAAAAAAGTGCAGGTTACTCACCTGCACTTTTCAACTATTCAATTATTCATTATTTTGCGTAATCAATTACGCGGCTTTCACGGATTACATTGACTTTAATCTGTCCGGGATATTCCATTTCAGCTTCAATCTGCTTTGAAATGTCCCTTGCCAGCAATACCATGTCAGCATCTGAAATCTGCTCAGGAACTACCATAACACGAACTTCCCTACCAGCCTGAATAGCAAAAGATTTGTCAACACCTTTGAAATTGTTTGTGATTTCTTCTAACTGTCTTAATCTGCTAGTGTAGGTTTCTAATGTTTCCCTTCTAGCGCCCGGTCTTGCAGCGGATATTGTATCAGCAGCTTGTACAATACATGCAATCAGGGATGTGGGTTCCACGTCTCCGTGGTGAGATTCTACTGCGTTGATAACAACAGAATTCTCTTTGTACTTTCTACATAACTCAGCGCCAAGCTGAATATGGGAACCTTCCATTTCATGGTCCACTGCTTTACCGATATCGTGCAGCAGGCCGGCACGTTTTGCAAGACGTACATCCAGTCCCATTTCAGCCGCCAGTAAACCGGAAAGCTGTGCTACTTCAATGGAATGCTTTAAGGCATTCTGACCGTAGCTGGTTCTGAACTTCATCTTACCAAGCAGTCTTACGAGTTCGGGATGGATGCCGTGTACGCCGACTTCCAGTGTAGCGGCTTCGCCTTCTTCCTTAATCATAAGCTCTACTTCTTTCTGCGCCTTTTCTACCGTTTCTTCAATTCTGGCAGGATGGATACGTCCATCAACGATTAATTTCTCAAGGGCAATTCTGGCAACCTCACGACGAATCGGATCAAAACTTGACAGAATAACTGCCTCAGGGGTATCATCTATGATTAAATCTACTCCTGTCATCGTTTCAAGGGTACGGATGTTGCGTCCCTCTCTACCGATAATACGTCCCTTCATCTCATCATTGGGAAGCTGTACTACGGAAATTGTAGTTTCAGAAACATGGTCTGCTGCACATCTCTGAATGGCGTTTACTACATATTCCTTTGCTTTCTTGTCTGCTTCTTCTTTGGCCCGACTCTCCATATCCTTGATCATCACGGCCGTTTCATGTTTCACTTCATCTTCAACAATTTTCAATAAATACTCTTTTGCTTGTTCAGAGGTTAAACCGGAAATTCTTTCAAGTTCCTGTACGCGTTGTTCGTTTAATTTGGACACTTCCTCTTTCATCCTGTTTAAGGACTCTTCGCGCTGTGCCAAACTACTTTCCTTGCGCTCGATAGCATCTGCTTTCTTGTCGATGTTTTCTTCCTTCTGCTGAACCCTTCTCTCATAACGCTGCGCTTCCGCTCTGCGTTCCTTGATTTCCTTGTCCAGTTCATTCTTGGTGCGAATGGACTCTTCCTTAATCTCAAGCAACGACTCACGTTTCTTGGTTTCCGCAGTTTTCAGAGCTTCATCGATAATCTCCCTTGCCTTGGCATCTGCATCGCCTAACTTTGCTTCCACATACTTTTTACGTCTGTCTACAGCAACCTTTGCAGTAACCGGAATGGAGATAAGAAGCGAAACCGCTACCGCTCCCAAAACATACAACCATGTCATGTACAGGAGCACCTCCTTATTAAGTTTTTATGTATGGCGGATAACTTAAAAATATCTGCCAAACATATCTTTTAAAAAGCATTTTACAACAGTTAAATTGTAAAGTAAAAAAGTATCTGTGTCAAGTGCAGTTGTATAATTTTTCGTACAAATTGAATAAATTATAGTGTTCAGCGAAACAATGCTCTGTAAATTTTTTCGCTTTCAAACCCTTTTCTGGCAAGAAAACCGTACATTCTCTGTAATTCTTTCCTATCCGCTTCTTCTTTACAGAAATGCTTTTTCTGAAGCAGGGCTTCTATCTGGGCATCCTCATCCTGGGTGTTGCCCTCTTCCGTCCATAGGTCATAAGCCTTTTCAAAATCATCCGGGCTTATCCCCCTCTGCAGCATGGTATGGGCGATGCTTTTTTTGCTTTTGGAGCCGCCGTGATACACCAGGTAGTCCCTCACATACCGCACATCATCCACATAGTGAAAGGACTCCACATAGGAAAGCGCCTCCTCTATCAGCTCTTCCGGATAAAAGCTCTTTTTCAGCTTATCCGCAAGCTGTTTACGGGTGTAATCTTTTTTCTGCAGCAAATTCATGCAGCGCAGCTTTGCCCGCTTCGGCAGTACCTCCCCGGTAATCTCCCGGTAGGCTGTCTCCGTAAGCTCTTTTTCCTCTTTAATGCCGTATTTACGCAGTTCGCCTTTGTACAGGGCAAAGGCGAACTCTTCATCTACATATACTTTTACTTTAGAAGAGGACACCTCTTCTATCCGGGTCACTGTCATTTCTCTTTCTTGCTTTCCGCTTTTTCGTCAGGATTTGCCGTGCCTGCCTCTACATGCAGTCCGAAATGCTCCCTGACTTTGTTTTCGATTTCATCGCAGACTGCCGGGTTGTCGCGCAGATACTGCTTGGCATTCTCGCGTCCCTGTCCAATTTTGTTGCCTTCGTAGGCAAACCAGGCGCCGGACTTGTTGATAATGCCCACGTTGGATGCCAGATCCACAATGTCTCCCTCTTTGGAGATACCCTTGCCGAACATGATGTCAAACTCTGCTTCCTTAAACGGCGGTGCAATCTTGTTCTTTACGACTTTTACCCTGGTACGGTTGCCGATGACTTCTCCGCCCTGCTTCAGGGCTTCGATACGGCGCACGTCCAGACGTACGGAGGAATAGAACTTCAGCGCACGGCCGCCGGTGGTTGTTTCCGGGTTGCCGAACATAACACCGACTTTTTCACGCAGCTGGTTGATAAATACCACCGTACAGTTGGATTTGCTGATAACGGCAGTCAGCTTACGGAGTGCCTGGGACATCAGTCTTGCCTGCAGACCTACGTGGCTGTCGCCCATGTCGCCGTCGATTTCCGCTTTGGGAACCAGCGCCGCAACAGAGTCCACTACCACAATATCGATTGCACCGGAACGCACCATGGTCTCGGTAATCTCCAGTGCCTGCTCGCCGTTGTCCGGCTGGGAAATGTATAAATTGTCAATATCCACACCGATATTTTTCGCATACACCGGGTCAAGGGCATGCTCCGCATCGATAAATCCGGCGATGCCGCCCCTTCTCTGGACTTCGGCAATCATATGCAGGGTAACGGTGGTCTTACCACTGGACTCCGGTCCGTAAATCTCTATAATACGTCCTTTGGGAATACCGCCCAGTCCCAGTGCAATGTCAAGGCTTAAGGAGCCTGTGGGAATGGTTTCTACATTCATCTGTGCGGAGGGGTCACCAAGCTTCATCACAGCTCCCTTTCCGTACTGTTTTTCAATCTGCACAAGGGCAGCATCCAAAGCTTTTAATTTTTCATCTCTTTCCATAGTCTGTCTCCTTCATGAAGAACAAATGTTCTGATGTAATCAGAATAAAACATCTGTTCGATTTTGTCAATTCCTTTCTTCTTTTTTTTCGAATTTTATCCGTTTTTCAGAGCTCACTGCCATCATAGCACAGTAAGAGTCCCATAAATCACCCTCAACGGCATCTTCCTCCCTCCGTTTTTTCTTTTACATTTTTCAACACGAAACAGGTGGCGAAATGCCGGATAAGCTATAAGAACGTGTCAGAAATGTTTTCTGTAAAAAATGTACCACATCTTCTGCCCGGAAGCAAGCCGATATGGTACATTTTCATTAAACATTTTCATTAAAATATATTCCGGTAATCCATGTAATCCTCATAGGTCACGTAGACAATCTCCCCGTCCAGGTTCAGTCCCACTTCCAGTCCCATGGGGGTATAAAAAAGCACCAGTGTGCCCTCATCCTTCAGCATGGCAAGGATTTCCTGGTCGGTGTAGTCCGTCAGGGCGCCGTCTCCGTTTTCACTTATCTCCCTCTCCCTGAAGTCCACGGCAAAATCATCATTCAGGTTTAAGATATCCGTATTGGTCAGGATATTGCCGGTGGCGAGGTCAATGTTTACACAGTAAAAATTGATGTCGCTTAAGTAGTCGGAGCCGTCCTGATAGCGGATTTTTTCAGAATACACCACACTTAAAATCTCTTCGTCCATGTAGGTGACATAGGCATCTGAAGAAAAATAAAAGATTCCGTCCTCCGATAGGGTGTCCGCCACATAATCCATATAAAAATCCCGGAAGTATTCATACTCGTAGTAAAGTTCTCCGTTCAGATACTCTTCATCTTTTCTGCCGGAGGTAATCTGCGGATATTCTACCTGGATAAATACATGTCCATCTTCCGTATTGCAGTAGGTCGTCAGAAAGGAAATCTGATAGGAAAGGTTGTCCTTCAAATCGTTGTACGGTCCGGAATAATAAGGAACATCCTCCCTCTGGCCCTCTTCCTTCCAGTTTTCACCGGTGCTGTCATAGGTTCCTTCCTGCAGACCGTATCCGATATAGGAATCCTCCGTTTCCCACTCCCCGTCACCTTCTCCGGAAGCGTCTGCATCGTCCCGCGGCACACGGCTTTCTTCCGGCAGGGTACTTTCCTCCGGCAGTTTTTCCCCGTCTGCATCGTCCAAAAGCCCTTCCGTCACTTTTCTTTCTTCCATCAGTACCGGTTTCTGTTTTCCTTCTCCCCACAGTCTGTTAAACAGATGGATGCAGGTAAAGAACAGCACTACGCAGAGCAGAAGAATGACCACTATGGTAATCACCACAAGCAGGGCGGTTCTGTCTTTTTTCTGTTTCGTCGGCTGCTGTAAAAACCCGCAGGCAGGGCAGATACCGTTCTCATTTAAGAGTGCTCCGCACCTTTCACAGTATTTCATCCGGTTTTCTTCCTGTGTCATGATTAACCCCTTTCCTCAGAAGCAAGCAGCTTTTCCCTTAAAAAGGTCAGGGCTGCCGCCGTTACGCTCTCCCTGATTTTCTGCCGGCTGCCGCTGAAATGATATTCCCGTACTTCCACATTTCCCCTTACGTTTACACCGATATAGACGAGTCCCACCGGCTTTTCCTTTGTGCCTCCGTCAGGTCCCGCAATGCCGGTAACGGCTACCGCCGCATCCGTATGGGCTGCCTTTGCCGCACCCTCTGCCATTTCTTCGGCGGTTTCCCTGCTGACTGCGCCAAACTTCTCCAACGTATCATGGGACACGCCCAGCAGCTCTTCCTTTGCCTCGTTGGCATAGGTGATAAAGCCGGATTTGAGCACTGCCGATACCCCCGGTGCATTGACCATTCTTGCCGCTATCATGCCGCCCGTGCAGGATTCCGCCGTGGTCATGGTATATTTCTTTTTAATAAGAAGCTTTGTCAGCGCCATTTCCAGTGTTTCATCCGCATCCGTCGTGTAAACGGCATTGCCGAAGCGACGGTAAAGCTCTTCCACCACGGGGGCTGTTTTTTCTCTGGCTTCTTTTTCATCCTTCGCTCTTGCCGTGACACGCAGGTGTACCTCTCCGGTCTTGGCATAGGGCGCTATGGTGGGATTGTCCTGGGTATCCAGCATGTCGAGAATCTGTGTTTCCACACTGCTTTCTCCGGGTCCCACAATCTTTACGGTTTCCGAATAGAAAACCTGTCCGCATTTTTGCTGCAGTTTCGGCATCACGCTGTCCGTAAACATGCTCTTTAACTCCAGAGGCGGTCCGGGCAGTAAAATAACCGTCTTTTCTCCTTCGGAAACAAAGATACCTGGCGCAGTGCCGTTTTTGTTGTAAAGAATCTCACAGCCCTCTATGACATCCGCCTGCTTCCAGTTGTTGTCCGTGGGAATGCGTCCCCTGAGGGCAAAATAATCCGCAATTTCCTGTTCCGCCCTTTTATCCCGGATAAGCTTTTTTCCAAGCGCTTCTGCCACGGTTTCTTTGGTCAGGTCATCCTCCGTGGGTCCGAGACCTCCTGAAAAAATAAGGATGTCCGCCCGGGAAAGAGCCGTATTTATCACGGAAAGAAGCCTGTCCCGGTTATCTCCCACCACCGTCTGAAAATAGCAGTTGATGCCAAGGTACGCCAGCTTTTCCGATAAAAAAGCCGCATTGGTATTTACAATATTTCCTAATAAAAGCTCTGTGCCCACACAGATAATTTCCGCTGTCATGCTGTTTTCCTTCTTTTACTTTGTATCTGCCATCACACCTCTGTTGACCCAGATGTAATCAATCAGGGAAATGACGGTAAGCGCCAGCGCCACCCACATCACAATGTTGGTGAGCAGGCTGATTTTTTCAATATTGGCAATCATTAAGCAGACCATAATCATCTGGAAGGTGGTCTTGAATTTGCCCCAGTAATTGGCGGCAATAACCACACCCTTGTCGGATGCCACCAGACGGAAACCGCTGATGATGAATTCGCGGCTGATGATGATAATGACAATCCATGCCGGAATTCTGCCCATTTCCACCAGGCAGATCATGGCGGAGCAGACTAAAAGCTTATCCGCAAGCGGATCCATGAACTTGCCGAAATTGGTAATGAGATTGTATTTGCGGGCAATTTTACCGTCCAGCATATCCGTCAGGCTGGCAATGATGAAAATAGCCAGCGCTATGTAGTCCACATATTCCATAATGCCGCCGAAAATGGCTGTGAACCACGCCCATTCATGAAAGCCTCCCAGTAAAAGAAGGACAAAGGGTACAATTAAAATCATTCGGAATACAGTAAGTTTATTCGGTAAATTCATGGTATATCTCTCCTATCAAATCGTATTCGTTGCTTCCGGTCACCTGCACTTTTACAAAGTCACCTGTCATAAGCTGTGCCGTCGTATTTACAAAAATATAACCGTCCACACCGGGGGCATCCCTATAGGTCCGTCCCACGTAAGCATCCTCGTCCGCCACTTTTCCTTCTATCATGACGGTAAGAACGCTGCCTACAAGGCTTTCCGCTTTCTCAAACGCAATCTCCTGCTGCAGCTCCATGATGTCGTCACGGCGTTCTTCTTTGATTTCTTCGGCAATCTGGTCTTCCATTTCCGCCGCCGGAGTATCCTCTTCCTGGGAATAAGGGAACACACCCAGTCTGTCGAAGCCGATTTCTTCCACAAACGCCAGGTTTTCTTCGTGATCCTCTTCCGTTTCCCCGGGGAATCCGGTAATCAGTGTGGTGCGTAAGCAGATTTCGGGAATTTCTGCCCTGAGCTTTCCGATAATGCGCTCTAAGTCCGCCCGGCTGGTCTTTCTGCCCATGCGTCCCAGCACGTTGTCCGAAGCATGCTGGATGGGAATATCCAGGTATTTACATACCTTGTCCTCCGCTTTGATGGCGGCAATCAGTTCGTCCGTAATCTCTTCGGGATAACAATACAAAATCCGTATCCAGTAGATGCCGGGAATTTCCGCCAATTTGTGAAGCAGGAGGGGCAGGCTCTTTTTGCCGTATAAATCCTTGCCGTACAGGGTGGTTTCCTGGGCAACCAGTATCAGCTCCCGGACACCGTTTTCCGCCAGTTCCGCCGCTTCCTTTAGGAGGCTTTCCATGGGGATGGAGCGGTATCCGCCGCGCACCTTGGGAATAATGCAGTAGGTGCAGTGCTTGTCACAGCCCTCCGCAATTTTCATGTAGGCGTAGTGTCCGCCGGTGGTTACGATACGCTTTTTTCCGTAAACCGGCGTGGCGCTGATATCCTTAAAATAATTTTCGGACCTGCCTGTTAGGGCTTTGTCCACGCTTTCTGTAATTTTGTCAATCGCCATGGTGCCGATGATGGCATCCACACCCGGTATTTCCTTCTGGATTTCTTCTTTGTAGCGCTGCGCCAGACAGCCGGAAGCAATGAGGACTTTAATCACACCCTCTTCCTTCAGCTTTTCCATTTCCAGAAGGGTGTTGATGCTTTCTTCCTTGGCATCCCCGATAAAGCAGCAGGTGTTGACCACCACCACATCGGCTTCTGTTTCATCGTCCGTGAAGGTATAGCCTTTTTCCGAAAGCTGTCCCAGCATCATCTCCGTGTCCACCAGGTTCTTATCGCACCCTAAGGATACAAACATTATCTTCATACTCGTTACCTTTTCCGTTTTATTGCATAAAATTTTATGGCATAAAAATTTATAATATAAAAGAACTGCCACACTTAAACTTTTCTATTTTCGTGTGACAGCCTCTTTCTGCTTTCCTTATGCCTGTTCTTCTTCGTCGTTTAAGATTTTAATCTTACCTTCGTTCAGCTCTTCTACAGCAATGGAAAGAGGTTTCTTTCCGGTACCGTCTACCAAAGGCTCGTCTCCGGCGATAATCTGTCTTGCTCTCTTTGAGGTAGCCATAACGATGGAGTATCTGCTGCTTACTACCGGTTCTTCACCCGGCTCCACGTCCTTGTTTACCACTTTCATTAAATCGGTATAAGATGGATGTAACATAATCATTCTCCTTCCGTGAGAACATTCAGTTCTCCTCTGATATTATTGATAAACTCCGTATTGCGGCGGCTGGCTCTTTTGGCTGCCTTCACAATACTGTGAATTTCTTCCACACATTCCTGTAAGTCATCGTTGACTACCAGATACTCATAGTCCTCCATGCCCCTTGCTTCTTCTGCCGCACGGGCAAGGCGCTTTCTTATGACTTCCTCCGTCTCGGTGCCTCTGCCTCTTAAACGCTTCTCCAGCTCGGCAATGCTGGGCGGTGTCACAAAGAGGGTAAGCATATCCGGGAACATCTTTTTCACCTTATGCATGCCCTGGATTTCGATTTCCAGTAAGACGTCCCTGCCTGCCGCAAGCATCTCCTCCACATAGTCCCTGGGGGTGCCGTAATAATTGCCGCAATACTCAGCATACTCTATCAGACCGTTTTGTGCAATCTTTTCTTCAAAGCTTTCTCTTTCCGTGAAGAAATACTCTCTTCCATGTACTTCTCCCTCGCGTGGTTTTCTCGTAGTCATGGAAATGGACAACGCATAATTATCGTATGTCTTCATAAGCTCCTTTACGAGAGTGCCTTTTCCTGCTCCGGAAAATCCGGATAATACAATCAATATGCCCTTACTCATCTTCTTCTCCTAAGACGTTTGTATCTGCCTGTCTGCTTCTGCCTGCTATAGTCTCGGGCAAAAGGGCGGACAGCACAATCTGGTTATTTTCCATAATAAGTACTGCCTTGGTCTTGCGTCCCTGGGTGGCATCTATGGTGTTGCCGGCCTCCTTGGCGTTCTGCACCAGTCTTTTTATAGGTGCGGAATCCGGGCTCACAATGGCAATAATCTTGCCGGTATTGACCATATTGCCAAAGCCGATGTGAATCAGTTTGTCCATGCCTGTTTCCTTTTTATTTATTCAATATTCTGAATCTGCTCGCGGACCTTCTCGATTTCCGTCTTTAACTCAATGGCTCTGTTGGAGATGCCGAGGTCGGTGGTCTTGCTTAAGATGGTATTGGCCTCTCTGTTCATTTCCTGTGCGATAAAGTCTAACTTCCTGCCGATGCTGCCGCCGTCCAAAAGCGCCTGCTTTGTGGAAGTGATGTGGCTTCTTAAGCGCACCAGCTCTTCATCCACACAGACCTTGTCTGCGAAAATGGTAACTTCCATTAAAAGACGGTTTTCATCCACCTGGGCATCCTGTAATAAATCCTTTACCTTATCGGTGAGCTTCTTTTTATACTCCGCAATGATTTCCGGAGAGCGCTCGGTAATATAGTCCACATGTTCAAGCATGCCGTCCAGCTTGCCGATTAAGTCGTTGCGTAAATTCTCGCCTTCCTTAATACGGGTCTCCACCAGGGCCTGCAGGGCGCTCTTTAAAGCTTTGTCCAGCTCTTTCCAGATTTCGTCCTCGTCCTCCTCCACATCCTCTAAGGTAAACACATCGGGATACCGGGAAAGGGTGGATGTACGGATATCGTTCTCCAGACCGAAGTCCTCTGCCATCTGTCCTAAGTAATTGACGTACTCTTCCGCAATCTTTTTGTTGTACTTTACACAACCGGTGGTCTCTGCACAGTCTTCGTATGCAATGTAAATATCCACCTTGCCGCGCTGCATAAAATTCTTCAGTTCATTCCGGATGGATGACTCAAAGAAGTTTAATTTCTTGGGCATCTTAATGTTGACATCCAGATATCTGTGGTTGACTGATTTTACTTCTACTGTAAACTTACGGGTACCTTCCACCAGTTCGCATCTGCCGAAGCCCGTCATACTGTTAATCATTTGCATACCTTCCTCCTATACAACGCTACTACCCCATGTGGTTGCATACTGCACTTATTATAGTGGAAATGCGGGCTTTCGTCAAGTAAAGGCAAACATCCTTCCGTACTTTTCTCCCAGCATAAAATCATAGATATTCTGTAAATCCGCCGCCACTTCTTCGTCCGGCATCTGTCTGCCCGTCGGCAGGTAAAAAATCCCGAAATCCACGCCCGCCACCCGGGTCAGAAGCTCTGTCTGACGGCAGCCGCTCCGTTTGTAAAAACCGTTCCGGCGGATTCTCAGGGTGCGGTCTTCTTCGTCCGCCGCCTTATCCGGACGTTCCGTTTCGATGATAATACCGTGCATGTCCGTGTAAATCCGCTGCATTTCCTGTAACATAAGCGCTCCCACGCCCTTGTTTCGGTATTCTTCAAATACCGCCAGATAGTCAAGCAGTATAGTGTTTTTCTCCGGCGCCTGCACGCAGAGAGCATACCCTGCCAGCCTGTCTCCGTCGTATACACCGATACCGATGTAACCGCCCCGCTCCACCATGCTTTTTATCATAAACACCGGCTTGATTTCCGGTGCCGGGAAATGTAAGGGGCAGCTGTTTTCGTAAATGTCCAGCACCTCGTCGGATGCCAGGCGCCTGAAAGTATAATCCGTATTCATGTTCTTTTCCTGTTCCTGTTTTGTTTCTTTGGGGTGCCGGAGCACCCTTTTATTACGCGTCGGCTTTTTCTATGTCCGAAATATCCGTGTCCGCCATCATGGAGTAATTGGTATAGTATACCACAAAGCCCGGCTTGCCGCCGTTTGGCTTCTTCACCTGTTTTTTCTCCACGTAGTCCACTTCCGCCTTGTTCTGGCTGCCTGCGGAGGAATAATGGGCTGCCAGTCTTGCCGCATCCTCATAGGTGGCATCCGGCAGTTCGCCCCTGCCCTTGTTTTTTACAATGACATGGGATCCGGGACAGCCTTTGGCGTGGAACCACCAGTCGCCGCCGTCGGCAAACTTAAACGTAAGCTCCTCATTCTGCAGGTTATTTTTGCCCACATAGATATCGTAGCCGTCACGGCTGATATAATGGAAGGGCCTGCTTGTCACCTTCACCTTTTTGCCGCCGTTCCGTTTTCTCATATAGCCGCTTTCCTGCAGCTCCTCCCGGATTTGCAGAAGGTCTTCCTCCCCGGCTGCAATCTGTAAGGCGACCTCTACGGACCTTAAGTGTTCTATTTCCTCTCCCACTTCCTTGGTGAGCTTGCTTAACGCCTCGTAGGTTCTCTTCATTTTATTGTATTTATCAAAATACTTCTTCGCATTTTCCGCTGCCGTAAGGGTCGGGTCGAGGGGAATTTTCACCGTTTCCCCGGTGTAATAATTGACAGCCTCCAGGGACTTATCCCCGGGTGCGGCACTGTAGCCGTAGGTATGCAGAAGCTCTCCGTATACCCGGTAGGTATCCCGCTTTTCCGTGTCTTTCATCTGCTGCAGCTGCACATCGTATTTTTTCACATTGCGTTCCAGCGCCGTGTGGACGATTTTCTGTAAATCCGTGGAGCGCTGACGGATACGGATCTGGGCATTCTTCTGCGCAAAATAGGTTTCCAGCACCTCAGACATACTGTTGTAGGGCTTGCATTCATGCACGCCATCCTCGTAAATCGTCAGATCAAATGCCGCAAATTCCACCGGCTTTTTGCCTTCGTAGACAATGTAGGGGGTAAACTTGCCGTCTTCTATGTCATTACGGATGTCCGCCCATTCTTTATAAATGTTTGTTATTTCTTCATCGGAAAGCGCCGCCGTGGGAAGCTCGCCGTCCACACCCGCCCTGTGGCAGATTTCCTGTCCCATAATGGGGGAAATGCCCGTAAAGGAAGTATAGAACGCCTTGAATGCCGGCATGGGTGCTTCCTTCATAACGGTTAAGAACTCCTCTTTTGTCACCGTCATGGCGTCTTTTTTGTGGGTGGTATCGGCAATGAAATACATCTTGCCGGGAAGCACTTCCCGGACCGAGCTCACTAACGCCGATACTCTCTTGATGCTGTCAATGATGATATCGTTGTCGTCACAGAAAATGATGTTGCTGTATTTTCCCATGATTTCCACAATCAGTTTTTTCCGGCAGAGGTCGCCCATTTCGTTTAAGTGTTCCATTTCTATGGTAACGATACGCTCCAGTCCCGGCTGAGTAATGTCCACAATTCTGCCGTTCTGTAAGTGTTTACGCAGAAGCATGCAGAAATTGGGCGCCGTCATGGGGCTGGGTTTGTTCTGTGCCGATACATAAAGAAGCGGCAGGGAGGCACCTGCCGAAATCAGAAGACGGTATTGTCCGTGCGGCTGTTTGATGGTAAAAATCATCTCGTCCGGCTCCGGCTGGGCGATTTTGTAAATGCGCCCGCCGATCAATACATCCTTCATTTCCTGTACTACATTTGCTATGGTTATTCCGTCAAAAGCCATGTCGGCTCCTTTCTGTTTCCTGATTTTGCAGGTTACTTTCACCCTGCAAACGGTTTCACCGTTCCGTTTTTACATGAGATGCAGCTTCTTTGCCACCTTCACCATAAGATAGCCCTTGGGCAGCTCACGCAGTTCTTTTTCACTGATGCCACCAAAAAGGATCTCCAGTACAAAGTATACCACGCAGCCCACTAAAATTGCCGGGATGAGAGCAATGGCATTCTGCATTCTGCCGGGATATTCTCCGCCGCCCATAAGCGCATGGATACCGGCATAGGTACCGTAAGCAGCCAGTCCCATAAAGACGGAAGCCACAAAGGGAACGATAAAGGTCTTAAAAATTTCCTGCCGGTAATGCATGTACCTGCGGATGGAACGCTGGTTTAAGAAGCACATCATGCCGGAATATACGATTTCCGCAATGACCAGCGCATACATATCCAGTCCGGTAAACAGTAAAAGCAGCGCCGTAATCGCGGTCTGGATCACCAGCGCCACCGCGGCGTTCTTCACCGGTACTCTTACCTGTCCGATACCCTGCAGAATGGAGTTTGTCAGGGTTGACAGGGAGTAGAGAATAATGGATACGGCAAGCAGCATCAGCAGTCTGGATGCCATATCAATGGAAGCTTTCTGTGGGAACAGAAGCCAGGTAATGGGACGTGCCAGTACCGCAATGCCCACCGTGGCGGGAATGGCGATAAACATGGTGGTCTTCACTGCCTGTGCCGTTTTCCTGCGGGCGCCTTTCATATCCCCGCTGCCCGCCAGTGCCGATACCGTCGGCAGAATTGCAGAGGCTATGGCTGTGGAAATCGCAATGGGAATTTTGGAAATGACCACTGCCTTACCGGAGAAAATACCGTAGCGGGTGGATATTTCCGTGTTTTCCATGTTCTTTTTTTCTGCCGCTATATACGTGTAAACAGTCTGATTGACAACTGTCGTCAGATTGTAAATTGCCGTGCTTAAAATAAAGGGAATAATCACACCGGTAATGGTTTTTATGATTTCCCCGTACTCTTCCACCGGGTGCCTGTCGCGCTCGATACGCCGGTAGATGGTGCCCTTGTTCAACAGATAAACCGCCCACATGAAAAGCAGGGCAATCAGTACGCCGGAGCCGGTGCCTAAAGCGCTGCCGATGGCGCCGTAGAGGGCATGCTTCGTGTTCCATGCCTGTTGCTCGTCGGAAAGCACATAGGTCACAATGCCGTTTTCGTCGGTCTGCTCCTCTGCCATTTCCTGCACAACGGTGCTTCCGAGACTTACGGAGTGGTCGTCGTTTATCACATATTTGTCCGTGGTGGAAAGCATCAGGATAATCAGAAGATATGCCGCGCCGATGCTGACCACGGCATTCAGTATCTGTTCAATAATCTGGGATACCGAGGTCTGCACCATACTGCGGTGCGCCTGAAAATATCCTCTCAGCACGCCCAAAAGTCCATACAGAAAAACCGTGGGCGCAAAGACTCTCACGACCTGCACCGCCGGTCCCCTGGTCAGAAAGCCCGCGCCGAAAAACAGCACCAGACTCGCCAGTCCGCCCACAATCAGCACATAATAAATCGCACAGGTAAATACCCTGTGTGCATTCCTGTATTCATGGGTGGCAAGCTTCTGGGCGATAACCTTGGAGATGGCAGACGGGATGCTGTAAGAAGATATCAGAAGTATCATGGTATAGATATTGTACGCTGCCTGGTAATAGCCGTTTCCTTCATCACCGATAACAGCAGCTAAAGGGCTTCTGTAAAGAAGCCCTATAATTCTGCAGATAATTCCGGCTGCCGCCAGAATTCCGGCCTGTATGATAAAACCGTTTTTGTTGCTACTTTTACTCATTTTAAATCAAATCCTAACCGAAACCCGGCGACTGTGCCGACTCTTAGCGGCCAATCAGCCAGTCATACATTTCCTGGTATTTGCCTGCCGATACATGCCATGAGAAGTCTGCCGCCATACCGCGGTCGATAATCTTGTTCCATTCTCTCTTCTTGTCGTAATATACATGTTCTGCATAACGAATGGTACGAAGCATTTCATGTGCATTGTAGTTGGCAAAGGAAAATCCGGTGCCGGTTCCTTCGTATTCGTTGTAAGGCTGTACGGTATCCTTCAGTCCGCCCGTCTCCCTGACAATGGGAACCGTGCCGTAGCGCAGCGCAATCAGCTGGCTTAAACCGCAGGGCTCAAACAGGGACGGCATCAGGTAAGCATCACATGCCGCATAAATCTTGTGGGAAAGGTCTTCGGAGTAATAAATATTGGCGGAAACGCGGTCCGCATACTTCCAGTCGAAGTGACGGAACATGTTTTCGTAGCGCTCTTCTCCGGTACCCAGCACCACAATCTGTATATTGTCCTGGCAAAGCTCATCCATCACATAAGCTATCAGGTCGAGTCCCTTCTGGTCTGTCAGACGGGAAACGATACCAATCATGAACTTTTTGTCGTCCTGCGCTAAATTCAGCTCTTTCTGCAGGTCGCGTTTGTTCTTTACCTTTTCCTTGCGGAAGGTAACGGGGTCATACTTGAACGGTATGTACGCATCCGTTGCCGGATTGAATTCGTCGTAGTCGATGCCGTTTACAATACCGCGGAGGTCATGGGTCCTTGCATTCATAAGTCCGTTTAAGCCCTCGCCGTAGAAATCGGTCTTGATTTCCTCTGCATATGTCTGGCTTACGGTGGTAATCGCATCCGCAAATACCAGACCGCCCTTTAAGAGGTTGGCATCCTTGTAGCATTCCAGCTTATCCGGTGTAAAGTAATAGTCCGGCAGACCCGTGATATTCTGTACTGCCTTTACATCCCATTTTCCCTGGAATTTCAGGTTGTGGATGGTCATAACGGACTTTACGTTCCAGAAGAAGGAATTGCCGCGGAACCGTTCCTTTAAGTACACGGGAATGAGTCCCGTCTGCCAGTCATGGCAGTGAATGAGGTCGGGCTGAAAGCCGATTAAGGGCAGTGCGGAAAGCACGGCCTTACAAAAATAAGAATATTTCTCGATTTCAAATAAAACATCATCCCCATAGGGCTTGAAACCGGTGAAATAATGCTCGTTGTCAATGAAGTAATACTGGATTCCGTCCACATTGGCACCCAATACCCCCACGTACTCCTCATGCCAGTTAAAATCCATATAAAAATGTGTGATGTACTGCAGTTTCTCCTGCATCTGCGGTTTCATGCAGGAATATTTCGGCAGAATAACCCGCACATCATAGTACTCTTTGTCAATACATTTCGGCAGTGAGCCCACAACATCTGCAAGACCGCCTGTTTTGATAAAGGGCACGCCTTCCGATGCTGCAAATAAAATGTTCTTCAAAAGAAATCCCTCCCATATCAGCTTAGTTTTTTCTATTATACATCAATGGGAGGGTATTTTAAAGATTTAATTTCGGTATTTCAACCGGATGCGGTCCGCAATCAGGGCGATAAACTCGGAATTGGTGGGTTTGCCCTTGCCGGTATTTATGGTGTAGCCGAAAAGGGCATCCAGAGTTTCCATTCTTCCCCTGCTCCACGCCACTTCAATCGCATGCCGTATGGCTCTTTCCACGCGGCTCGGCGTGGTACCGAAGCGCTTTGCGATGGTGGGATACAGAATTTTCGTGATGGAGCTTAACATGGTAGTGTCCTCCACGGACATCATGATGGCCTCCCGTAAGTACTGGTATCCTTTGATATGTGCCGGCACGCCGATTTCATGTATCATATCCGTGACGTCCTGCTCCAGATCCCTCGTTTCCGCTTCTTTTTTTATTTCTTCGACCTTTGTTTTCTCCTGCGTCTTATCCTTTCCGGACGGGACCGTAATCATAATCTGGAATTCTTTGTCGCAGCTGATAAGCTGACCCAGTATTTTGTATAACTTTTCGTTATCTTTGGTGGTCATCAAGTTGAGTTGTTCCATGATAACACCTATACCTTTCCTTTTTCTGCAAAAAGTTTCCAAGATTTATTATACAGTTTTGACGCAATTTGACGCAACCTGTACTCATCGCATAATATTTACAAATTCTGCGCACTTTCTCCTTTACTGATAGTTTGCAAGCATGGCATGAAGCATTTCCGGATAATAAATTTCGCGGTTTCTTCTGTCAATCATGGCAAAATTCTCACTGCCGGTTTTCGTACCGTTGTTGTCCCACAGAAAGCAGGACATTTTATTTGCGGATGCCTTTTTTGTGTAATCCTTTGCCCAGGCAATGCGGTCTTCGTAATTGTCCTTGTTGATGGCTCCCATTTCCCCGATAACCACGCCGTATCCGTTTTTCACAAACTTCTCGTAAAGGTCATCCAAGAAGGACAGCTCCGGCGTCCTCTCCTCCGTCCATTCCGTATAGCCGTTTGCATTCATGGCAAAATCATACGGGGAATAGGCATGCACGGAAAGTATCACTCTGTCCGCTTCGTCCTCCGGCATGGAAAAGGCATCGGACAGGGCATTCTGGGCGGAAGCGGCATTGCTCGGCACCATCAGGTAACGGGTCTTGTTATAATGCTCCCCGCTCCGCACCGTATCCACAAAGGTCTGGTTCATTTCCACGATGCAGCGGATGGACTCCAGTCCGTCCGGATCGTTTTCCGTAAACCACCATTCCTTTGCGGTGTTAATCAGCCGCGGTTCGTTCATGGACTCGAAAATCAGTCTTTCGTCATAGTCCTTAAATCTCTCGCTTATCTGGGTCCAGACGGCGGCAAGGTATGCCTTTCCGTTCTCTAAGTTTTCCTCGGACGGAAAATATTTTTCACAGTCGTGGTGGGAATTCAAAATCACATACATGCCCGCATCCAGTCCGTAGTCCACAACCTCCTGCACCCTGTCCATCCACATTTCGTCAATGGTGTAGTCGTCATTCATATGGCTGCTCCAGGTCACCGGGATACGGATGCCGGTAAAGCCCGCTTCCTTCACATAATCTATCATTTCCTTTGTGGTCTTCGGCTGTCCCCAGGCAGTTTCCGCGTTCAGAAGCCTGGTACCGGTGGACTCCAGCGTGTTTCCGAGGTTCCATCCCAATTTAAGGCTGTATGCAAAATCCACGGAATTGTCCGCTATGGGCAGGGTTCCGTTTCCTTCTCTTTCGTTTGCCTTGCTTCCGCACCCTGTGAGGCTTGAAAGCATACATGCCGCAAGCAGCAGGGTTGTTAAAAATCGTTTCATCCTATGCATCCTTCCTGTTTCTGTTTTCTTCTGTTATGTTATAGTATACAATATCCGGCGCCGGGGAAACAATCCGAAAGATTTCACATGAAAGGTGTGATTTTTATTGTTTTACGCGTCGTGGTCTATCATGGACTCTATAAAGATACCGTAGCCCTTTGTGGGTTCGTTGACAAGCACATGGGTAACGGCGCCCACCAGCCGGCCGTTCTGGATAATGGGTGCTCCACTCATGCCCTGCACGATGCCACCTGTTTTTCGGATGAGTTCCGGATCCGTGACTTCCAGCACCATTTCCTTGTTTTTATGATTGGCATCCTGATACATTTCCCTGATTTGGATGTCATAGTACGCGGTCTCGCTGCCTATGGTGCAGAGTATCTTGGCATCCCCTGTCTCCACCTCCTGCCTCAGAGCTATTTTCATAGGCTCCGCGGTTATTTTTTCCAGCATTTTTTCATTGCAGACACCGTAAATGCCCTGATTGGAATTTTCGGTGATTTCTCCCAGAATGTTGCGCTCCGAGTACTCTATCATGCCCGTCATTTCCCCGGGATTTCCCCGCTCTCCTTTGCGGACGGCTATAATCCGGGTTTCATAAAGGGTTCCGCTTTTTACCTCCATGGTAATGCCGGCATCCACATCGCTGATACCGTGCCCCAGTGCGCCGAAATTTCCTTCGCTGTCTATAAAGGTCATGGTGCCGATACCCTGGGCATTGTCCCGGACCCAGATACCGATTTTATATTCACCCGCCGTATTTTTTTCCGGGATGACCGCAATATCCATGGTTTCGTCCTCCCTCCTTACGGTAAGCGTCATCTTATTTCCGCCGGAATTTTCCACCATGGAAATAAACTGCTTTTTGTCCGTGACCTCCTCCCCGTCCACGGCTACAATGTAGTCCCCTGTTTTTAATAAAAATGCCGCCGGGGAAACCGTCGTCCGGTCCGGGGTCTTAAAATCCCCGATGCCGATGACCATAACACCCTCCGTTTTCAGGTAGATGCCGATGGGAAGTCCCACCGGTGTCAGCATCTTGTCTTCGATGACCTGCACGCCCACCTGTTTGAACGGAATAATGCCGAACAGCTTCAGCTCCATCCGGTAGGTTTCTTCTTTTTCCGCCTTCATGGTAACCGGCTCCCGCAAATCTATGTGGATGCTGTCCGCCGGAATATTGCTTTCCCTGCCTCCCGCCACCGGCACTCCGTTTTCCTGCTCCCTCTCCCACAGGGCACTGTCTGTTTTTTTTATAATTCCTTCCACCGGTACGCCAATGTCTATCACCTGTTCTTCTCCCCTGCGAAGTTTTATATTATCGGGAATTTTCCGGTAGACCCCAAGCAGCCACAGCAGACACAGGGTAAAAACCGTCAGAATAAGCGCCGTCCACAGACAGCCTCTGTATATTTTTTTCCGCAATCCGCACACTTCCTTTCCGCCACACTAAAAAAAGAGTACCCATGATGGATACTCTTTTCTTACTACTATTGTTAGCAATTTTTATGACTCTAAACGGGAAACCTGCAATTTTTTCTGTTTAATGTTTTCCGCCTGTTTTCTTAATTCCCCGGCATTTTCCAGTGCCTTTTCGGAAAGGCTGTCCGCTCCCAAAAGGCGTGCCAGTTCTTCCTTTGTGCCTTCTTCGGACAGTTTTCTGATTTCGGTCTGGGTGCTGCTGCCGTCCGTTTCTTTTTCAATCACAAAATGACTGTCCGCCATAGCCGCTATCTGGGGCAGGTGCGTAATGCAGATGACCTGATGCGCCTCGGAAAGACGGCTTAATTTTTCGGAAACCCGCCATGCGGTCCTGCCGCTGATACCGGTATCGATTTCATCGAAAATGAGCGTGTCTACCGCATCCTTTTCCGCCAGTACCGCCTTAATGGCAAGCATAATTCGGGAAAGTTCACCACCGCTGGCAACGGCTCCCAGACTTTTGGGAGTCTCTCCCGGATTGGTGGAGAGTAAAAATTCCACATCATCCGCACCGTCTGCGGACGGTTCCTTTGCCTTTCTGTCTATAACAAATTCTACGGTGAGGAAGTTCAGATCCACCAGGGATTTCTGTAAAATACCCGCAAGTGTTTCCGCGTTCTTATTTCTTAACTTTGTCAGTTTGTCGCAGACCTTTGTAAGTTCCGCTTCCTTCTTTTTTATTTTGTCATCCAGAGCGGCACGGTATACTTCATAATCCTTCAGTTTTTCCGTTTTCTGTGCAATTTTCTCCCCGTATGCCTTTACTTTTTCGATGGAGCCGCCGTATTTTTCTTTTAAGCGGTTCACCACATTCAGCCGTTCTTCCACCTGGGCAAACAGAGCGCCGTCAAATTCCATGCTTTCCATGTAATCGGCACATTCCCTGTTAAAATCGTTTAACAGCTCTTCCGTCTGCAGAAGGGTTTCCTGCATACCGGCAAGCTTTTCGTCAAAATGCGCCACGCTGCCGATTTCCCGGACCGCTCGTCCAATCAGTGTGGACGCTCCTTCCTCTTCCCCGCCGGTAAGCCGGAAGGTCTGTCCCAGCGCTTCTCCGATTTTCTGACCGTTTACCATGAGGCTGTACTGCTTTTCCAGCTCCTCATCCTCTCCGTCCTTAAGCGCTGCCGCCTCTATTTCCTGCTGTTCAAAGCAAAGCAGCTCCAGCTCTCTGTCGCGTTCCCTCTCATCTAATGCCGACTCTTCTTTTTCCGCAAGCAGGTCTTTTCTTTCCTTATAAAGCTTTGCCGCCTCCGCCTTTAATTCTTCCGCTTCTTTTCCTGCGTAGGCATCTAAAATCTGCAGATGCTTCTTTTTCTGTAAAAGGGACTGGTGCTCATGCTGTCCGTGAATGTCAATCAGAAGCTCGGACAGCTCCTTTAACTGTCTGGCGCTGACCGTTTCCCCGTTGATACGGCTGACGCTTCTGCCCTGACTGATTTTGCGGGCAATGATAACCGTTCCGTCCTCTTCGGGCAGATCCATTTCGGCAAGCTTTTGTGCTATGCGCTCCGAGGAGTCAAAGGTAAGCTCCACCAGAGCCGCATCCGCTCCCCGTCTTATCATGTCCGGGCTTGCCTTGCCGCCCAGCGCCAGATTGACGGAGCCGAGCAGAATGGATTTACCGGCGCCGGTTTCGCCGGTCAGGATATTGAGTCCTCCGGTAAAATCCACCTCCGCCTCTTCTATGAGTGCCAGATTTTTCACATGTAAACTTATTAACATAGTTCTCCTTCTACCTTCTCTTTATGTCTCCCTATGTCTGCCGTCTCTCCCGGCACGTTTAACCTTCCTGTCTGTGGCCCTTGTCTACAGCATGGCCTTTATTTTTTCCATTAAGACCTTGGTGTCCTCCACGGTCCTGACCGCCATCATAATGGTGTCGTCCCCTGCGATGGAGCCTACGATTTCCCGGAATTTCATGGCGTCCACGGCTGCTGCCACCGCCATTGCCATACCGGAAACGGTCTTGATGACCAGTATATTCTGCGCCATATCCATGGAAACAAAGCCTTCCTTTAAGACACGGATGTATTTATCTCCCAGATGGCTGTCGTCCGTGCCAAGCGCCACATATTTCTGTCTGCCGTCCCCCGTTGGCACCTTGGATAATTTCAGCTCCCGGATATCCCTGGAAACGGTTGCCTGCGTTACATCAAAACCCTCTTCTTTTAACAGTACCGCCAGCTCCTCCTGCGTTTCCACGTTCCTGCTCTCGATAATCTCGATAATTCTGCCCAGTCTTTCTTTCTTCATCCCTTTTCCATCCTTTTTTACTTTGGTTTTATACCCGCCTGCCGTCAGCCGTTTTCACTCATCTTTTTGTGTAAGGTTTCTAAGAAACCGGCATCTCCGATTTTAATAAATTCCGTTGTCTGTGCGGATTTGCGTATCCGTATCAGATCACCGGTGGCAATTTCCACCGCCTGTCCGTCAAAATTCACCACACCGTGCTGCTCCTGTCCCTCTCTGCCCGCCGGAATTTCTATTTCCACCACATCCTCTGCGGAAAGCACCACGCTGCGCTGGTTCAGGGTGTGGGGACAGATTGGTGTCAGCACAAGCAGGCTTGCCATGGGCTCCACAATGGGGCCGCCCGCCGACAGGTTGTAGCCCGTGGAACCGGTGGGTGTCGTGACAATCATGCCGTCCGCCTGGTATTTATTTAAGAATTTTTTATTGACATATAAATGGAACTGTAAAAGCTGCTGGGCGCCGTCCCTGCGGATGACGATGTCGTTAAGCGCCCAGTCGGTATGGATTTCTTGTCCGTTCCTTATAAGGCTGCCGTCCAACATCATGCGGCTTTCCAGTTCAAAATCTCCCGAAAGCAGCTTCTCCACGGCATTCTCCACACCCTCCGGCTCCACTTCCGTAAGATACCCCAGTGTGCCCATATTGATGCCGAGAATGGGAATATTCTGCTTGCCGATGCGCTCTCTTGCGGCATTTAAGACCGTGCCGTCGCCACCCAGTACCAGAATACAGTCCGTTCCCGGCTGCATGGGGTCTTCGGGGTGCAGCTTGACACTGCATTCCATGCCTTTCTTTGTAAGAAGCTTCTGAATATGCTTTGTCATCAGAAGGTCCTTGTCCTTATGCAGGTTTGTGTAAATGCAAAAATGTTTCATTCCGTTTTGTCCAACTCCCCATGTGCAAGTGAAACGGTTTCTTTTATTTTCGTCTGCCACTCCGGTGCAAAGCCGAGTCCCTCTTTCTTAGAAAGAAGCTCTTTTAAGGCTCCTTCCGCCTCGGCTTCCGTAAACGGCGGCATTTTTTCTTTCTGAATTTCCAGAAAAACAAGATATTCGATATTCCCTTCCGGTCCCTTTATGGGGGAAAAATCCAGATCCTTTACTAAAAATCCCAGCATATCCGCATAAGTAATGACTTTTTCAATGACTTCCCTGTGCACCTCCGGCTCTCTTACCACGCCTTTTTTGCCGACCTTGTCCTTGCCGGCTTCAAACTGCGGTTTGATGAGGCACACCATCTGCCCCTGCTCTGCCAGAAGCTCTCTTGCAGGCAGTAAGATTTTGGTCAGGGAAATAAACGAAACATCCACGGAAGCAAACTGGGGTGCCTCGGCTATATCTTCTTTTGTCATATAGCGGAAATTGGTCTTTTCCATGCAGACCACTCTCTCGTCATTACGGAGCTTCCAGGCAAGCTGACCGTGTCCCACATCCACGGAATATACCTTTACGGCGCCGTTCTGCAGCATGCAGTCGGTAAAGCCGCCGGTGGAAGCGCCGATGTCCATACATACCTTTCCCTTCAGGGTAAGGTCAAAATGCGTCATTGCCTTCTCTAATTTATAGCCGCCCCTGCTCACGTATTTCTGCGGGGCTCCTTTTACTTCTATTTTCAGGTTGTCCGTGCGGAACATGCTTCCCGCTTTGTCCTCCCGCTGTCCGTCCACGAAAACATTGCCCGCCATGATAATGGCTTTTGCTTTTTCCCGGGATTCTGCGTAGCCCATGGACACAAGCAGTACATCCAGTCTTTCTTTCATGTTTCTTCCTCTTTATTCTGCTGCCGAAAGCCTGTTTTATTTAGGCTGTCCGTCCATCTGTTCCAAAATTCGGTTCAGGATGCTTTCCGCATCCATATGCAGTTCTTTTTTTAACTGCTCCACGCTGCCATGCTCCACATAGCAGTCCGGTATGGCAACGGAAAGAAATTTTCCGCGGTAATTGCATTCTTCTAAGTAGGCTCTTACGCCCTCACCGAAGCCGCCGTTTGCCGTGTTTTCTTCCAGTGTAATCACGAAATCGTGCTCGGCTGCCGCCTGCTTTACCATTTCTTTGTCAAAGGGCTTTACAAAGCGCACATTGACAAGGCTGACCGGAAGTCCTTTTTCCTTTAATGCCTCCCGCACGGTTACGGCTGTTTTTACCATACTGCCCACGGCTAACAGGGCAATACCGCCCTCTTTATAAATCCATTCGCTCTTTCCCATGGAAACGGGAGCACGGAACTCCTTTAAGCCCGTATATGCCTCACCCTTGGGATAACGCACGGCAATGGGACAGCCCGCCGCCACGGCATATTTCATCATATCGGAAAGCTCCCATTTGTTCTTGGGCGCCATTATGTGCATATTGGGAATGCTGGATAAAAACGACAAATCGAAAATACCCTGATGGGTCTCGCCGTCCGCGCCTACCAGCCCTGCCCTGTCTATGGCAAATACCACCGGCAGATTCTGGATACAGACATCGTGCAATATCTGGTCATAGGCTCTCTGTAAAAAAGAGGAATAGATTGCCACCACCGGAATATAGCCTCCGGCTGCCAGCCCCGCCGCAAAGGTAACGGCATGTTCTTCCGCAATGCCCACATCAAAGAAACGCTCCGGGTACATGTTGCGGAACCGCTTTAAGCCCGTGCCGTCCGGCATGGCCGCCGTAATCGCCACCACTTTTTCATTGCGTTTTCCAAGCTTACACATAACCGTGGAAAAAATATCCGTGTAATTGGCTATGGTACGGGGATTTTTAGGAAGTCCCGTTTCCGGCTCGAAGGGGTCCGTGCCGTGAAATCTGGCAGGATGCCGTTCCGCCGGCTCATAGCCCTTTCCTTTTTCCGTAAGCACATGGACAAGCACCGGTCCTTTTACTCTCTTGGCATCCTTAAAGACCCTTAAGAGGGCATTGATGTCGTGTCCGTTTACGGGACCTAAGTAGGTAATTCCCATATCTTCAAAGAACATACCGGGAACCACAAGCTGCTTCACACCGTTTTTGATACGGCGGATACGGGCAATCAGTCCGTCTTTTCCGGAATTTTTCAGGGTGTTGTAAACGCCCGCCTTCAGATCCAGGTACCCTTCCGCCGTACGCACGTTATTTAAGTACTTGGAAAGTCCGCCCACATTTTCGGAAATGGACATGTTGTTGTCGTTTAATACCACAATGAAATTGGTTTCCAGAGTGGACGCATTGTTTAACGCCTCGTACGCCATACCGCCCGTCAGGGAACCGTCGCCGATGACGGATACAATGGTTTCCGTGCCGCCGGATAAATCCCGTGCTTTTACCATTCCCAGTCCCGCCGATATGGAGGTGGAGCTGTGTCCGGTATCGAAGCAGTCACAGTCGCTTTCCTTCCGCTTGGGAAAGCCGCTCATGCCGTGATATTTCCGTAAGGTATCAAAGCCGTCTTTTCTGCCGGTCAGGATTTTGTGGGTGTAGGACTGATGTCCCACATCGAAAATAATCTTGTCCATAGGCAGATCCAGGGAAAGGTGCAGCGCCATGGTAAGCTCCACCGTACCGAGGTTGGAGCCTAAGTGGCCGCCCGTTTCACTGATTTTTTCTATAAGGAATTTACGGATTTCCTCTGCCAAAAGCGGATATTCCTTTTTGTTCAGCTTCTTTATGTCATTGACCTTCTCTATTTGTTCCAGGTACATCTATACTCACCCCATAAGTATTATTTTTTCCGATGAATCAGATATTTTGTAAGCTCCTCCAAAAAGGCACTGTCCCCCGAACAGTCCTTCAGAATACAAATAGCTTCTTCCGAAAGCTTCTCCACTTCTTTTTTTGCTTTTTCAAGACCATACATGGTCACATAAGTCTGTTTGTCGTTCTTTTCATCGCTGAAAAGCGGCTTACCCAAAACGGCTTCCTCTCCTTCCACATCCAGAATGTCGTCCTGAATCTGGAACGCAATGCCGATGTTGTACGCACATTTGCCCATGTCAGTAACGGTTTTCTCGTCCGCTCCCGCCAAAATGGCTCCTATCATCATGGAAGCCTCTATCAGATCCGCCGTCTTGTGACGGTAAATAAACAGAAGCTGCTCTTCCGTAATCTGTTTTCCTTCTGCCTCTAAGTCCGCGGTCTGTCCGCCGATCATGCCGTGGATGCCTGCTGCCTTGGACAGTACCTTCAGTGCCTGCTCCAGCATCTTAAAACGCGCCATTACCGGCACCCCGTCCACGTAACAGTTTTCAAAAGCCCGGAATGCGGTTTCAAACGCATAGTTTAACAGGGCATCCCCTGCCAGAACCGCCATACCGTCTCCGTAAACCACCCATGTGGTCTTTTTGCCGCGGCGCAGTTCGTCGTTGTCCATGGCAGGCAGATCGTCGTGCACCAGGGAATAGGTATGTATCATTTCCATGGCAGCCATAAAGGGCTCCACCGCACTGCCCGTTCCGCCGCACATTTTATAGGTTTCCCGCATCAGCATGGGACGTATTCTCTTACCGCCCGCCTCCAAGCTGTAATGCATGGCTTCCTTTACCGTTTTCTGCAAGCCTTCCGTATCCGGCATATACCGCATTAAAATCTCATTGATTTCTTTCTGTCTGTTTTGAAATTCTGCCCGAAAGTCCATACTTCCTCCCGCTACATGCTATTCTTCGTCCCAATCCGTTACCTGTCCGTCCGCATTTAAGATCTGCACCTGTTTTTCCACCCTGTCGATATCGGCGTTGCACTGCTTAATAAGCTCCATGCCGTCCTTATACAGGGAAAAGCTTTCTTCCAGTGTAATATCTTCTTTTCGCAACTGCTCTGTCATGGCATCTAATTTTGCCAGCTTTTCTTCCAAAGTCATACCGGTTCTCTTTCCTTTCGTGCGCGTTCTTCCACCAGTACGTGAATTTCGCCGTCCGTCACCTGTACGGTCAGCTTATCACCTTCTGCCACATCTTCCACGCTCTTTACAGCCCTGCCGTCCTTTTCCACATAGGAATAACCGCCGCTTAATTTTTCCAAGGGGGACAGCCCCTTGAACTGCTCAATAAGAAGCGCCAGTCTGTGACGTCTGTCCGTCACGATATCCGAAAATCCGCCCTGCAGGCTCTCCGTCAGCTTTGCTAAATACATCTTCTGCTCCTGCAGACGGTTCATGGGACTTAGTGTCTTTAACAGAAGCTGTCTCTGCGCCGTCTTCATTTTTAAGAGCTGTATTTTGGTCATCATGCCGCCGGCAAGTTCCTCTTTTCTGCGGGAAAGCTGTTTTTCCAGCTGGTCGTACTCATATACGGCAAGCTCCGCAGCCGCTGAGGGAGTCGGTGCACGTAAGTCCGCCACAAAATCCGCTATGGTGGTGTCCGTTTCATGACCCACTGCGGAAATAATGGGAATTTCACAGTCAAAGATGGCCTGTGCCACCGCTTCTTCGTTAAACGCCCACAAGTCCTCTAAGGAGCCGCCGCCCCTTCCCACTATCATCACATCCACACCTGTCTTTTCCAGTGCGCGGATGCCGTTTATAATGCTGGGCGCCGCATCCTTTCCCTGCACAATGGCGGGATACAGGATAATTTTCACGTAAGGGTTCCTTCTCCGGGTAATGTTGATGATATCCCGGACCGCCGCTCCCGTGGGAGCCGTCACCACACCCAATGTATGAATATACTTTGGAACGGGTCGTTTGTAACACTCATCAAACATGCCCCGTTCCAACAGTTCCGTTTTCAATTCTTCAAATTTTTCGTAGAGATTTCCCAGACCGTCATTCGTAATCTGCTTTACATAAATCTGGTATTTTCCATCTCTTTCGTAAACGCTTACACTACCTTTTACAACGACCTGCATCCCCTCCTGCATCCGGAAGGAAAGTCCTTTTTTCCGGTCACTGTCGAACATCACACAGGCAATGGTACCTTTTTCGTCCTTTAACGTAAAATAAATATGTCCAGACGGATGGTATTTGCAGTTGCTTACTTCGCCTCTGACGCAAAGCCTCTGCAGCATAAAATCCTGAGTGAACATATTTTTTATATACGCATTTACCTGTGCTACCGAATATACATTTTGTACGGCCATAAAAATCCTCTTTTATACAAACTTCGCCAATACGGCATTGACAAAAGCTCCGGACCCGTCCTGACCGAATTTCTTGGCAAGCTCCACCGCCTCATTGATGGCTACGCTCGCCGGTACACTGTCATCCTTCTCTATTTCATAGACAGCAAGGCGGAGAACAGTAAGCTCTACCTTTCCCATGCGGGTGATGTCCCAGTTCTCGGCCTTTTCGGAAAGCTGCTTATCAATGTCCGGTAAGGACTCCATGATGTGATTGTATTTTTCGGTGATGTACTCCCTGTCCTTTTCGCTGAAGGAATGCATATCTTCATCATAGCTTCCCGTTTCAAAAAACATTTTTAACTGTGCCGGCATCTCCTCCGGATTATTAAATTCCACACGGAACAAAAGCAGAAATATCTGCTCTCTCAATTCTCTCCTGCCCATAGTATCTGAGTTCCCTCTTATCGTATGATTATTTGTTGTTCGGCATACTGACAGCCACGACTCTCACGTTCACATCCGTAACGGTAAGTCCTGTCATATTTTCAATGGTGGTCTTTACTTTGTCCTGTACCTTGCCGCAGGTAACGGGAATATTGTAGCCGTATGCGATATTTACAAACACATCGACCTTTACGCGGTTTTCAAAAATATCAATTTTAGCGCCTTTTCTGGCGTTTTTGATACCAACCTTATCCATCAGTTCGCCTGCCATATTGCCGGCGCAGGCTTCCACGCCTTCAATATCCCTGACTGCCAGGCTGGCAATCATGGCTACTACGTCATCTGCTATCTGTACGGTACCGATATCGTTATTATCTCTTAAAACATAGGTTGATCTTTCTTCCATAATTATGTCCATACTCCTTTCGTCTTGTACTTCCGTTCATGATGTTAGTATAGCACAACCCTTATTCATTCACAAGCCAAAAAGTCAGCGAATGCCCCGTCGCATCCTCCGTGTAGGCTATTCTGCCGCCAGCGGTATAAAAATAGCGGAATATCTTCTGATTTGTGACAAGCTCTGTCCCAAAGGTGTCGTAAACGGCATCGTCACTGCACATAAATGTGATGGTGGTTTTGCCCGCATCCTGCTCCTTTTCAAAGAAATCCTCCACCGCTTCCTCATCATACTCCGTAAAATAAGCGCCCTCCGTCACATAGTAATTTGCCTGCATGGAGGTACATTCCGGCAGGGCAAACAGAGTATCCACCGTGTGGGTTTTCTCTAACATAACCGCCGGTACGCAGAGATAATCATAGTTAATCTGCGGCAGGCTGCCGGTGCCCTCTTCTTTTTCTTCGCTCTGATAGGAAGGGTCGCCCCATGTGGCGTCCACGTAATAGCACTGTCCGTCCACTTCCACTAAATTAAACGCATGCGCCTGTCCGCCGTAAACCGTGCCGGACACAAGTACACTGTTTATCCCTGCCCGGTTCAAAAGATACTGCACCGTTTTGGCATATCCCTGACAGACGGACTCGCCCGATAATAAACAGGAGCAGATATTCTGGTTGTCCGGGGCATCCTTCCTGTAATCGGTGTGCAGAATCACATATTCGTACACATATTTTACTTTTTCGTAATCGGATGCCTCTGCCGGCAAAGCCTGCAGGCATTCCTCTGCCGCCCGGTCGATTTCCTGTTCCTTAAGCACCCGCTCATAGGTGTCCATGGTATAGGTGCCGGAAAAGCTGATTTTCAGTAGCTTGTCCGCCAGTGTATACTTTGTATAGGTGTAGCCGCTCACGAAGAACAGCTCCGGGTGGTCGTTCATAACGGCATAAAAGACCTTTTCGATGTCCTCTTCCCCGGGCTCTCCCGAAAAACCGGTATGCAGGAGATATTCCTCCTCCATGCCGGACAGGGCAAGGTAAATGTCCCGGTACCACACCTGTTCTCCCTCGGACAACGCCTCCAGGCAGAACTGTCTGGTAGGGTATTCCTCTTTCATGGCTTCCGCATATGCTGCCATCTGTGTTTCATCCATTGTCTGTGCTTCCCCGTTTTCCTGTGTTTCCTCCCGTAACGGGGAGGCACAGGCACTCAGGCACACTGCAAGGATTGCTGCCGTAAGTACTGTTCGTTTTAATTTTCTGTTCAAATCTGCCTCTTTACTGATTGCGTCCGAATTCGGAAAGCTCCAGTCCCGGGTTTCTGTCCAGTGTCATACCCACACTCCAGGAGTTGACAAACAGAAGTAAGGGATTGCCCTTCAAATCCTGAATCTTCTTCATATCCGATGTACCGGTCAGCTTCTGTAAATCAATATCCTTGTTTTCAATCCAGCGGATATGTTCATAGGGAAGCGGCTCTAAGCGGATTTCCACATTGTATTCGTTGTTCAGGCGGTACTTTAAGACATCAAACTGCAGGACACCTACCACACCCACGATGATTTCTTCCATACCGGTGTTGTATTCCTGAAAAATCTGGATGGCACCTTCCTGGGCAATCTGGGAAACGCCCTTGATGAACTGCTTTCTCTTCATGGTATCTACCTGACGCACTCTGGCAAAATGCTCCGGTGCAAAGGTAGGAATGCCTTCGTATTGAAATTTCTGTTTCGGCATGCACAGGGTATCGCCGATGGAGAAAATACCCGGGTCAAATACGCCGATAATATCACCCGCATATGCCTCGTCCAGAATCTTTCTCTCGTCCGCCATAATCTGCTGAGGCTGGGAAAGACGCATGACCTTGTCGCCCTGCACATGGCGTACTTCCATGTTGGCGTCAAATTTGCCGGAGCAGATACGCATAAAGGCAATTCTGTCCCGGTGCGCCTTGTTCATGTTCGCCTGAATTTTAAAGACAAAGGCGGAAAAATCATTTTCCACGGGGTCAATCAGACCGATGTCCGCTTTCCGGGGCAGCGGTGTGGTTGTCATTTTTAAGAAATGCTGCAGAAAATCCTCCACGCCGAAGTTTGTCAGGGCGGAGCCGAAAAATACCGGTGTCAGATCGCCGCTTCTTACTTCATCCAAATCAAATTCCGCGCTGGCGCCATCCAAAAGCTCGATTTCTTCCATGAGCTTGTCCGCTGCCGCCTGTCCGATAACGGAAACAAGCTTGTCCGTATCGGCTGCGTCAATCTCGGTTGCAATACCTTCCTTGGTACCCTTTTCGGTATCGGAATAGGTAAAGACTTTATTTTTCTCTCTGTCAAATACACCCTTGAAATTTTTACCGGAGCCGATGGGCCAGTTGACGGGACAGGTGGCTATTCCCAACTCCTTCTCGATTTCGTCCAGCAGATCGAAGGTATCGTTGGCATCCCTGTCCATCTTGTTGATAAAGGTAAAAATAGGTATCTTTCTCATGACGCAGACCTTGAACAGCTTTCTGGTCTGTGCCTCTACACCCTTGGAGGCGTCAATGACCATGACGGCTGAGTCCGCCGCCATCAGGGTACGGTAAGTATCTTCCGAGAAGTCCTGATGTCCCGGTGTATCCAGAATGTTGATGCAAAATCCGCCGTATTCAAACTGCAGTACCGAAGAAGTTACAGAAATACCTCTTTCCTTTTCGATTTCCATCCAGTCGCTGACCGCATGTCTGGCTGTTGCCTTTCCCTTTACGCTTCCCGCCAGATTGATGGCTCCGCCGTAAAGCAAAAATTTCTCCGTCAGGGTCGTCTTACCTGCATCGGGGTGCGAAATAATCGCAAAAGTTCGTCGTCTGTTTATTTCCTCTGCTACTGAAGCTGCCACAGCTTTCATCCTCCAAATCTTAACTTACTGCACATGTTGCGTGCTTACCTTAATATGCCCTCTCCCGCAAAGGTGGGCACAATGTCAAAATATTGTAACACAGATGCACCGATATCTGCAAATGTTTTTCTTGTCCCCAGATTGCCCGGTGCCACCGGCTTTCCGTACATAACAAAGGGCGTATACTCCCTGGTGTGGTCCGTGGTCTTTAAGTAACCGGGATCACAGCCGTGGTCCGCCGTTATCATCAGCACGTCCTCATCCCGCATTTTCGCCATGATTTCCGGCAATTTGCCGTCAAAATAAGAAAGCGCTTTCGCATAGCCGTCAATGTCCCTGCGGTGTCCGTAAAGCATATCAAAATCCACTAAATTGATAAAGCAGATGCCTTCAAAATCCTTGTCGAGATATTCTAAGGTTCTCTCAATTCCCTCGGCATTTCCGCTTGTATAGACATGCTCCGAGATGCCGCTTCCGGCAAAAATATCAAATATCTTGCCTACGGCAATGGTATCTTTTCCGTGTGCCTGCAGGATATTTAATATGGTGTCCCCGGGCGGCTCCAGTGAAAAATCATGCCGTCTCGGTGTGCGGGTATAATTTCCGCTTTCCCCGGTAAAGGGTCTTGCGATAACTCTGCCCACGCCGTGCTTTCCGGTCAGGATTTTTCTTGCCATCCGGCAGTATTCGTAAAGCTGCTCCACCGGAACCACATCTTCATGGGCGGCAATCTGGAACACGCTGTCCGCAGATGTGTAAACAATTAAATCGCCCGTTTTGACATGCTCGTCGCCGTATACTTTAATGACTTCCGTACCGGAATACGGCTTGTTGCAGAGCACGCCTCTGCCGGTTGCTTTCTTAAACGCATCCAGTACCTCTTTGGGGAAGCCGTCCGGATAAGTGGGCAGCGGAGTCGGGGAATAAATACCGGCTATCTCCCAGTGTCCGATGGTAGTATCTTTGCCCATGGAAGCTTCCGTCATACGTGCAACTCTGCCCGTTATATCCGTCACCTTACTTTCTACCGACGTGCCTTCTATCTGAAAAAGTCCCAATTTTTCCATGTTTGGCATAGAAAAATAAGGACTTTTCGATACTGTTCCCAAGGTATCCACACCGTAGTCTCCAAACTTTTCCGCATCCGGCATCTGTCCGATTCCAAAGCTGTCCAGTACGATTAAAAATACTCTCTTCATCTCATCCGTCCTTCCTGTCGTTTCATTCGTTTATCTTACCACATATCCTTTTACTCTACAACTGTACTGATTATGATATTTTCTGCCGGAATGCCGGCTTTTCTTTTCACAATATCTTCAATCTGGGCTCTCTGTGCGTCCGTCAGCTCCAGTGCATTTACCACCACATCGGCACCGTCCCCGCTGATGCTTACCACCACACCGTCAAAGCCTTTTGCCTGCAGTAAAATTTCCGCGCCCAGTTCCTTTTCCGCTACATTTGTCATCTGCACCATGGTCTGTACGGCTTCCTGCTTCTGTTCATCGCTTAAGGCGGTGCTGTTGATGACTTCCATCAGGGTTTCCTTATTCTTGGCTCTCACCTGCTCCTTCAAAAGCTTTGCTTCGGAAAGCACAGCCACAGAGGAATTGGATGTAAATACGGCTTCTCCGGGAATTTCGCCCTGCTGTGGTGTCACGTAAGAACCATCCGCCTGTTCAAGGCCTGTTTCTGCATCCGCACCGCTTAATGCCAGATCTTCCTCCGACAAGTCATCCAAATCCGTATCCAGACTTTCGATTTCCACATAGTCCCCGTTTGCCGCCGCATCGTCCGTAAGTCCCATGATGTCGTTCAGGGAATAGTCATCGTTTACCACACCGTCCGTCAGGTTTCCCGCTTCCTCACTGGTAATTTCTCCGTTTGCGGAAGTGGGCACATAATCTTCCCCGGACAGATTTTTACCGGTAAACTGTAAGTACCCTGCTACCGCAATCATAATGGCAAGTGCAGTAATCATCAGTTGATTTTTTTTAAGTATGTTTTTCACGTCATTCTCCCCTTCACTAAACTTTCGGTTTTCTACCTGTTTCATTATATTAAACTTTTCCATTCTCTATGCATACGTGTCTTATTTTGCCCTCAGAAATTTCGGAGTGCACTCTCCCCGGCTTACCCTGCCTTCAGCACTTTTACCCGATGTGCCTCCACGCCGAACAGTATCTGTACCGCCTCCGATAAATTTTTACTCACTTCCCCGTTGCCGGCTCCTTCCGCCACCACGACCACGCCCTCCACGCTGGGGCTTAAGGTTTTGACCACATAGGGCTCTTCATAGCCGTTCCCCTTTCTGTAAACCGTTGCATCCTCCGTGGCAAATTCGCTCACCATCCGGCTGCCGCCCTGGCTGTCCTGTTCCGATGTCTGGGAACGTGTCACCGGCATATCCTTCTCCACAACCTGTTCCGAAGACGCCCTGATGGTAATCATCACCTTCACCTGCCCGGCACCGCTTACCCCGGAAAGAAGGCTTTCTGCTTTTGCTTCCATTTCCTTTATATACTGCTCCTGCTCCCACACATAGCCCGTCCCGGTGCCCCCTCCCGTCCCGCTTGTGGTTGTTTCGCCATATCCCGCCGTGTAGCCTGCGGTCCCGCCTGCCTGATATCCTGTTCCTGTGTTTTTAGTTTGATAACTTCTGTTATCATTGCTTCCCGATGTGCTTTTTCCGCTGGTTCCCGCTGTATCCACCGGAATGGCAATTACCATGAACAGCACGCCCAACAACACGATAATCAGAAGGTTATTTTTATTATTCAGGAATTTCACTATGGAATCTTTACGGATTTCCTTCATGCGCCTTCACCTCGATTTCTACGGTTTCTATGGGGGCGGGAGCCTCTGTGGAATTTTCACCGTATATATTATTAAGTTTCGATTTAATTTCTCTTGTGTAGATTTCCTGCCGTTTTTCTTCCGATAAATCACATATGTAATTTATTTGCATCATATCCTCCTGCATCATTTGCTCATACCCGGCAAGGCTCTGTGAAAAAGCCTTTTCATCCGTCTGCCCGAACAGCTTCAGAAGCGGCATCATGAACAGGGTCAGCGCCATCAGGTGCACAATGAATTTCAGATACTTTTCATACATGCCGTTCGGTTTGAGGTGCAGGATAAGCTGCGCCCCTATTAAGAAAATGCTCGCTTTTTTTATGACCGAAAAGATTTCATCACCCATTTTCCGCGCCTTTCTTTCTTCATTTTCCATGCCCTTCTTTCTTCCTTCAGCGGTTTGTGGTAAATGCCGCCACGGATATGGTTATCATAAATAACAGAAAAGAAGTTCCCGCGGTCTGAAACAGCAGCCTTCCGGCATTGCCCACCCTGTCGGCACAGGTGCTCATCCTTTTATCACTGACAAGTCCCATGAAGGCTCCCGCCGCTTTCAGGACAAACGCCGTCAGAAGCAGCTTGCAAAGAGGCGGCAGGGCTATGGCAATCAGCAAAAGCAGCGCTGTAAAGCCGATGCCGTTTTTTATAATAACAGCCGCTCCGAATGCCATATCCACCACACTGTCCGTCACTTCTCCCACTCCCGGAATGGCGGAGAGCCCTTTCTGCAAAAGCCCTGTTTTGGCACTGTCAATCGCCGGGGTAAGCAGGGACTGCAGGGTACTGATGCCCGCCACAATGCCAAGGGATGCTTTCAGTAAAAACCGTATCATTTTTTCCATGCCGCTTTCCAAAAGAGTCAGTCTTTCCTCCGACAGGCATCCGTTTAAGACCGCCAGAAGCATATAGCTGTTAATAAGAGGCATCAGCAGGGTCAGCAGTATTTTCTCCACCAGAAAAATAATCAACAGGATAATCTGATACCCCGCCCCCGCCGTCATGGTTCCCGTAGCAATGCCCACCGATAAAAAATAAGCGGGGATAAACACCTGTATAAATGCCACAATATTCTGGATTGCTTCCGCCGCCGTATGCGCTGCACTGAAAAAGCATTTCATCAGAACCGCCGCCATATACAGATACAGAAAATAAAACCCGGCATCCGCCACCTGATGCTTATCAAAAATACGGATAAAATGGGAAATAAGCGCCGCCCCGATGCCCATCAGTAACAGGAGCAGAAACGTATTTTTTAAAGATGCAAGGTCCGTTATCACACTGCCGAAGGTCATCTGCACCACACCTGTCAGCGCCCCTTTTATATCTCCCGTGAAAGCCTGTTTCAGCAGGGTTTCCAGGTCAATCTGCAGGGTTGGGAAAAGTTCCCCTAACTGTGCTTCTATGCCGTCCATCCCATATTCCCGAAAAATGCTGTCCATATCCATTTCCATGGCATTCTCCTATACAAAATTCCGGATTTGTTCCATGACCGCAAACAGAATGGGAAGTCCCGCAAAAATAACGGACAGTTTTCCTAAAATTTCTATCTGTCCTGCCACGGAACCATATCCGGCATCTTTGCAAATCCCCGAAGCAAACTCACAGATATAAGTAATACCGATGACCTTCATCAGGGTAGCCAGATACCCGCCCTCATCCGACCAGATTTCCTGAACAATCCGGTACTTGTCCAGCATGGAGGTTAAAAATCGCAGGGTATAGCCGAAAATCAGAATGGCGCACACACAGCCTATGTAAAAGGAATATTCCGGCTTCCGGTTCTTAAACTGCATGGCAAGAACCGCACATAAAATACCGCTGACCGCAATCTTTGTAATCTCTATCATTTTCTTCCCAACCCGCCTTCTACAGGGAAAACAGCGCCTGTATATTGGTAAACAACTCATAAATATAGGGTACAATCCAGGAAATTACCAGGATAAGCCCCGCCAGACTTACCAAAAAAGCCTGCTCTTCCCTGCCGCTGTGCTTCAATATCTGACTTAATATGGTGACTAAAATACCCACTGCCGCAATCTTAAAAATCAGCCCAATACTCATTCCGACGCTCCTCCTTACAACAGAACAATAATCAGGAAAAGCCCTCCCATGATGCCAAGTCCCGTTGCTAATTTTCCCTGCTGCAGTACATTCTGTTCCCGGATCCTGCGTGCCTCTTTTATGGCGTCCCGGTGCCCTTCCATGACTCTCACCTGCATCTGCCAGTCCTTTAGCCCCTTAACCTTTGCAAAGGAAAGGAAGCTTTCTTTTTCCTCTTTCGTAAGCGGCAGCTTCTGTAAAAGAATGGCAAAAGCCTCTTCCCAACAGGCAGAAAAATCCCTTCCGTCCTCTTTTTGCAAAAGCTTTCCTACCGAAAGCATAGTACCCCGAAACGGCTCTTCCGTCTTCTCCGCTATCATAAACAGGCATTCATGCAGCGTGGATTTTCCGTACCGGACTTCACTGATAAAAAGGTCCAGTATTTTTTCCATGGTCTTAAGAAGCCGGATGCTCTCGTAATACCTTGTCCGGTAAAAAAGCCCCAGCGCCGTACAGCCTGAAAAAATCAAAATTGCTCCGAAAAGTCGCAGCATATTTCCCCATCCTTTCCATAAACCGCTTTTATCCTCGGATGCCCCTGTTTTTTCCAGAGCACCACAAACCGTTCAAAGACCTGCTCCTGCAGAAGCTCCCGCATATACGGCTTTTCCTGCAGGGAAAGCATGTCTTCCCCGTGAATGGTTGCCAAAATGTTGCACCCGCAGGCAGACACTTTCCGGATGGCATCCACATCCTCCCTGCCGCCGATTTCATCAATAGCGATTAAAGAGGGCGCCATGGAACGGACTAACATCATCATGCCGTGCACCTTCGGGCAGGCATCCAGAATATCCGTCCGGATACCCACATCATTCTGCGGTATTCCCAGATAGCTTCCTGCAATTTCACTTCGCTCATCGACTACGCCCACGGAAACACCCCCTCCGTACACATTGCCGTCCGAAATCTGCCTGACCAGGTCCCGTAGAAGTGTGGTTTTTCCGCACCCCGGCGGGGAAATCAAAAGTGTATTGCATATCTTTTGCTGCCGGTACAGATACGGAATAACCGGGTCTGCGGCTCCCTTCTTTTCATGGGAAACACGGATATTCAGGCTCCCCAGATGCTTTAACGTGCGAAGGCTGCCGTCCGTTTCCAGGACAGCCTGTCCGCATATCCCGACCCTGTGTCCTCCCGGCACACTGATAAACCCCTGCCTCATTTCATCCTCAAAGGCGTAAAGGGAGTCCTTACAGATCTGGTTTAACATATCCCGCAGTTGTTCTTCCCCGATGCACCGCGCATCTTCCTTTCTTTTCGTAAGACCGCCGTCTTTTTCGAAGAAAAATTCACCCCTATGTAGTTTTAAGATAATGGGTTTGTCCACCCTGAGGCGGATTTCTTCTAATTCCCCGTATAAGGTAAGCATCTGTTCTCCTTCCCCGCGAAGGGATGCCGGAAACAAAGCTATCAGACTTTTTTCTTTGCTCATTTTACTTTCCTCTCTGCCTACCTCTAATATATGTACAGGCATCAAAAAAAGAACTCATGTAGAACAAATTTACTATTGTAAAATGTAAGCAATCGGTTATAATATACAGTAACAGGAGCCCCCACACCTCTCACGGAAGTGTCCAATGGGGGCACATTTTTTATAAAAAGGAGGTTGTTCTATTAAGAAACCAAAGACAATTGCCCAGCAGGTTGCTATCCTGCGGAGTAAAAATATTATAATTTCCGATGTATCAGAAGCGGAAGCCTTTCTCCAACGTGTTAATTACTATCGTTTCTCCGGTTACTTTCTACCGTTTCAGGTAAATGGTCACGGTCCATTGTTTTCCCATATAACATTTGAAAAACTGCAAAAAATATACGAATTTGATGAAGAATTGCGCAATCTCATATCCGGCGCCGTGGATGAAATTGAAATTTATTTGAGAACCCAGTTCTCCTATTATCATGTCCATAAATACGGAGAAGAAGGCTATATGGATGCCGGAAATTACAACAGAAAACATAATCATCCCGCCTTTGCCAGCAGAGTACACGCCTGTATCAGAGAAAATGCGGGAACTCTGGTCGTAAAGCATCACATGCAAAAATATAACGGACATTTTCCCCTATGGGTTATCATCGAGTACTTTTCCATGGGCATGATTTCTTATTTTTATGCCGATATGCCCAATCACGATAAATCCGTACTTGCCGGTCAGTTATATGGGGTAAATTATCAGATTTTAGAAAGCTGGCTCCGCTGCCTGACAGACCTCCGTAACAAATGCGCCCATTATTCCAGATTGTATTATTGGATTTTTCCTGCCCTGCCCAAAATGCCTGTTTCCGAAAAATATATTCCAACCCGCCGCTTGTTTTCCCAATTATACATGTTAAAACAACTGTATCCCCATTCTTCCAACTGGAATACAAATTTCGTAAAGCCTCTCAACAAACTCATAAAGAAATATAAACCCTACATATCTGTCAGACATTTAGACTTTCCTTACCGTTGGAAATCCATGCTTACCTGTAAATAATAACTGAACGAAAAAAAGAACCCGCGAAAGGGCGTACAACTTAGGGATTTGAAAAAGAAACCGAAAATCATAAGCTGACGCACCTTAAGCGGACAAAAGACCACAGTGAGTGAGAAAACTCGCTGTGGTCTTTTCCTTTGCTATGAATTGTTTCTATTGATGTTGTATGGAGCGAGTTCCTCTGCAACCCTGCTCATCGTCTGTGGCTGCGGAAACGCATAGGTGGTAGCAACGGGCATATCTGAATTTTCTTCAAAATTCTCTACCTGCTCCATGACCTTGTTGAACACCTCCGGGCTATACTGTGGCGGATAGCCGTTCTTCACAAGGCAAATCTTAATATCCAGCTTAAGCTGATTTCGGACATTTTGATTGTTGAGCCAATCGGAAAAAGAGGATTTTGTGTCTATGATCTCTTTGACTTTCCTTGCCAGTTCCCGGCACTTGTCATTTACGATCACGCCATCGATTTCTTTATCCGTGCCGTACTCAAAATTGTACTGATCGCGCAGGGACACCAGAATGTCATAAAACGCCTTTTCCTCAAAGGTCAGCCCTATCTTGCGAAAGCTCTCCCGGCTTTCGTTCATCTGACTTAAGATGGACAATGCCTGCTTGGTGGCTTCTCGTATAATGTCATCCGATGCCTGTTCCTGTGTGGCTCCGGCTTCTTCTGCACTCAGATGTTTGCGCCGTTCATGGTATGCCGCAATCGTTTCTTCCAGCATTTGCTGATAGGTTTTTGCTGCGACCTTATTGATCCTGCTGTATTCCTTTATCTGCTTGCGAATCATTTTGACAAGCAGTTCCAGCTTGGTGGCAGGCATTTTCACATCGGATAGCTTCTCAAAATATTCCGGGCTGAAAATGTCCTCTTCCTCCCCGGCATCAAGAACGCTCTCGACCTGATTGTAGCGCAACGCTTCCTCGACCATTTTAGACACGGTGCGATTCATGCTGTCAGTATCCAGCTCTGTGGTTCCGCTCATCTTGCGGACAAAACCTGCGATTGCCATGAAGCACTGTGCCAGCGCAGACTCGCTCTCCGAAAGCTCCCCGGAAGGCTGGCAAATATCATAACTTAGCCGCATCCGCTTGACAGTTTTCAAGAAATAGGTCTTGAAAGAAACCTTCTGCGTGCCGCTTTTACCCTCGGAATTCAGCTCCTCCGTAGAGGCAAACACATATTCAGCAGCTTTGGCAAGTAGGCGATACCGCTCTACGGGGTCGCTCTCAGGGTTCAGGAACGGCTTAAGGTCGTACCCGGTGAACATAGTCTTGAGGACTTCCAGTTCTTCTCTGAACACCTCAGTGGCCTGTTCTACATCGTCTGCAGTAGGTGCAACCGAAGTATCGCCGCCATAGATCTTCATGGCTTCACGCATATTGTCGCGGATACCGATATAGTCGATGACCATGCCGTATTCCTTTCCGGGATAGACTCGGTTTACACGGCTGATGGTCTGAATCAGAAGATGCTTTTTCAGCGGCTTATCGTTATACAGGTAAGTCAGGCACGGCACATCAAATCCAGTGATCCACATATCTACCACAATGACGATACGGAAGTTAGATTTTTCCTGCTTAAATGCGGCATCTAACTCTTTGGAGCGTTTATCATTTTTCACACCGCCGAGGTAGTTATACATCTCCGGCTTATCATTGCTGCCGACACTGGCTACCATAGCCATAAACGGCATCGGCTTCATAGCATCCAGTTCTTCTTTAGTGGCGGCAGTGCCATCCAGCACCTTCTTCTCCATAAACCATTCCGGGTATATCTCCTGGAATTTCAGCAGCAGGTCATAGGCGATCTGTCTGTTAGAGCATACCACCATCGCTTTTTGAATCCTGTCCGGCTCCTTTTCGCAGGCGGCTGTATAATGGTCGTGAATATCCACGGCAAGGCGTTCCAGGCGGGACGGCTCTCCGAGAATGATCTCCATAGAACTCATCGCCTTTTTACTTGCCTCAATATCCTCCTCGGTCGCGCCATCGTCCGCACAGGTTTTGTAGTAGCTCTCGATTTCCTTGACCTTTTTCGTATCCAGCAGAACCTTTGCAATTCTCGGATGGTACTTGATGGATACCGTCAGTCCATCGGCAACGGCCTGGTCCATGGTATAGCGGTCGATCTCATCGCCAAAGGTCTGATAGGTTTCCGCAATCGGAGTCCCCGTGAAACCGACAAAGGTGGCATGAGGGAGTGCCTCTTTCAGCACTTTTGCATACGGCTTGGAAACCATAGCTTTCATATTCTCATCGGCATCCTTGCTGAACTGGATTTTCCGAGAATGCTCCAACTGTGTTCTGTGCGCCTCGTCCGAGAAGCAGATAATATTATGGCGGTCATTGATAAGACCGATCTTATCCTCCTTGCGGTCACAGAACTTCTGGATCGTGCAGATATAGAAGCCGCCGCTTTCCCTGGCACCGAGTTCCTGCCGCAGGTGCTTTCTATCCTTTACCACAGAAACTTCACCGAGGTTCAAGAACTCCTTGCTCTTGGCAAACAGCTTGATTCCCTGATCCTGCAATTCTTCACGGTCAACGATCATGACGATGGTGGGCGAACCAATCTGCGGAATGTTACCGCAGCGGAGAGAAAGCTGTCGGGCAAGAAACGCCATCGTATAGGTCTTGCCGCACCCGGTCGCACCGAAGTAGGTGCCGCCTTTTCCTGTCTGCTCCACGACAGATTTTATGATGCTCTGTTTGAGCAGTCTTGCGGCAAAGAACTGTGGGTAACGGCAGACGATTTCCCGTTCATCGCAGTCAAAGACTTCGTCTTGAAAATAGATATAGTCGCGGAAGATTTCCAGAAAGCGTTCCGGCGCATAGACACTGCGCACCATCGTTTCGGTTTCTTCAAAAGGCATGATGGACAGCTTGTCCCCATCATTCACGCGCCGCCATGCATAGAAATGCTCATATGGAGTACGCACGGTTCCCAGTCTGGTTTTCACGCCGTCCGAAATGCACGCCAACGGGCAATAGTGCAATAGCTGCGGAATATCGCGCCAGTAGCGGATCGTGATCTGCTCCCAGGCATCGTAAATGGTGGCGTGGGCATCGGCAGGGTTCTTCAGCTCTATGACACACAGCGGCATACCGTTGACAAACAGTAACACATCCGGCCGGCGAGTTTCACGCTGACCATTGTTTATGTATTCCACGGTAAACTGATTGACTACACGGAAAATATTGTTCTCCGGCGTTTCAAAATCAATCAGCGGAACCATGACAGGCACGCTGTTCTGCGGTGTAAACTGAACGCCGTCTACCATCCACTTGTATACTTTGTGCAGGGTAGCAAAGTCACTCTCGGCACCGGCAAGACGAACGGTGTCGTAGAGCTGTTCGGTTTCCTCCGGCAGCAGATTCGGACTGGTCTTTGCGATAAAGGCTTTGAAATCCTCTGCAATCAGAACTTCGCTGTAACTGCGCGGAATCTGACTTCCGGCGAGATAGTGCCAGCCGACCGCTTCCAGAAAAGCAATGAAAGCACTCTCGTATTCCGACTCACAGTAGCGACCGTTATAGTTTTTCAGCTTTGCCATGCGCCCATGCCTCCTTTCAGCCCTGTGCTTCTTCGATAGAGCCCTTTATCAGTATCGGACACAGGTCTTTTATCTGGGTTTTCAGTTTTTCGTTGATTTCCTTGCGAGTCAGATAGGCTTCATAAATATTAACAATATCCTGCTGAATTTCAATCGAGGGAATTGGAATCCGTACATCACACATCTCGTCCCAATCAAAGGTTTCTCTGGCACTGCCCCAAGAATGGAAACGAGCATAGCGGTCAAATTCACCACGCCTAAACAGCATAGCAACATAGCTTGGCAGTAGCGTTTTTGTATCTGTTACAGCGAAAACAACATAGGAAGAAGAACAAATATAGGTATTCTGCGTATTGTTATGCGCCAGAGAAATTTTACCACCATTTCTCGATGTGACTGTCACATAGGCAAATTCGTCCGGTTTTATAATGGCATATGGTCGAAGCGACACGCCCTCCATATTGGCTTTCGTATCAATAAATTTCTTTTCGATTGATACACCTTTCACATCGTCAATACTGTATTGAAGTTCCTCGTTCTTTTCTTCGCATACAGAAATAAATGTTCCGAGTTTTTGCAATGGATATTTGCTTCTAAGCTGGTCTATATATGCATCACAAGTCAGTTTCAAATCCTCCAGCCCGCGTTTATAGCTTTGTTGGTTGGTGAGCATGGCATTGTAGACAGCTACATATTTCTGCTGGATGTCGATAGTCGGAAGGTTGAGCGAAATTGAGCAAATATCCTCCCAGTTATAGAACTCTGTGGAACTGCCCCATGAATTAGTAATAACATATCGGTCAAATTCCGGTCTGTTAAAAAACATATAGAGCCAAATTGCTTCTAAAGTCTGCTTGCATTCATCTTTAACCCTAAAAACCACATAGTCTTCTGTGCAGATAATGGGGCGTTCACCATTATTGTAGGCTATGCTGAATTTTGAACCGTTCCGTGATGTTCTGTGGTTAAAAACAAACTCACCAGGGCTTACAATTTGGAATTTTGTTAAATCGCGTCCATTCAAATCAGCTTTGGTCGGCATTAACTGCTTTAGATTATTTACACCACGAACATCGGCAATGCCATATTGCAAATCGGAATTCCTTACATCTCGGAGTTCAATCAGTTCTCCCAGCTTGTATTTACTCAATCCCATAGCCAATCCCCCTGAATGCATCTTCCAGCATCTGCTGGGATTTCTTTTCCTGCTTCATGACCTCCTGCATTTCTGTCTGGATACGAGCCATTTCCTTTTCATAGTCGATTTTCAGATCATGGTCGATAAATTCGATGTACTTGCTCGGGGTCAGTGCCCAGTTGTTTTGCTCGATCTCATCAATGCCCACACTGCGGTACAGTTCCGGCACATCATAGCGGCTGCCGTCTGTGCCCTCGCTCTGCCAGGTGTGGTAGATGTCGGCGGCTCTTTCGATTTGGGTGCTGTCCAGCAGAACTTTCTTCTTGTTCTCGCCCTTAACCGGATTTTCCGTCCATGTACGCAGATCCATGAACAAAATCTCGTGTTCACGGTTACGCAGGGTTCTGCCGTGGTAGCTGCCGCCCTTTTTGTTCTGGTTCAGAATCCAGAGGGTCACGCTAATATCCGTGGTGATAAACAGCTCACGCGGCAGAACGACGATTGCCTCCACCTTGTCATTCTGAATCAGCTTTTTGCGGATCTCCAGCGTGTCACTGTCGTTCAGTGCGCCGTTGGCAAGCAGGAAACCCGCAACGCCTGTCTGCTTTTTCAGGTGTGAGAGTATATGTAAGATCCACGCATAGTTGCCGTTGCTTTCCGGCGGTGTCTGGTAATCTGCCCAGCGAGGGTCATGCTCCAAGGTACTGTCATACCAGCTTTTGAGGTTGAACGGCGGGTTTGCCATAATATAGTCGAAATACAATCCCTTGTGCAGATCGTTCAGAAAGCTGGAATCACTGGTTTCGCCAAGGTTATGACTGATACCGCGCAGTGCAAGGTTCATTTTGGCAAGGCGATAGGTCGCAGGCTCTTTTTCCTGTCCATATACATTGATGCGGTTGATGTCACCCTGTTTGGATTTTACAAGCGCCGCACTCTGGATAAACATACCGCCGGAACCACAGCACGGGTCATACAGCGTGCCGTCATACGGCTCGATCATCGTTGCGATGAGCTGAACGGCATCATGCGGCGTGTAGAACTCGCCCTCCTCCTTTGTGGCATTGACCGCAAATTCTTTGAGGAAATATTCGTACACACGACCGATTAGGTCTTTTTCCTCGCCAAACTGCTTATGGCTGATCTTGTTGACTTCATCGATCAGCTTTTTGATGTCGTTTGCTCCGAGGTTGCGTGTGGTAAAGGTGCCCTCTACAAAGCAGCCTTTTAACTGCTTAGAGCCTGCCGCAATGCTATGGAGCGCATTGTCCAGTGCCACATTCAGTTTGGGCGCAGGCGTATTGATGATGGTAGACCATCTTGCCTCCGGCGGCAGATTGTAGGTGCCGTCTGCAAAGGTGGCATCGTCAAAGAACGCCGCACGGATATTTTCATCGTCCGGGTCAAGCCCCTGTTCCAGCAAGGTCTGGCGGAGCTTCTCCACGCCGTCCTCATATTTTTCACCGATAAAACGCAAAAACACCAGCGTCAGCATCATATCACGCTTTTCAAAGAAAGAGCCGGAATTGCGTGCCGCACGCAGTATATCTCTGCACTTAAAGAGGATTGCATCCAGATTGATGGTATCCTCTGTCTTTTTCTTCGCCATTTCGTTTTCCTCCACTTATCCTCCAACCGTAATTCGCCTTGTAGCAACGGTAGGGGGTATCCAAATCTCTACGGTCTTATCCTCTAAAGACCGGCGCCCCCTCACACGCAAATTTCCGCGAAATTACGCAGGGGGGATACCGTATCTTCTCGAAATCAAGTCGAGTTTCTTTCTATTCATACAACCACGCTAAATCAATTTTTATCGGATGCAGTCTGTTTGACTGCTGTTTCGCCGGATTGTTTTGATTTGCGTGGTTTTTTATTTGCTTTTTGCGCCTTTTCTATGGCTTTTCGTTCACGGAAGGCTTTCTGCTTTCGGGCGTTGCGGACCTTTTGGCAGATTTCAGAATCGCAGTATTCCTGTCGATTGCTTTTCCTTATGATGAACTTTCCGCAGTTGCGGCAGCGGATCATGATTCCCTCCGGGCGTTTGTCCGGCCGTCCTTTATCCTCCGGCGCAGGGTCTTCCGACAGCATTCGTGCAAGTGTGTACCACGCAATATCGAAAACCGACTGCACATCCGTGGAAAATTCCAGTCGATTTGTCCGAGGGTCAACCTTTAGGCGAATTTTGAAATCCGGGATAATCGAAATCAGAGAATCACGCAGTTCCTCATAATCATCATACGGCGTAGTTGCAAATTCGCCCTCAGCGGGCTGTTCTGCCGGGTGGCTCTCGATATAGTCATTCGCACGCTGCATATCTTCCAGCAGGTCATCACAGGTGTTGCCGCCTGTCAGTATTTCGTCCGGCACCGTAACGGTTGCCCTTTTGTATTTCTCGAAATACGAATATCCCTCAAAATACTTGCCCTCTTTTGAAAGATTGTATGCCGCATCGTCATCGGCAACACAAACTCCCTCCAGCGCGATATAGAACATGACAGCGTTATACAGCTTACCCAGATCATCCATAAAATCGGAAAGGCTGAATGTGCCATCTTTCTCCACCAGTTTTGCATCACATCCATTGATGTCAAAACGGTCGTTGAGCGAGGAATAGATCGCATCTATGTTGTACGGATGCATATTCGCTTTGCACCATTTTATGATCTGGTCTGCATATGGCGTATTATTTGCCCGATTGTTGATTTCTGCTGCCAGATTACAAAGGCTAACGAGCAAGCCCTTTCCAGTCAATATGTCCTCTTCTGGGAATAGCGGCTCCTGCCCAGGCTGACATATAGGGTGTACACAGTCATCGGTATCACACGCATAGTCCGCAAAACGGAATGGGTGATAAATAAGTTGCCCTACGCCGCCAATCTCCTTGACACCAAGAATATCCGTCATTTTGTTTGCTTTGGATGGTATATAGTCCCCATTCCAGTTCAGTGGCATAGCCGCACCCCTTTTCGCTAAATCGTAACCCTATCAGTAACCGACAGATTTTGGACTTCGGTTACATTATATTCTAAAATATTATTGAAAGCAATACCAAGCGACAAAATTATTTGCAACTGGGTTTGTGGACAGCACCTTGAAAACTTCATCCCGTTCTCGATAAAAAGCCTTCTACCTGCCGGGACTGGTCACCTGCCAAGAGCGGATAGAAAGAAACTGTTATTGAAGAGGCGGATACAAATCCGAAAATCATCGAAAGGAGGGATACGCATATGGAGAAAACAACGATGAGCGTGCAGGAACTGTCAGCCCAGATGGGCATCAGCCTGCCCAAGGCATACGAGTTGGTAAAGTCCCCTGACTTTCCAACCATCAAGGTCGGAACGAGAATCCTCATCCCCATTGAAGCGTATAAAGAATGGCTCATCCGAACTTCAACGAAGTAAGGCGAGCACTCGATTGCACCATCGGGAGGGAGATGAAAAGATGGAAAGCATGAGCATGGATGATTTGAAGCAGCGACCATTATGGTTCTTGTGGATGTATAAGGCAAAGGGCGGCAAGCCCACGAAAGTGCCGTTCGCCGCAGATGGCGGTCAGACGGGCACCGACAAGGCGCATGAGAACACATGGGTGTCATATTCCGAAGCAGTCAAGGCGCAAAAGAAATATCCGGGTTCCGGCATCGGTCTGAAAATCCCGGAGGGGTTCTTCTTATTAGATAAAGACCATGTGGATATGGATGATCCGTTTGTCAAACTGCTGCTTTCAAGATTCGACAGCTATGCAGAAATATCTCCAAGTGGAAACGGACTGCACATTCTCGGTCGATATGAACCCACAAGACTTCCGATTCATTACGAAGAAAGCCGTAGGCGCTTCGTACTTGACAGTGATTTCTACCAGAAGAATTCTAAAATCGGTCTGGAACTATACCTGGGTGATGTAACAAACCGTTATGCCACTTTTACAGGCAATACCATCAGCGATCTGCCGCTTGCAGACTGTACGGATGCTATTCTTACCACGCTGGATAAGGATATGCGTAAAAAGCCGAAAGTCAAATACAGTTCTGTCCGTGACGGTGACCGAGAGATTTTCGATACCGTTTGCAATCTGCGTAAACAGAAAAACGGCGAGAAATTCGTTCGGCTGTACGACAAGGGCGATTACAGCGATTACGGTTCACAGTCAGAGGCGGATGCGGCACTCTGTGCCATGATTGCCTTCCGCACAGGTGTAGACCCGGAGTTGATCGATGCTGTCTTCCGTGGTTCGGCTCTCTATCGAGAAAAATGGAATCGAGAGGATTACCGCACAGCAACCATTGATGCCGGGATCGCTGCCTGTAACGGAGTGTTCCATAAATCTCGTATGGAACATCCTCCGTTCATCAAGTTCAATGAGCAAACAGGAGAGCCGTCTATCAGTGTTCCACTCCTTGCCAAATATGTGCGGGAACATCTGGACTATATTTTAGTCCGCGACAGCGGCAAGCAGGCACTGCTGAAATATGTGTATGAGAACGGCTGTTATCGACTTTACGCCGACAATATGTTCCTCGGCATCATCAAGCAGTATATCGCGGATTATGACGAAGAACTGGTGAACATGAGACAGGTCGCAGGCGTGTTGGAGCATATCAGCACCGACCTGAACTATATCCGACAGGACGAACTGAATGCCGATGAGAGCATTATCAATTTCCAGAATGGACTGCTCAAGGTATCCGCCACAGGAACAGAGCTGCTCCCGCATTCGCCGGAGGTACTCTCTACGATACAGCTTCCGTGTGAATGGTCAGAGCAAGCTATGACAACCCCTGTGTTCGATTCCTATATGGATACGCTCACCAATGGAGATACGGCGGTAAAGCAACTGCTGATGGAATTCATTGGTGCTGCCATTTCTAATGTGAAAGGCTGGCGAATGAAGAAAGCCTTATTTCTGGTCGGACAGGGTGACACAGGCAAGTCTCAGCTAAAAAGCCTTGTGGAACGGCTGCTCGGCAAAGGTAACTTCATCGGTGTTGATCTGAAAGAAATCGAATCCCGGTTCGGTACGGGTGCCGTATACGGCACAAGGCTTGCGGGCAGTTCGGATATGAGTTTTCTCTCGGTTGACGAATTAAAGACCTTTAAGAAAATGACGGGAGGAGACAGCCTGTTTGCAGAGTTTAAGGGGCAGCACCCGTTTGAATTCACCTACAACGGTCTGCTTTGGTTCTGTATGAATCAGCTGCCGAGGTTCGGCGGAGATAACGGAAAATGGGTATATGACCGCATTATGGTCGTTCATTGCCCGAATGTCATTGCAAAGGATCAGCAGGATAAGCAATTGCTGGACAAGCTGTACGCCGAGCGCAGCGGCATTATAAGGAAAGCTGTAACCGCCTTGCAGCAAGTCATCACCAACGGTTACCGATTCTCAGAGCCGGAAAGCATTGTGCAGGCACGAAGTGAGTATCAGTCTTCCAACAGTACGGTCATTTCGTTCTACGAGGAGTGTATGTGCCCGTGGGAAGACGGTCGAATCATCAAGCACTGCACGACTGGGCGGATATATAAGGTCTACCAGGCTTGGTGCAGAGAGAACAACAATGGGTATGCCAAAACAGCAAAGGAATTCCGTGAGGAACTGGCGGAACATCTGGGTAGCACATACGCAGATATCACCACCCGTCAGAAAGGCAATACCTATTATAAGGCGCTCACAATCACAGCCGAGGCAAAGGAATTGTTCCCGACAGCCTATGGATATGAAGGAACCGAATTCTTAGCTGGGTAGCAGAGGTAGCAGTACGGGTAGCAGTATTTTTCACATCTGCTACCCAAAAAACCTCAGTAATATCAAGGGTTTTTGGCATCGGGTAGCAGTGGGTAGCAGTACTTTAAACTTCTTAGCGAATTTTCAAAAAGTTTAATATGAAGTGTATAGCTGTAGTAAAGATTGTGGAGTGTGGTTATGAACTTGGCTGTGACTGCTACCTCTGCTACCCAGTATCGAAAAAGCCTTATACTACAAGGACTTTTGTGGGTAGCAGTACCGAAAATCACTGCTACCCGTACTGCTACCCAAAGTCAAAGTTCTGCTACCCGGCAAGGAATTTTATCCGACCACAGCGAAAGGAGGTGGATTATGACAAACAAGGATATCGCAATCCAGGCATTATGCGAGAAACTCGGAAAAGAGTATAGCGTGACAACAATTGATTTTGAAAGGGTAATCTACCGTGATTTCGGCAATGGATTCAATGTCGAGATCAGCGGAATGCACACCACGAGCAAGCGCAGAAAAGCAATACTCTATCTTTGGTATGGAAACAGGGCACCCAACTGTACCATTGTGAAAACGGTAAAGAATGTTGACCGCGCTGACATCAGTGCTGTGACCGAGGAACTGCTGTCATACAGCAATGCCTTGATTGCACAGGGCTATGATACCCATAGTAAGGATTTCGCATAAAACACAGAATTTCAGACCGCACTGCTGCACAGGCGTTTCGCTGCGGCTAATGCGGTCACGAACAAGGAGGACACAATCATGTTTAACAAGGACTTTTTTGACAAGCATTTCAAACTTCATAACAAGTTGGTACTGTATACGCCGGACAACATCAAAATGACGATCACCCCGGAGTATCACTTCCGCATCGAAGGCGGGCATCACAGCTTCACACTGCACGACAGCATTGACCTCGCTGAATTTGCCAACAAGTACAACTTTTCTATCAAACCGCACAAGGAGGATATGTAATTATGAGTATGATGAACATTGGAGCAGCGGTAAATTCCGCAGAATATGAGCGCACCTTCTGGGATGCGCTCCGTGGCAAGAATGCCGATACGCAGAGACTTCACGCAGGCAGAGACTCCCTCACAGGAGCCTTTGCCCTGCCTGCCGCAGACAGTCCGAAGTGTGAGGATGCTATCACGGCGGAAAGCACTTTCCGCCAGATTGCCACCATCATGAAACCCAACCGTGAGAGCAAGATCTACACTTACGATTTCGAGAATGTGGCTTCGTGGGTCCCAGAGGGAGCGAATATCCCTACCGAGGAGATGGACAGCGATTTTGAAAAGCTCACCATGCTGTCCCACAAGCTGGTGGTACTTACCAAGGTCGATAACGATTTTGTGTATGATGCAGGCTTTGATTTCAAGAGTCTTTTCCTGCAAAAACTGGCCCGCAGTTTTGCCGCCGCAGAGGATGCTGCCTTCGTAAACGGCACTGGCATCAATATGCCGACAGGCATTCTCGATGACACGGCAGGTGCGGAGGTAGGAGCGACCACCGCTGAAGTTACCTGTGATGACCTTATTCGGCTCTATTTCTCCCTGGATAAGAAATACCGTGACCACGGCATCTGGATGATGAATGATGAGACTGCCATGCAGCTCAGAACGATGAAGGACAGCTCCGGCGGCTATCTCTGGAATCATAACACGGATACCATCTTCGGCAAGCCTGTGATCCTCTGTAAAGCGATGCCGTCCATCGGCTCCGGGACAAAGCCGATTGCATTCGGAGATTTCTCTTACTACTGGATCGTCATCCGTAAGGCACTGGCCGTCCGCACGCTCACGGAAAAATTCATTCTGAATGACCAGACAGGTTATCTTGCCCATGAATTCATGGATGCCAAGCTGGTACATCGTGATGCAATCAAGGTCATGCAAATCGAGAAAGAAATGATTTCCGGCAGGCAGGGATAATTGCCTATTGAAATTCGCCTGCTGTGCGGGTCCCCACCATTTGGATTTGTGGGGACTCCGCACAATGCGAATCGCACAGGATTAGAAAAACGAACATCGCACAAAGGAGTCAACCGTGTGACACCTTGTCGGAAGGAGGATATTTCTATGGAAGAAAAGAAAACAGCCATCTCTCATATGTGGAAAGATGGCACACTCTACATCATCGAATCGGTAATCAGTGATACTGCCACGGAAACAGCCCGCGACAAGGTCGAGCGGCTGATCCTGAATGGCTTGGAAACACTTCACAAAAAGACCGCATAAACACGCAAATCGACTTGACTTTACGGCAGTTGTACGGGAATATAGAGTACCGCTTGAGGGCTGTCAGGAAGGAGGATTTTATAATGACAAACAGACAGCTCCAAACTGCTGATAAAATAACAGCACTCTACTGCCGACTCTCTCGTGACGATGAGTTGCAGGGGGACAGCAACAGCATTATCCATCAGAAGGACATTTTGCGAAAATACGCAGAGGACAATGGGTTTTCCAATATCCAGTTCTTTGTAGATGATGGCTACAGCGGCACGAACTTCAACAGACCGGATTGGTTACGCCTTATGACACTTGTGGACGATGGACAGGTCGGCACGATTATCGTAAAAGATATGAGCCGTCTCGGTCGAGATTACCTGCAAGTCGGTATGTACACGGAAGTGAAATTCCCGAACGCAGATATTCGTTTCATCGCTGTGAACAACGGTGTGGACTCCGAAAACGGGCAGGACAGCGATTTTACACCGTTCCTGAACATTATCAACGAGTGGTATGCCAAAGACACGAGCAAGAAAATCCGAGCCGTGTTTAAAGCAAAGGCAGCTTCCGGCAAACCTTTGACTACCAACCCTCCATATGGGTATCTGAAAGACCCAGAGGACAAGAGTCATTGGGTTGTGGACGAAGATGCAGTAAATGTTGTCAAAGAGGCGTTCCACCTTTGTGTGCAGGGGTACGGTCCCACGCAGATAGCAAGGAAATTCATGGAACAGGGATACATGAATCCAACTGCTCACATGAAAAGCATCGGCATTTCCACGCCGGACAATCGAATCCACGCAGATGATTATCAGTGGGATACCAGCACCGTGGTACACATACTTGAAAGGCTGGAGTATCTTGGGCATACGGTCAACGGCAGAACTTACCGAAAGTCCTACAAGAACAAGAAAATGCTGAAGCGTGACCGTTCCGAATGGCAGATCTTCGAGAATACGCATGAGCCTATCATCGACAAAGAAACCTTCGATATTGTCCAGCGTATCCGAGACGGCAGACGCAGAAATACTCCGCAGGGCGAAATGCCGCTGCTTTCCGGCATGGTCTATTGTGCAGACTGCGGCGCAAAAATGTACCAGGTGCGCTGTAAGCGTTTTACGCATGAACAGGAATACATGGTATGTGCCACCTACCGTAAGCAGGGAAAAGCCAACTGTCCGTCCCACCAGATTCGCAATGTGGTGATTGAGGAATTGCTGTTGAAAAGCATTCAGGACATTCTTGCATTCGCCCGTAGGGACGAAGATAAGTTCGTAACGATGGTTACGCAGAAGTCACAGGCGGCGTTAAACCGCAGTCAGCGTGACGGAAAGCGAGAGTTGGAACAGGCGCATCAGCGCATTGCAAAGCTGGATACCATCATTCAAAGGCTTTACGAGGACAATATTGAGGGCAAGATTTCCGATGAGCGTTTTGCGAAAATGAGTGAGAACTACGAAGCGGAACAGGCGCAACTGAAAAGTCGTGTATCTGAACTGGAAGTACAGCTCCGTTCCGAAAAGGACGATGCTATGAATATGAATCAGTTCCTTGGACTGGTGAAAAAGTACACCGAGGTGCAGGAATTGACGGCAGAAATCATTCGGGAATTCGTGGAACGCATTTATGTTTATAAAGCCGAGAAAATCGATGGGCATCGGGTACAGCGTATCAAGGTGGTCTGGAACTATATCGGAGAGCTTCCGAGTTCTGACCAGCAAGTATGAAAAAACGGCATAGCCGCAATAAACGACTATGCCGAATTTTTCAGGAATTAGAAATCCCTAAGATGAACCGCCAAATGCGAGTTCTTTTCGGATTTTTGTCTGGTTGTCTGTTTACTCTTCCCAGCCCTGCCATTCAATCCATTCGGAGCCGTAGGTAAAGTAATAAACGGAGATACACTGGATTTTTCCGCTGTCGTCCGTATTAACGGAAAGGATTACTACATCGTCCTTGTAAGAGGAGTCTTTGTCGCAGAACCATACATCTGCAAGATCAGCAGCCGCCATGTTCTTCCAGTTGCTGCCGTCTTTGTAAAAAGCGATATCCAGCCATGCGTTGGCATCTTCGTATTCCTTGTAAAGCTCTTCTGCGGTTTCATTGTCGTAATTTATCACTCTGGTATCCCCGGAGTCATACACGAGCTCCCACATAGCATTAGCCGGCTTTACCTGAAACTCATTCAGGTATTCGTCCAGGGAATCTCCTACCTTTAAGCCGCGTGCCAGTACGAAGGACTCTTCGTAATCCTGGTTGTTGTTGCCGTCAAAGGAAAAGGAATAGGATTCATCTCCGAAAATCATGAATCCGCTGTCTTTGGAAAGGGTAACGGTTTCTTCCCCTTTCTGAAACTGGAAATCGGAGTCCTTCCAGGTCTTGCCTGCCGGAAGGGAGCATGCACTCAGTACAAGAGAAAGTGCCAGTGCGGTAACAGCTGCTAATTTCTTTTTCATCTGTTCATAATCCTTTCTTACTTTTTCAAAAGTTATTACTGCTGTGCTACGTCTTTCATGGAGAAGCTGATTCTTCCCATCTTGTCCTTGCCTAAGCATACAACGGTTACAACATCGCCTAAGGTCAGGACATCTTCTACATGCTCAATTCTTTCCTTTGCAATCTTGGAGATATGAACCATGCCTTCTTTTCCGGGAGCAAACTCGATGAATGCACCGAATTCCTTAATGCTTACAACCTTGCCCTTGAAAATCTGGCCTTCTTCAAAGTCTGTGGTGATAATCTTAATCATCTCAACAGCCTTATCCATCATAGCCTTGTCAGTACCGCATACGGATACCTTACCGTCATCGGTAATATCAATCTTTACGCCGGTACGAGCAATAATCTCGTTGATGGTCTTGCCTCTCTGACCTACTACATCACCAATCTTTTCCGGGTCAATCTGGATGGAAATAATCTTGGGTGCGTACTTGCCGACTTCTGTTCTGGGAGCGGCAATGGCTTTCTTCATGCAGTTGTCCATGATGAAAAGTCTTGCTTCACGGCATCTTGCGATAGCGCCTTCTACGATAGGTCTTGTCAGACCGTGAATCTTAATATCCATCTGGATAGCGGTAATACCTTCGGTAGTACCGGTTACCTTAAAGTCCATATCGCCGAAGAAGTCTTCCAGACCCTGGATATCGGTAAGAAGTACGAAATCCTCGTCGGTTTCACCGGTAACCAGACCACAGGAAATACCTGCTACCATCTTCTTGATGGGAACACCGGCAGCCATTAAGGACATGCAGGATGCACAGGTAGAAGCCATGGAGGTTGAACCGTTTGACTCAAAGGTTTCGGATACGGTACGGATTGCATAAGGGAACTCCTCTTCGGAAGGAAGCACGGGAATAAGAGCTCTCTCTGCCAGTGCACCGTGACCGATTTCACGACGTCCGGGGCCTCTGGAAACCTTGGTCTCACCTACGGAGTAGGAAGGAAAGTTGTACTGATGCATATATCTCTTGGATGTTTCGTTTTCATCCAGACCGTCTACCTTCTGTGCTTCGGATAACGGAGCTAAGGTACATACGTTGCAAATCTGGGTCTGTCCTCTGGTGAACATAGCGGAGCCGTGTACTCTGGGAATGATGTCCACTTCAGCTGCAAGAGGACGGATCTGGGTGATTTCACGGCCGTCGGGACGCTTGTGGTCCTTTAAAATCATCTTGCGGACAGTCTTCTTCTCATACTGGTATACCGCTTCGCCTAAAACAGCCAGCCACTCTTCGTTTTCTGCAAATGCCTCGCTGAGTTTTTCGGTAATATTCTTGATATTTTCTTCTCTGGTCTGCTTGTCATCTGTAAATACCGCAACTTCCATTTCTTCGGGAGTTACGATTTTCTTCATTTCTTCAAACATTTCTGCAGGAATTGCACAGCTTGTGTATTCATGCTTGGGCTTTCCTACTTCCGCTACGATGCCGTCGATGAAGGAAATGATGGTCTGGTTTACTTCATGTGCCTTGTAAATGGCATCAATCATGACTGCTTCGGGAATTTCGTTTGCGCCGGCTTCAATCATGATAACCTTTTCTCTGGTAGAAGCTACGGTTAAGTTTAAGTCGCCGTTCTTCCACTGCTCCTGGGAAGGGTTGATAATCAGTTCACCGTCAATCATGCCCACCTGGGTCATAGCGCAGGGACCGTCAAAAGGAATATCGGAAATGCAGGTTGCGATAGCAGCGCCCAACATAGCCACCAGTTCGGGACGACATGCAGGGTCCACACTCATAACCATATTGTTTAAGGTAACGTCGTTGCGGTAATCCTTGGGGAACAGAGGACGCATGGGTCTGTCGATAACACGGCTGGTCAGGATGGCATTTTCGCTTGCCTTTCCTTCTCTCTTATTGAAGCCGCCCGGGATTTTACCTACCGCATATAATTTTTCTTCGTACTCAACACTTAAAGGGAAGAAATCAATGCCGTCTCTGGGCTTGTCCGATGCTGTTGCACAGGATAATACTGTTGTTTCGCCATAGTGCATAAATGCACATCCGTTTGCCTGCTTGCCGACTCTGCCGATATCAACGCTTAAGGTACGGCCTGCAAGCTCCATTGAAAAAGTCTTGTACATACTTTTCTCCTTGCTTTTTTTACAATCCGCCTCGGCGGAAGGGGCTCTGGGTAAAACACCGAAACTACTGAAAAATACACTTACGCAAATATACTTTTCAGCGGTCTCGGGGTTTCGTTTACCCAAAGAGGTGAATAAAGTGACTTTGCGCCCGCCCTGTCTGTATCAGAAACGAAGCCGCGTAAAAAAGCGGAGCAGCCTGTTTTGGACATACTCCGCTCTTTGCATCATAATTACTTTCTGATTCCCAGCTTAGCAATGATTGTACGATATCTTTCGATATCCTTTTCTTTTAAGTAATCAAGCAGACCACGTCTCTGACCAACCATCTTTAAAAGACCTCTGTTGGAGTGATGATCCTTAGGGTTCTGCTTCATATGCTCGGTTAACTCTTTGATTCTCTCGGTCAGTACGGCAATCTGTACTTCGGGTGAACCGGTATCTCCGGGCTTTGTTGCATACTCATTGATAATAGCTGTTTTCTTCTCTTTGGAAATCATGATAAAATCCTCCTAAAAAATATTTAGTAAACACCGGATACGAAGGCCGGGTCGGAGTGTCCATAACCTGCGCATCGGTTAAACCATACCTAATAAAATTACCACATTTTACTTTACTTGTAAACCCTTAATTTTCGGACAGTTCCACTTTTATTCCTGTGCGTATTTGTCTGCCTGTCCGGCAATCAGCGCCGCATCATCGAAGTAGTTAATCTTCATGGCTGCTTTGACCTCTGACATGGTCTTCGCTGCTTCTTCCCTTGCCACTTCGCTGCCCTTCTTTAAGATTTCGTAGATGTCGGGAATCTGCTTCTGCAGCTCTTTTCTGCGGTTGCGGATGGGTTCTAATTCTTCCTGCATAACGTTATTTAAGAATTTCTTTACCTTTACGTCGCCCAGACCGCCTCTCTGGTAGTGTGCCTTTAACTCATCCAGATTTGCGTATTCGGGCAGATAGCGCTCAAACTGCTCATCCTTGCAGAACGCATCCAGATAGGTAAATACGGTGTTGCCCTCCAAGGAACCGGGGTCGCTTACCTTTAAGTGGTTGGGATCCGTAAACATGCTCATAATCTTGGTCCGCACTTCATCTGCGGAATCGGACAGATAGATGCAGTTTCCGAGGGATTTACTCATTTTTGCCTTGCCGTCAATACCCGGCAGTCTGCAGCATACTTCATTCTGCGGAACAAGAGCTTCCGGCTCTACCAGCGTTTCTCCGTAAACGGAGTTAAACTTTCTTACGATTTCACGGCACTGCTCAATCATGGGAAGCTGGTCTTCGCCAACGGGAACCGTTGTTGCCTTGAATGCGGTAATATCGGCTGCCTGGCTGATGGGATAGGTGAAAAATCCCACGGGAATACTGGTTTCGAAGTTGCGCATCTGGATTTCGGACTTTACGGTAGGATTCCGCTGCAGTCTGGAAACGGTAACCAGGTTCATATAATAAAAGGATAATTCCGTAAGCTCCTGGATCTGGGACTGGATAAACAGGGTGGACTTGGCAGGGTCCAGTCCGCAGGATAAATAATCCAGTGCCACTTCAATAATATTCTGTCTGATTTTCTCCGGATTGTCCGCATTGTCGGTCAGCGCCTGTGCATCGGCAATCATAATAAAAATCTTGTCGTATTCTCCGGAATTCTGTAACTCCACTCTCTTGCGAAGAGAGCCTACATAATGACCTACGTGAAGTCTTCCGGTAGGGCGGTCTCCGGTTAAAATGATCTTGCTCATCTGTTAATCTCCTTTATTTTCACTCCTCTGCCTGTTTCCGCAAAGGCAGTCATAGCGTTCAAACGTACCTTAAATTATACTACAGGAAAAAGGCTTCCGTCAACCGGCATACATAATGCCGTCAAAATATTCTTCTTCCTCTACGCCGTTTATCGTATACGGCCATTCGGAATGGTCCACCTCTATCCGGTACAGTGTGTCACCCGCTTTTAAGTCCACAAGACTGCTGCCGTCCGTCCGGTATAAAGTCAGCTTCGTACCCGCGGGTATCACGGCATTGTCTGCTGTCACACTGCCGTCCTCCACCACCTGCACGCAGGGAACATCCTTTTTTGCCGTAAGAGCTTCTCTCCACTCGTATGTGCTTGCGTCTACCTGATAAAAATCTTCATCAGCCACCGGCATGCCGTCCGCTCCCACATAGTACTTCCGGCTGGCGGAATAAGTGCTTAATACCTCCATCCGGCTTTCTAAGTAAAAGTTTTCCGGGTCGGTCAGAAGCTCTTCTCCATATAAATAGGAAGAAGCATCCAAAAGCTGTGCCCTAAGGCCGCAGTTGTTTACCTCACCGACATATACCGCACTGCTGCCGTTTAAATCAAACACCTCCAGCATACGGTAATCATTGTCACTGCCGCAGATGACATACAGATAATTTTTACCGTCCGTGGTATGCAGGATGTAAGGATCATAGCTGTAAGCCCAGATGTCCTTACTGGTTTCCACACCTTTCATGGACACTTTCAGGGCCTCATAGGTTCCGTACTCGTCCATGGATGCCCATACACTTAACTCATCTGCCTTGCCGTCTCCGTCAAAATCAATGTCCGATACATCCAGACCTTCTATCGCATAGACATAAGTCCGGGCTGTTTCCGCATAATAATCGGAAAATACTTCCGGATGCCCGGCAAAACTTACGCTTCCCGACGGCATTCCCGCCGCATAATAGGAAATTTCATAAGGATTGAACCATACGGTCACTCCTTCGTTTGTGATTTCCCAGTTCAGGGTATGATCCGCAGCCGCCTTTAAAATATAATCCTTTAAGGTTTCCTCTTCGTCCAGAAACAGATCATCCCTTGTCAGGCCGCTTTCATAAACCTTTGCCTCTATCAGTCCCGCAAACGTATCCACATCTGTTACTACATCCTGAATCCGCAATTCTTCCCCGGTCCGGGCATTATAGTTGCAACCTGTACTATAGCCGGTTCCATGGGCACCGCCCCAGTAATCATAACCGCTTTTTCCAAGGGAGAGGACTCTGTTGTCCGCCCTGTTTACATAAAAAGAACATTCTGTTGAGTAAGGTGTATATACTTCATATCCGCCTTCTTTCGCTGCTTTCAGGTCATCCTCTGCCTGACTTTTTAAATTTTCATAATCGGTCAGTATGGTGTTCTTATTTTCTTCCGACAGCTTCTTAAGAACCTGCGCCAGTTCCGGGTACCTTTTTTCATCTTCCCCAGTCAGGACAATGACTCCGTATTTCATTTCCACTAATTTGTTACTGTAATCATCGTCCTTATAATAGCTGTCAGACCATTCTCCCTTAATAAGATGCAGAGGCAGCACCGCTTCCTCCGTTCTGCCGTTGTCCTCCCCGGTCTCCTCCGGCAGAGTGTCCCCGGGCAGTGTGCCTGTCGGTGAACCGTCTTCCGTTCCGGTACGAGTTTCTTTATCCGGAAGGCTTTCCGCCGTTTCCGAATTTTTCTGTCCGCAGCCGCCCAAAAGAAGCACTGCCGTCATAATAAGAGCTATCCCTTTTATTTTTTTCAGTTTCATATTTTCCTTCATTTCCGACAATTTATGTCTTCCTTGCATTACTGCCCAGTTACCTGTTATTGTTGTTCTGCGGCTTTTCCCGTCTGTCCTTCTTCACATACAGGAAACGGTCCGACTTGGTGGACAGACGCAGGCTGTCCTGTTTCACATATTCCTGGGCGTTTTCTCTTTTCTCCACGCTCTTTAACTTTGCCTTCATGCCGCTTACGGTAAGAAATGCCACAATAAAGCCGATTACCAGCGCAATGAGAATATGTATCGGTATATTATAAGTATCCCCGCCTGCGTTTACGATGGTACTGACAGCCGTAAGGGATGAAAATGCCTGTAAAAACATAATCTTTTCCTCCTTAATTTATATTACGAAAAATAACAATGAAATAAGAAATGCAATGACAGTGTAGAGCCCGGTCAGACCAAAGAGCCATCTTCTGTATGCTCCCTTGTCAAGCGGCAGGTTGCCTACAAACTTTCCGGTCTGCCCGTTCATGGCAAAAACATACTTTTCGCCCTTCCAGGTGGTATTTAAAATCCACACCGGGCAGAGCACATATTTTACCTTGCCGCCCTGCAGTCTCACATTGCAGTTGACAGTGTTTACCGTATCATATCCCTGTACGGTGTTCCTGAATACTTCTTCCGTGCTCTTTTTAATGCGGGCATTGACTCTGTCCACATTTTCTTCTGCCGTCACATCATATTTATCTGCCAGATAACCTGCCAGATAAGCGGTCTGGAACGGCACTGCCCCCTTGAAATCGAAGGGTTCAACAGACTCCATCAGATCGTCATCCATCTTGGAGGAGCCGTCCGCCGGCACATTCTCAAACAAAAGATTGCCGGCTCTGGAAACACTGTAATAGCTGGTTTCCGTATATTCATACCGGGCATCGGACCAGCGTTTTACCCTGGTTGCGTCGTATCTGGCGTTGGCGTCCGCTTTGGAGTCAAACATCCAGAACGGCACATAAAGTCCCTTTATTTCATCAATATGGTTTTCATCCTTAAATACCTTGGGAAGCAGTCTCTTTCCTTTGAGATGTCTGCCCAGACCTTCCTTCGCCGCATTCCTGTCAATCTTAAAGGGAATGACATAATCGGGCTTTAGGTCTCCCGCAAACATACCCTTCATAACAATGGTGCTGTCGCAGTACGGGCAGCGGGAAGAACCTAAGTTTTCATCTCCCACGATTTCACCGCCGCAGGACTGGCAGGTATACACTCTCATGTGCGCCGTTTCGTCCTCTTTGAAGGTATCCCCGTCGGGCATATCCCATTCCATGCTCTCCGGCTGTTCCGCCTTCAGCTCCTCGTCCATTGCCTTCAGGGTTTCCATTTCAAACTCTGTTCCGCAGTACGGACATTTCATCTTCTGTGCAGTGCTGTTAAAGCTAATGGCGCCGCCGCAGCACGGACATTTGTACTCAAATAAATCTCCCATATCCTCTCTCCTTTTTTCCGTATGTATTTTCTTACACACCTTATTTTGTCTGTTCCGTAAAATATTCCTGCATGCCCTCCGTCATGCTGATGTTTCCATCCTCTGAAATAAACAGTGCTTCCACACCGTATTTTTCCGCCAGCAATCGTCCTTTCTCTTCTCCCAGCACAAAACATGCCGTGGAAAGAGCGTCGCTTATCATACCGTTCTTGCTCAGAATCGTAACACTTTTTACACCGCTCTCCGCCGGATATCCCGTAGCCGGATTTAAGATGTGGTGATACCGTTTGCCGTCCACCTCCACAAAGCGTTCGTAATCTCCCGAAGTGGACACAAACCAGTTGCCCGTAAGGGTCAGATACCCGCAGTAGGCGCCTGTATCAAAGGGGTCCGTAATGGCGACCTTAAACGCCGTGCCATCCGGTTTTTCTCCATAGGTAAGGATGCTTCCGCCCACGGAAATAACCGCCGCCTTTACCTCCGCCTGTCCTTCCAGATAGGCAAGGATATCGTCACAGGCAAGCCCTTTTCCAACGGCTCCCAGGTCCAGTGCCATGCCCTCCGGCAGTAAAAAGCTGTTGTCTTTTCTTTCTATTTTAGAAAACCCGCTGTAGGACAGTGCTTCTTTTATTTCCGCCTCCCCCGGTAAGTGGTAGCCTTCTGTTTTATCTTCATAGCTTTCCTGCGCGTGGGCATCAATATCCCACAGGCTCACCAGTGCTCCGATGGACACATCCAGCGCCCCATCACTGTCCTCATAGATGCCGGAAAGTTCCTGCAGCGTCTCTGCCAGTTCTCCGGAAACCTCCGTGTAGGTGTCTGTTCCGGCGTTGGCATTCAGCTTTGCGACCTCTGAACCGGCTATCCTGCGGGAAAGCATTGTTTCCTCCATGCCGGAAAGCAGCTGCTCCACATCCCCGGTCACATTGTCCCCTTCCGTATACAGTTTCTGGGTAACGACAGTTCCCATGGCAGTATTCACGGCTTCATATTCCTTTACGGTGTTTCCGCATCCGGAAAGAAGCAGCATCGCCACTGCTGGAAGTGTAAAAAAACTTGCTGTAACCCTCTTCATTTCCCTGCTTCCTTTTGTTATACTAACTCTCATAAGTATAACAAACAAACCACCCCTTGACAATATGGGGGAATGAACTTTACCGTCACGGAAAGGTCTGATTATTTTGAAAAACGATAAAAAAATGATGGGAAAAGTGCTGATTTTGCTGCTTCTTCTTTTTCTGCTGCTTTTCTCATCCCTGTTTCTTCTATATAAAAGAGGAACTTACGGCGGGCAGCAGAAAGCCTGCATCTACCAGAACGGTGTCTTGCTTAGGGAAATTGATTTTTCTTCCGTAAAGGAACCCTATTCCTTCCGTCTTGTTTCTTCCGACGGAGGATACAACGAAATTACCGTAAGCGCCGGGGGGATTGCCGTAACGGATGCCGACTGCCCCGACAGGCTCTGCGTCCTTTTCAGCAAAAACAATACCGGCAGGCTCCCCATTATCTGCCTGCCCCACAAGCTCGCCATTGTATATAAGGAAGAAAGTGCTTCCGCTATGGATGCCGTTACTTATTGATACTGCTCGGATTATCCGAGCACGCCTGATTACCGTTGTTGCATAATTCTGATTACCGTTATTAGTTAAAGGAGTTTTATGTCCCGAAAAAATACCCGTCTGAAGCTTAAAAAAATGACCACACTGACGGTTTTTCTTGCCGTCTCCCTGTGTATTTCCCTTGCGGAGAGTTTTTTCCCTCCGCTCGTTCCCATACCCGGAGTCCGGCTCGGACTTGCCAATGTGGTCACTTTACTTTTATTATATGATTTCACTCCGGGAGAAACGCTTCTCGTTCTCCTGATGCGCATTTTTCTGTCTGCCTTCTGTGCCGGTCAGGCCATGAGCTTCGTCTACAGTCTGTGTGGCGGCGTATTGTGCTTTCTTATCATGTGGTTTCTGTACCGTTTTCTGTGCGGCAGGTTTCTGGTTCTCACCAGTATCTTCGGCGCCCTCGCCCACAATGCCGGACAGCTTATGGCTGCCTGCCTGTTTACCGGAGGGTTCAGTGTGCTTACCTATGCGCCGGTACTTGTCGTAAGCGGTATTCTGACCGGCTGTTTTACCGGTGTCTGCGCCTATTTTACCCGCAAATATCTGTCCCCGCATATAAAAAAGCTTTTTTAACCGTTCTGCATCAGACGTTTGTGGATATTTCCAAAAATGCTGTCGCACAAATGCGCCATATCCTCCACGCTCTCCTTCATTCCTCCGGCAATCCATTCCTTGCAGATGGCGTTAAGTCCGCCCTCATAGGCACACATACGGTACTGCTCCACTTTGTCATCCAGACGGAAAATCTCCTTTAAGGAAGGTAAAAAGGAAAAATTACTCTGTTGTTTTTCCCTTGCCTTCATAAGCAGTCCGAAGTATTCGCCATTTTTTCCAAGATAGGAAAAGAACCGTTCAAACCAACTGTAGCTGTCATCCTCACTGACATCATCCGCAATCTCCATCACGGCATCTTCCATTCCCTGATGCAGATCTTTTAAGATATCTTCCTTTGATTCATAATTCCGGTAGAATGACTGCCTCGACACACCGGACTTTAACACCAGCTCCGTAACGGTGATTTTCTCAAACGGCTTTTCCGCCATGAGATCCACCAGGGCCAGCTGCAGGCACTCTTTCGTAAGCTGCCCTGCTTCCTTGCCGGAAAGCCGGTATACATTTCTCTCTTTTACCAGAGTCTTTAAAATACTTTCCACAACTGTCATCTTCTTTCTTTTCAAAAGGCACTTGACGAAATTCACATAAGGTGTTACATTTATGCCAGTGAGATACATGTATCACTGTTACATCTGTAACATGATAACATTTTTGAAACTAAGTGTCAACATTTCCATACAAATTTTACTTTTTACCGAAAGGCAGGTATACATATGAAATATACAATAGCAACATACATATTGATGGCTGTGCTGGTTTCCTTCTTAGGTTTCGTGGTCGAGGACGGCTGGCTGGCTCTCACAAAGGGTTATATCGACAACCGTAACATGCATCTGCCGTTTTTATTCGGCTATGGCATTGCCATGGTAGGACTGTACCTGATTCTCGGCACGCCCGCCACCATGATTTTACCTTTTCAGATAAAGAAAAAGGAAACCTTTGTCCGGTTTATTATTTACTTCGTCCTTGTAATGCTGGCAGTCAGTGTAGGAGAAATCATCCTGGGAACCTTAGTGGAAAAAATCTGCCACTTCTACTGGTGGGACTACACGGTAATCCCTCTTCACATTACCCGGTACACCTCCGTTCCGACAAGCCTCGGCTTTGCTTTGATCATTACCACCTTTATGGATAAGTTCTGCATGCCGATTCTTGACCACCTTGCTGCCATTCCCGCTGAACGCGCTACGGTTCTTGCCTGGATTTTAGGCGTTTCCTTAAGTGTGGATATGGTGTATTCCATGTATAAAATGTACCGGAACCACGGTGGACTCAAAATCTGGAAGAAACAGCTTCCCAGGCATTCTTACCAGGAGTCTTTCTAAGCATTCCGTCCGGTTGTTTAATTGTCTGTTTTAATGTAATAAGAAAACCTGTGGAATTTGAGGTTAATGCCTCCTTTTTCCGCAGGTTTTTTTGTTGCATAAAAATGCACATTCTGTTAAAATAGTATAAAAATTTTATAAACCGCATCGATTCCTGCGAAGAACCGTTGTGATAGGAAAGGAAGGCTTCTATGAAAGCAAAAAGAATCGGATTATCCATTCTCCTTTTAGCCATTGTGGGCTTAATCGTGTATAATGTTGCAGGCCCCGCCGACTTACTTGCCGGTGAAAGCAGTGTCTATGCCACCCCTCTTTCCCTTCTGCCCCCTGTAATCGCCATTACACTGGCACTGATTACCAAGGAAGTATACACTTCCCTTTTTATCGGTGTATTAACCGGTGCCCTGCTTTACACAAACGGCAGTCTGGAACGTACCATGAACACCATGTTATTCAATGAAGACGGCAGTATGGTGTCTAAACTTGCCGACAGCGGAAATGTCGGTATTTTAATTTTCTTAGTGCTTTTGGGCATCATGGTTGCCATGATGAACACTGCCGGCGGTTCATCTGCTTTTGGACGCTGGGCTTCCAAACATATTAAAACCAGAGTCGGTGCGCAGCTTGCCACCATGGCGCTCGGTGTCCTGATTTTTGTGGATGACTATTTCAACTGTCTGACCGTAGGCAGCGTTATGCGCCCCGTTACGGACCGCCACAAAATCTCCCGTGCCAAGCTCTCCTACTTAATTGATGCCACCGCAGCTCCCGTCTGCATTATTGCACCGATTTCTTCCTGGGCTGCTGCCGTTACCTCTTCCGTACCGGAAGAAGCCGGCATCAACGGATTTGCCGTCTTTTTACAGACCATTCCGTACAACCTGTATGCTCTGCTGACCCTTGCCATGATTCTTTTCATCACTTTCTTTAAGGTGGATTTCGGCTCCATGAAGAAGCATGAATGGAATGCAATCAAGGGCGATTTGTTTACCACACCTGACCGTCCTTACGAAGAAACCTCCGATGTGCAAGGCAATCCGAACGCCAGAGTGGCTGACCTGATCATCCCCGTAGTGGTTCTGATTGCCACCTGTGTCTTCGGTATGATTTACACCGGCGGCTTTTTTGAAGGAACCTCCTTCATTGATGCCTTTGCTAACTCCAGTGCATCCGTAGGTCTGGTAATCGGTGGTTTCATTACTCTGCTTTTTACCTTCTTCTACTATATGCTGCGCGGTGTGATTACCTTTAAGGAATTTTCCGAATGCATTCCCGAAGGCTTCAAGGCCATGGTTGCTCCCATTTTAATTCTGACTCTGGCATGGACCCTTTCCGGTATGACAAACCTGCTCGGAGCCAAAGTTTACGTCAGCAACATTGTCAGCGGTTCCGCACAGGGATTCCAGGGCTTCCTTCCCATGATTGTCTTCCTGATTGCTGCGTTCTTAGCATTTGCAACCGGTACAAGCTGGGGAACCTTCGGTATTCTTATCCCCATCGTGCTGGGCGTATTCCCTTCCGGACAGATGATGGTCATTTCCATTGCCTCCTGCCTTGCCGGTGCCGTTTGCGGAGACCACTGCTCTCCCATTTCCGACACCACCATCATGGCTTCCGCAGGCGGTCACTGCAACCACATCAACCATGTTGCAACCCAGCTTCCTTATGCGATGTTTGTTGCGGTATTCTGTTTCATCGGTTATGCCATCATGGGCATCTGCAACCTCGCCGGTGTACTTTCCATCGCCTGGATTGCCCTGCCTGTATGTATCGTGCTGATGGGCGCAACACTCCTGTTTATCCGAAAAAAAGAAGGCATGGAGAAGGAATAACCATAACTATCTGACATAAAAAAAGAAAGCCGCGATGCTTCAACTGTAGTTCGGTTGTTGCATCACGGCTTTTTTATTTATTCCATTTATGTAAGACAGCTTCCACCTGTTCTATAAGCTGTTCTTTGTCGGGGATATAAGAAACATAGCGGGAAGCAAATATATTATTGGACAGACCTCCCAACGCATACTCAGCGGCAATACTATCCTTATCCGTACATAGAATAATACCGATTGGCGGATTATCCTGTTCATCATTTATCTCCGCCTCATAATAATTCAGATACATATTGAGTTGTCCTACCGCTTCCGGCGTAAGTTTTGTTGTTTTTAATTCAATCAGAACATATGCCAGAAGGATTTTATTGTAGAAAACCATATCCACATAATAATGTGTATTGTTCAATGTAACCCGCTGCTGTGTCCCTACAAACATAAATCCCCGTCCCAATTCCAACAGAAATTTTTCGATTTGAGAAACCAACGCTTTCTCAAGGTCATTTTCAAGAATGGGTTTATTCTCCGGCACACCCAGAAATTCAAAAACATAAGGGTCTTTTATGATATCAAGCGGTTCTGCTATTTCAATTCCTTTTTCTGCAAGCGCAAGCACCGTTTCTTTATTGGTTTTACCTGCCGAGAGTAATAATCTTTCATAAAGAGAAGTAGATATCTGTCGCTTCATTTCCCGTACAGACCAACCGGAGTTAATTGCTTCCTTTTCATAAAAGCTCCGCTTATCTGGATCTGATACTGTTAAAAGTTCACAATAATGCGACCACGACAATTTAGCAGACAGTGTCTGTTGAATTTGATATTTCTGATAAAAGCGCCTCATAAATTGCAAATTAGAAACAGAAAAACCTTTGCCAAATTCTTTGGTCAAATCTCTTGAAAGCAGTTTCAGCATTTGTTTTCCATAATCTGCCCGTTCTTTGCTTTCCTGTTCATACTCTACAATAACCTTTCCTATATTCCAATAGGTAGATAAAAGTTCTGTATTTACCTGCACCGCCACATGCTGGCGTGCATTTATTACCAATTCTCTGATTTCATCCCTCAACGCATTGGTGTTTGTGAAATTATTCAAATTCTATACTCCTTTCCAAGAATATATTTCCATCGCATAATTTCACATTTTCTCGTTTTGCACATTATACCATATATATTGTATCGTTACAAGGACAATCCATATCTCTGTATTGTATATAAAAAACAGCCGCCTCAATCACATAAAACGGCTGTTTTTATGAAATTATCGGTTCGCTTTTTTTACAGTAACGCTGTGGCTTACATCATACCGCCCATGCCTGCGCCTGCGGGCATTGCAGGGGTGTCTTCCTTGATGTTTGCTACAACGGACTCGGTAGTCAGCAGAGTGGATGCTACACTGGTTGCATTCTGCAGTGCGCTTCTGGTAACCTTTGCAGGGTCCAGGATGCCGTCTGCAACCATATCTACATATTCACCCTTCAGAGCATCGAAGCCCATGCCGGGGTTCATTTCCTTAACCTTGTTTACAATTACGCTGCCTTCCAGACCTGCATTTGCGGCAATGTGGTACAGCGGAGCTTCCAGAGCCTTAAGAACGATGTTTGCACCGGTCTTTTCGTCTCCTTCGAGAGTATCACGCAGCTTTTCTACTTCCTTGCTTGCATGGATGTAAGCAGAACCACCACCGCAGATAATACCTTCTTCTACGGCTGCTCTGGTAGCTGCAAGAGCATCTTCCAGACGAAGCTTTGCTTCCTTCATTTCGGTTTCGGTAGCGGCACCTACACGGATAACAGCTACGCCGCCTGCTAATTTGGCAAGTCTTTCCTGTAATTTTTCTCTGTCGAAATCAGATGTGGTTTCCTCAATCTGCTTCTTAATCTGTGCAACACGGGCTGCAATGGCATCCTTGTCGCCTTCGCCGTCAACGATAACGGTGTTCTCTTTCTGCACCTTAACGGATTTAGCACGGCCAAGCTGTTCCATGGTGGTGTCTTTCAGTTCCAGACCAAGTTCAGAGCTGATGACCTGACCACCGGTCAGGATAGCGATATCTTCCAGCATTGCTTTTCTTCTGTCGCCGTAGCCGGGAGCCTTAACAGCTACTACATTGAAGGTACCACGCAGTTTGTTGACAATCAGAGTAGTAAGAGCTTCGCCCTCTACGTCTTCAGCAATGATTAACAGCTTTGCGCCGGACTGTACAATCTGCTCTAACAGAGGAAGGATTTCCTGAATGTTGGAAATCTTCTTGTCGGTAATGAGGATGTACGGATTTTCCAGGGTAGCTTCCATCTTATCCATATCGGTTGCCATGTATGCGGAAATGTAACCTCTGTCAAACTGCATACCTTCTACTAAATCCAGTTCGGTCTGCATGGTCTTGCTTTCCTCAATGGTGATAACACCGTCCTTGGAAACCTTCTCCATAGCATCTGCTACCAGGTTGCCGACTTCCTCATCTCCTGCGGAAATGGTAGCGACTCTTGCGATGTGTTCCTTGCCGTTTACCTTAGAGCTCATCTTTGCGATGGCTGCAACAGCACAGTCGGTAGCCTTCTTCATACCTTTTCTTAAGATTATGGGATTTGCGCCCGCTTCCAGGTTCTTCATACCGGCATTAATCATTGCCTGTGCCAGAACGGTTGCGGTTGTGGTACCGTCACCTGCTACATCGTTTGTCTTGGTTGCTACTTCTTTGACTAACTGGGCACCCATGTTTTCAAACGGGTCTTCCAGTTCAATTTCCTTTGCAATGGTAACACCGTCGTTGGTGATAAGGGGAGCGCCGAAGGACTTATCCAGTACTACATTTCTGCCTTTGGGTCCAAGTGTTACTCTGACGGTGTCTGCCAGCTGGTCTACACCTCTGCCTAATGCTGCACGGGCATCTGCTCCGTATTTAATTTCTTTTGCCATAATGAAAACGCCTCCGTTTTTTTATTTTTACTCGATAACTGCTAAGATATCGCTCTGTCTTACAATAATGTATTCTTCGTCTTCAATCTTTACATCCGTTCCCGCATATTTGGAATAAATAACCTGGTCTCCGACTTTCACTTCCATTTTAACTTCCTTGCCGTCTACCACACCGCCGGGGCCTACTGCAATAACTTCTGCCTGCTGGGGTTTTTCTTTATTCTGTCCCGGAAGAACAATACCGGATTTGGTTGTTTCTTCTGCTACTAACTGTTTCAATACGACTCTGTCGCCAAGTGGTACTAACTTCATAATGAATGCCTCCTTAAAGTCTTATGCTTTGTTAGCACTCAATGTTCGTGAGTGCTAATTACTAAAGCATATATTAGTTTTATATGCAGTTCTTTGCAACCGTATGCAGAGGTGTTTAGCTTTTGTAATCTATCGTTTATCTCTTTTTTTCTCTCATTTTCTTATCATTTCTTATTTTTGCCCCGGAGAGCGGATTTAATATTTATTTTATAAATATTATTCACACTTAATTTCCAGATAGCCAAGCAGCTTGCTCTTGTCGTATTCCTCCAGAACACCTAAATTGGAATCGTAGTATTTGCCGTCAAAGTATACAAGGTAATGGCAGTATCTGCCCATTCTTTCCATTAAGATACAGCACTTGGGCAGTACACAGTCCCTGCCCTCGGTGTAGGTAATGACATCCTTGTGGTCAATGCCGTAATAGTTCAGGGCGGAAATCACCATACCCATGGTTGCCTGCCACTCCCTGCAGTCCATGACGCGGATAACATCCGCAATGGTAACGCCTGCCAGCATGGCTACACAGGTCTGTCCGCAAAGACCATCCTCCGGCTGCAGGATCACCTGCATGCTGTCAATTTTGCGGATGGGGTTATCAAAGCTGTAAGGGCTGTCGGGTGAAACTTCAATGATGCTGCCACTGATATGCAGAAGCATCTGGTGGGTCTTCGTGAGGTCTACCTTGATGGCATCCTTGTCTTCAATATGAATTTCATAATTTCCTTTTTCCTTAGGCAGCAGCTTACAGGCAATGATTTCGTTGTCCAGAACCATGTCGGCTTTGATTTCATCACGCAGCTTGCAGACCTCCCACACATTAAAAGGAAGCTGTATTACAAATCCATTCTCTTTCTTGTCAATTTTGCCGGTAAAAAAGTAACGCATGATAATTTCTCCTATCTACAGATTTATTGATTTCTTCGCCTGGGAAGGCGGAAATCCAAAATGCTTTTTAAATAATTTGCTGAAGTGGTATGCATCATCGTAGCCGACGGCTGCCGCCACTTCCTTGATATTGGTGTATCCCTCTTTCTGCAAAAGCTCCAGTGCCTTCTGCAGGCGTATGTTAATCAGATGCCTTATGGGAGCTTCCCCTGTCTCGCTCTTAAAAATCTTGGATATGTAAAAGGGGCTTAAATACATATTTTCCGCAATAGTATCGAGGGAGATTTTTTCTGCATAATGGTCTTCAAAATAGCTGACTATCTGCTCCACCACATACTTTTTGTTGACGGACTCGAACGCATAACCGCTTTTTATCTCTTTGGGCTCCATCTGGCTTTTTAGAAGCAGAAGAAGCATCTGCATCATGTAGGCCTTCATCATAAAGTACCTGCCATCCCAGCATACGGCATTTTCCGCTTCCAGAGAAGCGCAAAGCTTAAACAGCTTCCGCTGCAGCTCACCCGTGGTATGCACAATGGCATTGCCCTCCGGCAGCGGAAACGCATTGTCCGGCAACCCTTTTATGCGGATGTCCGACACTCCCACGAAAAATTCCGTAACGGCGGTCTGTTTGTCCTTCACCAGCCCCTGATGCATGACGCCGGGATTTAAGATGAGCACATCTCCCTCTTCCACGGGATAAATTTGTCCGTCAATCCGGTAAAAACCGGAGCCCGACATCATAAATGCGATTTCCAGAAAGTCGTGGCAATGATACCTTTTTTCATCCTGGTCACGTTTTCCCTTCCAAGTAAAAAGAAAGGTCGGATTAAAATTTTCCAGTTGTATATTCTCCTGTCTGTCACACATATCTTCCCATGCCTTTCCACAACATCTGCCTTCTGCTTTTCTTATTTTACAAAAAACAAAGATAAATGTAAAAGGTTTTTTTGCAAAAAGATACAAACAACATACAAGATAGTCCATTTCTTTTTAGAAGCGATATGTTAATATTTTCATAGAATTTTACACGTTTATCATGTATATTTATGTTCACTCTGCTTACTTTATCATTCGGAGGTTTTATTTATGACACCTATGAAGTGGTTTTTCTCCTTTCTGAAGAAATACCGGAAAAACATGATTTTAGGAATTATTCTCACCATTGTAATCACTTCCTTAAACATTGTTAATCCCTACATATCCGGTATGATTGTCGATGACGTCATCACCGGCGGGCAGTACAGTCTGCTCTATCCTCTGGTAGGACTTATGCTCTTAATTGTCATTATCCGGGGTGCACTGCGCTTTTACTATCAGCTTGTCTTCGAGACGGCATCCCAGGGTGTTCTGTATGACATGCGGGACAAAGTGTACCGTAAGCTCCTGCAGGAGGACTTTTCCTTTTATAATAAGAAGAGAACCGGTGACCTTATGAGCCGTCAGACCGGAGATATGGATGCCATCCGCCATTTTGTGGCTTATGTCATCTACAACACTCTGGAAAATGTCCTGATGTTTGCTTTTGCGCTTGTCATGATTTTTACCGTCAATGCAAAGTTAGCTCTCTGTATGCTCGCTGTACTTCCTTTTACCGCGTTGTGCACCTATATGCAGTCCAAGGAGGTAAAGCCTGCTTTTAAAAGAAACCGCGACTGCTTCTCTTCCTTAAATGCTTTCGTGCAGGAGAATGTCAGCGGCAACCGCGTGGTAAGAGCCTTTTCCAAGGAAGACTACGAAATCGAAAAATTCAACAAAGAAAACGACGCCTTCCGTGCAGCCCAGATTTCCGCATCCAATGTATGGAAAAAGTACGTGCCCATTTTTGAAGTACTGGCGTATTCCTTGAACATCATTCTCATGCTCTACGGCGGCTACATGGTAATTCAGGGCGAAATTACCTTAGGCGACCTGGTTGTGGTAAACGGGTATCTTTGGATGCTTAACAATCCCCTTCGTATGGCAGGCTGGCTGGTCAACGACATCGGCAACTTCATTACCTCCGTGGAAAAAATTTATACCACCTACAGCGAAGAGCCCCATGTCAAAACTCCTTACACCGGCATCCATACCCACTTAAACGGCGCCGTGGAATTTGAAAACGTATCCTACCGTGCGGACGACGAGGACATCGTCATGGGCATCAGCTTCAAGGTAAAGCCCGGTCAGACCGTGGGCATCATCGGCTCCACCGGTGCCGGCAAATCCACGATTATGAACCTGCTCTGCCGTTTCTATGACACCACCTCCGGCACGGTACGCATTGACGGCAAGGATGTGCGGAATATGGATTTATACAATCTTCGTGACAACATCGGCATGGCCATGCAGGATGTGTTCCTGTTTTCCGATACCATTGAAGGCAACATTGCTTACGGCCGCCCCGACTGTTCCTTTGAGGATGTCAAAAAAGCTGCCATTATGGCGGACGCCAACCACTTTATAAACGCCATGCCGGAGGGCTACGACACCATTGTGGGCGAACGCGGCGTAGGTCTTTCCGGTGGTCAGAAACAGCGTATTTCCTTAGCAAGAGCGCTGCTTAAGGACCCTTCCATCCTGATTCTGGACGACACCACTTCTGCCGTGGATATGGAAACCGAAAGCTATATCCAGAAGCAGCTTAAAAATATTGACAAGAAATGCACCATTTTCATCATTGCCTACCGCATCTCTTCCATTAAGGATGCCGACCTGATTTTAGTCATGGACAAGGGCCGCATCATTGAGCAGGGCAGCCACGAGGAGCTGATGAAAAAGGGCGGCTATTATGCCGAAACCTTCCACAGCCAGTACGGAGAAATTCCGAAAGAGCTGTTACCTGAAAATTCCGCAATGAAGGGAGGCTGTTAAGATGGCACGAAACCGTTATGATGTGGATGAAACCTTAGAGGATTCCTTTGACTTAAACCAGGTAAAACGTCTGGCAAATTACATAAAACCTTACAAAAAGGAAATGGGCTTTGTTATCTTTATGATGCTGTCCTCTTCCGCCCTCACCATGCTGATTCCTATTTTCTTCCAGAAAATCATGGATGTGTGCATTCCGGCAAAGGACATGAAGCAGATTTTCGTATATGCGGGTCTGACACTTGTCATTACCCTTTATACTGCTTTTTCCCTGGCACTCAAAATCAAACACATGAGCTCCATCGGACAGAATATCATCCACGATCTGCGCTACGACATTTTCAAGCACCTGCAGGAGCTTCCTTTTTCCTACTTTGACGATAAGCCCCACGGCAAAATCCAGGTCCGTGTGGTAAACTACGTCAACAGCTTAAGCGATTTGTTAAGCAACGGCATCGTCAACACACTGACCGATCTCTGCAACCTGATTTTCATTCTGATTTTCATGTTGATTGAGGATGTTCGTCTGACGTTAATCTGTCTGACAGGTCTTCCCCTTTTAGCCCTTGTCATTGTCTTTATCAAGAAAAGACAGCGCCGTGCATGGCAGATTCAGAGCAACAAACAGTCCAACTTAAACGCCTACATTGCCGAAAGCATCGGCGGTATCCGGGTTACCCAGTCCTTTGTCCGGGAAGACCGCAACGTAGGCATTTTCAACAATTTAAGCACCAGTTACCGCAGCGCCTGGATGCGTGCCGTAAAATACAACTTTATCCTCTGGCCGGGTGTGGACATCATTTCCACCATTACCACCTCATTTGTATACATTTTAGGTGTGCGCTTTATTTTAGCTCCTTCCTCCACCCTGACCGTCGGCGTGCTGATTGCTTTTACCGCATACATCAGCCGCTTCTGGCAGCCGATTAACACACTGGCAGGTTTTTATAACTCTCTGCTGACCGCCATCTCCTATCTGGAACGTATTTTTGAAACCATTGACGAGCCGGTTCTGGTTAAGGATGCGGAGGATGCCGTAGAAATGCCGCCCATCAAAGGCGAAGTTACCTTTGAGAACGTATCCTTCAGCTACGAAGAAGGTCATAAAATTTTAGATAACATCAACTTTACGGTAAAGCCCGGCGAAACCTATGCCATTGTAGGTCCCACCGGCGCAGGCAAGACCACCATCGTCAACCTTATCAGCCGCTTCTACAATGTGGACTCCGGCAGGATTTTAATTGACGGTGTGGATATTTCCAAAGTGACGCTCCGCTCCCTCAGGACCCAGATGGGTATTATGATGCAGGACTCCTTTATTTTCTCCGGCACCATTATGGACAATATCCGCTACGGCAACAAAACCGCTACCGACGAGGAAGTTATCCGCGCAGCCAAGACCGTCTGCGCCCATGAATTTATTGAGAAACTGGAAAACGGTTACTATACCGAGGTAAACGAACGGGGAAGCCGTCTTTCCGCCGGCCAGCGCCAGCTGATCTCCTTTGCCCGTGCGCTCCTTGCCAACCCCGCCATCCTGATTCTGGACGAAGCGACCTCCAGCATTGATACGGAAACGGAAATCCTTTTGCAGAAGGGCTTAAATGAGCTTCTGAAAAACAGAACCTCCTTCATCATCGCCCACAGGCTTTCCACCATCAAAAATGCCAACTGCATCATGTATGTGGACCAGGGCAGCATTATGGAAAAGGGCAATCACGACGAGCTTCTTGCCCAGCACGGTGAATACTACCACCTGTATATGTCGCAGTATGATTTCCTGAAGAAATAAAAATTTACACCCAAAAACGGAGTGCGTGAAATCACACACTCCGTTTGTTCATTTACCATCCTGAATTTGTTCACTTGTTGCCCAATGCGCAAAACGCAGCGCAGATCGGCTTTGCGATCAGCACTGCGTCTTAGCGTCTGGCTGCTTGGTTTCAATGTTGAATACCTCCTAATCCAGTTTATTCCGGTTATTCTACTGACTTTTTCAATGCAAGGATACTGTATATCCCCAAGACGATATACACGGGTACAATGATATACAGTGTTACATCGGCATACCCCTTGACACTTGAAAACTGGTACGGCAAGGCGCAAACATTAACAAGAAAATGAAAAATGATTGGGACCCACAAGTTTCCCGTTTTCTTATATACCATCCCGAAAAATATGCCCATGCCCACAGTCCAAATAACCTTGCTGACGATCACAAGCGGCGATTGACCAAGCGTACCAAATATGTGTCCTACTCCGAAAATGACAGCCGATGAAACAACAGCAATCAATGTGCTGTTTTTCCTTTTAGCAAACACCTTTTCAATGAAATTGAGCAGAAGTCCGCGCACATAAAGCTCCTCGACAATGGCAACACCGACATAGTAAACAATACCCTCGACAATGACCTTTGCTGCTGACGAATGATTGTCAAAAGGCATCAGACCCACGAAAAAGGCAACAAAGCCTGCAAGTGCGACGGAAACGCCGATTACTCCGTATTTTTTCAATCCACCCGCCAAGCCGTTTCTGCCAAATCCCAGCTTCCAGCCAGGGCATAAATACTTCAAGTATAAAAAAGCAATAACGCCGATAATCAAGAAATTTATCATCAGTGCCAAATATACAGGCTCGATGTCGGCTATTTCAATATTGAAAAACAAGGCACTCGGAATACCCGATATGTCCATAAATGCGATCAGCACTGTCAAAATTGCTATTAAAATCAGTTCTCTTTTTTTCATAATGATTCCTCGTCAATACGCGGCATAACAGTCGCTATATTTAAATCTGTACCCGTAAGAGAAAGTTGTTCTACCCCAAAGTCTATCACAAGGTTATTCACTTGCTCTTTGGTACAATTCAACACCCCCGCAACAACCAAAGATACGATTCCATGCGTATAGACGATCATTTTTTGAAACAGCTTACCTGCCTGCTCTCTGTCGATTCCAAGATAGGGGTACAGTTGGTCGATCAAAGCCGCATTTCCTTTGTCCGTCAGGATAGAAGAATATTCACCTCTGCAATAATTTTTGCTCTCGCCCATATATACAAAGCGGAACAGGTTGGGTACATCAAAAGCCAGGTCGATATACGCACGACCGATCTGCCAAAACGCTTCCAAGCAGTTTTTCGAAACAGGTGTTATTTTCCGATTTGAGTATGCAACGGCTTCCGCCGTAAGAGCTTCCCGCATTTTTTCCATACTGCCGAACTGCCATGCAATCGGTTGTGTAGAGCATTTTAATTCTTTCGCAATACTTTTTATGTTTACGGCAGAATACCCGTCACGAATCAGAATATCCAACGCCGCCGCAAGAATTTTTTCTTTTGTGATCTTAACACTGCGCGGCATAATGCACCTCCACAGGAAAAATAAACCATTTTATATAAACTTGTTTATATAATACCCATTAAAAGCCCTTTTGTCAAGTAGCCGATTTTTATAATCCTATTAATCCACTTAATTCATACGATGCTCCATTAGATAACATAAAAGCTTCGCCTTGTGACCATACTGTTATTTTAGGTACATTATAGTCTGCATCCTTAATCCAATCTGACATTACCATATACTTGTTGCAATCAATTTCTTCAACAAGGTTAACTTCTTCTACAGTTTCTGTAGGTTCTACTGTTTCTACAGGTGTAGATTCAGTAGGTTCAACAACTTCAGGAGTTGTTTCTTCCTTAGTTACAGTTGCTGAAGGTGTTGTAGGTGTCTTATTTTTCTTCTTGCCACAACCAGTAGCCATAGCTAATGTGAGAACAAGGATAACAATAAGAGCTACCTTTGTTGCTTTCCGGTTCCTTATTTTTCTTGATATTTCTATTTTATTGTCAATGTGCAATTTTTTCATTTTTTTTAATTCTCCTTTATTTTTTGTTTCCAATGTTTCCAATAAGGAGAGAAAGTAATAAAAAGAAAAAATGAAAAACAGACAGTGATTGGAAACGGAAACATCCCACATGTAGTTCTCCTTTCTATTCTGTCTGATAAAAGTACATTTTAAATACCAAAAGAGAGCTTTCACCGGCTATGAGCAACTACACTCATAGCCGGCAAAAGCTCTCTTATTTTACAGAATTTGATTTCAGGGTAACTTAAAGAAAGGCTACTGCAAGCCGTTCGTTCGTTCGTTCGTTCGTTCGTTCGTTCGTTCGTTCGTTCGTTCGTTCGTTCGTTCGTTCGTTCGTTCGTTCGTTCGTTCGTT
>Ga0129312_1000009_pt1 | contig 234672 bp, 195 predicted proteins | sample O827metagenome_FD_94434 | JGI IMG/M metagenome (GOLD analysis project Ga0129312, IMG submission 94434) | Orangutan group fecal microbial communities from Wisconsin, USA - O827 metagenome | ecosystem: Host-associated > Mammals > Digestive system > Large intestine > Fecal | place: USA: Wisconsin... | reverse complement strand
GTTAAAGCTGTATTATGTATAAGCATCGGTCTGACCTAGTTCTCCTTGGACCATTAGGCGTCCGTAGTAAAGCCAGTCAGCCAGCTTATCATATACAGCCGTTCGATTTATGTAGGTGGGACTGCCTTGTGTACGTCCGATTGAGACCCCAGGAGATTGAATAAGCAATGAGGAACGCTGGATACCATGCAAATTCAACTTATGGAGGAATCGTTTATGTACAATGCAGTTGGAATTGATGCTTCTAAATTCAAAAGCACCATTACCGTAATTCAGCCCGCAGGAGTTGTCATCCGCAAACCCTTTGATGTCCTACATACATCAGGCGAGCTGAACACCCTTGTAACCTATCTACAGTCTCTGGAGGGTGAAACCAGAGCTGTCATTGAATGTACAGGACGTTATCATGAACCTGTAGTTAAGTCTTTATCAGAAGCCGGCATTTTCATCTCTGCTGTCAACCCTAAGCTGATTAAAGGACAGAAACAGAACTCTCTCCGTAAAGTAAAATCAGATCCGGCTGACGCTCGTAAAATCGCCAGATATGCTCTTGACAACTGGGCAGAACTGCGACAGTATTCAAGTATGGATACTACGAGAGAACAGCTAAAAACACTTAATTCGCAGTTTGACTTCTTTATGAAGCAGAAAGTCGCTGCAAAAACAAATCTCATCTCACTTCTGGATAATACATATCCGGGTGTGAACAAACTCTTCGATAGTCCTGTCAGAGAAGACGGCAGCGAAAAGTGGGTTGATTATGCCTATTCTTTTTGGCATGTTGATTGTGTTCGCAAAATCGGCTTAAAAGCTTTTACTGAGCGTTATGAGGCATTCTGCAAAAAGCATCACTATAACTTTCAGAAAGGAAAACCGGCGGAACTTTACGAAGCTTCCAAACAGCTTGTTGCAGTATTCCCGAAAGAGAAATCCTATAAGCTCCTCATTCAGCAAAGTATTCAGCAATTGAATCTTGCCTCTGAACACATTGAAATACTCCGTAAGGAAATGAACCAACTGGCTTCGACACTTCCTGAATACGACACCGTAATGAGTATATATGGTGTTGGTGAAACCTATGGTCCCCAACTCATGGCCGAAATCGGTGATGTTTCCCGTTTTACTCATCGTGAAGCTATCACTGCATTCGCAGGTGTTGACCCTGGTGTAAATGAATCAGGTCAGTTCAAACAGCACAGTAATCGTGCTTCCAAAAATGGTTCAACGAGGCTTCGCAAAACACTCTTTCAAGTTATGAGCACATATCTCCAAAACAAGCCTGTTAATGAACCGGTTTATCAGTTCCTTGACCGAAAACGAGCCGAAGGAAAGCCTTATCTCGTTTACATGACTGCCGGTGCCAATAAGTTCCTTAGAATCTATTATGGCAAAGTCAAGGAGTGTTTACGCAATCTGGAACAGGAATCAAACGAAGAGTCCTGATAGTTATCAAACATACCTTCTCAAAAACTGGCTATTGAGGCAGTTTATTTCGTGTACCCATTTTTTCCAATAAAACTTTTTTTCAATTTATACTTGACTTTTTATTAGTAGGCTTTATATTTGTTTCTTAATCTGCCAGAGCATTTACATATTCCTTGAACAGCCTGCCTCTGGTCTCATAATTGGGGAACATTCCCCAGCTTGCACAGGCAGGAGACAACAGCACCGCATCTCCGCTCTCGGCAAGAGAGGTACAAAGCTTAAGACATTCCTCATAGGTATCCGCAAACCGGATATTGGTAAAGCCATGGGCTCTTGCACACTGAGCAATCTTCTCCCTTGTCTGTCCGATTAACACCAGACACTTTACCTTGCCGTCAAAGCTCTCAATCCATTCATCATATTCACTCTGCTTGTCATAGCCTCCCCCAATCAGTATGGTAGGCTTGCTCATAGCCTTAATGCCCTGAATTGCCGCGTCGGGATTGGTTCCCTTGGAATCATTATAATAATCCACACCACCCTTTTCTGCCACAAATTCTATTCTGTGTTCCACGGCACGAAACTCCTTAATCACGGAAAGTATGGTAGTCATGGGTACACCCATGCCTTCTGCGAGGGCAATGGCCGCCATCACATTCTCCACATTGCACAGACCTACCAGCTTCATGTCCTTATGAATATCCATAAGCTCCTCTGCCTTCCCTGCTGTACTCCTTACAATCTTATCTCCTCGTAAAAAATAACCATCTGCAAGCTCCTGTCTTGAAGAAAACAGCACCGGTCTTGCCGGACAGCTCATTGCAAAAGCTCTTGTATATTCATTGTCATAATTGAGAACGCAGATGTCCTCCTTTGTCTGCCTGGCTGCCACAGCTTCCTTTGCCGCCACATATGCCTCCATGGTATGGTGGCGGTTTAAATGGTCAGGCGTAATATTCAAGATAGCCGACACCTTAGGGTGAAAGGTATGCACCGTCTCCAGCTGAAAGGAGCTGATTTCACCCACCGTAACAGTATCACTGCTTGTTTTTAACGTCTCCATTGTGTAGGGATTGCCGATATTTCCCACTACAAATACCTTTTCCTCCCCCAAGTGCGCCTTCATAATCTCGCCAAGCAGGGTTGTGGTAGTGGTCTTTCCATTGGTGCCGGTAATCGCCGCAACGCTTCCCTTCTCCGCCAAAAAGCCCAGCTCAATCTCACCCAATATCTGTACGCCTCTGTCACGCAGCCTGTTTACCAACGGAATATCTGTAGGCACTCCCGGACTTAACACCACTGCGTCAACGCTCTCCTCTATCTGTACCGGAAGCTCTCCCGCAACACACACCGCCCTGCTTCCTGCCGGCAGCTTTGCCTCCAGCTCCTCTGCCGTTATTTTCTCGTTACTGTCATATAAGACAAGCTCCACACCAAAATGCTCCAAAAGGCTTACCGCCCCAAGACCGCTGATACCGGAGCCTATCACCAAACACTTTTGTCCTTCTAACATAGCTTTCCTCCTACTCTATGGCAAAAATTTATAACCCCTTCAATCCCAGCAAACACATAATTGCTGTCACAATGGTAAAAAATGCTACTATTCTTGTCTCCGTAAAGCCGCACAACTCAAAATGATGGTGCAGGGGTGCCATTTTCAACAATCTCCTGCCGCCGCTTAATTTGAAATATGCCACCTGAAATATCACGGATAGCACCTCTGCCAGATATACAACACCCACAATCACAATAAAGAGAGGAATTTCCATCATATAGGCACTTGCCGCCACAAAGCCGCCCAGCGCCAGCGACCCCGTATCTCCCATAAACACACTGGCAGGATGCACATTGAACAGCAAAAAGCCCAAAAGCGCTCCCACCACCGCACAGGTAATTGGCTCCAAGCCACTCTCTGTACCTATCGCGACCACAGAAAAGAACACCGCCACAATCACGGTAACGCTGCCCGCCAGTCCGTCCAGACCATCAGTAAAATTCACTCCGTTGACAGTTCCCAGCACAACAAAAAATAAAATGGGAATATTCCATATTCCAAAATCTATGTACTGCTCCCGTAAATACGGCACCCGCATTGCCAATGTAACATCTGTAAAATGTAACAGGTAATAGGCAAAAATTCCAGTCACAACCAACTGCCCCAGCATCTTCTGCCATGGTTTCAGCCCTTCAGGACTTCTTCCCACCACCTTAATATAATCGTCCAAAAAACCAATCAGCCCAAAGCCAAAGGTCATAAACAAAACCGGCAATATCTTTGGATAATCCCGCACAAAAAAGATGGAAGCCGCCACTACACTGAACAGAATCAGAAGACCTCCCATAGTGGGAGTTCCCGTTTTTTTCAGATGTGAACTGGGTCCGTCCTCTCTCACAGTCTGCCCGCACTTTAATCTTCTTAAAAAAGGAATCATCACGGGGCCTAATATTGCACTCAGCAAAAAAGCAATCACAACTGACATAATACTGGCATTACTCATAGTTCATTATACTCCTTTATCCCCAAATACGGAAGAATATTTTCAAAAAGCTGACGAATAACCGGCGCCGCTATCTGTCCGCCATAATAAACACCCTGCGGATTATTTATGATGGCTATGGCTATCACCTGAGGATCATCTGCCGGAGCAAATCCCACAAAGGACGCAATATAACGCCCGCTGCCTCTTGGAAGGGTCTGGCTTGTAGCAGTTTTGCCTCCCACACGAAAGCCCTCCACCTTACCATTTTTACCGCCTCCCTCAGCCACTACCATCTCCAATATGCCACGCATGGTAGCGCTGGTCTGCTCCGAGACAATTCCTTCCTCCACCGGATAGGAAAATTCCTCCACCACATTTCCCTGTTCATCGATTGCCTTCACCCCAAAATGGGGAGTAATGCGCTTTCCTCCGTTGATAATGGAGGAAGCGGTAGTCAACAGCTGTATGGGTGTTATCTGAAAGGACTGCCCGAAGGAGACTGTTGCCAGCTCCACATTGCCCATATCCTCCTTTTTGTGCATGATGGTTCCCGCTTCTCCCGGCAAATCAATTCCCGTCTTTTTCTTCAAGCCGAATCTTTCAAAATATTTATAATAGTTGTCTACTCCCAAGCGAAGTCCCACCGTAATAAACACCGGATTGCAGGAATTCATGGTGGCATGGGTGAAATCCTCCGCTCCATGCCCACCTACCTTGTGGCATCGTATCTTTCTGTCATCCACCACAATAAAGCCGGGACAGCTGAAGGTGCTTTCCGGTGTCACCACGCCCTCCTCCAAGCCTGCGGCAGCGGTAATCATCTTAAAGGTAGAGCCCGGCTCATAGGTATCGTTAATGCAGCCATTTCTCCAGATTCTGTTTAAAATGTCCTGCTTCTGCTCTCCGCCCTCTTCCCCCGAAGCGCTCTGTAGCCCTGCAAGCATTTGCTCAGGTATTTCATATGGATTATTCAAATCAAACTCCGGCACATTCACCATGGCATACAGCTCCCCGTTTTGGGGATTCATTACTATAATGGAAACGCTGTCCGCCTCCTTGGTTGCCATCGCCTGAACGGCAAGCTGGGTGGCATAGGTCTGAATATTTCTGTCCATACTGATATACAAATCATTTCCGGCAACAGGTTCAATACGCCTTTCCCCCTCCTTATCCACCTCAATCCCCTTGGCATCTGTGACGGTGAGAATGGTTCCCGGCTCTCCCTGTAAATATTCCTCATAAACAACCTCCAAGCCGATAATTCCCTGATTGTCTCCACCGGTAAAGCCAAGCACCTTGCTGGCAAGCTCCCCATAGGGATAATAGCGCTTATAATCCTCATCAACCTTGACCCCCGGCAAATCATACTCTCTTATTTTATCCCCTACTGCCTTCTCCACATTGCTCTTAATGCGTTCCATGGCGGAATACTTTTCTACCCTCTTGCGTACATACTCCTCCGTCAAATCCAGCTCCCTGCTAAGGACGCTGATAATCTCCTCCTTATCCTCTATCTGATTGTAAATCACAGATATGGTGCAGACAGTTTTGTTATCCGCCAGCACTGTGCCATTTCTGTCGAGGATTCTTCCTCTTGCCGCCTTGATGCTTCTCTCCCTCTCGTGAAGCTTGGTGGCAAGCTCCTCATAATGCTCTGCCCTCCAAACCATCAGGTACACCAGACGTCCAAAAAGAAAAAGGAACATAAAGGTAAGGATAAAAAACAACGTCATAATTTTCTTTCTATGAAAAAACTTATTGTTACTTGTAAGCATGGCAAACCTCATAAAAAGGGTTTACTAAACTGTATTCCCATTTTTATGAGGTTATTCATTTCATCATTTGTTTATTCAGTTAATGGATTGGTAATCAGCGGATTTACAGGCACATCTGCTGTTGGGGAATTATTTTCTGTTATGGAATCTCCCGTCACAGGGTCATATTTTTTACCCGTGCTCGGATCCACTCGATAGCCCGTTCCCTCCTCCACCGGGAAGCTCATCCATGCCGGTTCACTGCCGCTGTTCGATGGTGTACTGTCGTCCTGATTATCATTATCGCTGCCGTCCTCACCCTCCGGCTCCCCAGCCGGGCTTCCGTACTGGGTGGTAATGGCAAGCTTTCTCTCATTCAGCTCCTCAATTTCCGCTTCGCTAAGCTCCTCCGTCATAAAGATATTCAAATAAGGTAATACCTCTGTCAAAATATCTCTCACAATTCTGGTTGCATACTTTGCATCGTCCTGTTTTGCTTCATTTGCCCTGTCCACCACCACATAAATAGCTATCTGCGGGTCATCTGCGGGCGCATAGCCGATAAAGGACACAACATATTCATCATTCTCACGGGGCTGGGTCTCTGCCGTGCCGGTCTTTCCGCCGATGACATATCCCGCCGGTCTGGCAGTTCTTCCGGTTCCACGGGCATCCATTACCACAGCGCGGCAAAACTTGCGAATCTGCTCCGAGGTAGACGCCGATATGGTCTGCTTAAGCACTCTGGGCTCAATATTTGCCACTGTTGCTCCGGCGGAATTAGTAATCTTATCCACCATATGAGGCTCATAGTAGTAGCCGCCGTTTATCAGCGAGCAAAACCCGGTAATCATTTGAATCATAGTTACATTAAAGTTCTGACCAAAGGTATTTGTTGCCAAATCGGCCGGTCCCATCTTGTCCAGCGGATATAGCAGGCTTGCGGTTCTTGCCTCTCCCGCCAAATCTACATTCGTCTTTAATCCAAAATTAAAAATGCCCTGAAACTCGCTAAAGGTTTCCTTTCCCATTGCCTGTCCTATTTTCATCAGCGCCACATTGCAGGAGTACGCCACCGCCTGTTCCAAACTGATATTGCCGTCTCCCCATGTATTGTGACAGTGGATTTGGTGTCCGCCCACCTCCAGCACTCCGTTGCACTCATAATAGGAATTTGCCTGTATGGCACCGCACTCCAAAGCTGCTGCCACCGTAAAGGGCTTGATTGTTGAACCCGGCTCGTAGGTACTAGTAATACAATAATTTTTCCATAAATTATTCAGATTCAGTAAAATCTGGTCCTCTGTCATGGTGCCAAGCACCGCTTCGTTAATTATGGTATCTGTCTTTCTCAACTCATAATAGCCGTTGGCATTGGTAACCTGTTCAATCATCACAGAGCCTATCAACGCATCTGTATTTCTTGTATCATTTAGGTCATAGGTGGGATAGCTTGCCATTGCCAGAATATTTCCGGTATTCACTTCCATAATGATGCAGCCTAAATTCTCCGCACCATTACCCTCTCGCACCTTATCCTTGTGCTCCTCCTGAAATTGCAATAAGTATTTCTCTACAATCTGCTGAATGTTTAAATCAATAGTACTATGTATGGTATTGCCGTCCACCGCTGGCTTAACGGTACGCTCCAATGCCAAATCATCATTCAGGTAGCCATACTCTCTTCCGTTTGTACCACTCAGCTCATCATTGTAATATTCCTCAAGACCATACTGACCCGTTCCGTCAGTCCGTGAAAAGCCAATCACATCTGCCGCCAGTGTTCCGCCCGGATACACCCTCTTATATTCCTCCTCAAACCACACTCCCTTTATGTTTTTATTCTCCTGCTCAAGCGCTTGAAAGCCGGATATTTCTTCATAGGAAAGACGCTTTAGGGGTACATACCAGGAGGAATTTGGATGAGTCTTTACATACTCCCGTATTGCCGCCATATCCAGCTGTGGGAAGCTGCTTGCAAGCGCCTGCATAGTAGGCTCCAAATAATCCTCCTTGTACAACATGACCGCTGCGTCTATTACCAGATTATACACTTTTTCGCTGGTTGCCAGCTTGTTACCCTTTGCGTCCACAATATCGCCTCTTCTATAAGGAAGAATCGTGGAGTCATAACGCTGCTGGGAAAGCACCTGCTTTTGATATTTGGCTCCCTTCTCCTTTACAAGCATACTCAGGCTGACCACTAATCCGGCAAAAGCCAGCAGTATGAAAATAAACAGTACCACCAGCTTTTTTTGCATTCTTATAGAAAATTTTTGTACATTCTTTTTTTGTTCTTTCACGATGCACCTCTAATTTGGAATTCTTACCATATATTTACCTTATATCCTCAGTTACCCGGCGCATATAATCATTGCCTGCATTGGAATAGCTGATAATCTGTCCCTCCGATGCATAAGTCATTCCAAGCTCCCCTATTGCAATACGCTTGATTTCCTCCAAGTCGATACTGCTTGTAATTCTGTTATACTCCTCATCATTAGACAGCTTAAGAGTATTCAACTGACTCTCAAGTCTGGCAATGTGCTTAATCTTATTCGTAACCTCAGATTGCAGCTGTATGTAATTAATCAGTATTACACCTGCCGTGCACAGCGCCGCCATCAAAAACACAACATACCCAAAGCTCATGTGACGCGCCTTGTCTCTGTTCTTTCTGGTCTCATGGCTAAGCTGCTTTTTAGGCTCCTCTGTAAGCTGCCTGCGAATATCCGGCTTTAATGCCGTATTCCCATAAACATAAGCATACTCTGTCCTTCTGTTTCCTGTACTCTGACTACGATTTATTCTGTTTGTAGGGGCTGCGCTTCTTCTCGCCTGTGCCATAATTCATCGCCTACCTTCTATCATTATTACTTTTATTCTTCGGTTTTACACTTTTCAAATACACGAAGCTTTGCGCTCTTAGAGCGGCTGTTCTCAGCAAGCTCCTCCTCACTTGGGAGAATGGGCTTTCGGGTGATTACTTTTCCCCTGCTTACTTTCCCACATACGCACACCGGAAATTCCGGCGGACAGGTGCAGGGGTTCTCATTTCTTTTAAATTCCGTTTTTACAATTCTGTCCTCCAAAGAATGGAAAGTAATAATACATAGTCTTCCACCCGGATTCAGTAAATCAATAAAGTCCTCCAAGGAGCTTCTAAGCACCTCAAGCTCTCTGTTGCAGGCAATGCGGATTGCCTGAAAGGTCTGCTTTGAGGGGTGCCCATTCTGACGCATTTTAGCAGGGATTGCAGCCTTGATTACCTCATTTAATTCAAAGGTTGTCTCAATGGGCTTTTCGCTTCTTGCCCTGACAATATGCTTTGCAATATTCTTGGCAAAAGCGTCCTCCCCATAATCCCTGATAATGTGAAAAAGCTCTGTCTCCGAATAGGTATTTACAATATCTCTTGCTGTCAGAGTCTGTCTTTGGTCCATACGCATATCAAGCGGTGCATCATAGCGGTAGGAAAATCCTCTCTCTCCTGTATCCAGCTGATATGAGGATACTCCCAAATCCAGTACAATGCCGTCCACACCCGTTACTCCCAGTTCAGACAATGCCGCCCTTGCATTGCAGTAATTATTCCTTATAAGTGTCACCTTATCTCCAAAGCCGCCAAGCCGCTCCCCCGCTGCCGTAATGGCAGCATCATCTTGGTCAATTCCGTAAAAATGCCCCGTTGTCAGTTGACTACATACCTCATAGGCATGTCCACCGCCGCCCAAGGTGCCATCCAAATAAATACCATCCGGCCGCACCTTTAATTCAGCAATCGTCTCATGAAGCATCACCGAGTAATGATGAAAATCCATTTTCAGCCTCCTTACCTTAGATGGTGAGACCCAAAGCCTCCATTGCGGAAGTGATGTCGTCCATATTTTCGTCTGTCGCCATGCTCTCCCACTTCTCCTTGCTCCATATTTCAATGCGGCTTCCCACACCTACTAATACAACATCCTTATCCAAACCCGCAAACTCGCGTAAATTTGCAGGTAAAAGTATTCTTCCCTGCTTGTCCAGCTCCACCTGTGCAGCACCTGCCAGGAAAAAACGGGCAAACTGTCTTGCTTCTTTGTTGATAAGCGGTAATGATGTCAATTTCTGTTCAAAAGCATTCCAATCCTCATTTGCATACACAAACAAGCAGCCATCCATTCCCTTGGAAACCACAAATTCTTCTCCCAGAAGCTCACGAAATTTCGAAGGAATAATCAACCTGCCCTTGGCATCAACTGTATGATTGTACTCGCTCATAAACATTGCAATCACCACCATTCAAAAGTGCGTCTGCCACGAAAATAATGCCGATGTCACTCAGCAGTCTACCACTTTGTGACACTTCACACCACTTTCACCCACTTTTAATAAGATTTTAATATAAAATAATGGATTTTACAAGCAAAATCAAGAAGTTTTTTTGGGAAATAAGCAGCAAAAAACGCCCCGCAGGAGCCTGCGAAGGCGTTTAATACTACATATAGTACAGTGGCGGGCTATCCCATACCACATCTTCCCGTAGGGTAGTCCGCCACTTTTTAAAAAAATTTTAATATTTTGCTGCTCAAAAAGAGCGGTTTTTCCCCTTCCTGCTTCTGACCCTGATAATAATATCAGTCGAAACGGAAAACACAAACAGACACAAGGACAGCAGCTGTGATACGGCAAGGGTTGTTCCCGGCAAAAGCAGCTGGTCCGTTCGCAGTCCTTCAATCAGGAAACGACCCAGACCATAGCCCCCCAAATAGAACAGACACATCTCACCATGAAATTTTTTATGTCTTCGATAAAGAAGCATCAAAATCAGAATAAAAAGATTCCACATACTCTCGTATAGAAAAGTGGGGTGTACCTGAATATAGTCCACACCCTCCGTAATATGGGCGGCAATCCTGTCTGTTATCTCCCATGCCCTGACCGATTCTATGGGAAGCCTCATGGCTAAGAGAGAATCGGTGTATTCTCCAAACGCCTCACGATTGGTGAAGTTCCCCCACCTGCCGATAATCTGCCCTAAAATCAAGCCCAACACACCGGTGTCTCCCATTTGAAAGGGATTTATCTTTTTGATTTTACAAAAAACAAAAAGAGTAATAAACGCAGCAATAACGCTGCCGTAAATCGCCATTCCGCCGCTTCGGGTATCAAAAATACTCCACAGATTATTCTTAAAATTATCCCATGCAAACACTACATAATAAATGCGTGCACCAATCACGGAAAAAATAACTGCATAAATAGCGAAATCCCAATAAATGTCCGGATTCTGCCCTGTCACCTTGGCATCATGCACTGCAAGCAAAATACCCGCCATAATTCCAAATGCTATAATACAGCCATACAATGCAATATCAAACCCGAACACAGTGAACTTCTTTGGTACATTCTCCAAATAAATCCCCAAGTTTGGAAATGCAATATCCATTGCGTTCATATGAATCCCCTTTTCTCAATCTTTTCATGAAAGAACTGCTTCTGCGCATACAAAATTGTAACAGTTAAGCATACCTTTCATAACCAGTTATGCGCAATTAATTACACATTAAAACGGAATAAAATAACGTCTCCGTCCTTCACCACATAATCCTTGCCTTCCATACCTACAAGCCCCTTTTCTCTGGCTGCGGCAAGTGAGCCCTGCTCCAGTAAATCCTTATAATTTACCACCTCTGCCTTGATAAAGCCTCTCTCAAAATCAGAATGAATCTTGCCTGCCGCCTGAGGTGCCTTTGTGCCCACCTTGATGGTCCATGCTCGTGTCTCGTCCTCTCCCGCAGTCAGGTAGCTGATAAGCCCAAGCAAATGATAGCTTGCCTTAATCAGCTTCTCAAGTCCGGATTCCTTAAGTCCCAAATCCTCCAAAAACATTGCCTTCTCATCGTCCTCAAGCTCTGCAATCTCCTGCTCTATCTGGGCACAGATGACAAACACCTCGCTGTCCTCCCCAGCAGCAAACTTGCGCACAGCAGCAACCTTCTCGTTGGAGGCGCCATCGTCTGCCAAATCCTCCTCTGCCACATTTGCCGCATAGATAACAGGCTTGTATGTAAGCAGATTATAGGAACGCAATAGAGCAAGCTCATCCTCGTCCTCCACCTCAAGACTCTTTGCCATTTTACCGCTCTCCAGATGCTCCTTAATACGGGCAAGCAAAGCCTCCTCCTTGGCAAGAGTCTTGTCCATTCTCGCCGCTTTTATAACCTTACTCTGTCGTCTCTCCAAAATCTCCAAATCCGAGAAAATCAGCTCCAGATTAATGGTCTCAATATCCCTCAAGGGGTCTACGCTTCCGTCCACATGCACTACATTAGTATCCTCAAAACAGCGCACCACATGCACGATGGCGTCCACCTCACGAATATTGCTCAAGAACTGATTTCCCAAGCCCTCGCCCTTGGAGGCACCCTTCACCAGTCCTGCAATGTCCACAAACTCAATTACTGCGGACGTCACCTTCTTGGACTGATACATATCGCCCAACAGCTTAAGCCGCTCGTCCGGCACTGCAACAATACCCACATTGGGGTCGATGGTACAAAAGGGGTAATTGGCAGACTCTGCGCCCGCCTTTGTCAGTGAGTTAAACAGTGTACTTTTTCCTACGTTTGGTAAGCCTACGATTCCTAGTTTCATTTATTCTTATTCCTCCTAAAATTTCCTTGTTTATAAGCCTTTTTTGCACCTGCCCCTGGGGGCAGGTTCACCAATTTACTGTACCACCATTATATAACCTTAAGAGCAGTTGCAACTAAATCAATTTCTTTATGTTTTTCGTCCTCGGTTAAATGAATATATATATAAAGCTCCCTTCAAAAAAGAAGCCCTAATACAGCAACTAACATTATAGCATATAAGGGCTTCTTTGTGTGAAAAATTTTAAATTTCTGCATTTTCCGAAATGTACTTTTCAAACTCTTTCTTTTTGATTAGTCTCTTATTGCCAATAAATAAAACAAAAGGACATCTCAGATTCTTTACTAACTCATATAACTTGTTTTCTCCGATATTGCTACTTCGCTTTTCATTCCAAACCGAAGTTATCTCCGTACCTTTACATTTACTTTGCGTAAGTATAACGCATATGCTCCCGCTACAAGTATAATAAAAACAGTTGCTCCATAGTTCCAATAGCTTTCTGCCTGCTCCGATATATTATGATTCGAAAACTTCGACGTTAAATTTACAATGCTATGAGTGATAATACAAGGAATAAGACTTCCGCTTTTATAAAAGCACATAACAAACGCAAATCCTATTGCTATTGCATATGCCATCTGAAAGAAAGTATCAACACTGCCATGACCCGTAAGCAGGTTTACAATATGTCCTGCCCCGAATGTCACAGCAGATATGATAATCGCCTGTTTCACATTGTCCTTCTCAATCGCTTTATACAAAAGTCCCCTGAAAATGATTTCCTCCACATAACCGACAAGCACCATAGTAATAACAGCACTTATCTGATGAAACAAATCATAATGCATAGAAACGCCAAACCATAAGTTTACGGTACACAACAGAGCAAACGGTATAAAATACAAATATTTCTTACTGTCCGTGCAACGAACCAATCCGTATTTATCAGTCAGCCTCATTTTTACAATAAACACAGTCAATATAGCAGCAATTATCAGCACTCCCAACATGGAATACGGACTTTCATCTCCGAAATTGTTTCTGAGATTTCCCATTACCACAACATAGATGATTATCCACGTTACGGCAAATCATATCTCACTTTTCTCATAGAATTTTTTCATTACAGTGTACTCCTTTTCTTAGGTATGATAAAACCTCACATCATCACTATTTCATCAGTTTCTCATAAGTAAATTTTCTTGCCGCCCCTCTCATAAGCAATACATCAAGCACCGCCAAAACGATACCCAATCCCAAAAGAAGCCCTGAATTTACCAGAATGACACCTGTGAATTGTCCTATGACAAGTGCGAGAATCGGAAAAATCAGGAATACAGCACGTTGCTGTGCTTCTTCAATCGTTTGTGCCTTTGCAGAACCTCGCACTGTTACGGCGATAGCAACAACGGAGAGCGCCGGTGCAATAAACAGCATAATAATAAGCCAACTAATGTCAGGCATCATCACATTACCAGTCAAAAATAACATTTCAATTTCTAATACAAGCATCATTGCAGCGAACGAGATGTATGAAACCATCATACCAACTGAAAATCCTGCCAATATTTTGGATTGAAACAACTGCTTTAATGAAAGTGGAGAATAAAGCAAGGTTTCCAATGTATGCTTTTCCTTTTCTCCCACAAAGGAGCTAGCTGCCATAACAGACGATGCCATAACCGGAATCATTAGAAAAAAAGCCGGCATGATTTTATTAAGCACAAGCCCTAAAATCATCTGTTCCTGATTGTACTCCCCGGCAGGAATCGGCAACATATTCAATAATTTCTGAAAATCCGAAGTTGACTCCGGAACCAGTACCGTAACAAACACTATAATAGACGGCAGTACAATGGTAAGTGCAAGTCGGCAAAGCTCAGCATCTTCACTGTCACTTTTTACACGAATAAACAGTTCTTTAGCCTCCTCAATGGCTGTCATGCTTCTGCCCCTATCACCAGATTCCATACTGTTATTCACTATTGTAACAGTAGAGAAAATCAACTGCAACGGATTCATAGTTGATTTAGGTTGAAAAAATCAACTGATAGTTGTCACCCTAGCGTACTATAAATAAAGATACTATACTCCATAGTAACGCTTAATGGCATTTGCAACATATTCTGAACAACCTGTTCCAAACTGACTGTCGGTAACCTCTGCAAATTTTGAATTCTGCAAATATTCTTTTGACAAATCAAGTAAAATACTTCTTGCATTATCAAGTGAAAACATCTTCTTGTAGTTTTCCGCAAGCAACTCTACGGCAGACCGTTCCATATCCATATTGCCGCATTCTTTTGCAGACATAAACAGTTTGTAGATTCTAGTATTTTCATCCTGTTCCTGCTTTATTTCCTCAGTATCACCAGTTGACTGCATGATAGCTTCCATTGCCTTTTCTTTGCTTCCATACCACTTCATTAAGTCCGCCATAGCCTGTTCATTTGCAAAACCGGATGATAAGTATTCTTTATAATTTTCCAAACTCCCGAATTTTTGCACCTGTTCATCAATATTCTCTTTCGACATACATTCTAACGTATGATTCACAATTTTTTGCACTTCATCATTACTAAACGCTTCAAAACTCATAGTATTAACTCCTTTCATTACATCCGTAATCAACTCAATAATCCCATTTAAACGATTTCGCTTTTGTTCCAGCAAAATCTTTTGCGTTATTAAAATCTGTTCTTTATCATAATTCGGAGTATCCATAATTCTCTTAATATCAATCAACGGTATTTCCAATTCTCTAAAGAACAAGATTTCCTGCAACTTTTCTAACGCTTTGTTGTCATAGAGCCGATAACCGCTCTCTGTTAATTCCGTTGGTTTTAACAAACCGATTTCATCATAATATCTCAACGTCCTTATACTTACTCCGGTTATCATAGATACTTCTTTTACAGTCTTCATTTTTCCTCCTTTGTATTAATCATAAACGGTTACGTTACGAGAGAGTCAATACCAAATTTCTTATATCTTTACCTCAAATAGATAAAAAAATAGGACTTAAACCTTTCAAAACCCTTTATTTATAAGGTTTCTCTTAATTTAGTCCTATTTTAACGCATGCCCCGGTCAAAACCTTTATCAAATTCGGTTCATAAACTTTTTATTAAAAATTTCTTCGGCAGTCAAATAGCAGCATTACAGAAGCCTTCTGTTTCTGGCCTCTGCCACTGCGGCAGCCTTGTTGTTCACACCTAATTTCTTATAGGTTTCCTGATTGTAATATTTTATTCCTGCTTTAGACAACCCAAGCTGCACTGCGATTCTTTCCACCGACATTCCCTCCGCCTGCAGCCGCAGAATTTTCAGTGCCTTATCGGTCAAAATCACATTCCTCCCCTGCTTTTCCTTAAGGTAAGCAGGATAAAAGTCTGCCATCTGTTCACATTCCTTCATAACCTGCTCTTTAAATGACTGATCCTGCCATGTAATCGTCTCGCCCTTCAATAGCTCCCAGAGTGCTGCACCTTCTCTTGTAAGAATCCGCACGAAATGATAATCCTCAGCCATCGCCACTGCTTCCTGCAAAGTATCCTGCCAATCGCCCTTTCCTGTGCGGTACATGGCAATGGCTGCCAGTATCCTTATTTCTATAGATACATAGGTTCTGTGCATCTTCTCTGCGTAAAAGCCCAGCTTGTCCAATAAAAGCAGTGCCTTCTCCTTCCGGCCTGTTGCAAGATACACTCTTACCTTAATCAGATAACGATATCTCTCCAAGCCATTAAACTCTTTATCCTCGTCCGGTGCTTCCTCCAGCCACTCTTGTATATCCCTGACTCTGCCGGAATATAAGCACATTCTGACAAACATAGCACGGATATTCGGCAAAAGCTTAGGTGCTTCCCGCTCTGCTATCTGCCTGAAGCTCTCCAGCATATCAACGGCATCCTCCATGCGATTATTTAAAACCGACAACTGCGTCAGGATTCCTACTGCTACAAAGACCTGCTCCGTCTTTCCACCGCTTTCTGCCTGCATCCGCCCTTTTCCCGCAAGGGACGCCACCTCATAATCATCTACTCCCTTTTCAAAAAAGCTTTCTGCAAGAGCAAGGTTTACCAAGCCCTTCCCATATTTCCCAAGCACTAGGGCAGCAACCTTTCCAATAGACTTTGCTAACTCCCTATCCTTCCTGCTCCATTCACAAAAATCCTTTCCTCCATTCATCATGGAGGGCAGATTACTGGTAACTGAGAACTCCGGCAGAACCCTCTTTCTCTCCACCAATAGAATTCCTGCCCGCTTTAACAAATCTATCATTCGAATGGTTCCCCTGTGGGGCAGTGCAATATCCAGATATAAAAGCCGACTTTCCGCTGCCCGTTTCATTCCGCCTGTCTTCTCCTTCGAAAAGGCAAGAAGCTCCTGATACCAGCGTTCGCTTTCATCTTCATTTAACAGCATTGACTGCAGCATACTCATGCCTGCCATCAGCTCCACACTTTCCTTTATCTTTTCTTCGGGAAGCGCCAGATAGTAACGTCTCAGTTCAAAATAGTCTCCTGATGCCGGATTTCTTCTCATGTTCTCAATTAATATACGGGAAATTCCCTCCTCATTGCGGCTCATTTCATACATTCTAAGCGCTTCCGGCACATTTCCTTCCAGCTCATAGCTGTTTCCTGCACTGCAATACAGTTCCTCTATGTAATGCTGCGAGTATTTCGCAAAAAGTCTCCGGCGCATGGAATATTTTATGGCAGCTCTCAACTCATATATGTCCCGCTCATTCTCTCTCCACTCCAGCAGGAAGTTTCCCACCTCCTGCGCCTTCTGGATTAGCTTCCCCGCATCTTTTTTCTTTGTTATCTGCTGTGCCATCTGCAGGTCAAACCGTTCCACGATGGATACTTCTTCTAAAAACTCCTGCAACTCCACACTCCACTGGTCATACACATGGACTTCGACATAATCGCACAAATCCGTTTTGGATTCCTCAATAGCACGAAGCTCTGCTCCTACCCTGTCTTCGCTAGCTTCTGCCTCCTGTATATTCTTAAGTCGCATGGCAACAATTCTAAGATACAGGGGATTTCCATAACCCAGCTCCCGTATACTTTTACAGGCAGCTTCCGTAGGAAAAAGCCCCCATTTCTCCAAATAGTTTTCCTGCTCCTGTTCAGTCAGGCACAGCTCTTCTTCACCGATTGTCACAAAAATATACCGGATAAAAACAGTTTTTAACCATTTCGGCACCGGAGCTCTGGAAATCAGAATCAGCCAGACATCCCTTCTGCTGCTCAGCTCCTCTATCAGCTGCCCGCAGGCACTTCTATCCTCCTGCGTCTCCAGCAAATGCATATCATCTATCACCAAAATAGTCTGTACATTTGTTTTTTCATGGGCTGTATCTGTTTTCTCCGGCACCGCCTCCGCTATCTCAGCAATTCCGGTATCTGCCAAATCAAAATACTGATATCGCTTTCTGTCAAGGAAGTCCGCCACAAAGGAGGTCTTTCCTGTCCCCGTAGTACCATAGATATATACCGTCTGCCGAGTGTTCAGGGCTGCCTTCATCTGCTCCCATGCTGCCTGCGGACGCACATATCGTTCATCAACAACAGGTTTATTATTGCTTCTCACTGACATGAAATCCTCCCTTTCGTCACTGGACTACAGACATATCTTATCCTATTCCTTCTTTAAATAAATCCGGACATAATTATTTGAACTATTTTAATGTAAATGAATCCGCCATCTGCTTCAGTATCTGTGCACATTCATGTAACTGCTGGCTGATAGCAGTATTTTCTTCGGCGCTTGCTGCATTGTTTTCTACAACTCCGGCAACTTCTTTTAATTCTTCATTTACATCTTCAATTGCCTTCTGCTGCTTCTCGACAAACTCAACAATTTCATCAATATGTATCTTTGACTGGGCAGAATCGTTCATTCCCTGTTCAATAATTGTTGATGTAGTACCAACCTGCTCCTTTCCCACAGCTACAGCAGTCTGAGATTCCACAATCAGCTTGCTGATATTCTCACTTGCCTGCGCACTTGATGCTGCAAGCATACTGATTTCATCCGCAACTACAGCAAAGCCTCTTCCGGCTTCTCCTGCTCTGGCCGCTTCAATGGAAGCATTTAATGAAAGCAGGTTTGTCTGGGAAGCAATATTCTTAATCGTTCCGACAAAATCCGCAATTTCACTATAGCATTGGTCAATGCTTTCCATCGCCTTAACAAGTGCCGCCATTTCACGATTACCTGCCTCAAGATGCTCATTGGTTATCTCTACGGTACTGCGAACATTCATCGCACGCTCTGTAATCTGCCTTGTCTGCTCTGTAAGCCTCACCATATCCTCCGACACATTAACAACAGCTTCATTCTGCATGGAAGCACTTTGTGCTACATTCTCCGTTGTCTTTTCCAGCTTATCCGCATAATCAAGAACCCTTTCAGCTTCCTTGTTAATCTGTTTGAAGGATTCATTCAAAATGCTAATAATACCTTCCAGTGCCTCCTTAATCTGGACATAGCTTCCTTTAAAATCTCCGTCTATCGTAACGGCAAGATTTTTGTCAGAAATCGCTGTAACCGTACTCGAAATACTGTCAATATAGAACTTAAGACTCTCAACCGTCTCACTTATGGAGTCCGTCAGCCTCTCAATCTCCATAGAATTCTTCTCTTCGTCAAATATCACCGACAAATCGCCCTCTGCAACCCTGACCATCTTACCGCTGATAGACTGAAGAGGCTGAAACAGAACACTTACCCTCCGGTTCATATTTGTTCTTGCAATGTTGACAGAAGCAAAATAAATCAATACACTGATTCCAATAATCAATGCCAAAAAGATTATTAATGAATATATTGGCTTTATCGAAACCACCTTCCAGCCCGTAACCTCAGAGGTATTTCCAATTCCAAGCTTAAAGCCGCCTTGATAATCCAAAATAAGCTTTGCTGCCATGTCCTCCTTAACAAAGGACTGATATCTTCCCTTATTAATCTCCTGTACCGTAGGCGCACTATCAACACTTAGGGAATATAGAGCATTTGGATGTACGAGAACCGTTCCGCTCGCAGTCGTCAAAAATACATAGCTGTTCTTGGTATAGCTCTTCTCAATAAGCGAAACCAAATCGTCCATATACATATCCATTCCTACAACTCCGGCAATCTTTCCGTTCTGATAGGTAGCTTTTGCCAATGTGATACAGATACCTCCGCTCTGCTTATCCACATAGGGATCGGAAATGTAAACCTTCTCCGGGTCATCCTGCGCAGCCTTGTACCACTCCCTGTCTGTCACAATAAAATCCTCCGGTGGCTGCCATCCACCGCTCATAATGGTAATATTCTCATCATAGCAGCTGTAAACCGCCGAAATCTGCTCATCCATCTTTGCCATGGAGTCCACATAATTCTGAACATCAGCCCGCTCTGTAATAGTTCCGCTGCTGATTCCTGATGCCACTGCCTCCAGCATACTCACCTTGCTCTGCATGGCACAGTTGATTTCCTCGGTATAATCCTTTACTGAGCTGCCATTCTCCTGCAATGTATACAAAATCGCCAGAAATCCACCCACCAGTACCGACTCCAGACATACAATTATCAGCGTACGACGCAGAACCCCGGAAAATGCTCTCCCAATTCTGCTGCTTAAGCCTTCTTTAACTGCTTCTTTGCTCTCTTTTCTCATTAGTAATTCCCTCCTAACCATTTATCATTAAACGTATTTTGTATTACTAACTTAGCATTAATGTTTTCTGCAAATTTCTGTCAATATCTTTTTTTGTTTTTTAATTCCTCATATAAAAGTGCATAATTATCATAGCGCAGTCTGCTTATCTGCCCCTTCTCCACTGCTTCCTTTATGCCGCAGACCGGCTCCGTTAAGTGGGAACAGCCTCCAAACCTACAGTACTTCTCATAAGGCTCAAATTCCGGATAAAAATCCGCAAGCTCCTCCTTCTCTAAATCGAAAAGCCCCAGTGAGCTAAAGCCCGGCGTATCCAAAATGTAGGTATTCTCCTCTATGGCAATCAGTTCACAGTGACGGGTGGTATGCTTCCCCCGCTCTATTTTAGTGCTGATGCTGCCCGTCTCCATCACCCTGCCTGATTGCAGACAGTTGACCAAGGAGGACTTGCCCACGCCGCTTGGACCTGCCACCGTGGTGGTTTTTCCCTGCAAAAGCGTCCTTAATGTATCTATTCCCTCCTTCTTAGCCGCACTGACAAGAAGAGTCTGATAACCGCAGTCCTGATAAATCCTGACATATTCATAGCCCGCGCCCTCATCATCTATATCCTGCTTATTAAAGCATATAATACAGGGTAAATTTTGCTGCTGCATCATAATCAGGAATCTGTCAAGCAGATTGAAATTAGGCTGAGGCTTCGCAACTGAAAAAATCACCAGTGCCTGATTGACATTTGCCACTGCCGGGCGAATCAGCTCACTTTTTCTTGGCAGGATTCTGTCTATATTACCCAGCATCTGCTCTCTGTCCAATATATTTAATTCCACATCATCTCCCACAAGGGGCTTGGTGTTGTCCTTGCGGAAGATTCCCTTTGCCTTGCACTCGTATATACCGCCGCCATTTACATATACATAGTAAAAGCCAGCAATTCCTTTGATAATTTTTCCCTGCATACCTCTATTCCCGTACAAATTCAATTCGTCTGTCAAAGGACTTTGTCTGTGTGCTGCCCGGAACCGTAACTGTCTCGCCTGTATCCGGGTCGGTAGTTGTACTGCCCCCCGTCGTGACGGTGTAGGTAAGTGTAATGGTACCCCCTGATGCGGTCAAGCCATAAAAATTCGCCGCCTGAGGAAAGCTTGTTGTCTTAGTATCCAACAAAATCTTACCATCATCTGTAACCAGCTTTATGCTCACCTCACTGCCTGCTACATAATCGGGAGCCTCCGTCACACTGGGTGCCTCAATATTTGCATTGCATTTATAGGTATAAGCCTCTGTCCCCTGACTTACCTTAATGTCCAAAGCCGTTCCGGGGTCCACATAGGAGCCGTGGGAATAACTTTGGTAACAGATATGCCCCTGCGGTACCTCATCACTGTACACATAGGCAACACTTCCTATCTGAAGACCTGCCTCAATCGCCTCTACCGTACCGTCCTGCTCTGACAAGCCCACCAGATTCGGCACTCTTATCTTAACCTCTTCCTTACCCTTGCTGACTGTCACCGTAATGACGCTGCCCTTGGGGACCTTGTTTCCGCTTAAAGGCATCTGGGAAATTACCCTTCCCTCCTCCACAGTATCGGAATAGCTCTCGCTCTTATTTACGGAAAAGCCATGATTAATCAGGCTGCTCTCTGCGTCCTCAAAGGTGCGTTCCGTTACATCAGGCACAATTACTCCATCAATGCCGGCACTTACCGTCAGAGTTACCGTACTTCCTGCCTCTATCTGAGTATCAGTGTCTACATCTGCACCAATAACCACACCCTCATCAACCGTATCCGATTCCTCATAGGTTGTTATGGGCTTAAGCCCCAACCCTGTCAGCACCCTCTTAGCGTCCTCCACATTCATGCCCTGTACATCCGGCATCGCTACATAAACCACCTCCGGCTGAGTGCTTTCCTCCGTCAATATGGGGCTTTGCGGTTTCTCTCCGCTCTCCTGCATACCGTTAAAAATCTTCACAGCCAGCACAATAATAATGATACAGATGACCACACCGGCAATGATTGCCAAAGCGGTAGTAATCCGCTCCGTCCGAGGATTATAATCGTAATCATAATCTTCTTCCTCGTCCTCCTCGTCCTCTCCATGCTCATAGCCGTTGAAGGTATCGCTTCTTAAGCGCATTGTTTCCTCATGGTCTTCATATTCTCTGTTGTCCTGATAAGCGGAATACCTTTTTATCTGTGCCACATCAGTGTCGGAAAGCATTTTGGTGCCGCCCTCCATATCCGGAGAATTCACCACTACAAAATCACGCTCCGGATTTATAAGCGATTGCTTTAAATCAGCTATCAGCTCCTGCATATTCTGATAACGGCGGTCAGGCGACTTCTGACAGCACTTTAAAACAATGCTTTCCACGGCTGTGGGAATCTCCGGCACAAATTCCTTGGGGGAGGGCATTTCCTCCTGAATATGCTTGATGGCAATCGCCACCGTAGTCTCCCCGTTAAAGGGCACTCTTCCTGTCAGCATTTCAAACAGGGTAATTCCCAAAGAATAAATATCGCTCTTCTCATCACTGTAGCCGCCTCTTGCCTGTTCGGGAGAGGTATAATGCACCGACCCCATAACATTGGAGGTAATGGTATTGCTGGTAGCCGCCTTGGCAATGCCAAAATCCGTCACCTTTACCTTACCGTCCTTGGAAATAATAATATTCTGAGGCTTAATATCCCTGTGAATAATATGATTGTTATGTGCCGCTTCTATTCCCATGCTGACCTGAATGGCAATGCTGACAGCCTCCTTATAGGATAATCTTGCCTTCTTCTCGATATATTTTTTGAGAGTGATACCCTCTACAAGCTCCATAACAATATAGTGGATACCATTTTCCTCACCCACATCATAGACATTCACTATATTAGGGTGCATAAGCCCTGCCGCAGCCTGTGCCTCTATGTGAAACTTAGATACAAAATTAGCGTTCTCGGAAAATTCCTGCTTCAAAACCTTGACTGCCACATATCGGTTCAGCTTGTGACATTTTGCCTTATATACATCTGACATGCCGCCGGTACCGATTTTCTCCAGTATCTCGTAGCGGTCACCAATCATCATTCCAATCTTAATCATACTTACTTCTCCAATCCCTTTACGCGAACGGTTCAATCAATATCACGCTGATATTATCTCTGCCACCGTTTTCGTTGGCAGCCTGTACCAGCTCCTGCGCCTTTTCCACAATATCTCGGGCTCCGCTTAAAATCATGCGGATTTCCTCGTCCTCGAGCATATTGGTCAAACCGTCCGAGCACATGAGAATCATATCGCCCTCCTTAAGCTCCTCCGTAAAGAAATCCGGCTCCACCGTATCTAACGCTCCGATTGCCCTGGTGATAATATTTTTATCGGGATGATTTCTGGCTTCCTCTCTTCCGATGCCGCCCATCCGTACCATTTCCTCCACAAGGGAATGATCCCTTGTAATCTGTCTTATCTCTTTTTGATTAATAATGTATAGTCTGCTGTCTCCCACATTTGCTACTTGAAGAAATTTTCCCATGCAGGTTGCCGCCACAACAGTTGTACCCATGCCCTCCATAGCGGCCTCTTCGCCGGCTTTTTTCCGAATGACCTCATTGGCGGCTTCTATAGCCTTTTCCAAAATTCGTACCGGATTTTTCTCAAAGGAGGCTTCTATCTCCTTCACCATGGTCTCCACTGTTGCCTTAGAAGCATAATCACCTGCATTATGTCCTCCCATACCGTCCGCAACAATAAATACATTGGGCAGATTCCCCACCGGAGCTTCTGAGGTATATACAAAATCCTGATTCAGTTTTCTTCTTCTGCCTATATCGGTTATGGAAAATGTCTTCAGCACGTCCTACTTCCTCCTATGCCTTCTGTCTGGGGACTGCTGATATGCTTACGCCGCAGCTGACCGCAGGCACCATCAATATCTCTCCCCATTTCCCTTCTTATGGTAACATTTATTTTATTTTTTTCAAGTCTATTTTTGAATGCCTGAATCTGCTCCCCGTTGGACTGTACATAGCTTCTTTCCTTAATTGGATTTACCGGAATCAGATTCACATGACAGCAAAGAGGCTTTGCTAACGCCGCTAATTCCGCCGCATCCTCCTGTGTATCATTAACACCGCCAACCAGACTATACTCAAAAGTAATACGTCTACCCGTCTGCTCAAAATAATATCCACAGGCAGCCATAAGCTCTGCTATGGAATAACGGTTGGCAATGGGCATCAGTCTCTTTCTCTTTTCATCAGTGGTAGCATGAAGACTTAATGCAAGAGTAATCTGAAGCTTCTCCTGTGCCAGCCGCCGCATATTGGGAACGATTCCGCAGGTAGATACCGTCACATTCCGCTGACTGATATTCAGCCCCTTTTCGTCTGTAAGAAGCCTGATAAAGCAAAGCAGATTGTCATAATTGTCCATAGGCTCCCCTGTTCCCATAACCACCACATTGGAAACTCTCTCACCTGTCAGTCTTGTTATGGCGTATACCTGCTCCAGCATTTCAGAGGGCAGCAGATTTCTCTCCAGACCGTCCAAGGTGGAGGCGCAGAACTTACAGCCCATACGACATCCCACCTGTGACGAGATGCACACACTGTTGCCATGCTTATATTTCATCCATACGCTTTCCACCACATTGCCGTCGGCAAGCTCAAACAAAAATTTTTTGGTTCCGTCAAGCTTAGATTCCTGCACCTCAAGAGCCCTCAGTGTAGTGTAAATGTACCTTTCCTTACATTTTTCCCTAAGTGCCTTGGAAAGATTCGTCATCTCGTCAAAGCTCTCTGCAAGCTTTACATGCATCCACTCATACATCTGTCCGGCACGAAAAGGCTTTTCTCCCTGAGAGGCAAGCTCCTTCGTAAGCCGGGCAAGACTTAGGGATTTTATGTCTGTCTTTGTATCTGTTTCCAATTCCTTAAATTCTGTATCCATATGTCCGTCCTTTTTAAGCATGGGTTATCAGCCCGTATGTCAGCTTCTCCTAAGCCTTGCGAAAAAGAAGCCGTCCGCCTCCATATAGCCGGGAAGCAGCTGCACACACGCCTCCTGCACTTCGCCGGACAGATATTGCTTCACGGCATCACTGCCTGCATTGGCAAGCAGACTGCACACCCTTTTTCTCTCTGCCAATAAACGCTTTGGCAGGTACTCCCAAACAGGCTCCGCCCGAAAGGGAAAATTGTCCAAAATCCACTGCACCATGTCCTCATTTTCCGCACGATTGATGGTGCAGGTGCTGTAAAGTAAAATACCGCCCTTCTTTACATACTGCCAGCTGTTTTCCACAATCCGTCTTTGCAGTGCCGTAATCTCTGCCAGACTTTCCTCGCTGACACGATACTTGATGTCTCTCTTTTTGCCGATAACCCCAAGTCCGGAGCAGGGAACATCCAACAAAACCACATCTGCCTGCTCTGTAAGACCACCGTCCTGCCTTGTAGCATCATATACCTGCACCGTCACATTATCAGCCTTCATGCGCTCTATATTTTCCTCAATCATTGCGCATTTCGCCTCAGACACATCTCGCGCCAGCACTCTTCCTGCCCTCTCGGCAGCCAAAAGACTTTTTCCTCCGGGAGCTGCACAGACATCCACCACAAAATCCCCTGCACTGATTCCCGCCGCCTCTACTGCTAAAGCCGAGCTTACGTCCTGTACCGTAAACACTCCCTCTGAAAAGCCGGGCAGTGTTTCAATGCCATCTATGTTATCCACGGTATAAACATAGGGCAGATAGGCACTTTGCCTGATTACTGTATTCTGACCTTCTGCTCTCTTCTGTTCTGTAATGGCACTTAGATATTTCTCCCGCTCTTCCTCTGAAAGCTTCATTGAAAAGCGAAGAGAAACCTGATGTATCTGCAACAAGCCTTCTAAGAGTGTTTCCGTGATATGGCTGCCGTATTCAAAAAGCCAGCGTTCCACCAGCCACTCAGGCATGGAATACTTTACAGACAAAAACAATGCAGGCTCCTTTTCCCTGTCAGGAAGGGGTAACGCCTCCTTCTCTGTAGTCAGCTTGCGAAGCACCGCATTTACAAAGCCCTTCAAATTGTGAAATTTACGCTTATCTGCCAGCTTACATGCCTCATTGCAGGCAGCGCTGTCAGGAATCGCATTCATATAAAGAATCTGATAAGCGCTCATACGCAAAAGGCATCTGATAAGCGGCTTCATCTTTCTCACCGGAACCGAAGAGATGTGATTCAGGTAATAATCAAGCTCTATCTGCCTTTCAATCGTTCCCTCCGCCACGCGCTTAATAAAGGATTTTTCCTGAAAAGACAAGTAATCATATTTGTCCAGTACTGCTTTTATCAGCCGGTTGGAAAATTCCTCCTCCCGCTCCAAGGTAAGAAGGGTATCTAATACAATCTCTCTGATATTCTCAGACATTCTTATCCTACTCCCTCGCCATTGTTTTAATCATCTTTGTTGCGCCTGCCGCCAAACAGCAGTATCAGTCTTAAAAGCTGGAGTACCGAGGAGGCTGCCGCTGCCACATAGGTAAGCGCTGCTGCCGTCAGAACCTTCTTACAGCCGGTATTTTCCTGAGAGGTCAAAAGTCCGTACTGTTCCACCTTCTGCACTGCTCTCCTTGAAGCGTTAAACTCTACCGGAAGGGTTATGAGCTGGAAAAGCACAGAAAGGGCAAACGCCCAAATTCCGATTTGAATTAACGTCTGATTCCAGCTTAAAATCACACCCAGGATAATAATAGGCAGACCCAGCTGACTTCCGATATTCACCACCGGAACCAACGCAGAGCGGATGGATAAGGGTGCATAGCCCTTGGCATGCTGAATGGCATGACCGCACTCATGAGCTGCCACGCCCACCGCAGTCACCGAAGCACTATTGTAATTATTATAGGAAAGACGTACCGTATTGGTACGCGGGTCATAATGGTCGCCCTGATTGTTACGCAGACATTCAATCTGCACATTATACAGCCCTTCGTTGTTGAGTATTCTTCTTGCAGCCTCCGCTCCCGTCACATTGCTCATATTACGGATTTTACCGTATTTACTCATAGTGCTGTTGACTAAAGCACTTGCACCCAGACACAAAACCATGCCAATCAATACCAAATAGTAAGTAGGATCCCACATCATTCTCAAGCCATAAAACATAATTAACCCTTCCTTTCTACCCAAGCTTCTCCCCTTGCTGTAGCTTTACACCCAAAAGGAAATCATGGGTACTCATACGCTTCTTACCCTCCAGCTGCAGCTCATAGATTCTTAAGGAGCCTTCACCCGTTGTCACATCAATATAATCCTTTTCTACTGCGCACACTACACCGCTTTCCTGCGATAGATTTTCAGAAGATTCTTTTTCTGCAATAGCTGCCGGCACTGCCTTCCAAATTTTCAACTGCTTTCCCTTATAAAAAGTATAAGCACTGGGCCATGGATTCATACCACGAATTAATCTGTCAAGTACAACCGCACTTTGACTAAAATCAAGCCTTCCCATACTCTTATTAATAAGCGAAGCGTAACAGCTTTCCTCGTCACACTGCTTTACAGGAATTATTTTCCCTGCCTCCAAAAGAGGGAGCGCCTCCACAATCGCTTCACCGCCAAGCACCAGCAGCTTATCGTGCAGCGTCTCAAAGGTGTCCTCATCTGAAATCTCCACTTCCTTTTTGTAGAGCATATCCCCGGTGTCCAGACCTGCGTCCATTTGCATAATAGTAACGCCGCTCTTTTCCTCTCCTGCAATAATAGCGTGCTGGATAGGAGAAGCGCCTCTATACTTTGGCAGTAAAGAAGCGTGGATATTCAAACACCCATACTTAGGAATATCCAAAATTTCCTGAGACAAAATCTGTCCAAAGGCTGCCACCACATATACATCTGCTTCATATTGTCTAAGCTCCGAAACTGCCTCCGGCGTCTTAATCCGCCGTGGCTGAAGCACTGTAATTCCATATTTCAGTGCACATTCCTTTACCGGAGAGGGCTGTAGCTTATCACTTCGTCCCTTGGGCTTGTCAGGCTGTGTCACCACCGCAGTAATCTCATGCCCTGCCTTTATTAAAGCCTCCAATGCTCCCACCGCAAAGTCGGGAGTTCCCATAAAAACTATCTTCATAAATTATTCCTCTTCTTCCTCGTCATAGGTGACATTCTGTAGCTCACCCTCCACCTTTTCTACATAAAGATGACCGTCCAAATGGTCCAATTCATGGCAGATAGCCCGTGCTAAAAGCTCCGTCCCCTCAAGCTCATAGGGCTTCATATTGGCATCAAGCGCAACTGCCTTCACATAGTTAGGTCTTGTAACCGTGCCGGATTTTCCGGGGACACTTAAGCACCCTTCGGAGCCTGTCTGCTCTCCGCTTGACTCCACAATACGGGGATTAATTAAAACATAAGGGTCCTCCCCCGTCACATCAATCACCACGATTCTCTTTAATATCCCCACCTGCGGAGCGGCAAGCCCCACGCCGTTTGCCTCGTACATGGTTTCCAGCATGTCCTCAATCAGCTCCTTCACTCTGGGAGTCATTTCCTTAACTTCCTTACAGGTCTTGGTTAATACCTCATCACCGTACTCACGAATATTACGAATTGCCATTTTATCCTCCATTCCATGCCTAAAAAGTATTCATTGGGTCAAAATCAAACTGCACCGTCTCCTGTTTAGGCTGCCATAATTGTAATTTTTCCTCCAGTACATCCTTTACTTGTACCAGTTTATCATAATTTTGGTATTTCACATAGAATACAAATCTAAAAATATCATTAATTTTACCAATTGCGGCAGGCGCAGGACCTACCACAAGCAATTTTCCCCCGGTCTGCTTATCAGTCTCCGCTATAGACTTTACCACGTTCGCAAGCTTTTCCGCAAGCTCTTTTCCAGCCTCTTCCACCTTTGCATAGATTTGGACTGCCAGCATATGCGCTGCCGGAGGATAACCGGACAGCTCTCTGTAGAGGATTTCCTCCTGATAAAAGCCCTCATAATCCTGCTCTGCCGCATGCACTACCGCATAATGGTCCGGTTGATAGGTCTGTATCACCGCCTCACCGGGAAGGCTGCCCCTTCCTGCTCTTCCCACCGCCTGCGTTAAAAGCTGAAAGGTTCTCTCCCCACAGCGATAATCTCCCACGCACAGGGACATATCCGCCGCCAGCACCCCCACCAGAGTGACCTTAGGGAAATCATGCCCCTTCACAATCATCTGGGTGCCGATTAACACATCTGCCTCCTCATTAGCAAAGGCAGAAAGTATCTGCTCATAGCTGTCCTTTGTCTTGGTGGTGTCTGCGTCCATTCTAAGGGTTCGCACCCCCGGAAACAGCTCATGCAGCTTTTCCTCAATCTGTTGGGTTCCTGCCCGAAAGCCGCTAATATACTTAGAGCCGCAGCTTGGACACTTCATGGGCTTTTGCTCGCTGTAGCCACAGTAATGACACATCAATCTGCCGTTTTTATGCTCCGACAAGGACACGTCGCAGTGAGGGCATTTCACCACATACCCACAGGCGCGGCAGGAAATAAAGCCTGCATAGCCTCTTCTGTTTAAAAACAGCATACTCTGTTGCCCCTTCTTTAATCTGTCCTCCAAAAGCTCCTGTAGCCTTCTGCTGAAAATCGAACGATTCCCTGCCTTTAACTCCTCCCTTAAATCCACTATATCCACTGTGGGAAGTTCTCCCCCCGTAAGGCGCTCCTTCAGGGTAAAAAGCCTGTATTCTCCCGACTGCGCACGAAAGTAAGCTTCCATGGAGGGGGTTGCAGAGCCAAGCACCACACTGGCGCCATGAAGCCTTGCCACCTCTATCGCCGTCTCTCTGGCATGATATTTGGGAGTTCCTTCACTTTTATAGCTTCCCTCATGCTCCTCGTCTATGACAATCAGCCCGATATTGGGAAAGGGTGTAAAAAGTGCTGAGCGCGGCCCGATAATCACGTCAATTTCTCCCCGCTTGGCGCGCTCGCACTGGTCATATTTTTCTCCGGGAGAAAGAGTGGAATTCATCACACTGACGCGATTCCCGAAACGCCTGTAAAAGCGAAGCAGCGTCTGATAGGTCAGGGCAATCTCCGGTATCAGCACCACCGCCTGCCTGCCCCTTGCAATTACCTCCGCAATCAGCTGCATATAAACCTCCGTCTTGCCACTGCCGGTAATACCGTGAATCAGGTAGGTTCCCCTTTTGCCTTCGTCATATTCCTCCAAAATGCTCTCCACAATATTCTGCTGGGCTTGACTTAAAACATTTCGTCTTTCCTGTCCGCTCTCAAGCTTCACGGGATTGCGGTAGCTGTCGGTGCTCACAATATGTATGGCTCCCCCACGCTCCAGGCTTTTTATGGTGGCTGCAGAAACATTTAATTTGCCCGTTATCCACTCATAGGGAATGCTCTCCTGCTCTATAAGCTCCCTTAAAAGTCTGGCCTTGGCGGTCTGCTTTTTCCGCTCACTCTCTCCCAACAGGGAAATGATTTCCTCCCTGCTCATACTGCGCTCCACACACTTATGCTCCAGCTTTTTCACTGACTGCTTGGCGGGCAGCACCGTCTTGAGCGCCTGTATCATGGTGGAGCCATAATTGCGCTTTATCCAGCCCGCAAGAGCAATCAGCTTATCCTCCACAGTGACGCCCTTCTGCACAATCTCCACAATATCTTTGGTGCGTGCAGGGTCGAATTTACATTCCTCGCTTAGGGCAACACAATAGCCCTTTATCAGCTTGTTACCGCCTCCAAAGGGTACAGTCACACACATGCCTGCCTCCAGCACGCCCCTAAGCTTTTCGGGCACTCTGTACTGAAACGGCTTATCCAGTTTTTCATGGGAAATATCCACTATAATATCTGCGTACTGTTCTTTCACCATCTGCTCCTGCTATGTTATCCTTCTTGAATTATAACCTACAATTTACTTCCTTGTCAGGGAAGTGTTCCCAAAGCCGATTACGCCATATATTGGTGACGACAAAGTGTAATTTGTATTACAATACTGCCTGAATATAATCAATAGCATAATGAAGCGCTACCGGAATAGTAATATCTTTTCTTTTATAAGTAATAAAACACATAATTAAATGAAATACAAAACAAAATACTAACTGTGGTAATGCTTCAAGAATATAATTTAATGAAACATTATTATTAACATACATTTGAAATGGTAGATGCATTAATGAAAATAGTAATGCACCTATTAAAAATATTATATATTTATTACACTTTAATCCAAACAAATAATTCTGAATAAATCCTCTAAACAATATTTCTTCTAATAATGATATATAAAATAAATAATATAAGCTACCTCTGATTAATCTTAATAATGTATATTTTCCTACAATAACACTTATAATAAAAGATAGGATAATAATTGAAAAAGCTATTATAAGATTTATTTTTAGTTTTTCTTTTGTAAAACCCAAATTCGTTATACTTTTATCTTTTATTATTACAATTAGAATTCCAGCAATAGCAATCGTCCAATAAATAACATTATAGTTATGAATTCCATTTTTATATAATACTCCCATTATTAAAAATCCAAGCATGTATATTATCCAATAAACTATTGCAATTAAGGAATAAGTTTTATTTTTTTCTTTATACATATTATTCTCACTTTCAAATTGTTACTTAACACTGATTAAAAGGCTTTTGCAATTCTTCTACAAACTGATAACGGAATGCTGATTCAACGCTGTTTCTATTTTGAAAGGGCGCTGAATGGGTACTTAACAGCTACCTGCCCTCAAGTATCTCCTGTATCAGAACGCGCTCGTCCATAGGGTATTTGACGCCCCCTATTTCCTGATAATCCTCATGCCCCTTTCCCGCAAGCACAATAATATCTCCCGGCTCTCCGTGGGCGATTGCATAGGCGATTGCCTCCTTGCGGTCACAGATTTCCACATATTTGCCGTCTGTTTTCTGTATACCCGTCTTAATGTCCTCAATAATCGCCTGTGGCTCCTCAAATCTGGGGTTATCCGAGGTAATAATAGTGAAATCCGCCAGCCTGCCGCTGACCTCGCCCATCTCAAAGCGGCGTTGTCTGGAGCGGTTCCCTCCGCAGCCGAAAAGACATACCAAACGATGAGGCTCATATTCCCTTAAGGTGCTAAGCAGACTCTCAAGCGCCATTGCATTGTGAGCATAGTCAATCAACAAAGTAAACTTCTCCGAAACCTTTACCGGTTCAATACGCCCCTTTACCTTTGCCGCAAGAAGCGCCCTGCAAATGTCTGACTCCCGCACTCTGAAATGACGGCAGATTGCAACTGCTGTAAGGGCATTATATACGCTGAATCGTCCGGGCGTTGGCACCTCCACCGCAAAATCCATAAGCCCCTTTACCCAAAAGCTGACTCCCAGCTCTCCGGGCTTATGAACCAGCTTAAGTCCTTCCGCCCGAAGCATACAATTTTCTCCCAATCCGAAGGTCTCAAGCTCACAGGTATGACCTGCCACCACCTGATTTACATGACTGTCGTCACCGTTGACGATGCCCACCTTGCACTGCTTGAACAAAAGCCCCTTGCAGGCAAGATACTCCTCAAAGCTCTCATGCTCGTTAGGTCCGATATGGTCCGGCTCCAAATTGGTAAAAATACCGTAGTCAAAGGTAAAGCCTTGAGTTCTGTGAAGCTTTAGCGCCTGCGAGGAAACCTCCATAACCACCGTATCCAGCCCCTCCTCCACCATGCGGGCAAAATACTCCTGAAGCAGATAGGATTCCGGCGTGGTATTATTGGCATGAATATGGGTCTTGCCGATAATCACCTCTATCGTACCCACAAGTCCCACCTTGTAGCCTGCATTCTCCAAAATTGATTTTACGAGATATGTGGTGGTGGTCTTGCCCTTAGTGCCTGTAATGCCGATTACCTTTAGCTTTTCTGCGGGATGCCCAAAATACGCCGCCGAGATAAATGCCATGGCAAAACGGGTATCCTCCACCCTGATAACTGTTACCGCCTTGTCCTTTACCTCGGGCACTTGCTTAGAAACTACTAATACCCCTGCACCTTTCTCCGTCACCTCAGATGCAAAATCATGTCCGTCAAAATTAGCTCCCTTAATACAGATAAACAGACAGCCCTCGCTTACCTTTCTGGAATCGTACACCACCTGTGTCACTTCTCTGTCAATGCTTCCCTGCAAGCAGGTATATTGCACTCCCTTTAATAAATCCTCCAGCCTCATACTATTACTGCCTTTCCGCATGCTTTCGTGGCACGCATAAATATACTCTATATTTTACTCTATTTTTATGATTTCTACCACCCCTAAAAATTACAGTCAAATTTGACGAATAACAGACAATATATATTCAGGCAGTTTATTGCTATCCCCGTCACCGCCTAAAACGAACTCAACAGTGACGCTTTCATTGGCATTAAGCTTAAGGCTCAGATATTGTCCCATTTCATCGGAGAATATCTCCTGCTTATCATCATTGACTCTTGCTTCTGTCCATGTCCTTCCGCATCGCAATTTGATACAGTTATGAGCCATATTAGAGGTCACGGTAACGCCGGCAGAATGCTCTTTACAGTTCCAATGCAAATCGGTTATCTCCGCTCTGGAACGGCTCATAAGACCTGTCACCCTTCCTGAACCCCATTCAGAAGGCAATGCCGGAATAATCTCTATTTCACCTGTATTAGAAAAAACCAAAGCTTCATTAACCGCACCGACTGTTCCAAATGCCGTATCGGTACAATATACACCCCAGCGCCTATTGCTGTCATGGTCGGTCATCATAGAAGGATAATAAGCCATACCGTTCATCATTTTAAGCAGTGAAAAAATCATGCCGTCACCACGCTTTAAGCGTGCCTCAACAAGGGCTTTATGAATCCAACCATGTCCGGCTGTTGCATCATCAGTATTATATTGGTTGCGATTATTCAATGCAATATTTGCAGCCCTTGCCAGCGAAGGGTTATTCTGCGTTTCATAGGCAGGCCACGCCACATAAAGATGACTTAAATGACGATGGTTATTATTTTCTATGTATTCATTCATAGCCCATTCTCGTAACGCTCCATCACTATCATACTTATAATCTGAAATCTGATTTTTCAGCCGCTGCCATCTGGCTATTGCAATTTCAAAATCCCTTCTGCCAACGGCTCTCTCGATTGCGCATAGCATATCCAGCCCGTCTCTTGCCGCAGAAATATCCATTGTGGCATTTGCTGTCAGGGTACTTGAGTAGCCGATAGGATGGTTTTCCGGAGAATAAGTTGGAATAATGATATATTTTTCTCCCTCATTCAGCTCTGTTTTATTCTCATCATAGCATGCGTTGCCGTAAATATCCGTGTAATATTGGGGCGTAACAATTTGCTCCCAGAAATTCGCCTGCTTTGTAAGCAGCGGAAGAAGAATATCTCTTTCTAAATCAAGATAGCCACGAGCCTTCAAATCAGCAAATTCACTATCGGTAAGTCCGCCGTCATAAACGCTGAGAATTGGCTGTAAATCATCAATACGCATATATTTATTAATAGGTATCCGGGTATTGCCGTAGCATTGCCAATACTCATAGATGGGCAGCAGACACCAGCTTGCACCTGCATTCCAGTATTCAAACGGAAAGAAGCTGTCATATTCTACATGCATTGCACGGTCAGCGTCTGCATTTACCGAAATCTGAATGGCATCATGCATACCATATGACATTTTAGCATTTTCCATAAAATCAGGTGAATGACGCAGGAAAAAGGTAATATAGCCAATGGGCATATATGTCAGATGCCCCGTATTCATGGCACTTACCTGTAAATTTACATTTGCATCCAGTGTATAAATAGCTCTCCACGCAGGATTCCAATCCCCTGTCCACATTCCATATAGTCTGGGAGCTGTTACTGCCCCGCAGCAGATTTGTGCATAACGCGCCTGATTGTATGCACGCCGCATAAATTCATGGTTAATCCTCTCTGTCGTTGCCCTCTGAAGCTCAATGACAGCATTATTATCATAGGAAATATATTCCTCATCACCCTCAAGCCCGAAGCATACCCGGTTAAATTCTTCGCCATGAATCCTTGCAGATTCAGCCAATGCCATTTCATAACAAAAAGAATTATTTTGCGTGTACTTCTTTCTTACCTGCTCTGTTAAAGCTGAAAGCTCATCAAGCAACAAATAATTATCCATGCTTTTAAAGCGAGCCATAATATCATCAGCTGAATCATTTTCCGTCATACCGGTTATATGAAAGCTTCTGTCGATTGCAGTAATAAGATACACTGCTTTGGCGTTCTGTATCCTGATACCTGCGTTTTCCCCCACATTCATATCTGCGTTTGTGTTCGCCAGCGCCACTTTTTCACATATGGCATTTTCTCCCTCAACAACTACCTTTGTTACACTTGCATAGCCGCCATCATAAAGCTCGCTTCCCGGATAGACAGGATAATGTCCTACAAAAGCAATGTAATCGCCTTTTTCATCTACAATTTTTTTATAGCGCAGGGCAAGCACCTCCGACTGACCATTCACCGCATTACACATATCAGCAACATCATCAATCGTAACTACTATATCAACAGGCTGCCCTGCATCGGAGCAGGTTATTTGCGTTATTGTCACATTGTCCGTTCGGGAAGTGAAGGTAGTCCTTGCCCATTTTCCGTAAGCGTCTTCATACCTTACACCGACCTCACCAGTCTCATGGTTTGTAAATCTCTGATAGCCCGTATATTCAAAAGCCTTGGCTGTAATCCGAAGCTGCGTTCCGGGGTGATAAGAGTAATAGAAGGTACGATTACGCATTTTCCTTTCACCCTTTGAATCGTAATCCCATATTTTCCAGTCTTCATTCAACTCAAAAACATTCCTTCTAGCCTCCTTAAGCTGCTCAGGCAGCCATGAGGGAATTGTGCGGGGTTCTCGTGAAGGAAAGTTAAAATACATATGCTGAAAGATAAATACATCATTATAGGGCGAGCCGGAGGTTATAAAACCTGTTTCCCCGTTTCCTCCTACCATTCCGTCCCTCCATGCATGACAGCCTTTATCCTGTTTGATTTCTGAGTAGCTGTTTAAAAAATTACCTTTAAAATCCATACAATTATTCTCTCCTTTTGTCAGCCTTCATAGCCTATACCAACAGTTTATTTCATATTGGTGATTCCACCTTATAGAAATAATTGTATGATATTTTTCATGTAAAAGGAATGCACAAACAAGACATATTTACCTTGAATGCGACGTATTTGTTGCCTTTAGATTTTCGTTTTGATATAATATGTTCATCAATATTTTTTATGAGGTACACTATGATAACTGATATTCGATTTGAAGACATAAACATTACTCTGGACATTGATAATCTTCGGGTATCTATAAAGCAAATGAATTATGGGGTTTTTTCCGAATCCTATACAAAGCACTGCCATGGGAAAAATTATTATGAGCTGCATCTGGTTTGTGGCGGAAAGGGAAAGCTAATATTGGATAATGCCGAGCATTCTTTGGAAAAGGGAACGCTTTATATGACAGGACCAAATATATCACATGAGCAATTAACCGATGAAACCAATCCCATGTGCGAGTATTGTATGGGCTTTGAGCTTAAGCAAAAAAAGAATTCAAAGAATACAGCAGTGAGCAAAGTCCTTCTCGAAACAGCTTTTTGGTTGGGAAATGACAACGGCGAATGCGAGCGGTTATTTATGATGCTGGCAGGAGAATCAAATACCCGGCTGATTGGTTATTTAAACAATATACAGAATATCATTTCTTCTATTTTAATACAGCTTGCCCGTCATTATACAGGAAGTAAAAAGGGCTGCGAATTGACATCTGTCACCCCTGACGATAGACGTATGAACATTGTTGACAGCTGCTTTATCTATAATTATGCCACTATAACGGAGGAAGGTTTAGGGAAAATGCTTGGTCTGAGCAGCCGGCAGGTACAGCGGTTCCTCAAAAAAAATTATGGTAAAACCTTTTCCGAAATGAAACGTGAGGCAAGGCTCAATAAGGCTTCAGAGCTCATAAAAAGAGGCATCAGTATCGAAGATGCCTCAGTAATGGTTGGTTATAACAGCCCTGCATTTTTCAGGAAGCTGTTAAAAAGCAGGCCCTCTATCCAATCCGTTCTATAAGGCACTGCGCCCCGAAGGGATTGACCACAAAGCCGTCTGCCTGACTTTGATTTAATAATGTACGAAGTTCCTCAAGCAGTAATTGTATCGCTATTAGCACTTTATGAGGTCTCTTTGTATGTCAGAAACATTGACCCTATATTTCCTGTAGCTTCACCGTTTCCAGCAACAGGTCAACGCACTCCGCCACCGTATGCTTGCCTGAATCAATGCTGCAGTAAAAATCAATATCATCCACTACTTTAGTACTCTGTACTTCTGATTGATTCACTCTTCTGTCACCGCGGGCAATATTTCTCTCCCGCAAAATTTCAAAAGGACAATGCACATCAATTATTTTAAGGGGATAACCCTCAAATATGTCTTGTAATGTATCATAATGATGCTCCAAGCCTTCCATCTGCATAATCAATCCGTCTATTATCACATCATGACCCTGTTCGGAAAGACTGCGTGCCGCATGGTACATGGCAATAATTGCGTCGGAATAGCGAGCCTCCGTGAATGACCATTCCGGTATCGCTTCCTCAAACATATCATAGCCAAGAACATAGAAAGCGTATCTTTCTCTTGCAATCAGCTCCCTGCACATTGAGGTTTTTCCTGTACTTGTATACCCGTTCAAAAAAATAATTTCACCCTTATGCCTGTTCATAATATCTGCGTTCTCCTCTCTGCTATAAACTATAATTTTCATCAATACATACTTGCTTCAAGCCAGTACTCTGAACCATCTTTTACCCATTCTTTCGGTGGATTCTCCCTATTGATAAGAGAAAGCATTCCCGGTATATCAGTCAGCCTTGCAAGCAATAACCAGTTTTCAGGAAGCTTATATTCTGTTGTATATCATAATCTTTCGTGCGGAAGAATTTGGAGGCAACCTCATACGCAATATACTCATGCGAATACTCATATCCCAGTTTTTCTGCAAGATGAACTGAATTCATATTCTGAGCATCCCAGCTCGGATAGAGATTTTCTTCCAGGCAATCTAAAATCAATGCCGCACAGGAAATCGTCGCAAAATGTTTTCTCCTCTCTGCTTCGATTGTATCTACCTCAATCTCTATTCCCTCCAAATATCTTGAATATGATGATGCACCCGCTACAATCATATCATTCTTAAGTATGACAATTCCACGCCCATATTTAAGATATTTCTCTTTACTATCGAAGGAAGACACAAAATCTGCTGTTACAGCATTTTGCAGGCATCTGTCGTAAATGTCGGCATCAATTCTACGAAGTTCATAACCGTCTGGAATTCCTTTCACCATTTCCTGTAGCTTTTCCACATCAAATTTTGTGTCTTTCTTAATTGCATATCGGGTAACCGGCTTAGCATCCGGGAAACATTCTTCAATTAATTTAGCCCAATCCCCATTCTGCGGAATCATAATCACAAATCCATCAGGCTTACCTTCTACCAGCTCCCGATTCGGCTCTCCTGCATAAAAAGCAAAGCAGCCGATAAAGGCATATGCTGATTGGGGATTTTCTATATCGGTAACATATATTTTTCCCATCACCTTCTGTAGGCAGGAATAGATTAGTGTTTCCTCCCAATTTAAAAACAAATGTTTTACTTTTTCTGTATTTTCAAGTTCATATATCATTGTTCTGATTCCTTTATTTTCCATTCATCCCCTGAAATTGCATACACCAAACCGCACCCATAGCTTATGGCTGTAGATTACATATTTCTTACAGTCAAACTCATTTGTTACTACCTTCATATTGCTCCATCCCCTTTAGCAGCACATCCAGCGACAGTTCAAAGCTTTCACTGATAGAAATTGGATTGCCAAAAGAATGATGAATATCCAGCATAATAAATCCCTCCAAAAAAGCCCGATAAGTTCTCAGCAAATGATTGGCAGTATCTTTTTGTATTCCGAGCTTATCTGTCTGCTCAAAAAAGAAGTTGTAAAGTCCTTCCGTTGCCTTAGAAAGCTCCTCATTCACATATTTGTTGTACCAGAGCATTGCCTCAAATACTCCGGGATTCACTAAAGCAAATCGATAAAATTCTCTTGCATACTTGCGAAGGGACTCATGGGCATCCGTATCCGCTGCTTTCACAACTATTTCTTCAGAAACCTTCTTCCAACCATAAATCATTAATCCCTCTACTACCTCTTCCTGACTACTCACATGATAGTATAGAGAGGGCTTTTTAATGCCTAAATATTCGGATAACGAGGTCACTGTCACACTCGATAACCCCTTTTCGTTTGCAAGTCCGGCAGCTTTCTCAATCACCTTTTCTTTTGTGAGTCCTGCACGTGGCATATTCTCATCTCCATTTCGCATGCGTATCTAACAATATTAGTCTATTATATTCTAACATTGTTAGTTTGTCAATATACATAAAAAAGGCACCAATCAACTACTTGATGATTGATGCCCTCATTGTTTCCTTGCATTATATTATTCCAAAAGGTTCTACAATGCCATTCCCAATCCTCCAAATGAAAGCAGGGTCAATAGTAGGAAATTGTATCCGGTTGCCTTTTTCATAGATACCATATAACCTACACCTTTTCAAGAAAGCCACAGCTTTTTACAGTTTCATTTTAGTGGAAAATCACGCCTTGCAACCATTCAGCCATACGAACGCCCGCCAAGAAGCAAACTATCGGCAAAATGAAGTCTCAGCGATGCTGTACATTACGACAACTTACAAATGGGTATACAGGACTGTTACTTATGCTAAATTTGGACATATATACCATTTTCCATATTTTACTCCCAAAAAACAGCATTGTGGGAGCATTTTTCAAGCTTAATGATACGCATTTGGACATATGAAAAATAATTTGCATAGTTTATCCAACTATATTGGTATTTTTCTGGCGCTATTTTAAAATAATTCTGTATATGTCCAAAAGCTAAGTTTTTCCTCACTAAAGCATTAAAAAATGGGGTGTTTTCAAATAATATTTTCTATATGTCCAAAAACAAATCGTCTTAGGAGCAGCCACTGATACCATGGTAATGCAAAGAAGCCATGCCTTTAAGCATGACTTCCTTTATCCTCTGCCGCTATTTTTTTAACACGCACCCCTTCTGCAAAATTACATTTGCATACTGGCTTGTCTCACCTGTCGCTACAATGGCATACGCCTTCTTTGCCTCCTCATAAAAGGCAAAGCGCTCCAGCTTGCCAATTACTTGAGTTCCCCGCTCCTCATACTTGGAAATAATCTCATCATAGGTCTTCCAGATGGAGACATCTGCCATATCCCCCGGTACTCTGTCCATCAGGCTCACCGGCTGCTCCACATACTGGTCAAGAGGGAACACCTCCAAAATTGCCTCCAGTATTTCCGGCACTCCGTGACCGTCCATCCTCAGTACTATTGCATTTTTCCCCATGGACTGCGCCGGAAAATTGCCGTCCGCAATCACAATGGTATCGCTATGTCCCATTTCGCACAGAACCTTCAAAAGCTCCGGCGATAACAGGGGTGAAATTCCTTTTAACATAAGCTTCTCCTCACTATTATGTATTATTTTGTATTGCCCTGTCATTCATAAGCTGTCGAAATTTACGTTTTTGCATGATTAGTGCACTGTACCATTCACTTTTGGTTAACCGTGAGTGGTACAGTACACTGTTACAGCATGTTTGGTATCTCTTCCATTTCCGTCACATTCTCAAAACCATAAAAGCCCATCGCATTCTCCCGTAAGAACATTCTTTTCTCAGCCTCCGTAAGCTTTTCGGTACGGCGTATAAACTCCACGCTCATTTTATATGTAATCTCTGTCATGGTTCTTGGATAGTCGCTTCCCCACATAAGCTTTTCCATTCCACAGATATCCCTTGCCTCACAAATGGCGTCTACCGCAGACGGAAAGGGATAAAATTCCTTACTGAAAAGCCATGTAAGACCGCCGCTTTCAATAAATACATTTTTATTTTTTGCCAATGCAATCTGCTTCTGCCAGCCTTTGGTTGTCACCATACCAAAGTGACCTATGGCAATCTTAAGATAAGGACAGGCGTTGATAATATATTCCATATCAGCTACCTGCTCGTCACCGTCTGCCAAGTCAATGGATACAAATTTTCCCTGCCTCTGTGCCTCTAAGAATACCGGAAGATGTTTTTTTAAATCCCTATCCTTTAATCTTCCGGCACAAATCTTTATTCCGTCAAAGCCCTTCAGACGGTAGTCCGGTCTTTCCTCATACAGGGAACAGATTTTCAGACGGTCAGGGTATTTTTCTTTGGCAGCAAGCAGGTACCTATCCTGAATACCGTCAATATACTCCTGCGTTACCACGCAGCCGCTTACTCCCGCATAGTCCATATTGGCAATCAGACGCTCCACTGTATTTCTGCCATCGTCCATATAGGGGGGCATCATTTGGCGAACCTCCCCGCCAAAATCGCTTTTCCCGCCGCCCACGTCAAATACCGCCCTTCCGTTCACAATGCCCTGCTGCTTTTCCCACAGGTGCACATGGACATCAACTGCAATCTCTCTACTCATAGGGTCACTCCATCCTTAAAAATAGCAATCTCACTGTAGCCGTTTACTTCGTTTTTTGTCTTCTGCCCGTTTGCCACAGCAATAATATACTGAAGCAGCTCGTCTGACAAATCCTTTCCCTCCAGCATAGGTCCTGCATTAAAATCAATCCAGTCCGGCTTTCTAAGGGCAAGCCTTGAATTGCTGGCAATTTTTACAGTGGGTACGGGAGAACCTAAGGGTGTTCCTCTTCCCGTGGAAAACAGCACCAAATGACAGCCTGCCGCCACAAGATTTGTGACAGCCACCATGTCATTACCCGGTCCGTTTAACAGATTCAAGCCGTTCTTGGTAATTCTGTCGCCGTAGGTAAGCACATCTACCACAGGAGCCATGCCCCCCTTCTGGGTACAGCCCAAGGATTTCTCCTCCAGCGTGGAAATGCCGCCTGCCTTATTGCCCGGAGAGGGATTTTCATAAATTACCTGCCCGTGATTGGTAAAATAATCCTTAAAATCATTAATCAGCTTCACCGTTTTTTCAAAAATGCCCTCGTCCACACAGCGGTTCATAAGAATAGTCTCCGCTCCAAACATTTCGGGCACCTCCGTAAGAACAGTACTTCCTCCTGCCGCAATCAGCTTATCGGAAAGCTGCCCGATTAGCGGATTGGCGGTAATGCCGGAAAAGCCGTCGGAGCCTCCGCATTTTAGACCCACCTTCAAGTGAGAAAGGGGCACCTGCGTCCGCTTAAAACCATCAGCATACTCCCGAAGCTCCCCAATCAGCCTTACTCCCTCTTGGGTTTCGTCCTCGCTGTCCTGCGCATTCAGAAATCTTACCCGCTTTTCATCAAATTCACCTAACACTTTTTTAAAACGGTCTATATTGTTATTCTCACAGCCCAGACCCAAGACCAGAACTCCCCCTGCATTGGGGTGAAGCACCAGGCCCTTTAAAATCTGCTCAGTTACTCCATGGTCATCTCCCAGCTGAGAGCAGCCATAGGGGTGGGTAAAGCACATAGCACCTGTAAGACGGCTAAGACGCTCCGCCACCTTATTCACACAGCCCACTGTATTGACAATCCAAATATCGTTGCGGATACCGATTTCACCATTAGGACGCACATAAGCATCGATTGTATATTCCGGCACCTTAGGCAGTGCAAATCTCTCCGGCTGATAGGTATAAGACAGCTTTTCCTTCAGATTGGTTTTGATATTATCTACATGGACTCTCTCACCCTTCTTGATAGCGCGGGTAGCGTGCCCAATGGGGAAGCCGTATTTGATAATATTTTCGCCTTCAGCAATATCACAAAGCGCCTCCTTGTGACCACTTTCAATATCTACTGCCACATTGTCGGAGGGGTGGATTTGTATTTGCTTCATCTAATTACCTCCTCAAAGGCCTTCTTCATTCCCCGCTCCTTCATAATGGTAAGGTAATGCTCCACCTCAGTCTGCATAAAGGTCAAATCCCTGCCCCAGTACTGCTCCTTGGACAGGATTTCAGAGACGGAAGCCTCCTTCATGAATGCCATAATATCCTCGTTGTCATTTGACTCATCAGTGCGATAAAAGGCAATCAAAGCTGCCAGTGAAAAGGTCATACACTCGGGCAGTGTCTTGTTGGCTTCATAATACTCCAGGATGGTGGGCAATACCCTGGCCTTGAATTTACTTACAGAATTAAGGGCAATGCTCAAAAGCTGATGCTTGACAAAAGGATTTGCAAAGCGCTCTAAAACTGCCTTTCCAAACTGAATATCCTCATCTGTATTCCCAAGAGTAGGAATTATCTCCTCAAAAATTGTCTTCTGTAAAAAGCGGTTCACTAACGCATCGTCCAGACATTCCTTTACGGTTGAAAGTCCGTACAGCCTTGCCGCCAAAACCATGGAGGTATGACCGCCGTTCAAAATACGAACCTTTCTCTTTTTATAGGGCTTTACGTCCTTAGTCCAAATCACATTGACACCTGCTGCCTTTAGAGGGAATTCCTCCTCAAAGTCTCCCTCAATCACCCACAGGTGGAAAATCTCCGCCGTGTTTAACAGATGGTCTTCTTCTCCAAGCTCCTTCATAAGCTCCTCTGCCTCGTCCTTAGGATAACCTGTACAGATTCTGTCTACCAGCGTACTGCAGAAATGATTTTCCTTATCAAGCCATTCCACAAATTCCTCCGGAAGCTGCCAGAGCCTTGCATATTTCATAACGCACTCCTTAAGCTCCTTGCCATTATTGTCAATCAGCTCACAGGAAAGGATAATAAAGCCGGGCAGCTTCTGTTTAAATCTCTCATACAATAATGCCGTAAGCTTTGCCGGAAAAGATTTAGGCGGCGCATCCTCCAAGCTTTCTGTTCCCAAATACTCAATTCCCGCCTCTGTAGTATTGGAGATAATAATGCGCATATCGGGATTGTGGGCAAGCTTTAAATATTCCTCATAGTCCGTGTAGGGATTTACTCCTCTGGAAATAGAAGTAACCCTGATACACTGATTTATTACCTCTCCGTTTTCAATTCCCCTCAAATACTGATGATACACACCCTTCTGCTCATTGATAACGGGAATCAGACCCTTGGCGATAGGCTGCACTACTACAGCCTTTCCATCATACAGCCCCTGCTCATTCATTTTATGTATAAATACATCAACAAAGCTCCTTAAGAAACCGCCTTCACCAAACTGAATAATTGTCTCCTTCATCGCCTGATTTTCCTCCTTACATTTCAATCAGAACCTTGGATAGGTTACCGGAATTATTTGCCAGTGCCTTAAAGGCATCATCTGCATGAGCCATGGGATAAATAGCACTGACCATTTTCATTACATCAACCTTGCCGCTTGCAATCAAATCAATGACTGCCCTGAAATCACTTGCATAGGAGTTGCGGCTTCCGAATACATTTAACTCCTTCTTAAGCAATACAGAATGCAAGAAGGTAGTCTCCTTTTTGCCGTTTCCGATTAAAATAATATTTGCCGCAAATGCTGCGCAGTCAATACATGCCAAAAAGGTTACAGAAAGTCCGCACGCCTCTACGCACACATCAAAGCCATTGCCCTCTGTTATTCTCATTGCCTCTTCCTTGATGTCGCACTTGCCGGAATTGATTACGCCTGCCGCTCCAAATTCCTTTGCCATTTCCAGTCTGCCCTCAAGCACATCTGCCACATATACCTCCGCGCCCTTTGCCTTGGCAGCCATCAGTGCAAAAAGACCGATAGGACCTGCGCCCACTACCAACACCTTATCTCCAGGCTTTACTGTTGCTCTGTTTAAGGCATGATAACTGATTGTAAAAGGCTCTACCAGCGCTAACTCCTTTGCAGACAGACCCTTTCCGTCATAGATACGCTCTATGGGCATTGCCACATATTCGCAGAAGCTTCCGTCTCTCTGAACACCCATTGTCTGATTGTCCGTACAGCAGTTAACAAAGCCCCGCTTGCAGGAATAACAGGAGCCGCAGTTAAAGTAAGGATTTGCGGTGACAATATCCCCCACCTTTAAATTTCTGTCATTTTCGGGAATAGACACAATCTGGGCACTGAACTCATGCCCCGGAATTCTGGGATAGGTTGTAAAGGGCTGATTGCCCGTATAGCTTGCTACATCTGCTCCGCAGATACCACAGTACAAAATTTTTAGCAGTGCCTCACCTTCCTTAACTACAGGCATTTCTATGTCTGTCACTTCAATTTCATAGGGTTTACTAATCATTACCGCTTTCATTTATTTCTCCTCACTCTCTACATACTGTTTATTCCAAATGACGGCTGTCTTTAAGGGCGCCATCTTACTGTAAATTTTATTCTTGTAAGCGCCAATGGGATCCTTTGTGAACTCCTCTTTGTCAATCAGCTCCACAATCTCATCATAATGGCTTTCTGCCAGCATCTTAATTGCCTTCTCCATATGGTCTTTGCGGAAATTAATGGAGCCGAAAATCAAATGATTCTCAAAGCCGAAGGGCATTGTATCATAGGTCACCTGCGGTCCTAAGGAAAAACTGTTATATACGCCGTTGCAGCCTAATACCTTATGTTCAAATGCAATTCTATGCTCCACATTGCTGCCGCTCACGCCGATAAAGAGCGTAGCCCTTCCCCCCAGCTTCTCCACAATCGCTTCTGCCAGCTCACCTTCGGAATCAAAATTGTTTTGCAGATATTCCGCTTCCGTCTGCTTTAATGCAAACTGTACCTTGGGAGAATTCATATCGCTTCTTGCCACAAACAGCACCTTGGCATTTTTGTGGTTTTTCTTAATCAGGTCGCCCATAAACATTCCTGTGGTTCCTAAGCCGAAAATAACCGTTCTCTCAAACACATTCTCCTTTGCAAGCTCTCTCGCCTGCTCTTCACTGCATTTATTCTTTGCCATCTCCACACGGAAATTGTGGGCGCTGCCCAAGTCCTCCATTCTCTCAAGTTGGAACAGCATACATGCAAAAGGATCCGGAAACACCATCTTCTTTGCAAAGGAAAGCTTTAACTTCCCATTCTCCACATAGCCGTCGGGTATGGGTAACAGCATATCAGGGTGAAAATACTGCTTATCGCTAAACAAGCCGTCTGCCTTGTCACAGCCATATTCAAAATAGGTCTCGTCCTCCGTATATCTGGTGGGGTCGAAGCTGTCTCCTCCACGAATCAGAACGATGGCAAAACGATTTTGGGAAGGCACCCACACTATTCCCTCATGTCCGTTTATAAGTCTTTTCTTTCCCTCCGGGAATTTAGGGGTCAGTCTTCCTTCGCTCCCCATGTGCATCAGTTCATTGTCCGTACCGCAAAAGCCCACCATTACAGGTTCACAGAGAATACCCTCCTTCTCAGGCTCTCCCCGAAGCTTCCTCCGGCTTACATTGGTGATTTCTACATCTCCATAAACCAAAGGTTTTTCCTTGTCATTTTGAAAATAGGTTCCCTTTACAATCATCTTTTCTCTCCATTCTAAAATGTTTTCCTCAAGTTGTATCTGTCGTTGAAAATACAGACAAATTCTCAGATGCCGGCGCACCTCTTTGCCCTTATATGATAAATTATATAGCTTTAATCCTGAGAAATAAGAGAGTTACATGACGTATTCTTACAATCGTTGTCGCATTCTCGCAAGTTTATACATTGGACATATCCTCTCCAACGCAAAGAAGCCATGCCTTTCGACATGACTTCTTCGCGATTTTCTTATGAGGGGGGGGGAGATAGTGAGTTCATCAACTATCTGAAATACATAATAAACGTAAAATGTGTACAAACTGTGTCCATTTTATAATTTAAATATAAAAAAAGCCTTAAGCTTTTAATATTTCAGTCTAACAAATCCAAATAGGTACTCATAACAATATCCGCACTTCCCTCAGTTGTTGCATTGGCAGCCGCCAGTGCTGATGCTTTCTTCATGGCAATGTCCGCAGCTTCGCCACTCACCTCACTCATACACAGAGAAGCTACCACGCTGTCGCCACAGCCCACTGTATTTACAGCCTTTACCTTCTTTGCCTCTTCAAAAATGCTCTGCACACTGTCTACATACAGTAAGCCTTGTTCTCCCAAGGACACTATTACCTTCCCAATGCCCTCCCTTACCAGTCTGCCCGCCTCACAGACAATCGCCTCTTTGGAATCCAATCTTTTTCCTACAAGGTATTCCAGCTCCCTCTTATTAGGCTTAATTATATAGGGTCTTGCCTTAATTCCCTCCTTTAAGGCTTCTCCCGAAGTGTCTAACACTGTCCTGATTCCCTCTCTCTTGCATACCTCAATCAGCTGTGCATAAATGTCCATTGGTACTCCCTGAGGAATGCTTCCCGAAAAGACCATAAGGTCACACTGCTCCATACAATACTCAAATTCCTTCCGGAAATTGAAAAGCTCCTTTTCGGAAATCACCGGCCCCGGCTCCAAAAGCTCCGTCACATATCCATCGTCCGACATAATATTCATATTAATTCTTGTATCGCCCTTGGTACGGGTAAAATGACATTCCGCTCCCAGCTTCATCATTCGCTCCTCAATCATTCTGCCACTGTAGCCTCCAAGGAAGCCAATTGCTGCCACAGGCAGATGAAACTGTCTGAGTATCTTTGTTACATTAATGCCCTTCCCTCCTGCCTCACTTTTTACCTCCCGCATACGATTGACCTCTCCCTGAATAAGCCTGCCCGCCTTACAGGTCTTGTCTACCGCCGGATTTAAGGTTACCGTCACTATCATAAGCTAATGAATCCTCCTTTATAAGTCCTTCCTGTTACTCTGCCGCCCGGTCTGTTTAACATTCTCTTTTACCATATTAAAGGCGCTCTCCGTAATGTTACTGTTCTCTTGCTTCTAAAACCTTCCGCAAATAGCAATATATTACTTGGCTCCTGTACAGCTAACAATAATACTGCATGATATACTGTAGCTCTGTCCTGCCCCGATAGCTGTTGATTCCAAGCTGATACACCACCGACACCGAAAACTCTCCCCTGCCTTTATACAGTCTCTCCTCGCTGTCCTCGCCATATTTCTCCCTAATAAACTGCCCAAATTTGTCCAAGTCTCCAAAAAATACCAGCTGCCTGCGCTCCCCCTCCGGAGTACGCACTGTAAAGCGGGCAAAGGATTTATTGGCACCCATTTTCATTCCACTTAAGAAACAAAGCCCTTTCTGTGCAAACAATGGCTTTGGATTGCCCACTCCGAAGGGTTCCAGACATTCCAGCTCTCTTGCAAGGCTCTCATCGGCATAAATCAAAGGCATGGGAACATCAATATGTACCTTGGGAATAAAATCCTCCTCAGTCAATCCACAGTCTTCATTTAGCGCCGCCCGCAGCGCCTCAATATCCTCCTCCTGCATGGAAAGCCCTGCCGCCAGCTTATGACCACCATACTTTGTAAAATACTGCTTTGCTCTCGTCATTGCCTCATACATATGGTAAGCTTCAATCGAGCGTCCTGAGCCCTTAACACCTTCCTCTGATTTTGTAAGCACAAACACCGGACGATTGTATTTTTCCCGAATACGCCCGGCAATTATCCCTGCAAGACTCTCATGTACTTCAGGCAGGTAAATCAACATCACCCTGTCATTCTCCATATGCTGCTTGTTTATGTACTCCTCTGCCTGTTCCACCCCCTTTAGGGTCAGATTCTTCCTGCTGTCATTCAATGCCTTCAATTCTCCGGCTGCACTCATAGCCTCAGCCTTCCCTTCACTTAACAGTAGCTCTAAGGCACGCTTTGCCGTGTCCAGACGTCCCGTGGCATTCAGACAGGGACCTAACACAAAGCCTAAATGATAGGCTGACAGACGCTCACAGTCAATGCCATTTACCTCTGTCAATGCCTTTAAGCCCTGATTATTTGTATGCTTCAAGCGTTTTAGGGCTTCCTTTACAATTATTCTGTTCTCACCCTTTAGCTCCATCACATCACACACCGTGGCAAGACCGGCAAACTCCAAAAGCTCCCCCATTGCCTCCAAAAGCTTCTCATTGCCGGTATTCTCTCCCAGTGCCTGCATCAGCTTATAAGCCACCACACCACCGCAAATATTCTCACAGGGATAGCTGCACTGCTCCTGCTTGGGGTCAATCACCGCTAACGCCGGAGGAAGCAGTTCCTTCCTTACACCCGCCTCCTCCGTAAAAGGCACTTCATGATGGTCGGTGACAATCACCTGAATTCCAAGCTCTGCCGCCAAAGCAATCTGGGAGGCTGCCGCAATACCGTTGTCACAGGTCACTATCATTCCCACGCCATCCTGCTTCGCCTCCTCAATCAGATTGTCATTTAGGCCATAGCCGTCATGAATCCGATGGGGAATAGCAGTATCCACCCTTGCTCCAAGAAGCTTAAGCCCCCTGGTCAAAATATAGGAGGAGCAGATACCGTCCACATCATAGTCACCGATAACACGAATGGATACCTTCTGCGTCACCGCCTCCTTAAGAAGTGCTACCGCCTTGTCCATATCCTTTAAAAGCCAAGGGGAATGGCAGTCCTTAAGACCTCCCCATAAAAACTCTCTTACCTCGGCCTCTGTTGTCAAATCCCTATTGCGCAGAATACGCGCAAGCACCGGACTGATATGAAATTCCTCTGCCCATTTATCAAAATCTGCCTTTTTGGCAGCCACAAACCACTTTTCCATTACTCATGCTCCTCTAAAGACAGCTCATCTGCACCATAAATAAACTGTTACCTTAAAGTCAAATCGGCATAGTCTGTACTGACTATGCCGATTATATACAAGCCTTTTATTTAGCACCCTTTGGTGGGAATTTTTTACGAAGCACATACCACAATCCTCCGGTTACACATACAGAGGAGTATGCACCGCACACAATACCTACCATCAATGGCAATGCAAAATCCCGTATACTGGTAACACCCAGAATATACAGCGCCGCCACCATAACAAAGGTTGTCAATGAGGTAAAAATACTTCTGGATAAGGTCTGCGTAATACTTCTGTTTACCACATCCTTCAAGTCATCATTCTTACCCATGGCATTCATATTCTCACGCACACGGTCAAAAATAACAATGGTGGCATTGATAGAATAACCTACTATCGTCAACATACAAGCAATAAAGGTATTGCCTACGGATACTCTTGCCACTGCGTAAAAGGCAAGCACTACCAGCACATCATGCAGCAGAGCTACAATACTGCTCACTCCAAAGCGAATATCGCTGAATCTGATACGAATATAAATCAACATACAAGCAATCGCTATGACAACCGAAAGAATTGTATCCGACTTCATCTCACTGCTGATGGTGGAGCTGATTGTCTCAGAGGTAATCAAAGACCTGTCCACAGAAAAGTCCTCCACAAGCTTATCCTCAAGAGCTGTCCTCTGCTCTACATTCAGGGTATTGGTCTTGAAAATAACCTCATTGCTGTCCTGAACTGTCTGAATCTGTACAGCAGAGCCTGTTACCTCCTCCAACACAGGAACAACCTCTGCATTAATCTGGTCAAGCGTCTTATTCTCGGCAAAGGTTACCGTAGTTGCAGTACCACCCTTAAACTCCAAACTATAATTCAAAGAATCTCCCGTATTTACCTTATTGATGCCCATTACAACAAATCCGGCCACAATTAAGGCGATGGAAATTCCAAAGAAGAGCCCCTTCTTGGAAAGGAAATTAATGGTCTTGGGTTCTTTTCCGACACCATACCATTTTGCATCTCTGATTCCCAGTGCATAAAAAGCATTCAACACATACCTTGTGACTACCAATGCCGTAAACATGGACAATACGATACCAAGTGCAAGGGTTTGGGCGAAGCCCTTAATCGTACCCGGTGCCAAAAGCAGCAATACACCTGCTGCAATCAGAGTGGTAATATTGCCATCAATAATTGCGGACAATGCCTTGTCAAAGCCAATCTTAATTGCACTCTTTACCGTCTTGCCGGTAGCCAGCTCCTCACGGATACGCGCGAAAATAATTACATTCGCATCTACCGCCATACCGATGGAAAGGATAATACCAGCCACACCGGAAAGTGTCAATGTCATACCGAAGCCATTTAAGAGCAGTACCACCAATGCCACATACATGGTCAGACCCAATGCAGATGCCACACCTGCAATAAAATAAACTGCAATCATAAAGACAATGACAATGACAAAGCCAATGGCACCTGCCTTAATACTGGTTTCAATCGCGTCCTGTCCAAGCTGCGCACCTACTACCTTAGAATGCAGTTCCTCAAGTTCCAGCTTCAAGCCGCCGATACGAATGGTAGATGCCAGACTCTCTGCCTTTTCATAAGATTCCATAGGAGAAATCTGCGCCTGTCCATCTGTAAACACGCCGTTTACATTGGGTACGCTGATAAAGGAGCCATCATAATAAATCGCCAGCGTTTCACCTTTTTCATAAGCGTTTTTTGTAGCCTCTGCAAACTTATCACGCCCCTCGTCAGTCATTACAAGGTCAACAGCATAAACTGTATTTTTCAGGTTGTCCTGACTTGTCACTGCACGGGCTTCCTTAACATCAGTACCCACAAGCTTAATGGAACCGTCCTCCAAAAGCTCATTGATAGACTTATTTAACACATAGCCCGCCTGTGTATAGGAATAATTGGCATTCCCCTCTGCATCAGTCTCCGAAATAAAATACAGGGAACCGGGTCTTCCAAGCTCCTGCAAAATAGCGTTGGCATCCTTTACGCCGGGAATTTCAATATTGATTCTATCGCTTCCCTCCTGATAAACAATCGCCTCTGTGCTGTAATTCTCAACACGCTTCTGCAGCTTTGCAATGGTATCCTTCATATCGGTGGCACTGGGTTCCTCATCTCCCACTACCTGATAAGTAATGCTCACACCGCCTGCCAAATCCAAACCAAGCTTAATGTCGGCTGCGCTGCCTGTACCCTCTGCATCAACTCCCCACAAATCTACATAAGAGATTCCTGCAATCAGAAGAATTACACAAAGCAGCACCACTATTGCTCTACTTTTTTTCATTTTCCTTTTGTCCTTTCTGCTCTGAAATTAATTTATATTACAGCTCTTCTTCAGCCATAGCCGCCTTCATCATAATCGCACACTCAATGCGCTTTTGCTGCAGCTTACAGCCAATATCATAGGCATCGTTGATATTGCCGTGGAAATTATAGGAGTTAGCTGCACAGCCGCCGCTGCAATAGAATTTAGCAAAGCATTTCTTACACTTATCCTTTGCATATACATTGCAGCATTTAAATTCGTCACGAATATCCTCCCTGACAATACCTTCATCTACATTGCCCATAAGAAAAGCTTCATTTCCCACAAACTGGTGGCAGGGATAAAAATCTCCCCACGGAGTTACCGCCAGATACTCTGTACCTGAGCCACAGCCTGACAATCTCTTTGCCACACAGGGACCGCCCTCTAAGTCTATCATAAAATGAAAGAAATTAAAGCCCTTTCCTTCCTTGCGGCGCTTTAGCATCTCCACTGCCAGCTTATCATACTCTTCCATAAGCTTTGGCAAATCCTCCTCTGTGATAGCATAAGAATCTGAGGGCTGTGCCACTACCGGCTCCACGGAAATCTGCTTAAATCCAAGGTCTGCCAAATGCAGTACATCTTTAGAAAAATCCAAGTTATTATGGGTAAACGTGCCACGCACATAATAGTTCATCTGATTGCGACTCTCTGCCACCCTTTGAAACTTGGGAACAATCATATCATAGCTGCCCTGACCGCCTCTGAAGGGACGCATCTTATCATGAACTTCCTTACGTCCGTCAATGCTGAGTACAATGTTTGCCATTTCCCTATTGGCAAATTCCAAGATTTCATCATTTAAAAGCACTCCATTGGTTGTCAGTGTAAAACGAAACTTTTTATTATGAGGTTCCTCTAAGCTTCTTCCGTATTCAACCAGCTGCTTCACCACAGCCCAGTTCATAAGCGGCTCTCCGCCAAAGAAGTCAACCTCCAGATTCACACGATTTCCTGAATTTGCCACCAGGAAATCCAATGCCTTTTTCCCTACCTCAAAGCTCATAAGCGCTCTTCTGCCGTGGTACTCACCCTCACCGGCAAAGCAGTACTGACAGGCAAGGTTACAATCATGTGCAATGTGCAGGCACAACGCTTTTACAACCGTAGGTCTTCTCTTAAAATCAAAAACATAATTCTCATAAATATCAGGTGCAAACAGCTGCCCTGCCTTTTCAAGCTCAAGCACCTCGTCCACCGCTTCGGTAATCTCCTCCGCCGGATAAGGAATATTTGCCAGATGCAGCACCGCCGCCTTAATGGTGTCGGCGTCCTTGATTCCCTCACTTACCAAAGGCTCCACCAGAGGAATCATATCATACACAATATCGTCCACCACATGCACCGAACCGCTGTTTATGTCCATGACAATATTGTAGCCATTACTTTTATATTGGTGTATCACAGATATCTTTCCTTTCCAAAAATCCTGCACTCACGAAAGAAGCAGCGACCTAAATCGCTGCTTACGCTAGTCTCTCTTTTTTGATTATTATTTAATCTTTTCGCAGCTCTGATTACCTACTGTACAAGAAGTCTTACAAGCAGACTGGCAGGAAGTCTGACATTCACCACAGCCGCCCTTCTTCATGGATTCCTTCAAATCTCTGGTTGTCAAAGTCTTAATATGCTTCATTTCTGAATAGCCTCCTTATGTTATACAAGTCAATAGACTAATAAACTTTTTGTAGTATACCATAAATTTATCATTTGTAAAAGGGGTTTTTGCAAAAATCTACAAAAAATATTACTAGCTTACCATTCCCCCAAGCATTCCTCCTCCCGCACAAAGGAGCAGTGTTGTAAAGAAGTCCGTACCGGGCGTTCCTAAAGACTGCCCTACCCCTAAAGAAATTACAGCCAGTACCAAAAAATATGCAGCTCCCATAATAAGCCCCCACATAAACTTTCTACTCTGCATTTTCTTTCCTGACACAAATCCCACAAAAAAGGTTGCTACCACATAAATGACAATAATGCTGATTGATACAATCGCCTCCGCCAAATGAAGCTTATAAAGTAAGAATGCCAGAATAAGCAGCAATGCTGCTGTCAATATGTAAGAGAACAAAAGGCATTTCAGGAAAAATAACCCTGATACATTTTTTTCATTGTCTGTACGGCTCATTGCCCGACTCATCACTTTACTCATATTTCCTCCATTTTGAATCATTTCACGCCAATGAAATATAATCTAAATTTTCTATTAAATACTATGCAATACGTTGGGAAAACTTGACAATACAGCCACATATAATGTATAGTTCAATACATATAGCTGCCAAATGACGCAGTTAAAAAAAATATTATTAAAAGGAGTGGTTTTTTTTGGATACCCCTGGTGTCATACAACTTGTAGTTCTTATCGTTCTTGTTTTTTTGTCGGGCTTTTTCTCATCTGCTGAGACAGCACTTTCTACCGTCAATCGTGTTCGCCTGCGAACGCTTGAGGAGGAGGGAAGCAAAAGTGCTGCCAGAGTCAACAAGATTCTTGACAATTACAGTAAAATGCTTAGTACTATCTTAATAGGTAACAACATTGTCAATCTGTCGGCGTCCGCACTTGCCACTACTCTTGCCATGCGCATTAATTTGGCAGTCGGCATTGCAACCGGTATTTTAACGGTTGTTGTACTTCTGTGTGGTGAAATCATTCCCAAAACATGGGCAATGCTTTATTCCGAGAAGCTCTCCCTGCTGTACGGAGGCATTATTTATGCTCTAATGCAGCTTCTCACACCGGTTATCTTTCTCGTTGACAAAATGGCGAATGCTGTTTTGCGGCTGTTGCATATTGACCCCAATAAAAAAACAAGTACCATGACCGAAAACGAACTGAAAACCTATGTTGACGTAAGCCACGAGGACGGTGTTATTGAGTCCGAGGAACGTGAAATGATTTATAACGTATTTGATTTTTCCGATGCTCTGGCAAAGGATATTATGATTCCCCGCATCAACATGGTAACCGTCAGCGTAGATGCCTCCTATGAAAAGGTGCTGGGCATCTTTCGTGAATCCATGTACACCCGATTACCCGTGTATGAAGATGATAAAGATAACATTATCGGTATTATTAACATAAAGGATTTTATTCTCACTGAGGACGAGGAACACTTCCATGTGAAGAACATTCTCCGAGACGCTCACTATACATACGAATATAAGCGGATTGCAGACCTAATGTATGAAATCCGCGAGAAAACCACCAGTGTCACCTTTGTTCTGAATGAATATGGTGCTACCGTGGGTATGATTACTCTTGAGGACTTGCTGGAGGAAATCGTAGGGGAAATCCGTGATGAGTATGACGGAGACGAGGACGAATATATTAAGGAGGTAGGCGAACGCACCTATCTTGTGGAAGGCAGCATGAAGCTGGACGATATCAACGATGCTCTGGGTACAGAGCTTGACAGTGAGGATTACGATTCTATCGGCGGCATTATCATTGAATATCTTGACAGACTTCCTGAGGACGGCGAAGAGGTTGCCTTGGAAAACGGTATCCACCTGAAGGTACAGGGTATTGACCAGAATCGTATCTGTAAGGTTTTGATGACCCTGCCCGAAAAGCCCTCTTCTGATGAAGAAGCATCGGAGAATACCACCGATGCAAGGCATTCCGTATCGGTGGCAGCTGAATAGTAAAACAAGCTCGTGGAGAACGAAATTCCTCCACGAGCTTATTTATTTCTTCTTATCTTCTACTTACTTCGCGTCGTAGCTAAAGCTTTCAAAGGCTGCATACTTATCACTCTGTTCGCCGTTAGCAGACGCATACATTCCCACCGTACAGCCCACAAAGCCGCCTGCCACCTCGGTAGAAAGTGCCGAAACAGGTATAGAGCCTATTGTAGTATCTCCTAAGCTGACACTTGCAGTCAGACCATTTACCTCTATCCGCAAAACAACGCTCTCCTTATCTGCCTCATAAGCCTCAGCTGTAGGATAGGTTCCAAGAACAGTATCCTCACCCTTCTCACAAAGAATTGCCTTAATCACTTCACTGTCAGCCTCCACACGAAGGTTATATTCATCACTCTGCATTAAAGCAATACCTGCGCATTCTTTGCCTGAAAGCTCTGCCACCTTTACCCTTGCAGATACACTGAAGGCATGATGTTGCTGTCTGATTGCCACATAGGAAGGGCTTGCCTTTTCCTTTAAGGTCTCCGGCTGCAGCTTAAGCTCTAAAGCCTTACCTGTCAATCTGTACATATCCTCCTTGGGGTTGCGGAGCAATAAAAATTCCGGTCCCAGCTTCTCCATGCCTGCAAACTCATAATGTCCTGTCTGCTCCACAGAAGGCTTCCACTCAGGGAGGTTAATCTCCACCTCATCGGTCAGCATACCTACGCCGGGATTTACTACCGGCCAGCCGTCCTCCCAGACTACCTTTGCAAGGAAGGTCTCTCTACCCATGGTGGTGTAGCCCTCCAAAGGTCTGACTGCCAGCATTACCATATACCACTCGCCGTTAGGGGTCTCGATAATATCGGAATGTCCTACATACTGAATGGGATAAGCCTTGCCCAAGTGTCTGTGTGTCAATACAGGGTTCTTGCGATAATTCTCATAAGGTCCCCAAATATCTTTACTGCGGCATACAGATACACAGTGATCCGGACCTGTACCCCCTTCTGCGTGCATAATATAATAATAGCCGTCCTTATAGTACAGATGAGGACCTTCCGGCCATGCAACCTCACGCATAGCGCCATTCCAAACATCCTTCTTAGGTCCTACCAGCTTCATCTGCGTAAGGTCAAGCTGCTGTATCCAAATATAATAATCTCCATTATACTTGCAGCCCTCAGGGTTGGGATGGGTTCCGATATAATAGCAGGTTCCGTCCTCGTCAAAGAAAAGGCTGGGGTCAATACCATCTGCTCCCGCCAAATAATAAGGCTCAGACCAAGGGCCTGCAGGGTCGGTAGCCGTCACTACAAAGTTTCCTCCATGAGATACATTGGTACAAATCACATAGTAAGTACCATTATAATAACGAATTGTAGGAGCAAACAAGCCCTGTGAATGTCCACTTTGCACAAGGGGCAGCTGAGACTGCCTATCCAACACATTTCCTATCTGCTCCCAATGTGCAAGGTCTCTGCTGTGAAGCACCGGCAGACCCGGAAAATAGGAAAAGGTGGAATTCACCAAATAGTAGTCGCCTCCCACTGCACAAATGGAAGGGTCGGGATAAAATCCCGGCATAATAGGGTTTTTTGCAATTACTGTCATTTCTTTCCTCTCATTCCCGCATAATGCGTATCTTTTATTTTTTCAGCAGGTTATAAATATTTACAAACGCCTGCTTTACTTCAAAATTTTCTGTAAACAAGCCACAATAGGGGCCATTCATCTTATAGCTGTAGTCGTCCTTGCTCAGGTCCGGTCTGTCGTATAAGCCCCATATGGAAATACCTGTAAGGGGCTTTTCCTCTCCCTCATTCAATGAAAGGAACATTTCAAACAGTCTTTCATAATAATCTGCATGAAATTTCACAAAGGCATCACTGTTCTCATAATTGCGCACTGCCATCTCTGTCACATGCACCTCCACATCATGAGAAGCAAACATTTCCACTGCGGTGCGGATTTTACTAATATCACCGTCATTCATGCAGCCCGCCTGTTTGCCGTAGCCGCCGATATAGCCCTGCATACCTACACCGTCACAAAGCCTTCTGGGATTTCCCTCCTCATCTGACGCATAGGTGTTAATACTGTCTATCAGCACGCAGATTGCATCTCTTTTTTTATCGTAGAAGGTGCCATAGTCATTATATATCAGCTTAATATCCACATTAGGGTTCTCCGCCTTCAATGCATCTACTGCATTCCTTGCATAGAGGAAGGACAATTCCACATAATCAGAGCCAACTAACGTATAAAAGGGGTTATCCGCGCCGTTCCGCATAGTACGCACATGCCTGCCGTCATCGGCAAGATACTCTCCCTCGCCGTCGCCCACTGCCTCATTTACCACATCCCAACAATATATCACACCGGGATAATTGGTTTCAAAATGGGTTATTACCTGAGTGATATAGGACTCCAGCCGTTTCTTCATGGTCTTGCTGTCCACATAGTCGCCCTTGCTGTCATAGCCCTTTCTGAAAAACCAATCTGTCATATAGGCATCCCACACCAAGGTGTGTCCACGCATTCCGATTCCATTCTCCTGCGCAAAAGCAAGGATTTCATCTGCCTGACTGTAATTCATAACAGGCATTCCGTCCTTAGAAGCCTTGGAAGCCTTTTGGTCTAACAGGGAATACGCCTTCAGCTCATTGCTCGCCGTCACACTGTTAAAATGCGTCCTTGCAAGCTCCAAAAAGCGCTCATTGCTCAGCGCCTTATAATTAATCATCGTTCCGAACTGTATTCCATACGGTGCAAGCAGCTCTGCCATGGAATCATATTCCGTAAAATCCACAGAAAAATCCTGTGTCTCTTCCTCATTCTCTTCCACTTCGGGCTCAGAGGACTGCTTCGTCCCCCCTGTGGAGGCTGACGGCATATCTGCAAGAGTATCCTTTACCTGCCCCTTCGGCTTCTCCGTTCCGCAGCTGGACACTCCCACAGTCAGCACAAGCAGCATCAATACTGCAACCATTTTTCTCATTGTACATCATACCTTTCCTGCTAACATCAACCCATTGACACTTCTCACAAACTCCCGCATAGTACCTATATCACACCTGACAGCCGCCCCTTAATACAGCTTTTCCTGTCTACTTTGTATGGAAGCTCTCCAAAGGGCCAAGATAAGAGCTTGGAAGCTTGCGCTCCATCGGATAGACAAGAATTCTCTCAAGCACCATACCTGCCTCCATGGCACCTACGGTAAGCTTCTGTACCCCTCCCGTAAAATGAAGCTCCGTCTTTGTGACACGGATTTGGTCAAGCACTCCCTCGCACCACTGCCTGTCACCATTCTCGCCGCCCCGATAGGTAGAGCTTAAGATTTCCAAGGTTCTGCTATCTCCTGCCTGTGTCTTTAACTGCACCTGTAAGGGTCTTCTGTTCTGTAAGGAGTTGGTAGGTGTTGTCCACACCTCCACCTGATAATCTCCCTCCTTGGGAATCAGTAAGGAATAAGTAAGCTCAGGCTTTTCCTCATTCTCGGTAAAATCTGAAGTGGTAGGGAATACCTTCATACCACTGCCGCTTCTGCCGTAACCGGAAAGCTCAGCAAACCCACCCTTTGCTGTATCCTTTTTCTCCGCATAGTGGTTAGCCTCCATGGCAATCACGCCATCGGTCTCCACAAAGGTCATCGGGGGCAGCGCTGTCAAATCCAGCCTTTTTCCCTGTATCTCCACTGCCACCACCGTATCGCCGTCACTGATAAGCAGTCGTACCTTCTGCGGCTCTAAGGGCAGCCCCTGTCTGTCACAGCTAAGAATCACCCTCTGTAAATCGGCAACCTCTCCCTGCATAGGAGTTATAGTAAGCCACTTAGGAAGCTCTCCACCCTCTGCCTTTATCTCATAGCGAAGACTGCCCACACCATCATTGCTGATTTCCAAGGCTGCTTCCTCCACACCCTCGGAAAGGAAATCGTCCACTCTGATGCACATGGGCGTGCCGTAATTCTTTACAAACAAATCCTCCTTATCAGCTCTTGAAACACTCATTCTGGGCTTTGTCACCGGCTCCACATACATTCTCACCGGATAACGCCAGCCGTCATCATTCCATTTGGTAAAGCCGATATGCTGTTCCAACTCCATTCCGCTCCACTTGCCGTCACGGAATGCGCCGAATTCTTCGGATAAGCGCTTATCCTCACGAATGCATTCCTCCAAAAGCTCACCGTATCTGTTGGCTGCCTTTCTTCCCTGCGCTGCATAGTGAGCATTTTTACCTGCATAAAGATGCATACGAAGCAGATTAATACTGGTCTTTGCAGGATAATATATAAGACTGTAATATGCCTGTCTGGTGATACCGTCAAGTGCCTGATAGACTGCCTCATTCTTTTTCTCAATTTGCTCAGCCCACGAAAGCATTCTGTCTGTCTCCCCATAATGGCAGGGGTGATAGATGCCGGCATGCAATGCCTCAGGTCTGCGCTTGGCATTCATATCCACAAAATCTGTATAAACCTCGGCAATTCTCTCCTGCTGCTCCCTGTCTGCTCCCGGGAAGGTCTGCTCCACCCAGCCATTCAGGTACTTTCTCCAGCTGTTCGGCGCACTGCTGCCCCATGTATCAAAATCATAGGCAAGGGTCAGAAAATAATTTAATGCTATCTCATTTCCCTTTAAATCTCCCACATTGACAATCCACACATCTCTGATACCGTAATCATAAGCCTGGGTCATCTGCTCCCATGTGAGTGCAAAGGTGGTGGAAGGCATCCACTCATAGGAAACAGGTCCACCGTGGTAGTCAAAATGATAATACATACCGAATCCACCCTTGTGCGCACGCATTTCCTCTGTGGGAAGTGTTCTCATATGTCCGAAATTATCCTCGCAGAGCATAAAAATTACATTTTCAAGCTCCTTCCATTCCTTTAAGCCCTCTGTATTCTCATCGCCGTAGAAATACGCTTCAACCTCCTTGTAAAGTGCAAGAAGCTGGGGAACACTGTCCACATCCTCATTGACATACTCACGAATCAGCTGACGCTGCTTGGTGATAATGTCCTTGAGAAGGTCAATATTATCCTTAAGCGTAGCATCAGGACCCAGCATGGAGCTGTCACGCTCACCTCTCATTCCTATGGTAATCAGATGCTGATATTTACCACTTCTCTTTAGAGCGTCTGCCCAATATTGGGACAAGCCTTCACTGTTGGTGTAATAATTCCACTCATTACCATAGGGAGAATCCTCTCCTCTTACCTTATCCCACTCCTCACTGGCGCGCAGACATGGCTCATGATGGGAATACGCAATAGTAATGCCGTATATATCTGCCAGCTCCTCATTCAGGCTCCCCGGTCCGTCCAGCGGGAAGCAGGAGGTCCACATTGCCGGCCACATGAAATTACCCTTCATGCGAAGCAGCAGTTCAAAGACATGGTCATACATCTCTACTGTAAAACCGCCAAAGTGAGAGAAGGTCCAGTTGCCGAAGCAGGGCCACTCATCATTGATGAAAAAGCCTCGAAATTTTACGCTTGGCTCCTTGGAAACCTTTTCAATATCCTCTGCTATTTCAATCCTGTCCTTTTTTAGAGGCTCTGCGTCACCCCAGTAGCACATTGGCGAAACACCTATGTACTCAGACAGCGCAAACATTCCGTATATGGTTCCCAGCTTATCGCTTCCCACGATTACAAGAGCGCGGGAAATGCCTGCAAAGGGCTTCTCCACTATCTTAAGGGCAAAAACCTCCCTCTTTCCCGAAACCTCTGAAATATCCAGCTTTCCCTCCGATACAAGCGCATCTGCCAATGCACTCTTTCCAAGCGTGGCACACAGTATAAGCTGTTCACCGGTATTATCTGCTTTTGTAAGAATATTCGGTAACATACCGCTTACCTTTTCTACATCTTTAGCGACCTTGCCTGCAATGCGCTTAACGCCCTCAAAAGCACTCTCCTCCACTATAAAGGGCAAAACCCCCGTCCCGTCAGCTAATGTCATTATATTCTTCATGCTCTCCCTCATTTCCATACAGTAACATCTGCATTTATCTATTCCACAAACCCAAAGCCCAAAATGGTAAACAGCTTATCCTCATCACCGGGAACAACCGAAAGCTCCACCAAATGCTCCTTACTCTCTTCCTCAGTGAAAAGAATCTGAGCGTTACAGTGTGTCCAGCCCACCTCTCTGGGGTCTGCCGTAAGCACTTCCTTCCCATCCACACATACCTTTACCTTAGCAGAATTGATATTTCCGGAGTCCTTGCTCACCAAAAGAAGACCCTTGCATTTTATCTTCATGCGGAAAGGCTCTGCACCCTGCACATGCTGCCAGTTGTAAGGGAATTCCGGCGTGGGCACATAATTGTCGTCCTGCTCAACTGCCTGAAGCTCCTTGTCCGTATGACAAAAGCTTCCCTGCTCCAGCCACAAAATCTTATCTGCATTGGTGTGCTTATCCAACAGACGCACATGAGTAAAATCAGTACCGAATACCGGCTCCTTTTCCTGCCAGCTGCTTTCCTTATCATAGTCCTGAGCATCTACCTGCTTCATTAAATGTATCAGACAATCTGCCATAATGGTATGTCCTATATTGGCAGGGTGATAGGAATCATAGAAGAACTGGCTCTTTGTCAGCACTCTTCCCTCACCTGACTTCTGATAGAACTGCTCTACCACTGCGTCCTTGACGCTGACCATAGGCAGCTCGTAGCGCCTCCCCACAGGACTGAGTCTGTCCTGTAGATTTTCATCATTGGCAAATACCGCAAACAAAAGCAATGCCGCCGTCTTCTCGGAAACGGAAAGAACCTTTCTTACAAGACATTCATAGCAGCGTCCCTTTGTCTCGTCTCCCTCGTCATTTACTGCAAACTCTATCACTACCAAATCAGGTACTACGGTTCCCTCTCTGAGCACATCTCTCTCAAAACGTACCATGCCAAGCTCGGAGGGTGTTCCTCCCACACCTGCCTTGATGAGCTTTACATTGTCACCACAGCCGAAGGTCTCTTTAAATTTCTCCCATGTCTGGTAAGCATAGCTCTTTGTATTAATGGGAATTGCTCCGGCACCCTGCGTAATAGAGCCGCCGATAAAAGCAATGGTGACCTCCTCGCCCCTCTTTGCCTTGTCAATCACTCTTTTTAGACGATAATTATTACCCGTCTGCATCAGGGAACGGTTCAAAATTGCCTGATATTCAGGCGATTCCACATCTATCCTGCCGCGCTCCTCCTGCTCCGGTGCCGTATAGCCCTCTCTCAGATACAGCTTGACATCTACAGTTGCCTGCTTCTTCGCCTTGTCAAATTCAAAGCGCATTTGCCCGGGAATTGCATCATCATCGGACCACTTGTAATCATCAAGCCAGATAATCTGCTCCATTCCGTCCGGTGTACAGGGTACCTTAATAGTAGTACCTGAATTATTGGGGTCTGTTTTGCCATACATCTGAAATGCAAAATCAATAGTCTGATTACGTTCGTCTGCTTCCACTGTAACGCCGATACCTGCCACCATGTCCATAAAGCCCTCTGCACTTCTCAGCTTCTGCAGCATGGCTTCATCTGTAACATTACCCACCATCTGGGCAAAGGTAGTCAGTCTCACGTCATTCAAATAGATAAATTGTATCCCTCTCCCATCAGGCTGAGGGCTTCCTGCCACTTCCTTCTGCCTGCAAATATAAAAGCTGCTGCCCTTGGCAGTAGGGTCCTTTGGTGCTTTTGGTCCTATCATAGTCCTGTCTCCTTCTCCTGTGTTTTACCAAATACGATAATTACCGCTCAAAGCAAGAAATGCAAACATATAGAGACAATTATCGTAATATCTTCTGTCACCTGTGCGCATAGGCTCTTCCCAGAATCTTTCCACCCACCATGCTGCCAGTCTCTGTGCTTCATCAGCGCTGCTTAAGGAAAGGGGTCCCTCCACTGCCAGTGAAGCCTGTGCCGTAGTTGCCACAATAGCTACAGGGTGAAGCGCCGGAGCATCTAGGGCCGTTCCGTCAACCTCAAAAATACGGAAGGGATTCTCCTTGTGTGTTACACCCAGACAATACTGTAAGCGCTCTGCTGCAATCCTCTGCCCCTCGTCCTTCTGATACCATTCGTAATCAAGGCCTATATTGGCTGCCGTACGATAAGCATCACTATAGAACCAGTCATGACGGTCATTGCTCCAAGGCAAGCCTCTGCTCATAGGGCTTCCGTCAAATTCTGCGTACTCAGCATTCATGCCCGATACAGGGTGACACGCCTTTGCCAGATATTCTCTGCTCACCTTTGCCGCCTCAGCAAAGAACTCTCTGTCCTCCTCATATGCCCACTGTGCAAACAGCTCATAAAAATGAGGAAGATGATAAGAAGGGTCTGTAAAATCTATGCCCGGCACAAAAAGTATCTGCTTATTCTCTCGATTCCACATAGGGGTGCCTTCTCTGCCGTTTTCTCCCTTGTGGATACAAGCCTTTAAAATCTCCTTTGCCTGCTGGGAATAGTTGAAAATTCCCTCTCCGTCACCCCATCTGTGAGAAGCAAAAAACAATGCCATGGCAAAAAACTCTTCGCCATCAGGTGCCGGACCGTTCGCATTCTTCTCACCCGTCACCTTGCAGGACCATGCAAAATATCCCTCATTGCTGCCCTCTGCCATCCACATATAGGTCTTTGACCATTTCCAAAGGCGGTCAAACTCCTCCTTCATATTTAACTGTACACACATCATCATACCGTAGGACATACCCTCGGTTCTGGCATCATGATTACCTGTATCCTCTATGTAAGCCATGTCATCTCCTACCGGAAAATACACCTTATCCTCTCCGTAGAAAAAGGAGTCCACTATCTCCTTTAACCGCTCATCAATCTCCTGCTTACTTTTTCCAAGCTCCGCGAATACATTGCGGTAATCCTGTTTTCCTGTATTGTTCATTATGTACCTCCAATTTGACTTTTGTCCATTCTTATCATAAAATACTGCCTTGGAAATTGCTTCCTAAAATATGCTGTCTTCTGCTCATTTATTGCCAAAAAAGCTGCTGTGAAAACTCATTTGCAATCGTTCCACAACAGCTCTCTGCTCCACTCCGCTATTTTATTGTTCCGAAAATATCACCTTGATTGTTGTACCCTCTCCTACTCTGCTGTCCAGCTCCATCTGCGCATTATGCTTTGCAATAATGTGCTTTACAATAGCAAGACCTAAGCCTGTTCCCCCCGTAGACTTTGAGCGACTCTTGTCCACTCTGTAAAAGCGCTCGAAAATCCTTTCCTGATGCTCCTTGGGAATACCGATTCCCGTATCCCTTACAATAAGACTTGTCTTACCCTTCTCAGAATATACCTCCACACTTACCTTGCCGCCCGCATTATTATAGCGAATGGCATTATCGCAGAGATTGTATAAGAGCTCCTCTATCATCTGCTTGTTTCCCAAAATATAATAGTCCGAACCCTTAAGGGAAATAGACACCTGATGCTTTTCCGCATTAAAGGAGAGCATTTCCACACAGGTCTGAGCAAGCCTGTAAAGGTTTAGCTGCTCAAATGCCACCTCCTCCTCCGCACCGTCCAGCTCAGACAAACGGATAATATCATTAATCAGGGTAAGAAGACGATTGGCACTGTTATGAATGCCGTTGGCAAAACGAACCACATCCTGCTCCGATGCCATACCCGTCTCAATCAGCTCCGCATAACCGGATATGGAGGTCAGCGGCGTCTTTAACTCATGAGACACATTGGCAGTAAACTCCTGACGCATTTTGGCATTCTTCATAATGTCCTGATGTTGACTTTTTATCATGGCTATAAAGGGAGTCAGCTCCTCATAATCCGTTTTATCGTCATACTCATCCAAGTTTTCCGCCAGCCTCTCAATAGGCGAAATCAGCTTTGCGGTAAGCACTCTGGCAACTGCCAGACAAAGTACAAGCAGCACAAGCAAAACCATAATCAGACTGGGCAGCGCCCTCAAAAAAACATTGTAAATACTGCTTGCCTCCTTGGCTACACGCAGTATATCTCCCCCCTCCAGTCGCACCGCATAATAAAAGGTGTTTTCAGACAGGGTTTTAGAGCGTCTTACTGCCTGCCCCTCTCCCTCTGAAAGTGCCTTTATAATCTCCGGTCTTTGACTGTGATTTTCCATCTTCTCCAAATCTGCCCTGCTGTCAAAAACTACATCTCCATTCTCTCCAATCAGGGTAAGACGAATATCATCATTTTCCAGCCTGTCGGCAAGGCCCTTAAGCCGCGCAGGGTCCTCATACTCCTTTAAAAGCAGAGTATACGCCCGCAAATCCTCCATTACCTGTCTGCGGAACAAATCATAATATACCACCGTCAAAAGCAGCATGGTAAAAAAAATTGCCAGGCCGGCAATCAGAACCAGCATTTTGTTTATCTTCTTTTTCATCTCTATGCCTTTTCCGTGTTCATAATATAGCCCACATTTCGCACCGTCTTTATCAGGCTGCCTTCCTCCTTAAGCTTCTGCCGCAGGGTCTTGATATGCATATCCAAGGTTCTGGACTCACCCTCAAAATTAATACCCCATATGCGGTCTAAAATCACCTCTCTGGTAGTGACAATTCCGGCATTTGTCATAAGCAGCTTTAAAAGCTCATATTCCTTGTAGGTAAGCTCACAAGGAACATCATTCACATATACCGCATGCTTTTCCCTGTCCAGTACAATGCCTCCCAGCCGCAGCACCTTTTCCTTGTCCTCCTGCTTTGCACTCCGCCTGAGCATTGCCTTTACTCTGGAAATCAGCTCCATAACGCCGAAGGGCTTTGTCATATAATCATCAGCACCGATATCCAGCCCCTTTACCTTATCAATTTCCGTAGTCTTGGCAGTCACCATAATAATGGGAACCAGCAGAGTGTCCTCCCTGCTGCGCAACTTTTTCACGATGGAGAGTCCATCCTCGTCGGGCAGCATAATATCCAAAAGCACCAAATCCGGACACTCCTCATTCAATGCCCTGTAAAACTCCTCCGCACAGGTAAAGCCCTGAACCCGGTAGCCTACATTGGTAAGTGCAAAGGTTTCTATTTCCTGAATATTTTTATCGTCTTCTACCACATAAATCAGTGCCATTGTCATTTCCTCTTTCTTCTATAAGCAATACTTTAAAACAACTTGCCCCTCTTCGCAAGTCTTATCTTACGGAAGTCTGTAGCGTTCTCTGTAAGCCATTACCTTTCCCGCAAAATCCATATTGTCCTTCCGCTTTAATTCATCTAAATAAGCATGAGGGTCGTACTCCTCGTCCACCTGCAAAAGACAGATTGCAATATTGGAGCAGTGGTCGGAAACTCTCTCAAGGTTGGTGGTGATATCCGATAGAATAAAGCCCAGCTCAATGGTACACTTTCCCTTGCGCAGTCGCTTTATGTGTCTTTGCTTAATATCCAGATTCAAAGCATCGATAACCTCCTCCAAAGGCTCCACCTGCCCTGCCAGCTTTGTATCCTCCTCGCTATAGCTTAACATGGTTATTTTTAAAATATCATGAATCGCCTTTTCAAGCACTGCAAGCTCCGCCTGCGCCTTTTCGGAAAATTGCAGCTCCTTTCGATGCATTTCATCTGCCGCCTCCTTGATATTGCGGGCGTGGTCGGAAATTCTTTCAAAATCACCAATACAGTGAAGCATTGTATTCAATGTATGATTATCCTTGGCCGACAGTGTTTTGGAGCTGAGCTTTACCAGATAACTTCCAAGCTCATCCTCATAATGGTCTATCTCGCTCTCCAGCTCCATTACCCTCTTTGCCTTTGCCTCAGAATATTCCGAAAGTAACTCCATGGACAGATTCATAGCCTCCTCTGCAAGCTGCGACATTGACACTGCCACATTTCTGCTCTGCTCCACAGCATAGGAGGGTGTCTCCAAGAAACGGGAATCCAAAAGACTCAGCGCCCTTTCATCGGCATTTTCCTCCGGCAGCCTGTCCTGCATCTTAATGGTTAAGCATGCCAGCTTAACCAAGAGCTTTGAAAAGGGCAAGAGACAAATCGTTGCTGCGATGTTAAACAGGCTATGTATCACTGCAACCCCAACTGCACTTGCCGATTCATTCATAAACGAAAAGGGCTGCACTGCATTCAGTGTATAGAACACTATCATAAACAGTATCGTGCCGATGATATTGAAATAAAGATGTACAAGTGCCGCCCGCTTGGCATTTTTGGAGGCTCCTATACTTGAAAGCATAGCAGTCACACAGGTTCCAATATTCTGCCCCATAATAATGGGAATTGCTGCACTGTAGCCCACCGCTCCGGTAATACACAACGCCTGCAAAATTCCTACAGAGGCAGAGGAGGACTGAATAATGGCTGTCAGAAGGAACCCTGCCAGCATACCAAGTATGGGGTTAGAAAAGCGTGTCAAAATACCGGTAAACTCCGGTACCTGTGCCAAAGGCTTTACCGCATTGCTCATGGTTTCCATACCAAACATCAATATGGCAAATCCAACCAAAATTGTAGCAACGCTTTTCCATTTGTCCCTATGTGAAAACATCAGAATACCCACACCGATAATTGCCAGAACGGGGGAAAAAGAGGTTGGCTTCAGCATACGAATGAAGAAGTTATCGCTGTCAAGCCCTACAAGACTTAAAATCCATGATGTAACAGTAGTACCGATATTGGCGCCCATAATAACACCCACAGCCTGCTCCAGCTTCATAATACCGGAATTGACAAAGCCGACCACCATTACCGTAGTTGCCGATGAAGATTGAATAACGGCAGTAACTCCCGTACCAACCGCTACTGCCCTTAGGGGAGTGCTGGTCAGCTTTTCCAAAATACGCTCCAGTCTGCCTCCCGACATTTGGGAAAGCCCGTCTCCCAAAAGACTCATTCCGTATAAAAATAATGCAAGGCCGCCCACCATCGTCAGGGCATCAAAAAAATCCATAATTTTATCCTCTCTTTTTACATAAATGTTGCTAGTGCATTGTTTTCTATATCCTATCTTACTTATGTAAAATGTATAACCATAGAATGTAAAGTTTATGTAAAAAGTGAGCTATGTTGGAATGTTATGCTCCCAAATTATGAATAATTCCCATACTCCTCATCTCAATACAGCTGCACACCCTGCATATCTCCCGTCACCTGAAAAATTGCCCACTCGCCGATATTCACTGCATGGTCGCCGATTTTCTCCAAATACTTTGCCACCATGAGATAGTCTACCACCTTGTCGGCGTCAAGCGTCTGCATGCGTATTGCCTCCATAAGCTTTTCCTTTATCCGGTTAAACATATCGTCCACCTTATCGTCCTGACATATCACATTTTCCGCGCTCTTTACGGAGCCATCCACAAAGGCAGCAACCGCCTCATGCAGCATATTCTTTGCTTCCTCCATCATGCCTCCGAGCAGGCGCTCATATTCACCCTCTTCGGAAATATCCTCAATCCGCAGATACAGCTCCGCAATGTCGGTGACATGGTCGCCCACCCGCTCAATATCTGTCACCACCTTAAGGGCAGCCGATACCAGACGCAAATCTCTTGCCACCGGCTGCTGTCTGGTGAGCAGCCTCAGACACATGGTTTCAATTGTTCTCTGCATATCAATCATCTGACGGTCATTATCCAAAAGCTGAGTCAGGGTACTGCGGTCATTTCCCCTCACAGCATAGACCAGTTTGTCATAGCTGATTTCCGCCCGCTCGCCCATCTCGGCTACCTTGCTCTTCAATAATTCCAATTCCTGTTCAAATAATACTCTGGGAGACATACTTTTTCCTCGCTTTCATCAAAAAATCCATCAGCCAAATCTACCCGTAATGTAATCTTCCGTCCGCTTATCCTGAGGTCTCGCAAAAATATTCTGTGTGGAATTAAACTCCACCACCTCGCCCACCAGAAAGAACGCCGTATCATCAGATACACGACTTGCCTGCTGCATATTATGTGTTACAATCACCACCGTATATTTCTTCTTAAGGCTCTCCATCAATTCCTCTATCTTAAGAGTTGAAATAGGATCCAACGCAGAGGTTGGCTCATCCATCAAAAGCACCTCCGGCTCCACCGCCAATGCTCTCGCAATACAAAGCCTCTGCTGCTGACCACCGGAAAGCCCCAGCGCCGACTTCTTCAAACGGTCCTTCACCTCATCAAAAATTGCCGCTCCGCGCAAAGCATTTTCCACAATTTCATCAAGCCTTGCCTTGTTCTTCAATCCGTGCAGTCTCGGTCCATAGGCAATATTGTCATAGATGGACATGGGAAAGGGATTGGGCTGCTGAAACACCATGCCCACCTTCTTGCGAAGAAGTGTGGTATCAACCCGTTTATCATAAATATCCTCACCGTCCAAAATAACCTGACCATCAATGCGGGCAATATCCACCAAATCATTCATACGGTTCAGGCACTTTAAAAAGGTGGATTTACCGCAGCCGCTGGGGCCGATAAATGCAGTAATTGCATGGTCCTTAATCTCCATATTTACGTCCTTCAGCGCATGGTTGTCTCCATAATGAAGGTTTAAATTCCTTACTGAAATTTTACTGTTTTCCATATATCCTCTCATTCTGCCACTCTCGTGACACCTCTTGCAATATCAGCTTCCGGGATAATCCCTCTTTAATGAGGTTTCAACTTGTTCGCCACAATTTTTGTCAGCAAATTTAAAATCAATACTATAATTACCAGCACACAGCCGATTCCGAATGCCGTCTCATATTCGCCGTTCTGCATACGCAGATAGAGCTCTATGGTCAGAGTACCGCCGGATTCCAATGCCTTGTGTGCCAGCTTTCCCATATTTTTCATAAAGTCATCGCCAAAACGCGGCAACAGATAGCCGCTTCCCGCCGTAAACAGCAGTGCCGCCGATTCTCCCACAATACGGCCTAACGCCAGAATAATACCTGTTACAATACCCGGCATGGAGGATGGCAACAAAATGGTTCTAATCATATACCATTTAGTGGCACCCATGCCCAAAGCACCGCTTCTATAGCTGTCCGGCACCGTCCGCAGCGCCTCCTGCGTATTTCTGGTAATAAGAGGAAGCACCATCAGGGTCAGTGTTAATGAACCTGTAAGAATAGAATAGCTAAGTCCTAAGGTATTTCCAAAAAAAACCATACCAAACAAACCAAAAATAACGGAAGGAATACCCGACAGTGTCTCCGTGGTAAACTCAATAAGTGATACCAGCCTGCCCGGCTTAGCATATTCATTTAAGTAAATTGCAGCACCCACGCCCAGCGGTGTGGCAATCAACAGCGTAATGATAACAATGTAAAGGGTATTAAATAGATTGCCCAAAATACCCACCGTCTGCTTTCTGGCACTGGTAACTGTAGTCAGGAAGCTCCAGTTCACAATGTGAAAGCCCTTATAAAATACATAGCCGATAATTCCCAAAAGCAAAGCAACCGAAAAACAGGCTGCCGCATATATAGAAACCCTAAGCAGCATATCCATAGGACGTTTTCTTTTCACTAAAAGAGTTCCGCTACTCATTACCGGAGCCTCCTTTCTTTAAAAGCTTATTGAGCAGAATATTAATCAGCATAATAAAGACAAATAATACCAGACCAATGGTAAAAAGCACCTGCCTATGGGTTCCCGAGGAGTAACCCATCTCACTTACGATTGCTGTAGTAAGGAAACGCACTGAATTGAAGGGAAGCGGAACATTTACCACTCCGCCGGACACTAATGTAATTGCCATCGCTTCTCCGATAGCTCTTCCTACTCCAAGCACAATCGCTGTAACAATGCCGGATTTTGCTGCCGGAAGTATTGCCTTAAAAATGGTCTGTATCTGCGTAGCTCCTAATGCCAGCGATGCCGATTTAATGCTTGGCTGCACTGCCCGTATAGAGGTCTCGCTGATATTGATTACCGTTGGCAGAATCATAATTGCCAAAACAAGCACTGCCGACAGCAGATTAGCACCTCCGGTAAACTGATGCGTGGCAGAATCTTTAAACAATGCCAATTCTATTTTATACATAAGCGGATTCAGCAAATAAATACCCAGCAGTCCGTAAACCACTGAAGGAATACCTGCCAAAAGCTCCACCGCGGGTTTTACAACTGCCGCCAGCTCCTTAGAAGCTACCTCTGCCAAAAACACGGCGGTCAGCACCCCCACCGGAACTCCTATCAAAATAGCGAGCGTAGTGCCTATAATTGATGTTAAAATTACATAAAGAATGCCAAACTGCGGATTGGCTGCCGTAGGCGCCCATGTAGTACTGAATAATATTTCCTTTAAGCCCACCTTAAATATTGCCGGTGTACCGCTGATTATCATATATAAGGTAATTGAAATCACTGCAAGAACAGCGAAGAAGGCACAAATAGTAAATATTATTTGTGCCACAGCTTCAACCACCGCCTTGTTTTTTGTCATACTCTTCATAGCATTTTCCTTTTACTATTTTACGGTAATTAAGCCTACCTCTGCTGCAATACTCTGTCCCTCATCACCAAGCACATACTCAAACCATGCCTGAACAAGCTCATTCTGCTCAGAAATTTCACCGTTTGTAGCCATTACGAAGGGTCTGCTTAAGAAGTAGTTGCCTGCCTTAATATTATCCGCAGTTGCCTCTACCCCGTCCAATGACAATGCAATCACGCTGTCGTCCAAAGCATCTAAGGATACATAACCAATCGCACCGGGAGTTGCGGCCACCTTTGCCATAACTGCACCCGTACTATCCAGCTCATTGTTATATGCACATGCGTCTTCTATCTTAAGAAGCTCCTCAAAGGCTCCTCTTGTACCGCTTCCTGCCTCACGGCCTACCACAACGATAGGTGCCGAAGCGCCGCCAACCTCACTCCAGTTAGTGATTTTGCCCGTATAAATATCAATAAGCTGCTGCTTCTCAAGACCGCTTACAGTATTAGTCAAATCCACACACACTGCAATTCCATCGATTGCTACAATGTTCTCTACTGCGCCTGCTGCCTTCTCCTCATCCTTTAAGTTTCTTGAAGAGTTGCCGATATCTGCGGTTTTGTTGTTTACTGCCTCAATACCTGCTCCTGAACCTACAAACTCAGCTGTTACGGTTACATCAGGGTAGATATCCATAAAGCCCTCCATCAGAGCGTTGGCAAGCTTCTCCATAGAAGTACTTCCTACCATCTGAATGGAACCGGAAAGCTCTGTCTCATCTGATGTGCTGCTTTCCTGCTTACTGCTTTCCTGAACGCTGTCAGCCTGCTTACTGCTTTCCTGTGAGCTTCCTGTAGGTGCAGCTGCCTGCTTGTCATTTCCACATGCAGTAAGACTGCCCATTGTTAAAATACATGCTCCAATTAATGCCAATACTTTGTTACGTCTGATTTTCATAATAATTCCTCCATATTCATGTTTTATCTCTTTATTACATTGCTTATGCTAACATGAGAAGTCAGAAGAAAATATCACACTTTGGTAATTTATTTGTAAGATTTAAGTAAAACCCTTTTCTGCACAAAAAAGGCTCCGTCACAACAGACGAAGCCTTTTCCTCCTCCGGCAGCCTTCACCAACCGGTACTTTATTGTATTGTTTCCAATATTCCATCCGCAATAGCGCGGGCAATTTCATCAAAACGCTCATCAAACAGTTTATTATCTGCGTCCGTGTTGATAAAGCCTACCTCCACCAGCACAGCCGGCATCTGCGTGCGATTCAACACCACCAGATTCTTTCGTTCATTCACCCCGTGATTGACAAAGCCTACCTGCTCCAGCTGATTATTAATATTATAGGCAAGCTCCGCTGCCACACCATAACGGTTATATACCAACGATTCAATACCCGTGTATTGATTGGGATATGGACTAGAGTTTCTATGAATAGAAACAAAGTAATCCGCACCAACCTCATTTGCCTCCTGTGCCTTCTGAGCAGGTGACTCATAAATATCGGTGGTTCTGGTATAATACACGTCTACACCATTTTCCTCCAGAATTCTGCCTACTGCCAGAGTAAGTGCAAGTGCATCGTCCTTTTCCTGTCTCCCCTGGTAAACTGCCCCCGGATTGGCACCGCCATGACCGGCATCTAAAACTACCAAAGCCATAAAATATCCTTCCGCACTTTTTCTACATTATATGCGGAAGGATATTCAGTAATACACACTATCCTGCAAACTGACTGTTGTACAGCTCGGCATAAAAGCCGCCCTGTGCTAACAGCTTTTCATGATTGCCCTGCTCAATGATGTTTCCGTCCTTCATCACCAAAATCGTATCAGCCTCCTTAATGGTGGAAAGTCTGTGGGCAACGATAAAGCTGGTTCTTCCCTCCATCATTTTTGCAAAGGCATTCTGAATCTTAAGCTCCGTGCGGGTATCGATAGATGAGGTTGCCTCGTCCAAAATAAGCATGGGAGGCAGGCAAAGCATTACTCTTGCAATACAAAGAAGCTGCTTCTGCCCCTGTGAAAGACTTCCTCCGTCCTCAGAGATTACCGTATCATACCCATTTGGCAGACGCTTGATAAAGCTGTGGGCATGAGATGCCTTGGCTGCCGCAATAACCTCCTCATCTGTTGCCTGGGGCTTACCCATGCGGATATTATCCCTGATAGTTCCGGTGCGCAGCCATGTCTCCTGAAGCACCATACCGTAATTGGTGCGAAGGCTTCCTCTGGTGAGCCTTCGTATATCCGTTCCGTCCACACTGATACTACCGGAATTTACATCATAAAAGCGCATCAAAAGATTAATCACCGTAGTCTTGCCGCAACCGGTAGGGCCTACGATAGCCACTCTCTGCCCCGGCTGTACCTGAAGATTAAAGTTTTCAATCAGCTTCTTTTCCGGCACATAGCTGAAATATACATTCTCTAATGCCACATTTCCCTTTGCAGCCTCCAGCACTTCTGCGTCCTCAGCATCCGGTATCTGAGGCTCCTCCTCTATCAGTTCAAAAATACGCGCTGCGCACACAAAGGCATTCTGCAGCTCAGTAATCACACCCGATATTTCATTAAAGGGCTTAGTATACTGGTTGGCATAGCTTAAAAAGCAGGAAAGCCTTCCCACGCTGATGCCGCCCCGAATAGCAATAAACGCACCAAAAATTCCTACACCCGCATAGACAAGACTGTTTACAAAACGGGTTGACGGATTGGTAATGGAGGAAAAGAAAATTGCCTTCAAGGAGCATTTTTGAAGTCTGTTGTTGATTTCCTCAAACTGCTCCTTCACCGCCTGTTCTCTGGAAAAGGTCTTCACAATTTTCTGGTTGCCCACCATTTCCTCAATAAGAGAGGTCTGCTCTCCTCTGGTCTGTGACTGCTCCCTAAACATTACATGGGTCTTTTTCGCAATAAATCGTGCCACAAGAAAGGAAACAGGGGTAATGCAAACCACCACCAGCGTAATGGGAATATTGGTCACAAGCATAAAGCCCAAGGTTCCCACTATGGTAAGCACACCTGTAAAAAGCTGGGTAAAGCCCATAAGCAGACCATCTGCAAAAGCATCTACATCTGCAATCACTCTGCTCACCACATCTCCCGTAGAATGGGAGTCCAAATACTTTAAAGGCAAAATCTCCAGCCTCTTAAACGCGTCCTCTCGAATATCCCGCACCACATGATAGGTAATGTAGTTATTACAGGTATTCATTACCCACTGTGCCATTGCCGTTGCCGCCACCGCAATGGCAATTTTCTTTAAAATTACCATAATGCCCGGCATATCCACAAGCCCTTTATCAAGCATTAAATCCACTGCATCACCTGTTAAAATAGGAACATACAGGGTTAGTGCCACGGTAGCCGCTGCCAGCACCAGAGACAGCCCCACCATAAACCAATATTTCCTGATATAGCCTAAAACCTTTTTAGCGGTAGAAAAATTATTCATCACTAATCCTCATTTCTGCGCACATCTCCTGCGCATACTGTCTGCTTCGTCATCATGTGCCCTGCACCAACTCATTATGCCTGCGATACCTTGCGTGATTCTTCAGGATACTGTGAATAGTAAATTTCCTGATAAACCTCACAGTCTGCAAGCAGCTGCTCATGAGTGCCGACTCCCGCCATCTCTCCATCGTCCAGCACAATAATCTTATCTGCATGACGTATGGTGGAGGCACGCTGAGACACAATAAAGGTTGTAGTAGTGTCCTCTATAGTCCGAAGCGCCGCCCGCAGCTTAGCGTCCGTAGCATAATCAAGCGCCGAGGCACTGTCGTCCAAAATCAATATCTCCGGCTTTCTCACAAGGGCTCTTGCAATGGTAAGCCTCTGTCTTTGTCCGCCCGACAAATTTCTGCCGTTCTGAGAAATATGTGCCTCCAGCCTTCCGTCCTTTCCCTCTACAATTTCCTTTGCCTGTGCCAGCGTAAGCGCCTGCCACATTTCCTCCTCGGTAGCATCAGGCTTACCCCAACGCAGATTACTGCTTATGGTTCCCTTGAAAAGCACAGCCTTCTGAGGCACTACACCGATACGTTTTCTAAGCTCGTCCTGCCCATACTCCTGCAAACTCTTCCCCTCCAGACGGATAACGCCCTCCGTGGCAGGATAAAAGCCGGGAATCAGATTGACAAGCGAGGTTTTTCCTGAGCCGGTACCGCCGATAATACCGATAGTATCACCCTTATTCACCGAGAAATGAATATCATGCAGGGTCTTCTCCCCTGCACCCTCATAGGTCAGGGAAACATGCTCAAAGCTAAGGTATGCCGTCTCTCCGGCATTTTCTGTCTGCTCACCTCTGGCATCTGTGCCTGCATTTTCCTTATTTTGAATATCAAATACTGCTGCCACTCTGTCTGCACAGGCAAGTGCCTTGGTAATGGTAATAATCAGATTGGCAAGCTTCACTAGCTCCACCAAAATCTGAGACATATAGTTGAGGATTGCCACTACCTCTCCCTGCGTCAGACTGCCGATATTGACCTTAATTGCCCCCATGTAAATTAACGCCATGGCAGCTCCGTTGACAATCACATAAGTCACCGGATTCATACAGGCGCTGATTTTACCCACAAACATCTGTAATGAAGCAAGTGCCCTGTTATTTTCCTTAAAGTATTCCTCCTCCCGCTCTTCCTGATGAAAGGCGCGGATAACCCTCACACCTGTGAGATTTTCTCTGGTAATCCCCAGCACCCTATCCAGCTTCCCCTGCACCTTCTTATAGTAGGGAATAGTCCACACCATGATGCCGAATACCACCACCGCCAAAAGGGGAATTGCCACCACAAATACAAGAGCGCATTTTACATCAATGGTAAATGCCATAATCATGGCTCCAAAAACAATTATGGGAGAGCGTAAGAACAGACGCAGCACCATGTTCACTCCGGACTGCACCTGATTGATATCACTTGTCATACGGGTAATCATGGTGGAGGTTCCCACCTTGTCAATATTGGTAAAATTCAAATCCTGTATATGTCCGAAAAGCGCCGTTCGCAGCTTTGTAGAAAAGCCCACCGCTGCCTTGGCTGCAAAAAACTGCGCCGTAATGGAGGAGCAAAGCCCTACTACAGCCAATACCAAAAGCCACAAGCCCATTCGGACAATATAGCCTTTATCCTGACTGACAATACCCCTGTCAATAATATTTGCCATCACAAGCGGTACAAGCAGCTCAAAGAATGCCTCCAAAAGCTTAAACAGCGGTGCTAACACCGACTCCTTCTTATAATCCTTTAAATATACCAATAATCTTTTCATAGCCACCTCGTCCATAGTTGCCGCAGCTGTCTGCCCTACAAGACTCTGCAACATTCAAAGGAGCCGGACGGACGACCTTCTGCCGCCACACCAGCCCCATTGTTTAATAATCTTTTAAGCTTCGGCTGTACCATTGCCACATGACCCTTCAGCCTCTGTGGGTACTACCGTCTTCAGGCACAGCTCCTTAAGCTGCACGTCATCTACCACATCAGGCGCATTTGTCATCAGACAGGAAGCGTCCTTCACCTTCGGGAATGCAATCACCTCACGAATACTCTCTGCCTTCACAAGCAGCATCACAAAACGATCCAAACCAATCGCCAAACCTGCATGAGGGGGTACACCGTACTTGAAGGCATTTAACAAAAAGCCGAATCTCTCATATGCCTGCTCCTTGGTAAAGCCCAGCACCTCAAACATCTTCTCCTGTACATCGTCCTGAAAAATTCTCACGCTGCCGCCGCCAAGCTCCACGCCGTTTAATACAATATCATATGCCTTTGCGCGAACCTTGCCCGGATCAGAATCCAAAAACTCCAAATCCTCCTCCATAGGCATGGTGAAGGGGTGGTGCATTGCCACAAAGCGATTCTCCTCCTCACTCCACTCAAGCAGCGGGAACTCAGTTACCCACAGGAAATTAAATTTATCATTGTCAATCATGTCGAGCTGTCTCGCAACCTCCAAGCGAAGGGCACCCAAAACCGACCATACAATTTTCTGAGTATCCGCAGCAAAGAGCAGCAAATCTCCTGCTTCACCGTCCATTGCCTTCACAAGTGCTGCAAGCTCCTCCTCAGTCATAAACTTAGCAAAGGAGGATTTGTAGCTGCCGTCTGCCTGCACGGACAGATAAGCCAGCCCCTTTGCACCGTATCCCTTGGCAAATTCTACCAGTGCATCAATTTTCTTTCTGGGCATTTCTGCCTGTCCCTTAGCATTAATACCCATGACGCTGCCGCCCTTTTCCAGAGCAGAGGTGAACACACCAAAGCCACAGCCTGCCACCACCTCTGATACATTCACAAGCTCCATGCCAAAGCGGGTATCCGGCTTATCAGAGCCGTAACGGTTCATAGCCTCCGTCCATGTCATACGCTGAATGGGAAGGGATACTTCAAGACCGATAGCCTCCTTGCACACCTTTTGTACCATTCTCTCAGTAACATCAATCACATCATCTACATCTACAAAGGACATCTCCAAATCCGCCTGTGTAAATTCAGGCTGTCTGTCCGCACGCAAATCCTCATCCCGGAAGCACTTAGCAATCTGAAAATATCTGTCATAACCGGAGCACATCAACAGCTGCTTAAACAGCTGAGGTGACTGAGGTAACGCATAGAAGCTGCCGGGATGTACACGGCTGGGAACCAGATAATCCCTTGCCCCCTCAGGCGTAGACTTCTGTAAAATAGGGGTCTCAATTTCCAAAAAGCCTTCTCCGCTCATGTAGCTGCGGATAGAATTTACAATTTTACTTCTTAAAATCAGGTTCTTTTGCAAATCAGGTCTGCGCAAATCAAGATAACGGTATTTCAGACGCAGCTCCTCCTTTGTCCTTAAATCTGCCTCTATAGGGAAGGGCGGTGTCTGTGCCTCGGACAAAATACGAACCTCAGCTGCTCTCACCTCAACCTCACCGGTTGTCAGATTCTCATTGACTGCACCCTCACGTCTTGTCACCTTGCCTACAACAGCTACCACGAATTCACTTCTCAGCTTCTCCGCCTTGGCAAAATTCTCAGCGCCGCAGTCGCTCTCCTCAAAAATTACCTGTAAAATACCTGCACGGTCTCGCAAATCTACAAAGATAATACCGCCCTTATTGCGCTGCTTCTGTACCCAGCCCATAACAGTAACAGTTTCCCCTATATTAGCTGCGGAAATCTCTCCGCAGCGACATGTTCTTTTCAAGCCCTTCATTGACTCTGCCATTGTAATAAACCTCGATTCTGCCTTACAGCAACATTATATTATGAAAATCTCTGCAAACCATACGCCGACAATTCAGCCATGCCCTGCTTTACTGCTTTAAGGGATTCTTATAGAACTCCTCAAACTCCTCATAGCCCTCCTTCATAAGCTGCTCTTTTTGGAATTTTTTATTCTTATTCATGCGGGCTACCAGCACCTGCGTGCCATCCTTACGAGCCTCCTGCGCCTTGGCAATCACCTTGCAAAGCTCCTCACCGCCAACGCCCTTTTCAATCAGATATGCCACCTGCTTAGGTCTTACGGGAACCTTAAAGCCGCTCTCCATAAGCAGAAGTATAATTCTCTCAAAGCCGATGGAGAAGCCGCACGCCGGAACATCATTTCCGGTAAACTTGCCAACCATCTTATCATATCTTCCGCCACCGCCGCAGCTTGCGCCGAACTCAGGCATGGCAATCTCAAAAATAGTACCTGTATAATAGGACATTCCACGGACCAGGGTCGCGTCAAACACAATCTCAAAATCAGAGGATTTCGTTGCACGGACGCTTGCCATAATCTCCTGTAAGCTCTGCTCCACCTCCGGCTCCAAATACTCTCCCAAGGTCTTTGCAAGATATGCCACACCGTCCTGTGCTTCCGAAAGCCCTCTAAACAGACTTAAGTACTTATCCACGCAGGTCTTTTCAAAGCCATTGTCCAAAAGCTCCTGCTCTACACCCTCAAGTCCGATTTTATCCATCTTATCCAAGGTGATAAATACGCTGTCATAGCTTTCCTCCGGGAAACCGCTGTAAGCAGCCATTGCCTTTAAAATACGGCGCTCGTTGATACGAATCTGGAAATTCTTAAAGCCCAGCTTTCCAAGAGTTGTGGTAGTAGCCAGAATCAGCTCAATCTCTGCAAGATTGGAGGGCTCGCCCAAAATATCAATATCGCACTGCATAAACTGGCGGTATCTGCCCCTCTGGGGTCTGTCCGCTCTCCACACATTTCCCATCTGTAACGCCTTAAAGGGCGTGGGAAGCTGCGCTGCATTATTGGAATAAAAGCGCACCAAAGGCACTGTCAAATCGTAGCGAAGACCACTGTCCACTACCTCGTCCTCTGTGGAAGCCGCTTCCACATTCAGCTTTTCTCCACGTTTTAAAATCTTAAAAATCAGCTTTTCGTTGTCTCCGCCCTGCTTGCTGCTCAAATTGGCAATATTCTCCACACAGGGCGTCTCAATGGAGGTAAAGCCAAACCTTCCATATGTCTCCTTGATAACGCTTATTACATAATCCCGGATTTGCATCTCCTCCGGTAAAATATCCTTCATGCCTGTCACAGGCTTCTTGCTAAGTGCCATAACATCCTCTCTTCCGCTCAAAATAACTAAAAATATCTACTATATGATATATTTTTTCACGGTAGATGTCAACATAAATGAAGAAAAGCTTATACCTGCCCTTGCCCTGAAAGCTTAAGACAAATCACAGCTTCTATGGACGTTGTCCAAGGGAACATATCCACTCCCACGCCCTTTTCCATCCGATAGCCCTTCTTCGTCAGATATTGCAAATCCCTTGCCAGTGTTTCGGGATTGCAGGACACATAGACAATTCTTTTGGGCTTAAGCTTTATCACAGAGCTTAAAAATGCCTCGTCACTGCCTGCCCTTGGCGGGTCCATCAGCACTACATCCACATGGGCATTCTGCTCTGCCAGCTGTACCATAAATTTTCCTGCGTCCTGCTCATAGAAGGTAATGTTCTTCACAGCATTGCACCTTGCGTTGATTTTTGCATCCTTTACTGCTGCCCTGTTAAGCTCCACTCCGATAACCTCTCCGGCACGATCACTTGCGATAATTCCTATAGTTCCGGTTCCGCAGTAAGCGTCCAGCACCACTTCTTTCCCCGTAAGATGTGCATATTCCAACGCCATACCGTAAAGCTTCTCAGTCTGTCTGGGATTGACCTGATAAAAGGATTTTGAGGAAATGCGAAAGGTCTTTCCACAGAGTGTGTCCTCGATATAACCCTTTCCGTAGAGTATATGCTCCTTCTCCCCCAAAACCATACTTGTAGACCTGTCATTCACATTCAAAACAATAGTCGTAATCTCCGGGTGCGCCTTTAAAAGTGCCTTCACAAAATGATTCTTGGAGGGCAGAATGGGGGAAGCCAACACTAATACCACCATAATCTGTCCGCTGTTAAGCCCCGTCCTAACAAGCACATGGCGTACCAATCCATAGCCTGTATCCTCATTATAGGGACGCAGCTTAAAGGACTTCAGCAGACTTCTGATGGAAACTATAATTTCGTCTGCCTTCTCATTCTCCAGAAGACAGGAATCCACAGGAACTATGCGGTGAGTATTCTCCTCATAAATTCCTGAAATCACATTATGTCTTTTGTCCTCTCCAAACACTGCATGAACCTTATTTCTGTAATGATAAGCCTCCTCCATTCCTATCATGGGTTCCAGCTTTCCAAAACGCCCACAAAGCTCCTTAAGGGTCTTTTCCTTCTTTTTCAACTGTTCCTCATAGGATAAATGAAGCCACTTACAGCCTCCGCATTTGCCTGCCACCAAACAATTCATTTGCATTTCCTCGCTTTTTAAGCATCATTTATAGTTTATCGCAATTACAATATCTTATTAGACAAAAAAAGCACCGACAAAATCGGTACTTTTCTCTATCGGAGTGACAAGATTCGAACTTGCGACCTCCGCCTCCCTAAGACGGCGCTCTAACCAAACTGAGCCACACCCCGTGACACGAATAGTATTATAACCCGCCTTTTATAAAATTGCAATACCTTTTTTTAAATTTTTCTAATTTTTCCTATTTCCCCAGTTTTCTCAGACTTCTGCAACAGTTCAGACCTAATTTTTGCCCATACCGAATATGATGTATCTTGGACATATAGCAAATTTTCCTTCAAAAATATCCCATTTTTAATATCTGTTCCGGCGAAATCACCTGCCGTTGGACATATACGAGATTTTTTATAAATACTGCCATGAAAACACAAAAAAACTTGGCTAAATTATATATTTTAATCTGTATATGTCCAAACACCTGCTTTTCGAAGAGAAATAAGCTACTAAATGCAATTATTTTGGAGTGATTTCTGAAAAATAGGCACATATGTCCAAACGCCTGCAAACAATGTATCATAACATTCAAAATTTGAAAAATACTGAACTGTTATATTATTGCGTTTCCGTAATTCGTAAGTCGCCACTAATCGTCGAAACCGTAATTATCTTGCTCTCTCCGCTTCCATAAGTACCGTCCGCCTGATTGCCACGCTTATACGCATAGGGTTATTTTAGCAGCTGGTCTATAGTCATTTTGGCCTCTTCCCAATCCCGTCTGTAGCTCTGATAGGCCTTTCTGCCCTCCTCGGTGATGGCATAGTAACGTCGGCGGGCACCAACTGTTTCATTGCCCCAATACGTCCGAATATACCCTGCCTGCTCCAGTCTTCTGAAAGCCGAATACAGGGTTGCTTCCTTCAGCTCATATTTATTATCAGTCTTTTTCATAATGTCCTTATTAATCTGATAACCGTAGCTGTCCTGCTCCAAAAGATGCGAAAGAACAATCGCTTCCGTGTGCCTCCTCAGAATATCTGATGTAATTGACATACGCTCACCTCCCTTACAGTATCATCTAACATATAATATACACATATATACCTCGCCTGTCATGGTATATGTGTATTATGAAGTATCTAAAATAATTTACCCACAAAAAATGACATGAAAAATCTTGCTTTTCATGCCATTCAAATTCCATTTTTTATTTTTTTCTTCGCCTTCCGCTCTGCCGTACTTGAGAGGCTTTCTCCTGTATTTCATTATTCTGCGGGGCTTGATTCTGCACTTCTGGCACCGGCTCCTGAGCCCCACCCGGAACCTTCTTTCCGGCATTTCTCTGATTCACGCTGTCCCGAAGCAGCGCATAAAATGTGGCAAGCAATGGAATAAAAAACAAAATACCTGCCACGCCGAACATACTGCCGCCAAGGCTGACTGCCACCAGCACCCAAATTGAGGGCAGCCCCACGGAATTGCCTACAACCTTGGGATAAATCAGATTTCCCTCAATCTGCTGCAATATCAGGAACATAATCACAAACCAAAATGCCAGAATGGGATTCTCTATCAGTATCAGGAAGGCACCTACCACGCAGCCGATAAAGGCTCCCACAATGGGAATCAACGCCGTAAACGCAATCAGAACACCCACCATCACCGCATAGGGCATGCGGAAAATTGTCATGGCAATGACAAACATGGTTCCCAATATCACTGCCTCCAGACACTGCCCCGTAATAAAATTACTGAAATTTTTGTATAGCAAGGCACAAATCTGCAATATTTTCCCTTTAACCCTTTCAGGAAGATAGGCAGTCAAAATCCGGGTTCCCTGATTCTTTAATTTTTCCTTCTGACTTAAAATGTACAGTGCAAAAATAAAGGAAATTACACCATTGACAATTCCGCCCACAATGCTGCTGGCAACACTGACCGTAGAAGTAAGCACACTGCCTACACCATTTTTCAGAAAACCAATTACGCTGTCTGCAATACTCTCCCAATTTATCTGCAAGCCCTCCAATGCCGCCACCGGGTCCTTCAGTTCGGGATACCTTCGGCTAAGCTCCTCAAGCTCTACAAGCATATCACTGAAGAAAATGGGAATTTCCCTTCCAAGGGTAGCCGCCGTGGTGGATATCTGCGGAACCATAATAGAAATTACCACTGTAATCACCAATGCCACCGACACAATCGCCAAAAGCATACTGACAGGGCGTTTCAGCCTCTTAGCTGCTTTCCCGTTCCAGCTCCTAAACAGCTTATCCTCTATCCACTTCATGGGAAGATTCAGCACAAAAGCAATGGCGCCGCCATACAGAAACGGGCGTGCTATCCGAAAGAAAAAGACAACCGTTTGAAACGCCGTCTGGCTGTACATCAAAACCAACACCAAGACAGCACCGAATATCATAAGTCTTCGTATTTGCTTTATTGTTTCCTTGGAAAATCCCATACTTCCTCCATTCTGAGGCTGTTTTTACTAAGCCTCATTCTGCCTGCCCGGCACAATATCCTTTGTCTCCAAGAGCTTTAGCAGGAACTCCCACACTCTCGCCGTGGAAGAAATACTTAAGGTTTCCTCCGTGGTATGAATATCGCTTATCTGCGGTCCGATGGAAACGCAGTCCAAATCCTTGATTTTATTTGCCAAAAGCCCACACTCCAGACCTGCATGAATGGCTTCTACCTTAGGCTTTTCGCCGTACATCTCCTCGTATATCGCCGTCATCTTCTCCCTAAGAGGCGAATGCACACGATATTTCCAGCCCGGATAATCCCCCGACAGAGTGTAAGTACCACCCGACAGCCCTGTGATGGCAGCCACCCTTTCTGCCAAGGCACGCTTTGCACTCTCCACGCTGCTTCGCAGGGAAAGCTCTACCGTAAGTATATTTTCCTGATATTTCAGAATCCCCTGATTCAAGGATGTCTCCACCAGCCCGGCAATATCTGCACTCATCGCCTGAACACCATTCGGCAGCGCCCATAAAAAGCCTGCTGCCCGCCCGGTATCTGCGGCTGTTGCACATAGGTAGGCTCCTTCTCCTATTTTGCTTGCCCGTATAAAGACCTTAGAATCCTTCCCTGCAAGCTCCTCAACAGCTTCTTCCTCCGTGCTTCTTACAAGCTCTTCAAAAGCTGCCCTCTCCCCCTCATCTATTACCACAACCGCCCTGCTCTCTCTGGGAATGGCATTGTCTGCCAAGCCGCCCTCTGCCTCAAGTAAACTGACAGAAAGCTTCCTTGTCAGCCGCCAAAGTACTCTCGCCAACAGGCTGATTGCATTTCCCCTTTCCTTGTGAATCTCCCCGCCGGAATGCCCTCCAAGCAGACCGCCCACCGTAATCTCAAAGGCAGCTCCCGTCCGCTTTTCACGGTTAAGCACAAGACTGCATTTCTGCCTGACTCCGCCTGCACATCCGGTCAGGAAAATACCCTCATCTTCGGAATCAAGATTCAACATACGCTTCCCCTTAAGCATAGATAAATCAATTTCTCTCGCTCCGTCCATGCCGACCTCCTCGTCCACGGTGATTACCACCTCCAAACGGGGATGTCTGATAGTGTCCGACTCCAACAGAGCAAGCGCATATGCCACGGCAATACCATCGTCACCGCCAAGGCTGGTGCCCTCTGCATAAACCCTGTCGCCGCACACAGAAGCCTTAAGTCCTTCCGTCCGCATATCAATATTGCAATCAGGCTTTTTTACCGCCACCATATCCATATGCCCCTGCAAAATCACAGGCGGCTCCTTTTCATAACCAATGGACGCCTCTTTTATCATGATAACATTCTTTAGCTCGTCCTGTAAATAGAACAGCTTATGCTTTTTGGCAAAATCCACTAAGTAATTGCTAATGCGTTCCACGTTTCCTGAACCGTGGGGAATCCTTGTAATCTCCTCAAAATAATAAAAAACTCTCTGAGGCTCAAGCCCTGACAATACTCCCATTTTGCTTACCTTTCCTTTCAGATAAAAAAAGAGAGTCCTATGACTCCCTCAACGCTCCCCGAGTAGGGCTCGAACCTACAACAACTCGGTTAACAGCCGAGTGCTCTACCATTGAGCTATCGAGGATTATTTCCAATAAAATACAGTATACTGGCTTTATTTTCTAATGTCAAGAGCCTTTCTCAATAGCCTCCCAAAGCCCGTTTAGATAGGTAGCGCCCAGCGCCCGGTCATACAGCCCATAACCCGGTCTTCCTGTCTCACCCCAAATCATTCTTCCGTGGTCCGGACGGATATACCCCTGAAAGCCGTTGTCATACAAGGCCTTCATAATAGCATACATATCCAGACTTCCACATGATGATAAATGCGCTCTTTCCTCAAAGCCGTTTGGCAGAACTGCCACATTTCTCATATGCACAAAATGAATCCTTCCCATAGCGGCATATTTTGCTGCCATTTCAGCCACATTGTTCCGGCAGGAGCAGCCCAAAGAACCCGTGCAGAGGGTAATACCGTTGTTTGGAATGTCCACCAGCCCTAAAAAGCGGTCCAGCTTCTTCTCATCAGTAATGATTCTGGGTAAGCCGAAAATACTCCAACAGGGGTCATCCTCATGGATTGCCATGTTTACATTATATTCCACGGCAACCGGGATAATTCTTTCCAAAAAATATTTCAGGTTTTCCCAAAGCTTCTCTTCGGTCATGCTTTGGTATTGGGCAACGATATTACTAAGCTCCTCTCTGGAATAGCTTGCATCCCAGCCCGGCAGCGTCAAATCACTGTCGCTTTCCAAGGGATTTACCTTTTTCACCTGCTCCTCATAGTACACAAGGGTTGTTGAGCCGTCCGGCAGCACATGGTCTGTCTGGGTTCTGGTCCAATCAAATACGGGCATGAAATTATAGCAGATACATTTCACTCCTGCCTCTGCCACTCTTTTGATATTCTCGCAGTAGTTGGCAATATAGCGGTCTTTTTCGGGCTTACCAAGCTTGATGTCCTCATGCACGGGAATACTCTCGATTACCTCAAAATGTAAACCTGCCTGCTCCACCTGTTTCTTTAAGGCTGCAATGCTCTCCCTGCTCCATACCTCGCCCACAGGCACATCATACACAGCCGTCACTATAGAATGCATGCCCGGTATCTGCGCAATATTTTTCAGGCTCACCTTATCCTCTTCCCCGTACCAGCGAAATGATAGCTTCATTCTTACTCTCCTAAACAAACGTCTGTGTTTACATTCCATCGTACTGTTTTAGAAAAATCAGGCTGTGCCTTCACACCCCAAGTCTTCTGCAAACAATACGATGATAGTATTGCACCGGAGAGCATAATTATACCTGCTTAACTTCTTTTTTCCAAAGCTATTGTTCCACACTCATAACCGTTCCCATGAATATGGGCTGCTTTGTCTCGCAGTCAATGAGCATATAAACAAACGGGCGGTCTAAATACACCGTCTTTATTTCTTCCAAGGGTATTTCCATAGCACATTCCCGTATTTCCACCACAGTAGCTGCCCCTGCCCTTGTTCCGCTCTCATCTACGGAAATATATGCCTTGTGCAGCACACGGCTGATAAACAGATTGAAATCCTCATAGGTACCCAAGCCAGAGAAATCTGCCTCCTCGCCGTCAAAGGCAGCACTCATACCCATTTTTTGCAAAAGCCCGCTCAACTCAACGCCGTACTCACTCTCAAATTTAGGGATAGCTGCCTCTACCTTTTCCTCCTCGCTGTGGGTTAAAATATTCATAAGCTTTTCACCCGTTAGCGTCTCCACATATTCTGAAACCGACACTCCTTCATCAGGGAGCAGAGCCGCAAAGGCATATTTACCATCTTTATAATACTTCAAAAAACCCTGTGCCTTGTCGTCCCGTAAATATTGATTCTCAGTGGAATACATAAACTCCACCTCCTCAGTTGTCTTATCCTCCCTTGTAAAGCTGCCCCTACGAACCTGATATTCCTCATAAATCGTCTGCCACTCCGCGTCAAAGGCTATGGCATTAATAAGATACATGACCGCGTCCTTCGGTATGCTGTCTAATACCTCTTCAATCATGCCGTCCGTATTCTCATTAACCCACTCATTAATAGCCTTTAATGTGGATTCACCAAAGGGAGCCTTGTACACTCCTGCCCCATAATATTTTTCATTTGTATTCAAAAAATCCTGTTCTACGGTAAATTTCTTATCCTCCTTCAGCCAGATGGAATTGGCGATTTTGAGCTTGTATTTTTCATCTGTGGGCAGCTTGCATATATAGGAATTCATATAAGCATTCAAATCCTCCACCTTAAGCCCCAGCACCTCCTCAATCTGGGCGAGAGTTTCTCCTCTGGCACCATTGGCTGTCATTCCAAGGGCATACAATACCGACAGAGGCGAAATCAATGTATTTTCTTTTTCCTTCAGGCTGTTTTGAAACAGCTTAACCGCAAAATCCGCTGTGTCCCCCGACACATCTCTTGTCGGCTTCTCAGCCTCTGCTGCACCTCCCGGCACATCTTCCTTCTCAGCCTCTGTCATACTTCCCGCCACATTTTTTACAGACTCTGCCCCTCCGTCAGGCTTTCCACAGCCGCCCAGCGATAAAGGCATGGATAATGTAAATGTAAGACACAAGGTAATAACAGCTATTTTCTTTTTCATAAAGGTTCTCCTTCCACTTTTTAAGCTTTCTGTCTGCTTGTCTTATTACTATAGACGAAAAAGGACGGGATAAGTTTCAAAATTAATTATAATGCTATTGACAGCTAATTCAAATTAGCCTACAATAGTATAGGCTAACTGCAATTAGCCAAAAGGAGGTGCAGTAATGAATACTAAACAGAGGATACTCAATGAAGCATTAACCCTATTTTCAGAAAAAGGATATAGTGCAGTTTATGTTGGGGAAATTGCTGAGGCAGTTGGAATCAGAACACCCTCGTTATATAAGCACTATAAGAGCAAGCAAGATATTTTTGACTCTTGTGTAGAAGTTTTTTCCGACAGAATGGAGCAAGTAAGAAATGAATTGCGGTTACCCGATACACCACAGGCTGACATTACCTATCATACAGCGACTACGGAAAAAATTGTAGACTTCGCAACAGCTTTATTTATGTTTTATTTGCAAGATGACGTGGCCGCAAAATTCCGAAAAATGCTGATGATAGAGCGCTATCACAACCCTGAGCTTAACCGGCTTTTTGAGGATTTATTTATCAGTGGGGCAATCGAACACGAAGAAAAAATATTTTCCGACCTTATAGACGCAAAAATTATCAAGAAGGACAATCCGCATATTATTGCGTTACGCTTTTATACCCCCATCTTTTATCTGTTACAAAAATATGATATGCGACCCGGTGAGGCTGAAGAAGCAAAGCAAGAGCTCATTCTAATGGTACGGGAATTTTGCAAAACCTATAAAGGAGAGGGACGATAACAATGGAAAAAATAGTGAGAAAGGTTTGGTATAAGCGTATGTGGATATACATTGTAGGCGGTATTCTGTTTGTCCTTGCAATATATTTGATTGTTCAAGGAATACGGTGCAATATGGCGGTGAAGGAGGCTGAGGAACGGCTTGTAGCATATGGAGCCAAAACAGCTGACTTGAGCTATGGTGATATGACTTATGTTGATAGGGGAGAAGGCGAAATAATCTTATCTGTTCACGGAATTTTTGGTGGTTACGACCAGGCTTATGACACCTGTAAGGATTTTAGCTCTGATTACAGAATCATTGCCCCGTCAAGGTTTGGATATTTGGGAAGTGATATTCTAGGTAAAGGAACACCTGCTGAACAAGCCTCTGCGTATGTTGAGTTGTTAGACAAATTGGGAATCGATAAGGTCTATTTATTAGCAACCTCGGCAGGTGGAAGTATTGCAATACGATTTGCCCTAGATTATCCCGAACGAACAAAGGGGCTCATATTATATTGCTCTGCAATGCCATATTCAGAAAAACCAGAGCAATATCCCGAATATGCGGGACCCCCTGCGTTCTTATGCAATGATTATGCAATGTTTTTAATCAGCCCATTATTTAAACCAATTATGGGAATGGAGCCTTCTACAATATACAGTATGCTGCCTGTTGAAGACAGAAAAGAAGGTGTAGTATTGGACGCCTCTGTTACCAATCCTGATTTGGCAAGAAATTTTGATAATTATCCAGTTGAAGCTTTACAAGTGCCGTCACTTATCTTACACGCCAAAGATGACAAATTGGCAAACTATCAAGATACCATAAATGCACTTAGCAGGTTTCCAAATTGTAAATTCATATCATTTGAAACAGGAGGCCATATGATGGTGGGGCATTCAAGAGAAATAGAAGAGGCAGTATCAGAGTTTATTAAAGATTAAGCTTGTCAGAAAAAGCAGAGAGCAAAAGCCTTCCAAAGACCCAAAACGGCATAGCCACAAATGGCTATGCCGTTTTTTGATGAAAGAGCCGCTCACACAACCTGTTATTTATCCTTCTATCTGCTGTGCCACCAGCTGCTCTGCACCGTAAAGCTTCCTAAGTACAGGCTTTTCGATTTTGCCTGTGGCATTTCTGGGTACCTCTGCAAAAATAATACGCTTGGGGCGCTTGTAGCGGGGAAGCTCCTTGCAAAACTCTTCAATCTCCTCCTCCGTGCAGGTCATTCCCTCTTTTATGGAGATGATTGCTCCGGTAATCTCTCCCAGACGCTTGTCCGGCAAGCCGATAACAGCCACGTCCTTTACCTTCTCATAGGCACTTAAAAAGTTCTCAATCTGCACCGGATAAATATTCTCTCCGCCGCTGACAATCACGTCCTTCTTACGGTCTACAAGGAAATAGAACCCGTCCTCGTCCTGCATTGCCATATCGCCCGTATAAAGCCAGCCGTCCTTCAGCGTTTCCGCCGTTGCCTTAGGGTCATTGTAATAGCAGGTCATCACGCCCGGTCCCTTCACACAAAGCTCGCCTACCTCACCCTGAGGAACCTCAACACCATTCTCGTCCACAATCTTACACTTCCAACGATAACCGGGAACACCGATTGCTCCCACCTTATGAATATTTTCCACGCCCAAATGCACACAGCCGGGGCCTGTGGACTCCGACAAACCATAATTGGTGTCATACAGATGATGAGGGAAATATTCCTTCCAATGCTTAATCAAAGAGGGAGGAACAGGCTGCGCCCCAATATGCATGAGACGCCACTGTTTTAAATCATAATCCTCCAGCTTCAAATCTCCTCTATCCAGCGCGTCCAAAATATCCTGAGCCCAAGGCACCAAAAGCCACACAATAGTGCAATGCTCCTTGGAAATGGTATCTAAAATAATCTCCGGAGTCGTTCCTTTTAACAGCACTGCCTTGCTGCCTGCACACAGACTGCCCATCCAATGAAACTTAGCACCCGTATGGTATAGAGGCGGAATGCACAGGAAAACATCATCTCTGTCGGTCAAATGATGCTTCTGCTCCATCTGCGCTGCCTGCATCAGGCTCTCATGATTATGTAAAATAGCCTTGGGGAAGCCCGTCGTACCCGATGAAAAATAAATTGCTGCATCGTCCTCGTCCTCTAAGCGCACCAAGGGTGCCTGACTGGAGCAGTCTGCTACCAGCTCTCTGTAGCTCTCCGCAAAGGTAGGACAGCCGTCACCTACATAAATCAGCAGTCTTCCCTTGCTTAACCGCTCCTCAATGGACTCGATTCGCCCGATAAACTCCGGTCCGAAGAACAATACATGTACCTCTGCCAAATCTGCACAATACTGAATTTCATCTGCTGCGAAACGGAAGTTAAAGGGAACTGCAATGGCTCCCGTCTTTAATATACCAAAATAAATGGGCAGCCATTCCAGACAGTTAAACATCAGTATTGCTACACGGTCTCCCTTCTGAATACCGCGAGATAGCAGCATATTGGCTACACGGTTTGCCTTTTCATCAAATATACTCCATGTAATTTCTCTTCTATAAGGGATATTAGAGGTGGCCTGTACCAAATCATATTCCTTCCAAGTAGTCTTTCTCGTATCCTGCATGGTCGGATTCAATTCCACCAATGCAACCTCATCTCCATAAAGCTTATGATTACGCTCCAATAAATCTGTAACCGGCATAATATGGCTTCCTTTCTGAAGCTTTGCTTCATCACGTTAAATTTTGACACTTTAGCGTTTTTATCCGTTAAAGCACCTCTCATAAAATACCATAATTAGTAAGAAAAGTCAATGGAGCCGCATTGACAGCCGCCTGATTTTCATTTATGATTTGAAATTGTAAACCACTAACGAAAACAGATTTAAGCCTTTTTTACGGTACACAATCCGATTTTGAGAATCGAGGTTACTATGATTATTGATTTTCACACGCATACCTTTCCTGACGCAATCTGTGAAAAGGTGATACACAAGCTGAGCCTTGCCAGCTGCACCAAAGCATTTACCAACGGCAGCATGGACGCCCTGCTCCATTCTATGAAGGAGGCAGGCGTGCAATATTCGGTGAATCTTCCGGTTATGACCTCCCCCGAGCAGGTTGAAAAAATCAATCACTCCATGATAGATAACAGAGAAGCTCTGCTTGCACAGGGCATTGTTACCTTTGGCGGTATGCATCCCGATTATAAGGATTACAAGAACGAGCTTAAGCGGCTAAAAGCCGGAAACATACAAGGCATCAAGCTTCACCCCGCCTATCAGAATATAGACTTGGACGATATTCGTATGCTGCGCATTATTGAAGCCGCCTCTGAGCTTGGATTGATTGTCTTAATTCACGCAGGCATCGATATTGGTATTTACGACCATAATTATTCTTCGGTACCCCAAATTCTTAAGGTCATTAAGGAGGTTCAACCTGAAAAATTCGTGCTCGCCCATATGGGTAACTGGGGCTGTTTTAATGATGTGGAGCGAGACCTTGCAGGAGCACCCGTTTACATGGACACTGCATTTGCTATCGGTGCCATTACTCCCTGCCCCGACAGCGAAAAAAAGCCTATACTGGAGAGCAATTTATCCAACGAACAGTTTGTCCGCATTGTGAGAAAGCACGGCTCAGACAAGATTCTTTTTGCCACAGACTCCCCTTGGGAGGAGCAAAAAGACTACATTGAGAGAATAGAAACCATGGCACTTACTGACGAAGAAAAAGCCCTGATTTTGGGTGGAAATGCAGCCTCGCTGCTAAACCTCAGATAAATTCACGAATACTTTTGTTGTTTCTGCTTTCAACAGGCAGTACTTACTTTTCATGAGTAAGCATTTTTACACAAAGGGCTTTGTCTGCACACATTTCTGCTGCTGACAAAGCCCTCGTAACCGTTCTTTTCCTGTACGCTTATTTATACAAATCTCTCTTATCGATAACCCTGACTGCTTTACCCTCACTTCTGGTAATTGCCTTAGGCTCTACCACGCGCACATCTACCTTAATACCCAGCATGGATTTTAAGCCTGCCACAATAGCCTTCTCACGCTCCGGCACGGAAAGAGTAGGCTTCTCCACCATTTCAGGCGTAAGCTCCACCTGAACCTCGATGGTATCATTATTGCCCACACGGTCAACAACAATCTGATAATTTGCCTGATAGCCAAGATTTAACAATACTGCCTCAATCTGAGAAGGCCATACATTGACACCCTTTACTACCATCATATCATCGCTTCTGCCCATGGGCTTGTGCATACGGATATGAGTACGTCCACAGGAGCATTTCTTTCTGGTAAGATAACACAAATCACGGGTGCGGTAACGCAAAAGCGGGAAAGCCTTTTTGGTAATACAGGTAAATACCAGCTCACCTACTTCTCCCTCAGGAAGCACCTCACCTGTCTCAGGATTAATAATCTCAGGAATAAAATGATCCTCCTGAATATGCATACCTGCCTGCTCCTCACACTCAAAGGACACACCGGGTCCGGAAATCTCGGTCAAGCCGTAAATATCGTAAGCCTTAATGCCCAAGGACTCCTCAATGTTATGTCTCATCTGCTCCGTCCAAGGCTCTGCTCCAAAAATACCGGCCTTTAATTTCAGCTTATCCTTAAGCCCTCTCTCATTGATTGCCTCGCCCAAATTAGCTGCATAAGAAGGTGTACAGCAAAGAATGGTAGAACCCAAATCCGTCATAAACTGAATCTGTCTGTCCGTATTACCGGAGGACATAGGCAGGGTCAGACAACCCACCTTATGGGAACCGCCGTTTAAGCCGGGTCCGCCTGTAAAAAGTCCATAGCCATAGCAGACATGACACACATCTTCCTTGGTACCACCTGCTGCCACAATGGCTCTGGCACAACACTCCTCCCAGATATCAATATCCTTCTGGGTATAGAAAGCTACTACACGACGTCCTGTAGTTCCGCTGGTAGACTGAATGCGGACACAATCTGAAAGAGGTACGCCTAATAGTCCGTAAGGATACTGATCTCTCAAATCGTCCTTGGTAATAAAGGGAAGCTTGTGTAAATCCTCAATTCCATGAATATCCTCCGGCTTTACACCTGCCTCTTCCATTTTGTCATGATAAAAAGCAACATTATCATAAACAAATTTTACCTGCTCCACCAGTCTCTCACTTTGCAGTGCCTGAATCTGCTCTACAGGCATTGTTTCGATTTCGGGTTGATAATAATTTCCCATGTTTCCTTCTCCTTGTATGTAAATTTTTATCAGAAACTAATATATTAATTATTTCCTCTGCCCAGTAAAAATGCCTTATGATTCAACTCTGCAAATTTTGGCGGCACGCACTCGTCAATAGCCTTCTGCCACTTCTCCACAGGAATATCAAAATACTTGGACAGTCTTCCCATCAGTACAATGTTTACTGCCTTAGCGGAGCCTGCCTCCTCTGCAAGGGAAAGACAATCCATGGCGTCCACCTGCGCCCCCAGCCCCTCAAGCTTCTCAATCAGATGCTCAGGATACTGCATGGCACCTGTAATAACCGGCATAGGGTCAATCTCCTGTGTATTTACCACAATTCTGCCGCCCTCCTTCAGATATTCCAGATAGCGCGCAGCCTCAAGCTTTTCAAAGGATACAATAAAATCAGCCTCTCCCCTGTCAATAATGGGGGAATATACCTTGTCACCAAAGCGAACATATGTAACAACGCTGCCCCCTCGCTGGCTCATTCCATGAACCTCGGATACCTTTACATCATAGCCTTCCGATAAAAGCAAATGCCCAAGCAGCTTGCTGGCAAGCAGGGAACCCTGTCCGCCCACACCTACAATCATAATATTCTTTGTCATATCAATCCTCCATGCTGCCGGCAACCCGTCAATGGGAGCGTAAACTTTTTACGCCGGCACAAATCATCTTATTCTATGACTGCAACGCGTCAAGCCTGCAAAGCTGCTTGCATACACCACAGCCCACACACAAGGTGGTATCGATTACCGCTTTATTATTCTTAATACTGATAGCAGGACAGCCCAGCTTCATACAGGACTTACAGCCCACACACTTATGCTCATCTACCTTAAGAGGTGCTTCATGCTTCACATACTTAAGCAATACGCAGGGGCGTCTGCTGATGATTACAGAAGGCTCAGCTGCTGCCAGCTCCTCCTTCAATACGCGGTCACACTCAGCCAGATTATAAGGGTCAACCACCCTCACGCGCTCAAAGCCCATAGCACGGCACAGCGCCTCTAAATCAATCTTTCCCGCCGGATCACCCTTGATATTGTAGCCGGTAGTAGGATTCTGCTGATGTCCTGTCATGCCGGTAATGGAATTGTCCAAAATAATGACAGTAGAATTGCTCTGGTTGTAGGCTATATTTGCAAGACCCGTCATACCCGAATGCATAAAGGTAGAATCACCGATAACCGCAACGGTTCTGCCCTCGCTCTCCTCACCCAACGCCTTGTTAAAGCCATGCAGAGAGCTTATGGAAGCTCCCATGCAAAGAGTCATGTCCATTGCACTTAAGGGTGCTACTGCTCCTAAGGTATAACAACCGATATCTCCCAAAACCGTACATTTATTCTGTGCCAAGGTATAGAATAAACCTCTGTGAGGACAGCCTGCACACATAACAGGAGGTCTTGCGGGAAGAGGCTCCTCAAGGCACCTTACAGCCGGCACGGAAAGTCCCAGCTTTTCAGCAATCAGATTCTGTGAAAACTCTCCCTCAATGGGAAGCACATCCTTTCCGGTAACAACCAAACCAAGCTGCTTGCAATGATTCTCAATAATAGGGTCTAACTCTTCGATAATAACCAGCTTCTCCACCTTGGAAGCAAAATCCAAAATCAGCTTTTCGGGCAAAGGATTCACCATACCAAGCTTTAAAATGCTTGCTTTATCTCCAAAAACCTCTTTTGCATATTGATAGCTTGTGGAGGAGGTAATAATACCCACCTTGGTATCTCCCATCTCCACACGATTAAAATCACAATTATCCGCATAAGCAATCAGCTTGCGGGTACGCTCCTCAATAAAGGGATGGCGACGAATGGCATTGCCCGGCATCATAACATATTTTGCAATGTTTTTCTCATAGGGCTTTGCGGGTGCTTCGATACGCTCCCCCAATTCCACTACGCTCTGGGAATGTGCCACACGGGTACACATCTTAATAATTACCGGAGTGTCAAATTCCTCGGAAAGCTCAAAAGCCTTCTTGGTAAACTCACATGCCTCAGCGGAGTCTGCCGGCTCTAACATAGGAACCTTTGATGCAATGGCATGATGTCTGGAATCCTGCTCATTCTGAGAGGAATGCATGCCCGGATCATCTGCAACACAAATAACCATACCTGCATTCACACCGGTATAGGAGCATGTAAAAAGCGGGTCTGCCGCAACATTAAGACCCACATGCTTCATACCACAGAAACTGCGCTTACCTGCCAAAGAAGCACCGAATGCAACCTCCATGGCAACCTTTTCGTTTGGAGCCCACTCACAATAAATTTCGTCATATTTTGCAGCCTCCTCAGTCACCTCCGTACTGGGTGTACCGGGATAGCTTGAAACAACGCTGCAGCCTGCCTCATACAGACCGCGGGCAAAAGCCTGATTACCTAACATTAATTGTCTCATGGTAAATTTCCTTCCCTAAAAAATACTCTAGTAAATAATAGCATTTTTTGGCGATTAAGTAAACAATAAAATCGAGAGAAGACCGAACTATTATTTTTCAAATTAGGGCTGGAAATTTGTAAACATATCGTGTATAATATTTGAAGTAAATAAATACAGCATCAATACGCAGATATGGTTCATCGGTAGAACGCTAGCTTCCCAAGCTGGAAAGGCGGGTTCGACTCCCGTTATCTGCTTCCGGAAGCTACGAAAATTCTATAATTTCCGGTCTTCCAAAATAAATGGTAATGTTCTTTAAACACATAAAAGCCACCATTGCTGGCGGCTCTCATGCTAATATTTATTATATATTTCTCCTCTGTTTCCTGCATCTATAACAATAACAATTAATTCCCCATTATCAACAGTGTAAATAATTCGGTAATCGCCAACACGCAACCGTAACAAGTCGCTATATCCCTTTAACTTCTTGATGTCCTCACCATTCGGAAGCATTTCTATAGCCCTTACAATTCGGATTTTCTCATTTTTAGGGAGTTTATCAATAAACTTTTTCGCTTTCTTTTTGATGATTATTTTATACATCAATCAAGCCCCCATTCTTTCAGACATTCTTCAAGCGGAACACCTTCTTTGTCCTCATCTAGGGCATTTTCGTAATTCTCTACCATTCTTTGACAGAAAATGTCATCCGCTTCCTCGTCTGCGGCTACGCCCTGTACATAGGCTAAAACATAACCCATTTTATAATCCGGTATGCTGTCCAGTAATTCAACAATTCTTTCCTTATTGCTCATAGTTCAATACCTCTCTTTCATGTATATATAATATTCACAGTATTCCTAATTCATAAACGGCAATCTGAATAGTCATATGTCCGCTTCCCTCTTCATTTTGCCATTATTACCACGTCTTTTTTGTTTCTGGTACGTTTCTATATTTTTAATATTAGAGCACTCATTCGTGCTGTGTCAAGTAATAAAAACCGCATTATGAATATGCTCGTACTATCCTATATGTAAAGAACACAAAAATATCAATAGCTAATGGATACATGAAATATATCCATCCTGTATTCGTTTTTGAAATGCAAATGTTACATTAGGCGTGCATAACGCAGGTTTTAAAAAGCAGGCACTAATTTCGAAAAAGAAATATTTACCGGCTCTTCTGTCACATATCTTCTTTTCTTGTCATATTCTAATAGAAAAGGAAGGAGAGTTTTCTTATGCCTGACGATTTTAGCCCATTCTGGAATGAACGCTTTAGACGTGTCTGCCCTCCCTATCCTCCATGCCGTTGTGACCGTGACCGCCGTGACGACAGACGCGATGACCGCAGAGATGACAGAGACAGACGAGACCGTGATGACCGTCGTCGTTATTGATAATGTGTGTATAGGAGCTGCTTTGGCAGCTCCTATCTAATTCTACGATAGTTCCGGATTGTCGACTTTCGGCATATTATATATAAAATCCTTACAGAGGTCCAGTGTGAGATTATTATGGAAAACTGTTCAAATCTCTTTTATCTCTCTACCATTGCCTGCAAGCTCAGTGAATGCCTGTCTGAAAAAGAATTGGCCGCATTGTCGGCAGACCTTGTTGTTCTTAGTGATATGCTTGCAAACATTATTGCCCATCAGGGCTTATGTGATGAGGAGTAAAAAAGCACCCGACAAACATATGCCGGGTGCCCAATGTATTCAACGTACTGCTTTATGCAATCTTGGACTTTGCAAGCTCTGCAAGGGTCTTGAAGCCCTCTGCATCGTTTACAGCCATCTCTGCAAGCATCTTTCTGTTCATATCAACGCCTGCTAACTTAAGACCATACATAAATTTGCTGTAGGATAAGCCGTTCATTCTTGCTGCTGCATTGATACGTGCAATCCAAAGCTGTCTGAACTGACGCTTTCTCTCTTTTCTGCCTGCATAGGAGCTGGTCAATGCTCTCATAACAGACTGCTTTGCTACTCTATACTGCTTGCTTCTTGCTCCTCTGTAGCCCTTTGCAAGCTTCAATACTCTATTATGCTTCTTCTTGGCATTTAAGCCACCTTTAATTCTTGCCATGTCTTATTCTCCTCCATACCTAAATTATAAATAGGGTAAAATCTTCTTCATATTCTTTACATTAGTTGCATCGGTAATTGCAGGCTTTCTAAGATTACGTTTTCTCTTAGTAGACTTCTTGGTCAAGATGTGGCTCTTGTAAGCCTTTGCTCTTTTTAACTTACCTGTTCCTGTTGCTTTAAAGCGCTTAGCTGCTGCTCTGCTTGTCTTCATTTTTGGCATAACTATATTCCTCCTAAACTATTCTTAATCTATTTTAACCTCTGCGACTTAACGCTTCTCAGTTAAAAACATTGTCATGCTTCTGCCCTCTACCTTGGGAGCCTTTTCTACTACCGCAATATCGGACAAACTCTCAGCAAAATCATCTAAAATATGCTTGCTGCTGTTCATATGTGCCATCTCACGACCACGAAAACGAAGTGTTATCTTGACCTTGTCACCCTTAGTAAGAAACTTCCTTGCTGCATTTACCTTGGTGTTGAGATCGTTGGTGTCAATATTGGGAGAAAGACGAATCTCCTTCACCTCAATAACCTTCTGCTTTTTCTTAGCTTCCTTCTCTTTTCTAACCTGCTCGTACTTGTACTTGCCGTAATCAACAATCTTACAAACGGGCGGCTTTGCGGTGGGAGCAATCTTTACCAAATCCAACCCGGCCTCCTCTGCCAGCTTCATGGCTTCTTTGGCAGACATTATTCCAAGCTGCTGTCCTTCCTCACCAATCAAACGTACCTCTTTGTCTCTGATTTGTTCATTAATCATTAAATCGCTAATGGTCTTGCACCTCCATAAGAAAACTGTACTGCCTATTAGGCAAAAAAAGTGGATAGCATAACTATCCACTGTAAATCCTCTGTCGCACAGACAGCAGTCGACACAAAATCAACATATGCCTGCCCAAAAAAGATATTAACGCTTACCAGCCCGATTGCCGTAAGGTGAGAGTGGATACTCTGCTTGCTTGTTCCGTGTGTTCTTCACACTGTCATGTATTTTAACACAGATGCTTTTTATTTGTCAACACCTTTTTTATGTAAAGCGGATATATTATCCGCTTCGTCAGGCACACCGCCCTCACTATCGCTCCGTGAAGGTTGCACATGCCGTCTCCCTGCAATCGCACGCACCGCAGCCCTTAATATCCACATGCTCTGCCACGCATTTATAATTGCTGTTATAAACGCATCTCACTGCCTCACAATCAATGCTGATAGTTTTGCTTGGGTGAGACAGGGAGCTGGAATAAGCATCATGTCCCTCCCTCTTCTGAGCAAAGCTCTCACAGCAGGTGTCCTCATGACGGCAGGCGTGCTTGCCGCCCACCATAATGTCTCCCTTGCAGCAGTAGCAGTCATCATTATAGGTACAGTTTGTTACCGCACATTTTAAATCTGCCATACAAGCCTCCTTCTGCGCAACTCCCGATATTGTTAAAATGGGAGTACGCAGAATTAGTTTGTGAGGCAGCCAAAATAAATATACATTTATTTTGAATATTTGCTTGCTATAAATACTTACTTATTATAACTGTACCGCTTATTTTGTCTCTTCCTGCACTGTTTCCTTACGGATTTCCTTGGTGCGGATTTCCTTGCAAATCTGGTCAATAAAGGTATCGAGCGCCTTCTGTCCTTCATCACCTGCAAAACGGCTTCTTACGGAGACAACACCTTCCTCCTCTTCCTTCTGTCCTACTACCAGCATATAAGGAACCTTTGCCAGTCTCGCCTCGCGAATCTTAAAGCCAATCTTTTCGGAGCGGTTGTCCGTGGTTGCCAAAATACCGTTATCCTTTAATTTTGCCTCTACGGAAGCGGCATAATCGGCATATTTTTCCGATATAGGCAGAACGCGAACCTGCTCAGGACACAGCCATGTCGGGAATTTTCCTTCATATTTTTCAATCAGCCATGCCAATGTTCTCTCATAGCAGCCCATTGAGGTTCTGTGGATAATATAAGGACGTACCTTGTCTCCGTTCTGGTCGATATAGTACATATCAAACTGTGCAGCCAGTAAAGCGTCCCACTGAATGGTAATCATGGTATCCTCTTTGCCGTATACGTTTTTCGCCTGAATATCTACCTTAGGACCATAGAAGGCAGCCTCTCCCTCACCCTCGTAGAAGGGAATGTTCAGCTCGTTCAGTATCTGACGAATATGCTCCTGTGTCTCCTCCCAGACCTCAGGCTCACCGATATACTTATCCTTATTATTCGGGTCCCACTTGGAAAGCCGGTAGATCACATCATCACCCACACCCAGAGTTTCCAGACAATATTTTGCCAAAGCAAGACAGCCCTTAAATTCCTCCACCATCTGGTCAGGTCTTACAATCAAATGACCCTCGGAAATGGTAAACTGGCGAACACGGGTAAGACCATGCATCTCACCGGAATCCTCATTTCTGAACAGAGTGGATGTCTCACCATAGCGTAGAGGCAAATCACGATAGGAATGCTGTGTTGCCTTGTATACAAAATACTGGAAGGGGCAGGTCATAGGACGAAGCGCCATAACCTCCTTATCCTTCTGTTCATCTCCCAAAACAAACATGCCTTCCAGATAGTGATCCCAATGTCCTGACATTTTATACAAATCGCTCTTTGCCATAAGGGGAGTCTTGGTGCGAAGATACCCTCTCTTCTCCTCCTCGTCCTCAATCCAGCGCTGCAGAGTCTGAATAATCTTGGCACCCTTAGGCATCAGAAGAGGCAGACCCTGTCCGATGACATCGACCGTGGTGAAAAGCTCCATTTCACGCCCCAGCTTGTTGTGGTCACGGTTTTTCACATTTTCCCAATAGGCAAGATACTCCTCCAGCTCCTCCTTCTTATTGAAGGCAGTACCATAAATACGCTGCAGCATGGCATTTTCGGATTTTCCTCTCCAATAAGCGCCTGAGGAGGAGGTCAGCTTAAATGCTTTTATGCCCTTGGTACTCATCAGATGAGGACCTGCACACAAATCAACAAACTCGCCCTGAGAATAAAAGGAAATCTCTGCATCCTCAGGTAAATCGCGAATCAGCTCCACCTTGTAGGGCTCGCCCTTCTCCTCCATAAATTTAATAGCTTCCTCTCTGGGGAGTGTAAACCTCTCCAGCTTTTCGCCCTTCTTGATAATTTTCTTCATCTCGGCTTCCAGTGCGTCCAAATCCTCTCTGGAAAAAGGAGCATGGTCAAAATCATAGTAATAACCATTGTCAATGCTGGGACCGATTGTCAGCTTTGCATCGGGGAACAAATGTTTAACCGCCTCAGCAAGCACATGGGAGGTGGTGTGGCGAATGGTAGCCAAGCCTTCCTTGTCATTAGCAGTACAAATGCTCAGCTCGCAGTCATGGTCAAGCACGCATCTCAAATCCACAACCTTGCCGTCCACCTTTCCGCAGCAGGCTGCTCTCGCAAGCCCCTCGCTTATGTCCAGTGCAATGTCATACACACTTTTACTCTCTGCATACTCCTTGACGGAGCCGTCCTTTAAGGTAATTTTCATTTTCTGTTCCTTCCTTTCTATCCTTCTTTGAATAAGCAAGCTGGCATTTCCTGTTTTCACTCTTCTTATTCGCACAAAAAAGTCCCTTGCAATAGTAATATTGCAAGGGACGTAGTATACGCGGTTCCACCCTTGTTGCGGCCTTTAGCCGCCACCTTGATTTGCTCGTAACGGGAGCTGCCGGGCTGTATTAAAGCCACTCCGAGATGGTCTTCCACTGCTTAGGGCAAAACCGCTCGCAGCACTTTGCGCATATCCTTGCGGGTACACGCCAAGGCGGTTCTCTCTGATGTCTGCCACAGCTTACTGTTCTCTTCAACGCTTTACATATTGCTTAAGACTTATGATTAAACATCATAATACTTTTTATTCCGGTTGTAAAGCTTTTTCTTGTTAAAATGATTCCGCTCATCAAAGCCGTAAAAGGAGCCACCGTCACCAATCCAAAGCTTCCCACAATAGTATCCAATATCTCAGCCGATACATACTTATAATTCAAAATATGACTGACCGGAGTTCCCTGTGCCATAAACACCATAAGCAGTGCAATATAGCCGCCGGAATAGGCAAGCAGCAGTGTTGTTGTCATAGTACCCATAGCCGCCCTGCCCACATTCATACCCGATACAAAAGCCTCCCGCCAGCCGATATCCGGCTTTTTCTCCACCACCTCATTTACGGCAGAGGTAATATCTACCGCCAAATCCATCATGGCACCGGAGGCCCCGACAAAAATACTGCTCATAAAGATTGCAGTCAAGTCCAAATACTGATAGCCCGCATAAAGCAACGATTCGGCATTGTTCATCACTGCGCCATGAATCTTAAACACATCTGTAAATATCACCCCCATTACACAGGTAGTCAGAGTTCCTAAAAGCGAACCGCTAATTGCCGCCAGAGATTTTCTGTCATAACCGTACACAAAACAGATAATCATAACCGTCAAAAAGGCAGTCACTAAAATTCCTATAATAATGGGATTATAGCCCTTCAAATAACACGGCACCAGCACCTTCCAAATCAGCAAAATACTGATAACAAACGAAAACACTGCCCGAAATCCGTTAGCACCCGCTATGATAATTAAAAACACCACAAAAATGCCACCCAACAGGATTTCCTTATCCAGTCTGTAATAATCTGACATCACAACATTGGTAGGCTTTCCCTCTGCATTCATACTAATAACCACCAATGCTTTGTCTCCCGCTGCATAAATCTTATCACTTTCCAGTGAACCACTCAGCATATTGACGCCCGTCAGCTCACTCCCCTGAAACATGCCGTCCAATACTCTTACTCTGCAAAGCTGCTCACCCGACCTAATTAACCCCGAAGACCTTACACTGCTTTCGTCCGTGGAAAGGACCTGCACCTTACAGCGCACTGCCTCAGTATAAATTTCCGCGTCCTCATACCCTGTGGGCAAAAGCAGCAGGAATGCTATCATAAGCATTCCCACTGCAATAAATACAAGCTCTCTCTTTTTACCTTTTATCCTCATAGGTCTATTTTACTCCGGTCAGTTCTGCCATTTTATTGTAGATATCAGTATTATCATAATAGCCTTCAAACTTTTCCTGACCTGCTCCCATAGCCAATACCTCTACAGGCAGACCTGTATGAGCATAAGAAGCAAAATTAATACCTGACTTATTGTTAAGAATATGAGTAATCGTCACTGTCAACGGTTCATAGGTACCATACAGCACATATTCCTCCTGACCAAACTCCTTTTCTTCTCCTGTTCGACTCATGGTGGTCTCATAGGCTTTCTTTAATTTATCGTACTCATACTCAGTCATCACCATGGCACCCGTGTTATCAGACTGAGGTACCTCCAACCCAAACAGCTCCGTAATATCTTTCATGACATTATCAAAATCAGTTTTGTTCTCCTTGTAGCCTGCTACATAATCTGAGTCAAATTTTGCATAGGAAATCTTCTGATTTCCTATATTGGTAAGGAAGGTGTCATAATCTGTCCCTGCATAACCAATGGTTAAACCACCTGTCTCGTGGTCTCCTGTTACCAGAATTAAGGTATCCTCAGAATGCTTCTTGTAAAATTCTACCGCTACTGCTACTGCCTCGTCCATAGCGATTGTATCAGTCAAGGTAGCAGCTGCATCATTTGCATGGCAAGCCCAGTCAATTTTACCGCCCTCACACATCATAAAGAAGCCATTTTCGGAATCCTCCATTACTTCAATGCCTTTTTTTACATAAGCAGCCAAATCCCATGCGCCCTCTGCCAAGTCCATATCGTAGCTCATGGCATCGGAGTCTGCCAAATTCTCATCAATAATAATGACCTTCTCCACATCTGCCGGTACCGCTTCTGCCTCTGCTTTTGTCATTGCTACCGTATAGCCTTCCTGTTTTGCCAAATCGTACAGATTTTCCTTGTCCTTATCGGAACCTGTAACCTTCTTTAAGCCGCCGCCTGCAAAGTAATCAAAATCACTCTCAATTAATTCTAACCCTATTTCATAGTAATTGTTTCTGGAAGCCTGATGGCAATAGAAAGCAGCAGGTGTTGCATGATTCAGGTTTACGGAAGAAATAATTCCGATTTCATAACCTTTTTGCTTTTTCAGCTTTTCGGCAATAGTCTCATAGGCCTTGGTTCCAGTCTCATCCATGTTAATCGTACCGCTGTAGGTCTTATGTCCGGTGGAAATAGATGTTGCCGTAGATGCAGAATCAGGACAGAAGGAGGTGCTGTCATAGGTCTGTGCCGAGCCTGCTACCGGAAAGCTCATCATTGTCAGATTGCTCTTGGATTCCAAAATATCATTATTGTTGGTATCAGCCTGCGCACTCAAATAATAGTTTGTAAGCTGAATCTGCGGATAGCTCATTCCGTCGCCAATGAAAAGGAATATATATTTAGGCACTCCCTTCTCTTCTACTGTCTCTACCGGAGTTTCTTCTTTCGCCTGAACCTGTGCTGTAGACGCCGGCACCGACTGTTGTATGGATTCTGACTGCAGTTCTTTGCCGCCGCAGCCTGCAAGCGCAGCAGTTCCCAGCATCACTGCACCAAGTAAAGCGGTTAATTGTACAAATCTTTTTCTCATAATCTCCTCTTTTCTGCACGAGGGCTTCCACATAGTATCATTCGTAATGCAGATGCAATCATGCACCTCGTACGCTCTTTATATTATTCTGACTACAAGAAAAATTTATCACAAAACCGGCTTTACATTCTATCCGCGCGCCGTAAGTGCTGTGTAAGAATTAAGTAAAGGCTCTCCCCAGCATTTATCCCTGCTTATCCATCTCTTCCGTAATGTAGCTTTCAACCGTCTCTCTGGGCATGCTTAAGGACACCGCCAGTTCTCCGTACAGATTATCCTCCGCCATACGGTAATATTTGGCGTCCACAGCCGTCACCTTTCTGCCTGCTGCCAAACGTTTTTGCTTTCTCAAATAAATGGTCTTTATAATCTTAATCCATTCCTCACAGTTATTAGTCCTCATGCAGCCCTTATATTCCTGCTCCAAAAGCTTATCATTGGTAATTGTAATCAGTGGAATATTAGGAATTTCCTGAATCAGCTCGTCAGCCTGCTCCCTGCTTAACACCCTGCGCATTGACTCCTTCGCTGTATCCACAGGTACATACACCGTACTTCCAGCCACATAGACAGGCTTGAGAATATAGTATTTTCTCTCCTTATCCACACCGGAAATATTCAAGGTGGTAATATCCTCCACCATGCACACACCCTTGCTGCCACACACTACATATTCACCCTTCGCAAACATATGCCTTTTCCTTTCCACTCACATTGCAAAGTACAGAGCCTTCAACATCTGCACCTATCCTACTATTGTTATAACCTAATTTTAACAAATTAAACCTCAAAATGTCAGTTAATTTTTATGTGACTGCATAATTTTGTGAATATTGCAGATAAAGACAAGGATTCTATTTGTGCAAACTGCTTTATATCCCACCGTCCATAAGTAAGCGCAAAAAAACAACCTGCCGTCAATTCCTCGCAGCAGGCTGTTTTTATACAATAGGCTAATTATGCTATTTTTAATTATCTGCAGAATCGTTGTCGATTACACTGCCCTAAGCAGCATCACCGCCGGATACACTGCCGGAACCGGCATCACCATCGGATACACTGCCACCCGGTTCATCGGTATTGGTCTCCTCCGAAGGTCTTACCCACACACCATATTGATTCTTTACCAGTGCAACCTCAGTGCCATCTGCATCATACACATATACTGCGATTATCGTCGAAGCAGAATCGCAAATTTCTTTCCTGTAAAGCTTGCCGTCCGAATCATAATTGTACCGTGTAAAGCTTCCGTCAGCAGCAAATTCGTTAACATACTTGTAAGTTTTTCTACCATCTGAATTCTCGCCCCATGCGCTATACATTAACTTCTTGCCTTGCTTGTCATAAACCACCTCACTATAATGGATGGTTCCGTCACTGTCGTAAGATTCACCATACCTCTTTGCTACAGGTCCTTCCGCATAGTACTCATAAGTGGTTATGTTTGTAAGCTTGCCATCTCTATATTGTTTACCGGATACCTGACTTCCATTTTCGTCAAACTCATATATGGATTTGTAAGCTCCCTCTATACCTACTTGTGTCTTTTGTACGCCATTCTCATAATAGGTGTAAGTATAATTGTGACGCTCTTTTCCGTCAGCACCGTAATAAATGTAGGTAAGCACATTATCATCATCATCATAGGTATATGCATAAGAACCACTCAGCTTACCTTCTTCATCATAGAAGACTTCCTTGGTAAAATTAAAGTGGCTGTCTGTCTCACCCTCCGAATAACCATTCAGATTACCTGATGCATCATAATTTGAAACTTTTACCTTATTACCATTCCATTCATATGTAGCATATGAGGTTACATTTCCGCTGCCGTCATACCATGTCTGTTTTTGTATTTTCTTTCCATCGTATACACTCCTGCTATAAGACTGCAGATTTCCTTCACTATCTCTGCATTCAGAGTACACAACGTCATCATTGCTGTTGTAGGTAGAATAATAACTCCATGTCTTATGTCCCGTAGCATCATAATAAATAGTAGAAATACAGTTTCCACGGTCATCATACTCATACTCAGTACGTCCCCACTCAGACCACTTAACGGAGGGCTTATCAGGTTTTGCTGCTTGCTGCGCTGCCTGCTCGGCCTGTTTAGCTGCCTGCTCAGCCTTCTTAGCTGTTGCAATATCAGCATAACCGTTAGAAGTACCCTGTGTTCTGTTCTCTGATTTACCAAAGGTCAAATAATGCTTAGCAATCGCCACAAGGTCATCACCAAATGCTGCTTTAATGTCACCATAGGCGTCCGCATAAGCAACAGGGTTGAACAGTACACCCTTATCTCTCATCTCACCGGCACCAAAGGTAAGGAAATGGTCTACATAGGCATCCCAGTTGTCACCAAATGCTGCGTCCAAATCACCATAAGCTTCCCTGTAGGCAACCACGTCCAAAATAGGGCTCATATTTCTTCCCTCTTTCAAACCATAGGTTATGAAATGCTGGTACAGCTGCCTCTCATTATACCCAAAGGCCTCTTTTAAGTCTGCATTGTTGTCAGCATAATATTTTGCATCGAAAATGTCTTTTAAGCCGGCAGCAGATACATTTAAAACGCTTGCCAAAAGCATTGTCGTTGCCGCTCCGGCAACTATAATCCGCTTGAATTTTTTCACTAATTTATCCTCCTGTAACATAAATGATATTATTGGGTTTTACCCAATTAACATATTATACGAAATTTCATTTTCCATGGTCTGCTGACAGCAGACATTACGCCTTTTTTTCAAATATTATTCATGACATAATCAGCAGACACTAATTACGATAAGTTATTAATAATTGTAACAATTAAGCTCATGTCCTTCACAAGCTGTCAGGTGTCCGGTCAACAATGGATTTTCCCCTCCACTTACCGCAAGCATACCTGATTACGCACACAACAGCCGTTGTAACCCATGTAGCCCCCGTCGTGACCCAAATTCCCCAATATCCCAAAAGAGGAATGCGGGTAAAAATCTGAGAATACAAAATACGACAGGCAACCTCGGTAATACCGTTAATCATGGCAAAGCCGGTGTCTCCACAGCCATTCAAAAGTGCTCTGGGCACATAAATCATACCCAGGCCAAAATAGCACAAGCTGGTAATACGCAGTGCCCTGTAGCCGATATCAATAACCTCCTGCTCTTTTACAAAAATCCCCACAATCTGATGACCGAACAAATATACTACCGGCAACAATGCAACACTGAAAATCAAAGCCATGAGGGTCGCCTGACAAAAGCCCTTCTTTACACGTTCCGTCTTGCCCGCACCGATATTCTGACCCGAATATGTAGTAAGAGCTGCACCCAGCGAGCCATAGGGCTGCTGTACAATCTGTTCAATACGGTTGGTAATGGTATATGCCGCCATCACCGTGTCGCCAAAGCTGTTCACCACTCCCTGCAAAACCATACAGGAAATAGCTATCATGGAATTCTGCAATGCCACCGGCACACCCAAACGGAAGGATTTCACAATAATCTCCCTATGTGGCTTCAGCTCCTCTCTGCTCAGTCGGAAATACGGCACTCTATGGTAAGCATAAATCAAACAGGTGACAGCCGATATTGCCTGTGAAATAATCGTCGCAAGCGCCACTCCAAACACACTCAGCTCCAACGCCAGCACAAAGGTCAAATCCAAAGCCACATTGACAATACTGGACAATATCAGAAAATACAAAGGCGTTCTGGAATCTCCCAGCGCCCGCAATATGGCAGCCACACCATTGTACAAGGCTATGGCAATAATTCCGGCACAGGTAGTCCTCATATAAATGATGGAATCTCCGATAATGTTATCCGGCGTTGCCAAAAGCCTTAACAGCTGCGGAGCAAGAAGCATTCCAATAATACTTACTGTAAGTGCCGCCGTCACCAGCACATAAAAAGAGTTGGCAATGGTGCTGCGTACATTTTTCTCGTCCTTTGCTCCAAAATACTGGGAGACAATAATGCCGATACCTATGGCAAGACCCGAGCTTAAGGAGAAAAACAAAAAATTCATGGAGCCGCAGGTGCCCACTGCCGCCAAAGCATTCTTCCCAACAAAATTTCCCACTACAATGGAATCCACCATATTATACAGCTGTTGAAAAAGATTTCCTATAAGCAGCGGCAATGCAAACCTTAAAATATGCTTCATCGGACTGCCTGTTGTCATGTCTGTTACATTTCTGGTATTCATCAATTCTTCCTTCTTCTCTGTGTTTTCTATTAATCTGTATCTCACTCCGCTATCATCGGTGAATAGTTATCTCTTCCGATTTATCCGGCTTTTGTAATTCAATGCAATTATAATTATTTTTTTCTTTATATACTACCCATGTCTTGCTGGTTTTTGATTAATTTTTGTCATTTATGTGCTTTTTCTTCACTATCTACTTATCATAATTTGTCATATAAAACTTGACTTTTCCCTTTTATGCTAGTATTCTTAAAAATGTAATGTGCACAATTTGATTCTTATTCAAAAGCGCAGACATTTCATCTGCTGCAGAAAGAAGGCAAAAAATGATAACTGCAAGCAATTACGAAAATTTGCACTTTGACCGCATGATTAACACTATCAATGCCGACTTTTTTCCCGATTCTTTTCCGCTCCATTGGCATAAATATATTGAAATTGTGGCTTTACCGGAAGATGCTGCCGTGAGCAAGGCCCCCACTCTTCGCGTCAATCAGACCACATATCAGCTGAACCCCGGAGATATTCTGCTAATCTGGCCCGGTGAGGTACATGAAATTACAGAAAATAGTGACCGGCAATTAATCGGATTACAGTTTTCCATTACTGTATTTAATGAATTGCCCGATTTTACTCCCTTTTTTAATCTGTTCCGCACCTTTCATCACATTCGTCAGGCATGTATGCCCCAGCTGGCACAAAGTATGTTAATCCATGTAAAGCATATGCTTTCTGTTCAGGAAAATCAAGAAGCTTTTGCCGGAGTACAGACATTAATCTGTCTGTATGAAATGTTTATGGATTTTGGAAACCACCTGAAAAATACAGTACTCAAGGACACTGCCCAGTCAGCTCCCGGCTTTGGCAAAACCATCGAAAAGATAAACATTGCCTGTAGCTATATTATCGATAACTGTGAACATGAGATTACCTTGGAGTCAACTGCAGATTATATCGGCTTCAGCTCCTGTTATTTTTCGCGCGTCTTTAAGCAGGTGACCAACTATAACTTTGTTGAATACCTGACGCTTCAACGGATAAAACGCGCACAAATGCTTCTGTCCGATTCCGATATGAGTATTACCGAGATTTCCTATCAGGCAGGCTTTAAGAGTATTTCCACCTTCAATCGCGTATTCAAACAGTATAAAGGCTGCTCACCCAGCGAATACCGCAAGTATTATTTAAACTAACGGCTTCTTCAAGTTTGACACTTTCCTTAATTTTTCTTACAAATCTCTTAAATAACCTTCCAATAAATTGTAACCCGGATTAGCTTCTGCTAAACTGGACAAAAAATAAGGAGGGATTCTTATGAGAAAGAAATCACTTATGCTCATTATGCTTGTACTGATGCTGCTATGCAATTCAAGCTGCGCCAAGAGCAACGAAAATATTGCTTCTGCGATTGAGGACTCAGAAGGCACTGTTGCAAGTACCGTAACTGCCGAACAGACTTTTAGGGTAAAACAGTTTTTACCCCTGACCTTGGACGAAACAGACAGGGAATTTTCCGAAAAACAATTTATCACAGCTTCCTACGGCAGTAAGCTTTATCTTCTTGCCTCCTACCGGAGTGAAGACAGCATACAGCCCTCCCTATGGCTGTATACCTTTGATATGAATACACTGGGGCTTGAAAAAAGCCCATTTTCCCTTCCGCTTCAAGAAGATGAACGCTTTTATATCGCCTCCATGTATATAACCGGGGCAAATGAAATCACCCTTCTGTTGTATGGTACATTTGAGGGCATCTTAGGTTCACCTGCTTTGTGTAAAACCGACCTTACCGGAAAGCCCATAAACGGTGATAATCCTTTTTCGGACAGCACGGAAACTTTTGACAACCTTGCGCTGACAGGTAACAAATTCTTTGCCATTCCCGATAGCTTATCCATTATTACGGAATGGGAAGATGCAACTCATACTACTCAGCTTTACAGCTACGATACGCAGACAGACCAAAGGCAGTCTCTGACCACCCTGTCAAACGACTTCATAAGCTCCTTATGCTCCAACGGAAAGGATACCCTGTACTATATCGGTAACGGCGAGCTAAAGAAACTGGATACCCAAAAACAAAGCTGCGAGGTTTTGTGTAACATTCGTGATTGCGGAATCACATCTTACGGTAACGAGTGCCTTCTGATAAATGATAAGGAGGAGCTGGCATTCTGTGTTGTGGAAGGAGAAAAGCCGGGCATATACCTGCTTACCGATGAGGAGGAGACCCTCACCGATTCCGACATAATACGCTTGGTTCGTCTGCAATTCTATGGCATGGAATATGTTTCCAAGCTTGCCGCTTCATGGTCTGTCGAATCAGATTCCGCTCACATTAAGGTGGAAAAAACGGACAACGAACAAAAACAGGAGGCTCTGCACAACCGAACCATGATGGAGATTGTTGCCGGAAACGGGCCTGAGCTGATGTGGGTTTCCGAGGAGGATATGAGAATCCTTGCCGAGAAAGGCGCACTCATGGATATGTCAGAGCTGATTCCTTCAGAGATAAAGGAGCAACTACTTCCAGGCGTTCTGAAGGTCGGAACCATAGACGGCACTCTTGTAGGCATTACCCCTGAGGTATCCTTCTATACCGTATTTACTCCTGACTCTGTATGGAGCAGGGACAGCTGGAGCATATCTGATGTCATGAGCCTTGTGGAATCCAGAGATGACTGGGAATGGCCCCTTAGCTATTCTATTTATAAGCCCGATTTTTATACTTTGTTCTACTTTCTTTTAAAGGATTTGGCAGACTCTCCTTTTGTTGACATGGAAAATGGAGTCAGCCATTTTGATAGTGATGAATTTATTCAAGTCTTGGAGTTTTGTAAGAAATACGGTGAGAAGGATTCGGTTAAGGTGGATTGGGATGACCTTGATGAAATGATGCAGAATGGAACTTGCGCTGCTCAAGTATCTTACTTTTATGATGGGTTTGGCAATTTTTCACACAGCATGCCGTCTTTAAAAGACTGTCATATTGTAGGCTTTCCGAGGAATGAAGGAAGCGGTAATTATCTATACAGCGAGGCCTACCTTGTAGTCAGCGCAAACGCTACACACATAGACGCTATCAAGGATTTTATCGCCTACCTGTTAGATTATGACAATCAATACACTGTAAGCTTCAGTCCCGTCCGAAAGGATGTGCTGCGAGACAGCGTAGTGATAACACCACACTCTAACACACCTGCTATTTTAAAATCAACCTCTTATGAAGTATACCGTCCAATAGAGACCAAACCGGACGGAACCTCCTATTTGGAGGAGTTTATGACCTTTGCAGAAAGCTGTGAACCGCAGCCCCTTCGTCCCGAAGCAATTTCTGACATTCTGGGCGACGAACTGCCCTCCTTTGTTGCCGGTGACAAAAATGCAAAGGAGGTTGCGGATATCATTCACCGCAGAGTACAGCTGTACTTTGCCGAGCAAAAATAGGAATTAGTAATCCCAAATTTTTATTTATGATATCCACTATATAGTACCTCCTTTATTTCCACAACAACCTTTTTAGCCCGTTTCGCACCCTCACGTGCCAAGACCCATCAAAATTTACCACGCAAAAAGTGCTTTACATCAGCCATTTAAACTGATATAGAGCACTTTATTTTCACATTCATTTACTTGATTTGTCATTAGTATAACAAAAACCTTCCCTGTACTTTGACGAGTGTGGGAAGGCTTCTGTTTTCTTATACTTGGTCAACCACTCTGTGGCGCTTGCCTTTTCTAAATTGTATGACCATTACCAACTGACTTAGTTCTCATTCATATTTGCCAGCTTTGCCGCCTGGTCGCCCTCACGGAACGAATGCCTCTTTGATTATAGGCTCGGAACAAATGCCTCCATGCCACAGAAGGACTCGGAACATGTACCTCTACGCATTATCCACGGCATAAGAACTATATTTGGGTTACTTTCAGTACCCCGTTCCACCCTTGCCCACGCCATCTCCATTTTCTTATTACTAGCACATGCTCAAAATACTCCCACCATTCCCACTTTCCTCTTTCTTCTATTAGTTTTCTTCTTCGCTTCTTGCTTGGATGTTCTTCAATTTCAATATTTCTTTTATAATATTTATAAGCTACATTTTCCCTTCTAATTTTTTGAGTGGAATCATCTTCACATTGTACTTTCTCCTCCGTCAACCAAAAATTAACAAATGCTTTTCTTCCACCACTAGCATAATCAACTGCTATCCTATCCGCTTTAAATTCCGCAATTTGCCCCCAGTATCGTTTATCACACATAATGCCACCAAATATCCAATCAAACAATAATAATATACTACCTATAATCACAAAAAACGTTGATTTTCCTGCTATTGCGAACAAAAATATCCCTGTAAAATAACACCCTAGTACATCGTTCGATAATTAACTGGACTTTTTGATTGGTAGTGTATCAACGATAATCTCTTCGGATACATCTATGTCATCAAGATTATATTTCCAGTGAAAGACTACTGGTTCCTCATTGATTTCAGCAAAATACAAATAGATGCGTTCCTTTAATTCTTCTTTTGACTTGACGCGAATTCCCCGGAGCATCTGTTTTGTCATTTTACTAAAAAAGCCTTCAACCATATTCAACCAGGAACCGTGCTTAGGCGTGAATACAAATTCAAACCTTCCGGGCACGGTAGCAAGATAATTTCTTGTTGCCTCGGATGTATGCACCTTCAGGTTATCAAGTACAATACGGATTTTGTCGCCCTTTGGATACTTGCTGTCAAGTATCTTCAAAAATTCAATATAGTCTTTGCTGCTATGTGTTTCACTAACCAGTGGGATTGCCTCCCCCGTCTGCAGGTCGATTCCTGCCAACAATGACAATGTCCCAAGACGCTTGTACTCATAATCCCGGCTGATTGTACCATGATGTTCATCAGGAAGAAGATCTTGAGAAGTTGTGGCAATCGCCTGTATACCGGGCTTTTCATCATAGGAAAGCACATGAATAACTTGTTTATCTTCTTCCCAAGGAATGAACTGACCGTTCTCATCAAACTGCATGGAAAGCTGTTTATATACCAACAATACATTATGCATTTTACTGTCAAAATCAGGATCACGATTTTCACAGTAATACTTTATCCGAAAAGGCTTAATTTCAGCTTCGTCCAGTATGCTGTGCACTGTACTTTTATGGATAGTAGAAAGCCTTGCATAGCCGGCTGCTTCAGCATTTTTATTGATATGTGATGTGAGTTTAGCATAAGTCCAGGTTTCTGCTGCGTAACCGAAATCAATCGGTTTCTGGCAGGCGATATTAATGATCCAAGCTTTCTCATCATCCGTAATCTCAGCGTTGCGGCCACGTCCCGGCGCATCAAACAAAGCATTTTCCACGCCGCCTTCTGCGTACTTGTTTAAGCAAAGCATAACACTCTTGCGATTGATGCCGACCTTATCAGCAATGTCATTAATGGAGCAGCCATCTGCTTTCAAGAGCAGAATGCGAGCACGGTTTACTGTTTGAGCCTGTATTGTACGAGCACGTGTTTGTGCTTCAAGATATTCACGATCCTCAGCACTGAGGTCTATAATAGTTGATTTCCTTCCCATAGATACGATACCTCCATCGCTTGATGTAAACATTGTATCATAGGCAAGAAATAAAGTCCAGTTATTTAAAATATATCATACTAGACAAATTAATAACGAAAACAGCAAACGTTTTTTTATTAAAATCTCATCTTTATAAAAAACATGCCCTAGTTCATGTCCTACTGTCACCAAAAAAATCCTTTTAATATCATCAATTTCCATAACAACTTTCTTTTCATCTGCCTCATCTTTCTCTAACATTTTACGTAATTTGGTTATAAATTGGCTTGTTACCGAGACTTCCCAAACTCCATCTTCATTCATTTTTGAAAAAGCGTTTATTGTATTTTCTTCAATCACATTAAACCTTACATTATGAATGTTTAACATACTACATATATGCTCGACCTCCTCCTTTATTAAGTCATATTCTATATCCACAAATACAGGTTCATTTTCATTTTCTCTTTTTTTGAATCTATTTTTAACATAATCTATAAGCAAGATAACAACTGTAAATATCGCTAAAATTCGCTTTATTATTTCATTCTGCTCTATGTATCTTTCTCCCCATATAAGCAACGCATATATAGCTATTCCCAGCATCACTACCAATATCATTGCAACTTTTTTCTTAGCTGTCCATTGTATATCTATAAGCTCATCTTTTCCAATCTCTACTATTCTGGGGCATTTTTCTAGTGGTGCAAGCACTTGCTTAATATAGACTTCCACTATTTCAACGTAGTTTTGTGTTTGTTCTTTCAACTGCTTCACTAAAAAACCTACAATAACACTAAGAAAAACAAACATCATAAATAAAGTATCTTTATTAGGCAAAATCATACTTATTATAATTGGTCCCAAAATAACAAAACACCCAACCCATGCATTAATTAATATAAGCTTTCCAACATATTGTTTTATCCTTTCAATTTCTTGCCTTTTTTCCTGTTTATAATTAACTCTTAAAAATATGTTATTCTTAATTGTAGTTTTATATTGTATTATCAATTTAATAGTTCTTCTTAATATTCTATCTGCACCATTAGTTTTTAAACTTATTTCCTTTTTTATTATCAATTTGTACCAAAACCATATTATTATTATCTCTATTACATATCCAAACAAAATCATTTCCATTTCTCTACCTTTTCTTTTACAAATTTATCACCTTATATTTAAAATAATTTTAATTCCCCCGAATTCGGGGGAATTAGAATTATTTTAAATATAAATGTTCCTCTTGCTCTTCTAAAATAATCATTTGATGTATCGCAATCTCATTTAATTTTACCAATCGCTCTTTCTGTGGCAATCCATCCTCAATAAAAACTGCGTTCAAACTTTCAAGATTTGAAAGACATATCAATTCATTTACAGTTGCATAATCTCTGATATTCCCCTTCTTTTCCGTATTCTGTTCTCTCCATTCTTTTGCCGTTTTCCCAAATAATGCAACATTCAGAACATCCGCTTCCGATGCATACACAATAGCAGTCTGTTGGTTAGTCACTTGCTTTGGAATCAGATTTTCCTTGATTGCATCAGTATGTATTCGATAATTTATCTTAGCCAACTCTCGCTTCGCATTCCATCCTATCTGTTTTTCTTCTTCCTTCTTTAGTCTTTCAAATTCTTTTATCAGATATAATTTGAATTTAGGCGAAACCCAGCTTGCAAACTCAAACGCAATATCTTTATAGGCATATGTCCCTCCATATCTTCCTGCTTTTGCTACAATTCCTCTGGAATTCGTTCTTTCTACCCATTGTTTAACCGACATAGCAAATCGATTTAATCCCGCCTCCTGCATAATACTGCAATATTCGTCATAATCAAACTGTTCATTATACAATTCTTCCCATATTCCCAAAAACTCAATTGTATTTTTATTTCTTAACCATTTTTCTATTAAAACAACACCATTTTCAATATTTCTCACCATATCAGTAAGCGATATATAATCTTCTTCCTCAAATTTTATTACTTGTATTTCTGTGTCATTAACCAATATTTTTCTCATAGTTTCTCGCCCTTTCCAAACATTTGTTCTTAATTAATTGTATCACGCCTAATACATAATTGCAAGAACATTTGTTCTTTTATTGTCAGAAACGAAAATCACATTCAGATAGGCTATACATACATCAAAGCCACCCAAATAGGGGTGTACAGTGCATCAGAGAAACTGCCAAAAAGAAAAGACGGGCAGAGACATGCGTCAAAGTCCGTCTTTTTCATATATATTTTTATTGCTTTTCAATAACTTAAGTATAACTAACACCTAAAATCAAGTAAATCAGCCTTATTCATTCATCTTCGCCAATTTCGCCGCCTGGTCGGCTGCAATACATGCGTCCAGAATTTCCTGAATGTCGCCGTTCATAACCTTATCCAGCTTATACAGGGTAAGTCCGATACGATGGTCGGTGACGCGACCCTGAGGGAAATTGTAGGTGCGGATTTTCTCAGAGCGGTCGCCTGTACCAATCTGGCTTCTACGCAGCTCTGCCTCTGCGTCATGTCTCTGCTGCTGCTCTATATCATACAGCTTAGCCTTTAAAAGTGCAAAAGCCTTTGCCTTGTTCTGTAGCTGGGATTTCTCGGTCTGGCTGTAAACCACAATCCCCGTAGGATAGTGGGTCAGTCGCACTGCGGAGTCGGTGGTATTGACACACTGACCACCATTTCCTGATGCACGCATAACATCAATGCGAATATCCTTCTCATCAATTACAATATCAATATCCTCGTCCACCTCAGGCATTACGGCAACACTGATGGTTGAGGTATGAATACGTCCGCCGCTCTCCGTCTCAGGTACGCGCTGCACACGATGTACGCCGCTTTCATACTTCATCTTGGAATAAGCGCCCTGTCCGGTAATCATAAACTGTACTTCCTTCATTCCGCCGATACCGATTTCGTCCACATTCATAGTCTCTACGCGCCAGCGCTGACTCTCCGCATAATGCACATACATACGATAAATCTCCGCCGCAAACAATGCCGCCTCATCACCGCCGGCTCCTGCACGGATTTCCACGATAACATTCTTTTCGTCGTTAGGGTCCTTGGGAAGCAACAGAATCTTTAACTCCTGTTCAAGCTCCTCCACCCGCTTCTTGCTGTCATTTAGCGTCTCCTTTATCATCTCACGCATCTCTTCATCGCTTTCTTCCTCAAGCATTGCCAGCGAATCATCGATGTCCTGCTTACATTTCTTGTATTCAGTATAAGCCTCCACAATGGGAGTCAAATCACTCTGCTCCTTCATCAGCTTGCGGAAGCGCTCCTGATTATTCGTCACCGTAGGCTCGTGAAGCTCTCCCATAATTTCTTCATAACGAATTAACAAATCCTCTAACTTATCAAACATAGCTACCTCTCAATTTCTGCTTTACATTTTCATAAAACTCAAATAACCAACTGTAATGAAGGCATATCTTTGGCCCCTTATAAGCATACTTTTTCACTCTGCCTGCCGCCGTCTATCCATGTTCCATAGACAACTCTGTCAAGCCCGGCAAAATCCTTCACTACATTAATATCCTCATAACCCGCCTGACCCATCAAATCGCTAACCTCGCCAGCCTGATTATACCCAATTTCAAAATAGAGCCGTCCTCCACGATTTAGATGTTCTCTGGCTTTATCTATTATCCTGCGATAAAAAAACAATCCATCCTCCCTGCCGTCCAAGGCAAGTAAAGGCTCATGCACCCGCACCTCCGGCATCAGTGTTTCAATCACATCGCTCCGAATGTAGGGTGGATTGGAAACAATAAAATCATATCTGCCCGTAATCTTATCAAATAAATCGCTTTCCACAAAACAATGGCTGTCTTGCAAAATACATTCCGCATTCTGCTCTGCCACGCGAAGTGCCTCCGGTGAAATATCCACTCCAACGCCCTTACAGCCGTTCGTATAATGTAGAAGACTAATCAAAATACAGCCGGAGCCGGTACACATATCCAGCACACTCATTCCGTCCTGAAGCTCCTTTAACACTTCCTCAACCAAAATTTCCGTGTCCTGTCTGGGAATCAGCACATGCTCATTCACCTGAAAGCTAAGCCCCATAAATTCCTGCGTTCCCGTAAGCTGCTGTAGGGGAATTCTCAACGCCCTCTTCTCCAAAAGGCTGCAATATGCTGCTTCCTTTTCCGTCTCCACTACCCGCTCGCCCCGCACCAGCAGGTCATTACGGTTAGTACCGCACACAAATTCCAAAAGCAGTCTGGCGTCCAATGCCGCTTCCTCCACACCTGCCTTAGAAAGCACAGCACAACCTTGTCTATATAACTCCTGATATGTCATAAGAAATTATCTCCACACCAAACCAATAAACTAAATGTCTTCCTCCTGCTCCACCTCATCTCGCAGCCAGCTCTCGTCCACCTCGTAACCAAAGTTCTCATGGAGATAATTCTTCCAATCAAATATTGCCTCCACAGAAGCGATGGCAACCTCCACCATACTCTCGTCCGGCTCCTTAGTAGTCAGTCTTTGAATCAACATACCCGGAGCAGAAAGCAAACGCACCAAAATATTGTCACTGCGTCCGGCAAGGCGAATAATCTCATAGGAAATGCCTGCTACTACCGGCATCAGCAAAATGCGCAAAATCACCTTCTCTACCACATTATCCACCTGAATAAAGAAAAACAGAATAATACTGATAAACAGCACAAAGAAAATAAAGCTGGTTCCGCATCTTCTATGCAGTCTGGAGCTTCTCATAACATTGTGTACTGTCAGGGGTCTGCCCTTTTCAATACAGTTAATACATTTATGCTCCGCACCGTGATACTGATACAAACGCTTTATATCCTTCATGGCGCTGATACCCCATACATAGAGCAGGAATATGAGAATACGAATTGCTCCCTCAACAATCATCATCAGAGAACGGTTGCGCACAAAGCCCTCAAACTGTGCGGAAATAAAATAAGGCAGCACAATAAAAATGCCCACTGCAAGTATCACGGAAACAATCGTTACCAAGGTAGTCAGTATCTTTTCACCATTGCCGCCGCTTATTTTATTTATCGCCTTGTCAAACTTAGTCTCCTCTTCTTCCTCTTCATAAAAGGAAGCTGAATAGTTCAACACCTTATTACCCAGCCAAAGAGAATCCACAAAATTAAAAATACCTCTGATAAAGGGCAGCTTCTTCAGCTTATTCTCATGAAGCACACCTTGAAAATTCTCAATTTCCACTTCTATCTCACCGTTGGGCTTGCGTACCGCAACGGCATATTTTTCCTGATTCTTCATCATGACGCCTTCCAGTACCGCCTGTCCGCCGATACCCGAATAACGCTTGCATCTTTTTCTCGCCATACCTTTTCCTCATTCCCAAACAATAGCACCTGATAACATAAAAGGTTGAGATAGAAATACCTCAACCTTTTGATTACCTTCTTATTTGACGCCGTATTTCTTATTGAACTTATCAATACGTCCATCAGCTCTTGCAGTCTTCTGCTGACCTGTGTAGAATGAATGGCACTTGGAGCAAACTTCTACGTGAATCTCAGGCTTGGTAGAGCCGGTTACGAATGTGTTACCACAGTTGCAGGTAACAGTTGCCTGATAATATGCGGGATGGATTCCTTCTTTCATGACTTTCACCTCTCTATAAAAAATAAGTATTAGTTCTATGTTCTCATCCTCACTGCTTATGGAACCACAAACAGCGTTATTATTGTAGCACAAGCAGACAAGGCTTGCAATACTAAATTTGAAAATTTTGTATGTTTAGATGAATTTGTTCTTTTTGACCATTCCCACAAATTCCACATTATTTCTGGTGCGGGCAAACATATCCAGAATGCGGTCAGTGGCCTCGTCAGGCTTCATGCCATTCAAAGCTCTGCGCATAATGTTGATTGCCTCCAGCTCCTCGCCGGACAAAAGCAAATCCTCTCTTCTTGTACCGGATTTTTGCAAATCAATGGCGGGGAAAATACGCTTCTCGGAAAGCTTGCGGTCCAGCACCATCTCCATGTTGCCGGTTCCCTTAAATTCCTCATATACCACATCATCCATCTTACTTCCGGTATCTACCAGCGCAGTGGCAAGAATCGTCAGACTTCCTCCCTCCCGCATATTGCGGGCTGCACCGAAAAATCTCTTGGGCATATGCAATGCCGAAGGGTCAAGACCGCCGGAAAGAGTACGTCCGCTGGGTGGCACTACCTGATTGTAGGCTCTTGTGAGGCGGGTGATGCTGTCTAGGAGAATTACCACGTCCTTCTTATGCTCTACCAGACGCTTTGCGCGCTCAATTACCATCTCAGACACTCTTTTATGATGTTCGGGAAGCTCGTCAAAGGTAGAATAAATAACCTCAACATTGCTGCCTTTAATTGCCTCCTTAATATCCGTAACCTCCTCGGGACGCTCGTCTATCAAAAGAATCAGCATATGCATATTAGGGTTGGTGCGTAGAATGGACTTTGCGACCTCCTTAAGCAAGGTTGTCTTACCAGCCTTGGGAGGAGATACAATCATACCACGCTGCCCCTTACCTACAGGACTTACCAAATCCATAACACGCATTGCCACGCTGCAGCCCGGTGTCTCCAGCTTAATACGCTCATTGGGGAAAATAGGGGTCATATCTTCAAAAGCCATACGCTTTGCAGATTCCTCGGTGGTATAGCCGTTAATGCTTCTGATAAAAAGCAGGGCGCTGAACTTCTCCTGCTGGGTCTTAATACGCTTATTGCCCCGAAGAATATCTCCTGTTTTCAATCCAAAGCGGCGTATCTGGCTGGGAGCCACATAAACATCATTCTCACCCGGCAGATAATTCTCACATCGGATAAAACCATAGCCATCGGGCATAACCTCCAAAATACCACTTGCCTCAATACCGCTGTCAAGCTCCTTGGGATACTGATTCTCGTCATAAACCTCGGCAGGGCGGTAGGGTCTTGCATTGCCCTCTGTTCTACCGGAAGGCTCTCCCTCGGCAGAGCCTTCCCCTTTAACCGGGCTGTCGTTCTTTGCTTGATTGTCGCTTCTGTAAGTGCTGTCGTTTCTCACTGCGCTCTCGCGCTTCTCTTTTTCGTCCTCTGCCAGCATAGCCTCCACAAGCTCTGACTTTTTCATGGTGGATGTACCCTTAATACCACGCACTTTTGCCAGCTCCTTTAACTGCACCAATGCCAATGATTCATATTTTTCTCTCATATATTCCTCCTGAATTTGAAAACAGCTTTGACTGCTTTATTCATATTATTATGTTCTAAAATGGGGGTCTTACAAAGACTTGTCATGGACGTGTTATTTATGTCAGGCGACATCAACATCATGATTCATTCGTCATACTTGTTTCATATTATAATACATTTTTTTTAAAATAGGAAGTCCTAAAATTAAAAAAGCCTTGCGAAGCAAATCAAACTATTATATGATACATATGCAAGATTTTAAGACAATCCTTCGAGGCTGTCAACCTTAAGAATGAATTATTGAAAAGAGGTATCCTATGACAACGAATGAAAAAGCACTGTTAATGCATGAAAAATGGAACGGCAAGCTGGAAACCGTTTCCAAATCTCCGGTAAAATCCCGGGAGGATTTAGCTATTGCCTACACCCCCGGTGTTGCAGAGCCCTGCAAGGTAATTGCCGAGGACAAGGAGGCTGCTTACAAATATACCATGAAGGCCAATACTGTGGCTGTTGTTTCTGATGGCAGCGCAGTTTTAGGTCTTGGCAATATCGGGCCCTATGCAGCCATGCCCGTTATGGAAGGAAAGGCTGTACTGTTCAAGGAATTTGGAGGCGTCAATGCGGTGCCTATCTGCCTTGACACACAGGATACTGAGGAAATCATCAAAGCTGTTACTTATTTAGCTCCGGGCTTTGGCGGCATTAATCTTGAGGACATCAGCGCTCCCCGCTGCTTTGAGATTGAGGAACGCCTTAAGGCAACATTGGACATTCCCGTGTTCCATGATGACCAACACGGCACGGCTATCGTAGTTCTTGCAGGCATTATTAATGCCCTTAAGGTAGTCGGCAAGAAAAAGGAGGACTGCCGTGTAGTAGTAAACGGTGCAGGAAGTGCCGGTGTGGCAATCACCAAGCTTCTGCTGACCTACGGCTTCCCCAACATTATCATGTGCGATAAGGTGGGCATTGTGTCCAAGAACACCGAGGGGCTTAATTGGATGCAAAAGAAGATGACAGAAGTAACCAATTTGAATAATGAGACAGGCTCTCTTGCAGATGCTTTAAGGGGTGCAGATATTTTTGTGGGCGTATCCGCTCCCAATATCGTAACCCCCGAAATGGTTGCCTCCATGAACCATGACGCCATTCTCTTTGCCATGGCAAATCCCGTGCCCGAGATTATGCCCGATGCGGCAAAGGCAGCGGGTGCCCGGGTGGTAGGAACAGGCCGCAGCGATTTCCCCAATCAGGTCAATAATGTAGTAGCCTTCCCCGGTATTTTCAGGGGTGCTTTGGAGGGGCGTGCCACACAGATTACTGAGGAAATGAAGCTTGCTGCCGCAGAGGCTATTGCCGGTCTTGTACCTGAAGCAGAGCTGAATGAGGACAATATTATGCCGGAAGCGTTCAATCCCAAGGTTGCCGAGCTTGTGGCAGAGGCTGTCAAGTCTCATATCCGCAAGTAAGAAATATGTTACCCGAAATATGGCACGGTAAGCCCTACTATTCACTTGATGCTTACTGCAAGAATACATTTCACCATAAGTGCTATAAGATAGCCCTGAATGCCCACATGACCTGTCCCAACCGAGATGGTCTTTTGGACACTCGGGGCTGTATCTTCTGTAGCGCCGGGGGCAGCGGAGATTTTGCCGTCTCAAACCGCAGCAATGCAGGCATACTTAGTATAGAAGCACAGCTAAAGGAGGGGCTTAGGCTCTTTGGCGATAAGAAGGTGGGGAACCACTATATTGCCTATTTTCAGGCATATACCAATACCTACGCTCCCACCCCTTATTTAAAGGAAATCTACACGCAGGCTCTGTCCTCCCCTGATGTATGCGGCATTTCCATTGCCACCAGACCGGACTGCCTTCCTGAAGAGGTGCTTACACTTTTATCCTATTTAAAGGGACAGTTCCCTGAAAAATTTATATGGATAGAGCTGGGCTTGCAGACCATTCATGAAGGGACAGCTGCCTATATCCGCAGAGGCTATCCCCTGACCATCTTTGAGGATGCCATGACAAGGCTGCGGGCTATAGACATTCCTGTCATTGTTCATATAATATTGGGGCTTCCTCATGAGACGGAGGAAATGCAGCTTCAGACCATTGATTATCTGAACCGTTGGAAAATCTTCGGCATCAAGCTACAGCTCTTACACATATTAAAAGGCACAGACCTTGCTGCCGAGTACGAAAAAGAAAGGGTAGCCGTCCTTGAGAAAGAGACCTATCTTAGACTGTTAGTAAGCTGCTTGGAGCGGCTTTCTCCCCACATCGTGGTACACAGAGTGACGGGAGACGGTCCAAAGGACAGCCTGCTTGCCCCTGTCTGGAGCCGCAATAAACGCGATGTATTAAACTCCCTGCATATGCTCATGAGAAGTCAGGACTCCTTTCAGGGCAAGCAGTTTATTTCTAACATTGATTAACAGGAGGAAAAATGCTACAGGATCCATTAACCCTATACAAATTAATTGTTCTATATATGCTGAACAGAGTCACCTTCCCCCTGACCGCAGCACAGGTCAGCGACTTCATTTTGGAGAAAGACTATACCAATTTTTTAACGCTCCAGCAGGTTATTAATGAGCTTACAGATGCCGGAATGCTTTCTGCCAAAACTATTCGCAACCGAACTCAGCTTTCAATTACAAGAGAAGGCAAGGAAACTCTGCACTTTTTTGAAAACCGCATCAGCGACGAAATTAAAAAAGAAATAAACAGCTATTTGAATGAGCATGAGTTTACCCTGCGCAATGAGGTATCCATACAGAGCAATTATTACAAATCCACCTCCGGCGAATATGAAGCCCACCTTCTTGCCAAGGACAGAGGCATTAAATTAATTGACCTGACCATGTCTGTTCCCACTGAGGAGGTTGCCGCCGCCATCTGCGACAACTGGCAGGAAAAAAATCAAGAGATTTACAAATTTTTGATTCAGGAGCTTTTTTAGCTCCTTTTTCGTGTCCCGGACCAAACAATTTTCCCGTCTATCCAAACACGTTCAGTACGGATATTTAACAATTCATCAGGCGAAACCCCAAGGGGATTTTTGTCAAGCACTACCAAATCCGCTTTTTTACCGGGTTCGATGCTTCCCAAAATATCCTCCACCTTATACTGAAAAGCCGCATAAATAGTAATTCCCTTCAACGCCTCCTCCACGCTTATCCGCTGTTTCTCACCCAATATACGTCCCTTTTTTGTCTGTCTTGTGACGGCATTCCAAACTGCCTCCAGGGGCTTTGTCTCCGTTACCGGCGAATCATTATGCAGGCTAAAGGGAAGCCCTCTCCTTACAGCACTTCCCACCGGGTTTAGCCGCTCCGCTCTCTCAGCTCCCAAAAAGCTCTCATAGTGCCTGTCTCCCCACACATACAGATGTGCGGGAAAAAAGGAGGGATACAGCTTCAGCTTCTTAAACCTATCAAGCTGTTCCTCCCTTACAGTCTGACAATGAATCACTATATTTCTTTTATAGCGATTTTTGACAAGATTTTCACAGCCCTCCAAGGCCTCTATTACTTTATCCAGCGCCGCATCTCCGTTGCAATGAATGGCAAAGGAACGATGGGAATTTAAAATTGTCTCCAGACTTCCCCGAAGTGCCTCCACGCTCATGTGTGTATAGCCTCTGTAATCCTTTTCTCCCTCATGCCCCGGTGCTTCAGCTGCATAGGGCTCGGACAACGCTGCGGTATAGCACTGAATACTACCGTCCATTAAAAGCTTTATCGGACCGTTGATAATATGCTTCCCCCGAACCCTCTCAGGCACCTGCCCATCCTTGGTCAATGAAGGGCAGACAATATATCTGGCAGGAAACTGTCCGTTACGCATGGCTTTTTGAATCAGCTTTACCATATCATTTCCGTTTGCCCCTTCACAGATAGTGGTGACCCCCTGTTTCAAGTACTCCTCACAAACGATGCCAATCCCCTTTGACAGCTCCGTCGGCATACCATCATGATATATCAGCTCCATAAGAGGCTTTATCGCCGCCACCTCCTCAAACACTCCCACAGCCACGCCGTTTCTTCGGCGAACCACACCCCCCTCCGGAGCAAAATCCGCCTTGTCCACACCTGCAAGCTGCATTGCCTTGGTATTCGCCATCACCACATGGAAGGAGGAATGAATCACAAGCACCGGACGCTCCTTTGAAATTCTGTCTAGCTCTGCCGCCTCCGGCATTTTTCCATCTAAACAAAGGGTATCATCATAGCCAAAGCCTACAATAATACCCTTTCCCATTCTCGTCTGCGGAGAATTCCGCATAGCAGCAATCATCTGCTCTATGGTTTTTATCCTTCCTATGGGAGCGCAGCGCACATCGATAAAACAGAGCCTTGACAATGCAGTGGTAATAAAATGCCCATGCGCATCAAAAAATCCCGGCATCAGTGTCCTGCCTTTTAAATCAATTATTTTCGCTCCGTCAGCTGCCTGCCTAAGCACTTCCTCCTTGGTTCCAACCGCAGCAATATTCCCGTTCTCCACCAAAACTGCCTCCGGCTCCGGACATTGCCCGCTCATCGTCAGTATAACACCATTCATAAAAATTTTTTGCATATGGCATATACTTCCTTTCCAAACCCTGCACCGCTCTTATACTGTTTCCTCAGCCTTTGCTTTCGCCTGCCTGCTCTCTTGCTTCCTCCCTAATGCGCTTCATGTGTTCCCTTATCTTCACCTCATAACCGTTTCCTGTGGGGCGGTAAAACTCCCTGCCGTTTAATTCATAGGGCAGATACTGCTGCTCCACATAATGGTTAGGATAATCATGGGCATACTTATAGCCTGTTCCGTGACCCAATTTTGCCGCTCCTTTATAATGTGCATCCTGTAAATGTGTGGGAATAGGAAGATTTCCCGTCCTCTGAACCTCCTCAAGTGCCTGAAAAACCGCATTGCAGCAGGCGTTACTCTTAGGTGCGCACGCCACATAGGCTGCCGCCTGTGAAAGAATAATCTGCGCCTCCGGCATGCCTACCCTCTCCACCGCAAGCGAAGCATTCACTGCTACCGCCAGTGCATTAGGATCCGCATTACCCACGTCCTCAGATGCACAAATCATAATTCTCCTTGCAATAAATGTGACACTCTCTCCCGCATACAGCATACGGGCCAGATAATACACCGCAGCGTCCGGGTCAGAGCCCCGCATACTCTTAATAAAAGCAGAAACCGTATCATAATGATTATCTCCGTTCTTATCATACCTCACAGCCCGCTTTTGTATGCATTCCTGCGCCACCTCAAGCGTAATATGTATCCTTCCGTCTCCGCTTCGCTCAGTAGTCATAACTCCCAGCTCAATAGCATTCAGAGCATGCCGCGCATCACCACCTGAAATATCTGCCAAAAATTCCAGTGCTTCCTCATCAATTACTGCATTATAGGCGCCCATACCACGCTCCGTATCATAAACTGCCTTTTTTAAAAGCTCCTTGACAGCCTCCTTTGGAATTGGCTTCAGTTCAAACACAATAGAGCGGGAAATTAATGCCCCGTTCACCTCAAAATAAGGATTCTCTGTGGTGGCACCGATTAAAATAATCGTTCCGTCCTCCACAAAAGGAAGGAGATAATCCTGCTGCCCCTTGTTAAAACGATGAATCTCATCAATAAACAGTATGGTACGCTTCCCATACATTCCCTGCAGCTCCTTCGCCTTCGCCACAACCTCCTCCATGTCCTTCTTGCCTGCCACCGTAGCATTAATCTGGGTAAATTCTGCACTTGTGGTATTGGCAATCACCTTTGCCAATGTAGTTTTACCGGTACCGGGAGGTCCGTAAAAAATTACCGAGCTGATTTTATCCGCCTTAATTGCACGATAAAGCAGCTTGTCCTTTCCGATAATATGCTCCTGCCCCACTACCTCCTCAAGCGTCCGCGGACGCATTCTTGCCGCCAGGGGAGCTTCCTTTTCCATATTGGTACTGCGCATATATTCAAATAAGTCCATAAGAAATACCTCTTTTTGTTTTTCACTGTTGCTTACAGTCTATCACAAGCTTATCCGTTACGCAAATCATAAAGCCTTGAAAGCTCAACCCTTTCCAAAAGACCATATATGCTTAATCTGCTTTTCTATCTGCTTAAAGCTCCAGCTCTTTCTGCTTCGTGCCACGCAGTTGGAATCATTGACGTGAAACCCGGCTTCATCATACCCGTAAATAACGATAAAATGTCCGCCTGTGGTAAAATCCCCCGCTCCCATGGAGCAGATAAGAATATTTCCCCTGTCAAGCTCACTCTCCATAACCGCCTTATCCGTTTCCGGCTGTCCAACCTCCACACCATACAGAAGCGGAAGCTCTTCCAAAAGCGCCCACAGCGTTCCCGTTCCCGACATGTAATATCCGTTCTCCATACTGTATGCTGCTATTTTATTCGGTGTAAGGGTCTCATCCTTCGTAAGATAATAAAGCACCATAGACAGACAGGTGGGGCCACAGCCCGACAGCCCCACATTGCTTTCATCACCGTACTCAGCATAGCCCCATCTCGGGTCCCATTGCAAAAAAAGCGGATACTCCTTCTGCTTCTCCAAATTCGTCAAGCCTCCTTCGGCTTTTCCCTTTCTTTCATGATAGTTGTCCACAAAATCTGCCATTTCCGGATTGTTTGCCAAAGCCTCCAACAGCCTCTCCGGATAAGTGTCACTTTCCTTGAAAATCCGTGCAATAACCGTATTGTCCTGTGCCAGCTCACCCAGCTTGGTTAAAACCTCACGCTGGCTGCGCACTACCGGCTTGTCCACCTCAGTTAACCCGCACATACTGACATAGTCCAAAACCTCTACAGAGCCAATATTGCCAGCCTCCGAAAAATAATCCACTGCTTCCTTTTCCTGCGTTTTCTTATCCGATATCTCCTGCTCAGGAATTTCCCCCTCCGGCAACTCCTTCTCCGGTATTTTCTCCTTTAGCTCTCCTGATACTGCCTCACTGTCCTCTCTTTGTATCTCACTCAGCTGAAGCAATTTATTATTTGCACTTTCTACCTGCGTCTCTATTTTCAACAAAAACAGAATATTCACACCCAAAAGTATTAGGGTCACTGCCATAATGATTAATAATACCTTCTTTTCCTGTCTTCTCCTCTTATCCTGCCCGTGGCTTTTCATGCACTTTTTTCCTGCTCTTTCAAGTATTTTATACACACCTCTCTCAAGGAATAAGTATATTATATATCATATTTAGGATTTGTTATATACTTGCAAGCAAAATGTTTCGGAATTGTAAATTATGTGTGGTCGCTCCAAAGAAATATTTACGAATTTTTACATCTAAAATATTACCTATGGCAGTTTATATGGAAAAAATATTCACAGTAAATCATTATGGTCATATTGAAATTCAAGCGAACTCAGAATTCAATCAAACAATATCTCCTCCACCGTCACAAACGAAAAGCCCTCCTTCATTAACTCATCTACAACCTCCAGTGCCGCCGTCACTGACGACTCGTAATAGTCATGCATCAGTATAATATCGTTCTCCTCTGCCTTCTCCACTACCCTTTTTACCACACAGGCTGCATTGCTGGAGCACCAGTCCAGCGAGTCCACTGTCCACAAAACAGGAAACATATTCAGCTCTGATTCAAAGCTCTTGTCCCATGAGCCATAGGGCGGACGAACATAGAGAACCTCATTTCCCGTAATCTCCTTAATTACCTCATTGGTCTTTATCAGTTCCTCCTTAAACTCTTCTCTATTGTTCTTTTTTAGCTGAATATGGCTGTAGGTATGATTGCCAATCATATGCCCCTCCTTCTGCATTCTCTCTATAATGTCCGGGTGCAGCGCAGCATGCTCCCCTGTTACAAAAAAGGTAGCATGCACCCCCCTCTCCTTTAACCCGTCCAAAAGCTGCTCGGTGTAGTATGGGTGAGGACCATCGTCAAAGGTCAGTGCAATCTTTACCCTCTCATCACTCTCCTGATATTGCGGCAGGGCTCCCTTTGCCCAGCCTTCCACCGCCTCCTGCTCTGCCCGCTTTGCCCCAAAGGTGCAAAACAGTAAAAGTCCTATCATCATATCTATAAGAAAAATTGTTGTCCACCACTTTCGCATCATATTCATTCGCAATCCGCTGTTTCTTCATATGAATATATGAAGAAACAGGCTTATTTATTTGCCGTTTTGGCAAATAAATAAGCCTGTCAATATATACCTTCTATTCTTCTTTATTCCTGTACAACTGCGTTCAGCTGTCCTGAAAGCTCCTTAATCTGTTCCACTATCTCTGCAAGGCTCTCTGTTCCGGCACTGTTCTCCTGTGTTGCCGCTGAAACATGCTCTACTGAATCGTAATTCTTCTGTGTATTGCTACTAATCTGCTTCATACTGTCAGAAGCCTGGTCACTCTTTGCCTTAATGATTCCCGCAGCCTCGTCAATAGCTAAAATCTGACCTACCATTTCCTGATTGGAGGAGGTAATCAATGCCGCTGTCTCATTTGCCTTCTGAATACTATCCATACCGGACTTAGTAAGAGCAACATTCTGCTCCATTGCCGAAACCGCGCTTTCCGTATTCTCTACTACCTGATGAACAATAATTCCTATATTCTCCACTGCAGTCTTGGTCTGCTCCGCAAGCTTCTGAATCTGCCCTGCCACTACCGCAAAGCCCTTTCCATGCTCTCCTGCTCTCGCTGCCTCTATGCTTGCATTCAGCGCCAATATATTAGTCTGACTGGATATTCCTGTAATGGTATGTACAATGCCAATAATCTCCTTGGATTTTTCTCCCAAGGTGGTGATAATCTGCTTACACTCATCTGTACTGCTATATATTTGCTCCATATTACCGGTAGCTTCTTCCATTCGCTTTTGATTTTCTCGGGTATTATCACCTATCTCTTCTGCCAAGGAAGCTGTTTTATGATTCATCATACTCAAGCCGGAAAGCTGCTCCGCAATGTCCTGCATTCTCTCATCCGCATTTTCCACTTCCTTTGCATTATCCGAAGCACCCTGCAACAGCCCTTCCGCTTCTTCTGCTATTCTTTGATTTGCCTGTAAGGACGTTTCTGTAATTCCTGCCAGCTCCGTCACCATACAAAGCAGCGATTCAGAGGTATGAGCAGCATTCTCCTGCATATTCTTCATTCGCTCCAGCATCATCTCCTGTTCCTCTGCTCCCAGCAGATTAGAAAGCAGTGCTGCCGTCCTCTTGCTAAGCATGGTAAAAATAGCAGCAAGTGCTACCAGCACCAATGCCTTAGGAACTACACTCCAAACAATAACAGCCTGCATATCACGGAAATTCTTATCCGGTACGGTATTCAGCACAAAAGCCAGTATCTGTCCGGCTGAAGAGCCTATTACAGTCAATATGGTGGCAAAAATATTCAACTCTCTGGAAAAATATAAGCCGGCTATAGCAATGGCATATACATACATTACTATGATATGATAATTCAAGGTAATGGAAGTAACAGTTACCAGAGCCACCGCACACAGGATATTCAGATATTTTATCCACCGCTGCTGCAGCTTTAAAACATTTACCAAAAGAGTCGGACACCATAAAAACAGCGAGCCAAGCACATAGGCAATATTCATTATCGTCTTATCCGTGACAAATATGCCAACTAAATTCAAAATATACACCAGCGTAAAAATTATAAATGTAATACGCATGACCTTTGCGGCAATTATATTTGCCTGTTTTTCGTTTTCAACCAACACTCCATTTTCTTTAACCATTTTAGTTCCCTCCTGTTTCCTTTGTATACATTCTCTATAACAGCTCTCACGCACTTTCCTGCCTTATGCTGCTCTCTATTCCGCTATGAGCCTGCTCCACCTGCTCCCGAATATCCAAAAACACCTCTGCCAGTAACGGCTCAAAGCTCTCCCCACTTCCCTCTGCAATAATATCAAAGCACTGATTCAGCGGCATTGCCTCCCGATAGCAGCGCTTCTCCGATACTGCATCAAACACATCGGCAATGGACATAATTCTGGCACAAAGAGGAATCTCCTCCTTCTTTAACCCCTCCGGATAACCTCCGCCGTTCCATTTTTCATGATGAAAACGGGCCACCTGATAAGCCATTTTTGCATACTGCTCATTTCCGAGATGTCCGAGAGTCTTCTGAATGATTTCCCCTCCGTTTGAAGCATGAAGCTTCATTGTCTCAAATTCTTCCTCTGTCAGTCTGCCCGGCTTTTGCAGAATGGCATCAGGTACGGATATCTTCCCAATATCATGCATCGGGGCAGCTGTAATCAGATTATCCATATAGTCCTTAGTCAATATATCTGTATAATAGCCTCTGCTTCTCAACTCCTCTGCCAAAAGCTTCACATATGTAGTTGTACGTCTGATGTGACCTCCCGTACTGCCATCTCTGTTCTCCACCAAGGTAGCAAATCCCATAACCATCTCATTATGATAATGTGAAAGCTGCTCCATTGCAGGATTCTCCTGATTCAAATATACCCCCAGAATAGAAACCGTGGTTGCTATACTGCTAATCAACGCCTGCGGATAAAGCATTTGATATCCGGTCACACAGGTCATCACAAGCAGATAGGTAAAAATACTAACTCTTTTATGACTCTCGATATAATTCCAGCGTCTGAAAAAAGTCACTATGGAAAACAAAATATAGATTCCTGCCATTATAAAGCAGGTATACGCGGAAAAACCCATGGAATAATTGCTGATTGTTCCCTCACAATATCTTAGAGAAGGCATATTCACCACAACCAAAATCACATTTATTACAAAGGGGCTGTACAGTAAAACCTTTCTGCGTTTTCTTTTGGGAAAGCCGCCCGTAATCGAAAGCATATATATATACAGAAAAAATATTACGGCATCAACACTAATCAAAAAAATCATATGTAACAGCCTGTTTACTATATCATTTACCGTATCCAGATGATTTACCGTGTACGCCGTCAAGCCGTCAAAGAAAAGGCAGAGCATACCAAGCCCTAACAGCCCTTCAAATATGGAATGTCTGTGTCTTCTCCGAAAACATCTGCGCTCCTTGAAATAATTAAATGCAATATACAAAATCACAAGCAGGCAGCCAATCTGTAGCTTGCAGTATTCCACACATATCACCCCGCTTCTCCTGTGCAGCTCCTAAAAACGGCTTCGGACAGCAACACCTCATGCTACCGCAACCATCATTGTTCTTCTGACCAAAAGCGCAGAGCTATAATTCCGAACTTAGAATAAATGGCTCTGCGTCTGGCGTCTGGCTCTATTATCAATTAATTTAAGTATACAAAGCTTTTTTCTCTCTGTCAAATTATTTTTATACCCGCCCATGCTTTGCACGTGCGCTCAAATTCATAAGCACATAGGCTCCAATCAGTACGAGCACCGTAATGCAGAGAATCAAATACATCTGATTTATTTCCACTCTGTTATCCATAAAATAGAGATAATTGTCAAAGCCCTCTCTCATGGCATCCACTACTTCCTTGGGGAAATACTCAGCTTCCATTTTCTTCAACACACCACCCATAAAATGATTGTGCAGAAGCCCCGTTCCGTAGGTTCCCGGCAGAAAGGAGATAAACCTCTGTACACCCTCTGAGAACTGGGATATGGGCATATAGGCTCCGCACAGAAAGCCGTAGCAGGCGCTCACAATAGTTCCCACTGCTGAAATTCCGCCCTGACTTTTCAGGAAAAAGCATACTACCGAGGACAGAGCCGTACCAAATAGAACTATCAATGTCACATCAAGAAAGATATATCCCACATCTGCTGCCGACAAGTACCACCCCACCTGCCGCAAATAAAGCAGACCTACACCTGTCGTAATATAACAAATAATTCCTGTCACAACAGCAGTGGAAATATAATAGCTCAGACCCAGCACAGAAGCCTTAACCGGTGCAATAGTCAAATCTCCTCTTGCTCCCGTGACCTTATCCTGTACCATAATCATATTGGCACAAAAAGCAATCGTCACACAGCACACTGCCAGAAGAGAGGACAACAGCCAACCGCCCACAAAGCCCTCTATAATAGTCTCCGGCACCTCTATAGTGTCCGGTATGCAGCTGTGAAAGCTGTCACGATACACATTTCCCAAAAATGTCACAAACAACAGCAGCAAAATAAGCGGTGCAATTAACGAGGTAAAAAAGGTTCCCTTATCCTTAAAAAATAACTTTGTATTTCTTTTCACTAAATAAATAAATGATGTCATTTACTTTCTCCTCCTTCAAGCTTTCTTCCTGTGACACTCAAAAACACATCGTCCATTTTACCCTTGGTGATTTCGTAATCCCTGAAAAGCTGAGGATATTCTAAAATAAGCCCCGTTGCCATGGCAGTATCAGGTACCTTCACACGGAAAGCATCTCTGATTTTTTCATAAGAAAGCCCCATACCCTTTACCTCCTCCTCACTTACATTGTAAAGAGTGATAAAATCTCCGGTGTAGGTATTCTTTAAATCCAAAGGCGTCCCCTCCGCCGCAATCCTGCCACTTTCCAGAATCACAACATAATCGGCATCTGCCGCCTCCTCCATGTAATGAGTGGTAAGAAATACCGTCATTCCCTCCTCCTTGCGCAGCCTTGCCACCACATCCCAGACTGCTTTTCTGGTCTGCGGGTCCAAGCCTGTGGTCGGCTCATCTAAAATCAAAATAGAGGGCTTATGCAAAAGCGCCCTTGCAATGTCCACTCTTCTGCGCTGACCGCCGGAGAGCTTTCCCACAGTACGGTTCATCAACTCATTTATATGTAATAATTCATCAAGCTTAGCAATACGCTGTCTGAACTCACTGCCTGTAATTCCATAGAGAGCCGCCCTGCTTTTCAGATTATCCTTTACACTGAGTGCCTTATCCAGAACGGAATTTTGAAATACCACGCCCAGCTTTCGCTTAATCTGCTCCATACCCTCCTCCGCCTTAATGCCATCAATGACTATACTGCCGGCATCTGCGGCAAGCTGACCGCACATAATGGAAATCGTAGTACTTTTGCCTGCTCCGTTTACCCCCAAAAAAGCAAACAGCTCCCCCTCCTTTACACGAAAGCTTAAATCCTGTACCGCCTTTACCTCCTTAAAGGTTTTCGACAAATGCTCAATCTCAATAATATTTTTCAACTTTCTCTCCTCCTCACCTGTTCTATTCACTCACGACACTAACCTTCATATTTTCTGCGTCAATCAGGCTTTCCCTCTTGCATTTCGGGCAGAAAAGCGGAAAATGCTTCAAAACCGTATCCTGCCTCAATTTCATTCTGGTTTTACTGTCACAAAGCGGACATATTACCCAACACATATCTGTATCCATTTCTCTCCCCATCCTCTCATTGCTTCCATGCTTCTTACAGCTTAATAAAATTAATGAAAAAAAGCTATACTTTTTGGATAAGTTGCACTTTTTGGAAGGTAAGTTGCATGAATGCTTTACCAATTTCAACCGCACAAAAAGAAGGGTACCGCCACACCTGTATTTGCAAAGGTGTGACGATACCCTCTTAAGTTTTAGTTATAACAATCATTCATCAAATTTTAAACACAGAAATTTCAGCTTTCAAGCCTTCCATGTTCTCGCCCAGTGCTCCTGCCGTCTTATTCAGCTTCTCAACATTCTGAAGCAGCTTACCCGCAACCTCGCTTACCGTTTCGGTACTGGTTGCAGTTTCTTCAATAATCTCAGAGATATTTCTGACAGCTGCCAGGGTATCACTTCTCTCATGGTCTGCCCTCTCTGTACTGATTACGATTTCCTTCAGTCCCTCCACCAGCTGAGCCATTCTATTCTGCATCTGACGGAACACATCCACTACCTCCTCTACTGCCTCCGTCTGCAATGCCACCATGGACTGTGCCTGACCGGCGCTCTCCACACTGTTCATAGTCTGGGCACCGATATGTTCTACATTATTGCGAATTTCTCCTGCTGCCTTAGCAGAATCATCTGCCAGCTTACGGATTTCCTCCGCTACCACTGCAAAGCCCCTTCCTGCTTCGCCGGCTCTTGCCGCCTCGATAGAAGCATTCAGTGAAAGCAGATTGGTCTGCTCCGAAATATCAGTGATGGTCTCAACAAAGGTATTAATAATCTGGGATTCCTTGCGCAAGGCTTCAATACTCTCTCCAACCTTTGCGGTAATCTCGGTAGTCTCCTTTGCTCTGCCGCCTAATATCTGAATGATTTCCATTCCCTTCCGAATCATGTCGTCAGTTTCGCCTACCAGCTTTTCAACCTTCTCAACGACACAGCTTACCTCCTGCATCTCCTCGGAGAGAATATCTGTCTTAGCCACGCATTCCTGCGCATTAGCTGCCTGTCTGCTCATACCTTCATTGATTTCACTGATTGCCTGTGTAATATCAATGGAGTAATCGTTAATAACATCGGAAGCATCTTCTACCTCCTTGGCAGACATCTCAAGCTGTCCGGTGGCATCTGTTACCTTATTAACCAAATTTTTGGTATTAGCAATCATGTTATTGGCAGAGCCTGCCAGTCCTCTGAATTCATCACGCCCTCTTGCCTTCACTGAAACGGTCAAATCGCCCTTTGCAACCTCACCCAGCTTCTTGGAGATACGGCTCATATTCGCCTGAATTCCCATGACAATAAAGAAGCATACTACAATTACAATAATACAAGCTAAAATCACCAGACCAACCGTAAGTGTTTTAATCGTCTCAGCCTGATCTGTGACAATCTTCATAGGTACCAGAGCGCAAACTGCACAATCGGTTTTTTCGCTTTTGCTGTAAATGAATAAATACTTATCGCCCAAATATTCTACTTCCGTAGCTCCCTGCATATTCTCATCATTAATCAAATTGTAGAAATCCTGTCCATAGAATACACTGCTTCCTTCTGTCAGCTTGGATTTTTCACCCTCTTCCAAATTCTCACAGATAATTTCCCTGCCGTTTTTGGTAACAAAGCCTATGATACTGCCGTTACCTAAATCCAAGCCCTGAAGGAATTCTCTTATTGTATCGGCCTTGATATCAATAACAATGCATGCACCGTTAGACTGACCCATAATCTCATAAACCAAAATATACTCTTCCTTGTTCAACGCCAAGGCAGAATCCAAAATTTCATGACCGTCAATCCATTTTTCAATGGTCTTCTGTCCACCGGAAACCTCTTCCTTATACTCAGTCAAAATACCCTCTGTGGAAATAGTATTGCTGGCATTGGAAGAGCCAGCCACTGCGGTGGACAGCATACTAATCCCCTTCTTTGTAACAATATGTATGTCATTAATGAATGGATTAGATGTCTGAGAGGAAAGCATCTGAGCCCTTGCATTATTTATTACACTGACCCTGTCTATCTCATTGCCCTCAAACATTCCAAGGAAATACTTGCTTAGCTCCTTATCAAAAGCATATTTCACACCCTCCGACTCGATAAAGGTACAGCTCATGTCCACATATTCTGTTGCCATCTGAATGGTCTGAACCGTAGAGTCGGTAAACTTCTCGCTCATACCCTCAGCAGCCTTCTGATATGCACTGATACCTATAATTATCATAAAAATAATCGGCACTAAAAAACCACATATAATTTTGTTGCGAATGCTGAACAACAAAAATTTAGACTGTCTGCCTGTTCCTACAGCTTCCTTTTCAGGACGATGAGCAGTAAGCTTGGATATAATATTCTTCCTCTCCCCCCTCGCCTTCGGAGGCTTTGGTGCCTTGGGCGGCTTAGATGCCTTGGGTGCCTTTGGGGGCTTGGGTACCTTAACCTTTTTCCAGTTGATGCCCTTGGGGGGCGCAGATTCCAGTTCAATTTTATCTTTTATTCGACTCATACTTGTATCCTCCAAATCTGTAACCATTATCCAGTATCCTAATACCATATAGTATATACTATTTTTTAGGACTTTTAAATAGAAAATTTGTAAAATATGACTTTTTTTTTGCTATTTGCGACAAAAGCTATGTAGGAATCAAATTAATATGCTGTAAATATAAGGTTTCAAAATCCTGTACTTCGGCAATATTCATCACCTTTGTCTCAAGCAGCTCCCTATCCGGAAAAGAATACTCCTTTCTTTCCCCTCCAAGCCGTCTTGCCCCGGCTAGTGCTGTATTTCCTCCTGCCACGGTCCTTGACACCAGCTGCTTGGGCAGCAGACCGATTGCTGCAGCAGCCTCCGGCTTCAGGTAATAGCCAAAGCCTCCTGCCAATACCACTCTGTCAATAGCCTGTAGAGAGGTGCCGTATTCCCTGACTAAAATATGAATGCCTGCCGCTATCGCCGACTTAGCAAGCTGAATAGCGCGGATTGCCTGTTGTGTCATACAGACATCACCAATCAGGACACCGCTTTCAAAATATTCATCTGCAAGCAGCCCCGTCTCGTCCACTATGCCCTCCTTTAAAAGCCGTGCCAAAAGACTTATCATATCCGCTCCCCAAATGCCTCTGCCGGCGCCTCCCTCAAAGGCAGGTCCTGCCGCAGTGGAGCAGGCAATTCTTTTCTCTCTATTTCCCAAAACCATCTCACCGTTGGTTCCCAAATCAATAAAAAGCGTCAGCTCCTTCCTCTCAGCCATCTCGCAGGCGTACATACCCGCTACAATATCACCGCCCACAAAAGCAGAAAGACCGGGGAACACAAAACACGGAACCCCGTCAACCTCTATACACAGCTCCCTTAAATGGCTTGCTGCAAAGGGAGCCCTACCCAGCTCTGTAGTATCATAGCCCATCAGAAGATATACCATAGTGGTATTGGCTGCCAGAACCATATAAAGCTGCTCTTCCTCCTTCAGCTGCCCTTTAAACCTATGAAGTCCCTGCTCCAACACTTCTCTTATCAACCTCTGCATATGAGCCGCCTTTACACTGTCCTCCGCAGCCAAAATGCGTGACAACACATCTGCCCCATATTGCACCTGAGGATTTACTGTCAAAAAATAATCCACTACACTGCCGTCTGTTCCATAAAGCTGCATAGCCACAGTGGTGGTTCCTATGTCCACCGTCACCAGTCGTTTGCCAAAATCACAAAAGGGTACCTGCTCCCACCTTGCAGACAGCATATTGTCTGACACAATATGCATTCCGGCCCCCACCCCCGGGCAACGCCCGCAGCCGGTACAAATATGGCAGTGTGTACCCTTGTCGGTATTACTTCTATACAAATTGATTTTTCTCCCTATCATAATGATAATCTATTGCTTCCAAGCTGCTTATCAATTCTTCCCTGTCAAGCTCCATGTCCTCACACAGCACTTCCAGACTGTCATAAAAATCCCGCAGCTTCAGATTAATAAAGCTAAGCAGCATTACCGGGTCCTTAGGTATCATCGAGTAAATCCTTCCTTCTTCTTTTTTGCCTTCTCGGCATACATATTCTTATCTGCCTTCTCCATACAGTCTGACAGCTCCTTGCCTCTTTGATAGAAGGCATATCCGATACTTGCCGACAACTGATAAGGCTTTTGACTTTTGCCGTTAAACTCTTCTATACGGGTATTCACCTTATTCAACAAAGCCTGCATTTCCTTGTCACTGGTTGTATCAACACACATATTAAACTCATCGCCGCCTACTCTAGCACAAATCACGCTGTCGCTCTCGAACTCCTTAAGGATATCTGCAATGGCACGCAATGCAAAATCTCCCTCCATATGCCCAAAGGTATCATTGATATACTTCAAGCCATCCATATCCATGCTGACAAAGCAGAAATTCACCCTTTTTGACATTGCCCTCTGGCTTCTGCTTTTCAGAGCCTTCTCAAACATTCTTCTGTTATACAGACCCGTCAACTCGTCCCTGAGAGACTGCTCCCTAAATTCCATAAGGTTGCGATTCTCCGCATATAGAGTAACCTTGTCTATAAAGCTGGCCATCATCAGCACCCATGCAGGGAATATTTCCTTCAGATTATTGACCTTTTCAGTCTGCATTGCCAGATAACCGAGACAATGATTCTTGTAATGAAGCGGCAGCAAATAAACTACATCGTCCATCTTTTTGTATTTCTCCGGCAAAATATCTCTTCTGTCAAAGACTTCATCACACATACTAAACCCTAAATTACGGGATAAGACGGCTCTTAAAACCATATGCTCCGTATATTGTTCAAAGGACAGCGCTTCCTCCTCTGCCTTCTCATAATTGTCACAAAAGCACAGATAAATCATATCATATGCAAAATTATAGGAATATACAAAGGCTGTATGGAGCAGCTCCTCCAACGTATCGCAGCCCTCAAATTCCACATTCATATAAGTAACCTGTTGGACAATTCCCCCTAAGTATTGATTCTTGGTAAATAATTCCGCAATTCTTTTTTCCCGCAGCTTCATTCCGCAGCCACAGGTACCCTGATAATTACCCGTAACCGGAACATAAATATTCTGCTCCGAGGGCCAGCCCTTTGCAATTTTATCAATAGTCTGCACAGCAACCCTTCCCATCGCCTCCGCCGGCACATCTACGCTTGCGATAGGCGGGTCTGAATACTTCGCCTCATCAATATTGTCAAAGCCCGAAACGCTGATATCCTCAGGCACCCGATAGCCTCTCTTTTGAAGCTCCTCACAGATGGAAATCGCCATATAATCGTTGGAACAGACTATAGCCTCCGGCTGTTCCTCTCCATCAAAAAACCAATTCAGTGCCTCCTCACCTTTATAACGCCAATAATCTCCCTCAAAAACCATATGCTCCGTTACCGGCAGATTATATTTACTCATGGTATTCCTATAACCCTGCAAACGCCTTCTGGCATCCTGCATATCAAGCTTACCGGTCATAAAGCAAATACGCTTAAACCCATGAATGGTGATAAAATGCTCTACCATATCCGACATCGCAGAGCTGTCATCAATCAAAATATTATAGAAGCGGCTATCCTCATATCGCAAATTTACTACAGGACAGCGTGCTTCCTTCTTCACCTTATCTGCCAGTTCGTCATACATTCCTTTTACATCATAAGTATCAGGTGCTAAGATAATACCTGCGTAATCCTCCAAATATGGCAGATTAATAATATTCTTCTCTCCGTCAGAATGAAGATAATTCTCTCCACAGGTGCCAAAATCACTGAATATCTCTACTTCATACCCCAATCCGGGCGCAATATCCACTATTGCTTCTATAATATCATTTTGATAGCTCTGAATTAATTGTCCTATAAAAACTGCAATTCGCTTAGACATAATGCCCCTCCCTGCAAATATAGTCTCAAATATAGCTATATTTTAACTGATTTTCTTATAAAAATCTACCCAAGTCTTGTAAATAAATATAAAATTTGTAAAAGTTTATATTTACTTCTGATTTTACTTGACATTTGGGGCTTTGGTAATATATGGAACTGTAAAATAGAAAAAGGAGCTGCATTGATTGCTGTCAATGTCAGCTCCTCCGTTCATCTACCTGCTTATTTTACCTTCGCCTTAAGCTCATTGTCCTCCACTGTAATGTAAATCACATCACCGGTGCCAACCTCATCGGCAAGAATCAATTTGGCAGACAGAGTCTCCACATATTTTTGAATAAAACGCTTCAAGGGTCTTGCACCGTATACCGGGTCATAAGCATTCTCCGCAATAAATTGCATAGCCTCCGCGGACAGCTCAATCTTAAGCTCCTTATCAGCAAGACGTCTGTTCAGGTCCTCAATAATCAGGTTGACAATTCCACTGATATTGTCCCTTGTCAGTGGCTTAAACAGTATGGTCTCGTCCAGACGATTTAAAAATTCCGGTCTGAAATGCGCCCTCAAATCATTGAAAACTGCCTCCTGCGCCTGTTCACTGATTTTACCGTCAGCCTGTATTCCCTCTAACAGATAATTAGCACCGATATTGGAGGTCATTATCAGAATAGTATTCTTAAAGTCCACGGTACGCCCCTGTGAATCCGTAATACGACCATCGTCCAATACCTGAAGCAGCACATTAAATACATCAGGATGCGCCTTTTCAATCTCATCAAACAACACTACACTATAGGGCTTCCTGCGGACAGCCTCCGTCAGCTGTCCACCCTCCTCATACCCCACATATCCGGGAGGCGCTCCAATCAGACGAGACACAGAATATTTCTCCATGTACTCACTCATATCAATTCGCACCATGTTGTTCTCGTCATCAAAAAGAGAAGCCGCCAAGGTCTTGGCAAGCTCAGTCTTGCCCACACCGGTAGGTCCTAAAAACAAGAAGGAGCCAATGGGCTTTGTCGGGTCCTTGATGCCTGCCTTAGAGCGGATTATTGCCTCCGTCACCTTGGTTACAGCCTCGTCCTGCCCGATTACTCTCTTATGAAGCTCCTCGTCCAAATGAAGAGTTTTGTTCCTCTCACTCTCGGTCAGCTTTGCCACAGGAATTCCTGTCCAGCGTGAAATAATTCTGGCTATTTCCTCATCGGAAACCTTCTCCCTCACCAAAGACAAATCGGAAGCATTTACCCGCTCCTCCTCATGCTCTAACTGCTTTTTCAGGGAGGGCAGCTTTCCGTAGCTTAGCTCTGCCGCCTTTTCCAGATTACCCTCTCTTTGGGCAATCTGAATCTCATTATTGACTTGGTCTATTTCCTCACGAAGCTTAGACAGCTTATCCACCGAAGCCTTCTCATTATCCCACTGTGCCTTACGATTGGTGAATTCCTCGCGAAGCTCTGCAAGCTCCTTCTGCAAATCCGCAAGTCTCTCCTTGCTGATACGGTCGTCCTCCTTTTTCAGAGCCGCCTCCTCAATCTCCAGCTGCATCACCTTGCGCTGCATTTCATCAAGCTCCGTAGGCATACTGTCAAGCTCTGTCTTTATCAAAGCGCACGCCTCGTCCACCAAATCGATTGCCTTATCCGGCAAAAAACGGTCACTGATATAACGATGGGAAAGAGTTGCTGCACTGACAAGAGCATTGTCCATAATTTTTACTCCATGATAAACCTCATAACGCTCCTTCAGTCCACGCAATATGGAAATCGTATCCTCCACCGAAGGCTCCTCCACCATTACCGGCTGAAACCTTCTCTCCAGTGCGGCGTCCTTCTCAATATACTGTCTGTATTCGTCCAAGGTAGTGGCACCAATACAATGCAGCTCGCCTCTGGCAAGCATGGGCTTTAACATATTGCCCGCATCTAAGGCGCCGTCCGTCTTACCTGCACCCACAATGGTATGCAGCTCATCAATAAACAGTATAATCTGCCCGTCACTATTTTTGACATCCTCAAGCACTGCCTTCAGACGCTCCTCAAATTCGCCGCGATATTTGGCACCTGCCACCAATGCGCCCATATCCAATGCAAAAATCTTCTTGTCCTTAAGTCCCTGAGGTACATCTCCCCGCACAATACGCTGTGCAAGTCCTTCTACAACAGCAGTCTTACCTACACCCGGCTCACCAATCAGAACGGGATTGTTCTTGGTCTTACGGGAAAGGATTCTGATAACATTACGAATTTCATTGTCACGCCCGATAACAGGGTCAAGCTTCTGTGCTCTCGCCTTCTCCACCAAATCCTGTCCATATTTCTCCAAGGTATCGTAGGTTGCCTCAGGATTATCGCTTGTGACACGCTGATTGCCCCTGACGGTAGAAAGCGCCTGTAAAAAGCGTTCTCTGGTGATGCCGTACTCCCTCCAAATTTCGGCAATTTCCTTGTTGGGGTGTTTTAACATGGCAAGGAACAAATGCTCCACGGAAACATATTCATCTCCCAGCTGCTTTGCCTCGTCCTCTGCACCAACCAGCACCTTGTTTAGGTACTGACCTACATAAACCTGTCCGCCCTGCACCTTAACACGCTTATTTAACGCCTGCTCCACGCGATTCAAAAAGTGCTCCTTTTGAATCTCCATTTTCTCAATCAGCTTTAGTATCAGACTGTCGTCTATTGTCAGAAGACTGTACAGCAAATGCTCCTGCTCAATCTCCTGATTGCCATATTCATAAGCCAGCTTCTCACAGCCATCCACCGCCTGAATAGACTTTTGTGTAAATTTCTGAATATTCATATGCCACTCCTCCTCACTCTTTATTTTACCGGCAGCTGCTCCTGTAATACATAGGTCTGATATGCATTTTCTGCCGTGCTTTTTCTATGTGTTCTATTGTTAATATAACACATATCTCATGAAAATCAATAAAGAAATTATAAACTTTCTCTAAATAGTAAAATTTACCCAGTTTTGTAATGCCTCCCGCTCCTGCGCACCCACATATTTTTCATAAAATGCAGAAATTCTGCCGGATTGAGTTCAGCCTATAACTTACTGTTGGACATATAGCAAATTTTCTCTTGAACATATCCTACTTTTTACTGTCTTATGAATGGAACTCCTTTCATTTGGACATATACAGACTTTTCTTAAAGCAGCGCCTAAAAAAATATCAAAATGCTGGCTATATCTTACATATTAATCTGCATATGTCCAAAAGCATATTTTTAGAATGAAAAAATGGTTTTGTTTGGGAGTAAATTAAAAATAATGATGTATATGTCCAAAGATAGGCAAATCACCTGATTATTTTGCCAACAGTTTATTTCCCGCTGCATGGGCATGGCTGAACTGCTACTTTTAATACCAAACGGAAGTGAAAAATAATTTCCACTTCCGCTAAAGAAATCTTAATATATGCTCTTCACCTCGTAGCCTGCCTCTGTGACTGCCGCAGTCAGGCTATCATCTGTCACCCCTGCTGAAAGCTCCACAGTAGCTGTTTTTTCCTCCAGATTCATGGAAACGGCACTTACTCCCTCTACTGCCTCCAGTGCCTTTTTAACTCTTTCCGTGCAGTGACTGCACATCATTCCCTCGATTGTCATTACCTTTTTCATAGTGTTGCTCCTTTCTGCCTCATTGTTAGATTTTTGTGTTTCTTTCTTCTTAAATCCGCTCTGAAAACCCCTAAGCCGCAGTGCGTTTCCCACCACAAAGATGCTGCTCAGGCTCATGGCGGCAGCGCCGAACATAGGAGTTAAGCGAAGACCAAACGCCGGATAAAGCAGTCCTGCTGCCAACGGAATACCGATACTGTTATAGAAAAATGCCCAGAACAGGTTCTGCTTAATATTGCGGATAACAGCTCTGCTTAGCCTGATTGCCGTCACCGCATCCCGCAGGTCATTTTTCATCAGAATAATATCAGCACTCTCTATTGCCACATCTGTACCGGCTCCTATTGCCATACCCACATCAGCTGACGCAAGGGCAGGCGCGTCGTTGATGCCGTCTCCTACCATGGCTACCCGGTGTCCCTGCTCCCTCAAGGTACGGATATGTCTCTCCTTATCCTGAGGAAGCACCTCGGCAATCACCTCCTCGATTTCGGTGCGCTGCCTTACCGCCTCGGCAGTGCGCTTATTATCGCCGGTAAGCATCACCACATGAATGCCCATTTTCTTCAAAGCCCGAATTGCCTGTACAGAGGTAGCTTTCATCTCATCAGCCACACCGATAAGCCCTAAAAACTCTCCCCTTCCTTCGCAAATTGCCGCCACCCACAGAGGCGTCATTCCCTCATCTGCCATGGAATCAGCTGCCTGCCTGTGTACTTCGCTTAAAGCAATTCCCTGCTCCTTTAGATATGCCCTGTTTCCCACAAGGATTCTGGCTCCCGCCATAAAACCGCTTTCCGGCACCCCCTCAATGCCTCTTCCAAAGACTGCCTGAAAATCCCTTACCTTAGGAAGCTCACACTCAAAAAGCTCTGCCTCTCTTATAACTGCCTCCGCCAAAGGGTGCTCACTCTTTTTCTCCACGGCTGCCGCCACCGAAAGAAGCTGTTTCGTAGTCATTCCCTTCACATAGCCCGCAGTCTCCAGCACCTTAAGCCGTCCCTCGGTGATGGTTCCTGTCTTATCCAATACCACCGTATCAATTCCTCCGGTCAGCTGCAATGCTTCACCTGACTTAATCAGCACACCGTTTCCGGCACCCACTCCCGTACCTACCATAATCGCCACCGGTGTGGCCAGCCCCAAGGCACAGGGGCATGAGATGACAAGCACTGAAATTGCCGTTGAAATGGCAAATTCTGCTGTAGCTCCCGAAAGCAGCCAGCCGATTAATGTAAGAAATGCTATCCCCATTACCACCGGCACGAAAACACCTGCCACTCTATCCGCAAGCTGCGCAATGGGCGCCTTGCTTCCACCTGCCTCCTCCACCAGTCTGATAATCTGTGACAAGGTAGTATCCTTGCCCACTCTGTCTGCACGGCATTTCAGAAAGCCCGCTTTATTCATGGTAGCAGACACAACCTTATCCCCTGCCCGCTTTTCCACCGGAACACTTTCACCGGTAATCGCTGCCTCGTCCACGCTGGAATTTCCCTCCAACACTGTGCCGTCCGCCGGCACCAGACTGCCGGGTCTTACCAGAAAAATATCTCCCTTCTGTAACAGCTTTGTAGGAATTTGAACCTCCTCGCCGTTTTCATCAAGCACCACCGCCATTTTAGGCGACAAATCCATAAGCTTGGTAATTGCCTCACTTGTCTTTCCTTTAGAGCGCCCCTCCAAATACTTACCCACCGTTATCAGTGTCAAAATCATTCCGGCAGATTCAAAATACAGGTCATGGGAATACTGCTCCACCAACGCCATATTGCCATGACCCAGCCCATAGCTGATGCGATACATGGCAAAAATACCGTAGCCAAGCGCTGCCGAGGCTCCCAGTGCAATCAGGCTGTCCATATTAGGGCTCAGATGCCTGAGGCTCTTAAAGCCCACCGCAAAAAATTTCCGGTTCATATATAAAATGGGAAGCAATAGCAAAAACTGGGTGAAAGCATAGGTCATAGCGTTTTCATTGCCATGGAATGCCCTCATTACAAAGCCCGGTATGGGCAGTCCAAACAAATCCTTGTACATATGGTACATTGCCACATACATCAAAAGAAGCAGGAAAAATACAGAAATCCCCAACCGCCATTTCATGGCTCTGTCCTCTTCCTTCGACTTTTGCTTTAGGCTGTCACCCACAGGACATGTGGCAGCATCTTCACCACCACCCTGCGTATCTGTCCGCATTGCGCCGTAGCCTGCCTTTTCCACAGCTGCCACTATTTTCTCCGAATCCAGTATTGCTTCATCATATACAATATCCAGTGTCTCGGTGAGCAGATTGACAGATGCGTTATTTACCCCCTGCAATTTTGCCACTGCCTTCTCCACATGGGAGGAGCACGCCGAGCAGGTCATACCCGATATATGATATTTCTCCTTCATGGCTTAGCCTTTTCCTTTCTGTCTGTCAAATTTTACTTTAGCTTCTTTATCAGCTCAACCGCCTCGTCCACTACAGCAATATTCCCCTTTTGAATTTCCTCCACCACACAGCTTTCCATATGCTCCTTTAAAATCATATATCCAAAGGACTGTAGCGCACTCTCTACCGCAGCCACCTGCGTCAATATATCTCCGCAGTAGCGGTTTTCGTCCAGCATTTTTCCAATACCGCTTAACTGCCCTATCATACGATTCAGCCTGTTTTGCAGCTGCTTTAACTCCTTCTCCTGTCTTGGCGTCGCCTTTTTGTGACAGCCCGGACAGCTTATCGAAGCTCCATTGGATTCTATATATCTCTCCTTATTTTCTCCCATACACTCTATTCTATCCTTTCTTTGTGATTGCATAAGCAACGCAAAATACCCCACAGGGGTATTGTTCTGCCATACCGGTAGAATATACCCCCGCAGGGTATTTGTCAAGTATACTATTATCACTTTTTTCTCAACAAGGACAATATCTACAGGCTGGCAAAGCCACCCTCCAAATCCTCAATAATATCGTCAATATGTTCTGTACCGATGGACAGGCGAATGGTATTCTTATAAATACCCTGCTCCTTAAGCTCCTCCTCATTCAACTGGGAATGAGTGGTAGATGCAGGATGAATCACCAGTGATTTCACATCAGCCACATTGGCAAGAAGTGAGAAGAGCTGCAGGTTATCAATAAACTGCTTTGCTTCCTTTTCTCCTCCCTTGATTTCAAAGGTAAAGATAGAACCGCCGCCATTTGGGAAATATTTAGCATATAATTCCTGCTGTTCCTTATCATCTGATACAGAGGGATGATGCACCTTTAAAACCAAAGGATGCTTATTCAAATAATCCACTACCTTTAAGGCATTCTCCACATGGCGCTCCACTCTAAGGGACAAGGTCTCCAAGCCCTGCAAGAAAATAAATGCATGGAAGGGTGAAAGGGTTGCGCCCGTATCTCTAAGCAGTATTGCTCTGATTGCGGTCACGAATGCCGCATTCGGCACAGCCTTGCTGAAGGTCACACCGTGATAGCTCGGATTAGGTGTGGTCAGCTGAGGGAACTTTCCGCTTGCCTCCCAGTCAAAGGTACCGCTCTCCACAATCACTCCGCCAATGGTAGTACCATGACCGCCGATAAATTTCGTAGCGGAATGTACCACGATATCCGCGCCGTAGGAAATGGGCTTCACCAAATAAGGAGTTGCAAAGGTATTATCTACAACCAAGGGCAGACCATGGGCATGGGCAAGCTTTGCCAGTCGCTCAATATCAACCACATCAGAATTGGGATTGCCCAATGTCTCAATAAATACCAGCTTGGTATTCTCCTTTATACTATTCTCTACCGCCTCATAGTCAAAGGGGCTTACAAAGGTAGTCTCCACACCATATTCCTTAATGGTATGTGCAAGGAAATTATATGTACCGCCATAAATATTGTTTGCTGCCACCACATGGTCGCCTGCCTTGGCAAGATTCTCAATGGTATAGGCAATGGCTGCTGCACCGCTGGCCACTGCAAGGGCTGCGCTGCCCCCCTCTAATGCAGCAATTCTGCGCTCAAAAACATCCTGTGTAGGGTTGGTAAGACGTCCGTAAATATTACCTGCATCTCCCAGTGAAAAACGTGCTGCGGCATGCTCGCAGTCATGAAATACATAGGACGAGGTCTGATAAATAGGAACTGCTCTTGCGTCCGTCACCGGGTCCGGTGTCTCCTGTCCTACATGAAGCTGTAGTGTCTCAAATCTCAGGTTTCTTTCTTCGTATGGTTTTTTACTCATATTTCCCTCCATTCCGCAGGAATATCTGCTGTATCAATATAGTCAATGCCATTCGGGCTTTATTTCCTACTATTTGAGTAGGTTTAATAGATATTAACTCCTTCTGCAAAAAAAGTCAATAGGTTTTTCACAAATTTTGGAAAATATTATAACTCTACCGCACAATCCCGCAACCAGAGAACCGTTTCCCCTACCTTGACCTGCTCTGTCTCTGTCACCGTAATCTCACCGGCAGCCTCCATTCCGTTTACTCCGATATATACAGAGGTATCAACTCCCGCTGCCTCCAGTCCCTCCTTGTCAAACTCCAAAAGCAGCTTTCCCTTATTTACGATTTCGTTTTGCACCACTCTTGGACGATAATAGCAGCCAAGAAGCTCGTCCTCCGGCTTTCCCACCTGTAAGAGCAGCTCAGCCCCCAAATCCGTGCGCAGTATAAAGGCATGTCCCAAGGGATACACCTTGATTATTTTCCCTGATGCGGGAGCATACAGGGCTTCCTGCTTTGAATGTATCACTGCCCCCTGACAGCTTCCCTCATAAAAGGCACTGACTGTGCCTGCTGCCGGACTTCCAATGCTTTTTCCCACAGGAATTGCCCTGCTGCTTCCCGCTTTGACAGTCTGTGTCTCCTCCAGATTCCAGTTTCTGCTTCGTCCAAACCAAAAGCCTGCCATTGCCGCCACTATTCCTATGCTAACCATGCTCCAAGCCTGCATCATTGTGTACATATATATAAACCTTGCCTTTCCCGCCTTAAGCTTTCCCAAACGAAAATAACCTAAACAGCTGTCTGAAATATTTATGATTACACAGATTATTCTCCTCCAAATCATAAAAAAATATTCAGTTTCAGCCACCCAACGGAAAATAATTGTTGACATTCCGTAAATCAGATGCTATACTTTAACCGTATTCTAAATGAAAGTCATTGAACTCACATATTTTTGTAAGTCATTGTTACTTTTAATGATGGTTTACACAAATATGTGATTTTTTTGTCCTACGTTTTAGAATCACTAACACTAAAACGGGATTTTGTCCCAGATTTTTAAAGGAGGTACCACAATGAATAACGGTACAGTTAAATGGTTTAACGCACAGAAGGGTTATGGCTTCATCACTAACGAAGCTAATGGCGAGGAAGTATTCGTACACTTCTCCGCAATCAACGCTGAGGGCTTCAAGTCCTTAGAGGAAGGTCAGAAGGTTACCTTCGACACTGAGTGCGATCCTCAGAACAGCAGCAAGATTCGTGCTACCAACGTAACTGTTGTAGCTTAATTGCCGCAGTTTACAACCAAATTATCCTGTGAGGGAGTAGTTAGCAGCTTCGGCTGTGATAATGTCAACATAATGATGCCTTGCATCTGGCATTATCGAAGCAATCTATTTGCGATAATGAGACTCATAGACAATGACACATAGGGTGCTATTGTCTGTGAGTCTTTTATTGTATCAAATAAAAATACATCAAGGAGAATCCATATGAGCTTATTCACCCTATTTATCATTGCTGTCGGTCTTTCCATGGACGCCTTTGCCGTATCCATCTGCAAGGGGCTTGCCCTCCAAAAAATCACCCCCAAAAACGCTGTTACCGTAGGTCTATGGTTTGGTAGCTTCCAAGCCTTAATGCCCTTTATCGGTTATCTCCTGGGCAGTCGGTTCAAGCAGTACATAACGACCATCGACCATTGGATTGCCTTTATCCTTCTGGGCATAATTGGCTTATCCATGATAAAAGAAGCGCTCTCACAGGAAGCTGACTGTGAAAACGCCTCTCTTGATTGTAAAACCATGTTTATTCTGGCCATAGCCACCAGCATCGATGCTCTGGCGGCAGGTATTACCTTTGCCTTTTTGAAGGTGGCCATTGTACCCGCTGTCTGCTTTATCGGTATTATCACCTTTTGTCTCTCCACAGTGGGCGTTAAGATTGGAAACGTATTCGGAACACGGTACAAATCCAAGGCAGAGCTGGCAGGCGGTATCATTTTAATTCTAATGGGTATCAAAATACTGTTAGAGCATCTTGGCATTCTGTAATCCGGGCTGCAGGCTATATTATAGAATATGTGAGTCCCAGCCCCAGACACAGCAGATAAATCAACAATAAGTGCAGGGGATAAAAGACATAGAATACATATTTCAGCTTTAATCCCCTTCTTCCGTTGTAAAAGGCAAGGGGAATAAACGCTAAGGGAGCTACCCTCTCCCATAAGAAGGAAATGCTCCCCGCCACAAGCTGCAGTCTCCTATCAAAGGAAAAAATATACATAACTGCAATGCATAAAATTCCCTTTGCACCATAGTCTGTCCGTAAAAGCTCTGCCAAACCTGCTCCTGCTGCCAAAATTCCTGCCATTAGCAAAACCTTAAGCCATTTACCTTCTATCAGCCTCGCCGCACTGTCCATTGCCCAAATGGTTAGCAGACCGATAAACAAAGTAAAAAACACATTCTGATAGGTAAACTCCAATATTTCCATATGAAACGCCAAATCAAAGGGAATTTCTGAAAGAAGCGCAAAAGCCCCCAGTCGCAGGGCATATTTTTTCACATTACTTGTCTTACGCATTCCTTCCACCAGTAAAAATATAAAGATGGGGAAGGCAATTCTTCCAATACCCCGCATAATGCTATATACATCATAAAGCTGCGGCTTCAACAGCATAAGCCTTCCCACTACGCCTAAGCCCACATGGTCAATAAGCATGGTTACTATGGCTATCAGCTTAAGTGTACTTCCGGAAAGCCCTCTCTTTTCCTGCTGCATCATAATACTTCCTCTTCCTATCGCCCTATTATCCTACCTTATAGCCTGTTCCCCATACCACCTTAAGATACCGGGGGTCGGCGGGGTTGCTTTCGATTTTCTCCCTGATATGACGAATATGCACGGCAATCGTATTGTCTGCTCCGATTGCCTGCATATGCCAGATATTCTCATATATCTGGCTGATAGACATAACCCTCCCCCGCTCCTTTGTCAGAAGTCTGAGGATTTGGTACTCAATGGGGGTCAGCTTTACCTCTCTGCCGTCAACCGTCACCTTTCTCTGCATATCATTGATTTCCAGACCGTCCACCCGATAAATGCCATCAATGTTGGCGCACATACCTACCAGCTCCGTATATCTGCGCAGCTGAGACTTTATCCTTGCTAAAAGCTCCAAGGGATTGCAATCCAACGTCACATAATCATCTGCACCGGTATTCAATGCTGAAATCTTAGCCGCCTCAGCGCACTGCCTTGAGACAACGATAACAGGAATGCGGTTCCTTCGCCTGATATCCGCAAGCAGCTTAATATCACTGCCCAGCCCCTTGTTGTCCAGCTCAATATATATTAACAGCAGATGTATATTCCGGCTGCGGAGCTTGGCAAACAAATCTATCTCACTGTCAGCAGCCACCAAGCCTATTCCCTCTGCTACAAGCAGCGGCTCCATAATATCTGCAATCTTCGTACTGTTATTATAAACCATAATACACTTTTCCACATTATTTTTTTCCATAGTAATCTCCATTCCGAAGCGTTCATACGCTTCCCGTAAGCCTCCCACCAAATCAATCGCAAATAAAAAACATTTACCCTTTATATATTAGACTATTTTAAAGGATAAATGTTTCATTGTTGCAAAGAATTTCTTAAAATAAAACAAATTAATAAAAAACCTTCATCAGGGTCAGACCCTTCGCAGGTACTAATGCCCCTACATTTTCACGGCTCCCCGAAGCAAGCACCGCCTCTATACTCTCAGGGCTGCGCTCTCCCTTTCCCACCTCCAAAAGAGTACCCATAAGAATACGAATCATATGATATAAAAATCCGTTTCCCACAAAGGTAAAGGTTATCACACACTCCTTTTTTTCGATTCTGATTTCATCAATTCGACGAATGGTAGATTTCTTTCCCTTCTTCGCTGAGGTGAATGCCTTGAAGTCATGCTCCCCCAGCAGATATGCCGCTGCTCTTCTCATGGCCTCCATATCCAGCTGTTCCGGCACCTCCAGCGCATACCTTCTAAAAAACACATCGGGAATAGGGCTGTTAATCACATGATAGCAATAGCATTTTCCGCTGGCATTCAGTCTGCTGTGGAAACGGGGTGCTGCCTCGCAAATATCCGTCACCGCAATGTCTCCTGGCAGATAGGTATTCATATAGGCAAGCATTTCCTCCACCGGCATGGTGCTGTTTGTATGAAAGTTTGCCACCTGCCCCCTTGCATGTACTCCGGCGTCCGTCCTTCCGCTTCCGATAATCTCCACAGGCTCACCGCACATTTTGCCAAGCAGTGCTTCCAGCTTCCCCTGTATGGTATTATCCGAGGAGGACTGCCTTTGCCACCCCTGATATCTTGTACCCTCGTATTGCAGGAGTATTCTAATATTTCGCATTATTATCCTCCCGCTTTTCTTCTGCCTTTTCCTGTTCCTCCGTCTCCTTTAGCTGCTGCAAATCCTCTTCCTCCAGTCTGCGGAAACGATTGATTCCCGAAATCAATAAAAGAATGCTGTTTTTCGTAGTGTCAAAAACACCCTCCTCATACATGGTATATACAATCAATCCGATAGGTACAGCCACTATCATACCAATGACGCTGCCCAGCTTATAGCCTATAAATAACAGGAACAATGTAGGTATCGGCGGAACACCCACTGAATCACCCACAATTTTAGGCTGTATCACCTGTCTCACCAGCTGCCCTACGCCCCAAATAATCAAAAGCCCCAACGCCATTTGATAATCGCCGCTCAGTATCTTGAGAATTGCCCATGGCACCATAACCGTGCCTGTACCAAAAAAGGGTAAAAAATCCAAAAAAGCAACGCCTATGGCAATCAGCAGCGCATAATCCACACCTAAAATCGTAAAACCTATTACCAAAAGGATATACATCCATATCTCGATTTTGAACTGTGCCTTAAAGTAACCGCCCACCGCCCTCACCAGACTGCGTTTCACCATATGATAACGATTCTGTAAGGACCTCGGCATATGCCTGTTAAACCATTCGTTGATTCCGCTTCTGTCCGCCACAAAAAAATAAGAGGAAAGCAGTGCCATAATCACGCCTATAATAATGGAAGGCAGCTGCTTCGCAAAATTACCTACAGCTGCAATGGTAGGTGTACCAAGTCCTCCCAAAAGCTCTCCCACATAGCTGCCAATCCGTGATGTCACATCGCTGAGAGTTGTCTGAATATCCTTCGGGAGCTTTTCATAAACAATATTCAGATTGTTACCGATTTCACTGAATTCAGCCTCTATATTTTCCCACATATCGGGCAGCGCATTGACAAGTCCCACGCCTTCCTCAATAAGCCTTACCCCTGCCAAATATAAAAGCAGAACCACCAGCCCGATAACTACAATAATGACAATCGCGCTGCCCGCCTTTCTCTTTAGCTTCACCTTCTTTTCAAAAAAGCGAACCATAGGGCTGGCTATCAGCGCAATAATCCAACCCGCCACAAAGGGCAGAAAGAAAATCAATAATTTCGGCACCAAAAGAATTACCAGCAAAAAGATAATCAGTGCAACAAATAAATTTACCAACGCTTTCCAATATTTTTTCATAGACACCCTTCCCCTCAGTTTGTCTCCATCGTATCTGCTGTTGTATTATGCAAGACTGTTGCTCCCGTCTCATTATCCGCATTCTCTTCTAACAGCCCATCAAGCAACTCGTAGATTTCCTCCCGCCCCTGCTTTGTGGCTGCCGAAAAGGGTATGATGACCGTATCCTTATGAGCGCCCAGCGTAGTTCTAATCAGCTTTACCTGCTTCTGTATCTGGCTGCGGTTAATTTTATCCAGCTTAGTTGCTATGATAATAGGCTGATAGCCATTGCTGCAAATCCATTCGTACATAATTCTGTCATTCTCCGATGGTGCATGGCGTATGTCTATCAGCAAAAACACCAGCTTGAGCTGCTTCGACTTATGCAGATAATCCTCTATCATCTTTCCCCACTGTGCCTTCACCTGCTCACTTGTCCGGGCATAACCATATCCCGGCAAATCTACAAAGTACAATGCGTCGTTGATATTATAAAAATTTATGGTCTGTGTTTTACCCGGCTGAGCACTGGTTCTTGCCAATGACTTACGATTCATCAGCGCATTAATCAGGGAAGACTTTCCCACATTACTCTTTCCGGCAAACGCTACCTCAGGATATATTGTGTCCGGCAGCTTACTGGTAATCCCACATACTGTCTCCAGACCAACCTTCTTTATAACCATAGCCTTTCACTCCTCTATCAATCAGCAAACGCCGCCACTTTTGTGGCGGCGTTTATGCACAAGACGCTTGCCGCCTTATGTTGCTTTCGCTTCCTTACCGAATTTATTCCTGTGAATTGTCAACGGCTTTCCGCTGCCCTCCACAGCTCCCTTAGTTACCACACATGCCTCAATAGTATCGTCCGAGGGAATCTCATACATGGTATCCATCATAACATTCTCCATAATGGAGCGCAAGCCTCTGGCTCCTGTCTTCTGGGCAAATGCCTTATCTGCAATCGCTTCAATGGCATCCTTTTCAAAGGTAAGCTCCACAGAATCCATATCAAAAAGCTTCTGATACTGCTTCACCAAAGCATTCTTCGGCTCTGTCAGAATTCTAATCAAAGCCTCTCTATCCAAGCCTCTTAAGGATACACAAATAGGTACTCGCCCTACAAACTCAGGAATCAGACCAAACTTTACCAAATCCTGCGGAGTAACCTGCTGCAAAAGGTCGGATAGCTCCATAGTTGATTTCTGAGCAATCTCCGTATTAAAGCCGATGGATTTCCTGTCAAGTCTGGACTCTACAATTTTATCCAAACCATCAAAGGCACCGCCGCAGATAAAAAGAATATTTGACGTATCAATCTGAATCAGCTCCTGATGCGGGTGCTTTCTGCCACCCTGAGGCGGCACGCTGGCAACCGTACCCTCCACAATCTTAAGGAGCGCCTGCTGCACACCCTCACCGGATACATCTCTGGTGATAGATACATTTTCGCTCTTCTTGGTAATCTTATCAATCTCATCAATGTAGATAATGCCGTACTGAGCGCGCTCCACATCATAGTCAGCCGCCTGAATCAGCTTAAGCAGTATATTTTCTACGTCCTCACCTACATAGCCCGCCTCTGTAAGAGTCGTGGCATCCGCAATGGCAAAGGGTACGTTGATGATTTTTGCCAAGGTCTGCGCAAGATAGGTCTTACCGGAGCCGGTAGGTCCTACCATAATGATGTTACTCTTTTGCAGCTCCACCTCGTCCAAATCCTTAGGTGCAGTCACTCTCTTATAATGATTGTAGACAGACACGGAAAGCACCTTCTTGGCCTCCTCCTGCCCGATAACATACTCGTCCAAAAAATCCTTGATTTCTCTGGGCTTTAAAAGATTAATCTCCGAATGCTCCTTAACCTCTACAGCATCCTCCTCGAACTCCTCCTCCAATATATCGGCACAAATATCTACACACTCATCGCAGATATATACTCCTGCCGGGCCGGCAATCAGCTTGCGAACCTGACTTTGCGCCTTATTACAGAAGGAACATCTAATGTCATTGTCGGAATTTTTTCCTGCCATTCATTTACTCCTATTAATTCTGCCTTTTGTTATGCAATCTTTTTCATATTCGGGCATTGCTTTTCTAAGCCCAAGTGCTTCCACAATTATTTATTCACATCATGGAAGGTAATTACCTTATCAATCAATCCGTACTCACAGGCTTCCTCTGCGCTCTTCCAGTTATCGCGCTCGGTATCGGCACAGATTGTCTCATAATCCCTGCCTGTATTCTCAGCCAGCATACGGTTTAATTTCTCCTTTGTCTTCAAAATGTGCTTTGCAGCAATTTCAATCTCGGTTGCCTGACCCTGCGTACCGCCAAGAGGCTGATGAATCATAATCTCTGCGTTGGGCAGTGCAAATCTCTTGCCCTTAGCGCCTCCTGCCAAAAGGAAAGCTCCCATGCTTGCCGCCATACCAATACAAACTGTGGAAACATCACACTTAATATAACGCATGGTATCATAGATAGCCATACCTGCCGTAACACTGCCGCCGGGGCTGTTGATATACAGATGAATATCCTTCTCCGGGTCCTCTGCCTCTAAGAAAAGTAACTGTGCAACCACAATGCTTGCACTTGTCTCATTTACTTCTTCTCCCAAAAAAATGATTCTGTCCTTTAAAAGTCTTGAATAAATATCATAGGATCTTTCACCCTTGCTTGTCTGCTCAATGACATAAGGTACTAAGCTCATACTATAATCCTTCCTTTCCGTAGTATATTCCAATACTTCTTATAGAATATCCCACTTAAATTCCTTTTTCAATGAAAATGAAATTTTTTAATAAATTCTTAATTATAGACAGACGAAGGTTGTACCTTATTTTAGGTACAACCCATGTCTTTTATCCTGCAATTATCCGAAAGGATTATGCTTCCTCGTTCTTCTCTTCGCTTGTCTCTTCCTCTGCCTTTTCCTTCTTGGTCTTAGCCTTTGTAGTCTTAGCGGACTTTGCAGCCTTTGCTTCCTTTGCATTGTCAACCACGAAGGTAACTGCCTTCTTCACACAGATGTCCTGCATAACCTGCTTCTTGCCGTTCTCGCCTAAAAGCTCCTTAACCTTGTCAGCCTCCATCTGATAAGCCTCTGCCATAACCTTTACTTCCTCTTCAAACTCTTCCTCGGAAGCCTCCAGCTTCTCAGCAGCCACAACTGCCTCCAATACCAGACGAGACTGAATTCTCTTCAATGCCTGAGGCTTAATCTGCTCTAACAGTGCAGCGGGAGTAAGACCGGTAAACTGCATATACTGCTCCATGGACAGACCCTGTGCCTGCATTCTCTGAGCAAAATCGTCCAGCATCTGTCTCTGCTGTGTCTCTAACATCGCATCGGGAATCTCCATCTGTGCCTCTTCTATAATGGCATCGATAACGGCATCTTCCTTAGCATTTTTAGCCTCTGTCTCCTTCTTCTCAGCCAGCTTCTTCTTTACGTCCTCTCTGTACTCAGCCAGAGTATCAAATTCGGACACCTCGCTTGCAAACTCATCATCAAGCTCAGGAAGCTGCTTCTCCTTAATCTCCTTGACAGTACACTTGAATACTGCGGGCTTGCCTGCAAGCTCGCTTGCCTGATAATCCTCAGGGAAGGTTACGTTTACATCTGTCTCTTCATTCAGGTTGGCACCGATTAATGCCTCCTCAAAGCCGGGGATAAATGCTCCGGAACCGATAGTCAGAGGATAATTCTCACCCTTGCCGCCCTCAAAGGCAACGCCATCTACAAAGCCCTCAAAATCAATAACGGTCATATCGCCGTCCTTTACAGCTCTGTCCTCGATGGTAATGGTTCTTGCATTACTCTCTCTCTCTCTGTTGACCTCTGCGTCCACATCAGCCTCAGTAACCTCAACCTCAATCTTGTCAACCTTCACACCCTTGTACTTGCCAAGAGTTACCTCAGGCTTCAGAGCTACCTCTGCGGTAAAGATAAAGGGCTTGCCTGCCTCAATCTGTGTTACCTCAATCTTGGGAGAGGATACAATATCCTCTGTGCACTCCTCCAACGCCTTGTCGTATGCCTCGGGAATCAGGGCATTGGCTGCATCCTCATAAAATACCTCCTTGCCGTACATCTGCTCAATCATCTTACGGGGAGCCTTACCCTTGCGGAAGCCGGGAATGCTGATTTTGTTCTTGCTCTTCTGGTATGCGCCTTCGATTGCCTTGTCCAGCTCCTCTGCGGACACCTCAATAGTAAGCTTTGCCATGTTCTTCTCTAACTTTTCTACCTGTAAACTCATTGTTACATTTCCTCCTTCAATTACCCTGTGCCAAATCTATATAAGCTGTCCCGCCCCAAACAAGTAGGACACAGTCACAGTCATTTTACAATTATAGCATAACGCTTTAAAAAACACAAACATTTTCTTACAGCTTTCCGGTGCTTATCCAACCTATTGTACCAGTTCAGCCCCAACATCTATATGGGTGGCTATTATCAGCACCCTGTCCCCCACCCTTTTTCTGATATACTCCTCCGCCCTCTGTCCGGTACAGGCGTCCATGCCCGTAAAGGGCTCGTCCAAAAGCAGACAATCTGCCTTGCTCTCCATGGCACGCACCAGTGCCACCCGTCGCTTCATGCCGCCGCTTAACTGACAACAGGGCTTTACAATGTCCTCCTCGTCCAGAAGCTCCAAAAGAGCTGCCTTGGCGCGCTCCCTGTCTCCCAACACCAGCTCCACATTGCAAAGCGCGCTGTATTCCTCACAAAGCCTGTCCTCCTGAAACACCATGCCGAAGGAGCCGCTTGCCTCGACGCTTCCATCGTCAGGCTGCTCTAGACCGCACAGAAGACGAAATAGTGTTGTCTTTCCTGCACCGGATTCCCATTTGAGATAATATGTCCTTCCCGGCTCATAGGCAGCACTGAAATCCGTAAGCACCGGTCTGTCCCCATATGCCTTGGATATCCCCCGGCAGACAACCCTTGTGTCTAATGGCTTAGGGGCATGACCTGCCGCTCTGCATGCCGGCTTCCAATCAAAAAATTTATCTGTAAAAAACAGGAAAAGCTTCTCAAAGCCCAAACTTAATAAAACAATAACTGCCGTCCACGCAAATATTCCCGCTGTATCTAAATAAAGCTTCGACATATAAAGCTGCTCTCCAATGGAAAAGTCAGGCATGCCAATCACCTCTGCCGCCACACCGGATTTCCAGCACATTCCAAGTGAAATATTAAGTCCGCTGTATAGAAATGCTTTCAATGCCGGACGATAAATATAAAAGAAACGATTCCAAAGAGGCAGTCGAAACACCTCCGCCATCTCAAGCAGGGAACGTGGCGTATTTTTAAGACCTGCCAACGTATTCACATAAATATTGGGTAACACCACCAAAAAGCAGACTGCCACCGACAAAAAGGAAGCGCCCCACCAAATCAGAAATAAAACAACAAAGGAAACCACCGGTATCGCCTTCAGTAACCTCATAAGGGGAGCCAGAAGCTCTTCCATAAAGGAAAAACGAAGGCTAAACGCTGCCAAAAGCACCGCCAGAAGAAAGCCCCCAAGAAAACCGCTGCCAATCCGAAGCAGGCTCATGCCCACCGTCTGCCAAAAGGAAACGGTCATTATTCTTTCCAGCAATGCACTCAGGGCAGAAAAAGGCGTCACCAGCAAAATATCATTGTGTACCCATATTGCCAAAAGCTGCCAGACAACCAGCCAGAACACAATCACGCCAAGCTTACGGCTCATAATACTCTCCTTTCACCTTACTCCTGCGGTATATAATAGAACTCCTCCCCCGGCAGCGCGCCGCCCACGGACTGAGGAGACTGCTCAAACAGCACCTGCAAATATCCTGACAATGCCTGCTTCATCTCCTCCCTGGTGATACAAGTAATATTACAAGCCGGAATCGCTTTTTTGGCAACAGCCTCCTTTGCCACAATGCCCGCCTTCACACAGAGAGCCGCACCTGTCTCAAGGTTCTCATTTATAGCCTTCGTGCTTTCTGCGTGTCCGTCAAGAAATGCTCTCACAGCCGATTCATTTTCCTTCAAGAACTCCTTGCGCACCACACTTACACCTGTTACAAGCCTGCTGCCGCCCTCCCCCTGTGCCTTACTCCATTCCTCGTTCATGGAAAGCACCACAGACAAGGCTTCATTCTGAGCACATGCCGCTGTTACAAAGGGCTGGGGAAGCAGCCCGACTGCATCGGGATTCTCCGCAAGCACCGCCGCCACCTCTGTAGCCTCAGATTTATATTCCAAGCTGCAAGCATCAGCATTCATGCCATTTACACTCAAAAGATATTGCAGCACATAATCCGGCGTAGTTCCCTTACCCGTCAGATATATGGTTTTTCCTGACAAATCGGTGATGCCCTGAATCGACACATCTCCCGATACCATATAGAGCACGCCCAAGGTATTAATATCAATCACGCAAATACCGCCATTTGTCTTATTGTATAGCACACTTGCCATATTTGCCGGCATCAGTGCAATATCAAGCTCCCCCTGCACCATGAGCGGCAAAAGCTCATCCACTGTTGCTGCCATTTGAAATTCGTATTGTTCTGAATCCTCCATCATAAAAAGCAACCCCATAGAGGTAGGACCCTTCAAAGCGCCTACGCGAACCTTTGCCCTATCACTTGTTTCGTCCGCTTGCTCCTCCTTTGTCAAATTCTGAACTTCACCCTTCTCCTTCCTGCCACAGCCTGCCAGCAGTATACATATCATTACAAGTCCAAAAATAATAATTTGAAATTTTCGTCTCTCTTTTTTTCTCATAAGCAGCTCCTTTGGCCTTAGCATTCAGATGTTTTTCTGCCCACAAAGCATATCATAAAAATGAAAAACTTACCATAATATTTTTATTTCTTCGGCAAATACTATTATCAAGATAAGTGATAGCAAACACTCCTAAAAAAGCAAAGGCTATTTTCAGGTAAGTGGCTGTTACACTTATCTTGAAAATAGAGAAGGTAAACAAAACTTTTGGAGGTGAAAAAAATGGCAAGCAGAAGCAATAGAGTAGAAGTTCCTGAGGCTAAGGCTGCAATGGATCGTTTTAAGACTGAGGTTGCATCTGAGTTAGGTGTAAACTTAAAGGAAGGCTACAATGGTGACTTGACTTCTAAGGAGGCAGGCTCCATCGGTGGTGAAATGGTTCGTCGTATGATTAAGAAGCAGGAAGAGCAGATGAAATAAGACGCTCATATAAAGAAGACCGGGGTGCATAACGCACCTCGGTCTTTTTCATCATAGGAAAGCCCTTTGTCTGACGCAGCTTATTATTCCTCGTAAGCCTTCATCAGTTCGGGACAAAGTGAAGCAAGCTGTGACATTCTGCTCTCTGCCCAGCTGTATTCAACCATATAGCCCTCCTTCAGCTTTTCAAGCTGGGAGGCAGTCAATGTATGCTCCTCCAAAAAATGGTACAAATCACACTCCACATTTTCCCGCTCTACATAACAGCTTCCCCGTTTATTTATAAACACGTCCTTCAGACGATATTTTTCCAAGACATCTTGAATGGCGCCCACCGATTTACGATAGAGCCTCTTCACCCTTTCATCATAGGGCCGCTCCGGCCACAGCACATCAATCGCCTGCTCCATTGTTACGCTGGCACCCTCTCTGTGAATACATAGGGCAAACAGCTTCCGTGCCTTACTATTGCCGAAATACAGGGGCTGATTATCTACATAAACCTCAAACCTTCCAAAGGTTTCCACTCGCACTCGCTTCTGAAAACGCTTGGACAAAAGCTTAGCGCGATATACGGCATCAAGAATATCCTGCCTGTCATAGGGCTTCATAATACAGTAATCCGCCTTAACCTGAAAGATATCTGCCACATAACGGCTTTGCCCCGTGACATAAATAATAATCATGTCAGGATTCAGCTTTTTAAGCTCCTTCCCCAGCTCCAGACCGTCCATCTCCGGCATCTGAATGTCCAACAGCGCAAAATCCACCTGATTTTCTCTCACATATGCAAGCGCTGCCCTCGCATTGTCAAACCTGCCCACCAATTCTATTTCTTTGATTTCACTACATTCCTCTTCAAACTGCTTCATGGACAAAAGCTCATCATCCACTAATATCGTTCTCATTCAACACTCATTTCGGCTCTACAGAACCTACTTCTTCCTCCCTTTTATAGACCGGCACCAATGAGTTTAGATTTACCTCCTGTATGCATAGGCATATTGCAGCCTCGGAGTCCGCATTTGTAACTACAAGAGTTCTGTTTTCCCTGCTTCCATAAACCTCCTGCTTCAAAAGCCTCTCCATCTCACCACAAATGCTTCCCCGCAAAGCATAGCCCTTTATCTCCTTTACTTCCCAACAAAGCCTAAGCTGCTGTCGCTGAGCCAGCTCCAAACGGGCATAAGACCTTGCATAGTCAAGCTCCTCCTCTATCGGCACCATATTCTGACACACAATTAACTCACTTCTGCCCCTTATATATTTTGCCAAAGCATATACCATATCATATGCTGTCTCCGGCTCCTTCTTAATCAGGAAACGAATGGCATTAAGGGTATTAAAAATAAAATGCAGCCGCAGTCTCTCCAGTGTCTGTTTTTGAATCTCCTGTACTTTCTTAAGCTCCTCGCTTAAGTCATTTTTATCGTTCCGCATCTTTGTAATCCCCTTCTTCCCTTTCCCCAAACTTTTCACTATATTAAGATGAAGCCCTCAACTTCATAGAGCCGAGGACCTCATCACTCTCTGTATCATATGGTCAGCTAATCTTATTCGCCGAAAACTGCCTTATAGTCTGCCTGAAACTTTGCAATACCTGCGTCAGTCAAGGGATGCTTTGTCATCTGCTCAATAACTGCGTAAGGAACTGTTGCAATATCCGCACCTGCCAAAGCACAGTCAGTTACATGAATAGGATTACGAACACTTGCTGCAATAATCTGAGTATCCAAATCAGTTACAGCAAAAATATCAGCGATTTCACGAATCAAATCAACACCTCTCTGGCTGATATCATCCAAACGGCCAAGGAAGGGAGATACATAAGTAGCACCTGCACGAGCAGCCAAAAGTGCCTGATTAGCACTGAAAATCAAAGTAACATTGGTCTTAATACCCTCTGATGAAAGTACCTTACAAGCCTTTAAGCCCTCTACCGTCATAGGGATTTTAACTACCATGTTAGGGTGAATCTTAGCGATTTCTCTGCCCTCTTTAATCATTCCTTCAGCATCTACAGTGGTAGCCTTTACCTCGCCGCTGATAGGACCGTCAACGATGGAAGCAATCTCAGCGATAACCTCCTCAAATACTCTTCCTTCCTTTGCAATCAGAGACGGGTTGGTTGTAACACCACAGATAACACCCATATCATTTGCCTTCTTAATGTCTTCTACCTTTGCGGTATCAATGAAAAAACGCATAACCTATTCTCCTTCTCATATATATGTATTTATAGATAATATTCAGGACATTGTCCTAAGCATCTACAGCTATATTTAAGTATAATCAATTACACATAAAACAGCAAGTATTTTTTATGCTGTGGTCGCTGACACATGGCTCTCCATAAAGGAATTGAAGGGACAAGGCTTTCCAAAATAATAGCCCTGAATGTAGTCCGGCTCTATCTGGCAGATTTTGGACAGCTCCTCCTTTGTCTCGATTCCCTCAATACAAAGCTTTAAATCAATATTGTGAGTCATCTCCACCATATAATGTAAAAGCTTGTACTCATAATCATTGTGAATTGCTTTTATGGTAAAGGTACGGTCAATCTTTAATGTGCTGGGACTTAAATTATATAAGTACCGGAAATTGGAATAACCGGAGCCAAAATCATCTAATGCCAATAAAATCCCGTTCTCCTTTAAGCCCTCACAGAAACGTCTGAATCTGGAATTATCCTCCAAAAAACCGCTTTCCGTCAGCTCTACCATCAGGCTTCCCGGCTTTAACTTGTATTCATTTACCATTTTTACAAGGTCTGCCAGAATATCGCTCTTTAATACCTGAACATAAGACACATTTACGGAGATTCTGAAATCAGGTATTACCTCCTGAATTTTACAGCATGCCTTTACCGCCTGCTCTAACACCCAGATTCCCACCGGAATAATCAACCCGCTGTCCTCCAACAGAGGAATAAATTCTGCCGGAGAAACCATTCCCGTCTCCTCACTCCGAAAGCGCAAAAGTGTCTCGGCACCGCACAATCGCTGTTCCCTGATATCCATAATCGGCTGAAAATACGCTTCAAAGCCGTCAAAGCCGCGATTCACGGACTGCCTGATAATCTTTATTATCTTACGTCTGTTACGGAAGCTTTCATAATCCGATTCCTGATACAGATAATATTGATTCCTGCCCAGCTCCTTTGCCTTGTTCAATGCAAATTCAGCCAGCTTCATAACATCGGAATACTCCTGACTGGCTAAGCTGTCCAGTCCTACAATTCCTGCCGATATGGTATAAAACACCTCATAATGATTATTCTGAATAAAGCGGTTTAACTCCCAGCATATGCGTATATACAGTCTTTTGGCTTCCTCTGTGTCTCTTCCCGTAAAATCCGAAACAACAAATTCGTCCGCCACAATCCTGAAGAGCTTCTGCTCCGGCAATATCACGGATTCTATGCATTCCGCTGTCTTTTGCAGAATCATGTCACCATAATCCATGCCTCGGTTCTCATTGATTTCCTTAAAGCCGTCAATACCAATTCTAAGGACAAAACCCTTTAGCCTGTTCTGTCCATTCTCACTGATTTCCTTAAAGAGTCCGGCTTCCCTGCGCAGACCGCTGATGTTATCAGCCTTTTGGCTTCTGCCGATTTCATTGATACAGCCTATCAGGAATTCAGGCTTTCCCTGCTCGTCACGAATAACCTGTCCCCGGCAGTTTATCCATACCGGCTTTCCCTCTCTGGTCAGCCAGCGGTACTCCAAATTGTGAAAGCTCCTCTCATTGCGTTGAATCTGTTCCAAATCCTCCATAAGAATCGGCAGGTCAACCGGATATGCCAACCTGCTGAGCGTTTCTAACACATGGGTAAAACGCGTTCCCGGTATGGGAAAGCGCTCCACTGCGCCCGGCGATATACAATAAGTATCATTCTGTAAATCATATATGTACAGATAATCGTCCATACATGGGTCTAAAATATCAACCAAGCTAACAAATTGCTCAATCGCAATCTTTTTCCTATTGTCCTCCATACTATATCCCTCATCTAAACCTTCAAGCTACAAATTTCTGTCACAGCTGTCTGACAACTTCTCTCTGCGCTCTCTATATTATCACATTTTTTTGAAAAACACAAGGATTTTGTGCAACATATCCCGCCATTTCAGCCCTTCTGCGGCATTTGGCGGGATATGTGATGTCTGCTAAGACATAAAAATATTAGACAGGTCGTTAAAGAAAATAAATACCATAAGAATCATAAAGAATACCAGCCCGATAAAGTGTACCATTCCTTCCTTTTCCGGCGGAATAGGTCTGCCCCTGACAATTTCTATCAGCAGAAATACCAGCCTGCCGCCGTCCAGTGCCGGAATTGGCAAAAGATTCAGTATTCCCAAATTTACCGACAGCAGCATAACAATGTTCATCATGTTCACCAGCAAATCCCAGCCCGACTCCTTGGTCTGCTCGTAGGTCTTGCCCACCACATTGACGGCAATGCCAACCGGTCCCGCCACATCCTTTCGCGACACCTGCCCCTGAAGCAGCTTCCCCAAGCTCTGATAGGTACTGATTACCCCGGCTCGCACCTCGTACCATGCATATTTCAAGCCGTCCAGTCCCTGTAGCTCAACCCATTCATTGTTGATGATTCCAAACAAATATCTTCCGTAAGCTTCATCATATTTCGGTGTCAGAACTGTACTGTAGCGCTGTCCGTTCCTCTCATAGACCACAGTGACCTCCTCACCCTTGTTGAGCTGATTGAAGGTAGAAATCTCCTGATACAAATAAACCTTACCTCCATTCAATGAGATAATACGGTCCCCGGGCATAAGTCCTGCCTCCATTGCCGCGCTGCCCTCCGTAGCCTCTGTAATCACCGGCTCCTGAATCACTATCAGATTTACCATTACCAGCGACACAACAAATGCCAGAATAAAATTAAAAAACGGTCCTGCCACTACTGTGGAGATTCTTGCCCACACGCTTGCATTGGGAAAAGCTCCCTCACTTGGAGCGCCCTCCTTCTGCTCCAGACCGTCCTCTCCCTCAAACATACACGCTCCGCCGATAGGCAGAAGCTTCAGTGAATATTTTGTATCTCCCTTTTGAAAGGAAAAAAGATTCGGACCCATACCTATGGAAAATTCCACTACATGAATGCCGTTGACCTTTGCAAGAAGAAAGTGTCCGAACTCATGTGAAACTACCACCACCCCAAAGATTAGTATAAATAATATAAGTGTAACCATGAATCCCTTAATGAACCTCTTATTCTATAGTAGTAGTTATTTATATCCCTCTCCAAGGATAACAAAAAGTCTATTGATTTCTGTAATCAGTTACTCTCTTGGTCTTTTTCTCGCTTCTGGGAAGGGTTCCTACCGGCACCACAATCACCTTGGGTGTCATGCCGATACGGGATTTGAACATCTCCTTAATCTGACCTGCCATCAAATCAAAGCTGACACGGCCTTCACCCTCCACCGTAAGCAGCATCACATCGCAGTTGTTATCGTCATCACGGGCAATGGTAACCGTGTACTCGCTGGAGGCGCCGTCCACATCACGCAGAATATCCTCCACCTGACTTGGGAACATATTCACGCCGCGAACCTTAAACATATCATCACTTCTGCCCTTAATCACATCAATGCGGGGGTGCTTCCTGCCGCAAGGGCATTCTCCCGGAATAATGCGGGAAATATCATGGGTTCGGAAGCGAAGTAACGGTGCGCCCTCTTTTACCAGCGTGGTGAGGACAATCTCGCCCTCCTCGCCGTCCGGCACCTGCTCTCCGGTCTTAGGGTCAATAATTTCCAAATATACATAATCGTCCCAATAATGGATACCCGTCTCATACTTACAGTTAATTCCGATACCCGGTCCGTAAATTTCTGTCAGACCATAAATATCGTACAGCTCAATTCCAAGCTCCTCCTTAATGCGATTGCGCATCTTGCTGCCCCAGCGCTCGGAACCGAATACACCCTTTTTCAGGGCAAGCTTATCCTTCAGACCTCTCTTTTGTATCTCCTCTGCCAAAAGCAGGGCATAGGAGGAGGTTGCCGTAAGCACCGTAGTCTGTAAATCAACCATCATCTTAAGCTGCTTTTCCGTATTGCCGGGACCCATGGGAATTGCCATGGCACCCAGCTTTTCACAGCCATTCTGAAAGCCGATGCCTGCCGTCCATAAGCCATAGCCGGGAGTAATCTGGATACGATCCTTGTTGGTAATACCGGCAGTCTCGTAACACCTTGCAAACATAATCGCCCAATCGTCCACGTCCTTAGCGGTATAGGGAATGATTACCGGCGTACCTGTTGTACCTGAGGAAGAGTGAATACGCACAATTTCCTCCTCAGGAGCCACCTGAATTCCAAGGGGATAAGCATTTCTTAAATCCTCCTTGCTGGAAAAGGGCAGTCTCTCAAAATCCTCCTGACTGCTTACCCCTGTAATATTCTGCTCTCTATAGAGCCTCCCGTAATAGCTGTCTGTGGCAATCATGCGCTTAATCTGACGATCCACCTGTTGTAACTGTATCTTACTGAGCTGCATATGTGTCTCCTATCTGCTTTCCTAAAAGAAAAGCTCTTTGATTCATCTGTCTGAATTTTTCCGGCACCTTTGTTTCAATTTCCTTAAGCACCGCCTCCGCTGTAAGCCCCGTCTGACCGCAGCCTACTGCAACGCCGAGAATCGCCACGTTAAAATATCTGGAAGAGCCAAGCTCCTTACAGATTTCTTCAGCGTCCACCACCACAAGCTTTGAACATTTCTGTTGGAGATAAGCTATCATCTCGCTGCCGTCATAGCCCGTATCCTGCAAGGACTCTGTAACAGGCTTCACAGGAACACGATTTACAATCATGGCACCGTTCTTTTTTAGAAGCATCAGATTACGCACTGCCTCCGCCGGCTCAAACGCCAGTATCACATCAGCGCTTCCCTCAGGTATCAGCGGAGAATATGCCTCCTCGCCGATGCGCACATGGCTGGTCACCGAGCCGCCTCTTTGTGCCATACCGATTGTTTCCGCGGAATGCACCGTCTCACCTAAGCTCATGGCTGCCGCTGCAATCAGCTTTGAGGCTAAAACCGTTCCCTGTCCGCCCACACCGCACAATAATATATTCTTATTCATGAGCGTCACCTCCAATGGCTTCAACCGGACAAATCCCGGCACACAGCCCGCAGCCGGTACACAAGCCCTCATCTATGGTCACTCTGCCATCACGCATAATGATTGCAGGGCAGCCTATTTCCCGAATGCATTTTTTGCAGCTGATGCATTTGTCCGATATCTGCATTTTACCAGAAGGCTTGGTTACTGCAATACAGGGCGACTTAAAAATAATTGCCTTTACTCCGGGCAGCTCCATACACGTCTGCACCGCCTGTACTGCCTTTTCCAAATCCAAAGGATTCACGGTGATGATTGTCTGTACACCTATGCCCTCCAAAACCTTGACGATATTTATTTTTTCCACCATATGCCCCATCATATTCCTGCCGGTTCCCGGATGAGGCTGATGACCTGTCATTGCCGTGGTAGAATTATCCAATACACAAAGAATCATATTGGCCTCATTGTAAATGGCATTTACCACGCCCGTGAGCCCTGATGCAAAGAAGGTGGAATCTCCTACAAAGGCAAAGCTTGCGGCCTCCTTATCAGTCCAGTGTAAGCCCTGGGCCATAGTAATGCCCGCACCCATACAAAGACAGGTATCCACCATGTCAAGGGGCATGGCATTACCCAATGTATAACAACCGATATCCCCGCAGAAATACGCCCTCCTTCCGGCACATGCCTTTTTCACCGCATAAAAGGAAGCACGGTGAGGGCAGCCTGCGCAAAGCACAGGCGGGCGCACGGGAAGCTTCGGTCTATCCTCTAAAGCAGCAGTCTCCTTCTGTTTTGTCTCTCCTAAAAATTCCTGTATCAGTGCGGCTACACCGTCAACTGTATTCTCTCCCGCCAGCTTGCCGTTTCCGGTCATTTTACCCAAAATGGTTACCCCCAAGTGATGTACTCCCGCAAGGCGCTGCAGCTCACTCTCCAAAAAGGGGCTTAGCTCCTCCACACAGAGAACCTCCTCAACCCCCTGCAGACATTTCAGGGCAAAGTCTTCCGGGAAGGGGTAGGGTGTTGCAATCCGGCAGACCTTAACATCCTCTCTATTCTTGGTATATTCCCGTACATAAGCATAGCTGATGCCCGATGTGAAAATTGCCTTTTTCCCCTGTCCTGTTACCGTATTGCCGGAATAAGAAGAGAAATCCACTCCTATGACAGGGTTGCGCTTTTCTATCATTTCGTGGTTCATAAGCGCAAGTCTGGGGAAAATCACCCATCTTCCGGAATCCTTTACAAAGCCCTCATATTCCTTGGGCTTGGGCTTCTCCTCCATCGTGATTGACGCATAAGCATGGCAAATACGCGTGGTAGGACGGAACAACACAGGGGTACTATATTTTTCCGAATAGTCAAAAGCGTCCTGAATCATGCAGTACGCCTCCTCGGGGGAGGCCGGGTCAAACACAGGCAATCTGCTGTAATAAGCGAAAATACGGGTGTCCTGCTCCGTCTGAGAGGAAATAGGACCGGGGTCGTCCGCTACCACAACCACCATGCCTCCCTTAACCCCCACATAAGCTAAGGACATCAAGGGGTCTGACGCCACATTTAAACCCACCTGCTTCATAGTCACCAGTGTGCGGGCTCCCGCGTAGGCTGCCCCTGCGGCAACCTCCAACGCTGCCTTCTCATTTACCGACCACTCTAAATGAAAACACTTATTATCGCCGTCTCCGTCTCCGTAGTGCAGTTTCTCAATGGCGTATTTTTCCAAGGTCTCAATAATCTCAGAGGAGGGTGTACCCGGATAGCCCGCAGCAACATTCACCCCTGCCGCCAACGCTCCCAGCGCAATGGCAGCATTACCCATTACATATTCCTTTCCCATTTGTCTCTTCCTCTCTCTATATAGTCATAGACAGATTTTTCCGTCTCCAAAATCTCCTCTACTGTTGGATTTGTAATTGTGGTATGCTGTACCATAGCCTCCGCTATCAGCTCCGTAATCTGCAAATAGGAAATCCTTCTGTCCAAAAACAGCCCTACCGCTTTCTCATTGGCAGCATTGTATACCGTAGGCATGCTGCCCCCCGCCCGCGCCGCCTCATAGGCAAGCTTAAGGCCCGTAAAGGTGTCTAAATCAGGCTTCTCAAAGGTAATCTGACCCAATTCAAAGAAATCCACCCTCTTGCCCGCCATAGGGCGTCTGTCCGGATAAAACAGTGCATATTGAATAGGCAGCTTCATATCAGGTGTGCCCAGCTGAGCGATAATGGCACCGTCCTCATACTCAACCATGGAATGAATAATGCTTTGTGGGTGAACCACCACCTGTATTCTGTCTAAATCCATGTCAAAGAGCCATTTTGCCTCCATAACCTCCAGCCCTTTATTCACCATAGTGGAGGAGTCAATGGTAATCTTACGCCCCATTGCCCAGTTGGGATGCTTTAGCGCATCTTCAACCGTAACCCTTGCAAGCTCCTGCCGTGTCTTGCCGCGGAAGGGACCTCCTGACGCCGTTATCAAAAGCTTAGAAACTCTCTTTTTCGGTTCTCCGTTCATGGACTGAAAAATAGCGCTGTGCTCACTGTCCACCGGCAAAATGGAAACGCCGCATTTTTGTGCCAACGGCATAATAATATGTCCCGCTGTCACCAGCGTCTCCTTGTTGGCAAGGGCAATATCCTTTCCTGCCTCAATGGCAGCTATGGTAGGTCTGATACCAATCATTCCCACAATGGCAGTCACCAACACCTGCGCCTGCGGCAGAACGGCAATCTCCAAAAGTCCCTCCATGCCCGCAACTATCCTTACCTCTGTATCTGCCACACGGGTTCTAAGCTCTGATGCCGCCTCCTCACTCCACATAGCGGCTATCAGGGGCTTAAACTCTCTGATTTGTTGTTCTATTTTGTCTACACTGCTCCCAGCCGCCAGCGCAACCACCTGTAAATCGGGATTGCTCCTTACAATCTCCAAGGTCTGTGTTCCGATAGAGCCTGTAGAGCCAAGTATTGCTATCTTTTTCATAACATGCGTTACCGTCCTTTTTCACTCAAAACCCTAACAGTAATATAGTCAAAAAATAGATTATGGGCGCTGTTACCGTCATGCTGTCAAACCTATCCATGATACCACCATGTCCCGGAATTATTTTTCCATAATCCTTAATATTATGATTGCGCTTGATGGCAGATGCCGCCAAATCGCCCACCATACTCATAACCGCCCCCACGCCGCAGATAAAAGCTATAATCCACGCCACCTGTCTGTCAGGGAACATTTTTTCCACAAAAAAATGTCCGTAAAGTAAACCTATCAATACAGCACCCGCTACGCCGCCGATGCAGCCCTCCAGAGATTTGTGGGGACTTAAGACAGGAAAAATTTTCCTCTTACCGATAAGCTTACCTACCACATATGCGCAGGTGTCGCAGCCCCACGCACTAATCAATATCATCCATACCATATAAATTCCAAGTGAACATTCTCTTGTCAGATACACAAAGGAAAGCATAACCGGTGCATACATAAAGGAAAAAAAGCCTGCCATAACCTGACCTGCCTGAAACTTAGGAAATGCTATTACATAGGCAAACATCATCGCCATGAAAACTCCGGTAATGCACATAAGCAGCAGTACCTCCTCATCGGAGAACAAAACTGCCGCATAATAAGCACAAACCCCCACCAAGCCCAATATTTCCAAAGCATTCAGCTTTTTATCGTCAGTAGCACACAAAAGCGCCTTGCTAAGCTCTCTGTATGCCACCAGTGAAATCAGCAGTAGTACAGTCCAAAGAGGAAGCCCGCCCAGACTCATTGTAAGCAATGCGATAATCACTAACACTATTCCACTTGCCAATCTGGTCCAAAACATAAGGTTATTCCTCCTTTAACCCACCGTATCTTCTGTCTCTATGATTATATGCCTCCACAGCCTTTACCAATTCTTCTTTTGTAAAATCGGGCCATGGAACCGGCGTAAAATAAAACTCCGTATATGCCAGCTGCCATAACAGGAAATTGGAAATGCGCTGTTCATTACAGGTGCGAATCAGCAAATCAGGCTCCGGTATTCCTGCGGTGTCCAGATAATTACTGATGCACTCCTCCGTGATAAACTCCCTTGCCAGCTCTCCTGCCGCCACCTTATCGGCTATTTTCCTTACCGCTCTCACGATTTCATCTCTGCCGCCGTAATTAATGGCAATTTGAAAATGCAGTCCGTCATTATTCTTAGTGGCTTCCTCCAGCTCCTCAATCCGTGTGCGGATATCCTCGTCCAGTCTGGACTTCTCACCCAATACTCTCACGCACATACGGTTCTTTTCTGCTGTTTTCAGACAGTTTTTCATGTAATTGCGCAAAAGCTTCATCAGGGCGTCCACCTCATCCTGAGGACGATTCCAATTCTCTGTGGAAAAGGCATAAACCGTCAGGTACTGAATACCCATTTTATAAGCTTCCTCACAGATAACCTCCACTGTCTTGGCTCCCTGCACATGTCCATAGTTGCGAGGCATTCCCTTTGCCTTCGCCCATCTGCCGTTACCGTCTAAAATAATTGCCACATGATTTGGCACCTTTAACTCTTCACTCATACAAGCACCATGTCCTTACTCTGATAATATATACGCTTATCTTTGACAGATTACATCAAGGGGCGGATAGCACTCGCATTTCCGCCCCGCAGTTCGTATTTACATTTTCATTTTATCCACAGCCGCAGCACACATTCGGGAAATCACAGGCTTCCCGCCGTCCATTGCATGAGTGGACTATACCGTCATTATTTCCTTAGACTTTGACTCTATCAAAGCATCAATATCCTTAATATATTTGTCTGTCAGCTTCTGAAGCTGTTCCTCCAGCTGCTTGATTTCATCCTCTGAAACCTCAGTCTTAGCCAGCTTCTTAAAGGCATCATTGCCGTCTCTTCTGATATTGCGGATTGCTACCTTACCGTCCTCGCCCTTCTTCTTAACCTCTTTTACCAAATCCTTTCTGCGCTCCTCCGTAAGCTCAGGGAACACCAGACGAATTACGTTACCGTCATTAGAAGGATTGATTCCGATATCAGAGGACATAATCGCCTTCTCAATTTCTTTGATTAAGGATTTCTCCCATGGAGCAATCTGAATAATGCGCGCCTCCGGAACGGTAACATTGCCCACCTGCTGTATGGGAGTAGGAGTTCCGTAATAGTCAACTCTCAGCTTATCCAAAACATGGGGATTGGCACGGCCTGCACGAATAGCAGCATAATCCGCCTCCAAGAAGTCCAATGCCTTTTTCATTTTATCATCATATTGTTGCAATCTTGCGTCCATTTTTCCTCCCTTGTGCCTTCATGGCACCTACTGATTATTATTGTTAAATGATGTTTTAATTTTGTGTTAAACAGTCACCTTGGTACCGCTAAACTTACCCTTTAAAGTATTGACTATGCTGTTCTCCTCGCTTAAGCCAAATACCCACATCGGCATTTTATTATCCCTTGCCAAAATGGAAGCAGTCATATCCACCACCTGAAGATTCTTGGCGATAACCTCGTCAATAGTCACCTCATCATATTTCTTGGCAGCCGGATTCTTGCCGGGGTCATCATCATACACACCGTCAATAGACTTTGCTAATAAAATCACATCTGCATCCACCTCTATAGCGCGCAGTACCACGCCGGTATCCGTTGAAAAATAGGGATGCCCCGTGCCGCCTGCAAAGAATACTACCATTCCCTTTTCAAAGTATTTGTTAGCTCTGTCCTTAGAAAAAAGCTTTGTAAAGGAGCCGCATTCAAAGGGTGTAAGAATATTAGTCATCATTCCCACACTGCGAAAAATCTCAGATACATAAATACAATTCATAACAGTTGCCAGCATACCAATCTGGTCTGCCTTGGTGCGGTCAATATTTTCACTGGAGCGGCCTCTCCAGAAATTACCGCCGCCAATCACAATGCCCACCTGAATGCCGTCATCAACCAATTCCTTTACCTGCACGGCAACCTTTCGCACGGTTTCCTCGTCAAACCCGGTCTTCTTGTCACCTGCGAGAGCCTCCCCGCTCAATTTCAATAAGATTCTGCGCATATCATTCTCCATTCCTGTTGTTCTATTTCTGTTTTGCCTTTTTCACATCAGGCTTATAGTCATCAAAAAAGCTTGTAGGACTTACATCTGCATAGCACTGTGAACACATACCCTCAATAACAGCACCATTATTAATCTGTACAGATTTGGATTTGATGTTGCCCATTACAATGGCGGAAGCGTCCAAAATAACCGGACCTCTCACATCAATATCACCCTTCACCGCTCCTGCAATAGCTGCGCTGGTAGCCGAAATATTACCTATAATAACGGAGCTTGCCCCAATCTTAACTGCGCCCTCGCTCACAACCTCTCCATTAATCTTAGCTCCCTCCGCATAAATCTCAGATGCTTTGGAATTACCGTTAATATGACCCGTAATATTCAGCTTGCCCAATGCTGTTACATTTCCGTTTACGCAGCCGATAATATCCACTGAGCCTTCTGTTTCCATATCACCTGTTATTGTCATTCCCTCTGTGATTACAGCTGTTTCGTCAGACACTGTTCTACTTACATAGCTATCCATTTTTCTCTCTGCTCCTTTGCTCTCTTCTGCTCTGTTTTCTTCCTCAACCGATTCTGTCGGCATCACATTCTCCAGCATACTCTCAATATCCACGTCGTTCATATCCTGCCCTGCAGCAAGCGCTTCCTCCGCTGCAGCCTCAGGCTCATTTTCCGCCGCTTCCTTTTTATCCTCCTGCTCCAAAGAAGCTTCTGCAACAAAAGCCTCCGCCAAATCAATTTCCGCAGGCTCTTCCCCCTGCTGTTCCTCTTCAGGGAGTTCAATCGTATCAATGTTTTGCAGCATCTCAGCCAAAGACAGCTCCTTTTCCTCTGTGCTCTCTGTGCTCTCTGTGCTCTCTGCGTTCTCTGTGTTCTCTGCCTTCTCCTCCTTTACATCTACCGCACCCTGTTCCTCGTCAACCATAAGCTCGCTGACTGCCTGCGACAAATCCTCTTTTAAATCCGAGAAAAAACCCATGACAAAATGTACCTCCGTTCATTTATTGTTTTACTTGTTACTCTTTACTTTTCTTTATGTGCTGAACCGGCTCAGTATCCTCCGTAATCGGCAGAATTACAGTATCCTCCAATGCCAAAATGTTCTCTATAATAATCGGCAGCGCTTCCACCGTTGTGTGCTTGCCCGCTGAATCATGCATGAGAATCACCGAAGCTTCCTTTGTAACAATATCCCCGGTACAATTCTCTACCAACGTATCTACGTCCAAAAGTGTACTTCCCGCATCACCGGAGGATATATTCCAATCAAAAAACACAATCCCCTGTGTATCCAGATAATCTGCGAATTCATGCATATCGATACTGCTCACCGTATTGGAGCTTCCGCCCGGAAATCGATATACCCTGCTGTCCACTCCCGTCACCTCATACAAATAATCCTTGAGCCTCCAAAAATCCTCTGCGAAGTCATCTACAGAATGATAGATGTCCTTATATTTATGACTATAGGAGTGCATACCCAAAGTATGACCCTCTTCAACAATTCGGCGCAAGGCTTCCTTGTCAGCCTCCGTTTCCTTGCCCACCACAAAAAAGGTTGCCTTCACATCATATCTGTCCAAAATATCCAAAATATCATTAGTATATATGCTTGGTCCATCATCAAAGGTCAAATATACCTTATGCTTATATTCCTCCGTGTATTGTTCAGTAACACCTGTTATTCTGTCTGTAGCATTCTCTATATTACCCGTCGCCGCCTGAGTAGCAGAGGCCTCCGTGGAATTTGCCACCCCGCTTCCCTCCACCATCATGTCTCCCTGCAATTCTTTTGTTTCTTCCTCCTGTCTTGCAAGGTCTTCAGCCAAACGGTCTAACTGCAGAGTCAGCATATCTATTCTTCTATTCAGGGTATTCACCCTGAAAAATAAAACCATACACAATATACATGGTGTTATTATGGATAGCACCAACAGCAGAATAATCAATTTTTTCAGAGCTTGTACACGCCTTCGTCTATAGGCATGAGTCTGCTGATTTTCTTCTGACATATCCTCTCACATTCTATCAACATACTTTAAAACCACACTTCTGTAACAGTATAGCATATTCCACTTTTTTGGGAAAGACAAAAAATATAAATATTTAGAAATATTTGCCGGAAGGAGTCTTCGATTCAAAAAAAACAGCTGCCCCCCTGTCAGCTGTTTTTGTCAGATTACACTTCCCTATTCTGCTTTACGTCGATTTACCAAATCAAATGGGCAATACCCTTTTCTCACTATAACACCCCTTGATATGCCTGTGGAAAAACATATCCGGTCCTTCCTCGCTTTTAAAACGATACCATGTCTCCTCAGGCACATCCATATACTGCCATACCTGCCCGTTCTGAGCAAACTCGACCTCTAACAGTGCACATTGCGCATCATATCCGGCTGCAGAAATTACAACACCGCCGAATCTGCATCGATGTATAGAAAGCTCCTCCCTCTTTTGTTTATCATCTCTGGTGCTGTCACTAAAACACATAGCTTGCCGACTCGTTTGAAACCTCGGAATAACCGTCCACATTCCCGTAATGTACACATGTTGCCTTATATGTTGTCCCTCTTTCGGCATTGGTGCAACGAATCTTTACACCCATCCTTACACAATCTTGTGCCTCTCCTCCGTCTGATGTGGCAACCTCTTTCCAACCGTACCACACCTTCTTATAAATCTTAATATCCTTAACCCCTAACACAGATGCCCTTTCTGTCGCTCCTGTAGTAGCCTCTATTACCAAATTGCCATTTTCCTCGCCAATAACTATTGTATTGCCCTGAAGCATGGTTCTTGTTCTGGGTGGCTCCGTTGCAAGCACGATGACCTCAGCAGTAAGCACCTCAACAGCCGCATCCTGACCGGCATCTGCCGCACTTACCTCCAGCACAGGAGTACTCACAAGAAATATGATTGCCAACATAAGGCTGACCATACAGCGCAGCTTTTCTATTCTCCTTTTTGTCATTTCTGTCTCCTTTCTCTTATATTGGAAGGTTGCGTCTGCCTCCTTTCTCTTCGTTAAATTTACTTCCTTTAACCCCTCCACTTATATATGACAAAAAAGAGCCTGTTTATTACAAAAAAATTTTATTTTTTCAAACTTTTTTCATTTTGCCTGCTTTAATCACTAATATACTCATAATATTGTGCGGCAATCTCCAAGAGCTTCCCGGAATCATCTTTATTGGACAGAGAATATCTCATATTATCCACATAAAACACCACCAAATAGTCAGTTCTGCCTGCAGTATCGGGCTTGGAAAACAGCTCATATTCCATTCCTCCCTGCTCCACACTGTACTCATAATCATAGGTGTCGTATGCCTGCCGAATACAAAGCATCTTATTGGGATAAATGGTAACACCTATTTGCATCTTCTCCTGCGTCTCCTGATTTACCAAAAAGCTGGTAACAAAGTCCCCTGTTTCAGACACAAACACGTCCACTCCCTGCAGCTGATAAACCCTTAAGCCCTCCACCGCTGCTGTGTCTGCTACATAAGCCATATACTCCTCAGGAACCTCATTTGGCTTATAATACTGACCGGAAATCTGCCCCTCCTTCTCTGTCTCCATACTTTCAGGCGAGGTTATGATTGTAGCGCCGCTCTTGTCTCTGCTCAGGAAATAAAAGAAGCCCTGCTTCTTCCCCGCTATGCTCCCGAAGCTTCCGCCCACAAAAACAAGAAAGACTACTGCTGCCGCCGCTGCCGTCATATACCACCTGCGGGCAGTCTTTGTCTTTCCTCCCTTTTTCCTGTTTGCACCATGTTCCGGCAATGTCTCGTTTCCCTCGGTGCATCTGCCTTCCTCTGCCATGCGCTTATTCCAGAACTCCCAAAATCGGGCTAGTGACTCCTCATTTTCCCTGCTGTCTGCTTTTTCATCGCCCTCAAGCACCGCCAGCAGCTGTACCCATGCTTCTACCTCTGCCTCGTCAAAATTCTCCTCCGGAGTCTCCAAGGTGTATCCGGCAAGCCGTCTTTTAATATCCTCTATTAATTGCTGATTGTCTTTTTCCATAATCATTCCCCTACTTTCCTATCCATTTTATTAACACACAATTGACTGTCAGGCACAATAAAAGCACCAAATTCATCATATGGCTCAGCTTTTCCTTCAGTCGATGAAGCCTTACGCGCATATTGTTTTCCGTTACCCCCTCCATATCCGCCAATTCCTTCACTGAATATCCTCTTAAATAATATTTCAGAAAATATTCGCGTTCAACCTCATCAAAAGCCTCCTCCATAACTGCATCTAATTCCTTCATTTCATAGCCTATATCATTTTTAACCGCCTGCAGGCTCGCCTCCTCTAAAAGCACCAGCTCCCCCTCATGCATTTTCCTGCTCATTTCTCTCATCTTAAAATACGCTGCCTTGATAAGCCAGCCCTTTTGATTTGGGTGGTCATGAAACTCTTCAAACTGGCGCAGAGCCTCACAAAACGTCTCCTGCACAATGTCCTCTGCCAAGCTCCTGTCCTTGACAACGGCGTTCACATACCTAAGCAAAAACAGTCGATATTCCTGATATAGCCTTGAAAACTCTTTTTCCTCGGCAGGTGTTAAATTTCCCTGTACTCTATGTGCTTTCTTTCTACCCATTTTGACGTTCCTTAAATTAAACTTCACATTTTTTATAATCTTATTATCAACGATATCACAACTTACCACCTTTTTCCAATTTTATATAGTATATTTTATTAAAGATATATTTTCAACACCTTTTTACAACGCTTTTTCAACAAGATTTTACAATGTCTGAAATTAAGTGCTCTCTGCTTCATTTTAAAAGCCGTTCCCTTCAATAAAGGGAACGGCTTTCGGGCTTAAACATACTGCACCACCATGGAGCCAAAGGACACCTCACCATTGATATACAGGGTATTCTCCCCCGTAGGATTACAACGCCCCTTCTCCTCACCGGAGCCAAAGGCAGTTTCCACATTCATCACCACACGCCATGTAGACGGTACATAATATATGGTGGAGCCAAAGGAGGTCTCCGCATACGCCGTTGCCACGCCGTTTTTCAGTGCTTCGTTATCAAAATATATCTTCATGGAGCCAAAGGAGCATTCCGTATGCAGACTGCTTAAGGTGCTGCTGTTCACATATTTTACTGCTTCGTTAAAGGACACCTCACAATGCAGCTCCTCGCCCTCCATTCCCTCACGCACATGCTCCTCCTTACAGCCAAATTCCGGATATATGTGCTTTTTCCTCTTTACATGGGGGAAAAGTATGCTGAGCCCTGCCGTTGCCAATACTGCAGCCACCATTACAGGCCACGGTGAAATTTCCGGAAGCCCCAGCCATTCATCATTTATAATCACAAAAATTGCTATGGGAAATAATATCCCACCAAAGCTTCTTTTATAGATTCCCTCTATCAGCCAGCCAATCAGAACTACGGATAAAAATATATTCCAAAATCCAAACTCCTTCATGTAGCCCATAGCTCCCGCAATAAGTGCCACAGCTCCCAAAATAAACAAAATACCCCAATACCATTTTCTCTCTTTTTTCATTTTCTTTATCCTTTCCTAAAAATTAATTTGTATTGTCTTCTTACTGTTGCTTTCCGATTCTCTCTGCTCGCTTCTGCCCTCCCAGCCTTCGTGCGCTCAGTTCCTCCACCAATGCCCTGTAGTAGCCTCTGGAGACAAGAACTGTTTTGTTGCTTCCCATAAACTCCACAACACTGGAGGCTGTCAGATTGCGGGTAATGGAATAAATATAGTCCAAATTAACTATTGTAGACTTGGATATCCGCATAAATCTGTGAGGAAGCAGTTCCTCCAATTCATAGAGCTTATAGCCGGCTTCATAATGCATTTTGCTTGTATGGGCAAACACTCTCCTTCCCTCTGTCTCAAAAAAGTAGATGTCCTTTATCTCTACATAATATTCTGTCTCACCCCGATAGAGTGGAAGACATTGCCCTGTGCCTTTCTGCTCCTGTATGTAATTTTGCAGAGTAACAATAGAATCATTTAATTCTCTACAGCGTATTGTGACCTCCGTCTCCTCCATTCCGGCATCAATTTCTATTTTTACCTTCATGCCGTTCCTCCTCAATTATCATAATAAATCGTACTGGCTGTCATTTATCAAGCTTGATAATTTAAGTATAGTGAATTTTTACCCGCTGTAAATAGCTTTTGCGCAAGTGGTAAGTTTTCATGGGTAAGCAGTTTATTTCGCTTATTCAATAGTCATTTTATTATAGAGTACTCCATCCACTCATAAAGCAGTCTGGTGCCCTCCGAAATCTCCGGTGGCAAAAGTGCTCTCGCCACCAGCTTCAACTCCTCAGTATCAATGTCTGTTCTCTTTAAATTGGCATAATCACCGTCAATACTCACAACAACATATTCAAATCGATTCATAATATCTTTTCCTTTCAAAAAAACCGCATCCAAGGTTTTATCCTCAGATGCGGTTCTATTATGGCTTTTTGAAATTACATCATACCGCCCATTCCGCCTCCTGCGGGCATTGCAGGGGTATCTTCTTTAATGTTTGCCACAACGCTCTCTGTGGTAAGCAGTGTACTTGCTACACTGGTAGCATTCTGAAGTGCGCTTCTGGTAACCTTTGCAGGGTCAAGAATACCTGCCTCCACCATATTCACATACTCCTCCTTCAAAGCATCAAAGCCTACACCAACCTCAGATTCGCGAACCTTATTGATGATAACGCTTCCCTCCAAGCCTGCATTTGCTGCAATGTGGAACAGAGGAGCCTCCAATGCCTTCAGGACAATACTTGCACCGGTCTTCTCATCTCCCTCAAGAGAGTCAGCCAGCTTTGCAACCTCCTTGGAAGCATGGATATATGCAGAACCACCGCCACAGATAATACCTTCCTCGACAGCTGCTCTGGTTGCTGCCAAAGCGTCCTCCAGACGAAGCTTTGCCTCCTTCATCTCTGTCTCGGTAGCAGCACCTACGCGGATAACGGCAACACCGCCTGCCAGCTTAGCCAGTCTCTCCTGCAGCTTCTCTCTATCAAAGTCAGAGGTGGTCTCCTCAATCTGTGCCTTAATTTGTGCAATTCTGCTCTGAATAGCAGTCTTGTCACCTTCACCGTCAACAATAACGGTATTCTCCTTCTGTACCTTAACGGATTTTGCACGACCCAGCATATCCATTGTGGTATCCTTAAGCTCATAACCAAGCTCAGAGCTGATTACCTGACCACCGGTAAGAATTGCGATGTCCTCAAGCATAGCCTTTCTTCTGTCGCCGTAGCCGGGTGCCTTAACAGCAACTACATTGAAGGTTCCACGCAGCTTATTTACAATCAGGGTTGTGAGAGCTTCACCCTCAACGTCCTCAGCAATAATTAACAGCTTAGCGCCGGACTGTACAATCTGCTCAAGCAGAGGAAGAATCTCCTGAATGTTGGAAATCTTCTTATCTGTAATAAGGATATAAGGATTGTCAAGAGTTGCCTCCATCTTATCCATATCGGTTGCCATATAAGCAGAGATATAACCTCTGTCAAACTGCATACCTTCTACCAAATCAAGCTCTGTCTGCATGGTCTTGGACTCTTCGATGGTGATAACACCGTCTCCGCTCACCTTTTCCATAGCATCTGCAACCAACTGACCAACCTCATCATCACCTGCGGAAATAGCTGCTACTCTTGCGATATGATTCTTGCCGTTTACCTTCTGGCTCATCTTGGCAATCGCCTCTACTGCACAGTCGGTAGCCTTCTTCATACCCTTTCTCAAAATAATGGGATTAGCGCCTGCTGCCAAATTCTTCATGCCGGCATTAACCATTGCCTGTGCCAAAACAGTTGCGGTTGTAGTACCATCACCTGCCACATCATTGGTCTTGGTAGCAACCTCCTTAACCAGCTGCGCACCCATATTCTCAAATGCGTCCTCCAGCTCGATTTCCTTTGCAATGGTAACACCATCATTAGTGATAAGGGGTGCGCCAAAGGATTTATCCAAAACTACATTTCTTCCCTTAGGTCCTAAGGTTACTCTCACGGTATCTGCCAGCTGATTAACACCTGACTCTAATGCTGCACGAGCCTCTGCTCCATATTTAATTTCCTTTGCCATAGTAATATGCCTCCTAAATGATTTTTAAATTCTGCTTTACTCAATGATAGCTAAAATGTCATTCTGCTTTACGATGATGTACTCGTCCTCGTCCACCTTCACTTCAGTTCCCGAATACTTGGAGTAGATAACCTTGTCTCCAACCTTAACCTCCATCTTGACTTCCTTACCGTCAACCACACCGCCGGGGCCTACTGCAATAACCTCTGCCTGCTGGGGCTTTTCCTTATTCTGTCCGGGTAAAACAATACCGGATTTTGTTGTCTCTTCTGCAACTAACTGCTTTAATACCACTCTGTCTCCTAAAGGTACTAATTTCATAGTTCTGCCTCCTTATATTATGCTATTATTTTCTTTTGTTAGCACTCAATCTACTTGAGTGCTAATCACTAAAACATATATTAGTTTTATATGTAGGTCTTTGCAAACGTATGCAGAATTATTTAAAACGTATTTTTTCATGTTTTCTTCCATTTTTTAACTTTTTCTCTTGTTTTCTCACTTTGACCCTGTGCGTTCGATTTTATATTTACTTTATAATTAGCTCCAAATTACGGGAAAACAGCATATAAAAAAGCCCCTTCATTGCGGAAGGGGCTTCTATATTAGCACTTAATTTCCAAATATCCCAGCAGCTTGCTCATATCATACTCCTCAAGCACGCCCAAATTGGAATCGTAATACTTACCGTCATAGTGAATCAGATAGTGACAGAACCGCCCCATCTTCTCCATCATAATGCAGCACTTAGGCAGCACCGCATCTCTGCCCTCAGTGTACACAAGAACGTCACTGTGGTCAATACCATAATAATTCAAGGCTGAAATCATACGTCCCATGGTTGCCTGCCACTCCCTGCAGTCCATCACGCTTATCACCTCAGCAATGGTATTGCCTGCCAGCATGGCAACGCATGCCTGACCGCAAAGTCCGTCCTCCGGCTGAATGATAACCTGCATACTGTCTATCCTTCGGATAGGCTTTTCAAAGGTGTACGGACTGTTCTGATCCATGCGAATCAAAGAACCATTGATATGCAGCAAAATCTTGTGAGTTACACCCACCTCCACATTAACAGCTTCCTCGTCCTCGATGTGAATCTCATAATTGCCCTTATCCTTGGGAAGAAGCTCACATTTGATAATTTTGTTATCCAGTACAATCTCTCCCTGAATCACATCTCTGAGCTTACATACCTCCCACACATTAAAGGGAATCTGAATCATATATCCCTTTTCCTTCTTCTCCAGCTTAGATTCAAAAAAATACCTCATACATACCTCTCATTCATTGTGCCTTTGTCAAGCACTGTTTGTAACCGCTTACAATGTCTTTCATCATTGTATCAAATTATAATGCCCTTGCAAACAGTTTTAACACAGGTACTGAAAAAAAAACATTGTGTCAAAAAAATATCAGACCTAAATCCCCTTCTTTGCCTGTGAGGGTGTAATTCCGTAGTGCTTTTTAAACAGCTTGCTGAAATGATAGGCATCATCATACCCCACCATGGCAGCTATCTCCTGAATGCTTCCGCCATATCCCTTCTCCAAAAGCTCCTTTGCCTTCTCCAGACGAATATTAATCAAATGCCGTATGGGCGTATCCCCTGTCTCACTCTTAAATATTTTGGAAATATAGAAGGGACTTAAATACATATTCTCAGCAATCTGGTCCAAGGAAACCTTCTCATTATAATGGTCCTCCAGATAATTCACCAGCTGCTCCACCACATATTTCTTATTCATGGATTCGAAGGCATAACCACCGGCAGAAACCACCGGCTCACACTGTTCTCTGATAATAAGAAGAAGCATCTGCATCAGGTATGCCTTGAGCATAAAGTATCTGCCCTCTCTGCACACTGCCTTCTCCGCCTCCATGGCAGAGCAGATTTTGAACAGCTTCTGACGCAGCTCACCGGTTGTGTGTATCATATATGCTCCGTCAGGAATCGGCAGGAAATTTGCCGGAAAGCCCGGCAGCTGAATATCGGAAAAGCCCACAAAAAATTCGGTAGTCGGCACCTCTGCCTCCTTCACATACAATGCCTGATGCTTAACTCCCGGATTGAGAATAATCAAATCTCCCTCATGTATGTCATAAATATCATCTTCAATATGGTATTTACCCACACCGGACAGCACAAAAGCAACCTCCAAAAAATCATGACTGTGATAGCTGGCCTCATCTTCATGTCTGGTTCCCTTCCATGTAAAAAGGAAGGTAGGATTCAAATCTTCTACTGTAATTCTCTTTTGTCCACTCATTATCCCTACTCCCGTCTATCTACCTGTCAGCCCGTCAAACGGTTGTCTTATCTATATCTATTTTAACTGTTACCGCCAAAATTGTAAAATGCTTTTTGGAGATGGGAAGTCTATTTTTTCGGCTTCATCAGCTTCCAAGCTGTCAAAGCAAACATTGTCACTGTAGTGCATACCGCCAATGTATCCGACACCGGCTCTGCTAAAAAGACAGCAAACACCTTATCCTCAAAAAACATGGGCAGAATATAAATAAGCGGAATCAACAGAATAATTTTCCGCAAAACTGCCAGAAACAGGGAATGCACCGCCTTCCCCAATGCCACAAAGGTCTGCTGGCAGGCAATCTGCGCTCCGAAAATACCTGCTGCCGCCATGTAAATGCGCATGACACCTGCAGTATATTGTATCATCGCTTCATCAGTAGAAAAAACACGCGCCACCATCTGCGGGAAAAGCATGGATATCGCCCACAAAAGCATGGAGTAGCACAGACAGCTGGTAAGAGTCAGCTGAAACGCCTTGCGCACTCTGGAAAGATTTCCTGCGCCGTAATTAAAGCTGACTATAGGCTGCATACCCTGAGAAAGCCCTTGTAGGGGCATCATGGATATCTGCATCACACTTGCCAAAATGGTCATGGCACCCACCGCAATATCTCCACCGTACTTTTGCAGAGAGGTATTAAAGCAGACCGATAAAATGCTCTCCGTAGACTGCATAATAAAAGGAGAAATTCCCAACGCCAGCACCGGCAGCATAACCTTCGGTGAAAAATGTAAATTGCAGCGGCGAACACGCAGTATGGTCTTTTCACTGCACAAAAAGCGCAGCACCCACATTGCCGAAACTGCCTGCGACAGAATAGTCGCTAATGCCGCCCCCCGCACTCCCATAGAAAAGCCATAGATAAATATGGGGTCCAGTATCAGATTTAATCCGGCACCTATCATTACCGTCTTCATTCCCACCGAGGCAAAGCCCTGTGAAGTAATAAAGGCATTTAAGCCTGTGGTAATCTGTACAAACAGAGTACCCAGCACATAAATACGCATATAGGGATATGCATAGGCAATGGTATCCTCGCTTGCCCCAAACGCATACAGAATGGGCTTGGCAAACACAAAGAAAATAAATGTCAGAGCTGCCGCCAAAACAAACAGCGTGAAGATACAGTTACCGAGAATCTCTTCCGCCCTCTCCTTATCGCCCTTTCCCATGGCAATAGAAGCTCTGGGAGCGCCTCCAAATCCAATCAGCGCCGCAAAAGCGGAAATCAGCGTAATCACCGGCAGGGTAATGCCTAACCCTGTCAGTGCTAAGGAACCCACCTCAGGAATATGTCCGATATAAATACGGTCTACCATATTGTAGAGCAGATTCACAATCTGAGCGGCAATGGCAGGCAGCGCCAAGGATAATAACAGCCTTCCCACCGGCATTACCGCCAATTTATTAGGCTCCTGCGCCTGTGTTGTTTGATTTTCTAAATTTTGTTCTTCCATAATAGTCTCCATTCCGAAAATATCAGTCTGAGCATAAGATTTTCTCTAAAATGCAGGAATGCGCCGGACCTGCCGCCCGGCGCAATGTATTTTACTAAATTCCAAGAATTGCCCTTGCCACCTGAAAGTATACCAAAAGAGACAAGGCATCTACAATGGTTGTAATAAACGGACTTGCCATAACGGCAGGGTCAAAGCCGATTCTTTTGGCTCCAATGGGCAAAAGGCAGCCTACCAGCATTGCCATAAGCACAGCCGCCATCAGCGTCAGGCACACCACCAACGCAATCCACAGACCTGTTCTGTCAAATACCATCAGCTTTGCAAAATTGGCCAATGCCAAAACAGCACCGCATAAAACTGCCACTCTGATTTCCTTCCACACCACTCTGGGTACATCCCGGTAGGCGATTTCTCCCAGAGAAAGCCCTCGGATAACCGTCACGCTTGCCTGTCCTCCCGCATTCCCACCTGTATCCATGAGCATGGGAATAAACGCAACCAATGCCGTACATACGCTGAGCGATGCCTCAAAGGAATTGAGAATGGCACCGGTAAAGGTGGCAGAGACCATCAAAAGCAAAAGCCATGGGATTCGCTTTTTAAAGGTTTCAAAAACTGAGGTCTTCATGTATGGCTTATCGCTGGGAACGATAGCAGCCATTTTCTCCATATCCTCGGTTGTCTCTTCCTCCATAATATCCACAATATCATCTACGGTAATAATACCCACCAGACGATTTTCATTGTCCACAACAGGCATGGCGGTAAAGTCATATTTCTTAAATTGCTTTGCAACCTCCTCCTGATCCATCAGGGTGTTGATGGCAATGACATTCTCATGCATGATGTCGCCGATAATCTCATCACCGTCACTTAACAAAAGGTAACGAAGCGCCACCGTTCCAACCAGCTTGCGCTGTGCATCTAAAACATAGCAGATATTGATTGTCTCGGAATCCACGCCTACCTTGCGTATGCGCTCAATCGCCTGCCTCACATTCAGACTTTCCTTTAAATCCACATACTCCACAGTCATAATGCTGCCGGCGGAATCCTCAGGATAACGCAGCAGATGATTAATATCCCTGCGCGTCTCCGTGCTTGCATTGGCAAGCAGCTTCTTTACAATATTGGCGGGCATTTCCTCTAACAGGTCAGCAGCATCGTCCGCCATCAAATTATCAATAATATTGGCAGCTTCCTTATCTGACATGGAGGTTATAATCAACTGTTGATTGTCCACATCCAGATAGGAAAATACATCCGCAGCCAAATCCTTGGGAAGAATACGGAATACTTTTAACATATCCTCTTCCTGAAGCTCCTCCAAAAGACCCGCGATATCTGCGTCATTCAGCTCTGCAAGATATTGGCGAAGCTTGGTGTACTGCTTAGATGCAAGAAGCTCAACAACTTCTTCCAGTTCCTTGATTTCTTCCATAGCATTTTCTCCTTTGATGATTTTTTATGCCCCTACTTCGCCCGGGGAGAGGATTGTCAGAACTGCACTTACTACTCTTCATAAAAAACCACCACCTTTCTAAAATGCTATCTTTCCCTAATTAGGTTCCTTCTATATTTTATCCATGTATTATTTTTTTGTCAACGTGGGAATTTACGTTGTCACCAAACATTTTCCCCTTCTTTACGCTGTATTCGCAGAAATCAGCCTCAGCTCTCCTCACTGACATAATACAGTTCTCTGAGCCTTTCAATAGTCACCTTACCGTTAGTTGCTTCTACCATATCCTTTTGAAGCTCTTCAAACAGACCATAGGGAATTAACAATTTTAATGCTACTGTATCCGTATAAGCACTTTCCACCGGCTCAATACCTCTCTGCCCCAAAAGATAAAGAATTTTCCCTATCCCGTTATAGTCTGTTGACACGCTGACCTCACAGCCATAGCTCATCACGCCGATGCGGCATGCCTTAAGCCCCTCCTTCACTGCCTGCGTATAGGCGCGCACCAATCCGCCCGTTCCTAAGAGAGTCCCGCCAAAATACCTTGTGACCACCACCGCAGCATTGCGGATACCCTCTCCCAAAAGCACCTCCAGCATAGGGCGCCCCGCCGTACCGCCGGGCTCTCCATCGTCACTGCACCTTGTCAGCTCTCCTCTGCTGCCGATTACAAATGCAGAACAATTATGGGAGGCGTTCCAGTTCTTCTTTTTGATTTCCTCTATAAAGGAGACAGCCTCCTCCTCGGTTTCACATTTGCGCACAGTGGCGATAAAGCGGGATTTCTTTTCTACAAGTTCTCCCTCGCCGCCGGAAAGCAGCACGCGGTAGGAGTCGATTATATTGTCTTTCTGCATTGTGATGCTCCTCTTCCAATTTATGAATATTAGTTTAGCATAAATTCCCTAAAATGTGAAACAATTCTTAATAAAGGAAAGAAAGCCTTTATTTACATATTTTTTTTTGCTATAATAATAAAGTCTGTAACCACACAAAGAAAGGACTGACAATATGAATTATGGAAAAAAAGGTGTCCGCGCAAAGCAAAAGGCACTGAATTCTAAATCTAAAAGGTGGGGAAGAAAAATAGCACTTACCGGTTTAAAGGTAGTTCTTATAGCAATCGTATCTGTAGGAATTTGCGGTGTTGCTGCCGGCATCGGCGCCTTTCGGGGCATCTTAGCCAACACTCCAAACATACGCCTCAGCGATGTGGTTGCCTCCGGTCAGGCAACTATTGTTTACGACTGCATGGGCAATGAGCTGGATCAATATGTAAGCACCAATTCCAATCGAATTGAAGTCTCCATGGAACAGGTACCAAAGCATTTGGGACAAGCCTTTGTCGCTATCGAAGATGAGCGCTTCTACCAGCACAACGGCATTGATGTAAAGGGTATTCTTCGTGCAGGCTACCAGTTTATTATAACAGGCGGCGATGAGGCGCAGGGTGCCAGCACAATTACCCAGCAGCTACTTAAAAATACCATTTTTACAGACTGGACCTCCGAAGGGGATAATTATATCAAAAAAATCAAGCGTAAGCTTCAGGAGCAGTATCTTGCCTTGGAAATCACCAAGAATTTCACCAAGGACGAGGTTTTGCTACGCTATATGAACGCTATCAATCTGGGGCAGAATACTTTGGGTGTTGAGGCGGCATCTCTGCGCTACTTCGGTAAATCCTGCAGCGAGCTGACCCTGTCCGAGTGTGCCGTAATCGCATGTATCACCCAGAATCCGTCAAAATACAATCCTATCCGCCACCCCGAATACAATGCTGAGCGTCGGGAAAAATGTCTTAAGAAAATGCTGGAGCTTGAGTTTATTACACAGGCAGAATTTGACGAGGCAATGGCAGATACAGATGCCGTTTATGAGAGAATCGGACTTTATGATACGGACTATCGCGTAAGCAACACCACGTCCGGCTCCTACTTCTCTGATGCTGTTTACGAACAGGTAAAAGAGGATTTGGTGGCTGCAGGTTATTCCGACACTTTGGCAGAGACTATGCTTACCGCCGGGGGGCTGCGCATTGAATCCACCATGGACCCTACGATTCAGGCGATTGCCGATGAGGAATTTGCCAATCCGGACAATTACCCCGAAAATGTAAAGTGGTATTTGAATTACGCCTTGACAATTACCGACGATAACGAAGAAAAGCATAATTACAGCAAAGAAAATATGATGAGCTGGTTCAAGGCAAATGTAAATAAAAACTTTAACTTAATATTTTCCTCTCAGGACGAGGCAAACGAAGCTGTTGTAACCTATCGTACTGCAATGCTTACCGAGCTTGGTGTCGAGGATAATGAAGATAATTATAGCGAAAATATCTCTATGACCCCTCAGCCTCAGGCTGCTCTCGTAATCGAGGATCAAAGTACCGGATATGTGGTAGCAATGGTAGGCGGACGCGGCTCTAAAGAGGGCAGACGTACCTTGAACAGAGCAACCTCTGCAACCCGTTCCCCCGGCTCCACCTTCAAGGTATTGGCAGCTATTGCTCCCGCTCTGGACAGCGCAGGGCAGACCCTTGCCACCGTTTACAACGATGCTCCCTTCAATTATGCTGATGGTACTCCCGTCAACAACTGGTACAAAACCGGCTATCGTGGTATTCAGTCTCTCCGTGAGACAATTCGCGAATCCTTAAATATTATTGCAGTAAAAACGCTGACCGTGGTAACCCCTCAGGTAGGCTATGATTATCTCCTTAACTTCGGCTTTACCACTCTTGTAGAAGGCGAAAGAATCAACGGGGAATGGCATTCCGATATTATTCAGGCAGCTGCATTAGGCGGTCTGACCAAGGGTGTAACCCCCTACGAGTTAAATGCCGCATATGCCGCCATTGCCAATCAGGGACTATATGTACAGCCTAAGCTCTACACCAGAGTTACTGACGCTGACGGCAATGTTATCTTAGATAATACCGCCCCTACTACCCGTCAGGTTATCAAGGATACTACTGCATTCCTTTTAACCGATGCCATGGTAGACGTGGTCACTACCGGTACAGGTACAAGATGTAATTTTAAGAAGGGTATGGCAATCGCCGGAAAGACAGGTACCTCCACCGCTTACCATGATGTATGGTTTGCAGGCTTCACTCCCTACTACACCTGCACCACATGGGCAGGCTATGACAATAATATCGGCATGAGTACCAGCAAGGGAAATGATGAATCTGCTGTTGCCAAAACACTTTGGCGTGCGGTTATGGAGCGGGTTCATGAGAATCTTCCCAATGAAAGCTTCCCTATTCCCAGCGGGCTGGTGCAGGCTCAGGTATGCTCCAAATCAGGCAAATTGCCTATCCCCGGGCTTTGTGATGCATTAAACTGTGTCGTTACCGAATATTTTACGGAGGGTACAGTGCCCGTTGAGAGCTGTGACATTCATTATCAGGGTGATATTTGTGCCTATGACCACCTTCCTGCCTGTGCGGACTGCCCCTTTAAATACTATGGTACGATTGAGCTTCCTCTGATAGAGGACGCTGCGCTGATAAGCGGTTCCACCACTATCATCGAAAATCCGGACGGCACACAAACTGTACAGCTGCCGCCCACCTCCAATCATTGTCAGCATGATGCTACCTTCTTTGCGAATCCTGACTATGAAACACTGATTAATCAACAGCGCTGGACAATAGAACAGCGAAATGCGGCTGCCGCTGCTGCAAACAGCGGACAATAATAATTCAAATCACAAAAGCCCTCCAGAAGGTATCTACTTTGTACACCTTCTAGAGGGCTTTTCTCTTAAAATATTTTAAATGCCTTTTATATCCTTAATCTTCTGCTGCAAATCCTCCACACCGTTCTTTGCATTTCTGATAGCCTGACACTGCTTTTCAAAGGGCGCATCGGGCATATCGGCATATTGCTCATAGTAAAGTCTGCCAAGCTCCATATAGTTCTTCTTTATAACCTCCTCACAGGTAGAAATCTGGCTCTTTAGGCTTGCTATTTCAGCTAATTCCTTTGCCTTATCCACCGCCTCTTTTCCCTTGACACTAATGGTATCACCTATTTTTTCAAAAAAATCCATAATTTGATTCTCCTTCTTCTCCATATAGCACTCTGCCACACAACAGCTGCTTCCTTTTTAGTATATAATTTTCCGCCAAAAGTAGCAAGTATTTCATTGCACATCTACCATTATTTGTGATATACTTATGTGTGAAAAGGCAAGTGCTTTCAAACCCTACTATACTTAGGAGATATTTACTTATGCAACCATTATATACCACCTTGACGGTTAATAACGAAATTGAATTATGCGAAATATCCGACTTAAACTGCAAGCAGCAAATTGAGCGTGAGCTTTTGAAGCATCAGATTTCTTATTATATCTATTGGACCAAGCCTTCCTTTTTTGGACGTAAGAAAGCAAGCTGCATTATCTGCATTAATGACAATGCTAAGGACGCTGCTGAGAATATTGTACGCTCCATCTGTGACGAATCAGGTTATGATGTGAGATTCCTCCTTCGGAAATCACAGAATAATTACTTGTAATGTCCGTATCACAAAACCATCATCAATGTACCCAGTGTAATCAAAATAATTCCAATAAGCGATTTCGCCGTAAAGTCCTCGTGTAAAAAAACAAACGCAAGTATTAAGGTTATGACAACACTCAGCTTATCAATAGGCACTACCTTAGACGCCTGTCCAAGCTGTAACGCCCTATAATAGCATAACCAAGACGCCCCTGTCGCCAAGCCTGACAATATCAGAAATGTCCAGCTCTTCCTGCTGATGTCCGAAATCCCCCCCTGCGCATTTGTCAAAAACACCATTCCCCATGCCATCGCCAAAACAACTACCGTGCGAATCGCCGTTGCAAGATTAGAATTTACCCCCTCTATTCCGACCTTTGCAAGAATAGATGTCAAAGCAGCAAAAACCGCCGACAATAATGCAAATACAAACCACATAACAAGCACCTCCGTTATCTTAAGTATATAAGCTTCCATATATTGTATTATACCACTCCTCCATGCATGGTGGAATACAACTCTTCACTGAAGGATATAATTTTTGACCTGCAACAGTCTGTGCCCTGCATTGCGTTTTTGCATCTACAACTTTAAGGACAATTTAGCACATCTTACAATAGCTTTTTTCAACTTTTTATGGTAACGTATTTTTCCCACAGACTTTTGCTTTTATTTTAAGAAGTACCGTTCTATATTGCGATTGCTTCCCAAACAGGATAATCTTTTTTCTCTATTTTAGAAAATTATTATTGCAATTTTGAAAACATACCATTACACTATATACATGGGATACTACCATTCACGGTAGGCGGTTAGTCCTTCTACGGAGGGACTGTGACCCTCCGATACCAATGTATCTTTGATACATAGAAATCTGCTTGCAGAAATCTGGGAAAGGAGGGCTTTGCCAATGTTGACACTTGAAGGTCTGATTGCTGTTATCAGCTTATGTCTGACAGCATTCGGACTTGGATACTCAATAGGAAGTAAAGATAATCATAAATCACAAAAATAGCCGCCCCGTCCTGCGAAAACGAGCGACTATTTTGCTAATTTTTTCAATGGGCTAACCGTCTATCGGTAGCATCTCTTTATATTTTTATCTTATGCGAAAATCTCACAAAAGTCAATACATCCCTAAAATTTTAATAGTAGTGTTTTTAATCCCAATCTAAAAACTCTCTATTATGTTATTTACACTTCTAACAATTTCCAAATACGCATCATCTGCATCTGGATACTTGCTTATCGGAGTACCATCTTTCGGAAGAGCCTGAATATCTTTTAAAGGAGTTTCTTGCCACAAACAAGGTCGCAATATTATCGGAATTACAATGGCATCACTATTTTTCATTCTCTCTAGTGCTTTCATCATTTCTATTTCATAACAATAGTCTGAATTTAAAAAATCAGCACTAATAAGCAAAATGATAATTTCATCTTCATTTAAATGTCTTTTTATTTCATCATCAAATAAGGTACCTGAAACAAGTTTTCTATCATTCCATGTTTCAACCTTATTATTTCTTTTTAGTGGAGCAAAATGTACATCTAATTTGTTCTTAAACTCCTCATCAATATGCGAGTACGAAAGAAAAACTTTTACTTTTTTATCAACCATTTCAAAATCAACCTTTTTATTTATTTTTGTTATAATAGACTGTCTTTGTTTCTGCTTCGACTGTGCATCTTGTAAGTATCTGCTTTTATCATTTATATGATAAGCATATGTAAGCAACCTCTTATTCTCACTCGGCAAAAACTCATTATTGCAATCTATACATTCTATAGACTTATCTATATCTAAACTCTTTATATTGTATGGACGAAAACACTCCGGACACTGGGCAGTTATACTTACTTTTATAACCTTTTTGTCATAAAGAGTCTGTAATATTTCTTCTGCCTCTGTTACAGATACATCTAAATATCGTGCCAATTTAACTTCTTCCACATTGGAAGAATTGTGATTAAGCTTCCATTGCAAGTATGCCAGAATTCTGTTGGATTGTTCGGTACTCACATTCTCTATATTGAGAGACAGCATAGTCAAATTCTCCTTTTTTATGATGCTTGTACAACAGGATTTCCAAACATTGCGAATCCATAGCATTATATGACACTCTTAAACCTGAAAACCTATTAAGCCAATATATCTTGAGTTCAGAAATTTGCTTTGCATTTTCAATCGAAGATCTAAGAGCCATAAAGGCTTCTGAAGCAAAGATTGGTTCTATAAATTGTTCACTTCTAAGCCGTGCACTAATATTAGTTCCATCACTAAATTTTATATATGTGACAAAACCATCCACATCATCTAAACTTCCTTCAATTGTAGACTCATACAGAATATTGGAAATCAATACGTGTTCTACCATTTTTTGCAATGTATCATGTATATTAAAGATATTGTTTTCCGCAACCTTAATATCATAATCGGCTATACCAACTTTTCCAATAATGCTGTCTGCTGTACTTCTTATAAATTCATCAATCTTTTCTGGCTGCGTTTTAACCATCCTATTATATATTTGTTTATACAATTCTATATTCATATTACACAAGGTACTTCTATGAAGATTTTTGAAATCATTAAATTTCAATCCCAACATCCTTGTTACCTTTTCGCAATACCTTGCGGCTAATGCCATTGGTTTTTGGTCTTCTTCATTTACTCGTGACTTCGGTTTTACCTTAACAAAAAGTAATTTATTTGCAAAATCAACTTCCACAGTAATATAAGAAAACTCACCATGCTGACCATCTTTATTACTAATAGTGCACCTATCACTAAATATTAATATTACTTTTTGAACCTTAGTTGAGTTTATTGCCAATCTAACCTTAACAGCAACTAAATCTCCAATCTCATCACTGTATGGCTGAAACAATATCTGATTATAATCTAAAGTATCAATGTTTGGATAATAAATTTGCAGACGTTGCATAAGTTCTATTTGATTTTGATAATCTTTATTGAACGAAAATAACTCATACATATATATGAGTCTCTGATTACCATATAATAAATCTTCAAATAAAAATTCTGCCAAATCTTGTTTTTCTATTCTACCGCTCTGAATATTCTCTTGAACAAAAACATGAAACTGTTCATTGCTTCTTTCAAATTCAGTATAAAGCCTATACTGACATAAGAAATGCTTTTTTGTCTTTTTGTCGAAATTTCTTGTTATCAATGGAGAAAGTAGAAATACAGTATCTGCCATATAATACACCACCTTTTACTCTTTTTATTTTCCGCCATTTACATCTTTTTCCAAATTATAACATATACATATATCATCGTCCATATCAAAAAAAATTAACATTTTATAAAATATGATAGCAAATTAGCATTTTCATATTTTTTGTTCTTTCTTCGTCTTATGTAGGCATGCTTATGTAGGTATGAAAAAGGTATGATTTTTACAACAAAAAAGCCCTTGAAAATCAAGGACTTCTCTCTAAGCTGCTGACGGGAATCGGACCCGTGACCTCCGCACTACCAATGCGACGCTCTACCGACTGAGCCACAGCAGCAATTATTAAGTTGTGCTTTACAACCTGACGTATTCAAGAACCAACCTGTCCTTCATACGTCAAAGCTGCTGACGGGAATCGGACCCGTGACCTCCGCACTACCAATGCGACGCTCTACCGACTGAGCCACAGCAGCATCAAACGGAATTACATTTTTCGCAATCACCGTTCTTCATTCTATCAAATGCGCCCCCATTTGTCAACCAAAATCACACATTTTCTTGCCATAATTCTTTTAACTTCTATCTATGTAATTTTATCATATTTATATTGCGAAAGCGATTATCAATATGTAATTATTTTTTGAGAAATCTTGTTTTTAATAAACATTATTCAGAATATACTTATTCAAAAAAGAAACAGTATTGCATATCAATACCTATCCTGTTGTGCTTGCAGGAAGAATGTCTCTCTTCCTACTGTTGTCTATGGAATTTTTGCAATTATTGTCTTGCAACAACTCTTGCAATTTTGCTACGACATTCATAAGCTGTCGAAGCCTTTCTCCTCAGGAAATCCGCCTGTAATTTCACAGACATTATTATCCGCATCATAAATATGAAAATAATAATAGCCATCATGAACCTTTTGAATCTCTGTCATTGTTCCAATTTCCAGCTCTCTTAATCGTTCATATTCCTTTTGCAAATCCTCCACCCAAAAATTTAAGACAAATTTATAATCACCGTCCGTGTAATGATGCCCCGGCAGATTGTCCTCATTCATTAGCGCCAGACACTTATTGTCAAAATAAAATTCTGCAAATTTGTTGCCACAGTTGCGGGTAGATACCGACATGGACAACAGTTTTTCATAAAATGTGATTGCCTTCTCAAAATCACGCACAATAAGATAAATACTGCCCAAATGCACCTCCTGAGGACGAAGGCTCTTAATTTCGTCCTGCTCCAGCAAAATGTCACCCGTGCCTACCTCAAATAATCTACTCATCATTATCACCTTATCAATCTCCGGCAGTGATTGCTCCATCTCCCATTTTGACACGGATTGTCTTGATACACTAAGCTTTTCTGCCAACTGTTCCTGCGTCAAGCCATTTTTAATTCTAAGTAACTGTATTCTATTTCCTACACCCATACTTTTCCTCATTTCTGTGCTGCCTTTTGCACCTTACTGTATTCAGTATTGCATTTTCTCTATTGTATCGAAGAAAAGCAGGTACGTCTACCAAGTTTATTCCTTATTCTTTTTTCCCTCTGGCAAAGCAATCATAAATACAAGGAATTACCACCAAAGTAAGCAATGTACCATACAAAAGACCTCCTATTGTTACCACAGCCATGGGCTTAGCCATTTCCGCCCCCATATCATTGCTGAATACCATAGTGGACAATGCCAAGATGGTGGTAAGAGCTGTCATCAAAACCGGACGAAGTCGGGTACGCCCTGCCGTGAGAATTGCTTCTCTGCGTTCCATGCCACTCCCACGCAACTGATTCATATAATCTATCAATACAATACCGTTGTTTACAATAATACCCGCCAGCATAACAAAGCCAATCATGGCAATAACGCTGACCTCACTGCCGGTTATAAACAATCCCAAGAAACCGCCGGTAAACGCAAGAGGTATGGTAAACATAATAATAAAGGGTGACAGCAGCGACTGGAATTGAGCCACCATAATCAAATACATAAATACCAGTGCCAACAGCAGCATTAAAATAACCTGCTCCATAGCATCGTTGATAGTCTCATTCTCTCCGCTAAATACCAATCGATAGCCCTCCGGGAGTTCATAATCAGCCAGCTTCTGCTCTACCTTGGCAGAAACCAAGCCAACATTATAGCCCTCTGCAATTCCCGCCGTCACGGAAACATACCTTGTCTGGTCTGCACGGTTAATTGCATTCAAAGACTGGGCACTCTCAAATTCCGCAATCTCAGACAGTGCAATCTTCACACTCTCGCCGTCCTGGTCCGTACCTGTAATTTCAACATCCTCCAACAGCTTTCTGGTAAGCTCTATATCACTTCCATTCATCACATAAACATTGTAATCCTTATCGGCAGCCACCAAGGTAGTTGCGCTGCTTGCATCTGCTATCCTTCCTGCAATCTGTGTGTAAACCTGTGCCACTGTCAAGCCATAGCTTACTGCCTTATCTCTGTCAATTCTTACCCTAAGCTCCTCATCAGAATCCGCAAGACCGTCCTGTACATTGGCCGTACCCTCCACACTCTCAACCACTGCTGCCACTTCCTCGGCAATACTGCGCAGAGTATCCAAATCACGCCCTCTCACCTGAATGGTAATACCGCTGCCTCCTAAGGCACTCATATCCATACTGGAGGTGTCCACACTGATTTTTGCCGGAAGGTCGGCAGTCTTCTCCTCAATAATATCGGCAATCTCCTCATTAGTCATGGTTTTGTCTTCCCTTGTTACCACATAAATTGAGGTTGCATTGGTACTGCCACCACCGCCGCCAAGCATAGACATGGTCGAGGTGCTTGTCATGGCACCCACATTTTCCACATCTTCTATTTCCAGAATAGCGGCAACAACCTTATCCGTCAGCTCGCCTGTCTCCTTTAAGGTAGCGTCCTTATCCAGCTCTACACTGACTGTGAGCTGCGTAGAATCCATATCTGACATAAAAGCAGTACCATTTGTCATTGCCGCCGCAGCACTTCCGAACAAAAGCACAAGCACCAGAATAAATACCAACGGCTTTACCTTTAGAGCTGCCCGAAGCAGCTTATCATACAGATTTACAAGTCCGGCAAACAGCCTGCCCTGCTTTTTCTCCTGCGTCTTAGTTAATATCTTAGAGGACATTGCCGGTACTACCGTCAGCGCAATTATAAGACTGGCAAGCAGAGAATAGGCAATGGTCAGACCCATATCCACAAACAGCTGTCTGGTAATTCCCTCCGTAAACACAATAGGAAGGAATACACAGATTGTAGTTAAGGTGGAGGCGATAATTGCACCTGCAACCTCCCTTGCCCCCTCAGTTGCAGCCTCCCGCATGGAAAGCCCCTCGCCGCGAAGCCTGTAAATATTCTCTATTACCACAATGGAGTTATCCACAAGCATACCAATACCCAGTGCCAGACCTGACAGGGAAATGATATTCAGCGTCACTCCACTGAAATACATACATACGATTGCCGTTACCAGACTGATAGGAATGGAGCAGGCAATCACAAGAGTAGGTCTTAAATCCTTCAGAAACAGAATCAATATGGCAATCGCCAGCACTGCACCGAAAAGTACATTGTTGATAATGGAATCCATAACCAAATCAATATAAATCCCCTGATCCATTAAGGTGATAATCGTCAGCTTATCGTCCTGCGCCATCAGCTCCTCAAAGCGCTCTGTCAGGCGGTCAGATACCTCTCCCGTGGAATAACCCGTCTGCTTCTGCAAAGTCAGCATAACACCGGCACTTCCGTTTACATTGGTATAAATAGCGTCTGAGTTATCCGTGTAAAATACATCTGCCACATCTCCCAGAGTAATCACAGGAACGCCTTCCATGTGCAAATCCATAAGGGGCAACGCCTTTAACTCCTCCACCGTAGCGGGCTTATCTCCCACACGAACCAAATAGTCAATGCCCTCCTCCGTTACATAACCGGCAGGCATGGAGAAATTCTGCGCTGTCAAAAGCTGCTTTATGGTGTCCACAGTGAGAATACCGCTCATATCTGCCTTTTCATAGGCTGCTTCCTTTGCGTCCGCAAGCTGCTCCTCACCCTCTCTTATCTGCTCCTCTGCATCGGCAAGCTGCTCCTCTCCTGTTTTTATTTGCTCTGCTGCAGAGTCCAACTGGCTCTTTGCCAATTCCATCTGATACTCACCCAAGGATATTTCTGCATTGGCATTGGCAAATTCAATAGCTGCGGTAAGCTGACCCTTTTCCACCTCTATCAGACCATTGTTAACTGCCGCAAGCTTCTCGTCTAAGGTGGCAACTGTACTGTTTACCACCGTTTCGTAGGCGGTAAGACCCATACCGTTAGTCAGTGAATTTAAGGCGCTCTCCAGATTGTCCTTCTGCGCACTCAGTGTTGCTGATGCTCCATGAGAAATGCCACCCAGCATCATGCTAACTGTCGGCACATTAGCGGAACTCGTCCAATCCAAGTTCTTCAGCGTATTTAGCGTATTTGCTACCATTGCGTCTGCGGCTGCTGCCTGTGCCAAAATACTACTCTCTGTGTAGGACTTCTTCAAGGTCTCTATCTGCTCTTTTCCTCTTGCCACGCCGCCCGCATCACCGCCGGACACACTTAACAGTATACTATCATATGCCGTAGTATATGTGGTGGGAGCATTCTGAATCATATTAATTTCTGAAATGCTTCCACTCAGACTCTTTGCCGTACTCAGATTTGTGTTCAGGTTCATTTTAGATGCTTCCAAATCCGCCTTTGCCGTCAACAAATCCTTTTTCGTTGCAGCCAGCTTATCAGCTGTCTCGTTCTTTTTATTTTCAAGCTCTTTTTTGCCATCGGCAAGCTCTTTCTCTCCGCTGCTCAATTCCTTTCGTCCGTCAGCAATTTCCTGCTTGCCGTCCAAAAGCTCCTTCCGTCCGTCAGCAATTTCCTGCTTACCGTCTAAAAGCTCCTTTTCAGCATCTGCCATCTGCTCATCAATAGCGGCAAATACCTTTTCATTGAGAGCGTCCACCTTATGCTGACGGATAATAACATTGACACTTTCCTCCAAAAGTCCTGTTGCACTGGCACTGGCTACACCCTCAATACTCTCAAGCTCCGGCATAACACTGTCCTGAACATAGGAACTTATCTGCGCATTATCCATGCCCTCCACACCTACCGCTGCAATCATAACCGGCAGCATGTCAGGGTTCATTTTTATAATAATGGGATTCCCTACCGAATCGTCCCAATAGGACTTAATCTGATCAAGACTTTCCCTGATTTCCAGTGACACTGCATTCATATCTGTTGACTGAGCGAATTCCAGAATTACCATGGAATAATTTTCACTGGAGATGGAGCTTATACTTTCTATGTTGCTGACTGTCGCCATACTCGCCTCCACAGGCTGCGTCACCACTGTCTCCACAGTCTCAGGACTGGCTCCGGGGTATGTAGTCATTACAAGAACATAGGGCAAGCTGATATTGGGCAGTAAATCTGTAGTCATACGGGTAAAGGACACAACGCCCAATACAATCACCAATATCACACCCACCAGCACGGTATAGGGCTTTTTTACACTGAATTTTGATATCATTTTTACTCCATTTCCGACGCTGTCTTCAGCGCTGTTGATTATTGCATTATTTTGTCAGCAAATGTACAGTTGATTATATGTCTCTGTTTTTGTAAAAGTCAATATTCATAATCTTTAAAAAAAATAAAAAATGTATAAATTACCAGATGCAAAAAAAGAGAGGTTGCCCTCTCTTTATAACATCCTTCTGATTTTTGCCTTTAAACGCTGTAAGGCATTATCCGTTGATTTCTCATCTCTGGAAAGAACCTTGGCTATCTGCGTGGTTGTCATGCCTGTCATGTACAAATCCAATACCTGCTTCTCAAATGAGCTCAACTCATTTTCTATGGCATTTTCCAGATATGCCACTCTCTCCTTGTCCAAAAATACCTCCTCAGGACTTAGCTCTGCGCGGTCAGATAACATCTCCAAAAGGCTTTTCTCACCCTTTTCCTCCTGCTCCCCGTCATCACTGTACAGAGAAACATAAGTATTTAAGGGGTTGTGCTTCTGGCGCTTGGACGCCTGCACCGCCGTGTACATCTGACGGCTGATACACAAATCCGCAAAGGTGTAAAAGCTGGCATCCCTTCCGGTGTCATAATCCCGCACCGCCTTAAAAAGCCCAATCATTCCCTCCTGAATCAAGTCCTCATTATCGCCGCCCAAAATAAACATGGATTTCGCCTTGCTGCGTACCAGATTCTTGTATTTATCACAGATATAATCCATAATGGCAGCCTCGCCGCCCCGCAGCCTGTCTATCAGCTCCTCGTCCGTAGCCTGCGTATATTCTAAATACTCTCTAGACATCATCATTCACTCCCGGCACACCCTTTAAGTGGTACTAAAACTCCCCGTAAATACTCTTGTGCTTCTTTCTTCGCTACATTCTCTGGCGCACAATCTCATAAGCCAGAACGCCGGCTGCCACAGAAGCATTCAGGGAATCAATGTCACCCTTCATGGGAATGGAAGCAATCATATCACATTTTTCCTTCACCAAACGTCCGACACCCTCTCCCTCGTTACCAATAACCAAGCCAATAGGTCCTTTTAAATCAAGCTGATACATAGTGGTGCCACCCATATCGGCACATACAAACCATAGTCCCTCCTTTTTCAGGTCTTCGATAGTCTTGGCAAGATTTGTAACCTTTGCCACCGGCGTATAATTCAAGGCACCGGCAGAGGTTCTTGCCACAGTGGCAGTTAAGCCTGCCGCGCGGTTTTTGGGGATAATCACTCCGTGGGCGCCTGCCAGATTGGCAGTACGGATAATCGCACCCAAATTATGAGGGTCCTCAATATTATCCAACAGGAAAATAAAGGGAGGCTCACCCTTATCTCTTGCCGCCTGCAAAATATCCTCCACCTGGGCATATTCATAGGCTGCCGCATAGGCAATCACACCCTGATGCTTTCCTGTCTCAGACATCTGGTCCAAACGCTCCTTATCAACAAACTTCACCAGCGTGTCATGCTTTTTTGCCTCCCGCTTAATCGTCATAATGGGGCCGTCCTGACAGCCGTCCTGAATAAAAATTTTATCGATGGGCTTACCCGAACGGTAAGCCTCAATCACTGCATTTCTTCCTTCTATGGTAAATTCCTGATAACCCATTGTATGCTTCACCTTCCATATACCTTTCTTAACCTGCCACACCACTCACTGCCTTCAAGCACGCACACGTTCTTTGTTATTTTATATTTCCATACCTGCCAGCTCTATTCCCTGCTTTATCAGACATATCATTCTGTCCGTCTGCCCTGTCAGATATAAAAAGCCCATAAGCGCCTCAAAGCCGGTGGCTTTTCTGTAATCACTCATGGAAGCGTTTTTTGCCATTGTATAGGATTTGGCATTGCGCCCTCTCTTATAAACAGACTCCTCCTCAGCCGTCAAATTCTCCTTAAGCAACTCAATCATTTTGGCCTGCGTGTCCGCCTTCACATACCTCACCGTTTTTTTATGCAACTCATTGGCAGAACGGTTAGCCCGTTCTACCACCACGCTGCGAATCACCAAATCATAAACGGCATCGCCGATATAGGCAAGAGTCAGGGGAGAATACGCACGCACGTCCTGCTCCCTGCAGTTAAATGCCCTTTTTATCTCCGCAAGGAAGCTGTCCGCTCCCACAGCCTCTGCTTTTTCCGCAAGCTCCGCACTCTCGCTCATTATGCTCTCTTCCATTTAACGCCCTCTCTCGTATCCTCCAGCACAATCCCCTTTGCCAAAAGCTCATTACGAATTTCATCTGCTCTTGCAAAATTCTTTGCCTTTCTTGCTGCCTGACGCTCTTCAATCAGCTGCTCAATGTCACTGTCCAGCATTTCCTCCTGTTTATCCACAATCAGACCGCAGATGTCACAAAGCATTACCACCTCGTCCTTAAGCCCCTGCAAAAATGCTCTACTGGCTGTCTCACCTGCATTCGTATTCACAAATTTAACAAGCTCAAAGATTGTAGAGAGTGCATCTGCCGTATTAAAATCATCGTCCATTGCCTCATCAAATTTGGCAATAAATCCCTTAGCCTCCTCTAAAAGCCTTGCTTCCTCACCGGAAAGCTCTTCAGTCTTAGCATTCTCCAAAAGATATTTCAGATTGTCCACGCTGGTGACAATACGCTCATAACCGTTCTTTGCCGCCTCCATCTGCTCTGCACTGAAATTCAGCGGACTTCTGTAATGCGCGGAAAGCATAAAGAAACGAAGCACCTGCAAATCATATTTTTCACTGATATCTCTTACTGTAAAAAAATTCCCCAGTGACTTGGACATTTTCTTATTATCAATGTTCAGGAATGCATTGTGCATCCAATACTTGGAAAAGGTCTTGCCGTTGGCTGCCTCCGACTGGGCAATCTCATTCTCATGATGGGGAAATACCAAATCCTCTCCACCTGCATGTATATCAATTTCGTCACCCAGATATCTCTTGCTCATCACAGAGCATTCGATATGCCACCCGGGACGCCCCTGACACCATGGAGACTCCCAGTAAGGCTCACCCTCCTTTTTAGGCTTCCACAATACAAAATCTAAGGAATCCTCCTTCTGCTCCTCCCCCGATACCAATAGAGAACGATTGCCCCCCTGCAAATCATCAAGATTCTTGTGAGAAAGCTTTCCGTATTCCTTAAAGCTTCTGGTACGGAAATACACCGTGCCGTCCGTAGCCACATAGGCATGATTTTTTTCAATCAATGTATCAATCATATCAAGCATACCGCCAATTTCCTCGGTTGCTTTAGGATGAACGGTAGCAGGCTTCACATTCATGGCTGCCATGTCCTTCTTACATTCTGCAATATAGCGCTCTGAAATAACGGCAGGCTCCACGCCCTCCTCATTTGCTTTCTTGATAATCTTATCGTCCACGTCAGTAAAATTGGACACATAATTTACCTCATAGCCCTTGTGTTCCATATAACGGCGCACCGTATCAAACACAATCATAGGACGGGCATTGCCAATGTGAATCAGATTGTACACCGTAGGGCCGCATACATACATTTTTACCTTGCCCGGCTCCAAGGGTACAAATTCTTCCTTTTTCTTTGAAAGTGTGTTATAAATCTGCATCTTATTTTCTCCTTTTCATTCCTTATTCAGCCGTCTCTCTGCTTATCCGGCTGTCTGCTATTCCTTATTTTCCTCCGCAAGCTGTCTTTTAAGCTGCTTTAACTCCTCCTCCAGCTCAAGAAGCCTGTTTGTCATCTCTGTGTCTGCCTTTTGCAGACAGCTGATATCCTCCCTTACAGGGTCGGGCAAATCCGTCTGATTCATAGTCTCCTGCGGCAGTGCCATATTATTTCGCTTTACCACACGCCCCGGAACGCCCACCACTGTGGAATTAGGCGGCACCTCACTTAATACCACGCTTCCTGCACCAATTTTAGAATTATCGCCGATAGTAAAGGAGCCTAATACCTTAGCGCCTGCGCTTATCATCACATTATTGCCGATGGTGGGGTGACGCTTGCCATGCTCCTTGCCCGTCCCCCCTAAAGTCACTCCCTGATACAGCGTTACATTATCCCCGATAATCGTGGTCTCCCCAATAATCACACCATGACCGTGATCTATAAAAAAGCCTTTTCCTATCTGAGCACCCGGGTGAATTTCAATACCGGTTTTTCGAACTCCCCTTTGAGAAATATATCTCGCCAAAAAAAAGTGCCGCTTTAAGTACAGCTTATGGGCAAGTCTGTAATGCAGCATCACCTTAAAGCTGGGATAGAGAAGCACCTCCATAGAGGAGTGAATTGCCGGGTCGCGCTCCCTGATAATTTTAATTTCCTCTTTTATATTACGGATAAATCCCATATCTGCCTCCACAAAAAAACGCGGTAAATCCATCCCTAGAGACGAATTTATCCGCGGTTCCACTCTACTTAAAGACTGTCAGGTCTTTCACTTCCTTGCGTTTAACGCACGCCTACGAACACAAATACCATGTACTGCTCTGTCCACAACAGACCCTTTCGTCCGGCAGCACACTTCCTTATGCCTGCTCACGAATGCACTTCCTTTTCCCTTGGTGGGAGCTGCTTCCAGCCACTTACAGCCCCTCTCTGGCACCTTGTATGAAAAGTACTCTCTTCGCTCTCAGCATTTGATGCTATATATCTTTTCTACTTAACAGAATATGCAAAAAGCCTGATTTTGTCAAGGATTAGAAAAAAAATCTTGAAGGGTGTTTTCACTCACCCTCTTCCTGCGCTTCAACCCTTTCCTTTCTGGTAGCAAAAACTATAATGCCGATAACTACTATAAAGACGGAAATAAACTGTGAGGTTGAGAAAATTCCCACCTCTCCTCTGTGGTCATTACGCAAAAACTCCACACCGAAGCGTCCGATACTGTAAAGAATCAGATACAAAGCCCCTGTTCTTCCCGGTCTTGTGGACCTTTTCAGGTAGAGGAACAAAACTGCGGCAATCAAAAACATTCCTGCACTGGAAATTAACTGGGTGGGTATCAGCTTTACACCATTAGGTGCAAAATTTGAATCGGTAAACACAATCCCTATAGCTGAATCTGTCTCACGCCCATAGCAGCACCCCGCCAAAAAGCAGCCGATTCTTCCAAAGCCCTGTGCCACTGCAACGCAGGGCAGCACAATATCAAAATAATCGATAAAGCAAAGCTTCTTTACCCGACAATAGATATACGCCGCAAGTATGCCTCCGATAATGCCACCATACACTACAAAGCCGTTGCTGGCAAGTACGCTGAGCGGGTCCTCCAACAGGCTTTCAAACTCAACAATACAAAACAAAAGCTTTGCACTGACAAAACCAAAAAAAGCACATAATAATGTGAGTGAATAAATTGTGTCCGGATTTAACCCGCGCTTCTTGGCAATGGCTTCACCTAAAAGCATTGCCACTATCACTCCCACTCCAATCATAAGTCCGTATCCATGTACCGTAAAAGGACCAACTGAAAAAATATCATTATACATAGTATCTCTCCACAAATCTATTCATTCGTTTTAATAAGCACTGCTACTATTATAACATGCTATTTCACAATGGGCAATTTTATTTCCGCTTCCACGCCTTAATCTCCACAAGCCGCTCCTTTACCTGCTTTTCCTCCCCCTCTGTGGTAGGGCGGTAATAGCTTCTGCCCTTTAATGACTCAGGCAGACACTCCATTTTGGTGAGCTTCTCCTCCGTGTCATGGGCATACTGATAGCCCTCCCCGTAGCGAAGCTCCTTCATAAGCCCCGTAGGTGCATTTCTAAGCTGCATGGGAACCGGCTCTGCACGTCTAACCTTGATGTCCTTTTTGCACTCCTCACACGCCACATACAGGGCGTTTGACTTGGGCGCCATGGCAAGATAAGTGACTGCATGGGTCAAATGCACATCGCATTCCGGCATTCCCAAGAAGTGACATGCCTGATAGGCTGCCACTGCCACCTGTAATGCATTTGAATCCGCCATTCCAATATCCTCGCTGGCAAAGCGAATCAGCCTCCTTGCAATATACAGAGGATTCTCTCCACCCTCCAGCATACGGCACATCCAGTAAATTGCCGCGTCCGGGTCGGAGTTGCGCATGGATTTATGTAATGCCGATATCATATTGTAATGCTCCTCGCCCGTCTTGTCATAGAGCAGGGATTTTTTGCTGATACACTGCTCCATACCCTCATCAGTGACGGTAATACTGCCGTCGGAATGTATCTCACCGTTTAACACTGCCATCTCCAGAGTATTCAACGCGGTTCTGGCGTCTCCGTTGGCAAAGACTGCTATGGCGGAAAGCTGCTTTTTTGTCATATGCACTGTCTGCCTGCCAAAGCCCTCCGGCGTTGTAAGCGCCCGGTCAAGAAGCTTTACCAAATCCTGCTCCTCCAGCGCCTTAAGTACAAATACCTTACATCTGGATAAAAGCGCCGCATTTATTTCAAAGGAGGGATTCTCGGTGGTCGCCCCAATCAGCACTATGCTTCCCTTCTCCACAAAAGGCAGAAAGGCGTCCTGCTGCGCCTTATTAAAGCGGTGAATCTCGTCCACAAAAAGCACGGTTCGCCTTCCCATTATGCGGCTCTCCTCCGCCTTTTGCATGACCTCCTTAATTTCCTTAATACCGCTGGTTACAGCACTGAAATTAATAAAATCAGATTTGGTGTGCCCTGCAATAATGCTGGCAAGTGTGGTCTTGCCCACGCCGGGCGGTCCCCAAAAAATCATAGAGGAAATCTGGTCGCGCTCAATTAACTGGCGAAGCATTTTTCCCTTACCCAACAAATGCTCCTGCCCCACAAATTCCGAAAGCCCGGTGGGCCTCAATCTGCTTGCAAGAGGAGCGCTTTTCTCTCTTTTATTATCTTCCATTTCAAACAAAGACATCTGCTCCATAGGATACCTCTTAACCCCGTCTGCTACAGCCGCTACAGCCATCGCAGCCACCCGAAACAGCCTGTGCCGTCAAATTAAAAGGACTTGTCAGCATACAGATTGCCTGCGAGGAGATGCCCTGCCCTAAGCCGGTAAAGCCCAAGCCCTCCTCGGTGGTTGCTTTCACATTTACCTGCTCCGTTTCTATGGAAAGAGCCTCCGCAATATTTGCACGCATAGTATCAATATAGGGTCTCATCTTAGGTGCCTGCGCAATAATGGTGGCATCTATATTCTCTATTAAGAATCCATGCTTTTCCAAAAGCTCCCCTACTCTCTTTAACAGCTCTATTGAGGAAATTCCTTTATAGGCAGGGTCCGTGTCCGGAAAGTGCTTGCCGATATCTCCCAAGGCTGCCGCACCCAGCAGAGCGTCCATAATGGCATGCAAAAGTACGTCTGCGTCGGAATGCCCAAGCAGTCCCAACTCAAAGGGTATCTTCACACCTCCGATAATCAAATCCCTGTCCTCAACCAATTTATGAACATCATAACCCATTCCAATTCTCATAGCTGTCCTTCTCCTAAATTATGCTCCTTGTTTCACACTATTTTTTTCGTTTCGGTAGAGAAAAGGCAATTCCCTGACCTTCCCTGCGTCGCTCCTTACGCTCACGCTCCGGTCTTGCTCCTTTGAAGGAGTCTGCGTCCGTTTTCCTTCGCCTGCTGCCATTTCTCTCCTCAGGACGCTGTCCTTTTCCTCTGCGAAAGCTGCCGTTTCGGTCATCGCCCCTAAATCTGCCGCCTCTAAAGCTATCCTCACCCCGCTTAGGACGGCGGTTTACATATTCATCGGCTTCAATATCCTCACCCTTGTCGCCCACCTGATATTTCAACATTGCTGCGGCAAGCTCCAAGGCATCACAGCTCTCCTGCGCCATTTTGCGCTGTAAAAACTCCTTCATCAGCTCTATGTCCTCATGCTCATGAAGCTCCCAAGCCTGATTCAGATATTTATCTGCCTTTGCCTTCATTACCTTGGAGGCGCCGGGCAGCTTTTTTTCCTTTACAGTGGTACGGCAGATTCTTTCAATTTCCCGAATTTTGAAAATTTCACGCCCGCTCACAAAGGTAAAGGAACGCCCTGTTCTGCCTGCACGTCCGGTTCTTCCGATACGATGTACATAATACTCTATATCCTGAGGCACATCATAATTAATAACCGCCTCCACATCATCCACGTCAATGCCTCTTGCCGCCACGTCCGTGGCAATCAGTATATTGGTGCTGCCGCTGCGGAAACGATTCATTGCCACATCTCTCTGATGCTGTGACATATCGCCATGAAGCCCTTCTGCCTGATATCCGTGCTGCTTGAGCACCTCTGCCACTTCATCTACCTTTTTCTTGGTATTACAGAAGATGAGACAAAGCTTGGGCTGATAATACTCCAAAAGCCGCACACAGGCAGCGTCCTTGTCCTGACTTTTCACACGATAATATTTTTGGGAAACCAGAGGAATGGTCAGCTCCTTTGCTGCCACCTTTATCATTCTGGCATTACTTTGGAACTGATTGGTGATATCCAAAATAGGCTGGGGCATAGTAGCAGAAAACAGTGCCGTCTGATGCTCTCCGGGGATTTGTCCCAAAATCAGCTCCATATCCTCTCTAAAGCCCATATTCAGCATTTCGTCCGCTTCGTCCAACACCACCATAGTTACATCATTCAGCTTAATAGTATGGCGTCGCATATGATCCATGACACGCCCCGGCGTACCCACAATAATCTGTACCCCTCTAAGTGCGCTAATCTGCTTTCCTATTTCCTGCCCGCCGTAAATAGGCAGAATTCTAATCCCATGCATGTATTTAGCCAGCTTACGAAGCTCCTCTGCCGCCTGAATTGCCAGTTCTCTTGTTGGACACAGAACGATTGCCTGAAGCTTACGACTATCCGGGTCTACCTTCTGAATCAGAGGGATTCCAAAGGCAGCGGTCTTTCCCGTTCCCGTCTGAGCCTGTCCGATAATATCCTCACCTGCAAGCAGGCAGGGAATTGCCTGCTCTTGTATGGGAGAAAGCTTTTCAAAGCCCATATCACCTATTGCACGCAGAATACGCTTGTCAAGCAACGGCTCTATTGCTGCCAGCCCATTCTCCACATTCATTGTTTCTTCTGATATTTCCTGTTCTTCTAATTTACTCACTTATTTTTCCTCGTCTCTACTGTTATTTCAAATATTCTAAAATTTCAGCCACTATTTTGTATCTTAAGTTCCGGCCGATACACTCCCGCTTTTCAAAAATGCATATTTTTTCCACAACTTAGCGATTATAACATATTAGCATACTTACAAACAACATTTATTTTTTCAGGAGCTTCATCACCGTCTGATACATTTTATAGCAGCTTCCTGCTTCCTCCTGCGAAATACTCTCCTGAGAATAGGCAGCCCGCCTGAACACCTCAAAGTACATCTCCCACTCCTTCTCACCTATCTGTGGGAAAACCTCCTTTAATGCCGTCAAATAATCCGCGTCCGACAGCTTCTTTGAACTCTTATGCGTTTTCTTCACCAGTATACGGTACAAGCGCCTGTTAATCATTTCAACAGCCTTCCTTGTGTAGCCGTACCGTATATAACCCGCAAGCAGCCTTTCCTTAGCCCCTCTTTTCTTATTTGTCAAACGGTATCCGCCATAGAAAAGCGCCCCCGCCAAACAAACTGCCATAAGAACTGCCCCCCATCTTAGAAGCACATTTTCCGACCTGTCCGCAGTTCCATTTGCCGTTCCCTGTACGTCCTGTGAACCAGCAGCCTGCACGTCACTATAGATGTCTTTTACATTGCTGCCAAACTGCCCTTCATCATTTTCGTTTTCTGAACCCATTGGCTGTTCCGAACTGTTTTCATTGTCGGTCTCCTCACCCTTGTCCTCCAAATCGCTTTGGTCCTCCGGCGGCTCCTCCTTCTGCGCCTCTTGAGACTGCTCCTCCCTCTGTGGGTTGACAGCTGCAAAATCTAAGCCTTCTCCACCATATCCGGGCGTAACCTCTACAGGCACCCAGCCATAATTGTCAAGATAGATTTCTACCCATGCATGGGCGTCCGAATCCAGCACCCTTGCAGAATAAGCACCCTTAACACCCTGTAGCCCGTCTTTATTCACAAGATATCCCGAAACATATCTTGCCGGCACTCCCAGCTCCCTTAGTATTAACACGCCTGCCGATGCAAAATGAACACAAAAGCCCTTTTTGCCCTCTGTCAGGAAATATTCTATTGCATCTTGCTCTTCAGAAAGCTTATCAAGCTCTAGACTATATCGGGCAATACTTGCTAATTTGTCTGCCACCATATCCGCCAACAGCTTCCTTGCCGCATTGACAGTCTCTCTGCCGTGAAGGTCAGTATCCAGCATCTCCAAATATTCCCTGCACAGCCTTTGGCTTTTCATGCTTGCTGCAATACCTTTAACTGCCTTCTGCTGGTCAGGCACCTGCATATAATGCTCATTAACAAAAGCATTATACCAATCATAAAAAGCGTTTGCATTCTCCGATAATGCTCCATAGCTTCCCCGAATCACCACTGCACAATCTGTCTGCTGCCAGCCAAAAACCTGATATTTTTCCTCACTTCTACCTTTTTCTACCTGATAATCCCTTGAAAAGCTGTAATCTGCTATGTCGCCCTCCAGTGCAACCCCATAAGGAAGATAACAGTACTTACTGCTAATTCCCGTATAAGTTAAGTCGTACTGGATTCTACTGTTCATTGAACCTGTTGCCGCATAATACCTCAGCTGAAGCAGCCTCGCCGCACCGTCCTCCTCACTGATTCCCTGCTCCTTACATTCTTTCCGAAAGCTGCTTTCGTCCTTCTCCCATACTCCATCTACATAATCATTACAATGATAGCCCCTCAGATAAATATTTCCCTGCGGCATTTCACTTATACTTAATTGTATTACCTCTTTATTTTCATAAGCAGGAGCCTGATTATTCACAGCATCGCCGGAAAGTAGCAAACTTTTCAAATTGAAATTCTTAATACTGCTCTCCAGTCTTTGCTGAAATTGTAGCCAGTCCTGATTCAAAGTATACACACTGTCGGCAGCATGCCCCAAAAGCGTTCCCGAAACAAGCGCTGCCAAAATCACACCTGACATAAACAGTGCTAACCGTTTCAGACAGATTTCCCTATTGCAATCCATATACAGCGCCAACATACCGCCTACAAACACCAATGAAAGCCCTAGCCACCCCGGTGTCAGCCCCACCAGTAATTCCATACACAAAATCCCTAACGGAAGTATCAGCATTACACTTCTTTTTCTGACAAAGGCTGCCAGCCACTGCAAAATGACTGCAAGCACCAGCAACAAAATTTCAGCTGCCAGCAGTTGGTAGGCTGCATTTCCTGACTGCACCTGAATAGATGTTCCGAAGTGATAATTCCACCATCTTACATATAAATCACTTAGAGAATTCAATCCTTCCACCAAATACTTATCCATCAAATCAGGTGTGTGAATATTAAGAGTGATAAAAAGAATCACTAAATTACCCGCCACGCCAATGATTCTTTTACCCCACAAATGTACCCATTCATTCCAAAGATTCATTATCAATACTGCTATGACAAGAAACCAAGTACAGTAATCTTTCCCAATAGCCTCCCCTTTGGGTTCAAAGGCATCAATAAACATTATCGCCGTAGCACAAATAAGCAGTGCGCTTACCGCACCGGAAAACAATGTGGTAAGGAGCAGCTGCCCCACGGCTTTTTTCTTATGATATTTTACAAGTTCAGGTTTTTCCTGCTTCCAATAAATATGCTTGTCCGCCACACTCTAAACACGCCCTGCGCATGTCCTCCATCTATAATAACAATTCCGTTTCGGCAAGTGACTGTTCCAAATTCCTGACATTAAGCTGTGCCAGTAACAAATCCTTTTCATACAGCTCAAGGCTCTGCTTCAGCAAAAAACGATGCAAAAGCACCTCAGCACCATACTTCCCCTGATAACACTCTGAAATGTCCAACTTACCCTCCCATGCAAAATCCTGCAGAAGAGAAACCAACATCTCATAAAAGCTCTCTTCACTTCCCACACGCATACGCACCACATCCTGAAAACGTCTGCTGCACCATGCAACATAATGGGGACAATCCATATCCATCATGGAAAAAGACAAGCTGGCTACTACCCTGATATAGGCATCTGCTGCATGTACCCTGCCCGCTCGTTTCCTGCCGGCTCTACTATCTAATAGCAACACAGTGGAGCAGGCTTTCGGCAAACTGTTCTCCTTTACCATAAGCTCTCCCTCCTTGGCACTGAGCTTCCAATGAATGCTTTTCAGCTTATCCCCGGCCTTAAAAGCACGAAGCTGCAAAATTTCGCTGGAATCATCACCACCTCTGACCGCATCATAAATATCAGCATCTCCCACAAAATTGCGAACAGCCTCTGAAGGTCTGACGCCAACCGGACAGATATCCGGGAACACCACCACAGACGCCGTTGCACCGCTCTTACCCGACAGATAAAACAATCCTGAGATGTCATAGAATCGAATTTTGCGGATACTAATCTCATAATTTCCTGCCTCCTGTAAGGTTAACTGAAAAACGCTTTGTGAATCGCCATTTGCAGTACTCCAAATATATTTTCTACCACCAAGGCAGGTATTGCGTATCATAAACTGTAATCTGACCTTCCCCCTCCAAGGCTTCCCACGCCGCTCCTTACACAAAAGCACTCGTATCTGCTGCCCCTGCTGTGTCATGGAGATGGGAACCTGCAATGTACATTTCATCCCCACCCGCTGCGCCACAACAAACCCCAGCGAAAGCACTGTAATAATTGCCTCTGCAAAGCTGAAAAGTGCCAGTGCAGGACTTCCGTAAATGGACGCCATGTAAAAGGTTACTCCCGTCAGTAAAATTGCTCTAATATAACTACCCACGATAATCCGCTCTCTTCATATAAGATGTTGGTTGCTTCACTTCCTCCAAAATCTGCTTAAGGACAGCTTCCTCCCTCACACGGGAAACCCTTGCCTTAGTGTTTAATACGAGCCTGTGCCTTGCAATATCCTGATAAACATCAGCTACGTCCTCGGGAATCACATAATTTCTGCCCCGCGTAAATGCCCTTGCCTTTGCCATTCTGGTACAGGCGATGGTGCCTCGGGGGCTGATTCCCAGTTCTATATAAGGATTCTCTCTGGTTGCACTCACCAGCTTTGCAATATACTTGTACACATTATCATGAACAAATACCTGCTCCACCAGATTCTGCAGCTCCACCAATTCCTTTGCCTGTAAAATTCCGGCTATCTGCTGTGAATTTACCCGCATACTTTTTCCTTTTGCAATCTCTATTTCATCTGCCAAATCAGGATAACCCATGCTCATACTAATCATAAAACGGTCCAACTGGGATTCCGGCAAAAGCTGAGTACCTGCACTTCCCTTGGGATTCTGAGTTGCAATGACAATAAACGGTTCCGGAACCTTGTGGCTGACCCCGTCCACCGTCACCATTCCCTCCTCCATTACCTCCAAAAGTGCCGACTGCGTCTTCGGAGAGGTACGGTTAATCTCATCTGCCAAAAATAAATTGCAAAGAACAGGTCCCGGCTTGTAAGAAAAGGTATCTGTCTCCTTATAATACATAGAAAAGCCAAGCAGGTCAGAGGGCTGTACGTCCGGCGTAAACTGCACCCTGTGATTTTCTAACGCCAGTGCCTTTGAAAACGCCACCGCAAGAGTAGTCTTTCCCACTCCCGGAACATCCTCAATCAAAATATGACCTCTCGCCAATATAGCGGAAAATGCCTTCTCCACGCAGTCATCCTTGCCATGAACTGCCTTTTTCACCTCCGAAAGCACGTCCTGTACCTTATCGTAAAAATCCATTTGCTACCCCCTGATAAAATCCTCTATTTCTCCTGTAAGCTGCATCTTCGCCAGCCATATCCTCTTGCATGGTCTGATAACGGAATCCTCATACTCTTCTCCTATCCCGCATAAATAGATTATAGCATACTGCTTCTATTGGCTGCAATAAAAGAAGCATCAATGCACTTTTTGACATATTATGGGCAAATATGTTGATTACTGATATTTTCCTTACAAAAACAAATAACTATAAACAATAAAAAAGCCGATAAAATCAATGACTTTATCAGCTTTTCTCACAATTATGTAATAGCGAGAGGGGGACTTGAACCCTCGACACTACGGGTATGAACCGTATGCTCTAGCCAGCTGAGCTATCTCGCCATTTATATCCAACTAACGTTGGAGTGGAACCTATAGGGCTCGAACCTATGACCCTCTGCTTGTAAGGCAGATGCTCTCCCAGCTGAGCTAAGATTCCATTTGTCGGCTGTCTGCGCAACCGACTTTGTTAGTATACAATGCAAATCTACTTTTGTCAACAGTTTTTTTACATTCTTTCCGGTGCGCTGAAGCCCAACACATCAATGCAGGTTTCCAGCACATCTCTGGTAAGAATCAAAAGGGCAATCCAGCCTGATTTCTTTGCCTCATTCTCCTCCGTGAGAATCTTTGTCTCATGATAGAAATGATTAAATGCATTTGCCAAATCATAGATATAAGCACACACCTTATGAGGTGCAATCTCCTCACAGGCATTCTGCATCATGGCATTAAACTGTGCAAGCTGCATCATAAGTGCTTTCTCTGCATCATTTACTGCTTCCTGCAAAACAGCCTGCTCCAAGCTGCCGCCCTGCTCCTTGTATTTTGCCAATATAGATTTGATACGCACAATGGTATATAAAATGTAAGGACCCGTATCTCCCTCAAAGGAGGTAAAGCGGTCAATATCAAACACATAATCCTTGGAAGCCTGATTGGATAAGTCGCCATATTTCAAAGCAGATACGGCTACGATTTCGGCAACCTGTCTTGCTTCCTCCTCCGACATATCACGACCCTCGCGAATCTTCCGATACATCTCTTCTTTAGTCTCGCTAATCAGGTTCTCTAAACGCATAACCCCGCCATCTCTTGTCTTAAATGGCTTCCCGTCCTTGCCGTTCATAGTGCCGAAGCCCAGCCAAACCAGCTTAGTCTCCGGTGTTACCAGCTTGGTCTTCCTTGCACAACGGAACACCTGATCAAAATATAAATCCTGTCTCTTATCCGTCAGATAAATAATCTCATCAGGGTGATACAGCTTCATACGCTCCATAATGGTCGCCAAATCCGTGGTATTATATAAAGAAGCACCGTCCGACTTTAATATCATACATGGCGGAACCTCCTTGGTATCCGTCGCCTCCTTTACATCTACCACCAATGCCCCGTCACTGATATAAGCATAGCCTTCGTCCTTCATGTATTTCACCATCTCGGGAATCAGGTCATGCACATCACTCTCACCCTTCCAAAGGTCAAACTCCACATTCAGGCTGCCGTAATTTTTCTTTAAATCCGTGACAGAAACCTGCAAAATATGCTTCCAAAGGGCACGATATCCCCTCACGCCGCTTTGCAGCTTAAAGGTTGCCTCCATGGCACGCGCCTTGTACTGAGGGTCTTCCTTGGACTTGGCGCTGGCTGCGGGATAAATCTCCTCAAGCTCAGAAATGGTAAAGGGTGCCTCTGCGGGATATTCTCCCTGAAAGCTTTCATCAAAATAAACCAAATCCGGCTGCCTGTCCTGCACACCGGTAATCACCAGACCCATCTGTAAGCCCCAGTCTCCCAAATGTACATCGCCGATTGCCTCATGACCCGCATAACGGTAAATACGCTTAATACTTTCACCGATAACCGCAGAACGGATATGTCCCACATGCAAAGGCTTTGCCACATTAGCTCCGCCGTAATCAATGATTACCTTCTTGGGCTTATCCGGCATTTCCAAGCCAAACTTGGGTGCAGACTTCATTCCTCTGATATACTCCGTCAAAAAGCTCTCTGTGATTTTCAGGTTTAAGAAACCGGGCGCCACTGCCTCTGCCTCCTTGAAAACCTTACTGCCTGCAAGCTTCTCGGCTACCTCCTTAGCAATCATAATGGGAGCCTTCTTATACTGCTTTGCCCCTGCCATGGCACCATTACACTGATACTCGCACAAATCAGGACGGTTGGACAAACTCACTCTGCCCAATGCTCTATCATAACCTGCCGCCTCAAACGCCTGCTGCATTTCCTCGGTCAGCATATCCAATAGCTTTTTCATCTCTACAACCATACCTTTCTGCATTCTTCCAACTGCTACCAAATTACTATAACTTATTTTCCCAAATATCGCAATATGTAAATCTGCGGAACGGCTGTTTGATATGTAAATCCGTGAGATAGTTGTTTGATATGTAAATCTGCAGAATAGCTCTTTGATATGTACAAAATAGATGTTTGTCGGCACAACAATTTCTGCATGACTGAACCATTACAATTGTTTGGACATATACGCCCATTTTTCTAAAACCACTCCCAAATAATACTATTTTTGAACCCCCAAAACACACTTTTGGACATATATAAATTAAAGTGTAGAATTTAAACAATATTTTATGATTTTCATGGGACGCTTTTATAAAAAAAACTGTATATGTCCAAAATCCAAAAATTTGCTCAGAAAAGTATTTGAAAGTGGAAGTTTTCCGAATTTTTTTTACAATATGACCAAATGGCTACCCTCTTCTTTACAGTACATTCCAGCCGCTGTTCTTTACCGCGCTTATATGGTATTCATAAGTAATTTATGCTTTAGAATGTAACACTCTCTCCGCCTTAGAAAACGAGCAACCACAAAAATCCTGCCTATACAGCTCGTATTGTGCCGACAGCTCCACCGAACGCTTATAGCCGCCCCTCTTTTTAAAATCAGAGGGAAGCCACAGCACACCATACTCCCCTGCAAGCGTCTGCCCGATTTCATTTAATTTTACGGCATTTTTTAAGGGGCTTATGGTGAGAGTCGTTCCAAAGTAGTCATACCCTGCCTTTTTCGCCTGCAATGCTGTTTCGCGCAAACGCAAATCAAAGCAGCGAAAGCAACGCTCTCCCCCTTCTTTACAGTCCTCATAACCTTTGACTGCCTCATAAAACCTTGAGGGCTGATAGTCTCCCTCCAAAATGCTGATGGGCTTTCCCTTTCCTTCCGCATTATAGGCAGCAATCAGACGCTTCTGCTCCGCCACACGCTTACGATACTCCTCCGAAGCGGAAATATTGGGATTGTAATAAAAGACCGTAATATCGAAATAAGGACACAGATATTCCAATACATAGCTGCTGCACGGAGCACAGCAGCTATGTAAAAAAAGCTTGGGAGTTTTTTCCTTCAATGTCTGCAATATCTTTTCCAATTCTTTATGGTAATTTATCTGATTCATATCGGTATCTGTATCCCTCCCACATAAATTCGGTATATCAACAGCTTCAAGCTAGCTTTCTCATCTGTCAGGCGTACACTCCTCTAGCTCACTTTTACAAAGAATGCTGAGCCGCCGGGAACGGTAATTTTCCCATTCTTATAGGTAATCTCACCGCCAAGGCTGTAAATCACCTGCCTGAATTCATACTCCCCATCAAAGGAAGCCTCTTTTGCCCCGGGATTTATCACCACCAAAATTTTCTCTTCCCCATTGCTTCTCACATATGCCAACGGATAAGCATTCTCCTTAGCGTAGACAAACTGAATCTCACCCTTGCTCTGCAATGCCGGAACGCTTTGTCTGATGCCAATCAGTTTTTTTATCTCATGATACAGAGAGGTCTCACACGCCATCTGTGCCGAAACAGTAGGGCGGTCAGCCGACTCATCCTGACTGATGTACAGCTTTTCCTTTGCAGCAGTGCTAAAGCCCGCATTGGGGGTAGCATCCCACTGCATGGGAGAACGGGCACCTGTCCTGTTGTAACCACCCTCCACTGACGAAAGCTTCTCCACATGTCGCATACCGATTTCATCACCATAATAAATAAAGGGTGCACCCGGCATGGAAAGCAGGAAGGCAAATGCCACCTTCAATTCATCGCCATGCAGACTTCTCGCCAGTCTGTCCATATCATGATTACCTGAGGGAATACAGATAAGCCCCTGTTTCTTCGATTTCTCATAATTTTCTATGTACTTCTTTACAAATGCGGACACATCTCCCTTTCCCCTGCCGGAAAAGAAAGGCTCCTCACAGCGAAACAAATCATTATAATGAGAGGGTCCGAAATGCAGAAGGAAGTCCATATGGAAGCCACCCTGTAGTGACTTATCCGGCTCACCCCACTCGGAAACCATGGCTGCTTCAGGGAATTCCTTATCCAAAAACTCTCTCACATTCTGCCACAGTTTGATTGTTCCCTTGCCCTCCTCATCATTTTTCACCAGAGAGCCTGCCATATCCACCCGAAAGCCGTCACAGCCAAGCCCTAACCAGAAGCGCATGATATTTTTCATTTCCTCCAAGGTCGCTTTAGGTCCTGCGTCCTCCATGGACTGCTGCCATGGCCGTTCCTGCTTGTAAAACCCATAATTTAATGCAGGCTGACTGGAGAAAAAATTCACCACACAGGAGCCGTCACGGTCTGAAATTCCTCGTATAGAACCCATATTCTCAGGTGACTCCCATATACTGTCCGTCCAGATATAGCGGTCGGTATATTCATTTTTCTCCGCCTTCATGGACTCCAGAAACCACTTATGCTCCACCGAGGTATGCCCCGGTACCAAATCCAAAAGCACATGCATACCTCTGCGATGCACCTCATCAAAAAGCTGCTTCAAATCCTCATTTGTACCGTATCTGGGTGCCACTGTATAATAATCTGACACATCATATCCCGCATCCTTAAAGGGTGACTGAAAACAGGGATTCAGCCATAACGCATTACAGCCAAGCTCCCTGATATAATCCAGCCTTTTGATAATTCCCTGAAAATCGCCGATTCCATCGGCATTAGTATCCTGAAAAGATTGGGGATAGATTTCATAAAAAATTGCATTGTCAAGCCATTTTGCCATGTTTTACGACTCCTCTCAATATTTCTGATAACAAAAACATACCATATTTTCGAGAGAATATCCATACCATTTATATCCTGTTACAAGTATTGACTTGACGGTGTTTCACCTCTCCTCATAACGCTTCTGCGCTTTTCTCCAATTTATTAAGTCAAACCAGCCCTCCACATAGTCCGCACGGCGGTTCTGGTATTGCAGATAGTAAGCATGCTCCCACACGTCTACCAGAAAAATGGGGGTATAAACTGTCAAATCTGGTACGTCCTGATTGGCTGTCTGCACAATGGAAAGCTTCCCTTCTGCGTCCGAAACAAGCCATGCCCAGCCGGAGCCAAATTTTGACACTGCTGCCTGCTTCATCTGCTCCTTCCAATTCTTATAGGAGCCGAAATCTCTCTCGATTGCTTCTGCCAGCGTTCCAAACGCCTCCTGACCGTCCACACCCTTCATAGAATCAAAATATAGCTCATGATTGTATACCCCGCCGCCATTATTACGAATAGGCGTCTGCACAGCCTGCGGCAATTTGTCTATGCTTGTGAGAAGCTCCTTCAAGCTCATCTGCTGTAGCTGAGGATAATCGGACAGGGCGCTGTTTAAATTGTCCACATAGGTCTTGTAATGCTTGTCGTGGTGAAAGCAAAGTGTCTCTTCGTCCAGCACCGGAATCAACGCATCATATTCATAGGGTAATGGTCTAGCCACAAAAGGATATGTTTCCGCTTTCATAAATAACCTCCGTTTTAAATAAATAAAGGAACCTGCTTTTAGTATATGCAGATTCCTTTATTTTACTAATTAATCTTCGTTATTATTGGTCATTTACAGCTGCGCCACATCAATGAGCGTCAGTTCATTACTCTTATTCTCTAAGCTGGTAACCAGCGCTCTTGCAGTGTCCATTGCAGTAATACAATTAATACCTGTCTCAATAGAGGTACGACGGATTAAGAAGCCGTCTCTTGACTTGTCACGACCCTGTGTAGGTGTGTCAATTACAAGGTCAATCTTATGTCCTAAAATCAAATCCATAACGGTAGGTGACTCCTGAGAAATCTTGTTGACCTTTCTCGCCTTTACGCCTGCCTCATTCAAGGCTGTCGCCGTACTTCGGGTAGCGTAAATGGTATAGCCCAGCTTCTCAAAGCGTCTGCCGATTTCGATTGCCTCGCCCTTGTCAGCGTCCTTTACGGTAATAATCATATTCTTATACTTGGGCAAATCAACTCCTGCTCCCAAGAACGCTTTATATAATGCCTCGTTAAAGTCCTTGGCAATACCAAGACACTCACCGGTAGACTTCATTTCCGGTCCTAAGCTGATTTCCGCACCACGGATTTTTTCAAAGGAGAATACCGGCATCTTAATGGCAAAATATTCTGCCTCAGGCTGTAAGCCCGGCTCGTAGCCAAGCTCTTTTATAGTCTTTCCAATAATTACCTCGGTTGCCAAATCCACAATGGGAATACCTGTTACCTTGCTGATATAAGGCACGGTACGGGAGGAACGGGGATTTACCTCGATGACATACACGTCCTCTCCGATTGCAATAAACTGAATATTAATCAAGCCTTTTACATGAAGCGCCTTTGCAAGCCTTCTGGTATACTCGGCAATCTTTTCCTTTACTGTCTTGTTAATGGTAGGTGCGGGATATACGGAAATACTGTCGCCGGAATGCACACCGGTTCTTTCGATATGCTCCATGATGCCCGGTATCAAAATATCCGTTCCGTCACATACCGCGTCAACCTCAATCTCCTTACCCTGCAAATACTTGTCAACCAAAATTGGGTGATCCTGTGCAATACGATTGATAATCTCCATAAATTCTTCAATTTCGGCATCGGAAATAGCAATTTGCATGCCCTGTCCGCCCAGTACATAGGAAGGACGTACAAGCACCGGATAGCCCAGTCTGTTGGCAACCGCCTTTGCCTCCTCTGCGGTGTAAACCGTACCACCTGCTGCACGGGGAATTTCAGTCTCCTCCAAAATCTTGTCAAACAGCTCTCTGTCCTCAGCTGCGTCCACGTCCTCAGCCTGTGTTCCCAAAATAGGCACACCCATCTTCATCAGACTCTCGGTAAGCTTGATAGCGGTCTGTCCGCCAAACTGTACCACAGCGCCGTCGGGCTTCTCGATATTTACAATGGACTCTACATCCTCAGGAGTAAGAGGTTCAAAGTAAAGCTTATCCGCAATATCGAAGTCCGTACTTACAGTCTCAGGATTGTTGTTGATAATAATGGTCTCATAGCCTGCCTTGGAAAATGCCCATGTGGCATGTACGGAACAGTAGTCAAATTCAATACCCTGCCCGATACGGATAGGACCGGAGCCAAGCACCAACACCTTCTTACGTTTTTCACCAGCTCCGGTGTGAAGCTTGCAATCACTTGGCGAGGTATTTTCGAGCTTAGTGATTTCCTTCACACTGGCTTCACATTCGCCGCCGTATACGGAATAATAGTAGGGTGTGGAAGCAGCAAACTCAGCTGCACAGGTATCTACCATTTTGTAAACTGCATTGATGCCGTTGTCATAACGAAGCTTCTTAATTTCACTTTCGGTCTTGCCGGTAAGTCTTGCAATCACATTATCGGGGAACTCAATGCGCTTTGCCTCCTTCAAAAGCTCTACGGTAAGAGGCTTCTCCTTAAGCGCCTGCTCCATTTCCACCAAAATAGCAATCTTGTCAATGAACCAGACATCTATCATGGTAATGTCATGGATTTCCTCATAGCTGACACCCTTGCGGATAGCCTCCGCAATCACATAGATACGCTGGTCGTCCACAATCTTCAAACGCTCCTTAAGCTCCTCTGCACTTAAGGCGCTGAAATCATAGCTCAACAGACAATCCACATGCTGCTCCAGAGAGCGGATTGCCTTCATCAGAGCGCCCTCAAAATTATCACAGATACTCATAACCTCGCCGGTTGCCTTCATCTGTGTAGTCAGAGTACGCTTTGCCGTGATAAACTTATCAAAGGGAAGACGGGGAATCTTCACTACACAATAATCCAAGGCAGGCTCAAAGCTGGCGTAGGTCTTCTTGGTGATGGCATTTTTAATCTCATCAAGAGTATATCCTAATGCAATCTTTGCCGCCACCTTCGCAATGGGATACCCGGTTGCCTTGGAGGCAAGGGCTGAGGAACGGCTTACTCTGGGATTTACCTCAATAACACAATATTCAAAGCTGGTGGGGTGTAATGCAAACTGCACATTACAGCCACCGGTAATCTGAAGCTCATTGATAATGTTCAGCGCGGAGGTACGCAGCATCTGGTACTCCTTATCACTTAAGGTCTGGGAAGGTGCTACAACGATACTGTCGCCGGTATGCACACCTACCGGGTCAATATTCTCCATATTACATACGGTAATACAGTTGCCTGCACTGTCACGCATTACCTCGTATTCTATTTCCTTCCAGCCTGCGATACAGCGCTCCACAAGAACCTGCCCTACACGGGAAAGACGCAGACCATTCTCAAGAATCTCCTCAAGTTCCACCTGATTGTGGGCAATACCGCCGCCGGAGCCGCCAAGGGTATAAGCGGGACGAAGCACCACGGGATAACCGATAGTGTTGGTAAAGGCAATACCGTCCTCTATATTCTCAACCACCTTGGAGGCTGCGCAGGGCTCTCCGATACGCTCCATCAAGTCCTTAAATTCCTGACGCCCTTCCGCATTACGAATGGTTGCAGCAGTAGTACCCAAGAGCTTTACACCATGAGAAGCAAGGAATCCGGATTCCTCAAGCTCCATACCAAGATTTAAGCCTGCCTGTCCGCCAAGGGTAGGCAGAATGCTGTCAGGCTTTTCTTTTTCAATAATCTGCTCCAGAACCTTTACTGTCAAAGGCTCGATATATACCTTATCTGCAATATCCTTATCCGTCATAATGGTAGCAGGATTGGAGTTTACCAAAATAACCTCTACGCCCTCCTCCTTTAAGGAGCGGCACGCCTGTGTGCCTGCGTAGTCAAATTCAGCAGCCTGTCCGATGACAATAGGACCGGAGCCGATTACCATAACACGTTTCACATTAGGATTCTTTGGCATTTTAGTTCTCTCCCTTCTTTACAAGGTTTTCTTTCATCATATTAATAAATCTATCAAACAGATAACTGGAATCCTGAGGACCCGGACAGCTTTCCGGATGGAACTGAACGGTAAAGATATTCTTACCCGTGTAGGAAAGTCCTTCATTGGTTCCGTCATTTACGTTGATAAAGGCAGGCACGGCAACAGATGCATCAAGCTTGTCCGTATCTACCACATAGCCATGATTCTGCGAGGAAATGTAAACTCTTCCCGTTGCCAAATCCTTCACCGGGTGATTGCCGCCGCGGTGTCCGTATTTCAGCTTATGAGTATCCGCACCCGTAGCCAATGCCATCAGCTGATGACCCAGACAGATAGCAAAGATAGGAATGTCCGTATCATACAGCTTCTTAATTTCCTGAATAATCGTGGTGCATTCCTTAGGGTCTCCCGGTCCGTTGCTCAGCATTATGCCGTCAGGAGCGAAGTCAATAATTTCCTGTGCAGGAGTAAGCGCCGGATAAACCGTTACCTCACAGCCTCTTGCCGCAAGAGAGCGGGCAATATTTGCCTTGGCACCAAAATCCAAAAGTGCAACCCTTAAGCCGCTTCCGTTCAACTCCTTCACTAAGGAAGGCTTATGCTCACGAATACCCTTTTCATAATCCTCCTTATTGAAACGTGCCGAGCCTGACAAAGGACCGTTCTGCTCCAAATATCTAGTCGGTTCCAAGGTATATTTCTTACTGCAGGTTACCTTTTCCACTACCTTACCGGTGGTGTAGGCCTTTAACTTCGGAAGTACTTCCTGCAAATTATAATTTTCATTGGTGGTAATCATACCATTCATGGTACCCTTTTCACGAAGAATCTTGGTAAGCGCTCTTGTGTCAATACCGGCGATACCGGGTACATCATTTTCGGTAAGGAATTGTTGAATCGTCATATCACATCGGAAATTACTGGGAATTCGAGAAAGCTCACGTACAATAAAACCGTCCGGCCAAGGCTTTAAGGATTCACTATCCTCCTTGCAGATACCGTAATTACCAATCAAAGGATAAGTCATACAAACTGCCTGTCCTGCATAAGAGGGATCGGTCAGCACCTCTAAATATCCTGCCATAGACGTATTGAATACAATTTCACTGATAATCTCTTTGTCAGCACCAATATGTGTTCCTTCAAACACAGTGCCGTCTTCCAATATTAAGAATGCCTTCATAGTTTACCTCTTTTCCAACAACTCTCTCGCACTTTTCTTGCGTAATCGGTTTATTATATCACAAAAAAAGGGGAGGAGCAATATCTTACTCCTCCAAAATTTGTCACAAATTTACATTACACATTTCACATCCACTTGGGAAATGTGTAGAAATATTTATTATGGTCAGACCTCCATTAAGGCATTTTCAAAACCAACCCTTACATCATCTGGCAATACCAGCACAGAGAATCCCTATATGCATTTGTCACCTTATTCATGTCTATCTGCTTTAGCAGCATCTGCCTTGAGACCTCCTGCCAGTTGGCTGACTCATACTGCACCATAAAATCCAACACAGGTGCCAGCTCGCCCTTTCCGTGGATTAGAGCATCACTGATTTTGGTAGATACCTGCACCATCTGAAGAGCTTCCTCCATAGGCTTCTCCAAAATAACATCCAGCACAGAGAAAAGCCCCATAAGGAATAACTCATCTGCCTTCATGGCAAGCCCAAAGGCTGCCGCAAGATTTTCAGCAAACTTTGCCCGCAGCAGGGAAAGTCTTGTGATTTCATTGGGCTTATCTGCATACAATACGTTCACCACCGCCGTGTTAATCCATTTTTTCAATTCCTTCTGTCCCAACATGGCTGCCGCATGACGTATAGAGGTTATCTCAGAATTTACCGCCATTCGATTTACAAGCTTAAGCAGAGAAATAGTAAGCGCCGTATCCCGTCCGATAATATCTGCCGCCTTTGTCAGTTCAAAATTATCGTTGTTCACCATATTTAATAGTTCAATATAATTTACCTTAAGCGGTGCCACCTCATTCTGTCCCTTGGTAACAGGTACACGGTAAAAATTACCTTCATATAACTGATATCCGCCTGTCTCTTTGAGGTTCTCAAATATCTCCATTGTATCAATATTTCCGGCACAAAGCTTTACATTGGGATACAGCTTGCCGAAATATATCTTTGCCTTGTCAATGGCTATCTTATGGTTATTCAAAAATACATAATCCATCAGCTGTAATATGGGCCTGTATGCTTCAAACTCTGAAACTGCCAGCTTTCTGATAGCCAGCTTATAGCCTCTGTCCTTAAGCTCTTTCAGCCTGCTCACATACATTTCTACCGGCGGAATCGTATCGTCTATCAAAAGCACAATGCGCGAACGGGGAGCATCGCACTGATTCTCAATATCTGCAAAAATAGATATGTTGCTCACCGGCACAAAGACCTCCTTATTATCGGATATGGTCTCAAGACCTATGCTCTGTATCATTTCCAGCCCCTCAATTCTGGAGGCTCCATCATTCTGCCCTGTTCCTAAGAGCAGCGGATTCAAAAGATAATTATTTTTTTGCGTGAAAATAGAGTACGCACACACTGCCATATTTTCATCAAACAAAGGTATCAATGCCAGCAACATTCAGTACACCCTTACGATGGAATTCCATCGCCCTTTCTCTTGCCACTATCTTAACATATTTCAGACTATAATACCATATTTAATTTATATACTGAATTTTATTTTTGATTTGGCTTATTAAAAGACGCAAACAGCGTCGTTTTACTTCCAATATTCTTCCATATATTTTTGCGCTTCCGTTTCTTCCAAGCCGAATTTTTCTTTTATCTTTGCAAGCGTATCCTGCTTTGAATTTCCCACCTCAATGAAGGCTTCAATCATCAGACCAATGGACCGCTGTATTCCCTGCTGTATTCCCTGCTGTATTCCATCGGCAATCCCCGCGGCAACGCCCTCTTCATAGCCTCCCGCACGCTCTGCCTTCCGCATTTTCTCCTTTTCTTCTGCCTCGTTATACTCAAAGATACTCACGCTTATCGCCTCCGCTTTATTCTTCCTCAGGAAATCTGCAAGGATTTCCCTGTCAATACACTCATTTACTGCCTTTGTCACAGCTTCGTCCAAGGTCATGCCGGGCATGGCAGTATACTGCCTCACACAGTCCACATACTGCATATATTCCTGTAATGTCTTACATTTGGTCAGAAGCTCCCTGTTATTGCCCGCATTAATGTTCAGTACTGTCACCTTCAGTTCCAGCTCAGGGTCCTCTTCTCTGGTGTAATATGCGTCAGAAAGGCGGAGCACCTCCTTTTCCGGTCTTTCTCCCCTGCCGTTATAGAAGACTATAAATCTAGGGGCGGGAAGCTTTACCAGTCTTGATGCATAAATGCTGGCATCATTCACAAGCTTCTGGTATTCCTTTGCCACGTAAAACAAATCCCTGAGGGGTATATTGGGATTGAAGGTTGACTGATGCTCATACATATTGAGACGCATGTCGATGAGAAATGCCAGATCATTTTTCATGTTCATGTAAATGGCATTCTCAAGGGTGACTATCTCCAGAGCCTCAGGGTCTGTGTAGTCGGAGCGATTCACTGCATTGTACAGCTCCAGAAGTTCCTTTTTATCACGGAAAATCATGCTGAACATGGTACTTTTGTACTCTCTGTTGGCAGTTACTATTACTGAATTTTTATTTTCCATATGTCCTCCCTTGCAGGATTCATGGAAAATATGCACGCTGACCATATACACCGTTGTCTGTCAGGCTTGTACATATAGCGATATATGTCTGCATTCTACATTCCAAAATCCTGCTTTTAAATTATTGTGTGATTAAAAGCATAGACTTTCGTGAATGAAGAAATAAAGACTATCATCTGAACCTTAGAAATATATGCTTTGATAGGAGCATATCACAGAGTTGTGTAAAATGCAATATATTATTTTACTAAATTTTGATTTTAATCGGATTGAAAATTCTTTTTTATTCATTCCCAAAACAACTGGTCTCTTCTCTGCCAGTCCTCCTTGACAATTTTAGCGTTACCTTGTCGCATTTTTCAGTTCTTCCACATTATGAAAATCAATATTATCAAAGACCCTATGTAACACTCCTTACGAAAGTATATCTGCCTATAGCAGCTTCCTAATTAAACACAAGGAGTGAAAAAACAATAAATTTTTTCACTCCTATGCCATAGATTACCTGTAGCTGCTCATCAATATTCCTGAATAAATGTGCGCTTACCGAATATAAATGTCAGCCGCCTTTATTTAAAATATGCTACTCCGGACTCAAATATCTTCATATCCTGCTCACCGTAAATATTGACAGCTACAGCAGCATCACGCCTCTCGGAATGAGCCATCTTACCAAAGCATCTGCCGTCAGGCGAGGTAATACCCTCGATTGCACAATAGGAACCGTTGATATTGTACTCCTCGTCCATGGACACATTGCCCTCTGCGTCCGCATACTGCGTTGCAACCTGTCCGTTTGCGAACAGCTTATCCAGCCATTCCTTAGGTGCAACAAAACGGCCTTCCCCGTGCGAAGCGGGATTACAATAGGTTGCACCAAGCCGAGCACCCTGCAGCCAAGGAGACTTGTTGGAAACTACCTTTGTATATACCATCTTGGAGATATGGCGGTTAATGGTATTAAAGGTCAGGGTAGGAGAATCCTCCTTCTGTCCCACAACCTCACCATAAGGCACTAACCCCAGCTTAATCAATGCCTGGAAGCCGTTACAGATACCCAGTGCCAAACCGTCACGCTCATTCAAAAGCTTCATAACTGCTTCCTTCATTTTCGCATTCTGAAAAGCAGTTGCAAAGAATTTCGCACTTCCATCCGGCTCATCACCTGCGGAAAATCCTCCGGGGAACATAATAATCTGTGCCTGACTGATTGCTTTTTCAAAAGCATCAACAGAGTCACGGATATCCTCTGCACTCAGGTTCTTAAATACCTTTGTCACCACATTAGCACCTGCACGCTCAAATGCCTTCGTACTGTCATACTCACAGTTAGTACCCGGAAATACGGGAATAAACACTGTGGGCTTTGCGATTTTGTTCTTGCACACATAGATGCTGTCTGCCTTGTAGCAGTCACTTGCCACCGGCTCACAGCCCTTCACTGCCTTGGTAGGAAATACCTTTTCCAGCTTAGAGGTCCACGCCTTCAGCGCCTCCTCCATGGAAATCCTCACATCACCATATACAAACTCAGCCGCCTCGGTAACAGTACCGATAACCGTGTACTCCAGCTCCAGCTCATCAAGCAATGCAAGCTTGTCTGCGGGCATTTCCACCAAAATATCACCCAGTCCGTTTGCAAACAAATCATCTGTTGTTACATCATTTTCAATCGTAACACCCAGCTTATTACCAAAGGCCATCTTGGAAAGAGCTGCTGCCGCGCCCTTTGCATCAAGTGCATAGGCAGATACAATAGTCTTATTCAGGGTTAGCTGATGAAGCTTGCCGTACAGCTCTGCCACCGCCTCATACATAGGAATATCAAAATCGTCCTTTTCAATCTCAAAGCGCACCAGCTTGTTGCCGGGAGTCTTAAGCTCGGGAGTGACAATGTCATCGTATTTTGCAATATCCACCGCAAAGGACACAAGTGTAGGCGGCACATCAATGTCATTGAAGGTGCCGGACATACTATCCTTACCACCGATAGAAGGAAGCCCAAAGCCTATCTGCGCGTCATATGCACCAAGCAGCGCTGCAAAGGGCTGGCTCCAACGCTCAGGGGCGCTTGTCATTCTGCGGAAATACTCTTGGAAGGTGAACCTAATCTTACTGAAATCACCGCCGGAAGCCACAATCTTTGCCATGGATTCCACCACCGCATAAACAGCGCCGTGATAAGGGCTCCATGAGGACAAATAAGGGTCAAAGCCATAGCTCATCATGGTTACGGTATCAGTCTTACCCTTTAATACAGGCAGCTTTGCCACCATTGACTGAGTCTCGGTGAGCTGATATTTACCACCGTAGGGCATCAGCACGCTTGCCGCGCCGATGGAGGAGTCAAACATCTCCACCAGACCCTTCTGCGAGCAGACATTCAAATCATTCAAGAGGGTCAGCCATGCAGCCTTTACATCGCCTTCCTCAAGCTTCTCGCCCACTGCTTCCACAGCCCATTTGTCAAAATAATTATCCTCCTCGGAGGGAATATCTACCTTAACGGTTGTCTCCTGATGGGCGCCATTTGTATCCAAGAAAGCTCGCTTCAAATCCACGATTTTCTTACCTCTCCAGTTAAGCACCAGTCTGGGCTCCTCGGTCACTACCGCTACCGATACAGCCTCCAGATTCTCCTCTGCAGCATACTGAAGGAAAGCATCTACATCCTTAGGGTCAACCACAACTGCCATACGCTCCTGGGACTCTGAAATGGCAAGCTCTGTGCCGTCCAAGCCGGCATACTTCTTGGGAACCTTATCCAAATCAACAATCAGACCGTCAGCCAGCTCACCAATAGCAACGGATACACCGCCTGCACCGAAATCGTTACACTTTTTAATCAAGCGGCTGACCTCTTCCCTACGGAACAGTCTCTGAATCTTACGCTCAGTAGGTGCATTACCCTTTTGTACCTCAGCACCGCAGGTCTCAATGGAGCTCTCCGTATGCACCTTGGAGGAGCCTGTTGCACCGCCGCAGCCGTCACGTCCTGTACGTCCGCCTAAAAGGATAATGATATCACCCGGATCGGAGGTCTCACGGATAACATTCTTTCTGGGAGCAGCACCCATTACGGCACCGATTTCCATTCTCTTTGCCACATAGTTAGGGTGATAAATCTCTTTTACAAAGCCGGTTGCCAAACCAATCTGGTTACCATAGGAGGAATAACCACTTGCGGCACCGCGCACTAATTTTTTCTGGGATAGCTTGCCCTTTAAGGTGTCTGCTACGGGAACAGTAGGGTCTGCCGCACCTGTCACACGCATTGCCTGATATACATAACCACGTCCGGAAAGAGGATCACGGATTGCACCGCCAAGACAGGTTGCCGCACCACCGAAGGGTTCAATTTCGGTAGGGTGATTATGGGTCTCATTTTTAAAGAATACCAGCCATTCCTCCGTCTCCACATGATCGCCATAGTCCATCTCAACAGGTACTACAACAGAGCATGCATTGATTTCATCAGACTGCTCCATATCCTCAAGCTTGCCGTCCTTTTTTAACTTTCTCATTGCCATTAATGCCAAATCCATAAGGCAGACAAACTTGTCCTCTCTGCCCGCAAAAATCTCAGCTCTGGTATCTAAATAGCTCTGATAGGTAGTCTCAATAGGAGAACGATAATAGCCCTCTCCGAATTCCACATCAGTAAGCTCTGTGGAAAAGGTAGTATGACGGCAATGGTCTGACCAGTAAGTATCCAACACACGGATTTCGGTCATGGACGGGTCACGCTTCTCATCATCACGGAAATAATTCTGAATATGAAGGAAATCCTTAAAGGTCATTGCCAACCCAAGGGAATCGTATAAATCACGCAATTCCTTCTCCGGCATATTCTGGAAGCCTGTAAAAACGGACACATCCGCAGGCTCGTCAAATACTGTAATAAGAGTATCCGGCTTTTTCATATCTGTCTCTCTGGAATCCACCGGATTAATACAATATGATTTAATTTTAGCAAATTCCTCTTCGGAAATATTGCCTTCAATCAGATAAGTAACAGCAGTTCTGATAACAGGCTCCTCATTCTCATTTAAGAATCTCACACACTGCACTGCAGAATCTGCACGTTGGTCGAACTGTCCGGGTAAAAACTCCACGGAAAACGCTCTTCCGTTTGCCGGAATTTCTATCTCTTCCTCATATAAATCATCAACAGGCGGCTCTGAAAATACCGTCTTGCATGCCTTGGCAAAAACCTCATCCGAAATGTTCTCCACATCATAGCGGATAAACACACGGACATTTTCCACATCAATGCCCAAATAATTCTTAAGCTCCTCATGCAGCTCTTTTGCCTTTACTGCAAAGGGTTCCTTTTTTTCTACGTAGATACGTCTTACGTCTCCCATGTTGAATCCTCCGAAAAATATTTTTTTTCAATCGATATGTTATATATGATACAACGAAAGCTATTTCATCACAATAGCACAAAACAACAAATTTGACTTAATTTTACATATTTTTATAACATTTATCGCCAAGCACACAGAATGCTCCAAGGAACCTCTCCCTTGAAGCACTAAGTTTAAAATCCTTATTCCTCCACACCAAGTCCGCGCAATATAAAGAGAATCTCCCTGTCCACAGCCTCCGGTGTAATCCCAATCGTCTGTGCGGATATTTTTAAGCCCTCCAGGACGAACATAATATTGCGTGCCGTTCCCTCACAATCGTCGCAATAGAACTCGCCGTTCTCCACACCTGCCTCAATCAGCTTTTCAATAATCTTCACAGCTGAATCAAACTGCTTTTTCAGAATATTATCCTTCTTAGGCAGATTGTTCTCAAAATAAAACTCATAGATTGCCTGCGTTAAAGTATCCTTTTTTCGAAGAAGCTCCTTTTTCTGCTCACGAAGAAACAACAGCAAAATATCAGACGCAGTAGCGTCCTCCTTAATGCTGTCAGAAAATACATCATCTGCTTCCTCACTCTCCAGCTTAAGCACCTCCAAAAAAATCTGGCTTGTGCTTTCAAAGTAAAGGTAGAGACCTCCTCTGCTAATCTCACATGCCTCTACGATGTCCTTCATGGTTACCTTCTTAAAACCCTTCTCCATAAAGACTCTTCTGGCAGTTTCTAAAATATATCTTTTCTTCTGTACTGATTTCTCGCCCATTCCAAAATTCCCCTCTGCCTACAGTTCCAATGGTTTGTCCCAAAATTCTATAATTTCCTTCATCTGCTTTAATATCAAATAAAAAATACTCTCCTGCACAGCCTCATTCCACAAAGTTCCCTTCGTCATGCCGCCCAGCACATACTTAGAAAAAATTCCTTTCAATATATCCCATTCCTTCCAGCCTGCCTTTGCAATAATCTTCCGCTCATCCTCATGACTGTGAAGGCGGTTGCGCGTAAAAACATACTGATAGTTGCGCTCCATAAGCGGGCTTTTGGAGGCCTCCCTCACAAAGCTCATAAGTGTTCCGTCATAAACAGGAAAATTCAATGTACCTTCACCCATTTCCTGCCCTCTATAGGTTGAGCTTACTGCCTTGCCCGCATTCTGCTCCAGCCAAGGCAGGTATTTTAATAACGGCATCACTGCCTCCTTATACTCTGCAATCGTTTTCTGTCTGTACTCCATACCCTTATCCATCCCAATACCTCCCAAGCTTTCGCTCATGCCACATAAAAATGACACGTATGTATTTTTATTCTATCACATTTTTATTAAAAGTACAGCAGAAAATTTCATATACTTTATTGCAATTTTGTTGTATACTATAGTTATATCATTCGAAAGCAGATTGTAGAGGTATTGTATGGCTGGGATT